>Ga0160433_100005_pt1 | contig 450229 bp, 466 predicted proteins | sample HID1972K_E0MG_FD_108235 | JGI IMG/M metagenome (GOLD analysis project Ga0160433, IMG submission 108235) | Enriched pill bug-associated microbial communities from UW Madison campus, WI, USA - HID1972K_E0 MG | ecosystem: Host-associated > Arthropoda: Insects > Digestive system > Unclassified ...
AACCGCCCTGGCCAAGCCGACGGCCGACGGCGTGCGCGAGCCGCTCAACCGTCGCGCGACGATCGACATCAACTTCTAAGACAGGCTGGAAGCCGGTCCGGACTTGCTCCGGGCCGGCGACCGCCGGCTTGAAGTGGTCGAAAGATTACAGCCGCCGTCTCTCGCAAGGGAGGCGGCGGTTTCTTTTTGGTTTCAGCGCGAGAGAGAGGGGTCGGCTGACTGCTTTGGCCGGCTTTATTAGTCGTGAGCGCCGGCCTCCGGACTCAAGTGGTAGCCCAAATTTCCCCTTCAACGGGACTGTTTCGCATCAGCGCTGGAAACGATCATGCTTGCGCTGTCCGTCTGCATGGGGCCGGCCGGATCGGACGGGTCGACCGCCAATGCACCGTGCCGCTGCAACCATGTCTGGCCGACGCCGATGACCAGGGTCGCGCTCAACGCGGCGCAGGCGGCGGCGATGAGGACCAGCATCAGCCCTTCGACAAACGCGCGTTGTTCCGGCGTCATCGCTTCCCTCGATCCATGCCCGACCAGAATCATGGCGTCGGCGCTAACGCAAGTCGAGGAACGGCGTCCGTCGGCCACGAAAAAGGGGCGACGCAGGCGCCGCCCCCAGGATCGTTCGAAGGACCGGCGGATCAGCCGGTGAACGGACGGATCAGGATTTCCACGCGCCGGTTCTGGGCCTTGCCTTCCGGCGTCGCGTTGGACGCCACCGGATTGCGCGCGCTCTCGCCGGCGACATAGATGCGCTGGGCGATCACGCCACGCTGGACCAGTTCGGAGGCCACGCTGCTGGCGCGCCGTTCGGACAGCGGCTGGTTGATCGCATCGCCGCCGGACGAGTCGGTGTGGCCGATGACGTCGATGGTCGATTGGTCGTACTGCTGCAGCACGCGCGCGACATCGTCGAGCACCGGCAGGAAGCGCGGGTCGATCGACGACTGGTTGGTGGCGAAGGTCACGTCGGACGGCATGCGCAGGACCAGGTTGTCGCCTTGGCGGGCCACGCCCACGCCGGTGCCCGACAGCTGGGCTTCCATGGCGCGCTGCTGATTGTCCATGTAGCGGCCGACGGCGGCCCCGCCCAGGGCGCCGACGCCGGCGCCGATCAGGGCGTTCTTGCGGCCCTGTTCGCCGTTCGAGGTGTTGGTCAGATAGCCGAGCAGGGCGCCGCCCACGGCGCCGGCGATGGCGCCCGTACCGGTGTTGTTGCGGACCGGACCCGAGCGATAGGGATCGGTGGTGGTGCAGGCCGCGGCCCCCAGCAGGGCGACGATGGAAACGCTGGCGACAATGATCTTGGCGCGCATGGGATGATCCTTTGGTTGGTCTGGCGCTGAAACGCCCGCCTATGGTGAAGGTTCCAAGCTGTACCCTGGGTGAACAGGCCCATGTGCAGGGTCCGATCCGGCGCCCATCCCCTGACATCCTTGCGGAATAGGCGTATGGGAACCGCCGCACTTTTCCAGACCGAGGACGACGCCGTGAGCTCGACCCTGACCGAAACCGCTTCCGACCGGGCCATCACCCCGGTCTCGATGACCCTGTATGGCGCCGACTTCCAGGCGTTCAGCGACGCCCTGGGGGCCTCGTTCGCACGTTACGGGTTCGCGGTGGTCGCCGATCACGGGCTGGACGAGGAGCGGATCGCCGCCGCCGTCGACGACGCCAAGGCCTTCTTCGCCCTGCCCGAAGAGGTCAAGCGCCAGTATCACCAGCCTGGCACGGGCGGGGCGCGTGGCCTGACCCCCTTCGGCGTCGAGGCGGCCAAGGGCGCCGCGACCGTGGACCTGAAGGAGTTCTGGCACGTCGGCCGCGAACTACCGCAAGGCCACCCCTATCGCCAATATATGCGCGACAACGTCTGGCCGACCGAGGTCGAGGGTTTCCGCGAGCACCTGTATGGCATGTTCGAGGATCTGGACGCCCTGGGTGCCAGGATACTGCGCGCCATCGCCCGCTATCTGAAGCTGGGCGACGACTTCTTCGCCGACAAGGTCCAGCTGGGCAACAGCGTGCTCAGGATGCTGCACTATCCGCCGGTGCCCGCCGATGCGCCGGGCGTGCGGGCCGGGGCGCACGAGGACATCAACGTCATCACCCTGCTGCTCGGCGCCGAGGAGGCGGGGCTGCAGCTGAAGGAGAAGGACGGAAGCTGGCTGGACATCGCGCCGCCGCCGGGCGCCCTGGTGGTCAATATCGGCGACATGCTGCAGCGGCTGACCAACCACGTCCTGCCGTCCACGACGCACCGGGTGGTGAACCCGGCGCCGGAGCGTCGGGGCTTCGCGCGCTATTCGACGCCCTTCTTCCTGCACTTCAACCCGGATTTTCCGATCGAGACCCTGCCCAGCACGGTCACGCCGGACAATCCCGACCGCTACGCCGGCAAGACCATTTTGGCCGAGGACTATCTGACCGAACGGTTGCGCGAAATCCGCCTGCTCTGACGCCTCAGCGCGAGATCCGCAGCCGGGTGATGTCTCGGCCGATGGCCTTGAACGCCTCGCCCAGGTCGGTGCTGGACGTCGGCAGATAGGCATAGGACGGAGACGTGGCGCAGTCCCTCATCAGCTGGGCGGCGTCGCCCTCGCCGGCGACCTGGAAGCCGACGGTATATACGATGACGCCCTCCCTCTTCATCGCCGCGCACAGCTTCAGGGTCTGGTTGAAGGGATCGCCGTTGGCGGCGTTCTGATTGATGTGGTCGCTGTCGTTGCCGGACCCGGTCCCGGCGTCCCGTGCGATCACGCCGCTGTTGTAGGGGGTGTTGAACTCGCCGTCCGTCATCAGGATGACGGCCTTCAGGGTCTTGCTCGGGTCATAGGGCGCGGCCGCCGAAGACGACCACATGGAGCCGAAGTTCGGAGACACCGTGTACCAGCCCCAGGCCGCGCCGATCTGGCCGGCGGTCGACCCCCCGGCGGACAAGCCGTTGATCAGCGACTTCAGGGTCGACTTGTTGCTCGACAGCGGCAGGATGGCGCTGGAGGGGCAGCCATTGTTGGACGCCGGATAGTTGAAACCCACGCGCGCCACGCTGGGCGCCGCGTCGGTATAGGCCTCCACGCCGGTCCGCTCGCTGACGCAGTTGCTGTTGGCCAGGGACTGCAGGCTGCCGGCCGCGCTGGTGAAGACCCGCCATTGGCAGCCCTCCTGTCCGCAATAGGCCGTGCCGCCGCTGGTGTAGGTCTGCGCGCCCACCGTCTCCAGCAGATAGGTGTTCGCCGTCAGATAGGTGGTCAGGAAGCCCCTGTTGTTCAGGTTGGTCATGCCGCCGACCCCGGTCAGATAGACCGACCCGTTCGGGTTCAGCAGGCCGTGATTGGCCGAGGTCACGGTCGGCTTGCAGTCGGTGCGCGCACATTTGGCGACATAGGGCGTGGAACTGGAGGTGTTCAGGGAATTCCAGTTTCGGCTGTCGACATTGGCGGTGTTGGCCGCGTTCTTGAGGGTGAAGGTCTTGCTGGTGGGGACCGACGCCACCGTATAGACCACGCCGTTCAGCCCGGTCATGCCGCTGACGTTCCAGAACGCCACCTTGTCGCCGACCTTGAAGCCGTGGTTGGCCGATGTGGTGAGGGAGATCGGTGACGCCCGCGTCGCGGCCGTCAGGGTCTGGACCGAGCCGGTGGACCAGACGATGCTGGAGATCGGCCTGGACGAGGCAGGCGTGCCACGGGCGCCGACCGCATAGGTGGAGCCGAGGTTCACGCCCATCGAATAGGGCACGATCGACATCTTGGAATAATAGGGCGTCTGCTGCTGCTGGACGACGATATCGACCAGTTCGGCGGCGGCGTCCTTCAGCGACTTCAGCTTGGCGGTGGTCATCGAGCCGGTGATGTCGAGCACCAGGGCGACCTCGATATCCTTGGACGAGCGATTGACCTCGGAATGGGCGCTGAGGGGCAGGGTGTCGTCCAGGATCTTGCCGTAGGGCGGCAGGACGATGTTGGCCACCAGGGTCTTCACCTGCACCTTCGCATCGGCGATCACGACCTGATCCTTGGTCAGGGTGATGGTGAAGTCCTCGTCCTTGAAGGGCTCGATCGAAGCGTTGCGCAGATTGGCCTTCAGCGCCACCAGGGCCACGGCCTTCAACTGCGCCGGGTCGGTATAGGTGGACCGCGCGGCGGCCAGGGTGGCGGCGTCCAGGGCGTCCTGCATCCGCGCCTTCACCGTGGTCACCCGGCTGATGTCGATCCCGGCGAAGGTGATCATGATCAGCACCGGCATGGCGAAGGCGAACATCATCACCACATTGCCGCCCCGGTCGGACGACAGGCGGGCGACAAGATCGCGCAGGCCCTGGAACGGGCGGCGAAACGCAGAACCGATCATTCGTTGAACCGTCAAGATGGCCATCCCCGACCGGGCGAATGACCGCCCGCGTAACGACAGTGTGCCGTCACGCGGTTAAGGGAAGCCTCAAGCCTTGAGGTTAACCCCCGTTAGGGCCTCGGCCCTGGTCCTAGGCGGCGGTCCAGTCGCACCGATGGCCGCGGTTCTGGACAGTCAGCCACTGGTTCAGGGGGGCGAAATAGTCGGCGATGGCCGAGGCGTCGTTGGTCGTCTCGCCGGTGAAAGCCTGCATCGCCTCGGGCCAGGGCTTGGACTGGCCCATTTCCAGCATGGCGTTGAAGCGGGCGCCGACTTCCTTGTTCCCATAGACCGAGCACCGGTGCAGCGGGCCGGTCCATCCCGCCTGCTTGCACGCCGCGCGCTGGAACTGGAACTGGTAGATCGCGGCCAGGAAGTAGCGGGCATAGGGGGTGTTGCCGGGCACATGGTATTTGGCGCCGGGATCGAAGGCGTTGTCCGGGCGGGGTCCGGGCGGGACCAGCCCCTGGTATTTCAGCATGTCGGCGGTCCAGGCGGCGTTGTACTGGTCCGGCGTGGTCGCGCCCGAGAAGACGTCCCAGCGCCAGCGATCGACCATCAGGCCGAAGGGCAGGAAGGCGATCTTGTCCAGCGCCATCTTCAGCAGGAAGGGAATGTCCTCTTCGTCCCCAGGCGTCGTGTTCAACAGGCCGATCTGGTTCAGATAGGTGGGCGTCAGGGCCGACAGGCCGACGAAGTCGCCGATGGCCTCGTGGAAGCCGTCGTTGGCGCCGTTCCTGAACAGCATCGGCTGGTTCTTGTAGGCGCGCTGATAGAAGTTGTGACCCAGCTCGTGGTGGACGGTGTAGAAGTCGTCCGCATTGACGTTGGTGCACATCTTGATGCGGATGTCGTCGGCGTTGTCCAGGTCCCAGGCCGAGGCGTGGCAGACCACTTCGCGGTCGCGCGGACGCACGATCTGGCTGCGCTCCCAGAAGGTCTGGGGCAGGGGATCCAGGCCCAGGGAGACGTAGAACCCCTCGCCCGTCTTGACCATCTTGACGGGATCGTAGTCGGCGGTCTTCAGCAGTTCGGTCAGGTCGTAGCTGGAGGCGCCGCCGCTGGTCGGGGCCACCACGTCATAGATGTTGCCCCACTGCTGCGACCACATATTGCCCAGGAGGTCGGCGCGGATCGGGCCGTGGTCGGGCTGGACCGCGTCGCCGTATCTGGCGTTCAGCCGCGCGCGGACATAGCAGTGCAGGTTCTCGTAGAAGGGTTTGACCTGTTCCCACAGCCGGTCCGTTTCGGCGGCGAAGGCGTCGGCGGGCATGTCGTAGCCCGAGCGCCACAGGGCGCCGGTGTCGGCGAAACCGAGTTCGCGCGCGCCCTCGTTGGCGATCTCGACCATGCGGGCGTAGTCGTCGCGCATCACCGGCGAAATGGTGCGCCAGCCTTCATAGAGCGCCTTGGTCTCCTCCGGGTTGCGGCTGTCGGCCAGGATCAGCGAGGCGTCGTCCAGGGTGATCTGGCGGCCCTTGAAGTCGAACTTGCCGGTCGAATAGGTCGAATCCAGCCGGGTGGTGATCTGGGCTAGTTCGTCGGCGGCGCCGGGACGGTTGGGGGCGGGCAGAACCAGGCCGAGACGCAGCAGGTCCAGTTTGCGGCGGACCACGGGATCGACGGTCACGTCGTTGAACCTGGCCGCCTGATTGGCCAGCTGGACCTGAAGCTCGGTCACCTCGGCGTTGACGCGGGATTCCAGCCACATGGTGTCGAAGGTGATGTTGGTGGCGCGGGTCCACTGGACGCGGGCGGCGTATTCGCTGATTTCGGCCCATTTGGTCTCGGCGTCGGCGACGAAGGCGGTCGCGCCCTCCGCGGTGACCGGATAGTCGGTCCGGACGTCGGCCTTCGCCAAGGCGGGCGCGGTCGTCTGTTCGCCGCCGTCGGCGTAGAGGGCGGGCTCGCTGGTGCTGGCGCAGCCGGCGGTGAAGGCGAGGGCGCAGACCGCGGCGGCGGCCATCAACTGACGCTTCATCATGGATCTCCTGAACAGCCGGCGCAGGAGAGGTCAGGCGGCCGCCCCCGTCAAGCGGAACGGCCTATCGCAGCACGCAAGCGTTCAGGCCCTGGCCGCGCACCGTGACCATGGCCGCCTGGATGCGCGCGGCGCGCCTGCGGACATAGGGGCCGGGCGAAGCGGCTTCGTAGCGGCGCGGGGCGGGCAGGATGGCGGCCAGGCGCGCGGCCTGGGCCGGCGTCAGGTCGCGGGCGTCCTTGCCGAACCAGTGGCGCGAGGCGGCCTGGGCGCCATAGACGCCGGGCGCCCATTCCACCACGTTCAGATAGACCTCCATGATCCGCCGCTTGGACCAGACGGCCTCGATCAGGACGGTGTAGCCCGCCTCGAACCCCTTCCTGATCCAGTCGCGCGACGGCCACAGGAAGACGTTCTTGGCCGTCTGCTGGCTGATGGTCGAACCGCCCCGGATGCGCCCGCCGTCGGCGTTGTGATCCAGCGCCTTCTGGATCGCCTCCATGTCGAAGCCGTTGTGGCTGCAGAAGCGGGCGTCCTCTGCGGCGATGGCGGCGTTGACCAGATTGGGCGAGATGTCGTTCAGCCCGCGCCACTGATAGTCCAGCCCCTCGCCCCGCACCGCCTGGCGCAGCATCAGTATGGTCGGGGTGGGCGGGACCACCGCGAAGAGCAGCACGCCCACGAACGGAAACAGGACCAGCATCAGGCCCAGCGTCAGCCAGAACCGGCCCCAGCCGGATGTCTTGAGCTTGATCATCGCCGCTAGAGGATCAGGACGCCGGCGGCGCCGTCCTCGTCGGCCCAGGCCACCTTGTCGGCGGCGGGGCTGAGCGACAGGGCGACGACGGCCGGGCCCTTCTCGGCCTTGACGAAGTTCAGCCCCTGGGCGGCGGGATGGGCGACCCAGACGCGGCCGTCGGCAAGGCCGGCGGCCAGCAGGCCGTGCTCGACCCGCGCCGAAACCAGATTGACCAGGGTCGTGTCGTCATAGCCGATCTCGGTCGCCTCGCGTCCCATCGGCCCGTTCGAGCCGACGAAGGGCCACAGCACCGCCCCCTGCGCGCCCGAGGTCGCCAGCAGCTGGCCGTTCGCCAGGAAGGCCAGCGACCGCACCTTGCCCGGATAACCGCCCATGCGCAGGTTCTTGGCGTCCTTCAGCCGCCAGCCGTGCAGCTGGTTGTCCTGCATGGTGGTGACGACAAAGGCGCCGTCGGGCGAGAAGGCGATCCCGGTGTGCGATCCGGCCCAGGCCAGCTTGACCGGCTGCTGCTTCTCGATGCGGGCGTACCACAGGGCCGCGCCGCCATAGGTCGAGGTCGCGACGCGACGCCCCTTGGGATCGAAGGCGACGCCGGAGACGGTGCGCTCGTGCTGGAAGTCGCGGCGGAATCCGACGTCCCCGGGGTCGATGACCGACAGGGTGCGCCCCCAGGAGAAGGCGACCAGGCCCGAGGCGGGCGAGGCGTCGATGGCGTCGATCCACTGGTTCTTCTGGACGGCCAGCACCACAGGCGCTTCGTCCCGGCGCGTCCAGACCACCCGGCCGTCGTCGCCGCCGGTGACGATCCCCTCGCCCGAGGGATGGACGCAGGCGCACAGGACCGCGCCCTCATGGGCCTCGGCGCGGGTGCGATCCTCGAACCGCACCGATCCGTCCCCCAAGGCGAAGACGGCGCCGGCGTTGTCGAACAGGGCCGCGGTGATCTGGGCGTCGAAATCGAAGGTCATGGGGGCAGGCGTTAGCGGGTTGCGGAGGCGGGGGCAAATGGGTCGCGGATCGCCCTGGTCTTCTCCCTCCCCTTCCCGGGGAGGGCGGCCGCCCCCACCCGGTCTCGCCTCCGGCTCGACCACCCTCCCCCGCTGGGGGAGGGAGAAGTGACGTCGCCGTCCTAAACCGGATCGGTCGGCTTGGGCTCGACCGGCGCCGGGGCGGCCTGGGCCTGGGCGGGTTCGTCGGGCAGGGGGATGAACTCCAGATCGTCGGCGTCGGGCAGCTTCATGCGGCCGGCCTTCCAGTCGACCTTGGCCTGGTCCAGCCGCGCCTGGCTGGAGGCGACGAAATTCCACCAGATCAGCCGTTCGCCCACCGGCTCGCCGCCCAGCACCATGACCGTGGCCTGGGTCAGGGCCTTGATGGTGGGCTCCGCGGTTGGCTCCAGCACGATCATCTGGCCCTCGTGGAAGGCGCGGTCGCCGACCTCGATGGAGCCCCTGGCGACGAACAGGGCGCGCTCGCTCATGCCGCCGGCGCCGCGTCCCGGCGGGGGCGCGGTGCGTACGCCGGGCTGAAGCTCCCAGTGGACATAGAACAGCGGCGACGACACCGGCACGGCCGCCTTGGCGCCATAGGCCTCGCCCGCCACCAGGCGCGCGAACAGGCCCCCGTTCTCATAGGCGGGCTGGGCGTCCTCATCCAGGTGATGGAAAGCGGGGTCGATCTCCTCGGCCTCGTCGGGCAGGGCGACCCAGGCCTGCATCCCGTGCATCGGCCCGCCCTGGCTCTTCTTCAGCGGATCGGTGCGTTCGGAATGGACGATGCCCTTGCCCGCCGTCATCCAGTTGACCTCGCCCGGACGGATCGCCTGGTCATAGCCAAGGTTGTCGTGGTGCATGATCTCGCCCTCGAACAGATAGGTCAGGGTCGACAGGCCGATATGCGGATGCGGCCGCACGTTGATGGCGTCGGCGCCCGGCGCGAACTCGGCCGGCCCCATGTGATCCAGGAAGATGAACGGCCCCACCATCCGATGGGCGTGAAAGGGCAGGATGCGGCCGACCTCGAACCCGCCAAGGTCCTTGCGGCGCGCATCGATCACCAGTTCGATCATGGTCGTGTCCTCAGGGCGGTCCGGTCCGCCTGAGCGACGTTATCCGACGTGAGGCGTCACAATGCCAAGAGGCAGGGCGGTCACATTCTTCACGCCGCGCGTGACGATGTGGCTCTCGCAGTCCGAAACGATCCCCAGCGCCAGCAGCTTCTCGCGCAGGAACAGGTCGAAGGCGTGCATGTCCGAGGTGATGATCCGCAGCACATAGTCCTCGCGGCCGGTGATGGTGGCGCACTGGACCACCTCGGGCCATGCGGCCACGGCGGTCTCGAAGATGTTGAGGTTCTCGGCCGAGGGCAGCATCAGCTTGACGATGGCGTAGACCTCGAAGTCCAGGCCCAGCAGCTTGGCGTTCAGCAGCGTGACCCGCTTGGTGATCAGGCCGGAATCCTCCAGCCGCTTGATCCGCCGCCAGCAGGGCGAGGCCGACAGCCCGACCCGATCCGCGACTTCCGCGACCGACAATCCGGCGTCTTGTTGAAGGATATCCAGGATCCGGGCGTCGATGGGATCGAGTTCGTCCGCCAATGCGTTTCTCCGATTATGGTTATGGCGAAATAAAATACCCGAAATCGGGATTTAGCAAGGTCAAATTGAGCGAGCGCCTGCTGAGGGGGCGTGTTATCTAGCGACCAGAGGAAGCACGGACGGACCCCGGAACGGACATGGACGCCCGCATGAACGACAAAATCATGAAAAAGAACAGCCAGCCCCTGTCTTTGCGCGTCCCGGAGCCGGCGGGCCGGCCGGGCGATCCTACGGATTTCAGCCATCTTCAACTCGATCCTGCGGGCGTGGTCGAACGCCCCGAAACGGGAGCGACGCCCTATGAGATGCGCGACCACGCCTTTCGCCTGATTCGGGTGCTGGACGACGACGGCCAGGCGGTCGGTCCGTGGAACCCGCGCCTGGATCCCGAGACGCTGCGCCAGGGGCTCAAGGCCATGATCCTGACCCGCGCCTTCGACGACCGGATGCACCGCGCCCACCGCCAGGGCAAGACCAGCTTCTATATGAAGTGCACGGGCGAAGAGGCCATCGCGGTCGCGCAAGGGATGCTGCTGAGCCGCGAGGACATGGGCTTTCCCACCTATCGCCAGCAGGGGCTTCTGATCGCGCGCGGCTATCCGCTGGTCGAGATGATGAACCAGATCTATTCGAACGCGGCGGACCCGATCAAAGGCCGCCAGCTGCCGATCATGTATTCGTCCAAGGACTACGGCTTCTTCACCATCAGCGGCAACCTGGGCACCCAGGTTCCCCAGGCTGTCGGCTGGGCCATGGCCAGCGCCTACAAGGGCGACGACAAGATCGCCATCAGCTGGATCGGCGACGGCGCCACGGCGGAAGGCGATTTCCACAACGCCCTGACCTTCGCCTCCGTCTATCGCGCCCCGGTCATCTTGAACGTCGTCAACAACCAGTGGGCCATTTCGTCCTTCATGGGCATAGCGGGGGGGCTTGAGACCACCTTCGCGTCCAAGGCCATCGGCTATGGGCTGCCGGCGCTGCGCGTGGACGGCAACGACTTCCTGGCGGTCTGGGCCGCGACCCAGTGGGCCGAGGAGCGCGCCCGCTCCAACCAGGGGGCGACGGTGATCGAACTGTTCACCTATCGCGGCGCCCCGCACTCGACCTCAGACGACCCCAGCCGCTACCGCCCCGGCGACGAGCACGAGAAATGGCCGCTGGGCGACCCGCTGGAGCGGTTGCGCCAGCATCTGACGGTCATCGGCGAATGGGACGACGACCGTCACGCCGCCGCCCTGAAGGAGGCCGTCGAACAGGTCCGCGCCGCCGGAAAGGACTCCGAGGCCATCGGCACGCTCGGCCAGTCGCGCCCCAGCGTGAAGACCATGTTCGAGGAGGTGTACGCCACCGAAGACTGGCGCCTGGTCGAACAGCGCCGCGAGGTGGGGGTCTGATGATGAACGCCTTCCTCCCCGCCCTTTCGTCACCCTCGGGCTTGACCCGAGGGTCGGACGTTCAGCCGCTCGTCTGCGAGGGTTCGAATCCCGCCCCCTCCGCCACGCAATTCAACCCTTGCCAGACCCCGCCTCCGATCCTCGGGTCAAGCCCGAGGATGACGATGAATGCGGAGGGTGTTTCCCTATGAGCGAGACCTTCACCGAATCCGACCGTACCGACGGGATCGAGCCCGATATGGCTGATCGGATCGAGAATACGCCCGCCTCTCAGGCGACCGGCTCGGGCGTCGTGCCGATGAACATGATCCAGGCCCTGAACTCGGCCATCGACGTCAAGATGTCGGAAGACCCGAACGTCCTGTCGTTCGGCGAGGACGCGGGCTATTTCGGCGGCGTCTTCCGCGTCACCGACAAGCTGCAGCAGAAGCACGGCCTGACCCGCAGCTTCGACGCCCCGATCAGCGAGTGCGGCATCGTCGCCGCCGCCATCGGCATGGGCGCCTATGGCCTGCGTCCGGTCGTGGAGATCCAGTTCGCCGACTACATCTATCCGGCCTACGACCAGATCGTCTCCGAGGCGGCCAAGATGCGCTACCGCTCGGGCGGCCAGTTCACCAGCCCCATCACCATCCGCAGCCCCTATGGCGGCGGCATCTTCGGCGGCCAGACCCACAGCCAGTCGCCGGAAAGCCTGTTCACCCATATCGCGGGCCTGAAGGTCGTCATTCCTTCCAACCCCTATGACGCCAAGGGCCTGCTGACCGCCGCCATCGAGGATGACGATCCGGTCGTCTTCTTCGAGCCGAAACGCCTCTACAACGGCCCGTTCGACGGCTGGCACGAAGAGCCGGTTTCGCCGTGGAAGGCGCAAGGACTGGCCCAGGTCCCGACCGGCAAATATGTCGAGCCCATCGGCAAGGCGCGCGTGATGCGCGAGGGGAACGACGTCACCATCCTGGCCTATGGCACCATGGTCTGGGTGGCGCTCGCCGGCGCCGAACACGCGGGCGTGGACGCCGAGGTCATCGACCTGCGCACCCTGGTCCCGCTGGACATCGCGACCATCGAGGCCAGCGTGAAGAAGACCGGCCGCTGCGTCATCGTGCACGAGGCGCCGAAAACCTCGGGCTTCGGCGGCGAGTTGTCGGCCCTGGTTCAGGAACGCTGCTTCTATCACCTGGAGGCGCCGATCGCGCGCGTGACGGGCTGGGACACGCCTTATCCCCATGCTTTCGAATGGGAATATTTCCCCGGTCCGCAACGCGTGGCCGACGCCCTGAAGGCCGTCATGATGGGAGGCCGCTGAGATGGGTCGTTTCGTCTTCAAACTGCCCGACGTGGGCGAAGGCACCGCCGAGGCCGAACTGGTCGGCTGGCACGTCAAGGTCGGCGATACGGTCGCCGAAGACCAGATCGTCGCCGACGTCATGACCGACAAGGCCACGGTGGAGATCACCGCCCCCGTCTCGGGCAAGGTTACGGCCCTGCACGGCGAACCCGGCGCCATGGTCCCCGTGCGCGGCCCCCTGGTCGAGTTCGAGGTCGTGGGGGCCGGGAATGCGGAGGAGAGTCCCTCCGTCTCTCCGCTGCGCTCCGAGCCACCTCCCCCCGCTGCGCGTGGGGAGGAGACCGTCGTCGCCATGTCTCCTCCCCACGTCAGTGGGGAGGGGGACCGCGAAGCGGTGGAGGGGCGCTCGAACGCCGCTCCGCCCTCCGCCGGCAACTATGTCTTCAAGCTGCCCGACGTGGGCGAAGGCACCGCCGAGGCGGAACTGGTCGGCTGGCACGTCAAGGTCGGGGACGCGGTCGCGGAAGACCAGATCCTGGCCGACGTCATGACCGACAAGGCGACGGTGGAAATCACCTCGCCCGTCGCCGGAACCGTCGTCGCCCTGCACGGCGAGGCGGGCAAGGCGGTCCCCGTCGGCGGGCCGCTGGTCAGCTTCACGGTCGAGGGCGGGGGCAATGTTTCGACGTCCGCCGCCTCCCCGAAAACAGCGGAAAAACCAGCTGAGAATTCGAAGACGGTTTCGGCTGCGACTTCGACGACTTCGACCACGATCGCGAAGACTTCGACGACGGCGCCGGCAAGGCCGGCCCCCGCCCTGACCGGCCGCGCCGCCGGCGAGCGCCCGCTGGCCTCTCCGGCGGTGCGCAACCGCGCCCGCGACCTGGGCGTGGATCTGACCTTCGTGCCGGGCTCGGGTCCGGCTGGGCGGATCACGCACGAGGACCTGGACGGCTTCGTCGCGCGCGGCGGCCAGACGCCCGCATCCACGCCCGCCGCCGGCTCGACCTACGCCCGCGCCGAGGGAACGACCGAGGTCAGGATCATCGGCCTGCGCCGCAAGATCGCGGAGAAGATGGCCGAGAGCGTGCGCCGCATTCCGCACATCACCTATGTGGAGGAGATCGACGTCACCGCGCTGGAGGAGCTTCGCGCCCACCTGAACGCGACGAAGACGAAGGACCAGCCCAAGCTGAACGTCCTGCCCTTCATCGCCCGCGCCATCGTCGTGGCCCTGCGCGACCAGCCGCAGATCAACGCCACCTATGACGACGAGGCCGGCGTCCTGACCCAGCACGCTCCGGTGCATCTGGGCATCGCCGCCCAGACGCCGAACGGCCTGATGGTGCCGGTGGTCCGCCACGCCGAGGCGCTGGACCCCTACGCCACCGCCCTTGAGATCGCCCGCGTCTCGGGCGCGGCCAAGGACGGCTCGGCCAAGCGCGAGGAACTGTCCGGCTCGACCATCACCATCACCTCGCTGGGGACGCTGGGCGGGGTGGTCCACACCCCGATCATCAACCACCCCGAGGTCGCCATCGTCGGCCCCAACAAGATCGCCGAGCGCGTGGTGGTCCGGGACGGCCAGATGGTGGTGCGCAAGATGATGAACCTGTCCTCCAGCTTCGATCACCGCATCGTCGACGGCCATGACGCGGCGGTGTTCGTGCAGCGGATCAAGGGGCTGCTGGAGCATCCGGCGACGCTGTGGATGGAGTGAGACGGTGTCCCCAAACGCACATGATTTCAGGTCGGCTCTTGAAGGAGCGTTCGCGGACGCAAAGCGCGATGGCCGCCGGGTGATCGATATTAAGTCAGGAGACCTTCATCGTGTCGTCGGAGGGTATCCGGGACCACAGCACCGAATGCCTGTCTGTTGTGAAGTAATGACAGCGGCCATGAAGGCGAATGATCGGGTGTTAACTGCGCCGCCCAAAGGCAAAGGCGCGACGCTCGTCATCAGGTACGAAATACCACGATAGATTCCGGGGAGATAGTCGATGCCGAAATCAGTAGGTTGGATCGGGCCCGTGTTGGGCGCGGCCGTTCTAATCGGAGGCTACGTCGCTTACGATCATTGGCGTGAAGGAAACCGGCAAGATCGCGAGTGCGCGATCATGAAACGCTCCTTTGTCAACAATATGAATGCAATGGCTGGACCAACCGATGCGGCGGTCGCGGAATCTAGTCGGGTCGGCAACCAGTCCCCAATGGCATCCGTCACGGGATCAGTCATGGCCAATCAAGTCGTCATGGAAAGACTGAACGCGCAGTGTCCTGGCTGGCAAACCAAGCAGTATCGTAATTAGCCGGATTAAATTGATGCAGCAGATCAAAACCAAAGTCCTGATCATCGGCGCGGGCACCGGCGGCTACGTGGCGGGCATCCGTTCCGGACAGCTGGGCCTGGACACCGTGCTGGTGGATGGCGGGGACGGGCTGGGCGGGACCTGTCTGAACGTCGGTTGCATTCCGTCCAAGGCCATCATCCATGCGGCGGGCAAGTTCGAGACCGTCAGCAAGGCCGCCGAAGGCGGGACGCTGGGGATCACGGCGGCCCAGCCCGCCATCGACCTGAAGCAAACAGTGGCGTGGAAGGATGACATCGTCAGGAAGCTGAACGCCGGGGTCGCCGCCCTGCTGAAGAAGGCCAAGGTCAGGGTCATCAAGGGCTGGGCGTCCTTCGACGACGCCAAGACCTGCGTCGTGATGACCGAGGATGGCGACATTCGCATCACCGCCGAGCATGTCATCCTGGCGACGGGATCGGAGCCGGTCGAACTGCCCTTCCTGCCGTTCGGCGGCGACGTCATCTCCTCGACCGAGGCGCTGAGCCTGCCGGAGGTCCCGAAGAAGCTGGTCGTCGTCGGCGGCGGCTATATCGGGCTGGAACTGGGCATCGCCTTCAGGAAGCTGGGCGCCCAGGTGGCCATCGTCGAAATGGCCGAGCGCATCCTGCCGCTCTACGACAAGGCCCTGACCGACCCGGTCGCCAAATGGCTGGAGAGGCACGGCGTCGAACTGCATCTCGGCGCGCGAGCCGGCGGGTTCGGCGACGGGAAACTGTCGATCACCACCAAGGACGGCGAGCCGCTGCAACTGGACGCCGACAAGGTGCTGGTCACCGTCGGCCGCAGGCCCCGCACCCAGGGCTGGGGCTTGGAAAACATGGGCGTGGCCATGGCCGGGCCGTTCGTGAAGATCGACAACCGTTGCGCTGCGTCGATGAAGAACGTTTGGGCGGTGGGCGACCTGACCGGCGAGCCGATGCTGGCGCACAAGGGCTCGGCCCAGGGCGAGGTGGTGGCGGAAATCATCGCCGGCCATGACCGGGTGTTCGATCCCGTCGCCATCGCCGCCGTCTGTTTCACCGAGCCGGAAATCGTCTCGGCGGGCCTGGGGCCTCAGGATGTCGAGGGCCGTGACGACGTAATCACCGCCGTCTTCCCCTTCGCCGCCATCGGCCGCGCCCTGGCCATCGAGGCGGGCGAGGACGGGGGCTTCGTGCGGGTGATCGCCTCCAAGGCCGACCACCGAATCCTGGGCGTCCAGGCGGTGGGCCAGCATGTGTCGGAACTGTCCAACAGCTTCGCCCAGATGCTGGAGATGGGAGCGGTGCTGGAGGATGTGGCGGGCGTCATCCACGTCCACCCGACGCTGGGCGAGGCCTTCCACGAGGCGTCGCTGCGGGCCCTGGGCCACGCGATCCACATTTAGCGCCCTTTGGCAGCGGGGCGGCTACAACCGCTCCAGCCGATTCGCATGGTTCGCCACCATGCGTAGGGCCAGGCCGTCGGGCAGGAAGCGGGCCAGGCCGGCCATGATGTTGTTCATGACGCCCGGAGTGACGCTGGGCCGGTTCGCCTCGCAGGCCCGGTAGCCGATGCGGGCCACCCGGGCGGCGTCCATCCACATCCACGGCGGATAGGCGCTCGACACCTGGGCGCGCGAGCCGTTGACGTCGTGGAACTCGGTCAGGGTGTAGCCAGGATTCAGCACCGTGACATGGACGCCGGTTCCCAGCGTCTCCAGATGCAGGCCTTGAGAGGCCTTGATCAGGAAGCTCTTGATCGGCCCATAGAGGGTGTCGCCGCCGGTCGCGGGCATTTGGCCGGCCAGGGAGGCGACGTTCAGCACCCGGCCGAAGCCGCGCTCGACCATGCCGGGCAGCAGCAGGCGCGACAGTTCGACGGGCGCCGCCAGCATGACCTGGATCATGGCGCGGTGGTCGCCCAGGCCCGTGTCGAGAAAGCCGGTGACCCGGCTGAAGCCCGCATTGTTGACCAGGCCGTCGACGGTCAGGCCCCGCGCCGCCACGGCGGCGACCAGCCGTTCGGGGGCGGCAGGGTCGGACAGGTCTTCCGGAATGACGCTGGCGGTCGCGCCATAAGCGGCGGACAATTCCTCGGCCAGGGCCTGGAGCGGGCCTTCGCGGCGGGCGGTCAGGATCAGGTCCCAGCCGTTCTCGGCATAGACCCGCGCCAGCGCCGCGCCGATCCCGGCCGACGCGCCGGTGACCAGGACCGTCCGCTTCATGAGGCGGTCAGGCCGCGACGGGACAGGCGGCGTGCGGCGCGAAGGCGGCCAGGGAGGCCGGGTTTTCGGCCAGCAGGTCGGCGATGGTGATCTTGGCCAGGGCGGCGGTCGCGGCCTCGTCGGCGGCGGTCAGGGCCTTGGCGACCTGGCGCGGGATATGGGTGCTGACCGGGCAGCCCTTGGCCCCGGCGGGGGGCGAGCCGATGTGGGCGCAACCGTTGACGGCCTTCAGCACCTCGTCCAGGCGGATGTCCTCGGGCTGGCGCAGCAGCCAGGAGCCCCCGGTGGCGCCAGGGCGGGTGGCGATCAGCCCGGCCTTGGCCAACAGGGCGGTGACGCGCCGCACCACCACCGGATTGGTCGGTATGGACGAGGCCAGCACGGCGCTAGGAGCCGCCTGGGCAGGCGAAAACGCCCCCTTGTGGGCCATATAGGCCAGGGCGTGGGCGGCGACGGGGAAACGCTGGCTGTCTGACATGGTTGTGTTCCTGAACGGAAAATAGGCGTTCGCGGGCCGAATCACAAATGCGCCGGCCGAACGGCGAAACGAATCCCTCGGGTCGCGATTGAAGACGGCGTGGAATGGGCCTAAAGGCTCGCCGCTTTGAAGGGACCGGCGCATCGTCGGAGACCCGGAGGATACGCATGGCCGGGGATACTCCCCACGACGCGAGCGCTCCCCCGCCCGCGTCGAACACGCCGGACAAACCTACTCACGCCACGGGACCCGCATCCCCCGCCCCAGGCGGCCACAAGGCCGGGCGCGGCGGCCTTTGGGCCCTGACGCTGGGCGCGATCGGCGTGGTGTTCGGCGACATCGGCACCAGCCCCCTCTATGCGCTGCGCGAGGCCATCGGCCACGCCCAGGCCGGGGTGGGCGGCGACCTGGCGATCGTCGGCGTGGTGTCGCTGGCCTTCTGGGCGCTGATGGTGGTGGTGACGTTCAAATACGTCTTCTTCCTGATGCGCGCGGACAACAAGGGCGAGGGCGGCACTTTGTCGCTGATGGCCCTGGCCCAGTTCGCGGTCGGACGACGCAGCGCCTGGATCTTCATCCTGGGCGTCTGCGGCGCGGCGCTGTTCTATGGCGATGGCATCATCACGCCGGCCATTTCGGTGTTGTCGGCGGTCGAGGGCCTGCAGGACGCGCCGGGCGTCGGCGGCCGGCTGGATTCCTTCATCGTGCCGATCTCGGCGGGCATCCTGATCGCCCTGTTCATGGTCCAGTCGCGCGGCACCGCCCGCCTGGCGAAATATTTCGGCCCGATCACCGCCCTGTGGTTCCTGAGCCTGGGGGCGCTTGGGCTGATCCACATCTTCGACGACATCACCATACTGCGCGCCCTGTCGCCCTATTACGGGGTCAGCCTGCTGCTGCACGACGGCTTCCTGGGCTTCGTGATCCTGGGCAGCGTCTTCCTGGCGGTGACGGGGGCCGAAGCCCTCTATGCCGACATGGGCCATTTCGGAAAGGCGCCGATCCGCATGGGCTGGCTGGCCTTCGTCCTGCCGTGCCTGACGCTGAACTATCTGGGCCAGGGCGCCCTGATCCTGGACAACCCCCAGGCGGCGGCCAATCCGTTCTGGAACATGGTGCCGCAGTTCGCCTATTGGCCGATGCTGATCCTGGCGACCGTGGCGACGGTGGTGGCGTCCCAGGCCGTGATCACCGGGGCCTTCTCGGTGACGCAGCAGGCGGTGCAGCTGGGCCTCTTGCCCCGCATCGACATCAGGAACACCTCCGAGACCCAGGCCGGTCAGATCTTCGTGCCGGCGGTGAACAGCTTCCTGATGGTCGGGGTCCTGGTGCTGCTGGTCGTGTTCCAGAGCTCGCACAACCTGACCGCCGCCTATGGGGTGGCGGTGACGGGCACCATGCTGGTCAATACGCTGATGAGCTATTCGGTCATCACCAAGAGCTGGAAATGGCCGATGTGGGCCGTCGCCGGCACGCTGATCCCGTTCGCCTTCATCGACAGCGTCTTCCTGACCTCCAACCTGCTGAAGATTCCGGACGGGGCCTGGATGCCGCTGGTCCTGGGCGCGGGCCTGGTGGTGATCATGTGGACCTGGGTGCGCGGGACCCAGATCCTGACGGCCAAGACGCGCAAGGACAGCCTGCCGCTGACCGATCTGATCGAGATGCTCCAGGCGCGTCCGCCGCACCGCGCGCCGGGCATGGCCATCTTCCTGACCTCGGACCCCGACGTCGCCCCGGTCGCCCTGATGCACAATCTCAAGCACAACAAGGTGCTGCACGAGAAGAACGTCATCCTGACCGTCCGCACCTCGGAACGCCCGCGCGTCAGGGAGGCGGACCGGGTGAAGATGGAGCCGATCAACGACGACTTCAAAAAGCTGACGGTCACCTACGGCTTCATGGAGACGCCGAACGTGCCGCGCGCCCTGGGGCTGTGCCGCCGCCAGGGGCTGAAGTTCGACATCATGTCGACCAGCTTCTTCCTGGGGCGGCGTTCCTTGATCCCGTCGGCGCGACAGGGCATGCCCCTGTGGCAGGATCGGCTGTTCATCTTCCTGATGCGCAACGCGGCCAATCCGACCGACTTCTTCCATATTCCCCCCGGCCGCGTGGTCGAGCTGGGCGCGCAGGTGGCCGTATGAGTTCCGAAGGCCCGAACGGCACAGGCGGAGGGCGCAGCTCCCAGGCGCGGGGCCGCCGCATGGCGACCAAGGGGCGCCCGCGTCCCGCCGCCGCCGTGGAGACGAACGCGCCGTCGCAGGACGACATCGGCGTCGAGGCCCGCGTGGTCGCCGGCCTGCTGCTGAACGCGGCGCTGGAGAAGCGCAACGGCCTGGACGAGGCCCTGTCGCAACCGGCCGCGCGCGCCCTGGAGCCCGTCGACCGCGCCTTCGCCCGCGCCGTGGCCATGGCCGCCCTGCGCCGCCTGGGCGAGATCGACCAGATCCTGGACCGTCGTCTGCAGAAGTCGCCGCCCGAGGCCGTGCGCACCCTGATGCGCATCGCCCTGGCCCAGACCCTTGTGCTGGAGACGCCCGCCTTCGCCGCCGTCTCGACCGCGGTGAAACTGGCCGAGCGCGATCCCAGGACCCGGCCCTACAAGAACCTGGTCAACGCCGTTCTGCGCGGGGTGGGGCGCGACGGTCCCGGCCTGACCACGGCCGAGAGCAACCTGCCCGACTGGATCGCCGCCCGCTGGAAGGCGACCTATGGCGAGGCCGCCCTGACCGGCCTGGCGCTCGCCGCGCGCGAGGAGCCGGCGACGGACCTGAGCCTGAAGCCCGGCGTCGATCCCGCCGCCATCGCCGTCGCCGTCGAGGGCGAGCCACTTCCCGGCGGCTCGGTTCGCACCGGCCGTCGCGGCGACGTCGCGACCTGGCCGACCTTCGAGGACGGCGACTGGTGGGTGCAGGACGCCGCCGCCGCCGTTCCCGCCCGCCTGCTGGACGTGAAGCCCGGCGAGACGGCGCTGGACATGTGCGCCGCGCCCGGCGGCAAGACGCTGCAACTGGCCGCCGCCGGCGCGGCTGTGGTCGCCCTGGACCGCTCCGCCTCCCGCCTGAAGCGGCTGACCCAGAATCTGGACCGCACCGGCCTGAGCGCCGAGGTCGTCGCCGTCCCTGCCGAAGACTGGGAGGACGCACGCGCCTTCGACGCTGTCCTGCTGGACGCGCCCTGCACCGCCACCGGCACCTTCCGCCGCAATCCCGAGGTCCTGCGCGCCACCCGCCCCGCCGACGTCGCCAAACTGGCCGACGTCCAGCATCGGCTGCTCGACGCCGCCGCCGAACGGGTGAAGCCGGGCGGCCGGATGGTCTATTGCACCTGTTCGCTGGAGCGCGAGGAGGGCGAGACCCAGGTCATCGCCTTCCTGCGCCGCAACCCCGCCTTCCGCACCGTCCCGGCCGATCCCACGGCCCTGGGCGCTCCGCCCGAGGCCCTGACGCCCGAAGGCTGGCTGCGCATCCTGCCCTCGATGTGGGCCGAGCGCGGCGGCCTGGACGGCTTCTTCGCCGCCAGGCTGGAACGGGTTTCCTGACAGGGAGCGCCTTGCTCCTGCCCGCAACCCGCCTTATCCGAGGGCCATGGCTGCATCTCCCCTGATCTGTCCGTCCATCCTCGCCAGCGACTTCTCGCGGCTGGGTGAAGAGGTTCGCGCGCTGGAAGCGGCGGGCGCCGACTGGATCCACGTCGATGTGATGGACGGCCATTTCGTGCCGAACATCACCCTGGGCCCGGACATCGTGAAGGCGATCCGGCCGCACACGGCCCTGCCGTTCGACGTGCACCTGATGGTCGCGCCGGTCGATCCGTGGCTGGAGGCGTTCCGCGAGGCGGGCGCCGACGTGCTGACCGTCCATCCCGAAAGCGGGCCGCACGTGCACCGCACCCTGGGCCGCATCCGCCAGCTGGGGGCCAAGGCGGGGCTGGTGTTCAATCCGGCGACGCCGCTGGCGGTGCTGGAAGAGGTGGTCGATCTGGTCGACCTGGTGCTGATCATGTCGGTCAATCCCGGCTTCGGCGGGCAGAAATTCATCGACAGTTCGTTGCGCAAGATCGCCGCGGCCCGCGCCATCCTGGACCGCGCCGGCTCCGCGGCCCATCTGCAGGTGGACGGCGGGGTCACCTCGGCCAATGCGGGGGCTTGCGTCGCCGCCGGGGCCGACGCCCTGGTCGCCGGATCGTTCGTGTTCAAGGGCGATTATGCGGCCAATATCGCGGCCCTGAAGGCCGCCCCCAACGCTGCATGAGCCCGCTCGGACCCTTCGCCCCGCGCGGCTCGGACGCGACGCCGGATGTCGCCTCGGGCCAGATTCCCGGCCTGGCGGGGGCGCCGGTGCGCACGCCCATCCGGTCCGGCGACACCCAGACGGGACCCGGCCTGTGGCCCGCCATCGCCGGACGGCTGGCGACGCGGCAGCTGTGGATCGAGCTCTATGGACTGCCGGGCTATGGCCTGACGCTGGGGGGCGGCAAGGTGACGGCCTTCGCCGCCACGCCGCGCGATTTCCGCCCGCACGATCCCGCGCCGGGCAAGGGATTTCTGGCCGGCCGTTTCGTCCTGGCTGGCGCCTCGATGGAGGCCGAACCGCCCGCCGATCCCTGGAACCGCCCCAGTCCGACGCGGCCCTTCGCAGTCGAATTGCACGCCTTCGCCTGGTTGCCGGCGCTGATGGCCCAGGGGGATCGCGGCGCCCGCGAGGCCCTGCGACTGACGCTGGCCTGGGTCGACGCCTTCGCCCGCTGGTCGCCCTTCGCCTGGGGGCCGGACATCCTGCCGCGCCGGGTCATCAACCTGGCCTGCGCCGCGCGCAAGATGGGCGCCGTCGCGACCGAGGCCGAACGGCTGCGGCTGGCCGACAGCCTGGCGCGCCAGACGCGCCAGCTGCTGCGTCCGCCGGGCGGCGCGGCGACCAGGGCCGAGCGGCTGACCGCCGCCGCCATCGGCGGCTGCGTCCTGGCCGGGACGCCGGGGCAGGGCTTGCGGCGGCGCGCGCTGGCCGGTCTTCCGGCCGCGTTGAAGGCCACGGTCCAGCCCGATGGCGGCCATGCCTCGCGCAGCCCGGAGGCGGGGCTGGAGCTGCTGCTGGACCTGCTGGCGCTGGACGACGCCCTGGCGCAGCTGTCCGAACCGGCGCCGGAGGCCCTGTCCGAGGCCATCGCGCGCCTGACGACCGGCCTGCGGCTTCTGACCCTGCCCGACGGCCGCCTGGCCAGCTTCCAGGGCGGCGGTCCCTCCAGCGCCGCCCGCGTCGCGGCCGCCCGCGCCCATGACGAGGACGCGACCGATCCGGCCGATCCTTCCGGCGGCGCGGTCGCGGGTTACGCCCGCATCGCCAGCCCGCTTCTGGCCGTCATCGCCGACGCCGCCGCGCCGGCCCGCGGGGCCTGGGGCGCGGGCGCCTGCGCCCAGCCGCTGGCGCTGGAGATCGCCTGCGGCAAGGATCGGCTGTTCACCGGCTCCGGCTGGACTCCGGCCGCGACGGACCGGCAGGCCCTGCGGCTGACGCCTGGCCATTCGACCCTGACGCTGGGCGAACGGTCGCTGAACGAGCCGCTGGGCGGCTGGAAGGGCGAGCTGCTGGGTCCCCGCCTGGTCGGCCCGCCCATCCACGTCACCCGCGACCTGCGCGAAGGCGACGGCGCCGTGTGGCTGGAGATGGAGCATGACGGCTGGACCGAGGCCTTCGGCCTGAACCACCAGCGGCGCCTCTATCTGGACCAGCGGCTGGACGAACTGCGGGCCGAGGAAAAGCTGTTCCCTACGCCGGGCCGCAAGGAGATGCTGCGCCAGATCGCGGCCCCCTACGCCATCCGCTTCCATCTGGAGCCGGGGGTGCAGGCCTCACTGGCGCGCGACCGGCGCTCGATCCTGTTGCGCGGCGGCTCGGGCCGGGGCTGGTGGTTCCGCACCGACGGCCCGGACGTGGCCATCGAACCCAGCGTCCATATCGACGCCGGCCTGACCCGCCGTTCGCTGCAGATCGTGGTGCGCGGCTCGGCCCGCACCGACAGCGAAACCAAGATCCGCTGGAAGCTGAGCCCCGCCGGCGCGAGCGGCGAGGCGGGTTAGAATTCGTCCGTGGGGTGACGGGCGGGCCGTTTGGCGCTAGAGGGCGCGCCATCCTCCCCCAGCCGATACGGACGCCGCCATGCCCGCCGCTCCCGACTTTCCGCCCGCCCCCGACCGGGTCACGCCGCGACGCGCCCTGATCTCCCTGTCCGACAAGGCCGGACTGGAGGATGTGGCGCGAACCCTGAACGACCTGGGCGTCGAACTGGTCTCGACCGGCGGCACCCGCGCGGCGATCGAGAAACTGGGCCTGCCGGTCAGGGACGTGGCCGAGCTGACCGGCTTTCCCGAGATGATGGACGGCCGGGTCAAGACCCTGCATCCCGTCGTCCACGGCGGCCTTCTGGGCGTGCGCGACGCGGCCGACCACGCCAAGGCCATGAGCGACCACGACATCGGCGCCATCGATATCGTCTGGATCGACCTCTATCCGTTCGAATCAACCGTTGCGGCGGGTGGGGCGTTCGAGGCGGCGGTCGAGAATATCGATATCGGCGGCCCGGCCATGATCCGTTCGGGATCGAAGAACCATGGCTATGTCGCCGTCGCCGTCGACGGCGAGTCCATCACCCTGATCCTTCAGGCGCTGAAGGCGGACGGTTCGACCGACCTGGCGTTGAGGAAGCGGCTGGCCGCGCGCGCCTTCGCCCGCACCGCCGCCTATGACGCGGCCGTCTCCGGCTGGTTCGCCGGACAGGTCGAGGATGCGGCGCCGACGCGCAAGTCCATCGCCGGGACCCTGGCCCAGACGCTGCGCTATGGCGAGAACCCGCACCAGACGGGCGCCTTCTACCGCACGGGCGAACGCCGTCCGGGCGTGGCCCATGCCGAACAGGTCCAGGGCAAGGAACTGGGCTATAACAACATCGCCGACGCCGACGCCGCCTATGAGCTGGTCGCCGAGTTCGAGGCGCCGGCCGTCGTCATCGTCAAACACGCCAACCCCTGCGGCGTCGCGGTGGGCAAGGACCTGTCGGAGGCCTACGCCCGCGCGCTGGAATGCGACGCCGTCTCGGCCTTCGGCGGGGTGATCGCGGTCAACCGGCCGCTGACGGGCGAGGACGCCCGCGCCATCACCGGCATCTTCACCGAGGTCGTGATCGCGCCGGGCGCCGACGACGAAGCCAAGGCGGTCTTCGCCGCCAAGAAGAACCTGCGCCTGCTGATCACCGACGGCCTGCCCGATCCGCATGGGCCGGGCGAGGTGTTCCGTTCGGTCGCCGGCGGCTTCCTGGTCCAGTCGCGCGACCGCAGCCTGATCAAGCCCAGCGACCTGAAGATCGTCACGCGCCGCCAGCCGACGCCGACCGAGATCCAGGACATGCTGTTCGCCTTCACCGTCGCCAAACACGTCAAGTCCAACGCCATCGTCTACGCCAAGGACGGCCAGACGGCGGGCATCGGCGCCGGCCAGATGAACCGCCGCGACTCGGCCCGCATCGCCGCCATCCGCGCCAAGGAGGCGGGAGAGGCCAAGGGCCTGGCCCATTCGTTGGCCGAAGGGTCGGCCTGTGCGTCGGAAGCCTTCTTCCCCTTCGCCGACGGCCTGCTCGAGGCGGTCGCGGCCGGGGCCACCGCGGTGATCCAGCCGGGCGGCTCGATCCGGGACGACGAGGTCATCGCCGCCGCCGACGAGAAGGGGATCGCCATGGCCTTCACCGGGGTGCGGGTCTTCCGGCACTGATGTTTGGGAAGGACGGGCGCTATCGCTCGCTGCTTGAGCGTCCATCCTTCCCGATGCGGATGTCGAGAAAACCTCGACAATCAGCTGTAGAATCGGGGGCATGGCCTCGAAAATTTGTCGAGGTTTTCGAGGCGCGGCTGGGAACGGGCGCAGCGGCCCGCGCCGTAACGTGACTGGACGGTCGGGGTCTGGCGTGATGGTCTGGCGTTTTGACGCGCCGGAGCCCCCTGCCCATGACCGTTCTGATCCGCCCCGAAGGCCAGACGCCTGACGATCTGAAGCTGAGCCGGCGAACCCTCGGGGCGTTGGGCGGGCTGCTGTTCTCCGGCTATGCGACCGCCGCCCTGGCCCAGGAGGCCAAGCCGATCACCACCGACGCAGGGGGGCTGACGACCGAGACGGTGACCTATCCGGCGCCGGACGGGTTCGAACTGCCCGCCTATGTCGCCCGACCGGCCGGCGAGGGTCCGTTCCCGGTGGTCGTGGTGGTGTCCGAAATCTTCGGCGTTCACGAATATATCCGCGACATCTGCCGCCGCCTGGCCAAGGCGGGCTACGCCGCCATCGCGCCGGCCTTCTTCAACCGGGTCGAAGACCCCGCGCCGCTGTCGGACATGCAGCGGATCATCCAGATCGTGAACGCGGCCGGCTATGAACAGGTGATGGGCGATCTTTCGGCGACGCTGGACTGGGCCAGCCAGCAGTTGTGGGCCAGGGACGGCAGGGTCGGGATCACCGGCTTCTGCTGGGGCGGCAAGGTGGTGTGGCAGGCGGCGGCGCGGTTCGCGGCGATCGGCACGGGCGTGGCCTGGTACGGACGTCTGGCCCCCGCCTCCGACGCCGCGCCCGCCCAGGTTGCTTCCGGCCAGCCCTGGCCGGTCGATCTGGCCGACGACCTGAAGGCGCCGGTCCTGGGCCTGTATGGCGGCAAGGATCAGGGCATACCGCTGGCCAGCGTCGAACAGATGCGGCAGGCCCTGGCGCGCGCCGGCCAGACCGGCAGCGAGATCGTCGTCTATGAGGACGCGCCGCACGGTTTCCACGCCGACTATCGCGCCAGCTACGTCGAGGCGGACGCCAGGGACGGCTGGACCAAGCTGTTGGCGGCGTTTGATAAAGCCTTAAAGAATGGCGTTTGATAAGGTGTTGAAGCACTAGCCGTTTCAGGCGACGACCAACTGCGGAGGGCGGTACGGTCCAAGGGGGGGAAAGATGAGCGCGTCACGGTTTCGCGGGACGATTCTGCTGAGTCTGGGTCTTCTGTTTCTTCCGCTCGCCGCTTGCGGCGGAGGGGGCGGGGGCGGGGGCGGAGGGGGAATCGTCACACCGCCACCACCACCACCACCACCGCCTCCTCCTCCGCCCCCCCCGCCGCCGCCGCCCCCTCCTTCGACTACGTCGAATGAGTATCTGCGGAATTACGGCTTGGCCAATATGAAGGCTGAGGTTGCATGGCGAGCGGGTGCGACTGGTGAAGGCGTAACGGTAGCCGTGATCGATTCCGGGGTCAGTTCCAGCCTGGTCGACCTCGAGGGGCGTATTTCATCGGCCTCGACCGATGTGGTCGTCGGGCGAAACACGCCGTATGTCGCCAACAACAGCCACGGGACGCTTGTCTCGGGGGTGATCGCCTCCAACTTCAACGGGATGGGCACGATCGGCGTCGCTTATCAGTCGACCATCCTGTCGATCCGCGCCGACATTTCGGATTGTGACGACGAGGAGGATCCTGTCTGCTTCAGCAGCTCGGACCTGGTGCGCGCGCTGAACTACGCCGTCGAACATGGGGTCAAGATCATCAACATGTCGCTGGGCGGCGACGGGCGGCTGGGATCGGCGTTCGAGGCGGCCCTGTTGCGGGCGGTCAATTCGGGCGCCGTCATCGTCGCCTCGTCGGGCAATGACGGCGAGGCCAACCCCGGCTGGCCGGCGCGCTACGCCGTCGATCCGCGCTTCGCCGGCGCGGTGATCGCGGTCGGGTCGCATAACGTCGCAAATATGATCTCCAGCTTCTCGAACCGGGCGGGCGATACCGCCTCGGCCTTCATCTCGGCGCCGGGCGAGGGCGTCTTCACCGGCTGTGACGGCACGATTTGCTATAATGTCAGCGGCACCTCCTTTTCGGCGCCGCACGTGTCGGGGGCCATCGCCCTGTTGATGGACGCCTTCCCGAACCTGACGGCGCGAGAGGCGCTGGCGATCCTGGTCGAAACGGCCCGCGACGCCGGCGATCCGGGCACGGACATCGTCTATGGGCGCGGGCTGCTGGACATGGCCGGCGCCTTCAGTCCCGTCGGCGCGACCTCGACGCCGATGGCGAACGGGACGAGCATCTCCCTCCAGACCGAACCCGGCAGCTTCATCGGCGCGGCGTTCGGCGACGCCTTCTTCCGCCAGACTGCGCTGGAGACGGTGCTGTTCGACAAATACGACCGGATGTTCGCGGTCCAACTGGGCATGGCCTATCCGACGGCGCCCAGCCGCTCCTATCAGGCCGCGCCGTTCGAACCCAGCCGGACGGCGACGACCAGCCTGGCCTTGCCGGGCGGCGGCCGGCTGAACCTGATGGCCGCCCAGCCGGCGGCGACGCCCGAACCGGTGGCTCCGCGCTATGATCTGTTCAATGCGCCCTGGATGGGCGACGAACCCCGCCAGGAGGCGATGCTGAACCTGGAGAGCGGGCGGCTGAACTTCTCGGCCTGGCAGGGCAGGGGCGGGGCGGTTTCGCCCTTCGACGGGGCGGCGGGCGACGGTTTCGCGGCCCTGGCCCAGGCGGACCATGCGGTGCGCGGCGCCCTGCGGTTCGGCGCCGTGACGGTCTCGGCCGAAAGCGGCGGCGGCGACCGCCGGATGCCGCTGAGCCGGGTCGAGGAGGACGCCTCGATCTACAGCCGCGCGACCCTGGGCTGGCGCGGCGCGGACGGCGGTCTGTCGTTCAGCGTCGGCGCCCTGGACGAGCGGCTGGGGCCGTTGGGGGCCTTCATGCCGGGCGGATCGGACTTCGCCCTGCCGTCGCGCACCAGCTTCTATGCGGTCGGCGGCGACTGGGCCCTGAGCCCGGGCCTGCGCCTAGTCGGCGAGGCCGGCATGGGCTCGACCCAGATCGAGGGGCGGTTCCTGTCGATGGAGCGGGCGATCAGTTCGAACTGGCGGCTGGGCCTGTTGACCGGCTGTTCGGCGATCTGCGACCGGTTCAGCTTCACCGTGGCGCAGCCGTTGCGGATCGAGAGCGGGACCTTCTCGGCCTATCTGGCCGATGTGCCGATCGAGTATTTCGACCCTCTGACCTATTCGCAGCGCAGCTTCTCCGCGGCGCCCAGCGGGCGGCAGATCGACTTCATCCTGGGCGGCGAGCGCCGGCTGTGGGACGGCTCCAGCATGACGCTGCAGGCGGTGGCCAGCCGCGAGCCGCGCCACGTTGCGGACGCCCCGCCGGCCTTCGCCCTGATCGGGGCGTGGCGGCGCCAGTTCTGACGGAAGGCCAAACGAGAACGGGCGACCCGAAGGCCGCCCGTTCCGTGGTCCATGATGTCCGCGCCGATCAGGCGGCGGCCTTCACCGGGGCGAACCTGCCGTAGAAGGTCTCGTTCTTCGCGGCCATGTCGCGCAGCAGCTGCGGCACCTTGAAACGGTCGCCATAGGCCGCAGCCAGGCGGTCGGCCGTCTCGACGAAGGCCTTCAGGCCGATGCCGTCGATGAAGCTGATCGGGCCGCCGGTCCAGGGCGCGAAGCCCCAGCCCAGGATGGCGCCCAGGTCGGCCTCGCGCGGGTCGTCGATGACGCCCTCTTCCCAACAGCGGGCGACTTCGACGGCCTGGCGATACAGCAGGCGCGTCTTCAACTCGTCGATCTGGGCGAAGGCGGTCGGCTCTTCCGGCTTGTCGATGCCCTTGGTGGTCGGCGCCAGCTCGGCCAGGCCCGCCCACAGGGTCTTGGGCTTCTGGTCATAGTCATAGAAGCCCTTGCCGTTCTTGCGGCCGAAACGCCCGCCCTCGACCATGGTGGCGACGATCTGCTCGCCCTCGGTCGGGACGTATTTGTCGCCCAGGTCTTCGCGGGTCTGTTTGGCGATCTTGTAGGACAGGTCCAGGGCGACGTCGTCGTGCATCTCCAGCGGACCGCGCGGCATGCCGGTCATGCGGCCGACATTGTCGATCAGGGCCGGGGCGTAGCCTTCCTCCAGCATCGCCATTCCCTCCATCAGGAAGGTAGAGAAGCAGCGCGAGGTGTAGAAGCCGCGCGAATCGTTGACCACGATCGGGGTCTTCTTGATCTTCAGGACGTAGTCCAGCGCCTTGGCGATCGCCGCCTCGCCGGTCTTTTCGCCCAGGATGATCTCGACCAGCATCATCTTGTCGACCGGCGAGAAGAAGTGGATGCCGATGAAGTCCTCGGGCCGCACGCTAGCCTCGGCCAGGCCGGTGATCGGCAGGGTCGAGGTGTTGGAGCCGAACACGGCGCCCTCGGCCAGCTGGGCCTCGGCGCGTTTGGTCACGTCGGCCTTGATCTCGCGGTTTTCGAACACGGCCTCGATGACCAGGTCCGACCCCTTGATCAGGTCGTAGTCGGTCGTCGCCGTGACCAGGGCCAGGGTGGCGTCATACTTCTCCTGGGTCATCTGGCCGCGCGACAGACGCTTCTTCAGCAGTTCCTCGACATGGGCCTTGCCCTTGTCGGCGGCTTCCTGGGTCTGGTCGATCAGCACGGTCTCGATGCCAGCCATGACCTGAACATAGGCGACGCCCGCGCCCATCATGCCGGCGCCCAGGACCGTCACCTTCTTCGGGTCGGACTTGGGCGCCCCGGCGGGCCGGACGGCGCCCTTGTCCAACTCCTGCTTGGACAGGAACAGCGACCGGATCATCGCCTGGGCCTGCGGCGTCATCAGGGTCTTGATGAAATAGCGGGTTTCGATGCGCAGCGCGGCGTCCATCGGGACCTGCGTCCCCTCATAGACGGCCTTCATCAGGTTCAGCACGGCCGGATAGTTGCCGTAGGACTGTTTCCTCAGCATGGCGTTGCCGACCATGAAGTTCTGGATGCCGGCCGGGTGATAGGGGCCGCCGCCGGGCAGTTTGAAGGACTTGTCGTCCCACGGCTGGACGGCCTTGCCGCCGTTCCTGATCCAGGCCTTGGCGGCCTCGACCGACTGGCCCTTTTCGACCACCTCATGGACGATGCCGGCGCCCTTGGCGTCGTTCGGGCGGAAGGACTTGCCTTCGCTCATCGCCATCATGGCGTCCTGCACCCCGACCAGACGCGTCAGGCGCTGGGTGCCGCCGCCGCCGGGGAACAGACCGACCTTGATCTCGGGCAGGCCGAGCTGGATCCTGTTGTCGTTCTCGACCACGCGATAGTGGCAGGCCAGGGTGAACTCCAGCCCGCCGCCCAGGGCCAGGCCGTTGATGGCCGCCGCGACCGGCTTGCCCGACGTCTCCAGCGCGCGGAAGGCGCCGTTCAGCGCCCAGCCGGCGTCGAACGCCTTTTGCAGGTCGCCGCCGCCCGACAGCACCCCGCCGGCCATGTCGCCCAGGTCCGCCCCGGCGCAGAAGCCCGAGGCCTTGCCCGAGGTGATGACCGCGCCCTTGACGGCGTCGTCGGTCTTGATGCGTTCGACCAGTTCGGGGATTTCCTTCATCACCGAGGAGGTCAGGGTGTTCATCGAACGGCCCGGCACGTCGAACGTGATCAGGGCGATTCCGTCGGCGTCGACGTCGATCTTGAAGTTTTCCATGTCCATTCGCTCCCAGATCAGACGCGTTCGATGACGGTGGCGGTGCCCATGCCGCCGCCGATGCAGAGGGTGACCAGGGCGGTCGACTTGTCCGAGCGTTCCAACTCGTCCAGGGCGATGCCGGTGATCATGGCGCCGGTGGCGCCCAGCGGGTGGCCCATCGAGATCCCGCCGCCGTTGACGTTCATCTTGGCGTGGTCGATGTCCAGCGCCTGCATGTAGCGCAGCACCACGGCGGCGAACGCCTCGTTCAGCTCCCACACGTCGATGTCGTCGGGCGTCATGCCCAGCTTCTTCAGCAGCTTGCGGGTCACATATTCCGGGCCGGTCAGCATGATCGACGGCTCCGAGCCGATCGAGGCGCCGCCCAGGATCTTGGCGCGCGGCTTCAGGCCCAGGGCCTGGCCGGCCTCCAGCGAGCCGATCAGGACGCCGGCCGACCCATCGACGATGCCCGAGGAGTTGCCGGGGGTGTGGACGTGGTTGACGCGGTCGACCTCGGGATAGCGCTGGTTGATCACAGAGTCGAAGGCCATCTCGCCCATCATGGCGAAGGACGGATTCAGGCCGCCCAGGGTCTGCATGTCCGTATTCGGACGAATGGTCTCGTCATGGTCCAGGATGGTCAGGCCCAGCTGGTCCTTGACGGCAAGGACCGAGTTCTTGAACCGGCCCTCGGCCCAGGCCCTGGCGGCGCGCTTGTGGCTTTCCACCGAATAGGCGTCCACGTCGTCGCGCGAGAAGCCGTATTTGGTGGCGATCATGTCCGCCGAGACGCCCTGGGGCACGAAATAGGTCGGGAAGGCCGAGGACGGGTCGGTCGGCCAGGCGCCCATGTCCGAACCCATGGGCACGCGGCTCATGACCTCGACGCCGCCGCCGACGGCGAAGTCGGCCTCGCCGGACTTCACCTTGGCCGTGGCCATGTTCACGGCTTCCAGGCCGGAGGCGCAGAAGCGGTTGACCTGGACGCCCGCGGTGTCCTGCGACCAGCCGGCCGAGAGGACCGCCGTGCGGGCGATGTCGGCGCCCAGTTCGCCCACCGGCGTGACGCAGCCCAGGATGACGTCGTCGACCTTCGATGTGTCCAGGTCGTTGCGGTCGCGCAGGGCCTGCAGCACCTGTGTCGCCAGGCTCAGGCCGGTGATCTCGTGCAGCGAGCCGTCCTTCTTGCCCTTGCCGCGCGGGGTGCGGACGGCGTCGTAGATATAGGCGTCAGCCATGTGAGTGCGTCTCCAATAAGGACGGTTCCAAGCTCGGACGCCAAGAACCCTACGTTTACGTCAACGTCAAGTAATAAGCCACGTGATCATACGCCAGCGCTGTCGGCTGAACGGGCCGAGCGCGGTTGTCCAATTGGGGCCTTAGGTTGGCAGCTGACGGCGGGACCGGAGAGAATGAGGCGTCCTCCCAAGAGGAACGCCCCGAGCGTCATTCCGGCAGTGCGATCAGTTGGACTGCAGGCGGCTCGCCTGGCCGCTGATCTTGCAGGCGTACTCTGTTTGGGGGCGGCCGGTCTGGGCCCCGGTCTGAGTCAGGATGCCGCCGCGCTCGGTGCAGGTCGCCTCCAGGGCGTCCAGGTCCTTTTGATAGGAGTTGCCGCCGCCCGTGGACGCGCACGCCGCCAGCGGCAGGCCGATCATCGCGGAAAGGACGAGAATACGCATGATTTCAATGCTCCCTGGAGCGTCCACCGCCCCGATGCCGCCCCTGGCGTCTTCAAACTACTGCGCGACCGCCAGCCTGACCAGCTTTCCGTCGTCCTCGTCGGTGATGGCCCAGACGGCGCCGTCGGGGCCGACCGCCACGTCGCGGATGCGTTCGCCCAGGTCCGTCAGCAGCCGTTCCTCGCCCACGACGCGGTCGTTCTGGATCACCAGCCGGGCGATGTGCTTTTCCTTCAGGCCGGCGACCAGCAGGTTTCCGTCCCACCCGGGGAACATGGCGCCCTGATAGAAGGTCGCGCCGCCGGGGGCGATGACCGGGTCCCAGTAGTAGACGGGCTGTTCGGTCCCCGGTTTCTGGGTCGCGCCGGCGTTGATCGGCCCGCCCGCATATTCGATCCCATAGGCCGCGTCGGGCCAGCCGTAGTTGACGCCCGCCTTGTCCAGATTGACCTCGTCGCCGCCCCGCGTGCCGTGCTCGATGGTCCAGATCGCGCCGGTTCCGGGCTGGACGGCGATCCCCTGCACGTTGCGGTGACCCAGGCTCCAGATCTCGGGCCGGGCGCCCTCGCGGCCGACGAACGGATTGTCCTGGGGAACCGAGCCGTCGGCGTTGATGCGGATGGTCTTGCCCATGTGCGAGCCCAGGTCCTGGGCCTGGGGCCGCATCGGCGCGTCGGAGCGTTCGCCCAGGGTGATGAACAGCTTTCCGTCCGGCGCGAAGGCCAGGGAGGAGCCGAAATGCTTGTCCCCGTCATAGGTCGGCTGGGCCTGGAAGATCACCTGGACGTTCTCGATCCGGCTCAGGTCGTCCGAAAGCCGCCCGCGCGCGACCGAGGTGGCGTTGCCGCCCTCGCGGGGTTCGGAATAGCTCCAGTAGATCAGCCGATCCTGTCCGAAACCGGGGCCGAGAATCACGTCCAGCAGACCGCCCTGGCCGCGCGCATCGACGGCGGGCAGGCCCTGGACGGGCGCGCCGACCTGACCCTCGGCGGTCACGACGCGCAGGCGGCCCGGCCGCTCGGTCACCAGCCAGCGGCCGTCGGGCAGCAGGGCCAGCCCCCAGGGATGGACCAGACCCGAGGCGACCACGGCATGAGCCGTCGCCTGTTCGGTCGTGACGCCCGGCGCGCGGGTCTGGCCGGCGAAGGCCGACTGCTGATCCGGATTGTTGGCGGGTCGCGTCTCCAGCGGCGCGCCGGCCTGGGCGGGCGCCTCGCCATTGGCGCCGCAGGCGGAGGCCAGAACGAGCAGGGAGGTCGAGGCGGCGAGGGCGATCAGGCGCATGGGATGCTCCGGGCGGAATTGGGACCTTGTACGGAAACGTAAGCTTCAGCGTTACCGTTCCACGATTTGCGCGTCTTGCGCCTTATCGCCGCACGATCCGGCGCGACACGACTTGAACCGCGCGTCGCGCGGCGATATAGGCACGCCTCTTCCGCGCGGCCCCGGCCGGCGCGCAAGGCCCATGGTTGGGTAGCTCAGATGGTTAGAGCGGTGGATTCATAACCCACAGGTCGGCGGTTCGATCCCGCCTCCAACCACCACTTTTCCTTTGATAATCAGCCTGATAGTCTGCCGCCCAAAGCGGCTGTATTCCTTTCGGATGGGATAAAAATGGGGGAACGTTCGGGACTATTGCGGGACAGAAGTCTCGAAATGGTCCCGAGGTGTGTTCTGGATATGTTCCGAATCTGCTTGCGGGTTCTTCCATCCGAATTTTACGACAGCCTTCTGGTCGGTGGCGCGGCGGAGGACAAAATGTCAGACCCCTCTCGCTCTATGAGCGGATGTAGCTGAGTGCGGAGTTGGACGCGCGGATCAAGTCGGTCATACCGCCCGTCAACGACCTCTCGCCATAGCCCGAGGCCTCGCCTTTCGGAATATGATCACCGCCTGGCGCTGGAGCGCGAGCGGAAGACCGACCGATGAACCTGATATAAGGGCGCGACCCGGAAGCAGGCCGTCGATGCTGACGATCCATCCAACGCATCCACATGTTAACTACGCCTCGGATCAGCAACTGCCCCTGATGGCCGCCTCCGCGATCCTGAAAGCCTGTTGGGCAGAACTCAGCGGCGCGGTAGCCGCCACGGCATGGGCCTTTGCCGCAAGCCACATTCCCATTGATGGATTGGCGCCTTAAACCAATAGCTCAGGCAAGCGGAGACGGCTTTCGACCTGGAGGTCATAGCGTCGCTCGCAGACCCCGTCGTGATGGACATGCAGCGGCGCGGGCTGATCAACTGAGGGAACGGACCTTAGAGGATTCGGTTTGTCTCATCAGAAATGGGAGAAGATGCCATGACCGATCCGAACCTGCCTGGCTCCGATCAGGACAAGCCCAGCGACAAGGACGCGGGCCAACGCCCGAATCCACTGCCGACCAGCGACGCCGGCAAAAAGAACGAGGGACCAGCCAGCGGCGGCGAGGGCGCGGCCGGTGCTGGTGGGGCCAAGGGCTTCGGCACGAGGAACTGATCGCACGAGCGACGACAAAACCAAGGCCGACGGCACCGACCGCAGCCGCATCAACCTCAACGAGGACTATGAGGTGGGCTACTGGACCCAGGCTCTGGGCTGCACCGAGCAGCAGTTGCGGGACGCGGTGGTGGCGGTCGGCGTCATGGCTGACGATGTCCGCAAATATCTCAGCCGGGCGGCTGGGCCGGCATAGGGCTGGCTAGTGGCGAGGGAGCGGGCATGTGCAACAACTACGCGTCCCACGTGCCGGCGAACATGATAGTGGAAGCCTTCAGCGAGACGGTCTTTCCGCTGCGCTTCGATGGCGGGACGGTCCCGAACATGGGGCCGCGTGACGACATCCGGATCGGCGACTCAGCGCCGATCATCATCGCCACCGAGGAAGGCCCGCTGCTGCGCCAGATGACTTGGGCGTGGAGGGGACCGGGCGGCAAGCCAGTGTTCCACTTCCGTAGCGACGGCCGTAGCTTCGCCAACTCCGCACCAAGATGAGGTGTCGCGCGCTTGCCGAGCAATATCCAGGCGCAATCTCTAGCCTCGATCAAGGAGATCGTGCAGTTGATGCGCAACTTGCTCAAATGAGGCGGCGCTCAAGATGATGTCGTGCCCTGAAACGACAAAAAGGCCCGCCCTCCGAAGAGAGCGAGCCGCGCAAAGCGCCTAGACGGCGATGCTTATCCGCTACAGCTGGAGCTGTTGGTGCACGCTTCGTAGTTTGCCCGTGCGAGGTTCAGACAGGGGGCGAGGAAAGCGATATCCTGCTCAGCCAGGAAGCCGCACTGAATGACTTCGGAATTGTAGTTGTCGTCGCAGTTGCCTCCGGCCCATGCCGCATCGCAATCCGGCCCAGCGGTCGACGAGGTCGCTATGCCGAGAACTGCTGCTGTAAGGACTGCACCTGCATAAAGTTTCTTGAGCATAATATTCTCCAAGGGGAGCCAATCTCCCCGTGGCATACGGCACCCGACCACGCCGAATAGCAACCTGAGATAATGGTTAGTGCTCCTAAAGATTGCGTGAAAGACAGGCTCATCTTCTCGCGAGGACGGGCCAAGGTTCAGCTTTCGGCCGCACCAGGCCTTGCAGACAATCCTGCTGCACGATCGGCTGAACGACCTCAAGACCCTGATGCTGACCCTTCATCTACGGCTGCATCGGCCCGACCTGTTCGTCGGCGTGGGTTGAGGGCGCAACCGGGCGGGGCCTGTCGCGTTCTGCGGTCCAGACATCGACCTTGACCGGAGAGCCGTGATGATCAATCGCCCCGCCGTCCGCATCCACGCCCTGGCCGCCGTCGCCGCCCTGGCGTTTGGCGCCGCCGCCTGCACCCAGGCCGAACAGAACCAGACCGAGCAAAAGGCCGACGCCGCCGCCGACCGGACGGGCGAAGTCGCGGCCCAGGCCGGCGAGGTGATCGAATCCGGCGCGATGAAGGCCGCCCGGGCCGTCGAGACCGGCGCGGGAAACGTCGCCGACAAGCTGGAGGAAAACCAGGCCGAGGCCGCCGCCGAGGGCAAGCCGGGCGCCGTCGATCCCGCGACCGACCAGCGCGTGCCCGCCAAGAACTGAGACGGCGACGGCCCGGCGTCGGGGATCAGGCGGGCGGTGGCGCGGCGCCTTCCGCCAGCAGGGCGTCGATCAGGGCGCGGGCCTGCGGGCTGTTCCAGTCCGCCTCGCCGGCGAAACTGGCGCGGATGCGGCCCTGGCGGTCCAGCAGGACGGTCTGGGGCATCATCCCCTTGCCGGGAAACTCGAACGGAAGCTGGAATTTGACGTCGTTGTAGAACGGCAGCGGCGCATGGTCGTCGATGAAGGCCTTCGCCTGGGTGACGCCCTCGGGCGTGGCGTCGACGTTGATGGGCAGGACGATCAGGTCCTCATTGGCCTGGTAGGCCTGGGCCAGCCCGGCCAGGGTCGGCATCTCGCTGCGGCAGGGCGCGCACCACATGGCCCACAGATTGACCACCACCACCTTGCCCTGGAAGGTCGAGAACCGCACCGCCGTGCCGTTGCGGTCGCGGAACATATATTCGGGCGCGGGCCGGGGCTCGGAGGGGGTCTCCAGCCTGGCCAAGGGGCCGACGGCGAAGCGCGCGAGGTCGCTTTCGGCCGCCTGTGTCGCGGAGGGTTGCGCCTTCTGGCGATGATTGGCGTATAGCGTCATCGCCATTCCGCCGGCGCCGGCGATGGCGCTGATCGCCACGACCGCGCCGACGACCGCCCAGATCGCCTTTCTCGAGCCGCTCATGACTGAATCCATTCCTGCCGACGCCACGCTTTCAGGCGGTTCGACTGCGCCGGTGAAGCCCGCGGGTCAAGACATGTGGGGCGGACGCTTTTCGTCGCGCCCCGCCGAGATCATGCAGGCGATCAACGTCTCCATCGGCGTGGACCGGCGACTGTGGGCCCAAGACCTGGCCGGATCGCGCGCCCACTGCCGGATGCTGGCCAAACAGGGGATCATCGCCCAGGCCGACGCCGAGGCCATTCTGGGCGGGCTGGACGCGATCGAGGCCGAGATCGTCGGCGGGACCTTCCCCTTCCGCGACCAGTTCGAGGACATCCACATGAATGTGGAGGCCCGGCTGTCGGAACTGATCGGCGAGCCGTCGGGCCGTCTGCATACGGCGCGCAGCCGCAACGACCAGGTCGCGCTGGATTTCCGCCTGTGGGTCCGCGACGCCTGCGACCGCTCGGTCGCCCAGCTTAAGGGCCTTCAGGCCGCCCTGCTGGACCGCGCCGAACAGCACGCGGGCGACCTGATGCCCGGCTTCACCCATCTTCAGACGGCCCAGCCGGTGACCCTGGGCCATCATCTGATGGCCTATGTCGAGATGTTCGGCCGCGACGCCGGCCGCTTCTCCGACGCCCGCGCGCGCATGAACGAAAGCCCGCTGGGCGCCGCCGCCCTGGCCGGTTCGCCCTTCCCCATCGACCGTCACATGACGGCGGCGGAACTGGGTTTCGACCGGCCGATGGCGAACAGCCTGGACGCCGTGTCGGACCGCGACTTCGCCCTGGAAGGCCTGGCCGCCGCCTCGATCGCGGCGGGCCATCTGTCGCGGCTGGCCGAGGAGATCGTGGTGTGGATGACGCCGATGTTCGGCTTCGCGACCCTGCCCGACGACCTGACCACCGGCTCGTCCATCATGCCGCAGAAACGCAATCCCGACGCCGCCGAACTGGTCCGGGCCAAGACCGGACGGGTCATGGGCTCGCTGGTCGCCCTGTCCACGGTGATGAAGGGCCTGCCGCTGGCCTATTCCAAGGACATGCAGGAGGATAAGCCGCCAGTGTTCGAGGCGTTCGACGCCCTGGACCTGGCCCTGAACGCCATGACGGCCATGGTCGCGGCCCTGCGCCCCGACACCGGGCGGATGGCGGCGGCGGCCGGGGCGGGCTTTTCGACCGCGACCGACCTGGCCGACTGGCTGGTGCGCGAACTGAACCTGCCGTTCCGCAAGGCGCACCACGTGACGGGCGCGGCGGTGAAACGGGCCGAGGCGATGGGCGTGGACCTGTCGCAACTGCCGCTGGAAGAAATGCAGAAACTGGAGCCGGGGATCACCGAAGCGGTTTACAAGGTGCTGACCGCCAGGGCCTCGTGCGAGAGCCGCCAGAGCTATGGCGGGACCGCGCCGGAACAGGTCCGCGCGCGCATCGCCGACTGGAGAACACGCCTGTGAGAAAGACCCTGATCGTCGCGGGCGCGCTCGCGCTTCTGACCGCCGCCTGCGGGCGAATGGCCGACCTGGAATCGCCGGTGCGCGAGACCGAGCGCTCGCCGCGCAGCAGCCGCGCGCCCGGCCTGCCCGAGCCCGCGACCGTGAACCGTCCGTCCAGCAGCGTGCCGATCGACGGCGGCCCCTCCAATCCCATCGGCGCCGGCGCCGCCCAGAACGATCCGCGTTAGGCCTTGCACCATTTCGACCTGAAGGACGGCGCTCTCCATGCCGAGGGCGTGCCGCTCGAGCTCATCGCCGACGAGGTGGGCACGCCCGCCTATGTCTATTCCACCGCGACGCTGAAGCGGCACTACGGCCTGCTGCGGGCGGCCGCAGACGCGCACCGCGACGCCCTGGGCGAGGCTCTGATCGCCTTCGCGGTCAAGGCCAACTCCAATCTCTCGGTGTTGGCGACCCTGGCGAAACTGGGCTCGGGCGCCGACACGGTGTCGGAGGGCGAGATCCGCCGCGCCTTGGCGGCGGGCATTCCGGCGGATCGGATCATCTTCTCGGGCGTAGGCAAGACCGACGTCGAAATGGCCTTCGCCATCAGCGTGGGCGTGCGCCAGATCAACATCGAATCCGGCGCCGAACTGGACCGGCTGATCGAGATCGCGGCCATGATGGACGCGTCGCCCGCCATCGCCGTGCGGGTCAATCCGAACATCGGCGCGGGCGGCCACGCCAAGATCACCACCGGCGGCAAGGGCGACAAGTTCGGCGTGCCGGTCGAGGAGGCGATGGCGCTCTATGTTTGCGCCTCGGCCTCGCCGCACGTCACGCCCGTGGGCCTGGCCTGCCATATCGGCAGCCAGATCACCGACCTGGGCCCGTTGGAAGCAGCCTTCCGCGTACTGGCCGACATGACCCGCGACCTGCGCCGCCAAGGCTGCGCGGTCACGCGGCTGGACCTGGGCGGGGGCCTGGGCGTGCCCTATGCGGGCGGGACCGAACCGCCATCGCCGGCGCAGTACGTGGCCATGGCGGCCCGGGTGCTGGACGGCCTGGACGTCGAGGCGGCGTTCGAGCCCGGCCGGCTGCTGGCCGCCAACGCCGGGGTGCTGCTCAGCCAGGTGATCCAGGTCAACGAGCGCTCGGACGGGCGGCGCTTCCTGGTGCTGGACGCGGCGATGAACGACCTGATGCGGCCGGCGCTTTACGACGCCTTCCACGACATCGCGCCCGTCAATCCCAGGGGCGGCGAGCCAAGGCCGTATGACGTGGTCGGGCCGGTGTGCGAGACTGGCGACACCTTCGCGCGCGACCGCAGCCTGCCGCCGCTGGAGGCCGAGGATCTGGTCGTCTTCACCGGCGCCGGCGCCTACGGGGCGGTCATGGCCAGCGAATACAACAGCCGGCCCCTGGTCGCCGAGGTGCTGGTGGACGGCGAGCAATGGGCCGTGATCCGCCCGCGCCCGACTTATGAGGAAATGCTGGACCGCGAGCCCTTCGCCGATTGGCTGTGACGGCGAATTGCTCTCGACCGTTATAAAGTAACACGCTATAGGGCGGACGATGTCGCCCGGTCCCGAACAGCCCGTCGTCCTGTCCCTGCTTGCAGGCGGCTTCGTCGCGGCCTTTCTGCATGCGGCCCTGCCGACCCATTGGCTGCCCTTCACCCTGGTCGGCCGGGCGCAGGGCTGGCGCGCGCGTCGCGTGCTGGCGGCGGTGGCTGCGGCCGGCCTGGCGCATATCGCGACGACCGCCGCGGTCGGCGGGCTGATCGTGGCGGCGGGCCTGGCGCTGGACCAGTGGATCGGGGGGCTGCTGCCCCATCTGGCGGCGGTGCTGCTGTTCCTGTTCGGCGCCTTCTATCTGGCGCGCGCCATGCTGCGAAGGCCCGCCACCGCCGGCGGTCCGGACCTGGAGACGCCCGAGCCCGCCGTGTCGGACAAGGCCGCCTTCGTCGGCCTGGTCGTCATGATGGCCGTGTCGCCCGGCGAGGTGCTGCTGCCCATCTATCTGTCCTCGGCGTCGGCCGGCCTGGGCGCCCTGGTCCTGCTGACCGTGATGTTCGCGCTGGGCACCATCGCCGGCATGGCGGTGTTCACCGCCCTGGCCAGCGCGGGCGCCTCGATCCTGCGGCTGGAGCGCTGGGCGCGGTACGAGGGGGCGGTGCTGGGCGTCGCCCTGATCGCCCTGGGGCTGGTCGTGGCGATGCATCCCCACTGAGATGAACATTATATGATAACAATCAAGGCGTTATCATATACAGGCTTGGCTGTGGCGAAGATCGGCGTATAGGCGGAGCCATGAGCGCCTCTCACGATCACGACCATGAGGACCACGGGCATGGTCACGGCCATGCTCATGTTCACGGGCCGGTCGACACCGGCGACTGGCGCTACGCCGTGGGGCTGGTCGTCAACCTGGTCTTCGTCGCCTGCGAGTTCGGCGCGGGGCTGATCGCGGATTCGACTGCGCTTCTGGCCGACGCCGGGCACAATCTGTCGGACGTCCTGGGGCTGGCCATGGCCGGCGGGGCGGCCTGGCTGGCCCGGCGGGGCGCGCATGGGGCGGCGGGCGGCCGGCGGACCTATGGGTTCGGCAAGGCGACCGTGCTGGCGGCGCTGGGCAACGCGCTGCTGCTGATCTTCGCTTGCGGGGCCATCGCCTTCGAGGCCGTGCGCCGCTTCGCCGAGCCGGCGCCGGTCGGGTCGACGACGATCATGGCGGTGGCGGGCATCGGCTTTTTCATCAACCTGGGCACGGCGCTGCTGTTCATGAAGTCGCAGCACGACCTGAACGCGCGCGGCGCCTATCTGCACATGATGGCCGACGCGGGGGTGTCGCTGGGCGTCGTGGTGGCGGGCGGGCTGATCCTGCTGACCGGCTGGTCGGTGGTCGATCCCCTGGTCAGCCTAGTGATCGTGGTGGTGATCCTGTGGTCGACCTGGGGCCTGCTGAAGGATTCGGTCAACCTGGCCATGGACGGCGCGCCGGGCGACGTGGACGTGGCCCATCTGGAGACGGCGTTGGCGGACCTTCCCGGCGTGCGGGCCGTGCATGACCTGCACGTCTGGGGCCTATCCACCACCGAGACGGCGATGACGGCCCATCTGGTTCACGACCGCGAGGACGCCGCCGCTTTGCTGATCGAGGCGCAGGGCGTGGCGCGGCGCCACTCCATCCGCCACACCACGCTTCAGCTTGAGAACGAGCCCCTGCCGGATTGCCCCGGCTGCTGACAGCTCAGGTCCCCATCCTTTCAAGCCGTCATCCTAGGCCTTGTGCCTGGGATCCATACTCCCGGTGTCGGACCAGGCGATCGGGCGGTTCCGCTTGTCTCTTACCGGCGAGGTTTGAGTCTCTGGATCCTAGGCACAAGGCCTAGGATGACGGCGGTTGGAGGGGCGGGATAGAAGCCTTACGCCTGCGAAAAGGTGACCGGCGCGCCCCAGAACTGGGCGACCATTTCGGATTGCGGGCCGGCCTGGCCGGTCGTCAGGAAGTCGCGGCGGCCGCTGTCGCCCAGATCGTATTCGGGATGGTGCTCGAAATAGCGCGCCAGTGCGTCGGCCACCGCCGTCGGCTGTTCGATCAGCTGGGTTCCGGCCGGCAAGGCCGAGGCGAACAGTTCGGCGATGATCTCATAGTGGGTGCAGCCCAGTATGGCCTTGTCCGGATGACGGCCGATGCGGCGGCGCAGGGCGTCGACATGATCGTCCACCACCACCTTCAGCTCCTCGGCCGGAGCGCCCAGTTCGATCAGGCCGGCCAGGCCGGGGCAGGGTTCGGAGAAGACCGCGATGTCCTCGCGCCGCTTGTCGATCTCGATCTCGAAGACCCGGCTGATCGCGGTGGCGGCGGTGCAGAAGACGCCGGTGATGTCGATGGACTGGACCTTCTCCCCCTCCTGCGGGCGCTCGGCCTCGAAGCTCCACGGCACGCCCGTCGCCGCCTCTATGGTCGGGACGATGATGCCGAGGATGTTGACGGGGCGGCCCAGGCGCTGGCGCACCTCGGGCAGCCAGGTCTGTTGCAGCCGGCGCAGAGCGATGGCGCTGGCGGTGTTGCAGGCCAGCACGATGATGGAGGCGCCCGCCTCGAACAGCCGTTCGCAGCCCGCCCGGGTCAGGTCCACGATCTCGGCGCCGCCCCGCCCGCCATAGGGGGCGTGGGCCTGGTCGGCCAGATAGACGAAGTCGCGCGCCGGAAAGCGGCGGGTCAGTTCGCGGTGGACCGTCAGGCCCCCCACGCCGGAGTCGAAAACGCCAATAGCCATCCGGGCGCTTTAGAACACTGCGACGACGCATCCAACAAGATTGCCGCGCGATTAGGTGACGTTCCCGTTTCCTAAGCCTAAGTGTAGCGCGACATGATTTTCCCACGGAGCATTCCATGCACAGACGCCAGCTTCTCATCGCGGGCGGCAGCCTGATGGCCCTCTCGGCCTGCGCCTCGACCGGAGCCGGCGGGTCGGCCGGCGCCGCGGCCCCCGCAGCGGCTGACGTCGCCGAAGAGGCGCGCATCGCCCGCGCCGTGCTTCCGGCCCAGACGCCGCGCGCCGAACTGCTGCAGCCCTGGACCGGCCCCTATGACGGCGTGCCGCCGTTCGACAAGGTGACGCCGGCCAAGCTGCGCGAGGCCATGCTGGAAGGCGTCGAACTGCAACGCGCGGACATCGCCGCCATCGCCGACAATCCCGAGCCGCCGACCTTCGCCAACACCCTGGCGGCGCTGGAGTTGGCCGCCGAGCCGCTGGACCGGGCCGAAAACATCTATGGCGTCATGACTTCCAACATCGGCGGCGACGCCTATGACGCGGTGGACACCGAGCTGTCGCCGATCCTGTCGGCCGCCTCGGACGAGATCACCTTCAACGAAAAGCTGTTCCAGCGCATCAAGACGGTCGCCGACACCGCCGACGCGGCGGGCCTGAGCGCCCAGCAGAAACGCCTGGCCGAGCGGCGGCGCGACGCCTTCATCCGTTCGGGCGCCAATCTGGACGCGACCGGCAAGGCCGAGCTGGGCCGGATCAACACCGCCCTGTCCAACGCCTTCACCCGCTTCGGCCAGAAGGTCGTCGCCGACGAGAACAGCTGGACCCTGATCCCGAACGAAGCGGGCGTCGCGGGCCTGCCCGACTCCAACAAGGCCGCCGCCGCCTCGGCCGCGCGCAGCCGCAACCTGCAGGGCTGGGCCATCCTGAACACCCGTTCGGCGGTCGATCCCTTCCTGACCTTCGCCGACGACCGCGCCTTGCGCGAACAGGTCTGGAGAAAGTTCGTCGATCGGGGCGACAACGGCGACGCCAACGACACCAATGCGACCATCGCCGAGATCGTGCGGCTGCGCGACCAGCGCGCCAAGCTGCTGGGCTATCGCAACCATGCCGAACTGCGGATGCAGGACACCATGGCCAAGACCCCGGCCAACGCCGAAAACCTGATGAACCGGGTCTGGGCGCCGGCCAAGGCGCGCGTCGCCGAGGAGGTCGCCGACATGAAGGCGATCGCCGGTTTCGACATCGAACCGTGGGACTACCTCTATTTCGCCGAGAAGGTCAGGAAGGCCAAGTACGACCTGGATCAGAACCAGCTGAAACCCTATTTCGAACTGAACGCTGTCCGCGCCGGCTCCTTCGCCATGGCCGAGCGGCTGTACGGCTTCACCTTCAAGAAGCTGCCCAAGGGAACGGTGCCGACCTTCGAGCCGGACGTCGAGGTCTATGAGGTCTATGACAAGACCCGGGGCAACCGCCAGATCGGCCTCTATTACACCGACGACTACGCCCGTCCGGGCAAGCGTTCGGGCGCCTGGATGACCACCTACCGGTCGTTCTCGACGCTGGACGGATCGAAGATCATCCTCGGCTCGAACAACAACAACTTCACCAAGCCCGAGCCGGGCGAGCCGGTGCTGATCTCGCTGGACGACGCCGAGACCCTGTTCCACGAGTTCGGCCACACCCTGCATTACTTCTCGTCGGTGGTGACCTATCCGTCGTTCGGCAACACCCCGCGCGACTTCGTGGAATATCCGTCGCAGGTGCACGAGCACTGGGTGCTGAGCCGGCCGATCCTCGACGGCTATCTGAAGCACTACCAGACGGGCGAGGCCATGCCGCAGGAACTGGTGGACAAGATCGAGGCGTCCAACACCTTCAACCAGGGCTATGCGACGGTCAGCTATCTGTCCTCGGCCATCGTGGACATGGACCTGCATACGCAGGCCACGCCGCCGACCGACATCGACGCCTTCGAGAAGGAAAGCCTGGCCCGGATCGGCATGCCCAGGGAGATCGTGATGCGGCACCGTCTGCCGCAGTTCAACCACCTGTTCACCTCGGACGCCTATTCGGCGGGCTACTACAGCTATCTGTGGTCGGAGACGATGGACGCCGATACCTGGGCCTATTTCGAGGAGTCGGGCGACGTGTTCAATCCGGATATCGCCGGCCGGTTCAAGTCGATCATGCTGGCGCCGGGCAACACCACCGATCGCGCGGAAGCCTATCGCGCCTTCCGCGGTCGCGATCCGGACGTGGCGGCCCTGTTGAAGGTCCGGGGCTTCCCGACTTCTTAGGTGGGCCTATCGCGCTTCGCGCTACTTGAGGCCCATTACTTTGGCCTACCGCCCTTCGGGCTACTTGAGGCCCGTTAGGTTGGCCCCCGGCCGGCGGAGCGATCCGCCGGCCGTTTCGTTTGGCCCCGACCTGGCCTAAGTCAGGAAACGAAACCGCCGCGAGATCGTCCGCATGTCCGTCGTCGCCTCCTATGTCTACAAGGACGGCAAGCGCGCCCGAGAGGCGCCGCTGACCGAAGGCGGGCTGGCGCTGGGCGAGGGCGAATTCGTCTGGATCGGCCTGTACGAACCCAGCGACGCGGAGTTCGACGTCCTGGTAAGGCGGTTCGCCCTGCACCCGCTGGCGGTCGAGGACGCCCTGTCGGCGCACCAGATGCCCAAGGTCGAGGTCTATGGCCATGAACTGTTCGTCGTGGCCCGCACCGCCGAGAAGATCGACGACCACATCAGTTATGGCGAGACGCACATCTTCGTCGGCGACGACCATGTGATCAGCATCCGCCACGGATCGCCCCGGTCGCACACGGCGCTCAGGACCCAGCTGGAAGCCTCGCCGGAACAGCTGAAGCGGGGGCCGGACTTCGTGCTGCACGGGGTGCTGGACTTCATCGCCGACGCCTATGTGCCGATCGTGGACGGCGCCGAGGACAGCGTGCTGGAGATGGAGCAGCGGGCGCTGGAGGCCTTCCTGTCGCGCAACGAGATCCGCCGCCTGTTCACCCTGCGCCGCGAACTGCTGAAGTTCCGCCGCATCCTGGGACCGATGGAGGAGGTGGCGAACCGGCTCCAGTCGCTGGACCTGCCGTGCATCGACCCGGACGTGCGCCCCTATTTCCGCGACGTCAGCGACCATGTGCGCCGCGTGAACAGCCGGCTGACGGGCCTGACCGAAATCCTGGCGTCGGTGTTCGAGGTCGCCAACCTGCTGGAGCAGCAGCGACAGGGCGTCATCACGCGAAAGCTGGCCTCCTGGGCCGCGCTGCTGGCCGTGCCGACGGCCATCGCCGGCATCTACGGCATGAATTTCGACTTCATGCCGGAGCTGCACTGGCGATACGGCTATCTCGGCGTGATGGCGCTGATGCTGGCGATCTGCGGGGTTCTGTACGTCACCTTCAAGCGGACGCGGTGGTTGTAGGCAGGCCTGCCACACCCAACGGCCGTCAACAGACAAGGATGACGACATGGAACGGGATGGCCGCGTGAGCGTCAGCCGCTGTTGCGCAGCCCCGCCGCCACGCCGTTGATGGCCAGCAATATGCCTTCCCGCACGCGCGGGTCCTCGTCGCCGGCGCGGCGGCGGCGGATCAGCTCGATCTGGACGTGGTTCAGCGGCTCGACATAGGGCATCCGCAGGCGGATCAGCCGGTCCAGCTCGGGCTGGCCGCCCAGCAGCCTGTCATGGCCGGTGATGGCCAGGATGGCGTCGTGGGTGCGGTCCCATTCGGCGCGGATCTCGCCATGGATGCGCGCCGCCAGCCCGGCGTCGGGAACCAGGGTGGCGTAGCGGCGGGCGATGGTCATGTCCGACTTGGCCATGACCATCTCCATGTTCTGGACCAGGGTCTTGAAGAAGGGCCAGGCCTCGGCCATCGCCTTCAGCTCGGCCATGTCCTGGCCCTGGACCGCGGAGCCGAAGCCGAACCAGCCCGGCAGCATGACCCGGCTCTGCGACCAGCTGAACACCCAGGGAATGGCGCGCAGGTCCTCGATGCGGGGCGAGGCGGTGCGCGACGCGGGGCGCGAACCGATCTTCAGGTCGGCGATCTCGGCGATGGGGGTGGCGGCCCGGTAATAGTCGACGAAGCCGTCGGTCTCGTAGACCAGGCTGCGATAGGCGGCCATGGACCGGGCCGACAGGTCCGACAGGGTCGCGCCGTGCTCGGCGGTGAAGGCCTGGTCGCGGCCCTTGCCCAGCGAGGCCAGCACGGCGCCGCAGGTTAGGGCGTCCAGATTGCGCAGGGCGATTTCCGGCTCGCCGTATTTGTTGGCGATGACCTCGCCCTGTTCGGTGGTGCGGATGCGGCCCTGGACCGTGCCTTCGGGCTGGGCCAGGACGCCGGCGAAGGACGAGCCGCCGCCGCGCCCGACCGTGCCGCCGCGCCCGTGGAACAGCTGCAGCCGCAACCCCGCCGCGCGGGTCACCTCAAGCAGGGCGCGCGAGGCCTCGTGCAGTTCCCAGCCGGACGTCAGATAGGAGCCGTCCTTGTTGGAATCCGAATAGCCGATCATCACTTCCTGCACGCCGCGCGCGCGGGCGACGGCCAGGGCGGACGGTTCGTTCAGCAGCCGCTCCAGCGTGGGCCGCGAGGCGCGCAGGTCCTCGATCGTCTCGAACAGGGGGGCGGCCTGGATCGGGCAGGCGGCGGGGTCTTCGGGTCGGTAGAGGCCGACCTCCTTCAGCAGCAGATAGACCTCCAGCAGGTCCGAGGCCGCGTCGGTCTTGGAGACGATGTGGGTGCGGATCGCCTGCGGGCCGAAAGCCTCCAGCGCCGCGGCCGCCGCCTGGAGAATGGCGCGCTCCTTCAGCGTCTCGGGGTCGTAATCGGCATAGGGGGTGAACAACAGGCGCGGAGAGGCCAGTTCGGCGGCCAGCACCGCCAGCCGGCCCTCCTCGTCAAGGCCGCCGTAGTCGGGACAGACGCCGGCGACCTTCAGCAGGTCGGCGACCACCCGCTCGTGCACGTCGGAGTTCTGGCGCATGTCCAGGGTGGCCATGTGGAAGCCGAACACCTCGACCGCCGTGATCAGGTCGTTCAGCCGGTCGTCGGCGAAGACGCCGCCATGCTGGGCCGTCAGGCTGTCGTGCAGCACCCGCAGATCGGCCTCGAAGGCGTCGGGACCGGGATAGGGGGCCGCCTCGACGATGGCGCGGCGCGGGGGCGGGGCGCCGCCCAGCTTTTCGTGGGTGGCGGCCAGGCGGGCGTAGACGCCGGTCAGGGCGCGGCGATAGGGCTCGTCGGCGCGGTGGGGCGAGGGGTCGTGGGCGGCGTCGGCCAGGGCGGCCAGGTCCGGCGACACCTCGGCCAGGTCGGCGGCCAGGCTGAGCTCGGCGCCCAGGGCGTGGACCTCGTCCAGATAGAAGGCCAGCACCGCCCGCGCCTGGGTGCGAAAGGCGGCGCTCAGAACGGTCGCATCGACATTCGGATTGCCGTCGCGGTCGCCGCCGACCCAGGTGCCGATCCTCAGGAACGGCTTGAGGCCCGGCGCGTCCAGCAGGCGCCGCCAGGCCGACAGCTGCCGGGGCGCGACGTGCAGGAAGATGCGGTCCAGGAAGGAGACGACGGTGTCGATCTCGTCCTGCACCACCAGCCCCTGGGTGCGGACCAGGCGCGTGGCCCACAGGATGACGATCTGGCGCCGCAGGGGCTCGCTCAGGGCGGCGGGCGTGCAGCCTTCGCCCGCCCGGTCGCAGGCGTCCAGCAGGTCGGTGATGGCGGCGATGCGGTCGATGATGCTCTTGCGCCGCACCTCCGACGGGTGGGCGGTCAGGACCGGCGAGATCAGGGCGTCGTCCAGCAGGGCGCGCACGGCGTCGCGGTCCACGCCCTGGTCGGCCAGACGCTTCAAGGCCCCCTCGGGCGTGTCGGGCCGGGCGCCGGCCTCGGCCTGGCGCTGGGCGCGGCGGCGGGTCGAGCGGTCCTCGGCGATGTTGGCCAGCAGGGAGAACAGGGCGAAACCGTGCGCCAGGCCCGCCGCCTGGTCCACCGACATGGCGGTCAGCAGCTTCTCCAGCCGCTTGGCCGGATGCGAGGCCGGGTCGCGGTGATAGGCGATGGAGGCCTGGCGCACCGCCTCGACGTGGTCGAACAGGGCCTGGCCGCCCTCGTCGCGTATGATCTCGCCCAGAATCCCGCCCAGCAGTCGGACTTCGTCGCGCAGGGCGTCGTCGGCGGCGGGGCTCATCATCGGTCAAGTCCTGGGCGGCGTGGGAAGGACGGTATGTGAACGGGGCGAATGCGTTCGCGTCAACGCACGATCCGTGACAGCCCGCGATCCCGGCCTGAAGAGGCCAGTGAGCAAGGGGTGAGCGGACGCGGCGCCCTTCTTCGCTCACCTCTTGCTCACTAGCACTAACACTTGCCACCCGAACCAAACCCCGATCCCGGATCATGGTGAATCGGCGTTAGGCTTTCTTAACCGGCGCGGGGGCAGAATGAGGGGCGAAGGAATCCGCCCCTGTGTCCATGTTCGCCAAACGCCAGTCCGCCCTCGCCGCCGCCGCCGGCCTCGCGCCGCGCGCCAGGGGACGGTCGAGCCTGAAACCGATGGTCGCCGCGCTGAGGAAGCCGCCGGTGATCGCGGGCCTGGCCGGCCTGTTCCTGTTGACCACCAGCGCCCTGTTCCTGACCGTGCTGGGCGATCCGCGCGCCGGAACGCCCTCGGCCCGCGTGGCCCTGCGCCGCGAGGCGGCCGCGCCCGCGCCGGCGCCCACGGGGTTCGACGCCTTCTCCATGGGGGCGGTGGGCCTGTATCAGAACCTGGCCGGACCCGGCGACGCCGCGGCGATCGACGGCGAGGCCACCATCACCCTGCCGGACGGCGCCAGCGTGGCGGGCGGTGCGACCTATAGCGCCCCCGTCCATGCCGCCTCGCCCCTGGCGCGCGCGCCGATCGCGGGTCTGTCGCAGCCCGGACCGAACGGCCCCCTGCCGGTGATCGCGCCGGACGGCCGCGTGCCGGCCCAGGCCTATGCCCGGCCGTTCCGTTCGAACGGCAAGCCGCGCGTGGCCCTGATCGTCGGCGGCCTGGGCCTGAACGCCGTCACCACCCGCGCCGCCATCGAACGCCTGCCGCCAGAAGTGACCCTGAGCTTCGTGCCCTATGCCGAAAACCTGCAGAGCTGGATCGACCAGGCGCGCGCCCAGGGTCACGAGGTGATGCTGGAAATGCCGATGGAGCCGGTCGGCTATCCCGACAACGATCCCGGCCCCTACACGCTGCTGGCCGACGGCGGACCCGACGACGTCCAGGCCAAGATGGACTGGCTGCTGAGCCGCGCGACCGGCTATTTCGGCGTCACCAACTATCTGGGCGACCGCTTCGCGACGTCGGACGCGGGCATGGGGGCCTTCCTGACCGCCCTGCGCCAGCACGGGATCGCCTTCCTGGACGACGGCTCCTTCCAGCGCCGCCCCGGCGCCTGGGCGCGCGCCAGCGCCGACCGGGTCATCGACCAGACCCAGTCCCCCGCCGCCATCATCGCCGCCCTGAACAGCCTGGAGGCCCAGGCCAAGCTGCGCGGCTCGGCCCTGGGGACCGGCTTCTCCTATCCCGTGACGGTCGAGGCCGCCGCGCGCTGGACCGCGGGGCTCGAACAGCGCGGCCTGCAACTGGCGCCCGCGTCGGCGATGACGATGCGGCCGGGGCGGTAGGGGCGCCGATGCCGGGTGCTAGTGAATAGTGCTAGTGAGCAAGACGTGAGCGGATGGCGCACCAGCGTTCACGGTCCAGCTCACCCTTTGCTCACTAGCACTATTCACTAAACGCCCATGACCGACCTCTCCGCCTATCGCCCCAACGTCGGGGTCGTGCTGTTCAACCGGGAGGGCCTGGTCTGGTATGGGCAGAGGCACGCGACGCCGGGACCGCATAACTGGCAGTTTCCGCAAGGGGGCGTGGACGAGGGCGAGGATCTGATGGCCGCCGCCCGGCGCGAACTGCGCGAGGAGACGGGGGTGACCTCGGTCGAGTTCCTGGGCCGGACCGAGGACTGGGTGCTCTATGACTTCCCGCCCGAGGCGGCGAACAATCCCAAGGCCTGGCGCGGCTTCAAGGGCCAGAAGCAGCAGTGGTTCGCCTTCCGCTTCACCGGGGACGACGTCGAGATCGATCTGACGCTGGACAAGGATGTGGAGTTCGACGCCTGGCGCTGGGGGCCGCTGTCGGACGCTTGCGACCTGATCGTGCCGTTCAAGCGGCCAGCCTACGAACAGGTGGTCAAGGCCTTCGCCCGCTTCGCCGCATAGAAAAAGGGCGGCGCGGACGCCGCCCTTCCAAAGTTCGCCTGAAGACGGCTCAGGCCGCCTTGGCCTTCTCCGTCTTGCCCTCGATCAGGGGCTGGCCGGCGCCGATCTCGATACGGCGGGGCTTCAACGCCTCGGGCAGTTCGCGCTTCAGCGCAATCGACAGCAGGCCGTTGACCAGGTTGGCGTCGGTGACGACGACATAGTCGGCCAGCTGGAACCGGCGCTCGAAATCACGCTCGGCCAGGCCGCGATGCAGATAGGTCTTCTGGGTCGCGGCATCGTCGTTGGCGGTCTTGCGGCCGGTCACGGTGAGCAGGTTCTCCTTCACCTCGATGTTCAGCTCGTCGGCGGTGAAACCGGCGACGGCGATCTCGATGCGATAGGCGTTCTCGCCCGTGGTCTCGATGTTGTAGGGCGGATAGCCCGTGTCCTGGCTGGTGCGCGCGGCGCTTTCCAGCAGGTTGGCCAGACGGTCGAAACCGACGGCCGAACGGTACAGCGGGGTGAAATCATAGGTACGCATCAGCATCCTCCTGAGGATCAGCAAGGTTGAGCCGCCCGGCGGTTTGGCCCGGACGGTGGGAGTTCAGACAGACGGCCCGCAATCGGCCCCGTCGATCCGGAGAGCCCGGCATCGGCGCTCTCGGGGCTTCAGATGGGAAGGGCGAAAGGGGCGTCAAGGGCGCCGCGTCAAATCGCCGAGGCCGCAGGTTCGCCATTTCCGTCGGCGACGATGCTCCCTAAGGAAGACCGACCCCTGTTCAGGAGCATCGCCATGCGTTTCGCCGCTTTCGGCCTCGCCGCCCTCGTTTCGACCGCCGCCGTCCCGGCCTTGGCGCAGAGCCAGACCGAGGGCGCCTGGACGCCGCCGCGCTCGGCCCTGTCCAGCGCCATGCCGACCTTCGCCGAGGATACGGCGCTTCAGGCCGCCGTGGCCTCCGACGCCCGTCCGGTGGAGGACCGCGCCCGCGACGACGCCCGCCATCCGTTCGAATCCCTGACCTTCTGGGGTCTGACGCCCGGCATGACGGTGGTCGAGATCGAGCCGGGCGGCGCCAGCTGGTGGCGTCATATCCTGGAGCCCTATGCGGCGGCGACGGGCGGCCGCTACGTCGGCGTCGACAAGCCGCTGGAAGGGATGGGGGCCGAGGACGGGACGGCGGACCTCGTCCTGGTGGCGCGGGCCTTCCACAACTGGTCGCGCGACGGCCGGACCCAGCCCTATCTGCAGGCCTTCTTCAAGGCGCTGAAGCCCGGCGGGGTGCTGGCGGTCGAACAGCACCGCAGCGCCGAGGGGCTGAACGTCGCCGAGGTCGCCGCCACCGGCTATGTGCCGGAAAGCTATGTCATTCACGAGGCCCGGAACGCCGGCTTCGTGCTGGAGGCGCGCAGCGAGCTGAACGCCAATCCCAGGGACGACCACGACCATCCCTTCGGCGTCTGGACCCTGCCGCCCGTGCGCCAGTCCTCGGCCCGGGACGGCCGCGCCCTTACAACCGAGGAGCGCGCCGCCTTCGACGCCATCGGCGAGAGCGACCGCATGACCCTGCGTTTTCGCAAGCCGGAATGACCATCCCGTTTTGACCGGGGCGACGAACGTGATTAAGCCCGTCCGACCAAGGTTTGTCGGCGCGGGGGCCGGCGTCCTGCGGGAGTTTTGAATGGCTGATCGTCCTGCGACCTCTGACGGCTTGTCGCGCCGCTTCCTGCTGACGGGCGCGACGGGGCTGGCGCTGACCGGGGCCGCCTGCGGTCGCAAGGAAGACAAGGCCGCGCCCAAGGCGCCGGCCGCGCCCGAGGGGCCGCCGGAAGGCTCGCTGGAATGGGCCGTCGCCGGCGCCTGGCGCACGCCCCAGGACCGGGCGCGCGACGCCGCGCGCCACCCGATGGAGACGCTGCGCTTCTATGGGCTTCAACCCCGCATGACGGTGGTGGAGTTCTGGCCGGGCAGCGGCTGGTACACCGAGATACTGGCCCCCTATCTGGCCAAGGGCGGCGGGAACTATATCGCCGCCCTGTTCCCCGAGGGCCCGACGGCGGACCCGGCCCAGGTCACGCTGAACGCCGCCTTCAAGACCCGGTTCAGCAGCGACAGGAAGCTGTACGGCGCGCCGCAGTTCACCACCTTCGGCGCCGGATCGGGGCCGGTCGCCCCGGCGGGGACGGCCGACCTGTGCCTGTTCATGCGCACCCTGCACGGCTGGATGGCGGCGGGGATCGCCGAAAAGGCCTTTTCGGACGCCTTCGCCGCCCTGCGTCCCGGCGGATTCCTGGGCGTCGAACAGCATCGCCTGTCGCCCGAGGACGATCAGGACCCGGTCGCGGCGAACGGATACGTCCAGGAGGCGTTCGTTCGCCAGCTGGCCGAGGAGGCCGGCTTCCAGTTCGTCCAGGCCTCCGAGATCAACGCCAATGACGCCGACACCAAGGACCATCTGTTCGGCGTCGACACCCTGCCCCCGATGCGCCTGACCGCGCCGCGCGGCCAGCCCGCCGATCCGACGTTCGACCGCGCCAAGTTCGACGCGATCGGCGAGAGCGACCGCATGACCTTGAAGTTCAGGAAGCCCGAGTGAACCGCGCCCAAGCCTTCGCCGCAAACGCGCCCCTGATGGGGGTTCCCGGCGCCGCCCCCCCTCCGGGCGGCAAGGGCGAGTGGTATCGCGGCGCCGGTGGGATGCGCCTGCGCGCCGCCCTGTGGAAGCCGACGCATCTGGCCGAGGGCCAGGCGCGCGGCACGGTGGTGCTCAGTCCCGGCCGCACCGAGCCGATCGAGAAATACTATGAGGTCATCGGCAACTTCCTGGCGCGGGGCTGGTGCGTGCTGGCGCACGACTGGCGCGGCCAGGGGCTGTCGGCGCGGCTGTTGCCCGACCGGCTGAAGGGCCACGCCCGCGCGGTCGAGGAGTTTCTGGACGACTACGGCCGGCTGCTGAACGCCTTCGAGGACCAGGCGCCCAGGCCCTGGATCATGGTCGGCCATTCGATGGGCGCCTGCCTGAACCTGCTCAGCCTCGAAGCCGGCGAGGACCGGTTCGCCGGCGCGGTCCTGTCCAGCCCCATGCTGCGCATCAAGACCGGCAAGCGGTCGATGTGGTCGGTCAAGCTGGCGGTGCGCTGGAACATCCGCCACGGCCTGGCGGGGGACTATATCCTGGGCGATCCGGACGATCCGTTCGACCACAGTTTCGAAGAGGACGCCCTGACCTCGGACCGGGCGCGCTACGAGACCTGGCGCCAGCAGCTGTTCGCCTGTCCGCACCTGGGCATCGGCGGTCCGACCTATGGCTGGCTGGCCTTCGCGCTGGACGCGGGCGAGCGGGCGCTGAAGCCCAAGGCGCTGAAATCGGTGCGCATTCCGGTCACGGTGGTCCAGGCCGACGCCGACGACGTGGTGTGGAAACAGACCAACCAATGGGCCGTCAAACGCCTGCCCCACGGCCGCTACATCGAAGTCCCGCGCGCCAGGCACGAGGTCATCATGGAGGCCGACGACATGCGCGCCGTCTTCCTGGAGGCCTTCGACGCCATGGCCGAGGCGGTGTCGCCCCAGCCTGCCGCCGCCGAAGACCCCTCGGCGCGCACCGAGGACGTCACGGCCGAGGCGGCGTCGCCGGCCTGACGGCGAAGTTGGACTCAAAAAAACAGTCCAATGAGTCCAATGAGTCCAATGGGCGTCGCGATGTCAAAGACCGAAGGCGCAGCCTAACACAGGTTGGAGGCGTGCTAGGTCGATTGCGGCGAGAGTGGAAATTCCGCCGTCAATTCAAAAGTCGGGACGGCGAAACTATGCGGGTTGGCGCCGCATCCGATTGTGGAGCTTGGGTCTGTTCCCATCGCAACAAGCGCGCCTGACCGAGGGGGCGTGGTGAATAGTGCTAGTGAGCAAGAGGTGAGCGGGATAATCGCTCACTCCTCACAGCGCCACGTTCTCGACCCTTGGACAGATCGCCTGCCGGAGCCATGCTCCCGGCGCCAGCGGCGTCATTGGTCCCGATTTGCTCGGTCGTGTGTAGGCCGCTCTAAACCGCCGCCCGCTTCAGGGTGACCAGCGCCTGGTCGATCAGGCGGGGGTCGCCGACGGCGAGGATCTGGCCGCCGTCGTCCGGGGCGGCGCCGCGCCAGTTGACGACCTTGCCGCCGGCGGCCTCGATCACCGGGACCAGGGCCGACCAGTCCCAGGGCTTCAGGCTGGTCTCGGCGACCAGGTCCATCCTGCCGGCGGCGACCATGGCGTAGGCATAGGCGTCGCAGCCCAGGCGGGCCAGGCGGGCGGCGGCGCGCACCTGGGTCCAGGCGCCCAGTTCGGCCCCGTTGAAGATGTCGGGGTCGGTGGTGGAGATGACGGCGTCGGTCAGTTTCTCGCACGCCCGCACCACAAGCGGCGTCTCGGCGCCGCCGCGCAGCAGCCGGGCGCCGGAGGGGCCGCCGATGAAGATTTCGTCCAGATAGGGCTGGGCGATGACCCCGACCGTGGGACGTCCCTCCTGGCGCAGGGCGATCAGCGTCGTCCACAGCGGCAGGCCCGAGATGAAGGCGCGAGTGCCGTCGATGGGGTCCAGCACCCAGACCTGTTCCGCCTCGGGACGGTTCTCGCCGTATTCCTCGCCGATGACGCCGTGGTCAGGATAGCGGGCGGCGATCAGGCGGCGGATCGCGGCCTCGGCCTGTCTGTCGGCCTCGGTGACGGGGTCGAAGCCCGCCGCGCCGCCCTTGTCCTCGTGCCCGATATCGGAGCGAAAGAAGGGCAGGGTCACGCGCGCGGCTTCTCGCGCCAGTTCGACGGCGAAGGCTTCGTATTCGGTCATCAGCCTCCTTACCGCGCTTTCGCCGGCTTGGGCGCCCCGAAGCGTTTCAGGCGGCGATGTCGTCGGCGTGCAGCGACTTGGCCAGGTCCAGCAGGCGGCGTCGCGGGCGCTCGCCTAGCTGGTAATAGGCCTGGATCAGGTCCAGCGTCTCCTTGCGCGAGAACATCTCGCCTCCGGACGCAGCGGCGGCCTCCTGGTCCTCCAGGGCTTCGGACAGGCCGTCGTAGAAATAGGCGACGGGCGCCTGCAGCGCCTCGGCCAGCTCCCACAGGCGCGCCGCCGAGATGCGGTTGGCGCCGCATTCGTATTTCTGGATCTGCTGGAAGCGGACGCCGACCCGCAGCGCCAGCTGCTGCTGGGTCAGGCCGAGCAGGCGGCGGCGGCGGCGCAGCCGACGGCCCAGGTGCAGATCGATGTCGGTGGCCATGACGCATCCCTCATCCGACGGAGTCCCGAAGCGGGACAGTTCGCCCGAGACGCGGCAATCGCCATGCCGGATCGCGCGGAAGGGGATTTTTCGATTTCTGGAACGGAAGCGTCGCCGTTCACGCAACCGGATGGAGGCCGGTGCATTAAGACGACAGCTTGGGTTTCAAAGGAAGGACAGAACCATGGGTTTGGGTATCATCGGATGGCTCGTTATCGGCATCGTCGCCGGCTGGCTGGCGGAAAAGGTCATGGGTCGTAACCACGGCCTGCTGACGAACCTGATCGTCGGCGTCATCGGCGCCCTGATCGGCGGCTTCATCGCCAACAATTTCCTCGGCGTCGGCGTGGGCGGCTTCAACTTCGTCACCCTGATCGTCGCCTTCCTGGGCGCCTGCCTGCTGCTGTTCCTGCTGGGGCTGATCAAGCGTCGCGCCTGATCGATCCCTTTGGCGGACAGACGAAAGGGCGGCTCGCGAGAGCCGCCCTTTTTCGTGCCCGATCCATAGGTTTCCGCGCAAGAAAAGAGGCGGTCGAGATCACTCGACCGCCTCCATCTCGAGCCAGAGAGCGCTTACTGGGGCTCGGTCTGGGCCGAGCCGGCGTCCGGCGGGGTCGTCGGCTCGGTGGGTTCGGTCGGCTCGGTGGTCGGTTCAGCCAACGGGTCGGCCGGGGTCGGCTCGGCCGTCGGAGCCGGCGGGGCGCCCGGGATCGGAGCGGCGGCGTCGAATTCGGCCTTGGTGTAGGCCACGACGACATTGGCGCCTTCCTGGTGAATGCCGCCCAGCGGAACAGCACGCAGTTGGCCATCGGCGCCGCGGACCGTCAGCTCCTGGCGGCCTTCCGCATTGTTCTGGACGCCTTCGAGCTTGCCGAGTTCGCCATCAGGGCCTTGAACCGTCGTGCCAGGCGTCAGCGACAGGCTGGGTTGGGCGGCGGCCGGAGCGGCGGCCGGGTCTTGGGCGGCCGGAGCGGCCTCTTGCGCCAGAGCCGGCGCGGCGGTCAGAAAGGCGGCGGCGGCGCCGGCCAGAAGAGCGGTCTTGATAGTCATGGGATATCCCCGTTTGCGCGGGCCCGACGCCCGCAAATGCAAAACTCGCTATGTTGCAGATTGTTTCCGTCGCCCAGAAATGACCTTAGCCGTGCCCAATTTGGCCGATTCCTGATCTATGATCGGCGACCGACGAATCGAAAGCCGCAGCTTGTCCCGACGCGCCCCGAGTCCTCGACTGAAGCCCGGACTGGCTCGTCGCCTGGGCGGGCTGGCGTTCGAGCTGACGCCGCAGGTCTTCGCCATCCTGGCCTTCAGCGCCGGGGCCCTGATGCTGATTTCGGCGGTGACGCCGGAATTCGACGGACGGCTGCGGCAGCTGACCGGCGTGGTCTCGCCAGTGTTGATCGACCTGTCGCATTTCGTCGCCAGCATCGCGGGCTTTCTGCTGATGCTGTTGTCGGCGGGTCTGTGGCGGCGCAGACGCGGGGCCTACTGGGCGGCGCTGGCGGTGCTGGCGATCGGCGCGGTCTTTTCCATCCTGAAGGGGCTGGACTGGGAAGAGTCGGTCGATCTGGCGATCGTCGCCGCCCTGCTGGCGCCCTGCCGTTCGGCCTTCAACCGACGCTCGCGGCTCAGCGAGCCCCTGCGGCCCAGCTGGCTGCTGCTGCTGGTGGCGGTGGTCGGGGCCATGCTGTGGCTGGGATTCTTCGCCTATCGGGACGTGGCCTATAGCGACGAACTGTGGTGGCGGTTCCTGACCGACCGTCAGGCCTCGGGTTTCCTGCGGGCCGGGCTGGTGCTGGCGATCCTGACGCTGGTGGTGGCGGGGCGGTCGCTGCTGAGTTCGCCCGGCGCCCACAGCCACGGACCGGCCGGCGTCGAGGAACGCGCGCGCGCCCGGTCGGCGCTGATGCAGGCGGACGAAGCGACGCCCGAGGCCTGGCTGGCCATGCTGGGCGACAAGGCGCTGCTGTTCAGCCCTTCGGGGCGCAGCTTCCTGGCCTATCGGGTGCGCGGGCGGCGGTGGATCGCCATGGGCGAGCCGGCGGGCCTGAGAAGCGAGCGGCGGGACCTGCTGTGGGCCTTCGCCGAAATGGCCGACAGCTATGGCGGGGCGGCGGTCTTCTATTCGGTCGGCGAAGGGGTGCTGGGCGACCTGGCCACCATGGGGCTGGCGGTGCGCAAGGTCGGCGAGACGGCGATGATCCCCGTCGCGGACTTCTCGCTGGAGGGCAAGGCCAAGCAGAACCTGCGCACGGCGGTGAACCGGGCGGAACGGGAGGGGGCGACGTTCGCGGTCCTGCCGCCCGGGTCGGCCGGTCCGATCGCCAGGGAGCTGAAGGCTGTGTCGGACGCCTGGCTGGTCCTCCACGACGGGGCCGAGAAGGCCTTTTCCCTGGGGCGGTTCGACCCGGACTATCTGGACCTGACCCCGCTGGCGGTGGTGCGGGCCGAGGGGCGGATCGTGGCCTTCGCCAATCTGCTGACCGCGCCGGACGAGGCGGCGGTGGACCTGATGCGGCATCGTCCCGACGCGCCGCCGGGAGTGATGGACTATCTGTTCATCCGCTGCGCCCAGTGGGCCAGGGACCAGGGCATCGCCCGCTTCGACCTGGGCATGGCGCCGCTGGCGGGGCTGGAGGATCGGCGGATCGCGCCGGTGTTCGCCCGCGTCGGCGCCCTGGTGTTCGAGGAGGGCGGGGCGCTTTACGGCTTCCAGGGCCTGCGCAGCTACAAGGCCAAGTTCGCCCCGGACTGGCGCTCGCGCTTCATCGCCGCCCCGGCCTCGACGCCCCTGGCCCTGGCCCTGCTGGACGTGGCGCTGCTGACCAGCGGCGGCTGGCTGGGGATGCTGGGGCTGCGCAAGCGCTGAGGCCTTACGTCAATAGGGCTTTCAGCACGCCGTCCAGCACGGGGCGGCCCTTGGGCGTGGCGACGAGGTGACCCGCCGTCAGCGCCAGAAAGCCGTCCGCGACCAGGTCGGCGACCGGCGCGCGGTCGGGGGCCAGGTCAAGGTCCGCCAGCAGGGAGGACGGCGCGCCCTCGGTGGTGCGCAGGGCCAGCAGCAGCCGCTCCTCGGCCGCATCGGCGCGGGTCAGGGCCTCGCGCTCGGACCAGGGCGCGTCCTGGCCGACGCCCGCGACATAGTCGCCGATCCGGCGATGGGCCACGGTCGCGGTGCGGACGCCGTCCAGCGTCAGCCGCCCGTGCGCGCCGGGACCGAGACCCAGATAGTCGCCGCCGCGCCAGACATGCAGATTGTGCGAAGACCGGGCGGCGGTGCCGCGCGCGTGGTTGGACACCTCATAGGCGTCGAAGCCGGCGTCGCCCAGCACGGCCTGGGTGGTCTCGTAAAGGGCGGCGGCGCGGTCCTCGTCCGGCGGGGTCAGGGTTCCGCGCGCGAAGGCCCGGCCGAAGGCGGTCGTGGGCTCGATGGTCAGCTGATAGGGGGAGACGTGCTCGAACCCCAGGGCCAGGGCCGCGCGCAGCTCGGCGGCCCAGTCGTCTGGCGTCTGGTCCGGCCGGGCGTAGATCAGGTCGATGGACAGCCGGTCGAAGGCGCGGCCGGCCAGGTCGACCGCGCGCAGGGCCTCGGCGGCCGAATGGTCGCGGCCCAGGAACCGCAGGGCGGCGTCGTCCAGCGCCTGGACCCCCATCGACAGCCGGTTGACGCCCGCCTCGGCCAGGGCGGCGAAACGCCCGGCCTCCGCATCGGTGGGATTGGCCTCCAGCGTGATCTCGATCTCGCCGGCGGGGGGGAACAGGGCGCGCGCCTGGGCGACGATCCGGGCCGCCGCGTCCGGCGCCATCAGCGAGGGCGTGCCCCCTCCGAAGAAGATGGACGCCAGCCGGCGCGGGCCGGTCATGACCCTCTGCGCACGCATGTCCGCCAGGATCGCTTCGACCAGCCCGGCCTGCTCCTCGCCGCGCCCCCGGTCGCGCACGACGTTGAAGTCGCAATAGGGGCATATGCGCGAACAATAGGGCCAGTGGACGTAGAGGCCGACGTCGGTTCCCGGATCGAGCGGATCAGTCAATCAGGGCGGCCCGCAGCTTGGCGAAGGCGCGGGTGCGGTGGCTGATCGCCTCCTTGGCCGCCGGCTCCATCTCGCCGAAGGTCCGGTCGCCGCCTTCGGGAACGAAGATCGGATCGTAGCCGAAGCCGCGATCGCCGCGCGGCGGAAACACCAGTTCGCCCTCCACGATCCCTTCCACGACGACGCAGGGGCCGCCCGGCCAGGCCACGGCCAGGGCCGAGGTGAACCACGCGCGGCGGTCCGAGGCGCCGATCTCCTCCAGCCGTTCTTCGACCTTCCTCATGGCCAGGCTAAAGTCCTTACCGGGACCGGCCCAGCGCGCGGAATAGATTCCCGGTGCCCCGTCCAGCGCCGCGACCGACAGGCCCGAATCGTCGGCCAGGGCCACCTCGCCGGACCGTTCCGCCGCATGGCGCGCCTTCAGCATGGCGTTGCCGGCGAAGGTGGTCTCGGTCTCGTCCGGCTCGGGCAGGTTCAGCTGTCCGGCGGTTAGGATCTCGTAATCTTCACCCAGAAGGGCGGCGATCTCGGGAACCTTGCCGGGATTGTGGGTGGCGGCGACGATCCGCATCCCCTTGATAAGCTTGAGATTCATCGACGATCACGCCCCTGAAACAGTCTATTGCCAAAGTTTAATATCGTTAAACGATATGTAACGTGCATTTCGTCCTCGCACGGTCTATCTATTGATCATCAGGAACGGGGCCGCACCGTTCCAGATATTCGGAAAACCCGAAACGATCATGCGGATAACAAACCAATCGGGCGATAATCGCCCATCAGGACCAACGGAGAAACACGATGCATACGATGAACACCTCGATGTGGCTGGACAAGGTCGGCGCTGCTTTCGTCAACACGATCCTTATCGCCGCCCTGCCGACCGCCCTGGTCGCCATCCTGGTCCAGGCTTTCTGAGATCGATAACCGGATCTTCCTTTTATCGATCACGAGAGCTTTGACGACCTTGATGAAGACCGCGATGTATAGAGCCGCGCGCGGGTTCGCCGGACCCCGCGTGGCCATCGCGCCCTTCTCTCCGGCCTGAGAGCCGAACCGCCATGCGCCTGCCCACGCTGCGAAACCCGCTGAAGCGAGGCGAGGCGCCGACCCCGAACTGGCTGGGTTCGGTGCGGGCGATGGGGCCGGGCTCGGTCTCCAGCCTGCTGAAGGTGGCGCTGGACGTCGCCTATGTCCTGCTCTGGCTGATCACCGGCGTGCTGCTGCTGCTGGTGATCGCCGCGATCTTCATTCCCCTGGACAATGTGAACATCACCGTCAGCGGGAACTCCGGCGGGCGCCAGCTGCCGTTGACGCGCACCCTGCTGCTGTTCGGCCTGGGGGCGGCGACGGCCTATTTCGGCGGCTTCATGCTGATCCTCCGCAACCTGCGCCGCATCTTCCGCACCCTGTCGATGGGCGATCCGTTCCGGCCCGAGAACGTGCGTCGCCTGCGCCAGATCGGCGTGACCCTGGCGGTGGTGACCGGCGGCGTCTGGCTGGCCCAGGGCTTCGTCGCCGCCCGCCTGGCGCCGGGGGTCATGGACCCGCAAGGCTTCGGCGAACTGCTGACCCCGATCTTTTCCGTGCTGATCGTCTTCGTGCTGGCGGAGGTGTTCCGCGAGGGCGCGCGCCTGCGCCGCGAATCCGAACTGACGATCTGAGCCGTTTCGAATAGGATTTCCCACATGGCCATTCGCGTCCAGCTCGATCGCATCCTTGTCGAACGCCGCATGTCGCTGACCGAACTCGCGGACCGGGTCGGGGTGACGGTGGCGAACCTGTCGATCCTGAAGACGGGCAAGGCGCGCGCGGTGCGGTTCTCGACGCTGGACGCCCTGTGCCGCGAGCTGGATTGCCAGCCCGGCGACCTTCTGGCCCACGAACCCGGCCCCGGCGACACCATCGAGGACGACGGCGAGGCATGAAGCGAAAGGGGCCCGGGCGCGCGTCTGGCCGCGACGACGACGGGCTGACGCCCGAAGACCGCCGCATCTGGACCCGCGTGGCCGGTTCGGTCACCCCGCCGCGCCAGCGCAAGGCCGTCCGGATCGCCGCCGAGGGACCTGCGCACGTCATCGACCCCGCCGCCGTCCCGCCAGCGCCGGCCCTGGGCAAGGCGGCGCCCCGGCCCGGGATCAAGCGGGCGCCGCCGCAGCCGCCCGGCGAGGCCCGCCCAGCCCCGCCGCGCCTGTCCCCCCGTTCCCGCGCCGCGCCCGAGGACCTGGAGCCGCGCCGCAAGCAGCGGCTGTCGCGCGAGCGCGACCCCATCGAGGCGCGCATCGACCTGCACGGCTTTGGCCGGTTCGAGGCCGAGGATCAGTTGCGCGCCTTTCTGACGGCCTGTCAGGCGCGAGGGATGCGGGCGGTGCTGGTGATCACCGGCCAGGGCCGGATGGGCGGCGGGGTGATTCGCTCGGCCTTCGCCGAATGGATGCAGTCGCCGGCCCTGAGGGGCGTGGTGTCGGGCTTCGCCCTGGCCCACCAGCGCCATGGCGGAAACGGCGCCTTCTACGTCACCCTGAAGCGCCGGGGCTGAAGCGGCGGACCTGACGGCCATGAAAAAGGCCGGACCCGCGCTGGCGGACCCGGCCTTTTCGAAGGGTTCGACCCGATTATCTGGCGGCGAGGGCGCCGGCCAGGATGACGTCGATCTGCTTGCCGATGTGGTCCGACAGCGCCCGGGCGTCCCAGTTGTCGTAGGCCGCGCGGCGATAGTTGGACAGATAGGCGTCCCAGATCAGTTCGACCAGCAGGCGGATGTCCGCGTCCTGGCGAAGTTCGCCCTTGGCGACCGCGTCCTGCAGCAGGCCGCCGACGACCAGCAGCAGGTTCTTGGTGGCGGCGCGGGCGCGCATTTCGGCGGCGAGCGGCTGGAACCACGAGCGGGCGACGATGGCCTGGAACAGCGGCAGCTGGTCCAGCGAGGAATGGTAGCCGGCGCTGAGCGCGCCCACCAGGCGCTGGCGGACCGGTTCGCCGGCGGGGGCGGCGGCCTCGACCACCTCGGCCAGGCGCGTCATGTCCTCGGTCAGGACGGCCTCGAACAGTTCGGCCTTGTCCTGGAAGTTTGCGAAGACCGCGCCGGTGGACATTCCCGCGCCCTTGGCGATGTCGCGGATGGTCGCGGGCTCATAGCCCCGTTCGGCGAAGAGGGAGCGGGCGGCGTCCAGAACCTTTTGCCGTGTGCGGATCTTGGCGGCCTGACGGCGGTTCAGGCGGGGTTCAGGGGCGATCGCGGTGGAATCAGTCATGAAATCAGGCTTTTACTCTACTTTAAGTCCCGGAAAACGAGGTCCGAAAGCGACTTTAGGTGAAGGGCTCGACCCAGGGGAGAGGGCCGGTCTGATGCTGTGGCTCCAGGCGGAGGCGTAAGACAGAGGCTGCGCTTGCATCACGGAACCATGACGAAAATGGGTCCGCTGCACGCTGTTCGCGAAGGCGCGCCGCCGCGATCAGGGCGCGTCTTCCCGGGGCGGGGTCTGTCGGGAGCGCAGGGCGCGGGTCGGGCGGTTGCGCCGCCCGACCGGGGTGGCGGCCTGGAAGGCTTGGCGGAAACGGTCGCGGCGCTCGTGGATCGAGGCCAGGACGACGCCCATCGGCACGCCCAGATCGACCAGGGTGTTTTCCGCCAGCTGCAGGCTGGCCTCGGTGGTTTCGGGCACCGCATCGGTGACCCCCAGCTTGTAGAGGCGCACCGCGTGCTGGTCGTCGCGGGCGCGGGCGATCAGGATCAGGTCCTCGCGCAGGGACCGGGCGGCGGCGACCACCTCGTCCACCTTGGTCGGGGCGTCCATCGTCACGATCAGGGCCCGGGTCGCGGCGACGCCGCAGTGCAGCAGCATCTCCTTCCTGCCCGCGTCGCCATAGAAGACGTCGAAGCCGTCGCGGCGGCCCTCGGCGACGATGCCCGGATCGGCGTCCAGGGCGATGAAGGCCTGGCCGTGCTCGCGCAGCATTTCCCCGATCAGCCGCCCGACCCGGCCGAAGCCGACGATGATGACGGCGCCGTCCGCAGGCTCGCCGGCGGGCATGAGGTCAGGGGCGGTCGGAGCGCCGGAGGCGCGCTTGCGTCCGATGCGCTGGCCCAGCATGGCCAGCAGCGGAATGGAGAAGATGCTCAGGGTCGCCGACAGGGCGACGGTGGTGGTCAGTGCGGGCGGGGCGACCCCCTCCACCATGCCGGTGGCGAAGACCACGAAGGCGAACTCCCCGGCCGGCGCCAGGACCAGGGCGGTCTCGATCGCGGTTCGCGCGCTGAGGCCCCACAGCCGTCCCAGGCCGAAGATGACGGCGGTCTTCACCACCGTGATCGCCAGCGCCAGGCCGAACACCGCGACCGGATTGGCCGCGATGGCGTCCAGGTCCAGCCCCAGGCCCACGCCGACGAAGAAGACGCCGAGCAGCAGGCCCTTGAACGGCTCGATCGACACCTCGACCTCGCGCCGGAACTCGGTCTCGGCCAGCAGGATGCCGGCGACCAGGGCGCCGATGCTCATCGACAGGCCGCTGGCCTGGGCCGCCAGGCCGGCGCCAACGACGACCAGCAGACTGGCGGCGACGAACAGCTCCCCGCCCTGATCGACCTTGCGCGCTCGGGCGACCGACCGGAACATGGGCCGCAGCACCAGCCGCCCCAGCAACACCAGGAGGCCCAGGCCGATGGCGGCGGGCACAAGGGTGAACAAAGACCGGCCCAGGACCTGCGCGTCCAGCGATCCGCCCTGCTGGGCCACTGCGGCCAGGACGCTGACGGTGATCAGGATCGGCGCGACCGACAGGTCCTGGGCCAGCAGGACCGCGAAGGTGGAGCGGCCCACCGCCCCCTTCAGCCGCCCGCGCTCGGCCAGCACCGGCATGACCACGGCGGTCGAGGACAACGCCAGCCCCATGCCCAAGACCGCCGCGCTGGCGACCGACTGGCCCATCAGCATGAAGGCGCCCGACAGCACCGCCGTGCAGGCCACGACCTGCATCATCCCCAGGCCGAAGACCAGCCGCCGCATGGCCCGCAGCCGCTCCCACGACAGCTCCAGCCCGATCATGAACAGCAGGAAGGCGACCCCCAGTTCGGACAGCTGGGCCAGCTGCTCGGGTTCGCGGATGGTGATCCACGACAGCCAGGGCGCCCGGTCGGCGAAGCGGGCCAGGCCGTCGGGCCCCAGCACCACCCCGGCGGCCAGGAAGCCCAGAACCGGGCTGATCTTCAACCGGTTGACCAGGGGCACGATCACCCCGGCCGCGGCCAGGAAGACCACCAGATCCTTGTAATCGCCGCCGCCGTGACCTTGCATCCGTCCTCCGTCTCGCGCGCATCAGACCCTGAACCGCACCCTGTGGCGAGATGTCGCGTGCGAATCATGAATTTTTTTTAAGGCGACACCCTTCCTGTCAGGACTAGGGTCCGCGCCGACCCGTCCGTTCGGGGGACGCTTCCAGGATCAAGTGATGAAAAAACTGCTTATCGGCGCCGCCGTCGGCGCGCTTCTGCTGCCCGCCAGCGCCGCCTTCGCCCAGGACATCGACCACGACCACGCCTGCATCGACGAGACCTGCTCGATCGTCTCGCTGTTCTCGGGCGAGGAAACCGCCGCCGGCTGGCAAGGCGTAGAGGCGCCCAAGTACGGGACCTGGGGCTTCGACATGGCCGGGCGCGACACTTCGGTGAATCCGGGCGACGACTTCTTCAGCTTCGCCAACGGCCAGGCCGTGGACAAGCTGATCATCCCGTCGGACCGCACCAGCTACGGCTCGTTCGCCCTGCTGCGCGAACTGTCGGACAACCGCATGAAGGAACTGGTGACGGGCCTGGCCGCGCGCACCGACCTGGCGCCCGGCTCGGACGAAGCCAAGATCGCTGACGCCTATCGTTCCTATATCGACGAAGCGCGGATCGAGCAGCTGGACGCCCAGCCGCTGCAACCCTATCTGACCGCCATCCGCGCCGCCGACACGCGCGAGAAGATGGCCGTCTACATGGGCCAGACGGTCGGCCGCTTCGGTTCGTCCTTCTTCGGCACCGGCATCACCATCGATTCCAAACAGCCGACCCGCTATGTCGTCTCGACCGGTCAGTCGGGCTTGGGCCTGCCGAACCGCGACTACTATCTGGACGCCCGCTACGCCGACAAGAAGACGTTGTACCAGGCCTATGTCGCCCGGATGCTGGGTCTGATCGGCTGGGCTAATCCCACCGAAACCGCCGCCCAGATCGTGGCGCTGGAAGAAAAGATCGCCGAGGCGCACTGGACCCCGGTCGAAAACCGCAATCGCGACAAGACCTATAACGAGTTCACCATCGCCCAGCTGGCGGAACAGGCGCCGGGCTTCGACTGGCAGGCCTATTACGACGCCGCCGAACTGGGCGGCGTGCCGCGCCTGATCGTGCGCCAGGACACGGCCATGCCCAAGATCGCGGCCATCTACGCCGAGACGCCGGTCGAACTGCTGCAGGCGTGGGAAGCCTTCCACACCGCCGACGACATGGCGCCGATGCTGTCCAAGCGGTTCTCGGACGCCCAGTGGGAGTTCCGTTCGCGCGACCTGTCGGGCCAGCCCGAGCAGCGCACCCGCGAGAAGCGCGCCATCTCCTTCGCCGAGAACAGCCTGGGCGAGGCGACGGGCCGGCTCTATGTCGCGCAATATTTCCCGGCCGAATCCAAGGCCAAGATGGAAGAACTGGTCGCCAACCTGCGCACCGCCCTGTCGCACCGGATCGACAACCTGACCTGGATGGGGACCGAGACCAAGGCGGCGGCGCAGGAGAAGCTGCGCAAATTCACCGTCAAGATCGGCTATCCGGACAAGTGGCGCGACTATTCGGGCCTGGATATCCGCGCCGACGACCTGGTCGGCAACGCCGAGCGCCGGGGCCTGTTCGAATGGAACTACGACCTGTCGCGCCTGAACGAGCCGGTGGACAAGTCCGAGTGGGGCATGACCCCGCAGACCGTGAACGCCTATTACAACTCGGCCAATAACGAGATCGTCTTCCCGGCCGCCATCCTGCAGCCGCCCTTCTTCGATCCGAACGGCGACCCGGCGGTCAACTATGGCGGCATCGGCGGCGTGATCGGCCACGAGATCGGCCACGGCTTCGACGACCAGGGCTCCAAGTCCGACGGCGACGGCGTGCTGCGCAACTGGTGGACGCCCGAGGACAAGGCCAAGTTCGAGGCCCTGACCACGCGCCTGGGCGCCCAGTACGACACCTATGAGCCGCTGCCCGGCTATCACATCCAGGGCGGCCTCACGATGGGCGAGAACATCGGCGACGCCTCGGGCGTGGCGGTGGGCCTGGAGGCCTATCACCTGTCGCTGAACGGCCAGCCCGCGCCGGTTCTGGACGGCACGACCGGCGACCAGCGCTTCTTCTACGGCTGGGCCCAGGTCTGGCAGTCGAAGTACCGCGACGAGGCGCTGAAGCAGCAGGTCGCCACCGACCCGCACTCGGCGGCGCAGTTCCGCGTCATCGGCCCGCTGCGCAACGTCGACGCCTGGTACGACGCCTTCGACGTCCAGCCGGGGACGAAATACTATCTGACGCCGGACGAACGCGTTCGCATCTGGTAAGGCGAAGCTTCTTCGATAAGGAAAAAGGCCGGGGTCCGCCCCGGCCTTTTTTCATGGAGGCGCCTGTAGATCGACACACGGAACATCGGAAAAAACCCGGAGAAATTGCCGAGGTTTTTCGATGGCCTGGCCAGCATTCAGGCATAGAAAAGCCCGCTGCGGGGGATACATCGCAGCGGGCTATCTTGCTCATTTAAGAGCGGACGTTTCCTCCCCGAAACGCCTTCGAAAACTGCGCGCTTGAGCAACGCTTGCCTTCGAGTGAGTTCATTTGGCCCAACCGGCGGGTCTGCGTCAACGAACGTATGGGGCCCAGTCGAACTTTCTTCGACTTATCACTGATAACTCATCGCGATAACGGTGGATTATCGAAGCTTATTCGATAATGCTCTTGATGGCGGCGACCAGGCCGTCGCGGGGAATCTTGATCTGGCCTGGGCGTTCGGCCTTCCAGGCGTCGTTGTCGGCGATGGCGGCGGCGGCGGCCCGACCGGCGTCAAGGTCCTTGATGGTGACTTCACCCGCCGCGATCTCGTCGCCGCCCAGGATGACGACGGCGGGGGCGCCGCGTCGGTCGGCGTATTTCATCTGGGCCTTCATGCCTGCGCGGCCCAGATAGAGTTCGGCGGCGATCCCGGCGGCCCGCAGTTCGGCGACGGCGTTCAGATAGTGGCCCATGTCGTCCTCGGAGAAGACGATGACCACGACGGGGCCGCGCACGGCGTCCTCTGCCCCCCGTCCGGCCGCGCGAAGCGCCGAGGCCAGGCGCGAGACGCCGAAGGAGAAGCCGGTCGCGGGCACGCTCTGTCCCGTGAAGCGGGCGACCAGGTCGTCGTAGCGGCCGCCGCCGCCGATGGAGCCGAAGCGCACCGGGCGGCCCTTGTCGTCGACGGTGTCCAGCAGCAGTTCGGCCTCGAACACGGCGCCGGTGTAATATTCCAGGCCGCGCACGATGGTCGGATCGAACCTCACGGCGTCCTGGCCGACCTTCATGGCGTTCAGGGCCCGGTCTATGGCGGCCAGTTCGTTCAGCGCCGCCTCGCCCGCCGCGCCCAGGTCGCCCGAACGGGCCACGGCGTCCAGCGTCTCGGCCCGCGTCAGGCCCGGCGTGCTGGCCGACGCCAGGAAGGCCTCGATGGCGGCCGTCACCCCGGCGGGCAGCCGGGCGCCCTTGGTATAGTCGCCGGACTCGTCCAGCCGCCCCTCGCCCAGCAACTGGACCACGCCGTCCCAGCCCAGCCGGTCGAACTTGTCGATGGCGCGCAGGGCGGTCAGGCGCTGGCCGGCCTCGGTCACGCCCCCGGCGTCGAACAGGCCGTCGAACAGCTTGCGGTTCGAGACGCGGACCTGGGCCTGGCCGGCGTCCAGCCCCGCCGCGCCCAGGCCCTCGCAGGCCATGGCGATGATCTCGGCGTCGGCCTCGGGCCGGTCGGAGCCGACGGTGTCGGCGTCGCACTGCCAGAATTCGCGGAACCGGCCGGGGCCGGGCTTTTCGTTGCGCCACACCGGGCCATAGGCGTAGCGGCGGAACGGCTTGGGCAGGGTCTCCCAGGTCTGGGCGGCGAACCGGGCGAGCGGCGCGGTGTGGTCGTAGCGCAGGGCCATCCAGTCGCCGGGCTCGTCCGACCCGGCGTCGTCCTGAAGCGCGAAGACGCCCTCGTTGGGCCGGTCGGCGTCGGGCAGGAACTTGCCCAGCGCATCGGCGTATTCGAACGCCGGCGTCTCCAGCGGCTCGAAGCCCCAGCGCTCATAGACCTCGGACACGCGCGCCACGATGCGCCGCTCGGCGGTCAGGTCGCGGCCGCGCTTGTCGGCGAAACCGCGCGGATTGCGGGCGAGGGGACGGATCGGGGCGTCGGTGCTCATGGCGCGCGCTTAAGCCAAGGGCGACCTCACCGCAACTCGCCAACGCGCGGCGCGGCGGGCCGCACGCCCATCAGGAGGCCGAACCAGCCCATCCGGCGCGCCGCCTCATAGGCGATCAGACAGCCCAGGGCGGTGATCGCCACCAGCAGGGACGCCTCGACCGCGAGCGGCAGGCCTAGCCGGACCAGATTATGGGCGGCGACCACCGTGACCGTCTGGTGCGCGATATAGAAGGGAAAGACCCCGACCGTCAGATAACGCAGCACCGGCCCGCCGTGGTTCAGCCAGCGCGCGCCGAAGCCGAGGATGGCGCAGATGAAGGCCCATTGATCGACGGCGTAGACCAGCCGCATGACGTCACGCAGCCCGTCGGGCGGAACGGCCGTCTCGCCGCGATAAACCCAGGCATAGGTCGCCCAGCCCGCCCAGCTCAGCAGGGCCGCGACCAGGGCGGGCCAGCGCAGGCGCATGAAGGTCTGGCGGGCGGGCTCGGACTGGGCGGTCAGGAAGCCGAACAGGAAGGCGCCGAAGCTGAGGGCGTGGTTGTACCAATCATCGGTCAGGGCGTGGGTGATCTCGAACCGTGGAGCCAGGAACCAGCGGATCGCGATCAGGTAAAGGATCGGCCAGACGGCTAGCCCCCATCCTCGAAAGACGCGATCCGCCGCCGCCTGAAGCGTCCTGCACGCGCCCGGAATGGCGATCAGCAGCGCCACAAAAAGGCTGTAGGGCAGCAGATAGGCGATGAACCACAGATGGTTCCACGTCGGCGTCGTCAGGCACCCGTCGGCGTCGCACCAATGGCCGGTCGAGGTCGCGTACCGAACCCAGAAGTTCTGGAGCACCGGCCCATGCGCCGGGTCGGCCATTCCCATGGCCTTGGCCGCCTCCAACACCTCGTAATAGCTCTGGGGCGGCACGATGACGAACATGCCGAACAGCAGCGGCGGCAATAGGCGCAGGGTACGTGATCCGGCCAGCGCCCAACCGCTCCTGCCGCGCGCTTCAAATCCGTCCGCCAGGAACCGCGTCGCGCATCCGGAAACCAGAAACAGCAGGGTCAGCCGCCACGGGTTGGTCAGCATCATGACCGGCTCCAGCGCCTCGATCGGGCGCGGGCTGTTCACATGCCAGTCCCAAGGCACATAGAACATGCCGACGTGATAGAGGATCAGCAGCAGAAAGGCGCCGACGCGAATCCAGTCGAGATCGTAGCGGCGCGCGGGCGACGGGGGTGATGCGGACATGGTCGAACTCTATGGCGGATAGGAAGGCGTCCACGGTGGTTCTGGGGCGGAGCGAACTGCAATCGGCGGGGGACGCGCGGCCGGTCCGAGGGGACGATCCGGCGCGGTCTGGGACGAGCGGCGCGCCCTTCGGGACGAACGGGATCGGGGCGTTGATCGCGCGCCTGCGCCGGGTGGATTCGCGCGACCTGGTCGCCGGTTGGTTGGCCAGCGTGGGAGTGGCGCTCGTCGTGACGACGGTGAACGCTCTATCGGTTCTGGCGGACGTGCCGACGCTGGAGACCTGGAAGCCATGGGTGTGGGAGGGGTCCAGCGCCGTGGTCATGGTCCTGCTGCTGTGGATTCCGTGGCTGACCGCCGCCGCGGCGGCGCCGGATCAGGCGCTGGCGGCCGGCTGGCGGCCCAAGGCGGCGTTCCTGGGCGTTCACGCCGTCGGGCTTGTCGTCTATTCGGCGCTGCACGTCGCCGGTTTCGTGGCCCTGCGGAAGCTGGCCTACGATCTATGGGCCGACGGTCCCTATCAGTTCGGAGACCGCTTCATCTACGAACTGCGCAAGGATCTGATCGGCTACGGCCTGTTCATCGGGATTTTCTGGCTGGTCGGTTATCTGCGTAGGCGACGAGACGAGCCGGTGCGACCGGTCAGTTTCGACATCCGGGACGGCGCGCGCCTGATCCGCACGCCCTTGGCCGAGATCGTGGCGGTCAGTTCGGCGGGCAACTATGTCGAATTCTGGCTGGCCGACGGACGGCGACCGCTGATGCGCGCCACCCTGGCGGCGATCGAAGCGGAACTGGAGCGGTTCGGCTTCGTGCGGGTGCACCGCTCATGGCTGGTCAATCGGGGTCGGGTGACGGGCCTGCGTCCCGAAGGCTCCGGCGACTGGACCGTCGAACTGGACCAACTGGAGGCCCCGGTGTCGCGCCGCTATCCGCAGGCGCTGGATCGGTTGAGAAACTAGCCGGCGACACCCTGGCCGGAAGGCCTCAGCCCTCCAGCGTCTCCACCGTCAGGTTGCCGTTCGTATAGACGCAGATTTCGGCGGCGATCTTCATGGCCTTGCGGGCGACGGTCTCGGCGTCGAGGTCGGTTTCCTCGATCAGGGCGCGGGCGGCGGACAGGGCGTAGTTGCCGCCCGAACCGACAGCGGCGACGCCGTATTCCGGCTCCAGCACGTCGCCGACGCCGGTGACGGTGAAGATGGAGGTCTTGTCGGCCACCAGCAGCATGGCCTCCAGCCGGCGCAGGTAACGGTCGGTGCGCCAGTCCTTGGCCAGGTCGACGCAGGCGCGCGCCAGCTGGTCGGGATATTGCTCCAGCTTGGCCTCCAGCCGCTCGATCAGGGTGAAGGCGTCGGCGGTCGCGCCGGCGAAACCGGCCAGAACCTTGCCGCCGGCCAGGGTGCGCACCTTCCTGGCCGCGCCCTTGACGATGGTCGGCCCCATCGAGACCTGGCCGTCGCCGGCGATGACGGTGCGGCCGTTCTTGCGCACCGCCAGGATGGTGGTGCCGTGCCAGTCGGGAAAGCCTGAGGCGGCGTTCTGGAAGAAATGGGGCTGGGTCATGAAGGGGAGATGGCGCGGCCGCCCGTTCCGATCAAGGCGGCGCGCGTTTGGATAACGCGGTCATATTATAACCCAAGTTAGCGCTATCATGTGTATATCTCGTCCAATTTCTGCGACAAAATAGGTGGATAATTGCTGTATAGGGTGGTCCTGGTGAGCGAAATGGTCGGCGCGAACGGCCGCACGCCGCTCAGCGTGGCCGCGATCCTGGGCGCTTCCGAATACAACAACCGCCGCGATCGTATCGCCAGCGTCATCCTGTTCCACGACGGCGAGGCCGCCCAGATGCTGGAGGGCGCGCGCGTCGATCTGGACCGGCTGATCGCGCGGCAATCCCGGGACGGCCGCCACAGCCGGCCGCGCGTGGTGGCGCAACGCCCGATCGACCGGCGCCGGCTGAGCGAACCGGTGCGGCTCAACGTCCTGACTCCGGACGCGGCCAAGGCCGCCCTGGGCGGGCGGCAGTTGAGCAGCCTGGCCGCCGAGGAGCTGGAGGCCCTGCTGTCCAGCGATGCGCTGCGAGGCTCGCGCGCGGCGTGATCTGCGCACTTCATTAACGCAATGGCCTTAGGCGGTTACACGCCGCAGGCGGCCAGTAAGCGTAAGAGTATCCCATGAGTCTGTTCCGCATCGTCTATGTCAGCGACGCCGTCGGCGGCGCCGGCGACAGTCTTCTGGCCCTGATCGACATCATCGGCGTCTCCGACCGGAACAATCGCAGGGATCATCTGACGGGCGTCCTGATGCGGCGCGGCGGCCGGTTCTTCCAGGCTATCGAGGGCGCGCGCATCGATCTGGATCGGCTGATGGGGCGGATTCGCGCGGATCGCCGTCACGCCAATATCCGCATTCTGGCCGATGCGCCCATCGAACAGCGCCTGTTCGCCGGGCAGCCCATGGCCCAGCTGGAGGCGCCGCCGGCGCTGGATCGGCTGCTGGCCCTGTCGCCGCACGACCCGGCGATCGGAAGATCAACGGACGCCCTTCTGGCGGACGCCCGCCGCGCCGTCGCGGCCCTCGCCTGAGACGCGGCGTTTCCTCCGGGCCGATCCGGTTCTAGAGGGAATGTCATGGCCTTCACCGAAGACGAAGTCGAACGCTACGCCCGCCATCTGGTGCTGTCCGAGGTGGGCGGGCCGGGGCAGCAGGCGCTGAAGCGTGCGCGGGTGCTGATCGCGGGCGCCGGCGGGGTCGGCGCGCCGGCGGCCCTCTATCTGGCGGCGGCGGGCGTGGGGACGCTGGGCCTGATCGACGACGACGCCGTGGGCCTGTCCAATCTGCAGCGTCAGATCCTGTTCGACACCGACACGGTCGGACAGTCGAAGGTCGAGGCGGGGGCGGCGCGGCTGAAGGCGCTCAATCCCCATGTGACGATCCAGACCTTCGCCGAGCGGCTGACGGAGGTGAACGCCGCCGAACGGATCGGCGGCTTCGACATCGTGCTGGACGGCACGGACGATTTCGAGACGCGGCGCTGCGTCAACGCGGCCTGCGTCGCCCTGGGCCGGCCGCTGGTGTCGGGCGCCCTGGGCCGCTGGACCGGCCAGGTCGGGGTCTTCGCCGGCCGCCCCTGCTATCAATGCCTGACGCCCGACATTCCGCCCGACGCCGAGACCTGCGTGCGGGTCGGGGTGGTCGGGGCACTGGCCGGGGTCGTCGGATCCATGGCCGCGCTGGAGGTCGTCAAGCTGATCACCGGGGCGGGAGAGCCGCTGACGGGGCGGCTGATGATCTATGACGGCCTGGCTGGGACGGCGCGGACGGCGCGGGTCGTCGCCGATCCGGAATGCCCGGTTTGCGCGGCCTCAGGGCTCAGGCCGCCGTCGCGAACCTGACGCCCGCGAGCGGCAGGTCCGGCATCGGCTCGGCGAAGCCCAGGCCGGGATTGCCGAGCACCGTCACCAGCCGCTCGCCCTGATAGAGGTAAAGGGTCTCGAACCCGACCCAGGCGCGGGACAGTTCGGCCAGCGCCTGGTTGGCGGCATGGTCGTCGCGCGCATCGATCACGCAGATGTCCCGCACGGGAACGCCGGGCAGGTTGACGATACAGTAGTAGGAGTCCAACGCACGCTTCCCCAGACAGGTCGCCGGAAACGATCCTCGATCGCGGCGGTTCCGTCCCATGCCCGCCGTTTTCGACAGGCGTATGAAGAGGATGCCGAATGGCCCGTCGACCCGCCGCGCCCAGACGCCTGACCGCCGCCAACCTGGCTGGGTTGGGGGCGGATCGCCTCGGGGACCTGCTGATGCAGGCGGCCGAGGGCGACGCCATCCTGAAGCGCAGGCTGAGGCTGGTGCTGGCTGCGGAAGCCGGCGCGGACCTGCTGGCGGTCGAGGTGGACAAGCGGCTGGCGGCGCTGGCGGCCAGCCGGGCGCGGGTGTCCTGGCGCAAGCGGCCGGAGCTGCTGCGCGACCTCGATGTCCTGCGCGCGGCGTTGGTCGAGGATCTGGCCGGGGCGGCGCCGGCCGCCGCGCTGGACCGGCTGGTCGCCTGGTTCGACCTGTTTCGGGGCCTGGCGACACGGGTCAAGGACCCGCGTGGCGAGATGACCGCGACCTTCGAAGCGGCCGCGCCGGACCTGTGGCGGCTGGCCCAGGCCGCCGTGGCGGCGGACGGGACGGCGCTGGACCGGCTGGCGGCGGCGATCGAGCGCCAGCCGCTGGAATACGCCCGCTGGATCGGCGCGGCGGACGAGGCGCTGACGGCGGAACTGGCGCGCGGGCTGCTGGACCGGCTGGACGCGGCGTCCGGCGCGCGGGGGGCGCGGACGGCTCTGCGGCGGCTGGCGGACCGCGCTGGCGACCTGGACCTGTGGCTGTCGCTGGCGACGCCGGAGGAACGGGCGGCGCCGGACTTCGCGGCGGCGGCGGCGCGGCGGCTGGTCGAGGCGGGCCGGGTCGGAGAGGCGCGCGCCGCGCTGGAGGCGTCGCTGGTCCCGGCGGCGTCCAACCGGCGCTGGACCTTCGGACGGGCGCCCGGCGCCGGGCCGCCGCGCCTGACCCCCGCCTGGGAGGCCGCCGGCATCGACGTTCTGGAGGCCGAGGGCCGGCGCGGCGAGGCCCAGGACCTGCGCTGGGCCATGTTCGAACGCGACCTGTCGGCGCCGGTCCTGCGAGACTATCTGGCGCGGCTGCCGGACTTCGACGACGTCGAGGCGCTGGACCGCGCCCTGGCCCACGCCGCCGCCTATCCGGATGTCGAGACCGCGCTAGGCTTCCTGATGGACTGGCCCGCCCATCGCGAGGCGGCGGCCCTGGTCGAAAGCCGCATTCGCGAGTTGCGTGGCCCCCTGCCGCTCAAGGCCGATTGGGCCGCGCGGCTGGCGCAGCGTTTCCCGGCGGCGGCGGAAAGGCTGCTTGAGACGCCATAGGCGCCGGCGCTTTTATTCTCGTCATCCTCGCCCTTGTGGCGAGGATCCATAGACGCAGGCGTCTGGCATGTCCCCGCGCCGTCCCAAGCCCGCGTCCCGGCAAGTCGGCGATACCGGGAGTATGGATCCTCGCCACAAGGGCGAGGATGACGAAAAAGGGGAAGGAATCGAGGTGATTGAGCTCGGACCTAAAGCATGGCCGGGATCACCCGGTCCGGGGGGCGGTGGCCGTTCTGGTAGGTCATGACGTTGGCGATGACGCGGTCGCCCATGTCCTGGCGGGCCTCAAGCGTGGCGGAGCCCAGGTGGGGCAGCAGGACGACGTTGGGCTGGCCCAGCAGGCCCGGATGGATGTCCGGCTCGTTCTCGAACACGTCCAGGCCGACGCCTGAGACGGCGCGCATGGCGACGGCCTGGGCGAGGGCCGCCTCGTCGATCAGTTCGCCGCGCGCGGTGTTGATCAGTATGGCGTGCGGTTGCAGCCTGGCCAGGCGCGGGGCCGACAGCAGGTGGTGGGTGTCCCTGGTCGCCGGGCAGTTCAGCGAGACGATGTCCATGCGCGACAGCATCTGGTCCAGGTCGTCCCAATAGGTGGCGCCCAGTTCTTCCTCGATCAGGGCCGGGACGGGCTTGCGGTTGTGATAGTGAACCTGGAGGCCGAACGCCCTGGCGCGGCGGGCCAGGGCCTGGCCGATCCGGCCCATGCCGACGATGCCCAGCCGCTTGCCCCACAGTTTGCGCCCGCACATCCAGGTGGGGGTCCAGCCCTCGAACTGGTCGGCGGCGATGACCTGGGCGCCTTCGACGATGCGGCGGCTGACGGCCAGGATCAGGGCCATGGCCAGGTCGGCGGTGTCCTCGGTCAGGACGCCGGGGGTGTTGGTGACGATGATGCCGCGCGCCACGGCGGCGTCGACGTCGATATGGTCCACGCCGGCGCCGAAGTTGGCGATCATCTTCAACTGCTCGCCCGCGCCCTCGATCAGTTCGGCGTCGATGACGTCGGTGATGGTGGGCACCAGCACCTGGGCGCGCTGGACGGCGGCCTCCAGCTCCGCGCGGTTCATCGGCTGATCCTTGAGGTTCAGCTCAGCGTCGAAAAGTTCGCGCATCCGCGTCTCGACCGCGTCCGGCAGGCGTCTGGTTAATACGACCTTAAGCTTGGAGGCGGACATTGCGGGCCTTGGTTTGCGGGCGGCGATTTAGACGATCGAGGCCCGCGCGACGGGTCGTTCTGAAATCAGTGTCTAGCAAAGCCGCCGCCATCTTCCAAAGTCTCCGGCGCCGCACCGCCGTCGTCCTGGCCGTGCTCGGCGTCGGAGTGATGGCTGGAGCCGGCCAGACCATGCCGGACGGGCGCCGCACCCCGACGGGGCTGGAGGTGCCGCGCTGGATTTCGCTGAAGTCCTCGCACGTCCGCGCGCGCCAGGGGCCGGGGCTGGATTATCCGGTGCTGTGGGAGTATCGCGCCGCCGGCCTGCCGGTTCAGGTGATCGCCGAAACCACCGAATGGCGAAAGATCTGCGATCCGGACGGCGCCGTGGCCTGGATCCACCGCACCGTGTCCTCGGGCCGCCGCTCGGTCTTCAACACCACGGACGAAGAGGTGCCGATCCGCTCGGGACGGTCGGCGACGGCCGCGGTGCGGGCGCGCCTGTCGCCGCGCGCCCTGGTGTCGCTGGACGAATGCGAGGACGGCTGGTGCCGGGTGCGGGCGCGGCGGCTGGAAGGCTGGGTGCCCCAGCGGGCGGTGTTCGGAACCCAGGAACGCGCCCTGTGCAACGCCAACCGCCCGGCCGGAACCGGGCGCGGCTGACGCCCGCTGTTGAGCGAAACGACGCGGTCGTGTAACCCGCGCGCAACGCTGCAACGAAACGGAAACGCCTTGACCCAGTCCCAATACCCCTCGTCCTTCGATCACGAGGCCCTGCTCGCCTCAGGACGCGGCGAGCTGTTCGGTCCTGGAAACGCCCAGCTGCCGGCCCCGCCGATGCTGATGTTCGACCGGATCACGCAGATTTCATCGGACGGCGGCGAACACGGCAAGGGCTATGTCGAGGCGGAACTCGACATCAATCCCGAGCTCTGGTTCTTCCAGTGCCACTTCATCGGCGACCCGGTCATGCCCGGCTGTCTGGGTCTGGACGCCATGTGGCAGCTGGTCGGCTTCTATCTGGGCTGGATCGGCGGGCCGGGCCGCGGTCGGGCGCTGGGCGTCGGCGAGGTCAAGTTCACCGGCCAGGTGACGCCCGACGTCAAGAAGGTGGTCTACAAGATCAACCTGAAGCGCGTCATCAACCGCAAGCTGGTCATGGGCATCGCCGACGGCGTGCTGGAGGCCGACGGCGAGGTCATCTACACCTGCAACGACATGCGGGTGGGCCTGTTCGGCGCGGCCAAGGAGTCCGCCGAGACTGTGCCCGTCGGCGGCTGACCCCTATATAACCGCGGACAGCGCGGAAGGCCCTCGGGTCGACAAGCATCAGAAGGAAACACCATGCGTCGTGTCGTCGTCACCGGCCTGGGCATCGTCTCCTCTATCGGCCACGGCGCCGAGGAGGTCACCCAATCGTTGCGCGAGGCCCGTTCGGGCGTCGTCCATGCGGCGGATCACGCTCGATACGGCTTTCGCAGCCAGGTCTGGGCGCCGCCGAAAATCGGCCCGTGGGAAGAGCTGGTCGACCGTCGCGCCGCGCGCTTCCTGGCCAACGGCACGGCCTGGGCGCACATCGCCTTCGAGGAGGCGCTGAAGTCCTCGGGCATGACGGCCGAGGAGATCAAGGACGACCGCATCGGCCTGATCGTCGGCGAAGGCGGCCCCTCGACCCAGGTGATCCTGCAGGCGGCGGCGACCACGGTGGAGAAGACCTCGCCCAAGCGCATCGGCCCGTTCGCCGTGCCCAAGGCCATGGCCTCGGGCCCGTCGGCGGTGCTGTCGACCTGGTTCCAGATGCGCGGGATCAACTATTCGATCAGCTCGGCCTGCGCGACCAGCGCCCACTGCATCGGCGCCGGTGTCGAACAGATCCAGTGGGGCAAGCAGGACGTGGTCTTCGCCGGCGGCTGCGAGGACATCGACTGGTCCATGTCCAACATGTTCGACGCCATGGGCGCCATGTCGTCCAACTTCAACGAGACGCCCTCGGTCGCCTCCAGAGCCTATGACGTCAACCGCGACGGCTTCGTCATCGCCGGCGGCGCGGGGATCGTAGTGCTGGAGGAATACGAGCGGGCCAAGGCGCGGGGCGCGACCATCTGGGCCGAGGTCACCGGCTACGGCGCCAACGCCGACGGCTACGACATGGTGGCCCCCTCGGGCGAGGGCGCCCAGCGCTGCATGAGGATCGCGCTGGAACAGGCCGGCAATCCCAGGATCGACTATCTGAACCCGCACGGCACCTCGACCCCGGTGGGGGACTCCAAGGAGATGGAGGCCGTGCGCGCGGTGTTCGGCGACGCCCTGCCGATGATCTCCTCGACCAAGTCGCTGACGGGCCATTCGCTGGGCGCGGCGGGGGCGCAGGAAGCCATCTACTGTCTGCTGATGATGCAGAACGGCTTCGCCGCCGAGAGCGCCCATATCGAGACCCTCGATCCGGCGTTCGAGGGCATGCCCATCCTGCGCGAGCGCAAGGACGGCGAACTGACCCACGTCATGTCCAACAGCTTCGGCTTCGGCGGCACGAACGGCACGCTGATCCTGTCGAAGGTGTGAGGCCCTCGCTTTTTCCCGTCATCCCAGGACTTGTCCCTGGGATCCAGACTCCCGGCGTCGGACAGGGCGCACCCAGCAGATAGACCGTGATTCTGGATCCTCGCCACAAGGGCGAGGATGACGAAGTTCTTGCGCGCCAGACTGCCAGTGCGACCGTCTACGTCTGATCATTCCCAACTTCCCAGTTTACACGACCGATTTTCCTCCATACAGAGCGTCGCCGTGAACGCCGCCCCGACCAAAGCCATGATCTCGAAAACCACCTGCCTCGGCGGGGCGGTTTCGGGCAGGCGCACGGTCTAGCGCCAAGCCTCGAACCCAGCCCCGCGATGCGCGGGGCGGTCCGTTCGGCAGATCACCCTGCGCCTCCGCAATCCAAGGAGACGCTCCCAATGTCCTTTTCCCCGTCCAATCCGCCGCACGTCGGCATCGTCGGTGCGACCGGCCTCGTAGGCGAGATGATGCGCGCCCTGCTGGCCGAACGGAACTTCCCGCTGGCGTCGCTGCGCCTGTTCGCCTCGGCCCGGTCGGCGGGCAAGGTCGTCCGGTTCGGGGACGCCGATGTGGTGGTCGAGGACGCCGCGACCGCCGACTACGCCGGCCTGGACATCGTCTTCTTCTCGGCGGGCGGCGAGACCTCGCGCGCCCTGGCGCCCAGGGTCGCGGCGGCGGGCGCCGTGGTCATCGACAATTCGTCCGCCTATCGCGGTGATCCGGAGGTTCCGCTGGTGGTCGCGGAGGTGAACCCGCACGCCCTGGCGAACCGGCCCAAGGGGATCGTCGCCAATCCCAACTGCACCACCATGGCCGCCATGCCGGTGCTCAAGCCCCTGCACGAGGCGGCGGGCCTGAAGCGGCTGACGGTCTCGACCTATCAGGCCGTCTCGGGCGGCGGGGTCGAGGGAATCCGCGTGCTGAAAACGCAGAGCCGCGCATCGGTCGATCAGGGCGCGGCCTTGGCCCGCGACGGCGGCGCGGTGAATTTCGGCGCGCCGGAAAAGTGGGTCGTGCCGATCGCCAACAATGTGGTGGCCCTGAACTATACGCTGGCGGAGGACGGCTATACCGACGAGGAGCTGAAGCTGCGCGACGAGAGCCGCAAGATCCTGGAAATCCCCGGCCTGCCGGTCTCGGGCACCTGCGTCCGCGTGCCGGTCTATTCGGGCCATTCCCTGTCGATCAACGCCGAGTTCGAGCGGCCGATCTCGGCCGAGGCGGCGCTGGAACTGCTGGGCCGGGCGCCGGGCGTGGTGGTGACGGCTGTGCCCAATCCGCTGGAGGCGACGGGCAAGGACCCGGTCTTCGTCGGCCGGGTGCGGCCCGATCCGACGGTGGAGCACGGCCTGGCCCTGTTTGTCACCGGCGACAATCTGAGGAAGGGGGCGGCGCTGAACGCGGTGCAGATCGCCGAGGTTCTGCTGCGACAGGGCTGAGGTCCGGCGGGCGGGGGGTCAGTCGTAGCGCACGCCGCTGAGATAGAGCCCCGCAGAGGGGGCGACGGGACCGCACCGGGCGCGGTCCCTCGCCTCCAGCGCCGCCTTGACGTCATGGGCGGTCCAGCGGCCCAGCCCCACCTCGACCAGGGTGCCGGCCATCGAGCGGACCTGGCGGTGCAGGAAGCTGCGCGCCTGGAAGACCAGGTGCACCTCCTCGCCGAAACGGCTGACGCGGGCCACGTCCAGCGTCTTGACCGGCGACTTCGACTGGCAGGCCACGTCGCGGAAGGTGGTGAAGTCGTGCAGGCCCACCAGAACCTGGGCCGCGTGGTGCATGGCCTCGGCGTCCAGCGTCTTCTTGACGTGCCAGACCCGGTCGCGCTCCAGCACCGGCTGGGGACGGCGGTTGAGGATGCGGTACAGATAGCCCCGGCCGGTCGCCGAGAACCGCGCGTGCCAGTCGGGATCAGGAGCGTATTCCGCCTCAAGGACGCAGACGTCCTCTCTCACCAGATGGGCGTTGACGGCGTTCATCACGGTGTCGACCGGCCAGTCGCGCGCCAGGTCCGCGTGGATCACCTGGGCCGTCGCATGGACGCCGGTGTCGGTGCGGCCGGCGGCGGCGATGCGGATGCGCTCGCCCGAGAAGGCCAGGATGGCGGCCTCGACCGCGCCCTGGACCGTCGGCTGGCCGTCCTGGGCCTGGAAGCCGTTGTAGGCCGTGCCGTCGTATTCGAGGGTCAGCTTGTAGCGCGGCATCAGCCGAGCACGGTCCCGACAGGCAGGGGAAAGCCGCGCAGCATCTCTTCCGCCCCTTGCGCCGCCCGGCCCTCGCGCTGGACGCGGATCAGGCGGACCGCGCCGGTCCCGCAGGCCACGGTCAGGGAGTCGTCCAGCACGGCGCCGGGCGCGCCCGAACCGTCCGCCAGGGCCGACAACAGGGCCTTCACACGCACCGGACCCGTTTCGGACGGCGCTTCGAACCAGGCGCCGGGGAAGGGCGACAGGCCGCGGATGTGGGCGTCCACCTCGGCGGCCGGGCGGGTCCAGTCGATGCGGGCCTCGGCGGGGGTGATCTTCCTCGCATAGGTCGGCTCTCCGACCTGTTCGGCGGGGGTGACGCCGCCCCGTTCGATAGCGGCCAGCGCCCGGGGCCACAGTCCCGCGCCGACATGAGACATGCGTTCCGACAGGCTGGCGGCCGTGTCGTCGGGGCGGATGTCCATGAGTTCGCTGAGCAATATGGCGCCTTCGTCCAGGCCCTCGCTCATCTGCATGATCTGGACACCGGTCTGGGCGTCGCCGGCCATGATGGCGCGCTGGATCGGCGCCGCGCCCCGCCAGCGCGGCAGCAGCGAGCCATGCAGGTTGAAACAGCCCAGGCGTGGCGCCTCCAGCACCTCGAGCTTCAGAATCTGGCCATAGGCGACGACGCAGGCCGCATCCAGGTCCAGGCTGCGGAACGTGTCGATGGCGTCCGGGCTCTTCATCGATTCGGGCGTGAAGACCGGCAGGCCCATGGTCTCGGCGAAGGCGTGGACTGGCGACGGCGTCAGCTTCTGGCCCCGGCCCCTGGGGCGCGGCGGCTGCGAATAGACGGCGACGATCTCATGGCCCGAGGCGATGAGTTCGGCCAGGGACGGCACGGCGAAGTCGGGAGTTCCCATGAAGGCGAGGCGCATGGCCACGCCTTTAGAGCCTTGCGGCGATTACTGCCAGCGGGTGAAGACGCCGCCGCCCTCGTCCCATTCGCCGCCGGCGTCCAGCGCGTCGTCGAAATCGAGCAGACGGTCCAGCAACAGGCCCGCCACCACGCCCAGCAGGGCGACGCCCGCCAGGGTCGCCACGCCCGCGACCCCGACCTTCTGGCTGCGCGTCAGGCGACGGCGGCCGTCGGTGTCGATCACGACCGACGGATGGCGGCGAAGCGGGCGGGGATGGCGTCGGCTCATGCGGCGATCCTGTCGCGGGCGGCCTTCTTGACCTTGGTCACGGCGCGCTCGCGCTTGAGCCGCGACAGATGGTCGATGAAGAGCACGCCGTTAAGGTGGTCCATCTCGTGCTGGATGCAGACGGCGTAGAGGCCCTCGGCCTCTTCCTCCATCTGTTGGCCGTCACGGTTCAGATAGCGAATACGGACGCGGGCGGGACGTTCCACCTTGTCGAAATATTCCGGGATCGACAGGCAGCCTTCCTCGTAGGTGAAAAGCTCGTCCGACGACCACAGGATTTCGGGATTGGCGAAGAAGCGCGGATTCTTGCGCGCCTCCAGGGCTTCGGCCGTGTCTTCTTCCTCGGTCTCGCAAACGGCGCCGTCGCGGTCCCCAAGATCCATGACGATGACCCGGTCCAGGGCGCCGACCTGCACGGCGGCCAGACCGATGCCGGGCGCGGCGTACATCGTCTCCAGCATGTCGTCCATCAGGGCGCGGACCTCTGCGTCCACGGCCGCGACGGGCTTTGACACCTGTTTCAGGATCGCCAGGTCGGCGGCGTTGTCTATGGTGAGGATGCGACGAATGGCCATGGCCGGGAGGTAAGCCCGCCCCGGCGCGAGGTCAAGATTTCCGACTCAGGCGGTCGGGTTTGTCGCGGCCTCCGCCTCGCCGGCTCTATTCCTTGCCGGGAAGGGGGCGCGGCTTGCGGTTCTGGTCGATGGCGACATAGGTGAAGACGCCCTGGGTGACGCGGACCGAGGTGGCCAGCGGCTGGCCCCTGGCGCGCTTCCAGGCCTCGACGTGGACCCGGATCGAGGTGCGGCCTGTGCCGACGACATTGGCGTAGATGCTGACCTCGTCGCCGACCGAGACCGGCTGGTGGAAAACCATGCCGTCCAGCGCCACGGTGGCGCAGCGTCCGCAGGCCAGTTCGAACGCCGGCGTCGCCCCCGCCACGTCCATCTGCGCCAGCAGCCAGCCGCCGAAGATGTCGCCCTCGGGATTGGTGTCGGCCGGCATGGCGATGATGCGGCCTACGGGCTGGATATCGGGCGGGCGAGGAGAATCATGCATGGCGATGTCCAGAAGCGGAAGCGGCGCCTTTAGCGCACGGTTTGGCTTTTGTCAGGTCTGCTCGGCCGCCGCGCCGCCGACATCCCCCGAGAAGGCGGCGGCCTCGACGTCCCGCGCCTGGCGCCAAAGTTCGCCGAGGCGGACAGCCCTCATCAGGTCGCCGGAAGTCGCGCCTGCGCGCCCGACTGTTCTCATGTGAGCGACCTCGGCCAAGAGAGTCCCGGCCAAGACCACCGTCGGATCGGCGGAGAGACGGCCAAGATCGGCCAAGCGTCCGAACCGCCAACCCCGCTCTGGCGGATTGGCCTGCATCAGGGCGAAGCGTTCTTCCGGCGTCAGCGATTCAGCGACGAATTTCCAAACGCCGCCGTTCGGGTTTCTGGCGTAGTGACCGGCTGCGGTCGGCAAGCCGCAAGCAGCGTAGATCGCCAGGGCGGTCCCCTCGACGGCCCGCAACAGGGCGTCGAAAGAGTCTTCGTCTCCCTCCGCGTCTTCGAAAGTCGCGGCAGGGGTATCTCCGGTAACGCGGGGTTCGCGGCCAATCTTGGCCAGAAATCCGCGCCGCCGGTCGCGCATGTCAGTCGATGTTCGCCCGGGTCACCTGGATATTGTAGATGACGCGGGTGATGGTTTGAACGAATTCGAAGAACTTGCGGGCTTCGGCGGCCCCGGCCAGCGGGACATAGATCACGTCTTCCGGCATGACCTGCATATTGGTGGCGGCGAAGACGTTGGCGGCGTTGTTGAAGTCCAGTTCATAGACGACCGGCACGCCGCGTGGGGTCGCCGGTTGGCTGATCCCCAGCGCCTGCGCGACCTCTGGCCGTTCGAAGCGGAAGACCAGCACGCGGCGAGGGTTGGCCGTGGTCGTATTCAAGCCGCCGACCTTTGACATGGCCCCGGTCAGGGTCATGGGCCCGGAAGGCATGTCGACCTGGGTCACGGCGTTCAAGGCGCCGAAGGTCGAGAAGCGCCGGGGCTTGTAGACGACATTGATGATGTCGCCGCGCTGCAGGCGGACGTTTTCGCCGTATTCCGTCGTCACGGCGGTCAGGGGCGCGGAAAAGGTTTCCTCGCCCCGCTGGATCCTGATGATCAGGTCGTCGGTGGAGCGCGCGGATCCGCCGGCCGCCGCGATGACGTCCAGGATGCGATTGCTGTCCACGCCCAGCGGCATCCGACCCGGGCGAACCACGTCGCCCAGCACATTCACCGTGTTCGAGGCGTTGCCGGTTATCGTGACCAGCACCTGGGGATTGGCGACCTTGCCACGGAGGGCGCGCTTGATGGCATCGGCGGCCTGCGGCGGCGTCAGGCCCTGGACGCGGACGGCTCCGGCATAGGGAATAGTCACCGATCCGCTCCGATCGACCGACGCCGGGGGCAGGGCCTGAGCGCTGCTCGCGCCGGGCGTTCCGCCGCCAAACAGCGATCCGGACGGATCGTAGAGCGAGATCGAGAGTTGATCGCCCTCGCCTATGATGTCGGTCGGCTGTTCGCTCGATCCGCCCGCCAAGGTGCCGAAGAATTGCGGCGGAACCCGTTTGATGCGTTCGGTGACCTCATAGGTCAGCGGCACCAGGGCGTAACTGCCCAGGGCTTCGGCGGTCGTCGCGCCCGCATTGACCGAGGCGCCCGAAGGCCCGTCGCGGGGCAGGGTGGAGCAACCGCCTAGGATGGCGACAATGGCAAGCGGCAGTATGGTGCGCGTCATGAAGCGGGAAAGCCCTTGTTCGCGTATTGATTACAAGTCTTTGGGAGCGGTCGCCAGAGGCGAAACAGATGGGAGGCCGATGGCCTGGGCGACGATCTCGAAATGCCCCCGCCAATCGGGCGTCGCAAAGGCCGGCGGCGCGGACGGAGGGACGGACGTCGCGTGCTCGATCGCCGCCAGCCAGCCCAAGCCGTCGATGGGATCGATCAGTTGCGCATCGGGCGTCAGTTCTCGGTGCGGGGGTATGTCGGAGGCGATCAGGGGCAGGCCCATGGCGCTGGCTTCGACCGCCGGAAGATCAAAGCCTTCGACCGACGAGGGTGCGAGCACGGCGCGGGCGCCGCGCATCAGGCGCGCCAGGACCGCGTCCGGCAGATTGGAGGCCTGGTGCACGATTCCGCGGAGGTTGGGCGCCCGCTGGAGATGGTCCAGCACCGCCTCGTTCTCCCATCCGTAGCGGCCGACCAGAACGAGAGACGGCGTTCGGTTTCCCAGCCGCTCCTCCAGTCGTCGCCAAAGCGTCAGGAGAAACGCTAGATTCTTGCGCGCCTCTATGGTGCCGACGTGAATGAAGTACGGGCGTGCGGCCCGCACCGCGTCCCCGGAGGTGAAGGCCGGCTCCAGTCCGAGGTGCGCCACATGCACGGGAGGGTGCGGCAGGGCTTCGCGCGAGGCGAAGGCCTGGAGCTCGGCGTTCGTATAGGCCGAGTTGACGATGATCCGGCTGGCGTGTCGCAGCGTGTTGACCACCCGGTCGCGGTGCTTGTCCCCGTCGCCCGGGCGGCAGAACTCCGGGTGCGTGATCGGGATGAGGTCATGGATCAGGATCACCGGTTCGACCCCGACCGCCTTCAGTTCCTGCAGCACGGAAGGGTCCTGAAGCGTGGTGTGGCCGACGTTCAGGTAAAGGTCGGCCTGAGGCAGGGCGGCGGCGTGGCGAGAGCGGAAGAACTGCCTCAGGACCCGCGTCTTGTCCGTAGGCTTGGCGGCGGGCGGCGCAGGCGGCGCGCCGATGACGGAGGCGGCCGGACGATCCGGCGCGGTCAGGGCGGCGAGCATCCGGGAGGCATGGTCGATGTCGCCCTGGGCGGCGGCGCCGTCCCAGCGGGCGCGGAGATCCAGGACGAAACGCCGGAACCAGGCCTTGTCCACGACGACCAGCCGGTTCTTGCGGCCTCGGACCGGAATGGTCGTCACGTCGGGCCTGGACAGCAGCCATTCGGCATAGGCCAGGCAGACCCTGTCGACGCCGGTGGGGGCGGAGCGGTCGGCTCGGCTCATAAGCCGGCTGGCGTCGTAGAGAATTTTCATGGCGACGGCGTCAGGCGACGTAGCCGGCCTGCATCAGTTCGGCGATGTGAACGATGGCGGTCGGCCGCCCCGCCTCGACGACGAACAGGGTGGAGATCTTGTTCGTGGTCAGCAGATCGACGACGTCGCTCATGCGGGCGTCGGGATCGACGGTGATCGGATTGCCTCCCATGATGTCGGCGGCGGTCAGGCTGGTGACGTCGCGCTGGAAGGCGCGGCGCAGGTCGCCGTCGGTGACGATCCCGGCCAGGGCGCCGTCGCCGTCCAGCACGGCGACCGCCCCCTTGCGGCCTTCGGTGATGGCCGAAACCACATCGCTGAATCCGGCGTTCAGGGGCACGCTGGCGGGGGCGGCGGCGTTGTCGCCCATCCATTCGCGCACGCTTTGCAGGCTCATGCCCAGCGCGCCGCCGGGATGGTGCAGGCCGAAATCCATGGCCGTGAATCCGCGCCGGTCCATCAGCACCATGGCCAGGGCGTCGCCCAGCGCCAGGGTCATCAAGGTCGAGGTCGTGGGGGCCAGGCCGTTGGGACAGGCCTCGGCGACCTTGGGCATGGTCAGGCAGACCGCGGCGTTGCGGCCCAGGAAGCTGGCGGGCCGCTGGGTGATGGCGATGACGGGGATGTCGTTGCGCTGGCAGTAGATCAGCGGATCGCGCAGTTCGCGGCTTTCGCCCGAGTTGGACAGCGCCAGCACCGTGACGTCCGGGCGCAACATGCCCAGGTCGCCGTGGCTCATCTCGGCCGGGTGGACGAAGAAGGCGTTGGTGCCCGTGGAGGCGAGCGTCGCGGCGATCTTGCCGCCGATATGGCCGGACTTGCCCATGCCGGTGACGACGACATAGCCGGGCCGGCTCATGATCACATCGACCGCACGCGCCAGAGAGACGTCGATCGACCGCTCCAGCGCCTCCAGCGCCTCGATGTTCAGCTTCATGACCTCGCGGGCGCGGTCGGTCATGGCGGCGATGTCTTCTGGAGAAGAGTGGATGATTTCTGTCATGATCCTGCGGCCGGCTGCCGGCTCTCTCCCTGGTTCGAGGCGCGGGGTCTGCCGCATCCTGCCTCGACTCGCAATGTTTCCTTTCCAGACGCCTTTGTCGCTTTCGGGTCAACCTTTGCCGCACTGATGCGTTACTGTCGTGGGGAAGCCGATAAAGAGCCTAGCGTCCTATGCCGTCTCACGCCGGATTAGCCGATCTCGTGCCATCGCCGCCGCCTGTCCGGGCGGAGGGGATGGCGCTGTTCCTGGACATGGACGGGGTGCTGGCCCCGCTGGCGCCGACGCCGGACGCGGTCGGGCCGGTCGCGCGGCGTTCGGCGGCGCTGAAGGCGGTTCAGGCGCGGCTGGACGGCAGGGTGGCGATCGTCAGTGGTCGGACGATCAAGGAGATCGACCGGATCGCCGAGCGCGCCGTGGTCTCGGCCTCGGGCGTGCATGGGCTGGAGCGGCGGCTGAAGGACGGCTCGATCCGGCGTCAGGCCGCCGACACCGGCGTGGCGCGGGCGCTCGCCGCGTTCAACGCCTTCGCCGCGACCCGGCCAGGTATGATCGTCGAGGACAAGGGCGTCTCGACCGGCCTGCACTATCGCCAGGCGCCGGATCAGGCGGGCGCCGCCGAGGCGCTGGCGGTGCGGCTGCAGGCCGAAACCGGCCTGACCCTTCAGCCGGGCCATATGGTGCTGGAGCTGAAGACGCCGGGCGCCGACAAGGGCACGGCGGTGACCGCCTTCATGCAGGAGGCGCCGTTCAAGGGCGCGATCCCCGTCATGCTGGGCGACGACCTGACCGACGAATACGGTTTTCAGGCCGCCGCCGCCCTGGGCGGCTATGGCGTGCTGGTCGGGCCGGCGCGGACGACGGCGGCGCGTTATCGACTGGAGGACGTGGACGCCGTCCTGACCTGGCTCGAAGCCGTGGCGGAGGCCTGAACCGATGAAGCCCAATCTGGACCTGTTTCCGATCGGCAACTGCGCCATCAGCGCCCTGATCGACCGCGAGGGCCGTTTCGTCTGGGCCTGCGCCCCGCGCGTGGACGGCGATCCCCTGTTTTCGGCCCTGATGAACGGGACGGCGCCCGAGCACGGCTTCTGGGCCATCGAGATGGAGGGGCTGAAGCACGTCGCCCAGGATTATATCCGCAACACGCCGGTGCTGCGCACCGTCCTGACCGACGAGGACGGCGCCTCGGTCGAGATCATCGACTTCGCGCCGCGCCATCCCAAACATTCGCGCACCTATCGTCCGTTGGCATTCGGACGGATCGTGCGCCCGCTGGCAGGCACGCCGCGCATTCGCGTGCGCTTGCGTCCGTCCACGGACTGGGGGGCGGGGCCGGCGCCGCACACCTCCGGCTCGAACCACATCCGTTTCCTCTGCCCGGACGTGACCTTCCGCCTGACGACCGACTGCCCCGTGTCGCATGTGCTGGAAGAGCGGGTGTTCCGCCTGGAGCGCCCGCACGCCTTCTTCCTGGGGCCGGACGAGGGCTATGACCAGGACGTGGGGCCCGGCGTCGAGGCGGCGCTGAACCGCACCGTCGCCTATTGGCAGGAATGGGTGCGCAAACTCTATCTGCCGCTGGACTATCAGGAGGCGGTGATCCGCGCGGCGATCACGCTGAAGCTCTGCGCCTATGAGGAGACGGGGGCCATCGTCGCGGCCATGACCACCTCGGTGCCCGAGTTCAAGGAGAGCGGGCGAAACTGGGACTATCGCTACTGCTGGATCCGCGACGCCTATTATACGGTGCGGGCGCTGAACCGGCTGGGCGCTGTGGACATCCTGGAGAACTATCTCGTCTATCTGCGCAACCTGGTGGACAATTCGGCGGGCGGCCATGTCCAGCCCGTCTATGGCGTGGGGCTGGAGCCGGGGATCGGCGAAAGCATCGTCACCACGGTCGAGGGCTATCGCGGCATGAAGCCGGTGCGGATCGGCAATCAGGCGCACGAGCATCTGCAACATGACGTATACGGACAGATCGTCCTGCCGCTGGTCCAGGCCTTCTATGACGAGCGGCTGCTGCGGCCTGGAACGGTCGAGGATTTCTACGCCCTGGAGAAGGTGGGCGATCGCGCCTTCGCCATGCACGACCAGACCGACGCCGGCCTGTGGGAGTTCCGGACCATCGCGCGGGTCCACACCTATTCCTCGGTCATGTGCTGGGCGGCGTGCGACCGGCTGGCCAAGGCGGCGGACTATCTGGGTCTGCACCAGCGCGGCGAGGTGTGGCGCGAGCGGGCCACCATCGTCCGCGAGCGGGTCGAGAAGGAGGCCTTCCTGCCCGACGAAGGCCGGTTCGCCGCCAGCTTCGGGGGCCGCGAACTGGACGCCTCATTGCTTCAGATGACCGACCTCGGCTTTTTGGAGGCGCACGATCCCCGCCAGGTCGCCACCTTCGACGCCATCGAGCGTGACCTGAAGAAGGGCGCCTATCTGTTCCGCTATGTCGAGCCGGACGATTTCGGCGAGCCGGAGACGGCGTTCAACTTCTGCACCTTCTGGTTCATCGAGGCCCTGCATCAGAACGGCCGCGTCGAGGAGGCGCGAGCGATCTTCGACGAAATGCTGAGCCGGCGAACGCGCGCGGGCCTGCTCAGCGAGGACATTTCGATCGAGGACGGCGAGCTGTGGGGCAACTACCCCCAGACCTATTCGTTGGTCGGCATCATCAATTGCGCGGTGTTGTTGAGCCGTTCCTGGACCGACGTGCGTTGAACCGTGTGACGCCTATCCTGTCCCCGGGGCTGGGGACGCCGCCTGAAGTCCTGTCATGAGCCGTCTTATCGTCGTTTCCAATCGGGTTTCCGCCCCTATCGATCCCGCCGCCGGCTCGGCCGGGGGGCTGGCCATGGCCCTGTCCGCGGCGCTCAGAAAATACGACGGCCTGTGGTTCGGCTGGTCGGGCGAGACGGTCGAACAGTTCACCGGCGAGATGAAAGTCCAGGACCGGGCAGGCGTCACCGTCGGCCTGGTCGATCTGGAGGCCCAGGACGTCGACGAATATTACAACGGCTACGCCAACAAGACCCTGTGGCCGCTGTTTCACCACCGCATCGACCTGGCCCAGTACGAGCGGTCCTATGGCGAGGGTTACGAGCGGGTGAACCGTCGCTTCGCCGAGGTGCTGGCGCCCCAGATCCAGCCGGACGACATCATCTGGATCCACGACTATCACATGATCCCGATGGCGCGGGATCTGCGCCGCCTGGGGATACGCAACCGGATCGGCTTCTTCCTGCACACGCCCTGGCCGGCGCGCCAGCTGCTGGTGACCCTGCCGCACCATCGCCGGCTGGTGGAATCGATGTTCGACTTCGACCTGATCGGCTTCCACACCCAGGAATGGAGCGACCTGTTCACCGACTATGTGGTCACCGAGGCGCATGGCGAACTGTTCGGCGATGGCGGGCTGGAGTGTTTCGGGCGCCGGGTCCAGACCGGCGTCTTTCCCATCGGCATCGATGTAGAGGGGTTCCTGGCGGCGCGGAACTCGCCCTTGGGCGAGCGGACCTATGATCGCATGGCGGCCTCGGCGGCGTTTCGCAAGATGATCGTCGGCGTCGACCGGCTGGACTATTCCAAGGGGCTGGAGGAGCGGCTGCTGGGCTTCGAGCAGTTCCTGCACGACACGCCCTCCATGCGCGGTGAGGTCTTTCTGTTGCAGGTCACGCCGATCTCGCGCGACGAGGTGGACTCCTATCAGGACATCCGCGCGCGGCTGGACGCCCTGGCCGGCCGGATCAGCGGCGCCTTCGGCGACATGGACTGGCAGCCGATCCGCTATCTGAACCGCACCTATCGCCGCGACCAGCTGGCGGGCATCTATCGCGCGGCCAAGGTCGGGCTGGTGACGCCCCTGCGCGACGGCATGAACCTGGTGGCCAAGGAATATGTCTGCGCCCAGAATCCGGACGATCCCGGCGTGCTGATCCTGTCGCGCTTCGCCGGCGCGGCCGAGCAGATGGGCGAGGCCCTGCTGGTCAATCCCTACAGCCGCGAGGAATTGTCGGACGCCATTCGCAAGGCTCTGACCATGCCGCTGGCCGAACGCATCCGCAAATGGGAGGCCCTGATGCAGGTGGTGCGCGACACCGACGTGGCGATCTGGCGCGACGCCTTCGTCACCGCCCTGCGGGCCGACGGCGCCCCCGAAGCGGGCCAGTGGGCCGGGGCGGCGTAGAACGCCGCGGCTCCTCCTGCTTCGTCCGCCTCGGCTCGACCAATCCGTCATTCTCGGGCTCGACCCGAGGGTCGGAGGCGGATCCGGCGTTGCGCTGGAAGGCGACGCAAAGCGGCGGAAGGTCCGGCCCTCGGGTCAGGCCCGAGGGTGACGGTGATGGATTTCAACGCACGTCGAACGCCAGCAGCAGGGTGCGCTGGACCGGATTGAAGTTGTCGTCCGACAGGATGTAGAGGCGCGTCGCCTCTCCGCGCGCCTCGGCGGCGATCCCTTCGAAATTGTCGGTCACGCCTGGCAGTTTCAGCTCGACCAGGACCGGGCCCAGGGTTCCGTCCGGGGCCAGGCGGCGGATGCGGGCGCGCACGTCGATCGGGGCGCGATAGCGGCGCTGGACGACGAACCATCCGTCGCCGGTCGGATCGCGGTCCATGCCGGTGATGCGGTATTCGCTGTCGGGCAGGGGATCGGCCGGCGGCGGCGTCACGACCACGCAGCTCTCGGGCGAACAGTCCCACAGGCCGCCGGCCTCGCCCGCCACGCGCCAGCCGCCGGGGGTTGCGGCGACGCCCTCCATGCCGTCGTTCTCGGTGAAGGCGAAGTCGGGGATGCGCATCGGGCGGGGCGTCGCGGCGATGGCCGACAGCGGACCATAGTTCCACAGCCGGTGCTTGCGCTCGAAACTGATCAGCAGCTCGCCCGACGGCGTGATGACCAGGCCTTCCGCGTCGCCGTCCTCCTTGGCCGCGATGGGCTGGCCGTCCGCCAGCGTCAGGCGCCGCGACCGGAAGCCGTCCAGCCCAACCAGCCGGCCCTGCGCGTCCAGCCGCAGTTCGGCGCGCACCAGGTCCCCGACATCCGACACCGTCGCCAGGCCGCCGTCGCCGGTCAGCTTCAGGTCCGACAGGCTGTGGAGCGGCGAGGCGGGCTCCGCCACGATCTGGAGGCCGCCGGCGAAGCGGACCCCCTGCGCCAGGACGGCGCCCCCCGGCAGCCCCAGGCCGACGCGCTTCACCTCCGCCACGGCGGGCGTCCAGCCGTCGGCGCGCTGCGGAGAAGGTTGCGGCGGACCCAGGGAGGCGGCGCAGGCCGTCAGGGACAGGGCGGCCCAGACCGCCGCCAGACGCAGGAAGCGGTTCACGCCGCCAGTTTCTTCTGTACGCGGCGGGCGGGGCCGGCGGGGCCTTCCTGTTCGAACAGTTCGGCCAGCTTCTCGGTCATGGCGCCGGCCAGCTGTTCCACGTCCACGATGGTCAGGGCCTTGCGATACCAGCGGGTCACGTCATGGCCGATGCCGATGGCCAGCAGTTCGACCGGCGACCGGCCCTCGATCTCGGCGATCACTTGGCGCAGGTGCTTGTCCAGATACAGCGCCGCATTGGCCGACTGGGTCGAATCGTCGACCGGCGAGCCGTCGGAGATGACCATCAGGATGCGGCGCTGCTCGGTGCGCGCCAGGAGGCGATTGTGCGCCCACTGCAGGGCCTCGCCGTCGATGTTTTCCTTCAGCAGACCCTCGCGCATCATCAGGCCCAGGTTCTTCTTGGCCCGGCGCCAGGGCGCGTCGGCGGCCTTGTAGATGATGTGGCGCAGATCGTTCAGGCGGCCGGGATTGGCCGGCTTGCCCGCGCTGATCCAGGCCTCGCGGCTCTGTCCGCCCTTCCAGGCGCGGGTGGTGAAGCCCAGGATCTCGACCTTGACGCCGCACCGCTCCAGCGTCCGCGCCAGGATGTCGGCGCAGACCGCCGCCACCATGATCGGCCGCCCGCGCATGGAGCCGGAGTTGTCCAGCAACAGGGTGACGACCGTGTCGCGAAACGGGCTTTCGCTCTCGGCCTTGAACGACAGGGGGGCGGTCACGTCGGTGACGATCCGCGTCAGGCGGGCGGTGTCCAGCATCCCCTCTTCCAGATCGAAGATCCAGGACCGGTTCTGCTGGGCCAGCAGGCGGCGCTGCAGCTTGTTGGCCAGGCGCGACACCACACTGGACAGGATGGCCAACTGCTGGTCCAGCAGCGCGCGCAGCCGGTCCAGCTCCATCGGGTCGCACAGGTCGGCGGCGTCCACCACCTCGTCATAGGCGGTGGTGAAGACGCGATAGGCGTCCGTCGCCCGGCCGTCGTCGGCGTTCGGGCGGCGGTTGGGCTGTTCGCCTTCCTGACGCTCGGGACCGTCGTCGGACGCCTCGCCGTTCGGATCGGTCGGCGCGCCTTCGGGGCGGCTTTCGCGTTCGTCCTCCGACGACTGATCGTCGGCGTCGCCTTCCATCGACTGGGCGCCTTCGCCGCCGTCTTCCTCTTCCTCCTGGTCCTGATCGTCGTCGGCCGAGGGGTCCTGGGGATCGGGCTCGTCCTCGCCGGCGTCTTCGGAGGCGTCGTCGCCGCGCCCGTCGCCGGGGTCCAGGTCCAGGGCGCGCAGCACGTCGCGCATCTTCAGGGCGAAGGCCTCCTGGTCGCCGGCGGTCCCCGCCAGGGCGTCCAGCTTGTCCCCCGCCCTGGCCTCGATATTGGCGCGCACCAGGTCCAGCATGGCGCGCGCGCCGTCCGGCGCCGGACGGCCGGTCAGGCGTTCGCGGACCAGCAGGGCGACCGCCTCGGACACCGGCACCCGCTCGGCCTCGCTGATGCGCAGGGCGCCGGTCTTTTCCAGCCGGGTCACCAGGGCGGACCCCAGATTGTCGCGCACCCCGGCCAGGAATTCGGAACCCACCGCCTCGACCCGCGCCTGTTCCACGGCGTCGAACACCTCGACCGCCTTGGCGTCGACCGGCCGCATCCGCGCGTCCACGACCGCGTCGTGATTGGCCAGCCGCAGCGCCAGCCGATCCGCCTGTCCGCGCAGGGCGGCGCTCTCGGGCCCGGACGGATCGCGCGGCGGATGGGGCAGGGTCAGGACGCCGCCCGACAGTTTCGGCCCGTCCGATCCGAACACCACCTCCAGCTCGGGCTGTTCGGCCAGGGCGCGGGCGGCGTGACCCAGCGCGCGCTTGAAGGTTTCGGCGGGAGTGTCCGGGGCGGCCATGGTCCTCAGTTAATCCCTTCGCGCCCGCGGTAAAAGCGGCGTCAGCCCGCTTTTCGGATCGGCAGGCGCCGGCCGTAGCTCAGGCGACGCCACACCCACTCCAGCGGTCCCATGCGGAAGACCGACAGCCACAGCGGCGACCAGACCAGCTGCACCGCCCAGACGGCCAGCACGAAGCCCCACAGGCCGACATAGTCCACCCGTCCGAACAGGCGCGGCCCCCACGGCATGTAGAAGATCGACGCCATGATCAGCGACTGGGTCAGATAGTTGGTGAAGGCCATCCGTCCCACGGGCCTCAGCGCCGCCGTCAGCCATGCGGCGCCCCGCGTCGTCGCCAGGATCAGCACGCCGGCATAGGCCAGGGTGACGAACACCGGAAAGGCGCTCACGACCTCGGCCATCCCGCGGGTGGGATCGGCGCCGGACGGCGCCATGATCGCGATCCACTTCAGCACGCCCAGCAGGGCCAACACGGCGCCGCCCGCCGCGATGACGGCCAGATAGGTCCGGCCCGACGCCCGCCCGCTGAAGAAGCCCGACTTGAACAGTCCCATGCCCAGCACCATCAGGGCCGTGGTCGGAACGACGAACATCGTCAGGCTCAGCCCCTGCAGGAACAGCCAGGACTGAAGGTTCTGCGCCATCGCGCCGGCCCAGCCGCTGCGATAGGCGGCGATGGCGGCCTGGACGGCCTGGAGGGTGGCGGGATGATCCTCGGCCATCGCCTGGGTCAGGGCCGGCGGTCCCGCTGCGGCCAGCCAGGAGAACAGCGCCTGGATCGCCCCCAGCGCCAGGGTCACGCCCAGGCCCATGCCGACCAGGGTTCGCGCCGGCAGGGACCGCATCAGCATGGCGAACACCCCCGACCAGGCATAGAGCAGCAGCACGTCGCCATACCAGACGCCCAGGCCGTGGATCAGGCCGATCACCGCCAGCCAGAACAGCCGGCGCCGCAACAGCCGTCCGCGCGCAAGATCGTCCTGCTCGCCTCCGACCAGAAAGATCGAGGCCCCGAACAGCATCGAGAACAGGGTGATGAACTTCTGCTGGAAGAAGACCTCGACGATCCAGTGCGCCACGGCGTTGGCGCCGGTCACCGGAAACGGGCTCAGCTTCACATCGCCATAGACCATCATCGGCAGGGCGAAGGACACGGCGTTGACCGCCAATATGCCCAACACCGCCAGTCCGCGCATGACATCCAGCGTGGGAATGCGAGCCTGCGGCTCGACCGGCGCCAGCAGCGAGGCGGTAGGGCGGACGGGGTCTTCGCTGAACATCCGCCCCCCGAACCTGATCCGTCAGCCCTTGGGCATCAGGCCCAGGCGATCCTTGACGGCCGGCCTGGCCTCGAAGGCGATGAAGGCGGCGCACAGCCCGGCCCAGAGCGCATAACTGATCCCGACCACGATGGCGATGGGCAGGCCCCCGACCCCGAAGATCAGCAGGATGGTCTCGGTCGCGCCCATGGCCTGCATGACGTCGCCGGCCTCGATCCAGCCCATGACCGTCATGCCCAGGGCGACGACGATCTGCAGCGCGGCCGCGATCAGCCCGCCGAACAGCATGAACCGCCAGACCACGCCCAGCCGCCCGCCGGGCCGGCCGAAGCGGCGCCGCTCGTCCAGGATCCGCCACAGGCTCAGCGGCACGGTGATCAGGCCGATCACCAGCACCAGCAGCCGCCAGTCCAGATCGCGCCCCAGTCCGATCGCGTGCGGGGGCCAGAACGGCAGCGTCAGGATCAGCGGCGGCCAGGCCGCCCCCGCCAGCGAGGCCAGCACGGGATACAGCGGCGCTCGCCGCGCATGGATCGTGGCCTGGCCGGGCAGGTCGCCATAGGTCTCGAACCGGCTCATCGCGTCGGCACCGGCGTCTCGCCCGAATAGTCGTAGAAGCCGCGTCCGCTCTTGCGCCCCAGCCAGCCGGCCTCGACATATTTCACCAGCAGCGGGCAGGGCCGGTATTTGCTGTCGGCCAGGCCGTCGTACAGCACGTTCATGATCGCCAGGGCGACATCCAGCCCCATGAAGTCCGCCAGCTCCAGCGGCCCCATCGGATGATTGGCCCCCAGGCGCAGCGCCTTGTCGATGGAGGCGACATTGCCGACCCCTTCGTACAGGGCGAAGATCGCCTCGTTCATCATCGGCACCAGGATGCGGTTGACGATGAAGGCGGGGAAGTCCTCGGCGTCGGTGGTGGTCTTGCCCAGGCTCTCGGCGAAGGCGACGGCGGCGGAATGGGTCTCGGCCGAGGTGGCGATGCCGCGGATGATCTCCACCAGCTTCATCACCGGCGCCGGCTTCATGAAATGCAGGCCGATGAACCGGTCTGGCCGGTCGCTGGCCGACGCCAGCCGCGTGATGGAGATGGACGAGGTGTTGGAGGCCAGCAGGGTGTGCGGCTCCAGAAAGGGCGTCACCTCGGCATAGACGGTCTTCTTGACCGCCTCGTCCTCCAGCGTCGCCTCGATGACCAGGTCCGCGCCCCGGACCGTCTCGGCCAGGCCTTCGCAGATCGTGATGCGGGCCAGGGCGGCGTCGGCGTCGGCCTGGGCGGTCAGGCCGCGCCCGACATGGCGCGCCAGGCTGGCGGCGATCTCGCCCACGGCCAGCGGCAGCCGCGACGCCGCCACGTCATAGAGTCGGACCGAATAGCCGCCCAGCGCCACGGCCTGGGCGATGCCTGCGCCCATCTGTCCGGCGCCCAGAACGGCGACTGTGGTGATCGTGCTCATGAACCGTGGTCGAAAGTGGTCGGGGCCGGCACCTTAGGAAGGTCCCCGCGCGGCGCAAGAGCGGATCGGCCCCGAAAGGCGAGATTCCGACCGTCCGTGTCGCCCCGGCACGCCGTCCGGACGCGGCCTCAGCCCAGCATGCCCACCAAGGCCGGCGCCGCAGACCGCATGAAGAGGATGTTCACGAACTGCAGCAGCAGGATCACCACGATGGGCGAAACGTCGATGCCGCCCAGACTGGGGATGATCCGCCGGAACGGCTCCAGCAGCGGCCGCGTGACCCGATCCAGGAAGGACCCGACCGAATAGACGAACCGGTTGCGATAGTTGACGACGTCGAAGGCCACCAGCCAGCTCAATATGGCCTGGGCGATGATCAACCAGATCATCAGGTTGATGACGGTGTTGACCAGCCAGACGATGGCGTAGCCCATGAAGCTTCTCCCTGGAGCGAACCCGGCTTCTAGACCGAGCGTCCCCGTCGGACAATCTTCGTGACGCGCCTGCGCCGATTGCGCGCACAAGGCCGTTGACACCGCGCCCGCCCGCCCTCTATGTCCCGCCCTCGCCTGGGGCCCGATCCAGCACTGGAAACGGGGCCGTAGCTCAGTTGGTAGAGCGCGTCGTTCGCAATGACGAGGTCAGGGGTTCGACTCCCCTCGGCTCCACCAGGCGTCAATCCTGAAATTTAGCGCAGCATGACATAGCCGCGTTCGACCATGCGGCGCAGGGCTTCGTAGGCTTCGGCGAGTTCGTCGTAGGCGGTGCGGGCCGAGGTCAGACGGGCGACCTGGTCGGGGGTGACGGGCGAGCCGGAATGAGCCAGGCGCAGGGATTCGGCGACCCATTTGGCGCGGGCGGTCGCGGTCATGATCGCCAGCTTCTGCAGCGAGCCGGCGTCGAGGCCGTTCAGGGCCTGGCCGATCACCTCCTTGTTGGCGACATAGGCGGCGTAGTCGATCTGCTCCAGTTGGCCGCGCAGGCGGCGCTGTTCCTGGGGATCGGTGTCTTGGGGCTCGAAATGGTCGCTGTGGCGACGCACGCTGGAGGTCATCTTGGTCGACATGGGCCGGCCCTCCCCGGCCTGTCCCGGCGGCTGCTGACGGCCGCCAAGAACGAAAGGTGCGCCGCGTCGGTTAACGCCGCGTTGCGCGGGGCCGCCAGGCGTCCGATATCCGGACGCGGGCTGGACACGGAGCACGACCATGGACCTGAAACTCGACGGCAAGCGCGCCCTGATCTGCGGCGGCTCGTCCGGCCTGGGCCGGGCGGTGGCGACGGCCCTGGTCGCCGAGGGCGTCCACGTGGCCCTGCTGTCGCGCGACGGCGACAGGCTGCAGGCGGCGGCGGATGCGATGAACGCCACGGGCCCGGGGCGGGCGGTCGTGGTCGTGGCGGACCTGGCCGATCACGAAAGGCTTCTGAGGGCGGCTGACCAGGCCGAGGACCTGCTGGGCGGTCATATCGAAATCCTGCTGAACAACACGGGCGGGCCGCCGCCGTCCGGCGTGTCCAATCTCGATCCGTCGGTGTGGCGCGATCATTTCGAATCCATGGTGCTGTCGATCTTCCGCCTGACCGACCGGGTGCTGCCGCGCATGCGGGCGGCGGGGTGGGGGCGGATCCTGAACGTGGCCTCGGTGACGGTGGTGGAGCCGTCGGCGGCGCTGGGCGTGTCCAACACCCTCAGGGCCTCGGTCGCCGCCTGGGCCAAGACCCTAGCGAACGAGGTCGGGCCCGACGGGGTGACGGTCAACACCCTGCTGCCGGGGCGGATCGACACGCCGCGCATCGCGCGGCTGGACCAGGCGACGGCCGAGCGCGACGGCGTCACGCCGCAGCAGGCCCGCGCCGACTCCGTCAGGTCCATCCCCGTCGGCCGCATCGGCACGACCGAAGAGTTCGGCGCGACGGCCGCCTTCCTGGCCAGCCCGCTGGCGGCCTATGTCACCGGCTCTCTGATCCGGTTGGACGGGGGCGCGGTCAAGGCGATCTAGCCAATCCGGGGTTGTGGGCGTAGGATTGGGACGAACACTGGGAGGATGCGATGCTGACCCTGCTGATGCTGGCGTTCCTGAGCGATCCGACGACGGTCCCCGCCGCGCCTGGCGTTGAAATTGATCGGCCTGTGGCTCGGGTCGCGCCGCGCGTGGATCAGGCGACGCGCCGGTGCCAGGACGAACTGATCGCCGCCGATGCGCCGGCGCGCACGGGATCGCTGCTGGACCGGCGCCGTGACGACGGCCAGGTGCGCAAATATCTGCTGCTGGATCGTCGCGACCAGAACGGCTGCCCCCTGCCGATCAGCTATCCCGTGCCGGACCAGCCGAACGCCCTGGGGCGAAATCTACTCGCGCCTGATCCTGTGGCCCCGCCCCGACCAGGCCGCCCCGCCCGCTAGGGATCAGGCCGGAACCGGGGTGACCGGCGGCTCGTCCGCCAGCACGGCCCGCAGATTGGCGATCATAAGTTCCGCCATGGCGGTGCGCGTCTCGACGGTGGCGGAGGCGACGTGGGGCGCCAGGACGCAGCGGTCGCTGTCGATCAGGGCTTGGGGGACGTTCGGCTCGTCGGCGAAGACGTCCAGGCCCGCGCCGCCCAGCCGCCCCGAGGTCAGGGCCGCGACCAGGGCGTCCTGATCGACCACCTCGCCGCGCGCGACATTGATCAGGACCCCGGTCGGCCCCAGGGCCTCCAGCACCTCGGCCGACACCAGGCCGCGCGTCGCGGCGCCGCCGGGCACGATGACGACCAGCACATCGACCGAGGCGGCCAGATCGACCAGCTTCGGCACGTGTCGCCAGGGCGCGTCGGCGACCGGACGGCGGGTGTGATAGGCGATTTCGCCGGCGAAGGGCGCCAGGCGACGGGCGATGGCCTGGCCGATGCGGCCCAGGCCCAGCAGGCCGTACCGCAGGCCGCTGGCGCTGTGCGACAGGGGCGGCGACCCTTCGGACGCCCAGCGGCCGGCGCGGACCCAGGCGTCCATGGCGGGCAGGCGGCGCAGGGTTCCCAGCACGAGGAGCAGCGCCATGTCGGCGACGTCCTCGTTCAGCACGTCGGGCGTATGGGTGACGATGACGCCGCGCGACCGGGCGTGGGCGACATCGACCAGATCATAGCCGACAGCGTGGACGGAAATGATCCTGAGCGCCGGCAGGGCGTCGATAAGCCGGGCGTCCACCGGAACCGATCCGGCGGCGGCGACGGCGACGATGCGGTCGGCGACCGCGGGCGGGGGCAGGCCGTCCGGTCCGAGCCGATGCAGGGTCCAGCCCAGCGAAGGCGCGCGTTCGGTCAGCAGCCGGTCGGCCAGGGCCGGCAGGCCGGGCACAAGGATGTCGATGCTCATGACGCCGTTTTAGGCGCGCGGATGGGCGGCCGCATAGGCGTTCAAAAGTCTATCCGCGTCGACGCCGGTGTATTTCTGCGTAGTCGACAGGCTGGCGTGGCCCAGCAGTTCCTGGATCGCGCGCAGGTCGGCGCCGGCGCCCAGCAGGTGGGTCGCGAAACTGTGGCGCAGGGCATGGGGCGTGGTGCGCTCGGGCAGGCTCAGTCGCCCGCGCAGCCTTTGCACCGAGGCCTGGACGTGGCGCGGGCTCAAGGGGCCGCCGCGCCGGGCGCGGAACAGGGCGTCGGCGGGCTGTAGCGGAAACGGCAGCAGGGCCAGATAGGCGTCCACCGCCGCGCGCACGGCGGGCAGGACGGGGGCGATGCGGGTCTTGGACCCCTTGCCGACGATGCGCAGCGTCTCGCCCAGCGGCGCGTCGGCGCGGGTCAGGGACATGGCCTCCGAAATCCGCAGGCCGCAGCCATAGAGCAGGGTCAGGACGGCGCGGTCGCGCGCGGCCTCCCACGGTTCGGCGTCGGGATCGCTGTCGGGTTCGGCCAGAAGGCCGCGCGCCTGGTCTTCGGTCACGGGGCGGGGCAGGGACGGCTTGACGCGCGGACCCCGCACCAGGGCCAGTTGCGGCGCAGGCGTGTCCAGACGTCGGTCCAGGAAGGCGTGAAAGCCGCGAATGGCCGACAGGCTCTGGCTCAGCGACCGCGCGCCCAGCGGATGATCGCCGGATCGTCGCTCGGCCATGTGGGCGCGGACCTCGGCGGCGGTGATGGTCCCCATGGCTTTCAGCGTCAGGGCCTCGCCGCGATGCCGTTCGAGAAAGGCGACATACAGCCGGCCGATATGACCATAGGCCTCCAGGGTGCGCGGCGACAGGCGACGTTCGTGCGCCAGATGCTCCAGCCAGGCGGACAGGGCTTCGGCGGCGGTCATCGCCAAATCCCTCCGTTCGTCATCCTCGGGTTTGACCCGAGGATCGGACTGTCTGCGCGACGGGCGATCGGGATCGTGCGCGGACCCTTGCGCATTTGCGGCGGCGCATCCGGCCCTCGGGTCGAGCCCGAGGGTGACGGCCGTGTGTGACGGATCAGTTCAGCACCGGCCATCGCTCGGCCATTCGTTCCACCACCCGGGCCAGGAAGGCGGCCAGTTCGCAGCCCATGGTGGGGGTGAACCCCTCTTCCTCGGGCGAGCCGAAGGCGCAGATTGACGGACGGGGCGGCTCGCCCGGCGTCAGATGCGGGGCCATGCGGATCAGGGCGACGGACTTCACCTGGTCCTCGGCGGCGCCGAACAGGTCCAGGCCTTCGAACATCGGCCCCAGCCAGGTCAGGCCGTGCTCGCCCAACAGGCCGTCCACGGCGCCGGCCTCCAGCGCGCGCCAGCCGAACGGCACGCCGCCCGGCTTTTCCAGGGCGATGGCGGCGCCGGCCAGGCCGAACCGCCCCTGCGCCGCCGCATCCAGCCGCCGGGCCAGGTCGGAATGGTTCCTCGCCTCCATCAGGTCCAGGGTGGCGACATGGGTCTGGGTCTGGGCGGCGAAGTTGGCGCGGGCGATCATCTCGACCTCGCGCCGGGCGCCGGTCTCGCGTTCGACCACCGCTTCCAGCCGCGTCAGGGCGGCGGCGCCGAACTCGACCACATTGCGGCCGTGCGGGCGCAGGCCGATCTCCTCCAGCAGGGAGCGGTCGTCCAGCAGGGTCTGCGGATGGGTCTGCAACCAGCCGCGCACGTCGGGCCAGCACAGGCCGTCGCCGACATGCGGGCTTGCGTCCGCTTCCGACGTTTCGAAAAGGTCCAATGAGCCGCTCAACAGACCTCTCCGGGATGCGCGGTGTTACAGAATAGACTGACCGGTCTTGCCCCAGTCCGCCAGGAAGGCATCAAGCCCCTTGTCGGTTAACGGGTGCTTTACCAGGGCCTTGAAGGTGTCGGCGCCGAAGGTGGCGGCGTCGGACCCGGCCAGGGCTGCGGCGCTGACATGGGCGACGTTGCGCAGGCTGGCGGCCAAGATCTGGGTCTCGAAGTCGTGAACGTCGTACAGGACGCGGATTTCCTCCAGCAGGGCGATGCCGTCCGCGCCATTGTCCTCCAGCCGGCCGACGAAGGGCGAGACGAAGGTCGCGCCGGCCTTGGCCGCCAGCAGGGCCTGGGCGGCGGAGAAGCACAGGGTGACGTTGGTCTTGATTCCCTTGTCGGAAAAGACGCGGCAGGCGCGCAGGCCGTCCCAGGTCAGGGGCAGTTTCACCACCACGTTCGGGGCGATGGCGGCCAGCTTGTCGCCCTCCTTGACCATGGTCTCGAAATCGGTCGCCACGGCCTCGGCGGAGATCGGCCCCTCGACCAGCGCGCAGATTTCAGCGATGACCTCGGCGATGTTCCGACCCGACTTGGCGATCAGCGACGGATTGGTGGTGACGCCATCCACCATGCCCGTGGGGACCAGTTCCTTGATGGCGGCGATGTCGGCGGTGTCGAGAAAGAGTTTCATGGGGCGGGATTCTAACGATGTCTGTAGGCGGCGTCGATCCTCCACCGCGCAGCGGGGGAGGGGGACCGCGAAGCGGTGGAGGGGGCGAACGCGGACTCTGCCGCATGGGATGTGGCGCTGGTCACGTGCGGCGGGCGTCAGTGGGGCGTTCGCCCCCTCCACCACCCTGCGGGCGGTCCCCCTCCACCGCTGCGCGGGAGAGGATTTGTGAAAGTCGCCTCGGTCCTCATTCCCCTGCCGGTGCCGGAGGCCTTCGACTACGCCGTGCCCGAGGCCCTGACGCTCGCGCGGGGCGATCAGGTCGCCGTGCCGCTGGGGCCGCGCCTGATGCGGGGCGTCGTATCCGAGGTGTTCGAGACCACCGGCTCCAACCGGCGACTGAAATCGGTCGAGGCCTTGCTCGACGACCCGGCCCTGCCGCCGCGCGTGGTGGATTTCGTCGAATGGGCCGGGCGTTGGACCCTGTCGGCGCCGGGCGAGATGGCGGCGGCGGCGCTGAAGGGCCTGCGCGCGCCCCGGCCCCGCCCGGAACGCCGCGTCCGCCGCGTCGGCGACCACCGCCCGGCGCGGGCCACGCCCGCCCGCACCGATGTGCTGGAGGCCCTGGGCGACGGGGCGATGTCTCCCGCCGGCCTGGCGCGCGCGGCCGGCGTCTCGTCCGGCGTGGTCAAGGGGCTGATCGACGAAGGGGTGCTGGAGATCATCGAGATCGCGGCCGAGGCGGCCTTCGATCCCCCGGACCCCGACCATGCCCCGGCGGCGCTGAACGGCGACCAGGCCGCCGCCGCCGTCGCTGTCGCGGACGGCGTCCAGGCTCGGGATTTCCGCCCCTTTCTGCTGGACGGGGTCACGGGCTCGGGCAAGACCGAGGCCTATCTGGAGGCGATCGCGCGGGCGCTGCGCGCCGATCCGGCGGCGCAGGTGCTGATCCTGCTGCCCGAAATCGCCCTGACCCAGGCGCTGATCGAGCGGATCGCGGCCCGGTTCGGCGCCGCGCCCGCCGAATGGCATTCCGGTGTCGCCCCGCCTCGCCGCCGCCAGGTGTGGGAGGCGGTGATCGCGGGCCGCTGCAACATCGTGGTCGGGGCGCGCTCGGCCCTGTTCCTGCCCTTTGTGAACCTGCGCCTGATCGTCGTGGACGAGGAGCACGACAGTTCGTTCAAGCAGGAGGAGGGCCTAGTCTATCACGGTCGCGACCTGGCCGTGGCGCGGGCCCGGATCGAGGGGGCGGCGGTGGTCCTGGCCTCGGCGACGCCGTCGCTCGAGACGCTGTGGAACGCGCAGCAGGGGCGGTACGGCTGGCTGAAGCTGGGCGCGCGGCACGGGACGGCGGTGCTGCCGGACATCGCCCTGCTGGATCTGCGCCAGAACACGCCGGACCCCCAGACCTGGCTGTCGCACCCGTTGCGGCTGGCCATCGCCGAGACGCTGGCGCGGGGCGAGCAGACCCTGTTGTTCCTGAACCGGCGCGGCTATGCGCCCGTCGTCCTGTGCCGCGCCTGCGGCCACCGACTGACGGCGCCCGACACCGACAGCTGGCTGGTCGAGCATCGCTATACCGGCCGGCTGGTCTGTCACCTGACCGGCTTCTCCATGCCGCGCCCGAAACTGTGCCCCGCGTGCGGGGCCGAGGATTCGCTGGTGTCCGTCGGCCCTGGCGTCGAACGGGTGGAGGAGGAGGTCCGCCAGCTCTTTCCCGAGGCGCGCACGGCGGTGTTCAGCTCCGACACCGCGCCGGACGCAAAATCAGCCAGGGCCTTGATCCAGCGCATGACGGACGGGGAGATCGACATCCTGGTGGCGACGCAGGCGGCGGCCAAGGGGCACAACTTCCCGCGCCTGACGCTTGTGGGGGTGGTGGATGCGGACCTCGGCCTGCGCGGCGGCGACCTCAGGGCGGCCGAACGCACCTATCAGCTGCTGGCCCAGGCGACGGGGCGGGCGGGGCGGGCGGACCGGCCGGGCCGCGCCGTTCTCCAGACCTGGACCCCCGAGCATCCGGTCCTTCAGGCCCTGGCCGCCGGCGACCGCGACGCCTTCGTCGAGGCCGAGATGGCCGAGCGCGAGGCCGCCGCCCTGCCGCCCTATGGCCGTCTGGCCGCGATCATCCTGTCCAGCGAGAATGCGCAGGCGGTGGAAAAGGTCGCCGCCGACCTGGCCCAGGCCATCCCCAACGCTGAGCGGCTGGAAGTCTATGGCCCCGCCGACGCGCCCCTGGCTCTGGTGCGCGGGCGCAGGCGCAAGCGGCTTCTGGTCCGGGCCGACCGCGACGTGGACATCCAGGCTTTCCTGCGCGCCTGGCTTCAGCGGGTGAAGGTTCCAGGGTCGGTCCGCCTGACCGTGGACGTGGACCCCTATTCCTTCCTGTGAGTCCAGGGATCAGACGGAGGCGGAGAACTCGCGGCGGCTCAGGTCGATGGAGATGGAATCGAACAGGCCCAGCGCATCGACGCCCAGAAGCAGCGCTGGCTTGTTCGCCAGACCCCATTGCGAAAAGGTGTGAAAGTCGCTGACCAGGACGGGCAGGTCCGCAATCGTGGCGCTGGCGAAATCCAGGCGAGGCAACAGGGCGAGCCGCGCCATCATCGCGCGCCCGGTCGGCGACTGAACCCGAATCTCCGCTTCGCCGTCGGGCGTGACCAGAGGGCGTGCGCGGCCCGCCAGGGCGGCGGCCTCATTGATCAGGGTGAGGGTCGCGCCGGAATCGACGATGGCCGTCGCGCGGGCGCGCCCCATCTGCGCCTCGATCATCATCAGGCTGCGAAAGCGGCATTCCAGCGGCGTGATCAGCCGCGTTCCCGGTTCGCCCCCGATCAGGCGGGTGGGCATGCGGGTCTGCGACCGCAGGATCTGCGCCTCGACCCGGCGGCGAAAGTTCAGGACCAGCCGCCGGCCCAGCAGCAGCTCCGAACCCAGCAGGCCGTCCAGCCCCTCCATCGCCTCGCGGTCGCCGACGGCCAGGCGCACGGGTGAAAGGTCCAGCGCCCCGCTGCGAAGCCGCTCGACCTGGACGGTGTCCACCGTCTCGGCCTCGACCAGGGTGTGCATGACGACGCGGCCGGTCGGCGTGTGCGGCGTGGCGGCCAGCAGGTCGGCGGCGATCACCGAACTGTTGGCGGCGGTATCGACCGCGAAGCTCAGGGCGGGTCCCGCCCCGATCCGCACCGGCACGGTCAGGCGATTGCGCTGGCGGTCGTCGGTGGCGAAGTCCTGCGCCGGCTGCGCGGCGGCGGCCGTTGCGATCAAGCCCATGCCCAGGCTCAGGCCGAGGCCGAGATTTAGCCCCTGTCCAAGGAGGGCGCGCCGTGTCCGGTCTTCGCCCATAGGTCGTCTCCAACGCCGATCATAGCGCGGAAACCTCCATGGCGCGAGGAATGACGCGGCTTCAGACCGCCATCACGGTTCCCAGCAACACGCGCGCCCCGGCGCGGCCCAGGACGCCGTCGGCCGCCGTCTGCAGCGCGGCCGACAATTGGTCGATGTTCGGGGGAACGCCCGGTCGCAGGCCGTTGGCGAACTGTTGGGCGGCGATGTTGAAGGCGGCGCGCAGGCGCGGCGTCGACTGCTGGGCGCGGGTGCGCAGGGCGCCGTCGGGTACGTCCAGCCCCGCCTCGATCGACAGCACCCCGCGACGGCCGTCGCCGTGCAGGATGGTGGCCGTGACGACGGGCAGGCTGAAGTAGTTGGCGGCCGATGCGCTCGATCCGCCTTCGGACGAAGACGCCTTGGCGGGCGAGCCCAGGGCGGCGGGGATGACGGCGGCGAGGCCGAGGAGGGCGCGGCGATCCATGTCCGAACCTTAGCCGCGGGGCCTTAAGAAACGCCTCACGCCGCCTCGGTCCAGGCCGCAGCGCCGAAGGGCTGAAGCCGGAAACCGGCCATCTGCTGGGCCAGGGCCTCGGCTTCCCCGGCCAGCTGCCGGCTGGCGGCGGTCGCCTGTTCGGTCATGGCGGCGTTCTGGTGGGTGATCTCGTCCAGCTGGACCAGGGCGCGGCGCACCGCCTCCAGCCGGTCGGCCTGAAGCCGCGCGGACGAGGCCATGCCGCCCGCCAGCGTATCGACCGCCGCGACGCGGGCGCCGATGCTGTCCAGCGATTCCCCGGCGCGCTGAACCAGGGCCACGCCGTTCGCCACCTGCTGCGCCGAGGTGGCGATCAGGGTGCGGATCTCGCCCGAGGCCTCGGCCGACCGCTGGGCCAGGGCGCGGACCTCCTGGGCGACCACGGCGAAGCCGCGTCCCGCCTCGCCCGCGCGGGCGGCCTCGACCCCGGCGTTCAGGGCCAGGAGATTGGTCTGGAAGGCGATCTCGTCGATCAGGGAGGTGAAGCGGCCGATCTCGACCGAGGAGTCGCGGATCGCGCTCATGGCCTCGGTGGTTTCCTGCACCACCGCGCCGCCGGCGGCGACGTCGCGCCGCACTTCGGCGACGGCGCGGGCGGTGTCCTGGGCCCCTTCGGCGGCCAGGGCCACGGCGTCAGCGATTTCCTCGGCGGTCGCCGAGGTGCGTTCCAGGCTGGCGGCCTGCTGCTCCGTGCGCGAGGCCAGGTCGTCGGAGGCGCTGGCCAGCTCGCCCGATCCGGCGCGCACCGAGGCGGCGCTGTCGGCGACGGCGGCGAAGGCCCGGCCCAGGCTGTCCACGGCGGCGGTGAAGTCGTCCTGAAGCGCGCGGTATTCGGGCGGGAAGTCCTGGTCCAGCGTCACGGTCAGGTCGCCGTCAGCCAGGGTCTTCAGCGCCTGGCCCAGGGCCTGCACGACGCGGGCCTGGCGTTCCTCGGCCTCGGCCTTGGCGGCGGCGGCGCGGTCGCGCTCGTCTTGCAGGACCTCCAGATAGGTCGAGATGGCCAAGTCCATGTCCAGCATGACCCGCTGGGACAGTTCGGCGACGCCCTCGGCCGTCGCGCGGTCGTGGGCGGCCCCGGCAAAACGGGGACGGGGCCGCGCGACGATCGCCCTGGTCAGTTCGGCCAGCACCACCCCATAGGCGCCGATGTACCAGCGCGGCTCCAGCCCGATCCGGGCGTGGGTGCGGCCGATGGCGGTGACCCCGGCGGCGTAGTCGGCGTCCAGCCGTCCTTCGACGATGGCGTCCCAATGGCTCACCTGGGCGGACTTGGCGCCCTGCACATGGGCTTCGTCGCGAAAGAACCGCCGCGTTTCCGGGGTCGCGCGCACCCGGTCGTAGAAGGCGTCCAGCGCGCGTGGCAGGGCGTCGCGGATGATCGGGGCCAGGGCGGCGTAGCTCGGGCTTCGTCTGGAGAGTCCGGCGAAGGCGGCGCGCTGGTCGATGGATTCGGTCATGGAAGGCTCATTTGTCCGCCGGACGCCCCGTCACGGCGAAAAGCCCCATAGCCGTCAGGGGTTTTCCGGGCGTTAACGGCAAGGCGCCGTCCCATAAGGATATCCTTATATGTTCATTGCTCCGAAGGCGGGAGCGGGCTATAGGGCCGCGATCCAAAGCTCGAACGGCCGGGAGCCCAGCCATGACCGACTACATCGTCCGCGACATTTCCCTGGCCGACTGGGGCAATAAGGAAATCGCCATCGCCGAGACCGAAATGCCGGGCCTGATGGCGCTGCGCGACGAGTTCGGCGAGGATCAGCCGCTGAAGGGCGCCCGCATCGCCGGCAGCCTGCACATGACCATCCAGACGGCGGTGCTGATCCAGACGCTGGAAGCCCTGGGCGCCGAGGTGCGCTGGGCCTCGTGCAACATCTTCTCGACCCAGGACCACGCCGCCGCCGCCATCGCCGCCTCGGGCACCCCGGTCTTCGCCACCAAGGGCGAGACGCTGGAGGAATACTGGGACTACGCCCACAAGATCTTCGAATGGGCGGATGGGGGCTATCCCAACCTGATCCTGGACGACGGCGGCGACGCCACCCTGCTGACGGTGCTGGGGCCCAAGGCCGAGAAGGACATCTCGGTCATCTCCAACCCGCAGAACGAAGAGGAGGAAGCCCTCTTCAAGGTGATGAAGCGCTACATCGCCGAAAAGCCCGGCTTCTATTCGGCCATCCGCGACGCCATCGGCGGCGTGTCGGAAGAAACGACCACGGGCGTCCACCGCCTGTACCAGATGGCCGAGAAGGGCGAACTGCCCTTCCCCGCCATCAACGTCAACGACAGCGTCACCAAGTCCAAGTTCGACAATCTGTACGGCTGCCGTGAATCGCTGGTGGACGCCATCCGTCGCGGCACCGACGTCATGCTGTCGGGCAAGGTCGCCGTGGTCTGCGGTTACGGCGACGTGGGCAAGGGCTCGGCCGCCAGCCTGCGCCAGGGCGGCGCCCGCGTGATCGTGACCGAGATCGACCCGATCTGCGCCCTTCAGGCCGCCATGGAAGGCTATGAGGTCCAGACGCTGGACGACGCCGCCGACCGCGCCGACATCTATGTGACGACGACCGGCAACAAGGACGTCATCACCGTCGACCACATGCGCCGGATGAAGAACAACGCCATCGTCTGCAACATCGGCCACTTCGACTCGGAAATTCAGGTCGCGGGCCTGAAGAACTTCAAGTGGGACGAGATCAAGCCCCAGGTCCACCATGTCGAATTCCCGGACGGCAAGAAGATCATCCTGCTGTCGGAAGGCCGCCTGGTGAACCTGGGCAACGCCACGGGCCACCCGTCCTTCGTGATGTCGGCGTCCTTCACCAACCAGACGCTGGCGCAGATCGAGCTGTGGACCAACGCCAAGGCCTATGACAACAAGGTCTACACCCTGCCCAAGCACCTGGACGAGAAGGTCGCCTTCCTGCACCTGGCCAAGCTGGGCGCCAAGCTGACCGTCCTGACCAAGGACCAGGCCGACTACATCAATGTGCCGGTCGAAGGCCCGTTCAAGGCGGATCACTATCGCTACTAGGAGCTCCCCGAGGCCGGAACCGCGAGGTTCCAAGTGACGAGGGCGTCTTACGACGTCCTCGTCGTCGGGGCCGGCGCGGCGGGCATGATGTGCGCCATCGAGGCCGGGCGTCGCGGGCGGCGCGTGCTGGTCGTCGATCACGCCGACCGGCCGGGCGAGAAGATCCGCATCTCCGGCGGCGGCCGCTGCAACTTCACCAATCTGGGCTGTGGTCCGGCGAACTTCCTGGGCGAGAACCCCCGGTTCGCCACCTCGGCCCTGCGCCGCTTCACCCAGCACGACTTCGTCAAACGGGTCGATAAGGCCGGCATCGCCTGGCATGAAAAGACGCTGGGCCAGCTGTTCTGCGACGACAGCGCCAAACAGATCATCCGTATGCTGACCGAAGACATGGCGGCGGCGGGCGCGACCCTGAAGATGAAGACCGGCGTGGACCGTCTGGCCCGTTCCGGCGACGGCTGGACGGCCGTCCTGTCCGATGGATCGCAGGCCATGGCGGCCTCGGTGGTCGTGGCCACGGGCGGCAAGTCGATCCCCAAGATGGGCGCGACCGGCTGGGCCTATGAGGTCGCGCGCCAGTTCGGCATACGCGTCACCGAAACCCGCCCCGCCCTGGTTCCCCTGACCTTCGAGGCCGGGCTGCTGGAGACGCTGAAACCGCTGGCGGGCGTGGCGGTGGACGCGGAAGTCTCGACGGCCTCAAGCAGACCGAAGGGCGGCAGGCCAGCGTTCAACGAGGCCATGCTGTTCACCCACCGGGGCCTCAGCGGCCCGGCCATCCTGCAGATCAGCTCCTACTGGCGCGAGGGCGAGGCCATCGTCGCCGCCATGGCGCCGGGCCGGAACGTCTTCGACGAACTGAAGGCGGCCAAGGCGGCGAACGGACGCCAGGCCGTCCATACGGCGCTCGGCCACATCATCCCCCGCCGCCTGGCCGAAAGCCTGTGCGAGCGCGTGGGCGCGGCGGGCAATCTGGCGGACCTGTCCGACAAGGTCCTGCAGCGCCTGGACCAGGCCGTGAACGCCTGGACGGTGAAGCCCGTGGGCTCGGAGGGCTATCGCACCGCCGAGGTCACCCTGGGCGGCGTCGATACGGCGGCCCTGGACCAGCAGACGATGCAGACCAGGGCCGCGCCCGGCCTCTATTTCATCGGCGAGGCGGTGGACGTCACCGGCTGGCTGGGCGGCTATAATTTCCAGTGGGCGTGGTCGTCGGGCTGGGCGGCGGGCCAAGTCTGTTGATTGGCCTGCTGATCGGCTGACAGCCCTGCGGCCCCGCGACGCATGGCGGCGACCGGGGGCGGCGCCTAGCTTGGTGGGGCGGGACGGGCCCCTCTGGCGTCGCTCCGGCCTGGCGTCTCCCCCTTCATTCGCCGGGCCGCGCGACGCGATGTCGGACCGCACGGGTGCGTCGGCGCGGCGGGTTTCTCCTCCTTCCGATCTGTCGCGTCGGCCCCCGTTCCCTTGAAACGACATGGAGCCCGCAATGCCGCTTCTGATGTGCCCGAACGACAGCGCCGCCATGCGGACGCTGGATCGCGACGGCGTCCAGTTCGACATGTGCCCGACCTGTCGCGGCGTCTGGCTGGATCGGGGCGAGCTGGAAAAGCTGATGGCCGCCGCCGTCGATGGGGCGCGCGCCGTATCGCCGGCCGCGCCGCCGCCTCCCCACTCCCCGCCCTGGAGCGGCCAGCCGTCCTACCGCGACGACCGAGGCCATCGCGACGATCGGCGGCGCGACGACGACTATCGCTACAGGAAAAAGAAGCGCGACAGCATCTTCGACATCTTCGACTGACGGTTCAGGCCGCCAGCCCGGCGGCCTGCATCAGGCCCTTCAGCGCGGCGATGCTTTCGGGCTGGGCCGACAAGGCGGCGCGCACGTCCTCGGTCCGCAAAAGACGGATCGCCTCGGACCGCGCGCGGTCCGCGGCGGGTCCCAGCGGTCCGGTCTGGCCCACGGCCAGTTTCAGCAGGGCGGTCAGCTTTTGCGGCGGCGCGGCCTGGGCGCGGCCGATCTGGCCGGTCAGGCCGGCGTCGGCTTCCAGGGCGCCGCCCACCGCGCCGATGGCCGTCAGAATCTGGCCTTCCTCGTGCTCGCCCAACTGGGCCGCCTGCACGGATCGCTGCAACCGCGCCAGGATCGCCAGCCTCTGCGAGGCGCTGGGGCCGCCGGGCGCGGGCTGGCGCAGTTCCGTCTCGAACCGCAGCGAGGTGACGCAGGCCGACAGCCAGCGCGCCGCCGCCCGCTTGTTGGCGCCGCCGGTGACGTTCTCGCATAGTCGGGTCAGGTGTTCGGCCTCGGACAGGACGGTCGGGCAATCCTTGACGAATGCGGCGACGAAGTCGGCCGTCACCAAGGTCTTGGAGCGTTCGACGAAGGCGGCCTGGACCTCCTCCAGCGTCAGCAGCCGGCCCGCCGTCGCCGTCAGGGCCATGGCCAGGATGCGCAGGATGTCGATCTCGCCCACGGGGTCGTGGGTCCGCAGCCGCCTCGGGCTGGTCAGTTCCTGCACCACCATCCGCGCCAGGGACGCCGCCAGCAGAGGGAATTCGCCCAGCGCCAGATGCTGGCCCAGCCGTTCGGCCGCGCCCTCGACCGTCGGCGTCATCAGGGCCATCTGCTGGTTCATCGCCACCAGCTGGTCGACCTCGTGCGGCGCGACCATGCGCACGATGGCCGCCAGATTGGCGCCCTGGTCCAGCGCCGGCCCCAGGATTTCGTTCAGGTTGCGCCGCACGGCCAGCATTTCGGCGGCGATCTGTTCGACCGCCACCACCACCAGGGCGCGCGGCGGCCCTTCCGACGGAGCCGCGTCGATCAGGTCCATCAGCGCGTCCAGCCGCTCGCGCGCGCCGCGCCGGTCCTTCAGCGCGCCGGCGACCACCCCCCCCATGGCGAAGCCCCGATCGGGCGCGCCGTTCAATCGGTGCGCCAGGTCGGCGATGGACCGGTCGTCCACCGACGGAAACTGGCCGGCGCGGCCCGCCTTGATCAGTCGCGCGATGGTCTGTTCCGCCAGCCGCTGATAGTGGCGCACCATGGCGTGGACATCCTGGCCGGACGCCTGGCTTTCCGGCACGGCGATCTTCTGGACCGCGTGCTGAAGCTCCACGCCCGAGGCTTCCAGCCGCTCGGCCATGTCGGGCCGGTGCAGCAGTTCGAACGGCGTGATCTCCTGGCGCTTCAGCCAGTCCTCGAGCACCCGGCCGATCAGGGCGCGCGAGTGAGGCGAATAGAGTTCGGCCGGATGGCTGCACGCGGGCCGGGGCGGCGCCTCCGGTTTCTTCTTTTTCTTCTCTTCCGGCAGACCCAGCGACAGGATGGTCAGGCTGCTGAATTCCATCGTCTCGGGGTCCAGCGTCTCCTTGGTGACGCGGGCGGCGACCGCCAGACGGTCGTTCATCTGGTCCTCGGCCGTCTCCATGGCGTGCTTGCGGTCCTCGGTCGCGATCAGCAGCGACCAGGGCGACGGCGCGTTCTTGCGCACGAAGACTTCATAATGGATCGGACCGGCCATGCCCTATCCCTGCCGCGCAAGGCTTTAAGACGAGGTTTGCGCGGATGATTTTCCGTGCGCCGACGGAGCGAAAGGCCGATAGACGTTGAAACCAACGCCAGGGCGGCCCATTTGGCGGTGGCCCTAATGTGACCGTGATCGAACGGTTACGCTTGCCGTGCGTTCTCGCTCGCGGGAACGGGAAGTTCAGGAGAAGACACCTTTGGCCAACATCACCCTGGTCGATGACGACGAGAACATCGTGGCGTCCGTCTCGCTGGCTCTGGAGAGCCATGGCCACAAGATCACCGCCTATCACGACGGCGCCTCGGGCCTGGCCGCGCTGGAGTCCTCGCCTCCGGATCTGGCCATCCTCGATGTGAAGATGCCGCGCATGGACGGGATGGAGGTGCTGCGCCGCCTGCGCCAGACCTCGCAAATCCCCGTCATCATGCTGACGTCCAAGGACGAGGAGATCGACGAGATCCTCGGCTTCAACCTCGGCGCCGACGACTACATCCACAAGCCCTTCAGCCAGCGCCTGTTGATCGAACGGGTCAAGGCGTTGCTGCGCCGCACCGGCGCCGACGGCGTCGAGCCCGAACCCTCGGCCGAGATTTCAGGCAAGGCGATCAAGCGCGGCAAGCTGTCGATGGACCCGGCCCGTCACGAGTCCACCTGGGACGGCAAGCCGGTCAAGCTGACCGTCACCGAATTCCTTCTGCTCCAGGCCCTGGCCCAGCGGCCGGGCTTCGTGAAGAGCCGCGACAACCTGATGGACGCCGCCTATGACGATCAGGTCTATGTCGACGACCGCACCATCGACAGCCACGTGAAGCGGATGCGCAAGAAGTTCCGCGCCGTGGACAACGAGTTCGACGCGATCGAGACCCTGTATGGCGTCGGCTACCGATACCGCGAAAGCTGACCCTTCCGCCCGGCGCGACGCCGGCGGCGAGCCCAGGCGCCGGTCGCTGATCCGCTTCGGCGGATCGCGACTGGGCGGGTTCATCCTGGCGCTGAACCTGCTCAGCCTGCTGATCCTGTTCGGCGGGGCGCTGGCGCTGAACGAATGGCGCCAGGGGCTGATCGAGGCGCGCCAGGAATCGCTGAAGGTCCAGGCCGAACTTCTGGGCAATGTGCTGGGCCAACTCAGCATCACCCAGGGCGAGCCGACGCCCGAACTCGATGTCCAGGAAGCCGCCAAATGGCTGCGGGACAATTTCGTGCCCGCCGGTCAGCGCGTGCGCCTGTACGACATCAACGGCCTGCCGCTGATCGACAGCTATCAGGTCACCGAGAACATTCCCGGCCAGCCGCTGCCGCCTGCCCGTCCAGCCGGCTCTCCACCCGTGGCGGATCTGGCCGAACAGACCGCGCGCGGCCTGCAGCTCAAGGACGCCGCCGACCGGGAAGTCGCCGCCGAGGTCGAGCGCGCCCTGGCCGGCGAGCCCCAGGCCACTGTGCGCCGCAATGAATCGGGCGATCGCGTCGTGTCGGTGTCCATTCCGATCCGCCATGTCCGCCAGGTCCTGGGCGTCATGACCCTGGAGGCCGGCAATGTCGACGAGATACTGGGCGCCCAGCGGCGCGCGTTGGTGCCGTTCGCCCTGGTGGCCCTGGCGGTGAACCTGCTGGCGTCGCTGCTGCTGCATCTGTTCGTGGCGCGGCCCATCCTGCGGCTGTCGGCGGCGGCGGACCAGGTCAAGCTGCAGCGCGCCCGCGCCATCTCCCTGCCGGACCTGGAGGACAGGAAGGACGAGATCGGCGACCTGGCCCGGTCGCTGGAATCCATGACCGACACCCTGTCCACCCGGATGGACGCCATCGAGCGGTTCGCCGCCGACGTCTCGCACGAGATCAAGAACCCCCTGACCTCGATCCGCTCGGCGCTGGAGACCCTCCCCCTGGTCAAGACCGACGAACATCGCGCCAAGCTGACCGCCCTGTTGCAGCAGGACGTGCGCCGCCTGGACCGACTGATCACCGACATCTCCAACGCCTCGCGGCTGGATGCGGAACTGTCGCGCGACCGGCCGCGTCCCATCGACCTGAACCAGCTGCTGACCGACATCGTCGGCGTCTATGACACCACCTCCAAGCCCGGCGATGTTCCCGTTCATCTGGCGGTTCCGGCGGAACCTTTGCGTGTCATGGGACGCGACGGCCCCCTGGGCCAGGTGTTCCGCAACCTGATCGACAACGCCCGCTCCTTCAGCCCCGCCGGCGGTGCGGTGCGCGTCGCCCTGGAGGAGGGCGAGGGCGATACGCCGGTCCGCATCCGCATCGAGGACGACGGCCCGGGCGTCCCGCCCGAAAACCTGGAGACGGTGTTCGAGCGGTTCTACACCTCGCGCCCCCGCGGCGCGGCCTTCGGCTCGAACTCGGGCCTGGGCCTGTCCATCGTGCGCCAGATCGTCGAGGCCCACGGCGGCCGGGTCTGGGCCGAGAACCGAACCGAGGACGGCCGGATCGCCGGCGCCCGGTTCGAAATCAACCTGCCCGCCGCCGGTCGCCGGTCGTGACCATCCCGCCCGTCCACGCCACCACGGTCGCCCTGCGCCAGGGCGGGGAATGGAAGGCCGTGATGATCCTGGGGCCCTCGGGCGCGGGAAAAAGCGACTTGGCGCTCAGGCTGATCGGGGGCGGCTGGCGGCTGGTCAGCGACGACTACACCACGGTCTGGGCCTCTGGCGGCGGTCTGTACGCCTCGGCCCCAGCCGAGATCGCGGGTCGGATCGAGGCGCGGGGCGTGGGAATCGTGACCGCCGCGACACGGCCGCTGGCCCGCGTGGTCCTGGCCGTCGCCTGCCTGCCCGAGGCCGTCGAACGCCTGCCTGAGCCCCAGACGCGGCGGTTTGCGGGGATCGACCTGCCGCTGCTGGCGCTGGACCCGCGCCCGGCCTCGGCCGTCGATATGGTCGCACTCGCATTGCAGACGCTTTGAAACCGGGGACGACGGGTCTATGACAGCCGCCTTGCGGTCCATATCGGGCGGCGTCCGGCGCTCCCAGCCGGGCGGGGGACGTCCGGGACGGTTTGGGGCGGGATGCGAGTGAAGTCCTTATGATCGGTATGGTCATCGTCACCCACGGCGGGCTGGCGTCAGAGTTTCTTTCGGCGATGGAGCATGTGGTCGGCCCGCAGCGCGGCGTGGCGGCCATCTGCATCGGCCCCGACGACGACATGGAGCGCCGCCGCCGCGATATCGTGGACGCGGCGGCCGCCGTGGACGACGGCGACGGCGTCATTCTGCTGACCGACATGTTCGGTGGCACGCCGTCCAACCTGGCCATTTCGGTGATGGAACAGACCCACGCCGAGGTCATCGCCGGGCTGAACCTGCCCATGCTGATCAAGCTGGCCAGTGTGCGCGGGCGCGAGACGCTGGATTCCTGCGTCGCCCATGCCCAGGATGCGGGCCGCAAATACATCTCCGTCGCGTCCTGGGTGCTTGCGGGCGAAAAATGAGCGTCAAGGCGACCCTGAACATCTGCAACACCCGGGGCTTGCACGCCCGCGCCTCGGCCAAGTTCGTCAAACTGGCCTCCAGCTTCGATAGCGAGATCCAGGTCACCCGCGACGGCGTCACCGTGGACGCGCGCTCGATCATGGGTCTCCTGATGCTGGGCGCCGGCATCGGCTGCAGCGTGGATGTCGAGGCCGAGGGCGATGATGCGCCGGAGGCCATCGCGGCCCTGAAGGAACTCGTCGCCCGCAAGTTCGACGAGGATCAGTAGGGCGGGAAACGCCGCACAACCGTCCTATTGCCGCTGGTCAAGGCTTTGTTTTCGCCGGCCTTCATTCATTTTCGCGCCAATCGACCGACCATGCCTTCGAGTCGTGCGATAATGGCGGATGGGGCGTTGAAATCGTCGCCCGTCCAAAAGTGCGCTTTTCTCCACTCATTTTTTTTAGATCGGCCCACTTCGAGGCGTCCGTTGCGCACCCCCTGCAAAGGTCGATTGGCGGACCCATATGGGGAGCGGCGGTTGACCCCGGCGGGTCTGGCGCCTAAGCCCCGCGCAAAGCGTCCACGCGCCCGTTCGATCAGAGGATATCATGGCCGAAGCCACCGCCCCCTACGACGTCGTCATCATCGGCGGAGGGCCGGGCGGCTATAACGCCGCGATCCGCGCCGGACAGCTGGGCCTGAAGGTCGCCTGCGTCGAAATGCGCGCCACCCTGGGCGGCACCTGCCTGAACGTCGGCTGCATGCCGTCCAAGGCCCTGCTGCACGCCTCGGAACTGTGGGAGGCCGCCAACGGCGAGTTCGCCAAGATCGGCATCGAGGTCTCGCCCAAGCTGAACCTGGGCCAGATGCACAAGTCCAAGGACGAGAGCGTCACCACCCTGACCAAGGGCATCGAATTCCTGTTCAAGAAGAACAAGGCCGACTGGATCAAGGGCAAGGGCAAGATCGTCGGCAAGGGCAAGGTCGAGGTGACCGCCGAGGACGGTTCGGTCCAGACGCTGGAAACCAGGAACATCGTCATCGCCACGGGCTCGGAGCCCACGCCCCTGCCGGGCGTCGCCTTCGAGGCGGGCAAGGTGATCGATTCCACCGGCGCCCTGTTCCTGCCGTCCGTGCCCAAGAAGCTGATCGTGGTCGGCGCGGGCATCATCGGCCTGGAACTGGGTTCGGTCTGGCGCCGTCTGGGCGCCGAGGTGACGGTGGTCGAATTCCTGGACCGCATCACGCCGGGCATGGACACCGAGGTCGCCACGACCTTCCAGCGCACCCTGACCAAACAGGGCATGACCTTCAAGCTGGGCGCCAAGGTCACGGCCGCCAAGTCGGTCAAGGACGGGGTCGAACTGACGGTCGAGCCGGCCGCGGGGGGCGCTGCGGAAACGATCAAGGGCGACGTGGTCCTGGTCGCCATCGGCCGCCGTCCCTACACCGACGGCCTGGGCCTGGAGACCGTGGGCGTCACGCCCGACAAGCGCGGCTTCATCGACCACGACCACTTCAAGGTCGCGGATGGCGTGTGGGTCATCGGCGACGTGACCCACGGCCCGATGCTGGCGCACAAGGCGGAAGAAGACGCCGTCGCCGCCATCGACACCATCGCCGGCAAATACGGCCACGTCGACTACGCCCTGGTCCCCAGCGTCGTCTATACGGCCCCCGAAGTCGCCTGGGTCGGCCAGACCGAGGATCAGCTGAAGGCCGCCGGGGTCGCCTACAAGAAGGGCAAGTTCCCGTTCATGGCCAACAGCCGCGCCAAGATCAATCACGAGACCGACGGCTTCGTGAAGGTGCTGGCCGACGCCGCGACCGACAAGGTCCTGGGCGTCCACATCATCGGCCCGCAGGCCGGCGAAATGATCCACGAGGCCGCCATCACCATGAGCTTCGGCGGCGCCTCGGAAGACATCGCCCGCACCTGCCACGCCCACCCCACCCGTTCGGAAGCCGTCCGTCAGGCGGCCATGGACGTCGAAGGCTGGGCCATGCAGGCCTGATTTCGCATCGTCCTTCTCCCTTTGGGAGAAGGTGGCCGGCGAAGCCGGTCGGATGAGGGTCGGGCGCCGGAAGTGAATTTCCATCGATTGACCCCTCACCCTTTCGCGCAGCCGATCGCCCTTGAGGGCTTTCGGGCGCTCAAGCCCTCTCCCAGCGGGAGAGGGGCGCGAAAGTTCAGACCATCCCCTTGAGCCGATAGAGGGCCTCCAACGCCTCGCGCGGGGTCAGGTCGTCGGGATCGACGTCCTTGAACGCCAGTTCCAGCGGGGACGGCCCGCGCGCCGGTTCGGGTTCGGCGACCGCGAACAGCGGCAGGTCGTCCAGTCGCGCGGTCGCGGCCTTTTCGCCCTCCAGCCGCTCCAGCACCGAACGGGCGCGGGCGACGACGGAGGCGGGCACCCCCGCCAGTTTCGCCACCTGCACGCCATAGGACCGGTCCGCCGCGCCCGGCGCCGCCTCGTGCAGGAAAACGAGGTCGCCGTTCCACTCCTTGGCGACCATCGACAGGTTGCAGACGTGGTCCAGCCGCGTCTCCAGCTGGGCCAGCTCGTGATAATGGGTGGCGAACAGGGTGCGGGCGCGATTGGTCTCGTGCAGGGCCTCGGCCGTGGCCCAGGCGATGGCCAGGCCGTCATAGGTCGCCGTGCCGCGCCCGATCTCGTCCAGGACGACGAAGCTTTTCGGCGTGGCCTGGGTCAGGATGGCGGCGGTCTCGACCATCTCCATCATGAAGGTCGAACGGCCCCGCGCCAGGTCGTCGCCGGCCCCGACGCGGCTGAACAGCCGGTCGACCACGCCCAGCCGCATCGACCGCGCCGGCACGAAGGCGCCGGCCTGGGCCAGGATCACCAGCAGGGCGTTCTGGCGCAGGAAGGTCGACTTGCCCGCCATGTTCGGCCCGGTGACGATGGCCAGGCGCGCGCAGTCCTGGCCCGATCCGTCCAGCCGGGCGTTGTTGGGCGTATAGGGATCGCCCGCCGCCTTCACCGCCGCCTCGACGACAGGATGCCGTCCGGCCTCGACCGAGAAGACCAGGCTGTCGTCCACCACCGGCCGGGTGGCCCCGATCTCCTTGGACCATTCGGCCAGGGCCGCGTGGGCGTCCAGTTCAGCCAGGGCCTCGGCGACGGCCTGAAGCGGCTGGGCCAGGCGCGCCACCTCGCGCCGCCAGGTCTCGAAAATCTCGCCCTCGATGGCCAGGGCGCGGTGCCCGGCCTGGCTGATCTTCGCATCCAGTTCCGACAGTTCGACGGTGGTGAAGCGGACCTGGCTGGCCAGGGTCTGGCGATGGATGAAGGGGCTGTCGGGGCCAAGACCTGAACCTGGGCGCAGCAGGCCTTCCGCCGCCTTGGCCGAGGTCTCCAGGAAGTATCCCAGGACGGCGTTGTGCTTGACCTTGAACGGGACCCCCGATTCCGAGACGGCGCGGGCCTCCAGATCGGCGACCACCCGCCGGCTGTCGTCGCGCAGGGTGCGGGCAGCGTCCAGTTCGGGGCGATAGTCGGGCCGCACGAAGCCGCCGTCGCGCGCCAAGTGTCCCGGTTCCTCGACCAGTCCTTCGGCCAGATCGACCATCAGCCGCGACAGGTCGGGCGACAGGGTCAGCCGGTCCAGCGCCAGGGCGATGCGGCGCGGCTGGCCGGTCAGCGGATCGACCTGGCCGATGAATAGGCCCGCGATCCCCTCCGCGATGCTCAGACCCACGCGAACCGCCGCCAGGTCGCGCGGCCCTCCGCGCCCCAGGACCAGCCGCCCGACCGCGCGCGCCACGTCCGAGGAGGCCTTCAGCCCGTCCCTGAGATCGCGCCTGAGGTCGCGTCGTTCCAACAGCCATTCGACCGCGTCGAGCTGTTCGTTGATCGCCAGCGGATCACGCAGGGGCCGGGCGATCCGTTCCGCCAGAGCGCGCGCCCCGCCCGAGGTGACGGTGCGGTCGATGCAGGCCAGCAAGGACCCCTCGCGCTCGCCGCGCTGGGTGCGGTCGATCTCCAGGCTGGTCCGCGTCGCCGGGTCGATGGCCAGGAAACCGCTCTCGCCCAGCCGGCGCGGCGGCGCCAGGGCCGGGACCTTGCCCGCCTGGGTCGTCTCCAGATAGGCGGCGATCAGGCCAAGCGCCGAGACCTCGGCCTCCTCGAAGGCGCCGAAGCCGTCCAGCGCCGCCACGCCGTACAGCCGTTCGACCCGCGTCCGCGCCGCCTGGGGCTCTGCAATGGCCGAGGCCAGGGCCTGGACCACGCCGCCCGAGCCGTCCAGGGCGTCGCGCGTCGTCTCGTCCGAATACATCCGGTCCGTCACCAGCACTTCGCTGGGCCGGAAGGCCGCCAGGGCCGCGCCCAGGTCTTCGATGGAACAGGCGACGGAATCGACCGCCCCCGACGACAGTTCGACCACCGCCACCGCCGCGCGGCCCTTGCGGATCGCCACCGCCGCCAGCCGGTTGGCCCCGCGCGCGTCGAGCAGCGAATCCTCGGTCAGGGTGCCGGGCGTCACCACCCGCACGACGCCGCGCTGGACCACAGCCTTGCCGCCGCGCTTCTTGGCCTCGGCGGGGTCCTCCAGCTGTTCGCAGATGGCGACCTTGTGGCCCAGGCGGATCAGGCGGGCCAGATAGCCCTCCATCGCATGGACCGGCACGCCGGCCATGGGGATGTCCTCGCCCTGATGCTTGCCGCGCTTGGTCAGGGTGATGCCCAGGGCGGCGGCCGCAACCTCGGCGTCCTTGAAGAACAGCTCGTAGAAGTCGCCCATGCGGAAGAACAGGATGGCGTCCGGCTGACCCGCCTTGGCCGTCAGATACTGCGCCATGAAGGGCGTCGCGCCCTCAAGCGAGGCGGCGATTTCAGGCGGATGAGAGATGGGCGCGTTCATGTGGCGACAGGGTGACGGATCGCGACCGACGCCTCAAGCCCGTTCGGCCGCTCTTGCACAGGCTTGTCGCCCCTGCGATAGGCCGCGTCAGGCGGTTTAGGGAACGCGGTCAGACACCGCGGCTGTGCCCGCAACTGTAGGCGGCGAGAGCGTCGTCCGTCCGGGGTCTTTAAGCCTCGGCGCCACTGGGTGACTGGGAAGGCGAGGACGGCGGTTCATGACCCGCAAGCCAGGAGACCTGGCCGCCCAACGTCGCTCGCCCCTGTCCGGGACCAGACAGAGGCGCGGTAACGCCGTTGCAGCGACCCGATCTTGCGCCGTCTGACCCCCGTGGTCTGGCGGATCGGCTCGCTCATGACGGTCCTTCGCGCGCATTCGCGGGACCGAAACGGGGATTTCGCTCAATGAAGCGCTCCATTCTTCTCTCGACGGCGGCTTTCACCGCCGCCTTCGCCGCGCCCGCCTTCGCCGCGCCTCTTGGGGCCGAGGACACGACCCAGCTCGACGAGGTCGTCGTCACCGCCACACGCCTGCCCGCCATCGTCGCGGACACGCCTGGGGCGCGCGTCATCGACGCCAAGACCATCGAACAGCGCGGCGCGATCTTCGCCGCCGACATCCTGGCCGACGTGCCGGGCCTGTCGATCACGCGCACAGGGGCTTTCGGCGGCGTCGCCCAGGTCCGCATGCGTGGGGCGGCGCCCGGCAAGACGCTGGTCCTGGTCGATGGCGCGCCCGTCAACGACGCGGCCGAGCCGAACGGCGCCTATGACTTCTCCAGCTTCGAACTGGCCGATATCGAGCGGGTCGAGGTGCTCAGCGGGCCCCAGTCGTCGCTGTGGGGTTCCGACGCCATCGGCGGCGTGATTTCCTTCACCACCCGCGAGATCGCCGGCGTGCGCGCAGAGGCCGAGGCCGGCAGTTTCGACACCGTGCGCGGTCGCCTGTCGGCTGGCGTGGCCAATGAAACCTACGCCTTCAGCGCGTATGTTTCGCGCTTCGAGACGGACGGCATCTCGGCGGCGGACAAGGCCGACGGCAATCCCGAGGCCGACGGTTTCCGCAGCACCACCCTGGGCGCGCGGGGCCGATACGCCGTTTCGGATACGGTCAAGGTCGAGGGTTCGGTGCGCTGGAACGAGAGCCATGCCGATCTCGACGGTTTTCCGGCCCCGACCTATGCGCTGGCCGACACCGACGACACCCAGGACAGCGAGCAATGGTCCGGCTTCGCCCGGCTCAGCGCCGCCGCCATCGGCCTGAACCACCAGTTCAGCGTGTCGGCGTCGGACATCGACCGCACCTCCTACAGCGACGGCTTCGGATCGACCTTCACCGGCGACCGCCAGGCCTATCGCTGGCAGGCGGACGGCAAGGCGCGCGACGTGGCCTACGCCTTCGGCGTCGAGCGCAACGAGGCATCGGCGGCCCTTTCGTCGGGCCTGTCGCGCGACCTGTCGATCACCTCGGTCTTCGGCGTGGCCCAGTATGACGTCGGTCCACTGAACCTGACGGGCGGCCTGCGCTATGACGACACCGACGACTTCGGCTCGAAGACGACGGGGCGTGTCTCGGCCGCCTATGCGCTGTCCGGCGGCTTCATCCTGTCCGGCGCCTACGGCACGGGCTTCAAGGCGCCGACCGTCAGCCAGGCGGTGTGCGACTTCTGCTATGCGCCCCTGCCGTGGCCGGAGTTGAAGCCGGAAACGGCCGACAGCGTCGAGATCGCCCTGGGCTGGGCCTCGGCCGATGGTCGGTTCGACGGCCGCGCGACCCTGTATCGCCTGAACGTGGACGACCAGATCACCTATGCCGAGGGGCGGTATGTCAACGTCGCCCGGACCCGTTCGGACGGGTTCGAGCTGGAGGGCCGCGCCCTGCTGGGCGCGGGCTTCGACCTGACGCTGGCCTATGCCTGGACCGACGCCGAGGACCGCACCACGGGCGCCCGCCTGCTGCGCGTTCCCGAACACGCCGGTTCGGCGACCCTGGGCTGGACGGGGGATCGCCTGTCGGGGGCCCTGACCGTGCGCGCCGAGGGCGACCAGGACGATTCCGGCGGTCTGGGCACGGTGGTTCGCGACGGCTTCGTCACGGCCAACCTGAACGCGGCCTATGCGCTGACGGATCAGGTCACGCTGACGGCGCGGATCGAGAACCTGGCCGACGAACACTATCAGCAGGTGTTCGGCTATGGCGAGCCGGGACGTTCCGGCTATGTCGGGATCAGGCTGCGCTACTGATCCGGGCGCGGGCGTCGGCGGTGAAGGCCGCCGGCGCCTCGAGCGCCAGCGACGGCCAGTCCAGGTTCGGGCAGGGGGCGTGGGCGGCCGCCAGCATGGCGCGCAGTTCGGCGGCCGAGGCGACGCTGGCCACCACCTTGTCCACACCCTTCAGCGACAGGGCATAGCCCAGGGCCGCCTGCATCGGGTCGCAGCGCTGTTCCGCCAGGCGGCGGCGGGTGCGCGACAGGGACTGGGCGTGCCGCGCCAGTTCGGGCGGCAGTTCGTCGCCGCCCGCGAACAGGATCCCGCCGGCGAAGACCGACGACAGATGCACCGAGGCGCCGGTGTCGGCGATGGCTTCCAGCACGCCCTCCTGGGCCGCGCGCTGGTCCAGCAGGCTGCACGGCACCTGGACCACATCGGCTTCCAGACGCCGCGCCAGCAGGGCCGGGCCGTCCTCGATCGCGGCGCAGAAGCCGATGGCGCGAAACAGGCCCCGGTCCTTCAGGGCTCTCAGCCGATCCCACAGGGCGCGCCCCTCGGCGCCGGCCAGATCGGCGGCGTTCGACACCAGCAGCACCTCGCCGCGCGGCAGGCCCATCCGTTCCAGCGAGCGGCGCGCGCGCGCCTCGATCCGGTCCACGCCCTCGCTCAGCGCCACGGTGCGCACCGTCACCTGGAAGGGCGAGGGGAAGGGCCAGGCCTGGCCCAGCAGCCGTTCGCCGTCGCCCTCGGGCCGGGTGGCGATCAGCTTGACGCCCGCGTCCGCCCCGGTCTGCAACAGGAAACGCATCGCCTCCTCGCGGGCGCCGGACGGCGCCGCCATGAAGGGATTGGGCGCGCGCTCGGGCTCGGTCACCACGGCCAGGGCCAGGCGATGGATGGGCGAGGACGCCGAAGGTGTGGCGGGCGAATACGTCACCCACCGACAATGACGCGCAATGCTTAAGGGACGCTGAGCGAGACCTTGCGCGAATCTTACTTATCCACCGTTGATTTGCGGATCACGCGTCCGCGTCGGGCTGCCGGTCCGGGTGGGCGGCGACGAAGGCGGGATGGTCCAGCGCCCGCGCCTCGACCGCCAGCAGCGCCGGCCAAGGCTTCAGGCCCAGGTTGAAGCGCCGCGCCGAATAGAGTTGCGGGATCAGGTAGCAGTCCGCCAGGGTCGGTGCGTCGCCGAAGCTCCAGCCCGCGCCGTCGCGCCGGACCAGGGTTTCCAGGGCGTCGAAGCCCGGCGCGATCCAGCGCGCGGCCCAGGCGTCCACGGTCTGCTGGTCCGCGCCGAAGTCGTTTCGCAGCGACCTCAGCACCCGCAGATTGTTCAGCGGATGAATGTCGCACCCGACCAGCGCCGCCATCGCCCGCACCTGCGCCCGGTCGTCGGCGGCCTGGGGCAGCAGCGGCGGCTCGGGATGCGTCTCCTCCAGCCATTCCAGGATCGCCGGGCTCTGGATCAGGATCCGGTCTCCGTCCTGAAGGGCGGGCACCATGCCTTGCGGGTTAAGGGCCAGATAGTCCGCCGCCTTCTGCTCGCCCTTGCGCAGGTCGTGCGCCGCCGGTTCGTAGTCCAAGCCCTTGAGGCCCAGGGCGATGCGGACGCGGTAGCTGGCGCCCGACCGCCAATAGCCGTGCAGGATCATCAGACGACCTTGAACGTCAGGGGCTCCAGCCCGTCGATGGTCACGACCACCTTGTCGCCCCGGACCAGAGGCCCGACGCCGGACGGGGTGCCGGTGAAGATCAGGTCGCCGGCTTGCAGCGTCCACAGCCGGCTCGCCGCCTCCACGATCCGGTCGGGGTTCAGGATCATGTCGTCCAGACGGCTGGACTGTTTCGTTTCCCCATTGACGCTTAAGGCGATGGTTCCGGCCGGGGCGGGCAGGGCGCCCAGGGTGATCGGCCCGCAAGGCGCGGACTGGTCGAACCCCTTTGCCGCGTCCCACGGCCGGCCTGCCTTCTTGGCCTCGGCCTGGAGATCGCGCCGCGTCAGGTCGCAGCCGACCGCCCAGCCGACGATCCGCCCGCCTTCGCCGATGGCGGCGACCAGTTCGGCCTCGAAATGCAGGTCGCCGGTCGCGGACGGATAGGCGGGGTCGGCGCCGTCCGAGACGATGGCGTCGCCCGGCTTGGAGAAGAAGAAGGGCGTCTGCTTGTCGGGATCGGACCCCATCTCGCGCGCATGGGCCGCATAGTTCTGGCCCACGCACAGGATGCGGCGGACCGGGAATCGCTGGTCGCCGCCAACGATGGGCAGCGACGGCGTCGGGCGGGGCGGGAACAGCCATTGGGTCATGACGCCCGTCATAATGCGACGAAACGCGCCTGACGAGGCCCTGGCGTCAGGGAACCTTGACCAGGGTGTGGCGTTGGCAGACGGGGACCGATATTCTATTGCCAAGCTTGAAACCGGAGCGCGCACCATGGCCACCACCAAGGCTCGAGAAGACATCAAGGCCGACCTGAAGACCCTCAAGGAGGATCTGAAGACCGGCGCCCGCGAAGAAACCCAGCGCTTGCGCGAAAAGGCGGCCGAGGCCGAGGCCAAGCTGCGCGCCAAGAGCGAGGAAGTGCGCGAGCAGGCCCGCGGCTATTACGACACCGCCCGCGTCCGCGGCCGCGAATATTACGACGACGCCGCCGAGCGGCTGGACGAAGCCCAACGCTATGTCGTCGAACGCGTGCAGGAGCGCCCGCTGCAGTCGACCGCCATCGCGCTCGGCGTCGGGCTGGTGCTGGGCATGCTTCTGTCCGGCCGCCGCCGCTGATGTTCAAGGGCATCGTCAAACGTCTCGTGGCGACCAGCGTGGTCGCCGCCAGCGTGTTTCTGGCCGTGGTCTTCCTGGGCCTGACCATCTTCAACGGCCTCAGCCTGATCACGACGCCGCTGGGGGCCGCCGCGTTGACCTTCGGCCTGTTCGCCCTGGTCGCCCTGATCGTGGCCCTGGTCTTCCTCAAGGGGGACGATCACGACGACGAGGATGAGGACGAGCCGGACGGTCTGGTGGGCAAGGTGCTGCACATCGTGCGTGAACGCCCGATCATCGGCGCCGTCGGCGGCCTGGGCGCCGCCTTCCTCCTGCTGCGCAATCCTGCGCTTGCGGCCATCATCGCCAGCATGGTCGCCGACCGGAAGATGGACAAGGGGGGCTATTCGCGCCGCCGCCGCCGCTGACGGTCGATTCCGCCACATTGCGCGGAACGGCCCGCCTCGGCGGACGTTGATACACCGACCGACGAACGGCTCTCGGGTCGCCGACGGGATTATCAACGCAGGAGAGCTAACCCCATGTTTCGTTGGGCTATTATTTTCCTGGTCGTGGCCTTGATCGCAGCCGTTCTCGGCTTCGGCGGCATCGCGAACTTCTCGTTCGAGATCGCCAAATTCATCGCCGTGGTCGCCATCATCCTGTTCGTCATCGCGCTGGTCGCGGGCGGGCTCAGGGGACGCGGCCCTCGCATATAGCGGCCGTCCGATCCTATCAGGACAAGGGGTCGAAACTTCGGTTTCGGCCCCTTTTTCGTGCCCTGAGTGCGGAACGAGAAAGAACTTTACAATACAAAGTGAATTGCGCATCCTAGGTCATCGGATTTCAGGAGGAGGCTTCCATGACCCGCGAGACCCACGCCGTTCACGACGATATCGCCTATATGCGCGCCCTGGCCCAGGAGGGCCGTAACGCGCCCCTGATGGCGGGACCGATCCTAGTCGCCGCCGCCGTCATCTTCGGCGCGGCCACGGCGGGCCAATGGGCGCTGCAGACCGGCGCGGTCGTCGCCGGCCCCTGGACGCCGCTGTGGCTGTGGATCGGGGCGGGGGCCCTGTTCGGCCTGGCGCTGGCCGTCCTGATCCGCCGCATCCAGGCCAAGCCCGGCTGCAGTTCTTCCAGCAATCGCGCGGTGAACACCGCCTGGTCCACGGTCGGATACGGCATCTTCGTCACCTGGCTGGCCCTGCTGGCGATCGGGTTCCGAACCGGCGAATGGGCCTTCATGGCGCTGATGCCCACGGTCGTCATGGTCGCCTATGGTTCGGCCTGGGCGATCGCCGGAGCGATGACGGGCCTGCGCTGGATGAACATCGTCGCCCTGGTTTCCTATGCCGGCGCGGTGGCCCTGGCCTGGTTCGTGTCCGGGCCGGCGATCTATCCGGTCTATATGGTCCTGTTGGTCGCGGTCGCCCTGGTTCCCGGGATCATCCTGATGCGCCAGGAACGCCCGGAGACGGTCTGATCATGGCCGACGATTTCGACATCGGCCGCATCGACGAGGTCATTCACGGTCGGATCAGGCTGGGCGTCATGGCCTATCTGTCCGGGGCGGAAACGGCGGATTTCAACACGCTGAAGGCCCGCCTCCAGACCACGGACGGCAATCTTTCGGTCCACCTGCGCAAGCTGGAGGACGCCGGCTTCATCGCTGTGGACAAGCGTTTCAACGGCCGCAAGCCCCTGACCGAGGCGCGCCTGACCGAGGCCGGACGCGCCGCCTTCGTCGCCTATCTCGACGCCATGGCGGGCCTGCTTCCGGCGCGCTAGAGCGAAATCTGGAGCCTGGTTCGCGACATCAGCGGAATCGCGAAGCGATTCCACTTCAGCCGATCAGGCTCTAGAAGCGGGGGCATGAGCCCCCGACTTCATCCCTTCGAGTCCATCGACAACTTCCGCGACTTCGGCGACTACGCCACCGCTGCGGGGCGGCGCGTGCGGGCGGGGCGTCTGCTGCGGTCGGGCCATCACGCCCGCGCCAGCGACGCCGACCTGGACCGGCTGAAGGCCTTGAACGTCGGCGTCGTCGTCGATCTGCGCCGCGCCGGGGAGCGGCGGGACCAGCCCTCGCGCCGATACGCCGGCTTCGACGGCCTGGTGATCGAGGGCGGCGCCGACGACGGCGTGGAGGCGCCCCACATCACCTTCCTGAAGACCGAGGACCTGACGCCCGCCTCCGGCCGCCGCTTCATGGAACGGACTTATCGCGCCCTGCCGTTCGATGCCTCCCATCTGGAGGTGTTCGGCCGCTATTTCCGCGCCCTCGGCGACCAGGATCTGGGCGACCGGGACGGGCCGGTGCTGATCCACTGCGCCGCCGGCAAGGACCGGACAGGCTTCCTCGCCGCCCTGACCCATCATCTGCTGGGGGTGGGGCGCGACGACATGGTCGAGGACTATTTGCTGACCAATACTGCGGTCGATCTGGCCGGCCGCGCGCCCAGCATCGCCCGGAGCCTGCACAAGATGACCGGTCGGGTCGCGTCCGACGATGCGGTCGTCGCCTTCCTGGGCGTGGAGGCGGCCTATCTGGAGGCGGCCCTGGCCGAGGTCGAGGCGCGGTTCGGATCGGTGGACGCCTATCTGGAACGGGCGGTCGGGGTCGATGCGGCCCTGCGCGACCGTATCGCGGCCCGTCTGTCGGCGTGAACGCGGGCCTGTCCCATCGCGCCGTCCGCGCCCTGGCGTGGGTCGAACCGGCCGAGGTCGCGGCGGGTCTGGGCGGCCGCGACGGCGCCCTGGCCCTGCTGTCGGATGGCGGATCGGGCGGGCGTTGGTCGCATGTGGCGGTCGAACCCGACCGGGTCAAGGTCGGCTCCGTCGATGACGACGCGCCCTTTGCGGCCCTGCGGTCGCCGGACTTCGGGGCGGGAACGGTGGGGCTGGCGGCCTATGACGCCGGGGCCAGGCCGGCGACAGGCGCGCGCGAAATCGTCTGGCCCGACCTGATGCTGGCGCGCTATCCGGCTATGCTGACCTTCGACCATCACGCGCGCGTCGTGCTCGCCGTGGGACGAGGCGAGACGGCCGGGGCGGCCCAGACGGCCTCGGCCCGCGCGGCGCAATGGCTGGAGCGCGCCCTTCCCCTTTTGTCGCCGTCCGCGCCCGCCGAAACCTTCGCGGCCGAGGCCGAGCCGCAGGCCTACCGCGCCGCTGTCGCCGACGTGGTCGCGCGGATCGCGGCGGGCGAACTGTTCCAGGCCAATATCGCCCGGGCCTGGTCCGGGGTGCTCAAGCCGGAGGCGGACCCTTTCGACGTCTTCCTGCGTCTTCAGCGGGACCGCGCCGCGCCGTTCGGCGCCTATTGGCGGCTGGGCGAGCGGGCGCTGGTGTCCAACTCGCCCGAGCTGTTCCTGGCCTTCGAGCCGGGGTCGCGGCGCATCGAGGCCCGGCCGATCAAGGGCACGCGCCCGCGCGGAGCCGATCCCGCCCAGGACGCCGCCCTGGCGGCGGACCTCTTGGCCAGCGCCAAGGACCGGGCGGAAAACCTGATGATCGTCGATCTGATGCGAAACGACCTGGCCCGCGTCTCCGATCCGGGGTCGGTCCGGGTCGAGCGGCTGTTCGATGTCGAAAGCCATCCGACCGTCCACCATTTGGTCTCGACGGTGACCGCGCGGGCCAAGGCCGGGGCGGGACCGGCCGACCTGCTGGAAGCGACCTTTCCGCCGGGCTCCATCACCGGCGCGCCCAAACACCAGGCCATGAAGGTCATCGCCGGGCACGAGCCGCCGCGCGGTCCCTGGTGCGGCTCGCTGTTCCTGGTCGAGGAGGGTGGGGGGCTGACCGCCTCGGTGCTGATCCGCACCGCCGGCTTTCAGCGCATCGACGGCCGCTGGCGGTTCCGGACCCTGGCCGGCGCGGGCATCGTCGCCGACAGCGATCCCGAGGCCGAACTGCTGGAGACCGAGGCCAAGATCTCGGCGCTGCGCCAGGCGTTGACGGATCAGCAGCCCGTGCAGCCGATGATTTCGACCGTGCGCGGCCGCAGATAGGCCGTCCGTTTGAACCTGGTCACGAAGGGCGCGACCGTGTCGAACGGCGAGCTGTAGTCATAGAAGGCCTCGGCGATGATGACCGATTCGCCGTTGGCCAGCATGTCGCCGGGGATGCCGGCGTCGGCCGCCTTCAGCTTGTCGCTCATGCCCCGCGTCTGGCTCCAGTTCACCGTATAGCTGGTGCTGGAAACGCGGGTGACGCTGCTGACCCGCTGCTTCAACGAGGCGGCGGAGAAGGGCTTCATGATCAGGTCGCCGATATCAAAGGTGTCGGCGATCTGTTTGGGCGTCGTCGCGTCGGTCTGGGACACCAGGTCGGCGACCATGGCCGCGACGTGGTCGGTCCGCTTCAGCGCCATATAGCCCTGACAGAATTCGACCATGCCGAAGTAGAGCAGGATCATGATGGGCGCCAGGAAGGCGAACTCCACCGCCGCGCTGCCCCGGTCGTCGCGTTTCAGGGACTTCAGGCGGACGTCAGGCATTCCACGGCTCGTTGCGGAAGGCGGTGGTGGCGGTCAGCAGCAGGGCGCCGTTGTTCAGCCGCGACGCCGCCTGGCTCAGGAACGGGGTGAACAGCGGCTGCTGATACCAGACGCGCACCAGAACCAGGTCGCCCGGATCGCCGCCGTCATAGCCGATCTTGCTGGGATCCATGACCCCGTTGGCGATGGGGTCCGGCGGCGTGGGCGCCGCGAACTGGGGGATGACGCGGACATCGACCGTGGCGCGCGCCTGGCAGTCGGACTTGAAGACGCCGGTCCGTTCGCAGAAGGCGGCCTTGAACTTGGCGGCGTCGAAGCCCTGGGCCGAGGCCTGGCCGGTGCGCACCAGCCGGCTGGTGTCCATGGCGGCGTTCTCCAGCACCGAATCCAGCACGAAGGCCATGCCGAGCTCCAGCATGGAGAAGATCAGGATGAAGAAGGGCAGGGCGACGAAGGCGAACTCGACCGCCGCCGCGCCCTCGCGCCGCCGCCTTGACCGCGGCCGGCCGGGGCCGAGGTGTCGCCGGGGTGTCACGCCAGGCCTCAGGGGGCGGTGGACGCGGCCGCGCCCGTATCGCCGGCGCTGCGGACGCTGGGCGCGCAGGAGGCGGCGCAGGTCATTTCCGTCGCCTGGGCCCCGCGCCACACCCGCACCGACCCGGTCGATCCGCCGGTGACCACGATCTCGCGCTGGAACAGGGTGCGGCCGACGCCGTCGACGGCGACGACCTCGGTCACGCCATAGCCCTTGCCGACGATGAACAGGGTGTTGGCGTCCACCACGGTGACGTCGGCGATCTGGGGGTTGCCCACGATGACCGAGGCGGCCGCGCCGCGAAGCTGCACCCGCGCCGAACGGTCGATCTCGACATTCAGCGAACCGTTCTGGGCCTGGGCCGCGATGGGGGCCGCGACGGGGGCGAGAACGAGGGCGGCGGCGAGCAGGGCGGCGGGGATGCGGGACATCGGCGGCTCTTGATAGCGGCGCGTGTGAACGCGGACGCGCGCATGATGCGCGACAGTTCCTCAACAAAGGCTGAAACGGGCCGAAGAGAATTTTCTTTGGTAAATTAGCGCGTAACCACACCTCGTGACTCAGGCTTAACGGGCTCGGTGCATTGTCACCCTGCGTTTGGGGGTCAAGCGGGCTACCGGCTCCCCCCGCCAAGTTGCTCGCTGGACATTTTGAAAAAGGAACTACCCATGACCAAGTTCATTTCGCGTTTCGCCAAGGACGAGTCGGGCGCCACGGCCATCGAATATGGCCTGATCGCCGCCCTGATCGCCGTCGCCCTGATCACCGTGCTGGGCACGATGAGCGGCCAACTGAAGGCCACCTTCCAGAAGGTGCAGGATTCGCTCACCACCGCGAACGCCGCCTAAGCGCGACGTTCAGGTCGAGAGACCTTGGGGCCGGGACTGAAAAGTCCCGGCCCCTTCTCTATTGGCAACCCAACCTTAAACCCTGATCCCGCACGATGGCGGTCATGGATATTCTGCTGCTGGCCCTGCTCGGCGTCTTTCCGGCCCTCGTCATCGTCGGGGGTCTGCATGACCTGACGACGATGAAGATTCCCAACTGGGTCTCGCTGGCCCTGGTCGGCGTCTTCTTTCCCGTCGCGCTTCTGGTCGGTGTCGCGCCCGTCGACATCGCCGCCCATGTCGGCGTCGGCGTGGCGGCCCTGGCGGTCGGCATGGCCATGTTCGCCCTGAACTGGATCGGCGGCGGCGACGCCAAGCTGCTGGCGGCCGGCTGTCTGTGGATGGGGGTGTCCGGCGTCCTGCCCTTCCTGCTCTGGACCGGCGTCGCGGGCGGGATCTTCTGCCTGCTGCTGATGAGCGCGCGCGCCTATTATCCGATGGTCGCCCCGTCGATCTCGCGCACCTGGGTGGTCAATCTGATGCAGCCCAAGGGCGACATTCCCTATGGCGTCGCCATCGCCGTCGGCGCCTTGATGGCCCTGCCCGAAAGCGGGGTCTTCGCGGCCTTCGCGGGAGCGCGATAGGCCGCGCCGACCGGCGTTCTCGTCGCTTAGGAAGCGTTAACCCGCCTCGGTCATGATCGTTAACGGCAGGGCGTGGGAATTTGAATCCGGGTCTTTACGCCTGCCGGAGACATCTGGATGAAGCCCGCCCGCATAATCGTCATCTGCATCGCGGCCGTATCCGCCATCGGCCTGGCCCTGGTGGTCCGGGCCATGGGGTCTTCGTCCAACGAACCCGCCGCTCCAGCGGCCGCCGCCCCGGTCGAGGCCCGGCCGATGACCCGCGTCCTGGTCGCCGCCCAGAACCTGACTCCCGGCAAGCGGCTGACCGAAGGCGACCTTCAGTGGAAGGAATGGGCCGTCGACGAGGTCGATCCCATCTTCATCACCGACGGCTCCAACACCGCGCCGCGTGTCGACGCCAAGCCGTCGGCCAAGGCCGAGGAGGCGGTCCAGCGCGTCGCCCGCGCGGCCGGCGACCTGGCCGGCCCCGGCGCCAAGTCGGACTATATCGGCTCGGTCGTGCGCGAACCCATTCTGGCCGGCGAGCCGATCCTGGGCCGCAAGATCGTGCGCGCCGGCGACAGCGGCTATCTGGCCGCCTATCTCGAACCCGGAATGCGGGCGATGGCCATCGCGGTGACGGTGGAATCCGCCGCGGGCGGCTTCATTCTGCCCGGCGACCGGGTGGATGTGATCCTGACCCGTCAGACCGACCGCAACGGGGCCGCCGAGGGCGCCGCCCAGAGCAAATACGTCTCGGGCGCCGTCATGCAGAACGTCAAGGTCCTGGCCATCGACCAGTCGACCCGCGCCGCCGACAATGAGCAGGCCGTGGTCGGAGCGACCGCCACCCTGGAGATCCGCCCGCAGGACGCCGAACTGCTGGCCCAGGCCAAGTCCGAGGGCGAGCTGTCGCTGTCGTTGCGGTCCTATGCCGACACCGCCGGGCCGTCCGGTTCCGTGGGCCGCCGCCAGGCCGCATCCACCCAGGCCGTCCGCGTCTATCGCGGCGGCGCTCCCGAAGTCGTGGTGACGCCGTGAGAATGACGACGATGCGCAAGACCGCCGCCATCGCCTGCGCCCTGCTGACCGGCCTGTCGGCGGCGCCCGCCGCCCTGGCCCAGACCCGCGCCGCCGTGGCGATGGGAACCGCGCCCCAGATGATCAACCTGCCGCGCGGCACGTCGTTCGCGGTCGATCTGCCGGCCGACGCGCGCGACGTGATCGTGTCGAACCCGCAGGTGGCCGAGGCCATGCTGCATTCGCCGCGCCGCATCACCGTCATCGGCATCGCGCCGGGCGAGACCGACGCGGTCTTCCTGGACGCTGCGGGCCGCACCATACTGACCCTGCGCATCCGGGTGGACGCGGGCACCAGCGCGCTTCAGGACACGCTCAGCCGGCTGATCCCCGGCGGCCAGGTCCGCGCCGAGGCCGTCAACGACAGCGTCATCCTGACCGGCGTCGCCGCCAGCCCGTCCCAGGCCGACCAGGCGCGCCGCGTCGCCGCCGCCTTCGTGACCTCGCCCGAGAAGGTGATCAACCTGATCAGCGTGGCGGGTTCGGACCAGGTCACGGTCAAGGCGCGCATCGTCGAGGTGCAGCGTTCCGCCGTCAAACAACTGGGCCTGGACGTCAACGCCGTGCTGAACACCGTCGGCGACGGCCTCAGCTTCGGCCAGTCCGCCACCTTCGGCGTCAATGGCAGCCAGCTGGGCGGCGGCGTCCTGCGCTATCTGGACCAGAGCGGCGACGGCAACAGCCTGTCCACCAATCTGCGCGCCTTCGAACGCGCCGGCCTGATGCGCACCCTGGCCGAGCCGAACCTGACCTCGGTCAATGGCGAGAACGCCGAATTCCTGGCCGGGGGCGAGTTCCCGGTGCCGGTGTCGCAGAGCAGCGACGGCGGCTCCAACAAGGTCAGCGTCGAGTTCAAGCCGTTCGGCGTGCGCCTGGCCGTGCGGCCGGTGGTCCTGTCGGAAGGCCGCATCTCGCTGCAGCTGTCGACCGAGGTGTCGGAACTGACCAGCGAGGGCGCCTTCACCCTGAACGCCACCTCAGACACCGCCCTGGTCATTCCGGCCCTGACGGTGCGCCGCACCTCGACGACGGTCGAACTGCCCTCGGGCGGTTCGCTGATGATCGCCGGCCTGCTGAGTGAAAAGACCCGTCAGAACATCGACAAGCTGCCCGGCCTGGGCGACGTGCCGGTGCTGGGGTCGCTGTTCCGGTCGCGCGACTATGTGTCGGGCGAGACCGAACTGGTGGTGATCATCGAGGCCTATCTGGCGTCCCCGACCGCGCCGGGGCGTCTGCAGACGCCGGCCGACGGCGTCCAGATCGCCAGCGACGCCCAGACCATCTTCTTTGGCCAGCTGACCCAGAAGTACGGCAGTCCGTCGCCCGCCGATGCGCCCGCCGCCGGCTGGCAGGGCCCCGTGGGCTATGTGATCGAATGAGGCCTTCCGTGAACCGAGCCGCCATCGTCGCCCTGTCCGCCTGCGCCGCCTTGCTGACGGCCTGCGCCTCCTCGCAGACCCTGGGGCCTCCGCCGCTGAACGCGACGTCGCGCTATGTGCTGCAGGTCGAGCCGGGTATGGACCGCATCGCCCTGGCCGTGCACGACCAGGGCCTGTCCGGCAATCAGCAGGCGGCCCTGGCGGCCCTGGCCGGGCGGTTCAGCGCGGCCCGCGCCGATGTCATCCATGTGGAGGCCCCGTCGGGCGACGATCCGGTCGCCGCCCAGGCGGCCTGGGGCGTGCGTGACACCTTGGCGTCGATGGGCGTGCCGATGGAGCGTGTCGTGGTCACGGCCTATGCGGCGCCCAATCCGCGCGCGCCGGTTCTGGCCGGGTTCGAGGTGCTGCGCGCCCACGTGCCGAACTGCGCCGAGCTGCAGCAGCCCGCCGGCGCCAACTTCTCGAACCAGCCGTCCGCCGCGTTCGGTTGCGCGGTCACCGCCAATCTGGCGGCCCAGATCGCCAATCCGCGCGATATCGTCGCCCCGGCCGACATGGGCCCCGCCGACTCCGCGCGGCGCGGCAAGGTGCTGGAGGTCTATCGCGCCGGCACGATCACCTCGGCCCCGCAGGAGCCCCTGGTGGACGGCCGCATCTCGCAAGCGGTGGAATAAGCGCATGACCACAGCCCCCGCCCCCCGCGCCTTCGACAACTACGACGACGCCTTCGACGTCGACATGGATTTCTCCGAGCCGATCGCCGGCGCGGCAGGCCGTGAGGCGGCGGGCGAGGCGTCGCCTCTGCGGTTTACCGCTCCGGCGGCCGCCGCACCCGCCGCTCAACCGGCCGCGGTGCGCCAGGCCCTGGCCCCGACCGACCTCGGCGAGCCCGCTCCCCTGGCGGGTCCCGTGGTCCAGGCGCCGGCGAACCCGCCCGTCGCGAGCCTGGCGCCGACCGGCCTGGCGCCCTCGGGCCTGGCCCCGGCCAGCGCCATCGGCGAAGTCTCGGTGCCGCGCATCGCCATCCACGTCTTCGCCGAACGCCAGGACACCCTGGCCGCCGCCGAGCGCGCCGCCCAGGACCGCCGCCTGTCGCGGGCGACCACCCAGATCCGCATCGGCGGGGTCGCCGCGGCCGTCGCCACCTATCAGCACGAGCCGACGCCGCCGCTGATCATCGTCGAATGCCTTCAGGACCCCCAGACCCTGCTGCGCGAAGTGGACCAGCTGGCCGAGGTCTGCGACGCGGGCACCAAGGTCATCGTCGTGGGTCCGACCAACGACATCCTGCTGTTTCGCGAACTGATGCGCCGGGGGGTCAGCGAATATCTGGTCGCGCCGCTTCAGCCGCTGCAGCTGATCGCGGCCATCGGCGGCCTGTTCAACGATCCGGCCCAGCCCTTCGTCGGCCGTTCCATCGCCTTCGTCGGCGCGCGAGGCGGGGCGGGGGCCTCGGCCGTGGCGCACAACACCGCCTATGCGATCTCGGAACGGATCGGCGCCAACACCGTCATCGTCGACTACGACCTGCCGTTCGGGACCGCCGGCCTGGACTTCAATCAGGACCCGCTGAGCGGCGTCGCCGACGCCCTGGGCCAGCCCGACCGGCTGGACTCGACCCTGCTGGACCGGATGATGGTGCGCTGCACGGACAAGCTCAGCCTGTTCGCCGCCCCCGCGACCCTGGATACGGACTGGGACATCTCGACCGAGGCGTTCGAGGAGGTGACGACCCGCATCCGCTCGACCGCCCCCTTCGTCGTCCTGGACCTGCCGCACCTGTGGACGCCGTGGATGCGCCGCACCCTGATCAGCGCCGACGAGGTGGTGGTGGTCGCCACGCCCGACCTGGCCTCGCTGCGCAACGCCAAGAACATGATCGACCTGATCCGCCACGGCCGGCCCAACGACGCGCCGCCGCGCCTGGTGCTGAACCAGGTCGGGGTGCCGGGCCGTCCCGAGATTCCGGCGAAGGACTTCGGCGCCGCGCTGGGCGTCCACCCCAGCCTGGTGATCCCCTTCGACGCCAAGACCTTCGGGGCGGCGGCGAACAACGGCCAGATGATCCTGGACGCCGGGGGCAAGACCAAGGCGGCCGAGGCCTTCCAGACCCTGGCCCAGATCGTCTCGCGCCGGGAACTGCCCGTCATCGCCGGTCCCAAGACCTCGACCCGGACGGCGGCGCCCAAGGCTTCCAGCGGCCAGTCCAAGTCGCTGTTCGCCGGCCTGTTCAAGAAGCGCTGACGGGTGTTCGGCAAGCGCACAGCTCAGCCCGGCGGCGGCGTGGCGGCGCCGATGCGCCCCGCCCCCCAGCCGGGACCGGCGGCCGAGGCCGTCTCGGTCTTCACCGTCGACGCCGCGCCGCAGCCGGCGACTGCCCGTGCGCCGATCTTCGATTTCGACGACCTGGACGCCGGCGCGCCCACGCCGACCAACCGCACGCCGCCGGCCGGCGCGCCGATGGCCGACCGCCTCGACGCCCTGGCCGGGCGGCCCAAGCCCGCGCCGGAAGCCCCGCGCCCCTCGCCCAAGGCGCCCGGCGCCGGTCCCAAGCCGACCGCCGGCCTGGAACAGCTGAAGAAGGCCCAGGCGGTCGCCGAGATCGTCCGTGAACAGAGCGACTACTATCACGCCACGAAGACGACCATCTTCAACGCGCTGATGAACACCATCGACCTGGCCCAGCTCGCGCACCTGGACCAGAAGGCGGCGTCCGAGGAGATTCGCGACATCGTCGCCGAACTGGTGGCGATCAAGAACGTCTCCATGTCGGTCGCCGAGCAGGAGCATCTGGTCCAGGACATCGTCAACGACGTCCTCGGCTACGGCCCGCTGGAGCCGCTGCTGAGCCGCGACGACATCGCCGACATCATGGTCAACGGCGCCGGCCGGGTGTTCATCGAGGTCGGCGGCAAGGTCCAGCTGACCAATGTCCGCTTCCGCGACAACACCCAGCTGATGAACATCTGCCAGCGGATCGTGTCGCAGGTCGGCCGCCGCGTGGACGAAAGCTCCCCGATCTGCGACGCCCGCCTGCCGGACGGCAGCCGCGTCAACGTCATCGCCCCGCCGCTGGCCATCGACGGCCCGACGCTGACGATCCGGAAGTTCAAGAAAGACAAGCTGACGATGAAGAATCTGGTGGAGTTCGGCTCCATCAGTCCCGAGGGCGCGCGGGTGCTGGGCGTCATCGGCGCCTCGCGCTGCAACCTGGTCATCTCGGGCGGCACGGGCTCGGGCAAGACGACCCTCTTGAACACCCTGACGGCTTTCATCGACCCGACCGAGCGCGTCATCACCTGCGAGGACGCCGCCGAACTGCAGCTGCAGCAGCCGCACGTCGTGCGCCTGGAGACCCGGCCGCCGAACCTGGAAGGCCAGGGCATGATCTCCATGCGCGACCTGGTGAAGAACTGCCTGCGGATGCGCCCCGAACGGATCATCGTCGGCGAGGTGCGCGGGCCCGAGGCCTTCGACCTGCTGCAGGCCATGAACACCGGCCACGACGGCTCGATGGGCACGCTGCACGCCAACAGCCCGCGCGAGGCCATCAGCCGGATGGAATCGATGATCACCATGGGCGGCTACGGCCTGCCGTCCAAGACCATCCGCGAGATGATCGTCGGCTCGGTCGACGTCATCGTCCAGGCCGCGCGCCTGCGCGACGGCTCGCGCCGCATCACCCACATCACCGAGGTGGTGGGGCTGGAAGGCGACGTGATCGTGACCCAGGACCTGTTCCTGTACGACATCACCGGCGAGGACGAGCACGGCAAGATCGTGGGCCGACACCGCTCGACCGGCATCGCCCGTCCCCGTTTCTGGGACCGCGCCCGCTACTATGGGCTGGAGCGCGAACTGGCCGAAGCCCTGGACGCGGCGGAGTAGGACGATGCTGCCGATCCTCGCCGCCGTTCTGGCCTTCATCACCATCGGCGGCCTGGGTTGGGTCTTCGTCGGCGGCGAGGATTCCTCGGCCCAGGCGGTCAAGCGCGCCAAGGCCCTGGGCGACGGCGCCAAGACCCCCGCCCTGGCGCGAAAGGCCGCCGCCGCGGCCGCCAACACGCCCGAGGCGCGCCGCAAGCAGATCATGGTCCAACTGCAGGAAGCCGACCGCCGCGACCGCAAGGCCCGCACCAGCATGGCCTCGCGCCTGCAGCAGGCGGGGCTGGGGATCAGCGTGCGCGCCTTCTACATCATCGGGGCGGCGGTGGGCGTCGTCGCCTTCCTGATCGCCCTGTTGCTGGGGCTGCACATCATCCTGGCGCTGGGCGTCGGCCTGATCTTCGGCCTGGGCCTGCCGCGCTGGGTCGTCGGCTTCCTGGGCAAGCGGCGAATGAAGAAGTTCTCGCTGGAATTCCCCAACGCCGTCGATGTGATCGTGCGGGGGATCAAGTCCGGCCTGCCGGTCCACGAATGTTTCCGCATCATCGGCCGGGAAAGCCCCGCGCCGCTGGGGCCCGAGTTCAAGACCCTGAGCGAGGGCTTAGCCGTCGGCCTGACGCTGGAACAGGCGCTGGAGAAGATGTTCGTGCGCATCCCGACGCCGGAACTGCGCTTCTTCACCATCGTCATCGCCATCCAGCAGAAGACCGGCGGCAACCTGGCCGAGGCGCTGAGCAATCTGTCGGCCGTGCTGCGCGCGCGCCGGATGATGGGCGAGAAGATCAAGGCCCTGTCGTCCGAAGCCCTGGCCTCGGCCGGCATCATCGCCAGCCTGCCGCCGACCGTGATGATCGCGGTCATGTTCATGAGCCCCTCCTATATGATGCCGATGTTCACCGACATCCGGGGCAACTTCCTGCTGCTGTTGGCGGTGACGCTGATGGCGACCGGCGTCTTCGTCATGAAGCGCATGATCTCCTTCAAGTTCTGAGGCGGGGCGATGGAAGGCTTCATCCGTTTCATCACCGACCCGCAGAACCTGCTCAGCCTCGGCGTGGGGGTTCTGGTCTTCGCCACGGTCCTGACGCTGCTGTCGTCGATGACGGGCGGGGTCAAGCTGGACAAGCGGATGAAGGCCGTGTCCGAACGGCGCGACGAGCTGAAGCGCCGCTCGCGCGCGGCCCTGGCCAGCGGCGCGGCGGGCGGCCTGCGCCACACCGACGAAGGCTTCAAGAAGCGGGTCGTGGACCAGCTGAACCTGACCAAGCTCTTGGAAGACCCCAAGGTCGCCGACCAGATGGCCCAGGCGGGCTATCGCGGGCCGCGTCCGCTGACGACCTTCTACTTCTTCCGCCTGGCCTCGCCGATCCTCTTCTTCGTGGCGGCGGGCTTCTACATGTTCGTCATCAAGATCGTGGACTGGCCCACGATGAACAAGGTCACCCTGACCTTCGCGGCGGCGGTGGCGGGCTTCTATGCGCCCAACCTCTATCTGAAGAACCGTATCACCAAGCGGCGCACCTCGATCATGCAGGCGTTCCCGGACGCGCTGGACCTGCTGCTGATCTGCGTCGAGGCGGGGATGTCGATCGAGGCGGCCATCACCAAGGTCAGCCAGGAGATCGGCGCCTCGTCCATCGACCTGGCCGAGGAGCTGACCCTGTTGTCGGCCGAACTCAGCTACCTGCCCGAGCGCCGCGTCGCCTATGAGAACCTGGGCAAGCGGACCAACCATCCGGGCGTCAAGGCGGTGGCGACCGCCATGACCCAGGCCGAGGTCTATGGCACGCCGCTGTCGACCGCGCTGCGGGTCATGGCCAAGGAAAACCGAGACCTGCGCCTGTCCGCCGCCGAGAAGAAGGCCGCGGCGCTGCCGGCCCAGCTGACGGTGCCGATGATCCTGTTCTTCCTGCCGGTGCTGTTCATCGTCATCCTGGGCCCGGCGATCCTGAACGTCATCGACATGATGAAGAACGGCGGCTAGCCCTCGGCCGCCGCCTTCAGGCCCTGGACGATGGCCTCGTGCGCCTGGCTGAGGCCCGGCTTGTGCTTGTCGAGAAACAGTTCGCCGCGCAGCCCCGCGAACTTCAGGCCCGACGAGACGATGCAGCTGCCCTTTTCCAGCTCCTCGATGTCGATGTAGCGCAGGGTGCGGAACAGGAAGCCCCGGTTCTCGGTCCACACCAGCCGGACATAGGGCCGCCAGTCGGCGACGCGGGCCATGGCCCGACGGTCGGCCTGGCCCGGATAGGATTCCGTCATGACCAGCTGGCCGCCGAAGGCGATGGCGCCCTCCAGGTCCCGCTCGTGCGGGTTCCAGCGGTTCCATTGCGACAGGTCGGAGACCAGGTCCCAGAGCTGGTCGGAGGTCGCCTTCACGCCGGCGCGTTTCTCGATCTTGGTGTCGTCCATGACGCCGATCTGGCACGGCTTGGCGCCGGAAGGAAGGCGTCTTAATCGGGTTCGACCACCTTCAGCCGCCGCCCGTCGTCCAGCCCCAGCCGCGTCTTGACCTCGAACAGGTCCGCGCCGGCAGGGATGACCAGCAGGCGTTTGGGCTGGGCCGTGTTGACCGCGACCACCCCGCCCTTGGGGCAGATGTCGAAACAGTCGGTCCCGGTGACGGTCAGCGCGCCCTTGCGGCCCTTCTTGCCCTTCTTCAGGTGAAGGTATTTCCGCAGCGCCTTCTTCAGCGTCAGGTCGCCGTCGGGACCGAAGCCGCCGTCCAGCTTCTTGGAGCATTTGCGGCACACCAGGACGACGTCGCGCCATTCGGTGGTCGTGCTCTTGATCGGCTGGGCCATGAATCGATGATCGTCGAGCGATGGTGGTTGCACAAGCCGGCGCGGCGCCCTCACCATCCGACGGGCTGAAAATTTCACGGGACCTTCACATGCGCCGCCTGATCGCCGTTTCCACGCTCGCGTTGCTTCTTGGGGCGGGCGCCGCCCACGCCCAGGTTCAGGTCACGACGGTGGACGCCGCCGTCCAGCGGGTGATGCCTGAGGTCGTCGCCTGGCGGCGCGACTTCCACCAGCATCCCGAACTGGGCTTTGCCGAGACCCGTTCGGCGGGCGTGATCGCCGAGCACCTCCGTTCGCTGGGGCTGGAGGTTCGCACCGGCGTCGGCAGGACCGGGGTGGTCGGGGTGCTGCGCGGCGCCCGGCCCGGGCGCGTGGTCGCCCTGCGCGCCGACATGGACGCCCTGCCGGTGCAGGAGGCGACGGGCCTCGACTTCGCCTCGACCGCGACCGGGACCTATATGGACAATACGGTCCCCGTCGCTCACGCCTGCGGCCACGACATGCACATGGCCATGCTGATGGGCGCCGCCGAAGTGCTGGCGGGGATGAAGGACCAGATCAGCGGCGCGGTGGTCTTCATCTTCCAGCCCGCCGAGGAAGGCGCACCTCCCGGCGAGCCCAAGGGCGGCGCGGCTTTGATGATCGAGGACGGCGCGCTGAACGATCCGAAACCCGAGGCCATCTTCGGCCTGCACGTCGTGCCGGGGCGGCCGGGAACCGTCTTCTATCGGCCCGAAGGCTTCATGGCCGCCTCGGACCGGGTGGACATCGCCCTGAAGGGCAAGCAGACGCACGGCGCCTGGCCCTGGCGCGGGGTCGACGTGGTCGCCACCGCCGCCGCGATCGTCCAGACCATCAACACCCTGACGGCGCGGACCGTCGATCCGACCACGACGCCGACCGTCTTCACCATCGCCACGGTCAACGCCGGCGTCCGTTACAACATCATCCCCGACAGCGCGACGATGTCGGGCACCCTGCGCACCTTCGACGTGGCGCAGCGCGACGCCCTGGTGGCGCGCGCCGAGGCCGCCGTGGAGCATGTGGCCGCCACCTACGGCGCGACCGCCGAGTTCGACGTCAAACAGAATGCAGCCCTGGTCTATAACGATCCCGGCCTGTCGGCCTGGCTGGCGCCGGTGCTGACCGAGGCGGCGGGCGAGGGGAACGTCAATCCCGCCACGCCCCCGACCACGGTGGCCGAGGACTTCAGCTATTTCCAGCAGGCGATCCCCGGCGTCTTCTACCACCTGGGGGCCAGCCCCGACGGCGTCGATCCGGCCCAGTCCGCGCCGAACCACTCGCCCGAGTTCTCGCCCAACGAAAAGGTGCTGCCGCTGGGGGTCAAGACCCACGTCCTGACGGCGCTGCGTTTCCTGGAGCGGCCCTGAAACCTAATTCAGGTCGCCGGACGGGGAAGCTCCAGTTCGGCGGCGAGGCGGGCCAGTTGTCCGGATTGCGGGTGATGAATATCTCGACGATCCGCCCGTCCTCGATACTCAGGGCCGTGGTCTGCAGCACCCGCCCGCGCTCCAGGCTGACAAAGCCGGGCAGGCCGTCGATCCACAGCAGGCGCAGGAAGACGAAGGAATCGGTTCCGTATTTACGGTTCAGACCGGCGTAAAGGCGCTGGATGCGGGCCAGGCCCTCGATGGGATTGCGGAAGGCGATCACCTTGCCGCCGCCGTCCGCGCGCAGCGTCACGGTTTCGGACAGCAGGTTGGTCAGGGCGCCGACATCGCCGCTACGGCTGGCGTCGAAGAAGGCGCGGGCGATGCGGTCACCCTCCTCGCGTTCGACGACATAGCGGGGCCGGGCCTCCCGTACATGGCGGCGGGCGCGGGCGGCCAGTTGGCGCACGGCGGTGGCGTCCCGGTCCAGCGTGGTCGCAACCTCGTCAAAGCCGACGCCGAAGACGTCGTGCAGCAGGAAGGCGGCGCGTTCCAGCGGCGACAGCCGCTCCAGCGCCATCATCAGCGTCAGGGTCAGGTCGTCCTGAGCCGTGTCGACCGGCGTCTCCACAAACGGTTCGGGCAGCCAGGCGCCGAAATAGGTCTCGCGCCGCGCCCGCGCCGACTTCAGCACATCCAGAGCCAGACGGCTGGTGGTGCGCGTCAGCCAGGCGCCGGGTTCGCGGATTTCGTCCGCATCAACGGCGCGCCAGCGGAGCCAGGCGTTCTGGACCACGTCTTCGGCCTCGGCGACCGAACCCAGCATCCGATAGGCCAGACGCACCAGCCGGGGCCGGTGCGTCTCGAACAGGTCGGTCGCCGGATCAGGCGGCGACACGCGCTGCATCCGCCGGATGGGCCAGGCGCAGGCCGATGGCCAGCCGGTTCCAGCTGTTGATCAGGCCGATGGCGAGGGAGAGATTGACCTGTTCCGCATCGCTGAACTGGGCCTTCACCAGGGCGTAGTCCTCGTCCGGCGCCTGGGTCTGTTCGATCCGGGTCAGGGAGTCGGTCCAGGCCAGGGCGGCGCGCTCACGGTCGGAATAGAGGCTGGATTCGCGCCAGGCGTTCAACATGTAGAGACGCATCTCCGTCTCGCCTGCCTTGCGTGCGTCGGTGGCGTGCATGTGGATGCAGAAGGCGCAGCCGTTGATCTGTGAGGCGCGCACCTTCACCAGTTCCAGCAGGCTGTGCTCCAGCCCGCTGGCGCTTATGGCTTTCGAGACGCCCAGCATGGCCTGATAGGCTTCCGGTGCGATCTTGTAGGGGTTGCTGAGGCGTTCGGTCATGGTCGTGTCTCCGTGCGCGGGATGCGCGATACGGCCATGACGAGACAGGTCGGGCCGCTGTGACACGCCCCGAAGATTATTTCGTCAGCCGTTCGAACACCGTCTGGATGACCTGGCGATAGACGGCTGTCAGGGCCTCCAGTTCGGCGAGGGGAACGCGCTCGTCGATCTGGTGCATGGTCTGGCCGACCAGGCCCAGTTCCAGCACCGGGCACAGGGCGCGGATGAAGCGGGCGTCGGAGGTGCCGCCGGTGGTCGAGGCCTCGGGGCGTCGGCCGGCGACGGCCTGGACCGCGTCCTGGACCGCCTCGACGAAGGCGCCCGGCTCGGTCAGGAAGGCCTCGCCCGAGCACAGGTGCTCCAGGGTGATCTGAAGCCCGGTCGCGGCCTGGACGGCGCCGGCCTCGCGGTTCAGCCAGTCGATCAGGGCGTCGCCCGTGTGGCTGGGATTGAAGCGGATGTTCAGCCGCGCCTTCGCTTCGGCGGGGATGATGTTGGTCGCCGGATTGCCGATGTCGATGGTGGTGATTTCCAGGTTCGACGGGGGAAAACCCTCATAGCCTTGATCGAGAACGTGGTCGTTCAGGCGGGTCAGCAGCCGGGCGATGACCGGCGCGGGATTGGCGGCGCGTTCGGGATAGGCGACGTGGCCCTGCTTGCCCTTGACCGTGATCCAGCTGTTCAGCGAGCCGCGACGGCCGACCTTGATCATGTCGCCCAGGTGCTGGGACGAAGAGGGCTCGCCGACGACGCAGGCGTCGATGACCTCGCCCTCGGCGGCCAGGGCCTCGACCACGCGCCGGGTGCCGTGCAGGGCCGGGCCTTCCTCGTCGCCGGTGATCAGGAAGGAGAGGCTGCCGGGAACGTCTCCGTCCGCCAGCACCTGCGATACGGCGGCGACCCAGGCGGCGATCCCGCCCTTCATGTCCACCGCGCCGCGTCCATAGAGGACGCCGTCCCGGACCTCGGCCTCGAACGGCTGGGACGACCACTGGTCCGACGGGCCCGTCGGCACGACGTCGGTATGGCCGGCGAAGCACAGGTTGGGCGAGGCGGTCCCGCGCCGGGCGTAGAGGTTCTCGATCCGCGCATCGACGCCGGCGCCGCCGGGCCCTTCGAAAGCCATGCGTCGGCAGGCGAAGCCCAGCGCCGTCAGATGGCGTTCCAGCACGTCCATCGCCCCCTCGTCGGCCGGGGTGACGGACGGAATGCGGATCAGGTCGCGGGTCAGTTCGACGGGATCGATCAAGGGAATTGATGCGCGGCTCATGCGGCTATGCTTTAGGACCATCACGCGAATGCGAGAAGGCGCCATGCCCAAGATCGACATCGAGACAGCGCCGACGGTGAACGGGACCGACTATCCCGACCCTTACGGCGAGCCCTGCAAGCCGCGCCGGCGCTGGCGGCTGGGCGATGCGGTCGGGCTGGACCAGTTCGGCGTCAACCTGCTGCGGCTGCCGGGCGGCGCCTGGTCCAGCCAGCGTCACTGGCACGCCGCCGAGGACGAGTTCGTCTGGGTGCTGGAAGGCGAGGTCGTCCTGGTCGAGGAGGACGGCGAGACGGTCCTGCGCGCCGGCGACTGCGCCGGGTTCAAGGCCGGCGTTCCCGACGGCCACAAGATCGAGAACCGCTCGGGCCGCGAGGCGGTGCTGCTGGAGGTGGGAACGCGCGACCCCGCGGCCGACGCCTGCGACTACCCCGACATCGACATGGTCGCGCCCGCGGGCGAGGACCGCTATTTCCATCGTGACGGCTCCCCCTATCCGAGACACCCCCGAAGAACGTGACCATAGAATCCATCGACACCGGCCCCGCCGCCCCGCCCGTTCCGCCTCCGCCGCCGGAAGGTCCCTCCAGTCCCTGGGGCATCCGTGATTTCCGCCTCTTGTGGTTCGGCCGCGTCGTCGCCGTGCTGGCGATCCAGATCCAGTCCTCGGCCCTGTTGTGGCAGGTCTATGAGATCGCGCGGCGCGATCATCCGGTCGAGCAGGCCAGCCTGTACCTGGGGTTGGTGGGCCTGTGCCAGTTCCTGCCGCTGCTGGCCTTCACCCTGCCTGCCGGGGCCATGGCGGACCGGCGCGATCGCAAGCGCACCGTGTGGATTTCGATCCTGGTCGAGGGGCTCTGCGCCCTGTCCTTCCTGCTGATGGCCCTGCATGGGGCGCCGCCCCTGTGGGGGCTGTTGGCGACCGCCGCCGTGTTCGGCGCGGCGCGGGCCTTCCTGGCCCCGGCCAGCCAGGCCTTCCTGCCGATGGTGGTGGGACGCAAGGCCCTGCCGCCGGCCATCGCCGCCCAGGCCATCGCCTTCCAGGTGGGGGCCATCGCCGGCCCGGCCCTGGGCGGGGTGATCGTGGGGGTCAATGTGCCCCTGGCCTATGCCGTGTCTCTGGGCATGTTCCTGCTGGCGGTCGCCGCCTTCATCCTGATCCGCACCAGCGGCAGGCCCGCGCCGCAGACCCACAGGCTGTCGCCGGTCGAATCCGTCAAGGAGGGGCTGGCCTATGTGTGGAAGACCAAGATCGTGCTGGGCGCCATCTCGCTGGACCTGGTCGTGGTGCTGTTGGCGGGGGTGGCGCTGCTGACGCCGATCTTCGCGCGCGACATCCTGCACGTCGGGCCGCAGGGGTTCGGCCTGCTGCGCGCCTCGTTCGGCGTGGGGGCCATGCTGATGGCCATCTATCTGAGCCGCTTCCCCATCGTGCGGAACGGCGGGCGGTGGATGTTCGCGGCGGTGGCGGTGTTCGGGATCTGCACCCTGACGTTCGGCCTGTCGAAGATTGTCTGGCTGTCCGGCGCGGCCCTGTTCATCGGCGGGGCGGCCGACATGATCAGCGTCAACGTCCGCCAGACCCTGATCCAGCTGGCCACGCCCGATCACATGCGCGGGCGGGTGTCGTCGGTGTCGATGCTGTTCATCGGCGCCTCCAACGAACTGGGCGAGGCCTATTCCGGCCTGATGGTCCGGATGCTGGGCGCGGTGGGCGCGGCGGTGTTCGGCGGCTTCGGAGCGTTGGCGGCGACCGGCGCGTGGTCGGCGATGTTCCCGGGGCTGAGGAAGGCGGATCGGCTGACGTGAGTTGGGTGAGTGCTAGTGAGCAAGGGGTGCTAGTGAGCAAGAGGTGAGCCGATCACGGACACGCCGCGCCATTGCCTCCGCTCACTTCTTGCTCACTAGCACTAGCACTTCTCACTCGCCGCCTCACCACGGCCTGAAATGTTTCGACAGCTTCAGTCCCTGGCTCTGATAGTGGCTGCCGCTTTCGCCATAGAGGCGGCTGGGGCGTTCGGTCAGGGGTTCATAAACCAGGCGGGCGACGATCTGGCCGTGCTCCAAAAGGAAGGGCGTGTCGTGGGTGCGGACCTCCAGCACCCCCTTCGATCCCGCGCCATGCGCCTCGTCCGTGCCGAAGCCGGGGTCGAAGAAGCCGGCGTAGTGGACGCGGAACTCGCCGACCGATGGGTCGATGGGCGTCATCTCGGCGGCCTGGTCCACGGGGATCTCGACATCGTCGGACGAGGCCAGGATGTAGAACTCGCCTGGGTCCAGCAGCAGTTCGCCGCGACGCAGCGACAGCGGCTCCCAGAAGTCGCGCGGGTCGTGGCCGTCGATGTGGTCCAGATCGACCACGCCCGCGTGGCGGCGGCCGCGGAAGCCGACGATGTCGCCGCTTTCCAGATCGACGCCGACCGAGCGGGTCTCCAGCTTCGGCGGTTCGCCGGCCTTGAGCCGCAGCTGGTTCAGCCGCGTGCCGGGACGGACCAGGATCGAGAAGGTCTGGGGCGCGACCTCCATATAGAGGGGGCCGTCATAGCCCTCGTCCACGTCGTCGAAACTGGCGCCGCGATCGGTCAAAAGGCGCACGAAGACGTCGACCCGGCCGGTCGAGCTTTTCGGATTGGCCCGCGCGATCAGCCCCCTGGGCAGTTTCAGCCGCTCCTGCAGCCGCACGATATAGACGCAGCCCTTTTCCAGCACGACGCCGGCCGAGGTGATGTCGATGGCGTGCATGGCCACGTCGGCGATCCGTTCCTCGACCTTGCGGCGGCCGGGCAGGAAGGAGGCGCGCACGCGCCAGGCCTGGTCGGACAGGCGCAGGTCCAGGCTGGCGGGCTGGACCTGGTCGGCGTCGAAGGGGGTGTCGGACGCGATCGCCCCCGTGGCGATCAGCGTCTCGATGGACTGGGCGGGCAGGATGCCGGGGCGGGGGGCTTGGAAAACGCTCATGCCATCTGTCTCACACGGTTTTCGCGACTTGTCTTCAAGTCGCGCTTGCGGCCCGCGCGCGGCGGGGCGAGCATATAGCCCATGCACGACGGACCTGCCTATACCGCCGAGACCAACGGCATACTGATCCGGGTCCGGCCCAGCTATCTGGCGGGCCAGTCCGATCCCGAGGGCGGGCGCTGGGTCTGGGCCTATCAGGTCGAGATCGTGAACCTGTCGGGATCGACGGTGCAGCTTATGGCGCGGCGCTGGACCATCACCGACGGGCGCGGCCATGTCGAGGAGGTGCGCGGCCCTGGCGTAGTCGGCGAACAGCCGGTGATCGCGGCGGGCGCCAGCTATTCCTACGCCTCGGGCTGTCCGCTGACGACCGACAGCGGCTCGATGGTCGGCGCCTATTACATGACGGATGCTGACGGGCGCGGGTTCGAGGCGGCCATCCCGGCGTTCTCATTGGATACGCCCGGCGCCCGGCGGGCGCTGAACTGAATCCTCCCCCGTGAGCGCAGCGAAACGGGGGAGGGGGACCGCCGAAGGCGGTGGAGGGGGCGACCGCACCTTTGGCGCCGGACGCCTGGTCACGGCCTGATTACGTTGAGATCGAGTTTGGTTCCGCCCCCTCCACCACCCTTCGGGCGGTCCCCCTCCCCCGCGTTGCGGTGGAGGATCGAAAAGGCGGATGGGGCTGCGTCAACCCGGATGAACCGCAGCCCCGCCCCCTGGAGTCTCGCCGGCCGCTTGCGCGAACCGGCGAGGGGGAAGGCGGCCCTTAAGGGGCATCTGTGACGGGATTACGAAATCCCCGCGCGAAGCGCCGCGCTCAAGTAGCGCGAAGCGCGATAGCGCCCTTAGATATAGCGCCTCAGGCTGCGGGCCAGGTCAGACGCGCCGTCCTTGCCGCGCTTGACCTGGGGCTGATAGGCGACGCGGGCGTGTTCGACGCAATAGACGCCTTCCGAGGCGCGACGGCCGCAGAAGCTGAACTCGCGCGACGATGGGTCGCCGATCGGCCATTTGCACATATGGGCGCCCAAAGTCATGACCGTCGCCGTGCCCGGCAGGTCCGGAACGGGGGCGGGCGCCGGGGCCGCGGGCTGCGCCGGCTTGGGCTGGACGGCCTCCAGGCGGCGCGGGGCCGAGGGCTGGGCCGGGGCGGCGGGCGCCGCGGTGCGCGGACGGGTGGTGCGGAAGGTCGTGGCGGTGCGCGCCGGCTGCGAGGGCGCGGCCCGGCCCGACAGGCCCAGGCGGTGCACCTTGCCGATCACGGCGTTGCGGGTGACCCCGCCGCCCAGTTGCTTGGCGATCTGGCTCGCGGACTGGCCTTCCAGCCAGAGCTTCTTCAGCGCGCCTACGCGGTCGTCGGTCCAGCCTGCGGTCATGCCACCCTCCAGCGAGTTTGGATTCAATATCTAGGCCCAGGCTCCCCTCCCGGGGTCTTGACCTACAACCAATCGTAAACCAGCCGTTAAGAGACGCAAGATGTGCGATTCGCACTGTCCACAGAAACCAGATGTTGAATCATCGTTAAGGTTAATCTGGGCGATTGGGTGAAAAGTGAGCGGGGTGAGCAAGAGGTGAGCTGACCGTGCCTTGCGCGTTATAAGGATCGCCTACCCAGCGCCGCTGCTTCGCTCACCGCCGCTCACTTTTCACCGAGAGCAGCCCGCCTGCTCCCTTGCGCCGCAGGGCCTCGAAGCGCATCTGGCCCCGCATGACCGAGACGACGCCCGACCTGATCTCCACCCGCCCCGCCGGATTGCCGCAGCCGCGCCGTTATCCGGGGATCAACTGGATCGGGGTGCAGACCCTTTATCTGCGCGAGGTGCGGCGGTTCTGGAAGGTGGGGGCCCAGACGGTGGCGGCGCCGGTAGTGACGACCCTGCTCTATATGCTGGTCTTCGTGGTGGCGTTGCAGAACGCCCGGCCGCCGCTGCACGGCACGCCCTTCGCCCTGTTCGTCGCGCCCGGCCTGATCATGATGGCCATGCTGAACAACGCCTTCGCCAACGCCTCGTCCAGCCTTATCCAGGCCAAGATCATGGGCACGGCGACCGACTTCCTGACCCCGCCGCTCAGCCCGCTGGAGCTGACGCTGGGCTTCACCCTGGGGGCGGCGACGCGCGGCCTGGCGGTCGGGCTGGTGACGGCCATCTGCGTCCTGCCGTTCGCGCCCCTGCACATCGCCAATGCGGCGGCCGTGATCTGGTTCGCCCTGGCGGCCAGCTTCATCATGGGGATGATCGGGGTGCTGGCCGGACTGTGGAGCGAGAAGTTCGACCATCTGGCGGCGGTTCAGAACTTCATCGTCATGCCGATGACCTTCCTGTCGGGCACCTTCTATCTGGTGGACAACCTGCCCGGACCGTTCCGGACGGTCAGCCACTTCAACCCCTTCTTCTATCTGATCGACGGCTTCCGCTACGGCTTCATCGGCCATGCCGAGAGCAATCTGACCATCGGGGTCGCGGGGGCGGCGGTGCTGATGGTCGCCATGGGCGCCATCTGCTGGCTGGTGTTCCGCTCGGGCTGGCGTCTGAAGAGTTAGGCCGCTACCTAGTCGGGCGTCCTCCCGGAGATCCGCCCATGCTGTTCCGTTCAATCGCCGCAGTCGCGGCCCTGCTGGCCGCCTCGCCCGCGCTCGCCCAGGAGGGGGTCAGCGATCGCGCCGACATCGTCTCGGGCGCTCGCCAGTTCATCAAGCCGACCAACGCCGAACGCACCCAGGTCCTGGTCGGCTTCCTGACCGCCCTGGGCTTCACGCCCGACATCCAGGTCTTCCAAGGCGGCAACCGCACGACGGGGCCGATGGAGGGCGCCAATGTCGTCGTCATGGTCGGCGAGGGCGACAAGGACATCGTCCTGACCGCCCACTATGACGCAGTGAAGCTGCGCGACGGCTCCCTGTCGCAGGGCATCGTCGACAACGTCGGCTCGGTCATGGCGATGATGGAGGCGGCCAAGATCCTCGACATGGGCCTGGAGGGCCAGCCGGTCAGCCACCGCTTCGTCTTCGTCTTCACCGACCAGGAGGAGCTGGGCCTGCTCGGCGCCAAGGCCTTTCTGGAACGCCATGGCAAGGACCGCATCGCCGCCGTCATCAACGCCGATGTCGCCGCCTATGGCGAAACCATCATGTACGGCGAGAACAACGGCGATCAGTCGGGCTTCGTGCTGGAGACCGTCCGCAGCCTGTGCGCCGAGCGCGGCTTCGACTGCGAGGGTTTCCCGACCTATCCGCCCAGCGACGACCGGGCCTTTTCGGCGGCGGGCCTGCCGGTGGTCTCGCTGGGAACCCAGGACGCGGTCGGCGCCCGCCAGATGTGGCTGGCCTTCAACGGCGGCGAGAGCAACGGCCTGCGCGAGGGTTTCGTCCCGACGGTGTTCCAGCGCATCCATACGACCGAGGACAAGCTGTCCTATCTGAAGGGCGCCGACGTGGCGCGCTTCGGCCTGTTCGTCGCCGACCTGGCGCTGAACCTGGACAAGAAACTCGTCGAGTCGCGACCTGCGCCTGACTATGTCGAGCCGGATGAGGGCGAGCCGGAGGCGACGGACGAACCCGTCGCCGAGCCGGACGCCGCGCCGTCTGAATGACGCCGAACCGCGTCCCAGGCGCCCGGTCGAGAGGCGCGCTCGGCGCCGGTGTTGACTAAGCCGGTCACTAATCCGACAAGGCCAGTCCGTATGAAATCCGGCTCCGGCGTCATCGCGTCGGGGCCGTCTCGCTTTTGGAGGTGAAGTCCCGTGTCCACCGAACATCTGATGGGTGTCTACAACCGCGCGCCGCTAGAGGTGGAGCGTGGGCGAGGCGCGCGTCTGTGGTCGACCGACGGGACCGAATACCTGGACTGCGTCGCGGGCATCTCGACCAACGGCCTGGGTCACGCCCATCCCGAACTGGTCCAGGCGGTCAAGGACCAGGCCGAAAAGCTTTGGCACGTGTCCAACATCTTCCGCATTCCGGGCCAGGAAGCCCTGGCCGACGCCCTGTGCGAAGCCAGCTTCGCCGACGTGGTCTTCTTCACCAACTCGGGGACCGAGGCGGTGGAGTGCGCCCTGAAGACCGCCCGCAAATACCATTCGGCCAACGGCGCGCCTGAGCGGATCGACATCTACGGCTTCGACGGCTCGTTCCACGGCCGGACCTATGGCGCCATCAATGCGGCGGCCAACCCCAGCTATACCGATGGATTCGGCCCGCCGATGCAGGGTTTCCACCAGCTGAAGTGGGGCGACAAGGACGCGCTGAAGGCCGCCTTCGAGAACCCGACCACGGCGGCCGTCATCCTGGAGCCCGTCCAGGGCGAGGGCGGCTGCCGCGAGGCGCCGGTCGAGGAGCTGCGCTGGATGCGCCAGATGGCCGACGACAACGGCGTGCTGCTGATCTTCGACGAGGTCCAGTGCGGCATGGGCCGGACGGGCAAGCTGTGGGCCCACGAATGGGCCGGCATGGCGCCCGACATCATGGCGGTGGCCAAGGCGCTGGGCGGCGGCTTTCCCATCGGCGCCTGCCTGGCCTCGGCCAAGGCGGCCTCGGGCATGACGGTCGGGGCCCACGGCTCGACCTTCGGCGGCAATCCGCTGGCCATGGCGGTCGGGCAGAAGGCGCTGAGCCTGATCAATTCGCCCGAGACGCTGAACAACGTCAATGAAATCGCCGGCTATCTGAAGCAGCAGCTAGGCGGGCTTCAGGAACGCTTCCCCGACATCGTCGTGGACGTGCGCGGCAAGGGGCTGCTGATCGGGCTCAAGCTGGTCCCGAACAATCGCGCCTTCATGGCCCTGGCGCGCGACACGCAGCAGTTGCTGGTCGCGGGCGGCGGCGACAACTGCATCCGCCTGCTGCCGCCCCTGAACCTGACGCTGGACGAGGCGCGCGAAGCCGTCGCCCGGCTGGAAGCCGCCTGCGCGGCGGCGCGCGAAACACTGGCGGCGTGATCCGCAGCGGAGTTGGCAATGGTTCGGCACTTCCTCGACATCCACCGGCTGGCGGCCGCAGATCTGCGCGCCATCCTGGACGACGCCCACGCCCGCAAGGCGGCCCGCAAGGGCTGGCCGCAAGGCCGCCCCGACGCCGACGCGCCGGCCAGGGACCGCGTGCTGGCGATGATCTTCGAAAAGAACTCGACCCGCACCCGGTTCAGCTTCGACGCCGCTATCCGCCAGCTGGGCGGCGCCTCCATCATCGCCACCGCGTCCGACATGCAGCTGGGCCGGGGCGAGCCGGTCGAGGACACCGCCCGGGTCCTGTCGCGCATGGTCGATGCGGTGATGATCCGCGCCAACGACCATGAGGATGTCGAACGCTTCGCTCGCGTCTCGACCGTGCCTGTGATCAACGGCCTGACCGACCGCTCGCACCCGTGCCAGATCCTGGCCGACCTGCAGACGATCGAGGAGCATTCCGGCCCCATCGCCGGCAAGACCATCGCCTGGATCGGGGACGGCAACAACGTCTGCCACAGCTTCATGCACGCGGCGCCCAAGTTCGGCTTCCATCTGAACGTGGCCTGTCCGGCGGAGTATCACCCCGACCTGCGCGACCTGGAAAAGGGCGGCGCCGCCGTCAGCCTGACCAGCGATCCGCAACAAGCCGTGCGCGGCGCCGACGTGGTGGTCACCGACACCTGGGTGTCGATGGGCGACCAGGACTATGAGGCGCGTCTGGCCGCGTTCGAATCCTATGGCGTGGACGAGGCCCTGATGGCCCTGGCCGCGCCCGACGCGGTCTTCCTGCACTGCCTGCCCGCCCACCGCGGAGAAGAGGTCACCGACGCCGTGATCGACGGCCCGAAGTCGCTGGTCTGGGACGAGGCCGAAAACCGCATCCACGCCCAGAAGGCGATCCTGGCCTGGTGTTTCGCCGGCTGAACCTTGACGAAGTTTCATTAGGCGACCGCCGTTCCACGGCCTAGCTTCCCGCCGTCAGACCGGGTGGGAGGATGCCGATGCGAATGACCCTTCTGGCGGCCGTGGCGGCCGCCTGTTGCCTGCAGCCCCTGGCGGCGAACGCCCAGGCGGCCCAGCCGCTGTCCCAGGTGGTCGAGGGCGTCATGCGCGAGACCGGCGCCAGGGGGCTGGCGGTCGCGGTGATCGAGGACGGCAGGGTCGTGGACGTCCAGGCGCACGGCGACCGCAACGCCGCCGGCGATCCGCTTGGGACCGACACCATCATGTACGCCGCCAGCCTGACCAAGACGGCCTTCGCCTATATGGTGATGCAACTGGTGGACGAGGGCGTGGTCGATCTGGACCGGTCCATCGCCGACTACCTGCCGCGTCCGCTGACCGACTACGGCAGCGACGAGATCGAGGATCGCTACGCCCGCTACAGCGATCTGGCCGGCGATGAGCGCTGGCGCGAGCTGACGCCGCGCATCCTGCTGACCCATCGCTCGGGCTTCGCCAACTTCGGCTTCCTGGAGCCGGACGGAAAGCTGAAGCTGCACTTCGACCCGGGGTCCCGCTACGGCTATTCCGGCGAGGGGATCATCCTGTTGCAGTTTGTGCTGGAGCAGGGGCTGGGCCTGGATGTCGGCGCCGAGATGCGGCGCCGCGTGTTCGACCGGCTGGGCATGGGCCGCACCGCGATGATGTGGCGTCCGGACTTCGCCGCCAATCTGGCCGACGGCTGGACGATGGAGGGCGAGGTCGTGCCGCACGACGAACGGTCCCGCGTCCGCGCCGCCGGTTCGATGGACACCACCATCGCCGACGTGGCGAAACTGGCGGCCGGCGTGGTCGGCGGCGAGGGCCTGAGCCCCGCCGCCCGCGCCGAGATGATGCGCGCCCAGGCGCCGATCACCACCCGCTCGCAATTCCCGACGCTCCAGCCGGAACTGGCGCCCGCGGACCAGCGGCCCGGCCTCGCGGCGGGCCTGGGCGTGATCCGTTTCGAGGGGCCTCAGGGACCGGGCTTCTTCAAGGGCGGCCACGACGACTTCGTCGGCAATACCTGGGTCTGTATCGAGCGCGGCCGCCGCTGCGTCGTCATCCTGGCCGACGACGTCCGCGCCGAGGCAGGCTTTCCCCGCATCGTCCGCGCCGTCCTGGGCGACACCGGAACGCCCTGGACATGGGAGTACGGCGACAATCCGCTGCTGCCCTGAAGGGGCCGGCCCAGGTCAGTCCTCGGTTCCCATCGGCGGTGAGGCTGTCCAGGGACCCAACGCCAGCACGCCGTCGAAGCCGCCGTCTTCGGCCGGCGTCCAGATGACGCCGCGCGCGTCGGGTCGTAGCTGGCCATCGCCGGGCTCACGCCGCATTCGTCCGTCCCGCAACTCCACGACGATCCGCCCTGCTGCGCGATCTTGAGGCTGAGGGTCTCGCGGGCAGGCAGGTGGCCGGTGGCGGGCACGCCGATATAGGGGTAGCGCGCGAACGGCGTCTTCTGCGCATGGATGTTGCCGGTCAGGGCGATGACGCGGGCGTCGGGCCGCCTGTGCCGCGCCTGGCCCAGCAGATAGCCCATGTTCAGCTCGTACCAGGCCTGGGCCAGACTCTCTCCGCGCGGGCTGCTGAGCGGTTGGAAGGCGTGCACGGCGATGTCGCGCCCCGCCGCCTTCAGTTCGCGGACCCGGTTCAGCAAGGCCAGCAAGCCCTCGCTGGTGCGACCGTCCCCCTCAATGCGACGTTGCAGATGAGGCGTTCGCCGGTGGCGAAATTGTGGCCTCGATCCCGCCTACTGCAGGTTCACGTCCGCCACGCCGCCGGCGTCGGGCGTCGTCTTGGTCAGGTTGGCCTTCAGCACCTGATAGCCGAACCCCAGGGCGCCCTTGTCGGAAACCCAGACGCGCCCGTCCTCGGCGTCGAGCCGGATCAGGGTCAGGTTCGGGTCGTCCTTGCCTTCGGGATACCAGGCGGCGACGACCGGGTTCCAGTATCGGTCGATCCGGGCGCGGTCCGGATCAATGGACAGGACGCCGTGGATGCAGGCCTGAACCTTCTGGTCCTTGGCCTGATAGCAGAACATGCCCGGCTGGCCGCCTCCCGCTCCGCCCGCCGCCACGTCGCGTGCGAAATCGGTGTCGGTGCGGGTGAAGAACCAGATGGCCCCCGTCTCGGGCTCGCCAAAGCCGGTCATGGGCTGGTGGTGATAGCCCGGCTGGTCCAGGCCCAGCATGCCGGTGTTGGACTCCTTCAGGCTCTTCCAGAATTCCTTTTCCGCCTCGGCGGGCGTCAGCGTCTCGGCCATGGTCGTCTCCTGTGTCGGGATCAAGCAGGATCAACCGTCCGGGCCGATAGCGGTTCCTGACCTCAGCCGGAAACCCACGGCGCCCGCACCGCCCCGAACAGGGTGGTCAGATGCACCAGCAGCAACAGGGCCACGGCCGCCGCCCCGATCATGATGAACCGCCAGGGCATCATGCGCGGCCCCTTGAACGGATCGGGCGGCCGCGCGCCGCGCCAGCCGCAGAAGACCATGACGGCCAAGGCGACGCCCAGCAGGATCAGGGTGGTGGTCAGGTTCATGCCGACGCCAGTGACGCAAGGCGCGCCGCCTGGCAAGTCCGACCGTCGGGCGCGCCCGCAGGACTTAATGCGCCGTTAACCACGTTCGGCCGACAAGGCGGGACGGCGTCGGCGTGCTGTCCACAGGGTTGACGGATCACCGCTAGATATTGCGGTTAACCACGCATTTACACCCTCGATATGGACGGTATAGCCTATGTTCCATGGGTCGGGAGGCGAATCAGTGAGCGCAGCGGCGCCGTGGAGCGTTAAGGGGATAGACCCCAAGGCCCGGGAGGTCGCCAAGGATCTTGCGCGTCGGTCCGGCATGACGCTGGGCGAATGGCTCAACTCCATGATCATGGAAGACGAGGACGAGGGTTACGCCACCCTTCCACGCCGCGGCCAGGCCTCGGAACCCTATGAGCGCCGTAGCCGCAGCCGCCGTCTGGACGACGCCTATGGCGCATCCGGGGACAGTCTGGACCGGATCGGCGCCTCCATCGACGCCATCGCCGCGCGGCTGGAAGCGGCCGAGCGCCGCTCGACCCTGGCGATCCAGGGCGTCGATCAGGCCGTCTCCGGCCTTGTGCGCCGGCTGGACGGGCACGAGCTTCAGGTCAAGGCGCAAGGTGCGCGCCTGGATGACGTCGCCGAGGAGCTGCGCGAGGGCCATCGCCGCCTGCGCGCCTTCGAACGCGACACCGGCCCCCAGACCCAGGAAGGCTTTTCCAAGCTGGAAGGCGCCCTGGGCGCCCTGACCGGCCGCCTTTACGACATCGAGGAGCGCCAGCGTCTCAGCGTCGCCGAATTGCGCGAACGGATGGAGGCGGCGGAAAAGGCCGCCGGTCCCGGCGTCGGGTCCGATCTTCTGGCCCAGGTCGGGGCGCGGCTGGACCAGGCCCAGAGCCGCACGACCGAGGCGCTGCGCACCCTGGAGCGATCCTTCGCCGATCTGGACCAGCGGATGCGGGCCGCAGAGGGCCGCATCGTTCCTGAAAGCGCCCGCGACGCCGCCCGGTTCGAGAAGCTGGCCGAATCCCTGTCGCGCCAGATCGACAGCAACCGCATCGAGATGATGCAGCGGCTGGACGCCGCCGAGGTCGGGGCCCGCATCGAACGCATCGAGCGCGCCGTCCAGACCGTCGCCGACCAGGCCCAGGCGTCCGAGCGCAAGGGGGCGATGGGGATCGAGGCCATGGGCCGCGAGGTTCTGCGCATCGCCCAGAACCTGAGCGGCCGCATGAAGGCGCTGGAGACCGACGACGAGGCGCGCGCCGCCGCCATCGGCCGCACCGTCGGCGCCCGGCTGAACGAGGATTTCGCGCGTCACGTCGATCGCGTCGATCAGCGCCTGACCGCCGCCGACGACCGCAACGCCCTGGCGCTGGAAAAACTGGGCGGCGAGATCACCCGCATCTCGGACCGTCTCAGCGACCGCATCGCCCAGTCGGAACGCCGCTCGCAGCAGGCGCTGGAAGACATCGGCCGGCGCCTGACCGAAAGCTCGGAAAAGATCGAGCAACGCTACGACCGCGCCTCGGGCGAACTGGCCGAGCGCATGCGGATGAGCGAGGAGCGCACCGCCCGGCTGCTGGTCGAGGCGCGCGAAAGCCTCGAAACCCGCGCCCCCGCGCCCCTCCGCGACAAGCCGCTGGACGCGGTGCAGGCCATCGCCGAACGCGCTCACACGGCGCAAGGCGTCTCGGCGTCGGTCGAGGGCGACTGGCGCGCCGCCGCCTTCCCGGAAGACGGTTTCGGCGCCGACGACGGCTGGTCCTCCGATCCGGTCACGCCCGAGGTGGAGACGGCCTCGCCCTTCCCGTCCGGCCTGTTCGCCGCGCCGGAAGCCGAGACCGAACCCCAGGAGCCCGCCTTCGCCCCGGCGCGCACGGAAGCGCGCCCGGTCGAGGCCGAACCCGTCATCCAGCCGTTCGGCGGCTTCGGCGGCGCCGATGTCGAGGATGCGCTGGAGGCGGTGTCGCCGGGCTTTTCGACCGGCCCCGCGCCCGCCGACCGCCCCGTGCTGGAAACCGAAGACGAGGATTTCGCCGGCGAGACCGATTTCGTCGATCCGCGCCGCCTGCAGGCCCAGATGGGCGCGGCGGCCGCGGCCGGTCGCGCGGCCTCGACCCGCGGGGCGGTGGACGCCGCCCGCGCCGCCATCGCCGCGTCCCCCGAGCCCGAGGGCGAACCCCGCGCCGGCTTCGGCCTGAAGCCCCGGCGCGGCGGCAAGTCCAAGCTGCAGGAACGGCTGGACAAGCAGGCCGCCCGCGACGGATCGACGGTCAAGAAGGCCTTTCTCGCCTCGGTCACCGCCGTGGCCCTGACCGGCGGGGTCTATGGCTATGCGGAACTGACCGACGGCTCGGGCCTGCCCCGTTTCGAACTGCCGAAATGGGGTTCGACGCCCGAGCCGGCCGCGCCGCCGGTGGGCAAGACGATCGCCGCGACCCTGACGACCGACGCCGTCCCGGCGCTGAACCTGGCCGGTCCCGGCGCCGCCGAATACGAACGGGCCCTGGGCCAGATCGAGGCGGGCGACAACAGCGGGGTCGCGCTGATGACCCGCGCGGCCGAGCTGGGCTATGCGCCGGCCCAGACCTACTTAGGGCAGCTTTATCTGTCCGGCGGCGCGGGCCTCGACGCCAATCCGGCCGAGAGCCGCCAGTGGGGCCGCCGCGCGGCCGAAGGCGGCGATCCGCGCGGCATGCACCTGTACGGGATGCAGCTGTTCGAAGGCGACGGCGGCGCGGCCAACCAGGTCGAGGCCCTGACCTGGCTGAAACGCGCGGCCGAGCGCGGCCTGCCCGACAGCCAGTACAATGTCGCCCGCATCTATGAGACCGGCGCCGACGGCGTGGCCAGGAATCCGGCCGAGGCGCTGAAGTGGTACATGATCGCCGCGCGCGGCGGCGACAGCGAGGCGCAGGCGGCGGTGACCCGTCTGCGGCCGACCGCCAGCGCCACCGCCCAGCGCGCCGCCCGCGCCGCCGCCGACGCCTTCGTGGCCCAGGGTCAGGCCCCTGAGCAGGCTTCGGAGCAGGCCGCCGGCTGATCCCTTTCCGGTCCGGGTGGCGAGCCGCCGCCCGGATCGCTAAGACCCCCTTGTCGCCGTCCGGCGCCTGTTCTCTCGCTCCAGCCGAAGGCGCGTCCTTTGGATATCTATCTGCCGATCGCCGAGGTTTCGGTGAACTGGCCGACCCTGGTGATCCTGGGGGCGGTGGTCGGATTCGTGTCCGGCCTGTTCGGCATCGGCGGCGGATTCCTGATGGCGCCGATCCTGGTCTTCCTGGGCATCCCCCCGACCGTCGCCGTCGCCAGCCAGGCCAGCCACGTCGTCGCCTCCTCGACCTCCGGCGTCATCCGCTACGCCGGCCAGGGTTCGGTCGATTTCAGGATGGGCGCCGTCATGGCCAGCGGCGGGGCGGTCGGGGCGCTGGCGGGGGTCGAGGTGTTCCGCTACCTGCGCCTGCTGGGCCAGGCGGACCTGGTGGTGGCCCTGTCCTATCTGGTCTTCCTGGGCGCCATCGGCTCGCTGATGCTGAACGAGAGCCTGACCGCCATCCTGCGCCGCCGCCGGGGCCTGTCCGCGCCGCACAAGGAACGCCGGCGGCCCATGTGGCTGTACGGCCTGCCGCTCAGGATGAAGTTCCCCAAGTCCGGCCTCTATATCTCGGCCCTGCCGCCGTTCGGCCTGGGCGTCTTCGCCGGCGTCCTGTCGGCCATCATGGGGGTCGGGGGCGGCTTCATCCTGGTGCCGGCCATGCTCTATGTCCTGCGGATGCGGGCCGGGGCGGTGGTGGGCACCAGCCTGTTCCAGATCATCATCACCACCGCCATCACCACCATCCTCCAGGCCGGCCGAAACCAGACCGTCGACATCCTGCTGTCCACCATATTGCTGCTGGGCGGGGTCGTCGGCGCCCAGATCGGGGCGCGCTTCGCCGGCCGCTTCCGGGCCGAGGAGCTGCGCGCGGCCCTGGGCCTGATCGTGCTGCTGGTCGGCATCCAGATGGGGCTGGAGCTGTTCGTGCGGCCCAGCGACATCTTCCTGCTGGCGCCGGGGATATCGGACTGATGCAGGCGCTTCCTCCACCCCCGCCCGCGATCACGGCCCAGGCTCCGGTTCTGGCGCCGGACCGGTCCGAGGCCACGACCGAGGACCTGCGCGTCGCCGCCGCCCTGACCGACGCCCAGGTTCGGGTCGATTCCAGCTTTCGCGGCGCCTCCATCGTCTTGTACGGCGCGGTGTTCAATCCGACCCCCGATCCGGCGGACGTGGTGGTGGTGGTGCGCGGCCCGGATGCGCCCGTCCGCCTGGTCAAGAAGACCCGCAAGATGGGCGTCTGGCTGAACAGCCGCCCGGTCCTGTTCGAGGGCGCGCCCGGCTTCTACATGACCGCCTCGACCCGCCCGCTCAGCGACATCGCCGACTTCGGCCAGCTGCGCCGGCTTGGCGTGGGCGTCGATCACCTGCGCATAGACGCGCCGGAGGAGGCCTCGACCGTCACCCGCTACGGCGTGCGCGACGTGGTCGTCAGCCGGCTGGGCGACGACTATCTGGACTGGCGACGCGCGGTGATCCGGCTGAAGGAGGCGGCCGCCCTCTACGACACCGATCCGCAAGGGGTGGAGTTCGTCGATCGCGGCCTGTTCCGCGCCGAGGTCAGGCTGCCGACCGTGGCGCCCACCGGCAAATACTACGCCGAGGTCTGGCTGTTCCAGGACGGGGAGCCCCAGTCGGTATCCAACCTGACCCTGACGGTCGAGAAGGTCGGGCTGGAGCGCGACATCTATGAGTTCGCCCACCGCCGCCCCTGGCTCTATGGCGTGCTGTGCGTCGTCCTGGCCGCCCTGACGGGCTATGGCGCCTCGCGCATCTTCAGCCGACGGAGTTGAAGCCGAGTTCCGCGCGCAGGGCCTCGGCCGTCAGCCCGCCCGCGCGCAGTTCCGCCAGGGTCACGGACCGGTCCCGCTTGGCGTAGCGCCGCCCGTCCGGCCCGGTCAGCAGCCGGTGATGGCGATAGACCGGCGCAGGCCAGCCCATCAGCGTCTGGATCAGCCGCTGCACATGGGTCGCTGCGAACAGGTCCTGGCCCCGGACCACATGGTCGATCCCCTGCAAGGCGTCGTCGTGCGTCGCCGCCAGATGATAGGCGACGCCCGTGTCCTTGCGCGCCAGAACCACGTCGCCCGCCGCCTCCGGACGCACGGCGACGGTCCCCGTCTCGCCGTCCGGCCCCTCGCCCTCTTCCACGAAGGTCAGGCCGTTCCACGCCGCCTCGCCCAGCGTCGCGCGCGCCCGATCCAGCGACAGGCGCCAGGCGAAGGGCTTGCCCGACGCCAGCAGCCGCGCCTCCTCGTCCGCCGGATGCGGACCGGGCCGAACCGTCTCCATCGCGCCGTGCGGGGCGTCGCCGATGGCGTCGAGGATGTCCTTGCGTGTCCGGAAGCAGCGATAGAGCAGCCCGCGCGCATTCAGCGTCTCGATCACGGCCGAGTAGTCGGCCAGATGCTCGGACTGGCGCCGCACCGGCGTCTCCCAGTCCAGCCCCAGCCAGGCCAGGTCCTCCAGGATGGCGGCGTCGTATTCCGGCCTGCACCGGGTCGGATCGATGTCCTCGATCCGCAACACGAACCGCCCGCCCGCCGCCTTAGCCGCCGACCAGGCGGTCAGGGCCGAAAAGGCGTGGCCCCGGTGCAGGCGGCCGGTCGGAGAGGGGGCGAAGCGGGTGGCGAACATGTCAGTCGTCGGCAGGGTCCAATAGGCGAACCCAGTCGCGCGCGGCGTGAAGGATGCGGACGATCTCGACCCTGTCGGAGACCCGATAGAAGATCAGATAGTCGTCCATCGGACGTTTGCGCAGATCCTGCACGCCGGCTTGAGCATAGGCGCGCGGTTGATCGACCAGCGTCTCGCAGGCCACGAGCAGCCGGCGCACGAACCGTCGCGCTGCCGAGATGCTGTCGCGGGCGATGAAGGCCTCGATTTCAGCAAGATCGCGTTCGGCGGCCCGCGCGAAGACCAACCTCATTCGCTGTCGTCTGCCCAGCGTTCGGCCAGCCGAGCTCGAACTTCCTCGATCGTGGAAACACGGCCGGCGTCGGCGTCATCGATTCCTTCCTGAAGCTTTCCCAGCAAGGCCGCCAGCCGGGCTTCATGCTCCTGCACCAACCGCACGCCGGTGCGGAGCACCTCGCTCTTGGAGCCATAGCGGCCGTCCTTGACCAGGCGGTCGACCACCTGTTCCAGGCTTCCCAGTTCGACAGTCATGGTCATGGCGTCTTCTCCATCTTGAACCAATAATAGTTATTCACGCCCGACTTTGACAGCCGCTTTGCGCGACTGCTGCATTTCCCAAAGGCGTGATCTCGGGGCATACAGATTCCATGCCCGTCGCCCCCGCCCCTCAGGACATAGCCGCCGCGCGCGAGGCGCTGGCCGCCGCCGATCCGGCGCTGGCCGTCGCCCACGCCCGGACGCCGGTGTTCGAATGGCGGCTGAGGCCCGGCGGATACGAGGGCCTGTTTCGCATGATCGTGGAGCAGCAGGTCTCGGTGGCGGCGGCGGCTTCGATCTGGGCGCGGACGGTCCAGGGGCTGGGCGGGGCGGTGACGCCCGAGGCGGTGCTGGCGCACGAGGTCGAGGCGCTCAGGACTTTCGGCCTGTCGGGGCAGAAGGCGAAATACGGGCGCGAGATCGCCCTGGCCCAGGTCGAGGGCCGCATCGACCTGGAGCATATGCAGACCCTGTCCGACGAAGAGGCCGTCGCCGCCCTGACCGCCGTCAAGGGCGTCGGCAAATGGACGGCCGAGACCTATCTGATGTTCTGCGAGGGACGGCTGAACGTCTTTCCCGGCGGCGACGTGGCGTTGCAGGAGGCGATGCGCTGGGCCGACTGCGCCGAACTGCGCCCGAACGAGAAACAGGCCTATGCCCGCGCCGAGATCTGGCGGCCGCATCGCGGGGTGGCGGCGCACCTGCTGTGGGGATGGTATGGCGGCGTCAGGCGCGGCGAGATCGCGCTGGAGGGCCTGACGCCTTGACCCCCATCGATCCGGCCCTGACCGAACCCTTGCGCAATCCCCAGACCGTGCTGGCGGCGATGGATTTCGCGGGCGTGGCGGTGTTCGCGGCGACCGGCGCCCTGGCGGCGGCGCGCGAGAAGCACGACGTCGTCACCTTCGCCTTCTTCGCCGCCATCACCGGGGTCGGGGGCGGGACGCTGCGCGACCTGTTGCTGGGCCTGCCGGTCTTCTGGGTGCAGGACTGGCGCTATGTCGCCGTCTGCCTCTTGGCGGCGGTGGCGATCTGGCTGGCGGGCCAGCGCGACTGGCGTTTCCGCGCCCTGCTGTGGCTGGACGCCATCGGCCTGGGCGCCTATGGCGTCATGGGCGCGGCCAAGGCCGAGGCGGCGGGGGCGACGCCGCTGATCTGCATCGTCATGGGCACGCTGACGGCCTGTTTCGGCGGGGTGGTGCGCGACATCCTGGCGGGCCAGCCTTCCATCCTGCTGCGCCGCGAGATCATCGTGTCGGCGGCGATCGCCGCGGCGACGCTGTATATGGCCCTGCGCTTCCTTCAGACGCCGATCTGGCCGGCGGCCATCGCCTCGGCCCTGGTCGGCTTCCTCCTGCGGGCCGGCGCCCTGAAATGGGGCTGGAGCCTGCCCGGCTTTCCGTCGCGCAATTGAGCGCCATCCGTCGCCTCTTCGTCATGGCGGCGTCTTCGAATCGGGCGTAGGCTGAGGGCCTCGGACTAGGGAAGGAGACGCGTCTTCAATCCTGTCGCCTCATTACCCCCTGTTGCACGCGGGAGGGCCTGATGCAGGTTCTTCACCGTCCGCCGTCGGGCTTTCCCGCCCTGGTGCTGAACGCCGACTTCCGGCCCCTGTCCTACTATCCGCTGTCGCTGTGGCCGTGGGAGGAGGCGGTCAAGGCCGTCTATCAGGACCGGGTGGACGTGGTGTCCCTGTATGACAAGGTGGTGCGCTCTCCGTCGATGGAGATGCAGCTGCCCAGCGTCATCGCCCTGAAGACCTATGTGGATCAGGACCGCAGCCCCGCCTTCACCCGCTTCAACGTCTTCCTGCGCGACGGTTTCGCCTGCCAGTATTGCGGGGAATCGACCGAGCTGACCTTCGACCACGTCATCCCGCGCTCGCACGGCGGGCGCACGACCTGGGACAACATCGTCGCCGCCTGCAGCCCCTGCAATCTGCGTAAAGGGGGACGCACGCCGCAGCAGGCGATGATGCCGATCCGTCGCAATCCCTATCGCCCCAACGCCTGGCAATTGCAGGACGCGGGCCGGCGGTTCCCGCCGCACTATCTGCACCAGAGCTGGCTGGACTACCTCTACTGGGACATCGAACTGGAGCCCTGAGCGGCTCCATCGGGTTCGGTCTCCGCGCGAGAAATCCGCCCTGTTCGGACGATCCCGCCAAACGCGGATTGGTGTTCCGGCCTCCCATATTCTATACGCATCATTCAGCGCCTGTTCAGACGCGCGGGACTAGATCGACCCTCATGTTTAGCAAGTCCGCCAGTTTGATCGTCGCCGTCGCGACCCTGGCCCTCGCTCCGGTCCTTCCTTCGGCGGCGAGCGCCCAGTCACGCGACGACCGCCAGCAGTCGCAGCAACAGCAGCAGCGTCCCCCGCGCGTCAGCCCCGACGAGGCGCGCCGGCGCGGCGGCGAGGCCGGCGGCGGGCGGCCCATCGACACGCGTCCGCGCGGCGACGGCAACTATTCGGTCCTCGTCGAGCGCAGCGGCCAGGTGCGCGAGGTCGTCGTGGACGGCCAGACCGGCCAGACGCGCGGCGGCGGCGACAGCAACAACAACAACAACAACAACCAGCGTCGCAGGCCCCACTGATGCGCGTGCTTCTTGTCGAGGACGATGTCGATCTGACGCGTCAGCTGAAGGCGGCCCTGTCCGATGCGGGCTATGCCGTCGATCACGCCCCGGACGGCGAGGAGGCCCATTACCTGGGCGAGAACGAGCCGTACGACGTCATCGTGCTGGACCTGGGCCTGCCCAAGATCGACGGGGTGTCGGTGCTGGAACGCTGGCGGCGCGAGGGCAAGACCACGCCGGTGCTGATCCTGACGGCGCGCGGCGCCTGGTCGGACAAGGTCGCGGGCTTCGACGCCGGGGCCGACGACTATCTGACCAAGCCCTTCCATACCGAGGAGCTGCTGGCGCGGCTGCGGGCCCTGCTGCGCCGCTCGGCCGGCATCGCCTCGGCGACCCTGTCGTGCGGGGGCCTGAGGCTCGATCCGCGCGCGGCGCGGGCCAGCGTCAACGGCGAGCCGCTGCGCCTGACCAGCCTGGAGTACCGGCTGCTGCACTATATGATGATGCACCAGGGCCGGGTCATCAGCCGCACCGAACTGGTCGAGCACCTGTACGACCAGGACTTCGACCGGGATTCCAACACCATCGAGGTCTTCATCGGGCGCGTCCGCAAGAAGGTCGGCGCCGACCGGATCGAGACGGTGCGCGGACTGGGCTATCGGCTGACGCCGCTGGCCGGCGAGACCGAGGCGGCGTGACCGGCCCCGCATGAGCAGGGCCGCATGAGCGAGACGCCGGCGTCCGCAACCGCGCCGCGCGGCGCCGATTGGGGCCGGTTCGTGGGCCGCCCCGGACGGTCGCTGACCCGGCGGCTGATCTGGCTGGCCGCCGCCTGGATCCTGGTCGCCCTGGTCATCGCCGCGCTGGTCCTGACCCAGGCGTTCCAGGAATCGGCCCTGCGCCGCCTGGGCGATATGCTGAACGAGACCATCGACGAGATCGTGGTCGCCGCCAGCCGCACCGCCGAGGGCGAGGTCGTGCCCCAGATCCAGGATGCGCGCACCCTGCGCCTGCTGTCGGGCAAATACTGGCAGGTCCTGGAGATGCAGCCGGACGGACGACTGGTCAGCATCGCCCGCTCCACCTCGCTGTGGACCTATGACCTGGACCTGCCGCCGGATCTGCCGCGGCGGCTGGACGCGGCGTTCGGCGAGGTGATCACCTTCAACACCACCGGCCCCAAGGACGATCCGGCGACGCGCGAGCCGCTGCGGGTCGCCGCCAGCATGAAGACCATTCCCCGGCACGACGATCCGGTCGTCTTCCTGGCCGCCATCGACCGGTCCGAGGTGGACGCCGACACGCGCCAGTTCGCCACCCTGACCTGGGGCGCCATGGTGATCCTGGGGTTCGGCCTGGTGGCGGCGGTCTTCATCCAGGTTCGGATCGGCCTGCGCCCCCTGTTCGACCTGCGCGACGAGATCGCCGACGTGCGCAAGGGCAAGGCGGCGCGGATCGGGCGGCGCTATCCGCTGGAGATCCAGCCCCTGGCCGAACAGGTCAACCGCCTGCTGGATCACAACCAGGAGGTCGTGGAGCGCCAGCGCACCCACGTCGGCAACCTGGCCCATGCGCTGAAGACGCCGATCTCGGTCATGCTGGCCGAGGCGGGGACGGCGCAGGGGCCGCTGCCCGAACTGGTGCGGCGCCAGACCCAGGTGATGCAGGGCCAGGTCGATCACCACCTGCGCCGCGCCCGCGCCGCCGCCCGCGCCGCCCACGGCCTGGGCGAGACCACCGCCGTGCCCGAGGTGCTGGACGAGCTGGCGGTCATGATCGAACAGGTGTTCCGCGCCAAGGACGTGGAGATCGACTGGCGCGCGCCCGACGACCTGGCCTTCCTGGGCGAGCGCCAGGACCTGCAGGAGATACTGGGCAACCTGATCGAGAACGCCGCCAAGTTCAGCCGCCGCCGCGTCCGCATCGCCGCCGGCGAGAGCGGCCTGGGCCAGATGATCGTGGTGGTCGAGGACGACGGCGCCGGCCTGCCCGCCGACCAGCGCGACGAAGTCATGAAGCGCGGCGCCCGGCTGGACGAGAGCGCGCCGGGATCGGGCCTGGGCCTGTCCATCGTCGACGACCTGACGCGGGCCTATGGCGGGCGGCTGACGCTGGGCGACAGCGACATGGGCGGGCTGAAGGCGGTGCTGGAGCTGCCCGCCGCCCACACCGACGCCAGGGCCCCGGCCGCGCGCTGAGGCCCCCTTGGCGGCCGGGACGCCCGCGCCCATATGCCCCTGTAACACCCGCTGTTCCAGAAGGCCCCCGCCATGACCGACGCCCCGCCCGCTTCCGCCCCCGCCCCTGCCTCCAAGACCCTCAAGATCGACTTCGTCTCCGACGTGGTCTGCCCCTGGTGCGTCGTCGGCCTGGGCGGGCTGGAGACGGCGCTGGAGCGGCTGGAAGGCGAGGGCGTCTCCGCCGACATCGCCTTCCAGCCGTTCGAGCTGAACCCCGGCCTGGCGCCCGAGGGCGAGACCATCGCCGAGCACATCGGCCGCAAATACGGCTCCACCCCCGAACAGTCCGCCGCCAACCGCGAGATGATCCGCGCCCGCGCCGCCGAAGTCGGCTTCGACATGCGGATGGGGCCGGACAGCCGCATCTGGAACACCTTCGACGCCCACCGCCTGCTGCACTGGGCGCACGAGACGGCGCCCGAGAAGCAGAAGGCGCTGAAGCACGCCCTGTTCGCCGCCCACTTCACCGACAACAAGAACATCGCCGACGCCGGCGTCCTGACCCAGGCGGCCGAGGCGGCGGGGCTGGACCGGGCCGAGGCGGGCGAGGTCCTGGCCTCGGGCCGCTACGCCCGGGCGGTGCGGGAAGCCGAGGACCTGTGGCGTGCGCGCGGGATCAATTCGGTCCCCGCCGTGGTGGTGGAGGGGAAATACCTGATCTCGGGCGGCCAGCCGGCCCAGGCGTTCGAGGACGCCCTGAGGCAGATCGCCAGGGAGGCGTGAGCGGGCGGGCGGTTGGTGGAGGTGCTGGGGTGCTAGTGAATAGTGCTAGTGAGCGAGAGGTGAGCGGGGTTGAGCGCCGACCTTCGACATCGGCTCACCGTTTTGCTCACTAGCACTATTCACTAGCACCAATCACGGCGACCCAGTTTCAGACTCCGCCGTCGGAAAAACACCGTCTGAATAGTGCAGATCGTCTGAATTCGGCGCGGGTGCAAAGTCCTCCAGGGCGGCGACGCGGGCGTGGATGGCGACGCGCCCGGCCAGGTCGTCGGGCGCCAGGGCCACGGCGTCGCGGGCGATGCGCTCGATCTCCTCGGCCTGGGCCACGGCGCGGTCAACGACGTCGGGCGTCTTCTCCGGCCGGGGCGCGGGCGGCGGCGGCGGCGCGGCCGCCAGGTCCAGAAGCCGCGCGTGCAGCCGCATCCAGCGGGCGGCCTCGACGGCGCGCCCGGCGTGGACCGCCCGGTTCAGCCGCACCAGGGCCTGGCGGGCCATGTCGGCGTAGTCGGGCAGGCCGACCTCGGCGGCCATGTCCAGCGGATCGAGCGGCTCGGGATCGGGCTGGTCCGAACGGCGCCAGCCGTCCTCCCGGGCGCGGGCGCGAAATGTGGACAGCGCCATGCCGTAGCGCTCGCAGACCGCCTCGGCCGTCTCGCCCGCCAGATAGTCCGCCCGCGCCGCGTCCCAGGTCGTGTCGGAGGCGCGGCGATAGCCGGTGCGGGCGGCGGGCGGCCCGGCCAGGCTGGCGGCCCGCAGAAAGGCCTGTTCCGTTTCCGGCGACGGGTTCTGATCTATCGCCCGCCCGAACGCCTCCCACAGGCCGGCCTCCTTTAGGGCGCGGATGTCGGCCACCGTCTTGCGCGTCAACTCGGCATAGGCGGGATCGACCGGCCCGGCATAGGGCTGATCCTCGCCATAGTCTTCACCGTCCTCCACCCGGCCCTCCATCGCCGCTCCGCCCCATCCTGGAGGCCCGGCCATTATGAGGCGGCGGGAACGGGTGTTAGGTCGATTGGCGCGAGATTAGAAAAAGACGAGGGAATTCAGCGGCCGGACCAGCGGCAATAGGATGGATGGCGGGTGTCCATGTCGTCATTTCTCATCCACCGGCCGTGTATCGGTGAATTTCCGTTGCGACGCGACACCTCGGCGTGGAAATCTCGGAGCCGGCGGGAGGATGCACAATGATCAAGGCTCTAGCGTTGATGCTGGCGATGGCGTTTTCGGGCGGCGGCGAGACGGCGGCCGATCCCTATGCGGTCGGCCAGGTCTGGGAATACAGGACCCGCCCGCAGGAGACGCAATCGCTGCTGATGATCCGGGAGATCGAGGACAGGCCCACTATCGGGCGCGTCTATCATGTCTCGATCCTCGGCATCCGGCCCGATGCGACCTGGGGGCCGAACCAGATCGATCACTCTCCGGTCAGCCGCAAGACCCTGGACGCCAGCGTGACTCGCCTGTCGTCCAAACGACCGGAGGCGCCGGACTACCGACCAGGGATCGCCGACTGGCGTGCGGCGCGCGGCGGCGTCTTCACCATCAGCATCGCCGAAATCGTGGACCTGATCGATCAGCAGCTTTCAGGCGCGGGGAACTGAGGCGCGGTGTTCACGACAGGGCGGGGCCGACGACTACGCTCGTCCGAATTGGCGAAGGGTGGAGAGGCGGGACGCGGACCGGGCCTGCGAGGCCGGGCTCGACCGCTTTTCGCCAGGAACGCCCGCGCCGAGCGGCTGACGCGAAACCCTGCAGCGCCTTCATCGCTTCACTGTCTCCATCCTCGATGAGGGAGGATTCAGCCCGCGCGCGTCTTCTTCGGCGCGGCCGGCGTGTCGGCGGCGGTGACCAGATGACCCTTCCAGCCGGGCGGCGGCAGGAACCTGCCGGACTTCTCCTCGCGCGTGCCTTCGCGCGCGATTCGGGCGGCGTCGCGCAGGGCCTTGAGCGTGGTTTCGCGGTCGAAGATGCTGCTCATCGCGGGCTCATTTCTAGCAGAAGCCGCTTCCGCCGTCCCTCTCCCCGTGGGAGAGGGGAACCGCGTTCAGGTTGACTAACTGGAACGTCTCTCTCGCAGGAAGCCATTGATGGAGGTGGTCCTTCCAGCGCCGTTCAGCCCGGCGAGAAGGACGAGGGTGGACATGGACGCGATGCAGGAAAGAGATGCGTGATTGCTCTCGCTAGTAGAGATAAGCACTCCGTGCTTTATACGCCACCTCGGGTTGGGAGGGATTGATGGCTGGTCTTCGGATTTTTGTGTCGTCCACATGCTTCGACATGGGGGCCCATCGCGGTCAAATCAGAACCATGCTTGAGCGCATGGGCTATGAGCCCGTGATGAGCGACTATTCTGATATTCTGTATGATCCTCGCGGACACACGCATGCAAATTGTGTGAAAGATGTTCCGTCAGCGGACATAATGATTGTCCTTATTGGTTCGAGGTATGGTGGAACGGCCGTGCCCGATGCTTTGCCTTTGGTTGATTTGAAGAGGGTATTTGAGCAATCAAATTCAGACCCAAAAGCCCTAAAAGAGAAGCTTTCAATCACTCAACTTGAGGTTATGAAGGCTATAGAATCCAAAATCCCCGTCTTTGCCTTCGTCGATTCTCGCGTTTATGCCGACCATAATATTTATCAAACTAACAAATCCAAGCCATTTGTATCTGAGATAGAGTATCCATCTATATCAAAACAAGAAACGGCAAGATATATATTTGAGTTTATTACGTTTTTAACGCATAGGGTAACAAACAATGGCCTGATATCGTTTAGCGATTTCTCTGACATTGAGAGCCACCTGCTTCGCCAGTGGTCTATGTTGTTCCAAACGCTTTTGAACGAGCAGCGTGAAAAACAGTTAGATGAAAGGCGAACTGCTGTAGTTATTGAGCAGATTCAAGATCTTAAAGCTGTTATGTTGCAGTCTATCTCTGGAGCGAACGCAAGAGATGTTGCTCGCGGGGTAATTAAGTATAGGCGTATGCTTGATTTGCTTAGAGGTATGAGAGCCGTTCCATCTGCGCCGGACCCAACGACTTTCGAAGGCACACTCCAACAATTCCTGGATGAGACTGGCGTGGTCGACATCACGTCTTCGGACCGGTCAGGCATCTTCTCAAGCTTACTTATACTTAAAGATGGCACTTTCTTCGCCGCTCGACTCCCATTTCGATACGAGCGATTGGCAGAGGATTGGGAAACGTGGAAGCAACTCTCCGGAGAATCAAAACGGGAAATACTTGCGGCCGTTTCGGAGGCAGAGCCGACGATGCCGATCATTCGCTATAGGAATGAGGATATAAACACTTACCTGGAAAAAATGTCCGAGCGCCAAGCGGGAAGCCGAATGCTTTGGTCCTTCGATAGTGAGCCCGAAGGCAGGCCGGCAAAGGAGGCTGCTCAGCCTGAAACTCCATCTGACGGTCCGACGCGAAAGCGAACAATCTCGAAACCCAAGCGTAAGCCTGAATAAGAGGGGTGCGATGGCCCTCAGACCTTCACCTCCACCACCCCGCCCCCGGCGCGGAACTTGGCCGACATCTCCGCCATCCCGGCCTCCGACTCGGCCAGGCTCGCGCCCGCATCATTCTGCCCTCGCGCGGCGTCCCGGATGTCCTGGCTGATCTTCATGCTGCAGAATTTCGGGCCGCACATGGAGCAGAAGTGGGCGGTCTTGTGGGCCTCCTTGGGCAGGGTCTCGTCGTGGAATTTGCGGGCGGTCTCGGGGTCCAGCCCGAGGTTGAACTGGTCCTCCCAGCGGAACTCGAACCGGGCGCGGGACAGGGCGTCGTCGTGCAGGCGGGCGGCGGGGTGGCCCTTGGCCAGGTCGGCGGCGTGGGCGGCGATCTTGTAGGTGATGACGCCGTCCTTGACGTCCTGGCGGTCGGGCAGGCCCAGATGCTCCTTGGGCGTGACGTAGCAGAGCATGGCCGTGCCGAACCAGCCGATCATGGCCGCGCCGATCGCGCTGGTGATGTGGTCGTAGCCCGGCGCGATGTCGGTGGTCAGCGGCCCCAGCGTATAGAAGGGCGCCTCGTGGCAGTGCTTCAGCTGCTCGTCCATGTTCTGCTTGATCTTGTGTATCGGCACGTGGCCGGGGCCCTCGATCATGACCTGGCAGCCCTTGGCCCAGGCGATCCTGGTCAGTTCGCCGAGGGTGCGCAGTTCGGCGAACTGGGCCTCGTCGTTGGCGTCGGCGATGGAGCCGGGGCGCAGGCCGTCGCCTAGCGAGAAGCTGACGTCATAGGCACGCATGATGTCGCAGATGTCCTCGAAATGCTCGTAGAGGAAGGACTCGCGGTGATGGGCCAGGCACCATTTGGCCATGATGGAGCCGCCTCTGCTGACGATGCCGGTGACGCGTTTCGCCGTCAGGGGCACGAAGGGCAGGCGGACGCCCGCGTGGATGGTGAAATAGTCCACGCCCTGTTCGGCCTGTTCGATCAGGGTGTCGCGGAACACCTCCCAGGTCAGGTCCTCGGCGACGCCGTTCACCTTCTCCAGCGCCTGGTAGATGGGGACGGTGCCGATGGGGACCGAGCTGTTGCGGATGATCCAGTCGCGGATGTTGTGGATGTTGCGGCCGGTCGACAGGTCCATGACGTTGTCGGCGCCCCAGCGGGTGGCCCAGACCAGCTTGTCGACCTCGTCATCGACGGAGGAGAGGACGGCCGAGTTGCCGATGTTCGCATTGATCTTCACCAGGAAGTTGCGGCCGATGATCATCGGCTCGACCTCGGGGTGGTTGATGTTGTGCGGGATGATGGCGCGGCCGCGGGCGATCTCGTCGCGGACGAATTCGGGGGTGACGAAGTCGGGGATGGCGGCGCCGAAGTCCTCGCCGTCGCGGATGCAGGGGGCGGTCTGTTCGCGGCGCAGGTTCTCGCGGATGGCGACGTATTCCATCTCGGGCGTGATGATCCCGGCCTGGGCGTATTCGTACTGGGTGACCGGGCGGCCGGGGACGCCCTTGAACACCTGGTGGTTCGAGGTGTCGAAGCGGGGGGCGAGGTGACGGCCGGAGGCGTGGCCGTTGTCCTCGGGCTTGACCTCGCGCGGGTCGGCGACGGGGGCGATGTCGCCGCGATCCAACTGCCAGGACGACTTCACCCTGGGCAGGCCGCGCTTGATGTCGATGGTCACGGTCGGGTCGGTATAGGGACCCGAGGAATCGTACAGCGTCACCGGCGGCTCGTTGGCCGAGGGGTGGACGGCGACCTCGCGGAAGGGGACGCGGATGTCGGGGTAAAGCTCGCCCTGGACATAGACCTTCACGCCGCCGGCGCGCGGGCCGGTGGGAATGCGGCCCGTTTCCGCCTCGACCGCCTTGCGGGCGTCGGCCAGCGGCAGTTCGACATTGGGCTCCTGCGGTTGGGTCGGCGGGGTGACGGCGATATTCATGGCGGCCTCGAGGGTTGAGGTCTGCCGACGTCGGGCGGAATTGGTCCTGTCGCGTGGACCCGCAGCGTTTCCCATCCCTTCGCCGGCATGACCCGGATCAGGTTCGACGGGTCAGAGGAGAAACCTCTATCTCAGCCGCTCGATTGCGACCCCCCGGAGAACGCATGCAGGGTGATCCTGCGAGGTCGCGGCGTCAAGCGGCTTGCCCCGGCGTTGACCGGCGCCTAGTCAGGGGCGGTGTCCAGTCAGTCCCTGATCATCGATTGCGACCCCGGCGTGGATGACGCCGTGGCGCTGTTCCTGGCCTTCGCCGCGCCCGAGCTGGAGTTGCTGGCCGTAACCACGGTCGGGGGCAATGTCGCCGGCGCCCGGACCCAGCGCAACGCCCGCATGGTGCGCCAGATCGCCGGGCGCGAGGGCGTGCCGGTCTATATCGGCGCCGAACGGCCGCTGAAACGGCCGCCGTCGGGCGCGGGCGCCTTCCACGGCGACGAGGGGCTGGGCGACCTGGAGCCGTTCGAGCCGACCGGCATCGTCGCCGACGGCCCGGCGGCCATGGCCATCGTCGACCTGGCGATGAGTCGGCCGCAAGGGTCCGTCGCCGTCGCCGTCATGGGGCCGATGACCAATCTGGCCCTGGCGATGCGGCGCGAGCGGCGGCTGGCCGAATGGCTGGGGCCGGTGGTGGTCATGGGCGGGGCGCGGTCGGAGGGCGGCAACATCACGCCTTCGGCCGAATTCAACGTCTGGGCCGATCCGGACGCGGCGGCGGTGGTGTTCGGCTCCGGCTGCGAGGTGATCGCCCTGGGGCTGGACGCGACCCACCAGGTGCGCGCGACCGAGGCCCGGATCGCGGCGATCGCGGTGATCGACAGCGAGGCGGCGCAAACGATCGCCGCCCTGCTGCGGTTCTCGCAGCGGGTCGAGCGCGAGATCGTGGGCTGGCCCACGCCGGACTGGGGCGCGCCGCTGCACGACCCCTGCACCATCGCCTGGCTGCTGAAGCCCGAGCTGTTCCAGACGCGGCCCTGCCGGATCGAGGTGGAGACGGGCTCGGAGCTGACGCGCGGCCATACGGCGGTGGAGTTCCGGGTCGATCCCCAGGCGGCGCGGCACCGCTGGGCGGTGGCGGCGGACGGGCAGGGGGTGTTCGACCTGATCGTCGAGAAGCTGAGGGGCGCGGCGTGAGGATCACCGTCGTCGGTTCGATCAACCTGGACCTGGTGGCCACGGCCCCCGCCCTGCCGGCGCCGGGCGAGACGGTGACGGGGGCGACCCTGGCGCGGCACCCCGGCGGCAAGGGCGCCAACCAGGCGCTGGCGGCGGAAAAGCTGGGGGCCGAGGTGTGCCTGATCGGCCGGGTCGGGGACGACGCCATGGCCGGCGAGGCCCTGGGGCTGATGGAGACGATGGGCGTGGACCTGTCGGGGGTGGAGGTCGATGTGGCGGCCCCGACCGGCGTCGCCCTGATCGCCGTCGATCCGTCGGGCGAGAACCAGATCGTGGTCGCGGCGGGGGCCAATCACCTGGTCACGCCCGAACAACTGCCGCAGCGGATCGAGGGCGCGCTGATCGTCCAGCTGGAGCTGCCGATCGAGACGGTCGAGGCGGCCGTGGGCCGGGCGACCGGCTTCGTCTGCGCCAACCTGGCGCCCGCCGCGCCGGTGTCGGAACTGTTGCTGCGCCGCGCCGACCTGATCGTGGTCAACGAGACGGAGGCCGCCTTCTACGGCGACGGCCTGCACCGGGGCGGCGGCCGGGTGGTGGTGACCAAAGGCGCCCGGGGCGCGGCCATGTACCAGCGCGGCGTCGAGATGGCCTGGGCCGCGCCGCCCGCGGTCGAGGCGGTCGATGCGACGGGCGCGGGCGACGCCTTCGTGGCAGCGATCACCGTCGCCCTGCTGGAAGGCATGGACCCCGCCGAGGCGCTGAGGTTCGCCTGCGCAGCGGGCGCGGTCGCCGCGACGCGGGCCGGCGCCCAGCCCTCGGCGCCGGAACGGGCCGAGGTGGAGGCCCTGCTGGCCGAGTAAGCTGGCCCCTTCCCGCTCATCCCCGCGAAAGCGGGGACCCAGTTCTGTCGCTCGCAGTGCGCTGGATCAACAGCGTGTTGTTTTCCTCCCGACTGATCGCCCAAAGCGCTGGGTCCCCGCTTTCGCGGGGATGAGCGGAGGGGGCGGTAGGGGTTGTCCGGGGTTCGGACTTGCCGCTAGGCTGGGGGGAAGGATTTGTGGGGGCTTCCAATGATGATGATGCGTGTTCGCGGGGCCGGCCTTGTGCTGGCGACGGTGTTGCTGGCCTCGACGGCGAGCGGGGCGTTGGCCCAGAGCGTGGCTCAAGCCCCGGAGGTCACGACCTATCAGCAGCCGCCCCAGCCGATCGCCGACATCCTGGACGCCAAGCCGACGCCGTCGTCGATGCTGAGCCCGGATCGGCGGACCCTGGTGCTGCTGGACCGGTCGAACCTGCCCAGCATCAAGGCGCTGGCCGAGCCGATGCTGCGGCTGGCGGGGGCGCGGATCAATCCCCGCAACAACGGCATGGCCGAGAGCCGGGTGGCGTGGCTGACCGGGCTGACGCTGCAGGCGGTTGACGGGGGGCAACCTCGCGTCGTGGCCCTGCCGGCCGAGGCGCGGTTCACGGCGCCGCGTTTCTCGCCCGACGCCAGGAGCCTGGCCTTCGTGCTGGACCGGCCGACGGGGCTGGAGCTGTGGGTCGTGGACGTGGCGACGGCGCGGGCGCGCAAACTGACCGATCCGGTGGTCAATATGACGGGCGGGAGCGGCTATCAGTGGCTGCCCGACAGTTCGGGCCTGCTGGTCGAGGCGGTTCCGGCCGGGCGCGGGCCGGCGCCGGACGTGACGGCCGCGCCGACGGGGCCGAACATCGAGGAAACGGCTGGGCGCGTAGCGCCGGTCCGGACCTATCAGGACCTGCTGTCCAATCCGGGCGACGAGGCCCTGTTCGACCATTATTTCACCTCGCAGCTGACCCTGGTCCCGCTGAACGGCCGTGTACGGACGATCGGGACGCCGGCGATCTATCTGGACGTCGCGGCGTCGCCGGACGGGCGCTATCTGCTGCAGGAGATCGCCAAACGGCCCTATAGCTATGCGGTGCCGGACGACCTGTTCCCGACCGAGATCGTGGTCACCGACCTGGACGGGCGGGTGGTGCGCCAGGTGGCGGACCTGCCGCTGAGGGACGACATCCCGACCGCCTTCGACGCCGTGGCGCCGGGGCCGCGTTATGTGAACTGGCGCGCCGATGCGCCGGCGACCCTGACCTGGGCCGAGGCGCTGGACGGCGGCGACATCCGCCGCGAGGCCGAGTTCCGCGACCGAGTCCTGATGCAGGCGGCGCCGTTCACGGACGAGCCGGTCAAGCTGATCGATCTGAAGGAGCGGTTCGGCGGGATCGTCTGGGGCAAGGACGATCTGGCCGTGGTCAACAGCCGCTGGTTCAACACCCGGCACGAGACGCGCTTCGTTGTCGATCCGTCCAACCCCGGCGAGGGGCGGGTGCTGCTGGAGCGGAACTATCAGGCGCGCTACGACAATCCGGGCCAGCCGGTGACCCAGCCGAATGCGGCGGGGCGGCCGGTGATCCGCTTCGATCCGCAGGGCCGCATCCTGATGTCGGGCGCGGGCGCCACGCCGCAGGGCGAGTTCCCCTTCCTGGCGGCCATGGACCCGGCGACAGGGACGAGCGAGCGGCTGTGGACCTCGGCGGACACGGACTATGAGGTCGTGGTCGGCCTCCTGGACGCGGACGGCAAGCGGGTGGTGACCCAGCGCGAGACCCGGCTGGACCCGCCGAACCTGCAGATCCGCGACCTGACGGACGGTTCGACCGTCCGCCTGACCAACTTCCCCGATCCGGCGCCGCAGCTGGCCGAGGCGACGCGCCAGCTGGTGACCTATGAGCGGGCCGACGGGGTCAAGCTGTCGGGGACGCTGTACCTGCCGGCCGGTTACGACAAGGACCGCGACGGGCCGCTGCCGATGCTGATGTGGGCCTATCCGGCCGAGTTCACCGACGCGGCGGTGGCGGGCCAGACGGTGGACGTGCAGAACCGCTTCGTGCGGCCGGGCGGGTCCAGCCACCTGTTCCTGCTGACCCAGGGCTATGCGATCTTCGACAACCCCTCCATGCCCATCATCGGCAAGGACGGGGCCGAGCCGAACGACACCTATGTCGAACAGCTGACGGCGGACGCCCAGGCGGCGGTCGATGCGGTGGTGGGCATGGGGGTGGCGGACCGCGACCGGATCGCCGTGGGCGGCCACAGCTACGGCGCCTTCATGACGGCGAACCTCTTGGTTCACACCGACCTGTTCCGGACGGGGATCGCCCGGTCCGGCGCCTATAACCGCACCCTGACGCCGTTCGGCTTCCAGTCCGAGCAGAGGAACTATTGGGAGGCGACCGAGGTCTATACCGAGATGGCGCCCTTCACCTATGCGGACAGGCTGAACGAGCCGATCCTGCTGATCCACGGCGAGGCGGACGACAACTCCGGCACCTTCCCGATCCAGTCCGAGCGCTTCTATGCGGCGCTGAAGGGGCTGGGGGCGACGGCGCGCTACGTCACCCTGCCGCTGGAGGCGCACGGCTATCGCGCGCGCGAATCGGTGGGCCACACCCTGTGGGAGATGACCCGCTGGCTGGACCAGTATGTGAAGAACGCGCCGCCGCGCGCGGGGAAGTGAGGGCCTTGGGCTTCCGCAGCCGGGCGATCAGTAAAAGCTGGGATAGCGGGTCAGAATTATACGTCTGCCTGCGGCTCGGGCTTCCGGCACGAACAGATAGGGTGCGCCCGAGAGCGGGACATCCAGCCACTGCATGCCCGCTTCTGAAGTTGCTTGGTCGTCAAGGCGAAATCCCCGGGTGGCGTAGGGGGTATTCTCAGACGGGGGCCGGCGTATCATGCCGATGATCATGCCTGTGGTGATCTTCCGAGCCTGAGCGCGCTGGCGCGCACAGCTTTGAGGAAGGCATATCAGGTCTGCCCGAAAGGCTCTACCGTTTCGGGCGGCGCTGCTTATGAAATCGCGTAGTACAGCGGCGCCGGCTGCGACCTGAGATTCGCCGTCCGAAGCAAACCAGGCGACATTGCGGGAGGGCTTCGTCAGGCTGCGACAGGCCTGCTCTTGGGCAGCGCCTGAGAGCGGACGGTCCAGGATGGCCCATCTGAGACCCGTCTTCACTTCGTCAGGGTCATTGGGTTGAACGGTTCGCATCCCCGGCGCCACGACGTAGCGTGTAGGCAGGTCGCAAAGACCCGGGGTCGAAGCGGCGCGGGGTTGAAGATAGAGAAGCCAACCTTCAAGTCCCCAATGGCCATAGGAAGGCGCGATCTCGATCACGCCGCTTAGATCGGGTCGACGGTCCTCAGGGATCATTTCAACCTGCTGAAGCGGCAGGCTGGGGCGAGGACTGGGATCGATGGGCCTGGTGGATGCGCACCCGACAAGAAGGCCGGCGAGTACGAACAGGAGAACGATGTGACGCACGGGAACTCCTGCATCCGAAGAGCCGGTGAAACGAGGCTATCATCTAGTCGAAGGCGACCACCAGACGCACCACCTCGCCGGCGGCGAGGCGGTCGAAGCCCGCGTTGATGTCGTCCAGCGGGATGACGCCGCTCATCAGCCGGTCCACCGGCAGGCGGCCCTGGCGGTAGAGGGCGACGTAGCGGGGGATGTCGCGGCTGGGGACGCAGGTCCCGATATAGGAGCCCTTCAGGGTGCGCTCCTCGCCGACCAGGGAGACGACGTTGACGGCAAGCGCGGCGTCGGGGGGCGGCAGGCCGGCGGTGACGGTGGTCCCGCCGCGCCGGGTCATCCGCCAGGCGCTGTCCAGCGCCCTGACCGAGCCGGCCATTTCGAAGGCGAAGTCGGCGCCGCCGTTGGTCAGGGCGCGGACCTGGTCCACGGCGTCGGGATCGGCGGCGTTGACCGTCTGGACCGGGCCGAGGGTGCGGGCCAGGGCCAGCTTGTCCTCCGACAGGTCCACGGCGACGACGGGGCCGGCGCCCGAGGCGAGGGCGCCCAGGACGCTGGCCAGGCCCACGCCGCCCAGGCCGACGACGACCACGCTTTGGCCCGCCCGGACGCCCGCCGTGTTCACCACCGCCCCGACGCCGGTCAGGACGGCGCAGCCGAACAGCGCCGCCTCCTCGAACGACAGTTCCGGGTCGATCTTGACCAGCGACCGGCGCGAGACGACGGCGTGTTCGGCGAAGGCGGAGCAGCCGAGGTGATGGTTGACGGGTTCGCCCTCGCGGAAGATGCGCCGGGCGCCGGACAGCAGCTCGCCCCGGCCGTTGGCGGCGGCGCCCGGCTCGCACAGGGCGGGACGGCCCCCGGCGCACGGGTCGCAATGGCCGCAGGACGGCATGAAGACCATGACGACGTGGTCGCCGACGGCCAGGTCCGTGGCGCCTCCCAATTCAAGAGAGGGGCCCAGGGCCTCGACCACGCCGGCCGCCTCGTGGCCCAGGGCCATGGGCAGGGGGCGGGGACGGTCGCCGTTGATGACGCTGAGGTCCGAATGGCACAGGCCGGCGGCCTTGATCGCCACCAGCGCCTCTCCGGGGCCGGGCGGGTCCAGCGTGACCGTCTCGATCGACAGGGGACGGCTGTCGGCATAGGGGCGCGACGCTCCGGTCGCGGACAGGACGGCGGCGCGAGTCTGGATCGTCATGGTCAAGCCTTCGTCCTTTTTGCCCTGCCGCCGCCGACGCGGTCGGCGGCGGCCTGAGCGCCTTGTGATCCTGCTCCTACCGATAGGCGCTTGACGCAGGGTCGTCCAAGCTAGAGCGTCGGTCCCAAGGCGACGCAAGGTCGCCAAGGGAGACACGCAAGATGCCCAAGAGGGACGAGGGGCCGCTGGCCGAACGCGCGACCTACAAGGCCTATCACATGGTCTCGACGCGCTGGGCCGACAACGACCAGTACGGGCATATCAACAACGCCAAATTCTACGAGTTCGTGGACTCGGCGGTGAACGCCCACCTGCTGATCGCCGATGCGCTGGACGAATCCATCGGCCTGGTGGTGGATTCGGGCTGCCGCTACACCTCGGCGCTGAAGTTCCCCGACGTGATCGAGGTAGGGATCAAGGTGGACCACATCGGGACCTCCAGCGTCCGTTACGGCTTTGCGGTGTTCAAGCGCGGCGTCGACATCCCCGCCGCCATCGGCCATTTCGTCCACGTCTATGTCGATGCGGAGACGCGCCGGCCCAAGCCGCTGCCGGCTCGGCTGAAGGCGGTGGTGGAGAACCTGAAGGCGGGGTGATTTCTTAATCCCGCTCATCCCCCGCGAAAGCGGGGACCCAGATCTTTCGCTCGGCGGCGCGTTGGATCGGCGACGAGACATAGGCGCCAGACCTTGCGCCCAAACCACTGGGTCCCCGCTTTCGCGGGGATGAGCGGCGCATTTGAAGGTCAGTCGTCCAGGCGGCCGATCAGGAACAGGGCGCCGACGGCGGTGAGGGCGCCCAGGGCGAAGGCGGCGACGATGGAGCCGGCGGCGACGGCGGTCGGAACGGTGACGGGGCGGGCCTCGTACCATTCGACGATGTCGGCCTCGTGCAGATCGTCGTCGGTGTAGCCCTCGGCTTCATAGATGGTGTCGTCGGCGGTCATGGCTGCGCTCCGTCTGCTTGCCGTTGGATCAATACGCGCAAACGGCCGCGGTTCCACCCCATCAGTCCGTCGTGACAGGATGGCGCTCATCGGCTAGGACGCGCGCCTCAGGTTTCAGACTCTCGAAGACGATCCCCATGGCCGGCCACTCGAAATTCAAGAACATCATGCACCGCAAGGGGCGCGCGGACGCGCAACGCTCCAAGCTGTTCTCCAAGCTGTCGCGCGACATCACGGTGGCGGCCAAGTCCGGTCTGCCCGATCCGGCGGCCAATCCGCGCCTACGCCTGGCGGTCAACAACGCCAAGGCCGAGAGCCTGCCCAAGGACGTGATCCAGCGCGCCATCAACAAGGCCGCAGGCGGCGACGTCGATACGATGGAGGAGGTCCGCTACGAGGGCCGGGGTCCGGGCGGCGTGGGCATCATCGTCGAGGCCCTGACCGACAACAGGAACCGCGCCGGGTCCAACATCCGCGCCGCCTTCACCAAGAACGGCGGGGCGCTGGGCGAGATGAACTCGGTCGCCTTCATGTGGGACAAGGTGGGCCAGATCATCTACCCCGCCGAGGCCGGGACCGAGGACGAGGTCATGGAGGCCGCCATCGAGGCCGGCGCCCAGGATGTCGAGAGCGACCTGGTCAAGCCCGACATCTACGAGGATGCGCCGGGCCACACCATCTGGACCGCCTTCGAGGACCTGAACGAGGTCGCCGAGGCCATGTCCAAGGTGCTGGGCGACCCCAAGTCCACCGCCATCGTCTGGAAGCCCCAGTCGGAAGTGCCCGTGACCGGCGAGGCGGTCGGGACGCTGTTCAAGCTGCTGGACGCGCTGGACGCCGAGGACGACGTGCAGAACGTCTATTCCAACGAAGACATCTCCGACGAGGACGCGGCCAAGTACGCGGGCTGATTTCCAAAGGCCGATTTCCGGCGCGCGGCGGCCGTGATAGGGTCGCCGCATGACCGTGCATGTCACCATCGCGCTGGATGAGGCCGTGAAGGCCAAGCTGGACGCCCTGGCCGATTCCCGGCGCGTCCCCGTCGATGAGATCGTCGCCGCCGCCGTGTCCGAAATGGCGGCCGAGGACGCCGCATTCCTGGCGGCGGTGGCGAAGGGATTGAAGTCGGTCGCCGAAGGACGGGTTCATAGCCACGAGGCGGCGGTCGCGGCTGTTCGCGCGCAGCAGGCGGAGCGGAAGCGCGTCCGGTGATCCTCGTCTGGTCGGATGACGCGCTGAGCGACCTGCTGGACGCCTATGCCTTTATCGCCGCCGAGAATCCCTCCGCCGCCGAGCGCGTGCAGGATCGGCTGATCGCGGCCGCCGAGGGATTGAGGGATTTTCCTCGCCGAGGGCGTGTCGGCCGCGCTGACGGAACGCGGGAAACGCCGGTCGCGCATACGCCCTATATGATGGTCTACAGCCTGACAGACGACACCGTGACGGTTCTGCGCCTGTGGCACGGCGCGAGGGAACCGTTCACCTGATCAGGCGCACTGGGTCTTCCATTCCGAATCCGGTTCGGCGCGGCGAAGCGCGGCTAGGGTGGGGATGGCGCGGTCGGGCGCGACGGTCAGGGTCAGGAAGGACTCGGCGCTGGCGGTCGGGGCCTCGCGCCGATAGACCGTCAGGGCAAAGGGCGCGCGATCGGGGGCGGCGACGCGATAGACGCTGTTGGATTCCGAGGCGCCGTAGTCGTAGCAGCCGATCAGTTCGACCGTCGCGCCGCGCGTCTTCAGGGCGCCGACGACGTCATAGGGGATCGGCTGGCCCGTCGCGCCCCAGCCGACGACCAGCCGCAGCGGGCTGTCGGCGGGGATCTGCACATCCACCTCGCCGAAACGGCCGGTCAGGCCTTGAGCGCCAGATCCGCCCCACCGCACCAGGGTCGCGCGGCGCTGGAGCTCGGCGGCGGAGGCCGGCGCCGGCGCATCGGCCGCGAAGGGCGACAGCAGTATATCGACCAGGGGATTGGAGCGGACGACCGCCGTCCAGCCCTCGGCGCAGTTGTCGTCCACCCAGGCGGCGGCCTCGGGATACTGAGCCAGGGTGTCGGCGCGGCACTGGGCCAGATAACGGCCGCGCGCGTCCTGGGCGACGGACGGAGCGGCGACGGTCGAGACGGCGACGAGGATCGCGGCGGCGAAAGGGACGATACGCATGGCGGCTGCTCCCGGATATCGGCGTTCCATTATGCGGTTTTCGACCGGGCGAGGCAATCTGTCCGGGGAACCGGGGCGTGACGCAGGGGTTAGGGCTGGATTACGGCAAAGCCTCGGACCGACCCCATGGACATCACCCAGCTGATCCTCGACGACCATGCCGAACAGCGTCGGCTGTTCTCGATCATCGAACAGATCGACCCCAAGGATGTCGAGGCGCTGAGCGCGGTGTGGGGGCGGCTGTCGGCCTTTCTGGACGTGCACGCCGAGGCCGAGGAGCGGTTCTTCTATCCCGACCTGATGAAGCTGGGCGACGGCGCCAACGATGCCGAGGACGGCACGGTCGAGGGCGAAACCGAAGACGCCATCGAGGACCACAACAAGCTGCGCGATGCGGTGAAGGCCGTCGCCAGGCACAAGGTCGGGACCAAGGCCTGGTTCGAGGCGGTGGGCGAGGCCAATGTGGTCAACTCCAAACACATGGGCGAGGAGGAGCGGCAGGGCCTGACCGACTTCCGCCAGAATGCGGACGTGGAGACGCGCCACGACCTGGCGGTCCGGTTCGCCGCCTTCGAGGCCGAGCACATCACGGGGGTCAAGCCGGTCAACAAGGACCCGGAGACCTATGTCGAGGAACACGCCTGATCGACGGGAGGGGCATGACCCAGGATTGCGGGGCGAGGCGTGAAGAGTGCGAGTGAGCAAGAGGTGAGCTTGGCGCGCGCACGATCTGGGCTCACCCCTTGCTCACTCGCACTTTTCACCAGACGCACCTCGCCGGCGCTTTTGTCCGCAGCCGGAACATAGGCGAAGCGGCGCCGTTCTGGGTTTCATGAGCTTCACCGGTCTGGAAGACGCACTCCTGCCCGTGCTGGGCGCCGTGATCGCCGGCGGGGTGATCGGCATCGAGCGCGAATGGCGCGGGCGGGCGGCGGGCCTGCGCACCCACATCCTGGTCAGCCTGGCCTCGGCCCTGTTGATGCTGGCGGCCATGTCGCAGGCGGACTGGGCGTTCCGGGCCCTGCCGGACGAGAATATCGTCACCGATCCGACGCGGATGGCGCATGGGGTGCTGACGGGGATCGGCTTCCTGTGCGCCGGGGTGATCTTCCGCACCGGCTTTTCGATCCACGGCCTGACGACGGCGGCGTCGCTGTGGATCACTTCGGCGCTGGGGCTGCTGTTCGGGGCCGGGCTTTACGGGTTGGGCGTGCTGGGGACGGCGGCGGCGGCGACGATCCTGATCGGGCTGAGGCTGATCAGCCGGGCCTTGCCGGTGCGCGCCGTGGTGGACGCCGAGGTGTCGTGGGAACGGCGCGAGCCGTCGCCCGAACCCGAGATCGAGGCGGCGCTGAAGGCCGTGGACGCGGCGGTGCGTTACGACCGGTTCGAAATGATCGACGACGGGCGGCTGGCGCGGCGCACCTGGCGGCTGAAGGCGAGCGACGAGGCGGGCCTGAAACGCCTGGCCGAACGGCTGGGGGCGACGCCCGGCGTGGTCGGCTTCAGCCTGGACCCCCGCGACGACTGAGGCTTCAGGCGCACACCCTTCAGGCGCACAGGGCCAGGGCGGCGTCCAGCCAGACGGCGACGCCGACGCGCGACCAAAGCCAGGCGCCGAGGCCGATCAGGACCAGGCCGGCGCCGCCGACGGCGATGGGGAGCGGACGCAGCTTCATTCGGCGGTCCTCATTCGGCGGGGAGGGGCGCGCGGACCAGCGGCGCCTCGCGGATCGGCAGGTTGGCGACCGCGGCGACCAGGGCCAGGACGATGGAGACGATCCACATCAGGACGTAGGAGCCGGTCGCGTCGAAGGCCAGGCCCGCCAACCAGGCGCCGAGGAAGGCGCCGACCTGGTGGCTGAGGAAGACGACGCCCGCGAGCGCCGACAGGTGGCGCAGGCCGTAGATCTGGGCCACCAGCCCGTTGGTCAGGGGCACGGTCCCCAGCCACAGGAAGCCGAAGACGGAGGCGAAGACCAGGGCGCTGGCCGGCGACAGCGGGACCAGGATGAAGACGGCGACCGCCGCCGCGCGCAGGGCGTAGAGCAGGGTCAGGAGGCCCTTCTTGGACCCCCTGGACCCCCAGGCGCCCCACAGCCAGGAACCGGCGATGTTGAACAGGCCGATCAGGGCCAGGGACGCGGCGCCGACGCCCGGCGACAGGCCCTGGTCGCGCAGATAGGCGGGCAGGTGCGTTCCGACGAAGGCGATGTGGAAGCCGCAGACGAAGAAGCCGAGGTTCAGCAGCCAGAAGCTGGGATGGGCGAAGGCCTCGGCCAGGGCCTGTTTCAGCGGCGGGCCGTCGGCGCGGTCGCTCGCGGGCGGTTTGCCGGCGACGCCGAGCGCAAGCGGAATGATGACGGCGATCAGGGCCGCCAGGATGAACAGGGTGACGCGCCAGTCATAGGCGTCCAGCAGGGCCTGGGCGGCCGGGACGACCAGGAACTGGCCGAAGGAGCCGCCGGCGGTGACGATGCCGAAGGCCAGGGTGCGCTTGTGCGGGGGAACGATCTTGCCCACGGCCCCAAGCACCACGACGAAGGTGACGCCCGCCATCGACAGGCCGACCAGGGCGCCGAAGCCGATCATCAGCCCCAGGGCGTTCGCCGCCAGGCCCGAGACGACCAGGCCCGAGATATAGACGAGGGCGCCGACGACCGCGATCCGGCCCGCGCCGTGCCGGTCGGCCAGGGCGCCGACGAACGGCTGGAGCAGGCCGAACAGCAGGTTCTGGGCGGCGATGACCAGGCCGAAGGTCTGGCGGCCGATCTCCAGGTCCATGCCCATGGGGGCCAGGAACAGGCCGAACGACTGGCGCACCCCCATCGACAGGGTGACCATGGCCGCCCCCGCCAGGATCATGAGCCAGGCCCGCCGCGACAGATTGGGATGAAGGGCGTCAGACATGGGCCTCGACCTCGTGCAGCAGGGCGATCAGGGCGGCTTCGCGCGGGCCCAGCGTCTGGCTGACGGTGGCCTGGGCGGCCCGCCAGAGGGGCAGGGCCAGGGCCAGCCGCTCGCGCCCGGCGCCGGTCAGGGCGAAACGCTGGACGCGGCCGGGCGCCGCCTCGACCCAGTCTTGGCGGATCAGGGGCTGGAGGGTGCGCCACAGGGCGCTCTTCTCGTGGGCGGTGCGTTCGGCCAGTTCGGCCAGGCTCGGGCGGTCCATTGGGGCCAGGGTGCGGATCACCGAAAACTGGGTGATGGTCAGGCCGACCGGCGCCAGCGCCTCGTCGTAATGACGGGTCAGGGCGCGCGAGGCCCGGCGCAGGCGGCCGCAGATGCAGGGGACGTCGTCGGTCATTGCATATGCAATACATGACCGCGTTGCATATGCAACGCCGATTGTGCGCGGGCTGGTCATTGTCTGCTAACCCTCTTTGCGGCATGAGGGGAACGGATGGCGAACGAACCTGTCAGAATCATCGGGCTGGACCCGGGGCTGAGGCGCACCGGCTGGGGGGTGATCGTCTCGGACGGGGCGCGCCTGCGCTGGGTCGCGCACGGGGTGGTGGCGCCGCCCGAGGCCGCGCCCTTTTCGGAACGGCTGCTGCATCTGTTCGAGGCGCTGGGGACGATCTGCGCCGACCACGGCTGCGAGGAGGCGGCGGTGGAGGAGGTGTTCGTCAATGTGAACCCGTCCTCGACGCTGAAGCTGGGCCATGCGCGGGCGGCGGTCATGCTGGCGCCGGCCAAACTGGGGCTGGCGGTGGCGGAATATTCGCCCAATCTGATCAAGAAGGCCGTGGTCGGGGCGGGCCATGCGGACAAGAGCCAGATCGCCTTCATGGTGAAGCGGCTGTTGCCGAGCGCCGGGGATGTGAAGGCCGACGCCGCCGACGCCCTGGCCGTCGCCGTCACCCATGCGCAGCTGAGGAAACGGTCCCTGCTGGAAGCCCTGCATCGGGGGGCGGCGTGAGGGCGGCGGCGCAGGTCTCCTCCCCAGCGCAGATGGGGAGGTGGCGCGGCGCGGTTTCGCGCCGTGACGGAGGGGGTTTTTCCGCGCGCCTGGCGTCCGGGGGGCGTTCAGAGCCCCTCCACCGCTGCGCGGTCCCCCTCCCCATCAAGATGGGGAGGAGACGGTCATGATCGGGCGTCTGAGAGGGGTCTTGGCCGAGGTGGGCGAGGCGGATTGCCTGATCGACTGCGCCGGGGTGGGCTATGTGGTGTCGTGCGGGGCGCGGACGCTGGGGCGGCTGCCGGCGCCGGGCGACGAGGCGACGGTGCATGTGCATTCTCAGTGGAGCGAGGACGCGGGGCCGCGGCTGTACGGCTTCCTGACGCGGGACGAGCGGCGGGCGTTCACGACCCTGCTGGCCATCCAGGGGGTGGGACCCAAGGCGGCGCTGGCGGTGCTGGACGTGCTGCCGCCCGGCGAACTGGCGGGGGCGGTGGCGCGGGACGACAAGGCGGCGGTGGCGCGGGCCAACGGCGTGGGGCCGAAACTGGCGCTGCGGATCGTCACCGAACTGAAGGGAAAACCGCTGGGGGATGCGACGTTCGCGCCCGCCGCGCCGGGGGTCCACGCCGAGGTCGCGTCGCCGCCGCCCAGCCTGACCGGCGAAGCGGTTTCCGCCCTGCTGAGCCTGGGCGTGGCCGAGGTGAACGCGCGCCGGGCCGTGGACCAGGCGCTGATCCGGCTGGGCGAGGCGGCGGAGCTGTCGGCGGTGATCCGCGCGGCCTTGCAGGAGTTGGGGCGGTGAGGTCGGGCGCAGGGTTGGTGAAGAGTGCTAGTGCTAGTGAGCGCAAGGGTGAGCTGAACCGTGCGCGCGCCAAGCTCACCTCTTGCTCACTAGCACTAGCACTCTTCACGCCTGGCTCCGCGAAACCGGCGGCCTTGCAGGGGCTGGGGGCGGTGAGGTTCGAGGCGTGGTTGGTGAATAGTGCTAGTGAGCAAGAGGTGAGCTTGCCGACGTCGAAGGTCGCACAATCGCGCTCACCTCTTCGCTCACCAGCACTATTCACCCCGAGCCTGACATGACCCGCATCATTTCCCCCGAGGCGGAAACCGGCGAAACCTTCGACCGCGCCCTGCGTCCCCAGACCCTGTCGGAATTCGTCGGCCAGTCGCAGGCCAAGGGCAATCTGAAGGTCTTCATCGACGCGGCGCGCGGGCGGGCCGAGGCGCTGGACCATGTGCTGCTGTTCGGGCCGCCGGGGCTGGGCAAGACGACGCTGGCGCAGATCGTGGCGCGCGAGCTGGGCGTGGGGTTCCGGGCGACCTCGGGGCCGATCCTGGCCAAGGCGGGCGACCTGGCGGCGATCCTGACCAATCTGGAGCCGCGCGACGTCCTGTTCATCGACGAGATCCACCGGCTGAGCCCTCAGGTCGAGGAGATCCTGTATCCGGCCATGGAGGATCATGTGCTGGACCTGATCATCGGCGAGGGGCCGTCGGCGCGCTCGGTGCGGATCGACCTGGCGCCGTTCACCCTGGTCGGGGCGACGACGCGGGCGGGCCTGCTGGCCACGCCGCTGAGGGACCGTTTCGGCATTCCGCTGCGGCTGGAATTCTACACGCCCGACGAACTGACGGCGGTGGTGCGCGGCACGGCGCGCAAGATGGGGGCGGCCATAGACGAGGGCGGCGCGCGCGAGATCGCCTCGCGGGCGCGCGGCACGCCCAGGATCGCCGGGCGGCTGCTGCGCCGGGTGCGGGACTTCGCCTCGGCGGAAGGGGCCGAGATCATCGACCGGCTGGCGGCGGCGCGGGCGCTGGCGCGGCTGGAGGTGGACGAGGCCGGGCTGGACAGCCTGGACCGGCGCTTCCTGAAGGCGCTGATCGAGAACTACGGCGGCGGGCCGGTCGGGATGGACACATTGGCGGCCGCCATCGCCGAGGCGCGAGATGCGGTCGAGGACGTGATCGAACCCTATCTGCTGCAACAGGGCTTCATCATGCGCACCCCGCGCGGGCGGATGGCCTGCGCCAAGGCCTATGCGCACCTGGGCCTGAACGCGCCGCCCACGAACCCGAACGCCGCGCCGACGCCCGGCGACCTGTTCGACTGAGGCGGGATCGGGCGAGGACGGCGCCGTCCCGACCCGGCCCGGATTGCGCCCCGGCCGACCGGCTTCCCAAGGCTTGCCAAAACGGGGCGTGCGGCGTTTGGTGAAGCCTTGCAGGAGCCTTCCATGATCCCTCGCCCATTCGCCGCCGCGGCTTTCGTGCTTGGTCTTGTCGGGGCCGCGTTGGCCGCCCCGCCGGCGCGGGCGGAAGCGCCCGTGTTCACGGATGCGCCCTGTCCCGCGGAATGGCCGACGGGCGTGCGCGAGGTGCGTTGCGGGACCCTGACGGTGGACGAGGCGCGCGACGGCTCCAGCGACCGGCGCATCGGCGTCGCCGTGGTGATCCTGAAGGCCAGCCAGCCCTATCGCGACGCCACGGGACAGCCGTTGCCGCCGGTGGTGATGTTCCACGGCGGACCGGGCGGAGAGCTGACGCCCGCCGCCGGCGGCATGCTGCGCGCGCTGCAGCAGCGCCCCGACCTGCTGGCGGCGGACCAGGACGTGATCCTGTTCGACCAGCGCGGGGGCGGACGCAGCGACCCGTCGATGGACTGCCCCGAGGTGCAACTGACCGACGCCGGGCCGCCGTCCGACGCCGACCGTGACGGCCTGATCGCCTGTCTGAAGGGCTATCAGGCGGGCGGCGTCGACCTGCGCTGGTACAATGCGGCGGCCATCGCCGACGACGTGCGCGACATGACCCAGGCGCTGGGGCTGACGAAGATCGACCTGTGGGGCGGATCGTATGGCCCGCGCATCGAGGCCGCCGTCATCACCCACCAGCCCCAGATCGTCCGGGCCGCCGTGATGGACAGCCCCTGGCCGCCGGAAGGAAACTGGGCCGTCGGCACGCCCGAACAGGTTTCGGCGGCGGTGAGGCTCATTCTGGCCAAATGCGGCGCCCAGGCGGACTGCGCGCCGCGCCATCCCGATCTTCAGGCGCGATTCGACGCCGAGGCGCGACGCTGGCTGCAGGGACCGGTGACGGGCCAGGACGGCCGCACCTTCACCGTCGACGACCTGGCCGCCTTTCTGATGGAGACGACCTATGACCGGACGGGCGTGCGGCGCCTGCCTGCCGATCTGGAAAAGATCATCGCCGGCGACCTGACGCCCGTCGCCGAGACGGCCGAGGAGCGGACCTATTACTACGAAGGGCAGCACATGGCGCACCTGTGCAAGGAGGAGCTGCCGTTCGAATCCAAGGCGCGGCTGGCGGCGGGCGCGGCCGGCGATCCGGTGGCGGAGGTCCTGGTTCCGTCGCTGTCGCGGCTGTTCGACGTCTGTGCGGCGATCGACGTGCGCGCGGCCGATCCGGTGGAGAATCTGCCGGTCACGACCGACATCCCGACCCTGTTCGTCGCCGCCGAGATCGACCCCGGCTGTCCCCCGCCCCTGACCGAGGCGGCGGCCAAGGGCTATGCCCACAGCCAGGTGGTGATCGTGACCAATGCGACCCATGGGGTGATCAACGCCAGCCCCTGCACGCGCAGGATGGCGCGCGACTTCCTGCGCGATCCGACCGCGCCGGTGGACCGCAGCTGCCTGCCGCCGGCCGACATGCCGCTGGACTTCATCGCGGACGCGCCGGCCGAGGCGGCCTGACCGATGCGGCGGCGTTCGTTTCTTCGTGATCGCCGGCTGATCTTCGCGGCCCTGGTGCTGCTGGCCGCGGCCGCCGCCGGCCTGTGGTCGATGGCGCATCAGACGCGGATCGCGCCGCGCGAATCGCCCAGCGAGAGGGCCTTGCGCCAGATCGGGACCCAGCTGGGGCCGGACGCTGAGCTGCGTTACGCCGAGGCGGGGCAGAAGCGGTCGATGTGCGGCTATGTCGGGCGCACGAAGGGCGGGCCGGCGGTGGGATTCGTCTCCATCCCCAACCGCATCCTGTTCAGCGACGACCCGCTGCCGACCGAGTTCCGGGAAATGCGTCGACGCTATTGCCCCGGCTTCATGCAGGGGCCTCCGCAGCCCGCCGCAATACGCTAGACTGGGCGTCATGAACGACGACCTTCCCACCGCCGGCCGTTTCGACGGGCGCGACCACCTGCTGCCGGTGCGCGTCTATTACGAGGACACCGATTTCACCGGCCTGGTCTATCACGCCAACTATGTGCGCTATTTCGAGCGCGGGCGGTCGGACTTCCTGCGGGTGATCGGGGTGGGGCACGCCGACCTGCTGGAGGAGGCGGCGCCGCTGGCCTTCGTCGTGTCGGAACTGAACATCCGCTATCTGAAGCCCGCGCGGATCGACGACGCCCTGGTGGTGCGCACCGTCTATGAGAGCGTGAAGGGCGTGCGGCTGATCATCCGCCAGTCGGTGGAGCGGGCGGGCGAGGTGCTGTGCCGCGCCGAGGTGACGGCGGTGTGCATCCATCTGGACGGGCGACCGCGCCGGCCGTCCAGGGGGCTGATCGAGAAGGTGACGCCGTGGCTGGCGGGCGGCGCGGACCCCGGCTAGGGTTCGAGTGAACGAAGGAAAGACCATGGCCGCCGAAACCTACAAGATGTCCGCCAGCGTGGTGATCGTGTCCGTGCTGCTGCTGGCCCTGGTGGTCGGCGGCGGGCTGGTCGGCTGTCCCTATTACAAGGTCTGGGAACGCAAGATGGCCGGCCAGGCCGAACTGCAGTACCAACAGGGCGCGCGCCAGGCCCTGATCGCCCAGGCGGCGGCCGAGGACGAGGCGGCGATCAAGCGGGCCGAGGCGGCGACGCGGCGGGTGCTGGGCTGGACCGATGCGGCCAAGCGCGGCTGCGCCGAACTGGGGCGGCCGGGCGACCGGGTCTGCGAGGAACAGCTGCTGCGCGATGCGGCGACCTATTCCATCGCCAAGGAAGGCCACGAGGGCGTGATCATCAGCGTGGGCGCCCCCGTCTCGGTCGCGGTCGATCCGAACGCGCGCCGGACGCCCGAATAAGGGCTCGAACAGGACCCTGACGGGGTCAGGGTAAACCGGCTGGTAACCATTTTGACGCCTGTCAGACGTGGGGTTTCCGGCGGTCGCGCCAGAGCCCTCGCCACACAATGGTCACCCGCTCGGTCGAAGGGGCGTGATCGATCTGATTCCGCCCGGAGCGCCTGAATGACCACGCCTGTCGACGCCTCGATGCTCAATCCCGTCGAACTGTTCCTGACCGCCGACTGGGTGGTGAAGACGGTGATGATCGGCCTGGCGGCGGCCTCGCTGTGGTCGTGGACCATCATCATCGACAAGGCCGTGCGTTTCACCGCCCTGAACAAGCAGGGCGACGATTTCGAAAAGGCGGTGCAGTCGGGCCGGTCGCTGGAAGAGGTGGCGGCCCAGGCCGGGCCGACGCCCGACCACGCCCTGCCGCGGATGCTGATGATCGCCCTGTCGGAATGGCGCGAGGCGCGCCAGCGGGGGCCGCTGAACGAACACCAGGGCGACCTGCTGATGACCCGTATCGACCGGGCCCTGAACAGCCTGATCGCGCGCGAGAGCCAGCGGATCGAGAACGGGCTGGGCGTGCTGTCGGTCGTGGCGACGGCCTCGCCCTTCATCGGCCTGTTCGGCACCGTGTGGGGCATCATGAACGCCTTCGGCCGCATCGCGGCGGCGGGCAACACCAATCTGACGACGGTGGCGCCGGCCATCGCCGAGGCCCTGTTCGCCACGGCCATCGGCCTGGCGGCGGCCATCCCGGCCTATATCGCCTACAACAAGTTCTCGATCGACGCGGGCAAGTTCACCGGCCGTCTGGAAGCCTTCGCCGACGACCTTCAGGCCGCGGTCGCGCGCCGGCTGGGCAGCCCGTCGGCGCCCCCGCCCCCGCCGCCGCCCGCCAGCGACTTCAGCCTGAACCGGAGCGTCTGAGCCATGGCCCTGGGCGGCGGTTCGAGCAGCGGCGGCGGGCGTCGCGGGCGGCGGCGCAAAGGCCCGCTGACCGAGATCAACGTCACGCCCCTGGTGGACGTGATGCTGGTGCTGCTGATCATCTTCATGATCTCGGCGCCGCTGCTGACGGTGGGGGTTCCGGTCGAACTGCCCAAGACCGAGGCCAGCGCGGTCGAGATCAAGAGCGAGCCGCTGTCGGTCAGCATCGACCAGCAGGGAGCCATCTTCGTCGGCGAAAGCGAGACCGGGTTCGACGACCTGTCCATGCGCCTGCTGGCCGAGGCGGGCGGGGCCGAACAGGCGGCCGAGCGTCCGGTGTTCGTGCGCGCCGACGGCCGCGCGCCCTATCAGGCGGTGGCGCGCGTGATGGCGCGGCTGAGCGCGACGGGCTTCACCAAGCTGAACCTGATCACCGACACGGCGCCGGAGGCCTGATCTCTTGCGTCGGCCGAGCCCCGCCCTGATCGGATCGATCGCCCTGCACGCCGGGGTGGTCGCGCTCGCCTTCGTCTCCTGGCCCCGGAAGAGCGACGATCTGACGCCGCTGGTCGCCTCGGTGCCGGTGTCCATCGTGTCGGAAGAGACGATCCAGGCCGCCGCCGCCGACAATCCCCAGCCCGAGCCTTCGCCCGACGACGCCGCGACCGCGCCGGTCCAGCAGCCCGACCCCGCGCCGCCGACGCCCGAGCCGACGCCGCCCCCGCCCGCTCCGCAACCGACGCCGCAGCCGCCCCGGTCCACGCCGCCGCGCCCCACGCCGCCCACGCCCGCGCCCACGCCGCGCCCGACGCCGCAAAAGCCGGAACCCGCCCCGCCGCGTCCGACGCCGCCCACGCCCGCGCCGCCGACCAAGGCCCCGCCCAATCCGCGCCCGACCCCGCCCGCCCCCGCTCGTCCGGCGCCGCAGCGGCCCGATCCCGGCCTGGACCTGAACGCCCTGGCGGGTCCGACCCGCCCGACCAACACCACCGGCCGCCCGGCGGCGGGCCAGCAGGGCGCGGGGACTGCGTCGCAGGCGACGGGGCCGCAGATCACCGCCATCTTCAACCAGGTCTATCCGAACTGGATCCTGCCGTGCGACATCCCCGGCGCCGACCAGTTGCGAATTCAGGTCGAACTGACCCTGTCGGCGGACGGCCGGATCACGCGCGGTCCGACCCTGATCAATCCGCAATCGACCCCCGTCTATCGCGCCGCTGCGGACGGCGCCCTGCGCGCCCTGCGCCAGACCGCGCCGTTCGATGTTCCCGAGGGCTTTCCGGGCGGCGCCTATCGGCCGACGTTCAACACCGAACGGGCCTGTCGCAATCGATAGGCGTCAAGCCTGAATGAGGTGCAGGGCGGCCTTGCCGTCGGCGACGGCGTCGGCCGACAGGCGTCGGTCTAAGGTCGCCAGCCGGCCGCCGTTGGAGACGGCTAGGGCCAGCAGATAGGTGTCGGTCACCTGCTCGGGAGTCGTCAGGGCGGATGGATCGATCAATCGGTCATCGGCCAGGCTGACCGTGTCCGGCCAGAAGACGTGACCCTCCATCTCCCGCAGCAGCGCCAGAACCCCGACCACTTCCGACGGCGGTCCGACCGGGTTCCGATAGCGGCTGTTGCCGACAATTCGTATCAGACCGTTCTCGGTTATGGGGCAGGTGGCCCAGGATGCGACAGCTTCACGACGAAACCACATGTTCGCCGTGTCGTGGAAGACGTGACGCGGATCGACCAAGGCGATCAGCACGTTCACGTCCAACAGATAGGTCAAGGCAGCTCGTCCCGGAGGGTGTTGACGTCTTCCAACGTGACCATCGGCCCCGGTCGATCTGGCAGAAGGGGCACCCCGTCACGAAAGCGAACTGTTGTCGGGCGCCTGTGCAGCGCTTGCCGCGCCAGGTCGGACACGACTTCGCCCAGCGTACGGTCCTGATGGGCCGCGATGGCCTTGGCGGCGTTCAGCACGTCGTCGTCGATGGCGAGGGTGGTGCGCATGTGGAGAATATAAAGCATCATGCATCACGCATCAACGCAGCGTCCGTCCCCAAAGTCGCCCCAATCGCAATGAAGCTGGCGCATGTCGAACGGCCCGGCGATAAGGGCGGCGACCCTTCGAGATTTACGGGAGCCTGTAATGCGTCTGAACCTCCTTCTGGCCTCCGTCGCCGCCCTGGCGATGACCGCGCCCCTGGCGGCTCAGGCCCAGACGCCGCCCCAGACCCAGCCCGTCGAGGTCGAGATCGACCAAGGGGTGCTGCGCCCGTTGCAGATCGCCATCGTGCCCTTCGCGGGCGAGCATGGGTCGGATATTTCCGGGGTCGTCAGCGCCAATCTGAAGCGTTCGGGCTTCTTCGAGCCGTTGAACCCGGCCAGCTTCATCGAGACGCGGCTGACGCTGGCCAATGCGCCCAACTTCCCGCAATGGACGCAGATCGGAGCCCAGGCGGTGCTGTACGGCGGGGTGACGCCGCGCGCGGACAACCGGGTCGATGTGGGCTTTCGGCTCTATGATCCCTACCGCCAGTGCCAGCTGGTCAGCTATCAGTTCACCGCCACGCCCGAGCAATGGCGCCGGATCGCGCACAAGATCTCGGACATCATCTATCAGCGCATGACCGGCGAGGCGGGCTTCTTCGATTCCCGCGTCATCTTCGTCTCGGAAGAGGGGACGGCGCTGAACCGGATCAACCGCCTGACCATCGCCGACCAGGACGGATTCCAGCCCATCTATCTGACCCAGGGCGACGAGGTGATCATGTCGCCGCGCTTCTCGGCCTCGCAGCCGGACGAGATCACCTATGTGGCGCTGGGCAAGGATTACAGCCGCATCTATCTGTACAACCTGACGACCGGCCGGCGCGAAAGCCTGGGCGAGTTCGACGGGCAGGTGCTGGCGCCGCGCTTCTCCAACGACGGCAACAAGATCGCCTTCTCCATCATCCGGAACGGCAACACCGACATCTATGTGATGGACCTGCGCAGCCGCCAGCTGTCGCGCCTGACGTCCGATCCCGGCATCGACACCTCGCCGTCGTTCAGCCCGGACGGCAGCCAGATCGTGTTCAACTCGGACCGTTCGGGCCAGGCGCGGCTGTATGTCATGCGGGCCGATGGATCGGGCCAGCGCCCGATCTCGCGCGGCGGCGGCTCCTATACGGCGCCGGCCTGGAGCCCGACCGGCAATCTGATCGCCTTCACCAAGTCGAGCGGCGGACGCTTCTCGACCGGGGTGATGAACGCCGACGGGTCGGGCGAGCGCATCCTGTCGTCCAGCTATTTCGAGGAAGGGCCGAACTGGGCGCCGAACGGCCGCTACGTCATGTTCGCGCGCCAGACGCGGGGCGGGGACACGCGGCTGTGGACCGTGGACCTGTCGGGCCGGGTGGTGGCCCAGGCGGGCTATAACGGGCGGGGCACGGACCCGGCCTGGTCGCCGCTGCTGGATGCGCCGCCCGCCAATCTGGGCCTCGGCCAGGGCGCGGACAGCTGCCCGTCCTGACGCCCGGATCACGATGTTCGATCATCGGCGGAGCCTTTAAGCTCAACAGTGCGTTACCGCCTCTAGCGCCGCAAATTCGCCTGAGGCAGACACTAGGGCAAAGCTTGAGGCCGCCGTCCTCAAAGACACGTCAGGAGACGACCCAATGAAGACTTCCCGCATCATCACCCTGGCCATGGTCGGTTGCGCCGTCGCCGCCATGGCCGCCTGCGCCCGCAAGCCGGTGGTCGATACCGGCGTTCCCGGCCCGGACGCCTCGGTTCCGACCGGCCCGGCCTATCCGACCGCCCCGACCGGCCCGGTCGAAGGCGGCAATGTCGGCGCGGCCGCGCCTGGCACCGAACAGGACTTCGTCGTCAACGTCGGCGACCGCATTTATTTCGACCTGGACAGCATCGAGGTCCGTCCCGAGGCCATGCCGCGGCTGGACGCCCAGGCGCAGTGGCTGCAACGCTATCCGCAGGTCACGGTCCGTATCGAAGGCAACGCCGACGAACGCGGCACGCGCGAATACAACCTGGCGCTCGGCGCCCGCCGCGCCGAGGCCGTGCGCAACTATCTGATCAACCGCGGCGTGCCCGCCGGCCGGATCGACACCATCAGCTTCGGCAAGGAACGCCCGATCGCCGAAGGGTCGAACGAGGACGCCTGGGCGCGCAACCGCAACGCCCACACCGCCATCGTCTCGGGCGCCCCGCGCTAAGACGAACGGGTCGGACGACTTGGGAGAGGCGTCGGCGAGAGCCGGCGCCTCTTTTCGTTTCGACGCCGAGACGCCTTGCGGCGGCCCCAAATCGGTGGAACCTAGTCGCCCATGACGCTCAAGCTTTCCATCACGCGCACGCGCGCCTTCGCCGCCACGGCCCTGGGACTGGTCCTGATCGCCGGGGGCGCCGTCGCCCAGCAGGTCCAGCCCAACATCATGGAGCGGACCGAGTGGGACAATCGCCGGCTGGACCAGCTGGACCGCAATGTGCGGCGGCTGGAACGGGCCCTGACCCAGAGGAACGCCGCCGGCCAGCCGGTGTTGGTCGAGCCCGATCCCGAGGTGGTCACCCTGCAAAGCCAGTTCGGCCTGCTGAACCAGCGGCTGGGCGACCTGGAGGCCACGGTGCGGCGCATCAACGGCGAGAACGAGCGCCTTACCTTCCAGCTTGACGAAGCCCAGAGCGACAACGCCGCCCTGCGCAACCGCCTGGCCGACGCCGAGAACCGCATCCAGAAGCTGGAGACGGCGGCCGAGCTGAACGCGCCGATCGTCGCCGATTCGCCGACCGGCGACGCGGGCCGCGACCTGGCCGCCGCCGTGGCCCTGATGTCCAGCGACCGGCCGCGCGGCGAGCGGGCGCTGGAGACCGTCGCCGTCACCTGGCCCGATACGCCGCAGGGGCGCGAGGCCAACTCCCGCCTGGGCGACCTGCGCGTCGCCGCCAACGACAAGGCGGGAGCCGTGCCCTTCTACGCCACCGCCCTGAAGGACTGGCCGCGCATCGGCTGGGCGGCGGATACGACGCTGAAACTGGCCGACGCCCTGTTCGCCACCGACCGCAAGACGCAAGGGTGCGCCGCGCTGGGCGAGTTCACGCGCCGCTATGCGCCCGCCGCCTCCGACGCCCAGAAGGCGCGCGCGGTCCAGCTGCGCACCACAGGCGGGTGCAGCTGACGCCCGACGCGACGGATCTGCCGCGCCGCCTGTTCGCGCGGCTGGACGCCCGGCTGTCGACGGATGCGGCCTGGCCTGTGGCGCTGGCGCTGTCGGGCGGGGGAGACTCGGTCGCCCTGCTGCGGCTGACTGCGGCGTGGACGCAGGCGCGCGGCCGGCGTCTGCTGGCCCTGAGCGTCGATCATGGGCTGAACCCGGACAGTGCGCGCTGGACCGATTTCGCCGGCGAGGCGGCGCGGGCGGCCGGGGCCGACTGGCGGGCCCTGACCTGGGCGGGGGACAAGCCGAACACTGGCCTGACGGCGGCGGCGCGGGCGGCGCGGCATCGGCTGATCACGGAGGCGGCGCGCGAGGCCGGGGCGCGGGTGATCCTGATGGCCCATACCGCCGACGATGTCGCCGAGGCCGAGCTGATGCGGGCGCAAGGTTCGACCCTGGGCCGGGTGCGCGAATGGTCGCCGTCTCCGGCCTGGCCCGAGGGACGCGGACTGATGCTGTTGCGGCCGCTGCTGGGCGAGCGCCGGGCGGTGCTGCGCCAGTGGCTGGCGGACCAGGGCGCGGACTGGATCGAGGACCCGGCCAACGCCGACCCGCGCTTCGGCCGCAGCCGGGCGCGTCAGGCCTTGGCGGGGCGGTTGAGAGAAGAGCCGGGAGAGGTCAGAGCGGCGGGAGCGGCGGGCGACGCCGTCACGGTCGATGATTGGGGCGTGGCGACGACGGGGCGCGGGGTCGCGGCGCGGGTGCTGGCGGCGGCTCTGGTCTGCGTCGGCGGCGGGGCGACGCCGCCCCGGGGCGAGCGGCTGGCGCGGCTGGTCGCGCGGCTGCGGTCCGGCGAGGATTTCGCCGCCAGCCTCTGCGGAACGCGCGTCGAGGCGGCGGGCGGGGCGGTCGTCCTGATGCGCGAGGCGGGCGAGATGCGGCGGCGGCCATCCGGACCGCTGCGATTGACGGCCGGGAAGGCGGGCGTCTGGGACGGGCGGTTCGACTATCTGGCCGCGACGCCGGGCTGGTCCGTCGTGGCGGCGGTCGGGCGGATGGCGCAGCTGTCGGCGCGGGATCGGGAGGCGTTGCAGCGCCTGCCCGCCGCCGCGCGCGGGGCCGCGCCCGTGCTGATCCGTGACGGCGGCGTGGCGCCGGTTCTTGCAGGGGAAGGCGTCGAACGGCGCGGACTTGTCGCGGAACGGCTCAGGCTGGCGCTGGACGAAACGACGCATGAGGACGATCTGAATCCCGCAACCGATGGCGCAACGCCGCGCAAGCGCCTATTTTCAGAAACAGACAATCCAGACCGTGGGGCCAGTCCGGCCCTGGCGGACGACCGAGGACTTCAATGAACCTGCGTAATCTGGCGATCACGGGCGTCATCATCCTGGCGCTGCTGGCGCTTTTCGGAACCCTGTCGCAGGGCGGCGTGATGTCGGGCATGCCCGGCCAGCCGGCGGGCGCGCGCCCCGAGGCCATAAGCTATTCCCAACTGGTCCAGCGCGTCGAAGCCGGCCAGGTCAAGCAGGTCACCGTGCGCCTGGACAAGGTGACGGGCGAGCTGAAGGACGGGCAACGCTTCACCTCCACCACCGTCTATCCCAATGAACGGCTGATGGATTCCATGCTGGCGGCCGGTGTCGAGATCGACGCCAAGTCGGGCGGCCAGTCGATCTGGATGAGCCTACTGATCGGCATCCTGCCCATCGCCCTGCTGGTCGGGGTGTGGATCTTCTTCATGCGCCAGATGCAGGGCGGCGCGCGCGGCGCCATGGGCTTCGGCAAGTCCAAGGCCAAGCTGCTGACCGAGCACAAGGGCAGGAAGACCTTCGACGACGTCGCCGGCGTGGACGAGGCCAAGGAAGAGCTGTCGGAGGTCGTCGACTTCCTGAAGGACCCCGGCAAGTTCCAGCGCCTGGGCGGCAAGATTCCCAAGGGCGCGCTGCTGGTCGGCCCTCCCGGCACCGGCAAGACGCTGTTGGCGCGCGCGGTCGCGGGCGAGGCGGGCGTGCCCTTCTTCTCGATCTCGGGTTCGGACTTCGTGGAGATGTTCGTCGGCGTCGGCGCCAGCCGCGTGCGCGACATGTTCGAACAGGCCAAGAAGAATGCGCCCTGCATCATCTTCATCGACGAGATCGACGCCGTGGGCCGTCATCGCGGCGCCGGCCTGGGCGGCGGCAACGACGAGCGCGAGCAGACGCTGAACCAGCTGCTGGTCGAGATGGACGGCTTCGAGGCGTCGGAGAACATCATCCTGATCGCCGCCACCAACCGCCCCGACGTGCTGGACCCGGCCCTGCTGCGTCCCGGTCGCTTCGACCGCCAGGTGGTGGTGCCCAACCCCGACGTCTCGGGCCGCGAGCGCATCCTGCGCGTCCACATGAAGGACGTGCCCCTGGCCGCCGACGTCAACGTCAAGACCATCGCGCGCGGCACGCCGGGCTTCTCGGGCGCCGACCTGGCCAATCTGGTCAACGAAGCCGCCCTGACCGCCGCCCGCAAGGACCGCCGCATGGTCACCCACCGAGACTTCGAGGACGCCAAGGACAAGGTGCTGATGGGCTCGGAGCGCCGCTCCATGGCCATGAACGAGGAAGAGAAGCGCCTGACCGCCTATCACGAGGCCGGCCACGCCATCGTCGCCATGAACGTCAAGATGGCCGATCCCGTCCACAAGGCGACCATCGTCCCCCGCGGCCGGGCGCTGGGCATGGTGATGCAGCTGCCGGAAGGCGACCGCTATTCGATGAAGTACCAGCAGATGATCGACCGGATCGCCATCATGGCGGGCGGACGCGTCGCCGAGGAGCTGATCTTCGGTAAGGAGAACATCACCTCGGGCGCCAGTTCCGACATCGAACAGGCGACCAAGCTGGCCCGAGCCATGGTCACCCGCTGGGGCTTCTCCGAGAAGCTGGGCACGGTGGCTTACGGCGAGAACCAGGAGGAGGTGTTCCTGGGCCATTCGGTGGCGCGCAGCCAGAACGTCTCGGAAGAGACGGCCCGCACCATCGACGAGGAGGTCAAGCGGCTGGTGTCCTCGGGCTGGGACGAGGCGCGCCACATCCTGACGACCAAGGCCGAGGACCACGAGAAACTGTCCCAGGCCCTGCTGGAATACGAGACCCTGTCGGGCGAGGAGATCAAGGACCTGCTGGAGAAGGGCGTCGCGCCGAACCGCGACGAGAACAACTTCCCCAACGCCGGGCCTTCGGTCTCGGTGCCGGTGACGCCGGTCTCGGACGGAACCGATATCGAGGTCCCGGCCCCGGCGCCTGCGGCGACCAGCGTGCCGACGGTGCATTAAGAGCCTTCCCCGCTTGTCGGGGGAGGACGCCGCTCCTGCAAGCAACAGGGGCCTGAAGAAACGACCCGCCGGTGGAGCGATCCCCGGCGGGTTTTCCATGTCGCTGCCCGTCTCGTCATCCTCGGGCTCGACCCGAGGATCGGATGCGGATCGGGATGTGCGTTTCACCTGAAGCAACGCGGCGGAACGCCCGGCCCTCGGGTCGAGCCCGAGGGTGACGGAGGGAAGGCGTGAATCGGTGTTGATGAACTAGTTTGCATTGCAGACTAGTCTGTGAGATATGGCTTCTTCCATCAGGGGAGGGGTCGTCATGACGTCATCTGCAATCGCGCGTTCCGAGCGCCTGCACGGGCTCGACGCCCTGCGGAGCGCGGCCTTGTTGCTGGGGGTCGTGCTGCACGCCGCCATGTCCTTCTTTCCGGTCCAGATCTGGATCGTGGCGGACGACCAGAGGTCGGCCTGGGCCAGCGGCCTGTTCTTCGTCATCCATGTGTTTCGGATGGCGACCTTCTTCCTGATCGCCGGACTGTTCGCCCATATGATGTTGAACCGGCGTGGAGTCGGCGGCTTCGTCAGGAACCGGCTGGTCCGCATCGCCGCGCCGCTGGCCGCGTTCTGGACGCCGACGATGGCGGCGATCATCGCCGTGCTGGTCTGGAACGCGTCCCTGCAAGGGCTGACGGCCGCCGCCGCGCCGCCGCCGCCCACCTATGACTGGACCAATATCCCGCTGACCCATCTGTGGTTCCTGTGGGTGCTGCTGCTGTTCTATGCGGCCTTGCTGATCGCGAGAGCCGTCTTCGGGGCGCTGGATCGCCAAGGCGCCGCCGCGCGGGCGCTGGACCGTCTGACCGGCGCCCTGATCGGGCCGTGGGGGCCGTTCGTGCTGGGCGCGCCGCTGGCGGTCGCCCTGTGGCTGGAGCCGAATTGGATCGCCTTCTTCGGCATTCCGACGCCGGACCACGGCCTGATCCCCAACGCCTCGGCCACCGTCGGTTTCGGCGTGGCCTTCGGCTTCGGCGCCCTGCTGGATCGCCGCCGCGACCTGCTGAACCGGATCGCGGCGTGGACGCCGGCCTATCTGGGGCTGGCGGTGGGCGCGGGGGCGACCGCCCTGATGCTGGCGGGCGGGCCGGACCCGCATCTGACGCCCCTGACCGAGCCTGTGGCCAAGGCGTTCGCAGCGTCGGCCTTCGGGGTGGCGACCTATGCTTCGGTCTTCGCCGCCCTGGGCCTGGCCCTGCGGTTCGCATCCGGCCACAGCGCCGTCCGGCGTTACCTGGCCGACGCCGCCTACTGGATCTACATCGTCCATCTGCCGCTGGTGATGGCCGCCCAGGTGGCGGTGCAGGACTGGAGCCTGCCCTGGTTCGTCAAGCTGGCCGTGGTCGTCGCGGGCGTGCTGGCGGTCTCGGTCGCCAGCTATGAACTGCTGATCCGCCACAGCTTCATGGGCCGGTGGCTGAACGGCCGCCGCACGCCGTGGCGCACGGTCCGCCCGCCTGTGCCGGCGCCCGCCGAATAGCTTGCCAAGCCCGTTCCGCTCGTCCACCCAAGACCCATCATGCGAGGACCCGACATGACCGACCCCGCCCGTTCCGCCGAGGCCGACCTGGCCTTCCTGCGCTCCGTCGTCTCGGGCGGAGGGCCTCAGGGGCATTTCACCATGGGCGTGGCCTATCTGGCGGGCGGGCTGCTGTATGGCGTGCAGTGCCTGTTCCACCTCGGCCAGGCGCTGGGCTGGGTGCGCTGGCCGGACCTGGCCAATCTGGCCTTCGTGACGGCGATCACCGTGGCGATGATCGGGGTGCTGATCTGGGCCGTGCGCAAGGACAGGCAGGCGCCCCGGCCCGGCCCGATGGTGACGCGGACCCTGAACGCCGCCTTCAGCGCCACCGGCATGGTCAATCTGGCGGTGATCGTGGTGTTCGGCCTGGGCGCGATGCGGGACAAGGATTTCGCCCTGTGGCTCTATTATCCAGCCATGATGTTCGCGCTGCAGGCGGCGGCGTGGTGGGTGGCGTGGAGCCTGAGGAAGTCGCCCTGGATGCTGGCGACCTCGCTGGGCGGATGGGCGACGGCGGTGGCGCTGGGCCTGCTGGTGCGCGAACCGCTGGCCTATCTGGGCGTCTGCACGGCGGCCCTGTTCTGTCTGTTCGCGGCGCCGGGCTGGATCATGCTGCGCGGCGCGCGCCGGGCCGACGCGGTCGCCTGACCCGATGAGCCTGGAGCAACTCGGCAAGATCGACGAGGTCATCCACGGCCGGATGCGGCTGGGGATCATGGTCTATCTGGCCGACGCCGAGGCCGCGGACTTCACCGAGCTGAAGACGGTGCTGGAGGCGACACAGGGCAACCTGTCGGTCCACATCAAGAAGCTGGAGGAGGCGGGCTATGTCGCCGTCGCCAAGAGCTTCGTGAACAACAAGCCCCTGACCCGCGTCTCGATCACGCCAGAGGGACGCCAGGCCTTCGCCGCCTATCTGGAGGCGCTGGGCGGCCTGATCGGGCGGAAGGGCTGAGGAACGCCTGCCTCAGACCTCCGGCAGGATTTCGGCGTCCTCGATCATCACTGGCGTCAGGCTGCGCGCGGCGCCGGACGGGTCGGTCCAGGCGATGGTGTAGCCCTCGACCAGTCCGATCAGGCCCGCGCCGACGTGGGACAGGACCGAGACCTTGCCGGCGTCGATGTCGGCCTCGTGCGGCAGGACGATCTGGATGCGGCGCGGGTCGGACGCGCGGCCGTCGACATAGTGCAGCCAGCGGTGCAGCGGGACCGCGCCCCTGGGCCGGTCGCCCGGTTCGCAGATGACGGCGCGCTCCAGTTCCTCCTGAAGCAGGCCCGCGACGCCCTCGGCGGGCATGTCGCCGACCAGGCGCGACAGGGTCTGGTGGTCCTCGGCGCTGAGGAAGATGTCGGGGCGGACGGGATGGGCGGTTCGGGGCATGGATATCTCGCGGGCGCGCGGACGGCGGCGCACGCGCGCGTCGTCGGCGAAGGCTGAAAAGGGGGCAGGGTGGTCGCCCGGAACGGGGCGAAGGACGCGCGGCCGTTCCGGGTCAGAAGCCTGCGACGAGGCGTCCCGCGTGGGAAAGGCGTCGAGCCTGGCTGACGAGATGAGCGATCACGGCTAGAGGCTGGTCCCATGCCGCCTGAAAGTCAAACCTCGCCCCTGTCCATCCTGTCGCACCCGGCGCCCCTGGTGATGGGGATCGTCAATGTGACGCCCGACAGCTTCTCGGACGGCGGGCGCTGGACCTCGACCGAACAGGCGGTGGAACAGGCGATGCGGCTGGTCGCGCAGGGGGCCGAGGTGCTGGACGTCGGCGGCGAAAGCACCCGGCCGGGCGCCGAGCCGGTGACGGAGGCGGACGAGATCGGCCGCGTCGCGCCCGTGATCGCCGCCGTCCGCGCGCGCTGGCCCGGCGCGATCAGCATCGACACCATGAAGCCCGGCGTCGCCCGCGCCGCCGTCGCCGCGGGCGCGACGATGTGGAACGACGTGACGGCCCTGACCCATTCGCCCGACAGCGCGGCGGCGGCGGCCGAACTGGGGTGCGATGTCGTGCTGATGCACATGAAGGGCGAGCCGCGCACCATGCAGGACGACCCCCGCTATGACGACGTGGTGGGCGAGGTCCGCGATTTCCTGTCCGACCGGGCCGAGGCGGCGATGGCGGCGGGCGTGGCGCGCGAGCGGATCTGGCTGGATCCCGGCATAGGCTTCGGCAAGACGCTGGCGCACAACATGGCGCTGACGGCGCGGCTGGACGTGCTGGCCGGCCTGGGGTTCCCGGTGCTCTACGCCGCCAGCCGCAAGCGGACGATCCAGGCGATCGACGCCACGGCGACGCAGGGGGACGACCGGCTGGGCGGCTCCGTCGCCCTGGCGCTGGAGGGGGCGCGGCGGGGCGCGCGGATGGTGCGGGTCCACGACGTGCGCGAGACCGTCCAGGCGCTGAAGGTTCAGGCGGCGGTCGCCTCCGCCGCGGCGATGGGCGAATAGAGCATGATCAGATTGCCGCAGGTGTCGTCCAGCACCGCGGCGCGCACCGCCCCCATGTCCCGGGGCGGTCCCCTGAACACGACGCCCTCGGCGCTGAGGCGGCCGTGTTCGGCGTCGATGTCGTCCACCTGGAAGGCGGTCCAGGGGACGCCCGCTTCGACCATCCATTTCTGGAAGGCGGCGACCTCGGGCCGCTGGCCGCCGGGTTCGATGGACAGTTCGACGCCGTCCGGCTCGGCGGGCGAAACGACGCTGAGCCAGCGTGCCGGCCCCATCGGGATGTTCTGCTTCACCTGGAAGCCCAGCCGGTCGACATAGAATCGCTCGGCCTTGTCCTGGTCGTCCACGGCGATGCTGGTCAGCTTGATGCGGATCATGCCGGCGCTCCCTCGCGCGCCTCGATCTCGGCGGCGTAGGCGTCGCGCAGGGTGAACCAGCGGTCCCAGTCCCAAGAATGGGCGACGCCGCGCGCCGCGTCGTCCAGGCCCTCCATGTGGTGATGCCAGCCGCTGAGGACGTTGCGGCGCGAGTCCTTCCACGATTGCGGGATGCGGTGGACCAGGGTCAGGCGCGTGCCGTCGCCGTCGGGCGCCAGCCGCCACGAAACGACCGATTCGGGATGGCTTCCGAAGGTGTGCTCGAAGCGGCTGAAGGGCTGGACCAGCAGGACTTCGTTGGACTGGGTGCGGACCTCGGGGCGGTCGGGCATGAATTCGTGGTCCGGCTGGCGGAAGTGCAGATCCATGCGGCCGCCGGGCACGGGGTCGATGTCGGCCTCGGCCAGCCAGCCTTTCAGGCCCTCGGGCGTGGTCAGGGCTTTCCACACCCGTTCGGGCGAATGGCGCAGGCGGCGTTCGAAGCGCAGCTCCCAGCCGCCATCGATCTCGCGCCAGGCGCCCCTATCGGTCCGGTCCAAGAGGTCGGTCATTGCGGAAACTCCTTGTCGAGATGGGCCTCGAGCGCGTCGAGGCGGTGGGTCCAGAAGCGGCGATAGGGCTCGAGCCAGGCGTCGATCTCGGCCAGCGGCGCGGGGTTCAGGGCATAGAGCCGGCGATTGGCGTCCTTGCGCACCGAGACCAGCCCGGCCTGGCGCAGCACCGACAGGTGTTTCGACACCGTCGGCTGACTGATCGGCAAGGCGTCGACGAAGTCCCCGGCGGGGCGTTCGCCGGCCGCCAGCATGGAGACGATGGCGATGCGGTGCGGGTCGGACAGGGCCTGAAGAGCGAGGTGCATATACATCGTCTATCAGCAATATAGCTATATGGCAATATTGAGGGACGGATCGGACGCTTGCCCCGGAGGACGGCTTGTTCCATCTGGTCGCCATGTCCTGGGTGATGTCGATCAATCCGTGGGCGACGCTGGTCGTCGCCGGTCTGCTGGAAGTGCTGTGGGCGTCCGGCCTCAAGAACGTCGGGCTGAATCGGCCGCTGACCTCGCTGGGCGTGCTGGTCGCGCTAGCGGGCAGCATGGTCCTGTTGTGGGCGGCGACGCAGAAGCTGCCGATCGGCACGGCCTATGCGATCTGGACCGGGATCGGGGCGGTGGGCGCGGCCCTGGTCGGGATCGTCGTCTATGGCGAGCCGGCGACGGCGGTGCGGGCGGCCTGCATCCTGCTGATCGTCGCGGGCATCGTCGGGCTGAAGCTGTTTTCGGGCGCGCACGCATGAGCCTCGCTGAAGCAGACGGTCGCCGCGCGGGCGGCGGCAGCGCCAGAAAAATGGGCCGCGTATTGATCCTGGCGGGGTCGGATTCCGGCGGCGGGGCGGGAATCCAGGCCGATATCAAGGCCGTGACCCTGATGGGGGGCTATGCCGCCACCGCCATCACCGCGATCACGGTGCAGAACACCCTGGGCGTCCATGGCGTCCATCCCCTGCCGCTGGACCTGATCCAGGCCCAGGCGCGGGCGGTGCTGGACGACATCGGGACCGACGCCTTCAAGACCGGCATGCTGGGTTCGGTCGAGGTGGTGGAGACGGTCGCGGCCCTGCTGGACACGGCCGATGCCCCGGCGGTGGTCGATCCGGTCATGGTGGCCAAGGGGGGACATCCCCTGCTGCCCGATGCGGCGGTGGAGGCGGTCAAGGCGCTGATGATCCCGCGTGCGGCCCTGCTGACGCCGAACGCGCCCGAGGCCGAGGCCCTGACGGGGTTCGCGGTCCACGATGTGGACGGTCAGCGCCGGGCGGGCGAGGCCCTGCTGAAGATGGGCGCGCGGGCGGTGCTGATGAAGGGCGGCCATGTGCCGGGGCCGACGGTGATCGACCTCCTGATGACGGCGGACGGCGAGACGGTGCTGGAATCCGAGCGGATCGACACTCGCCACACCCACGGCACCGGCTGCACCCTGGCCAGCGCGTGCGCGGCCGGCCTGGCGCTGGGCCATCCGCTGGAGGTCGCGGTCGCGGAAGCCTGGGCCTATGTCGCCGAGGCGATCCGGCGCGCGCCCGGCCTGGGCGGCGGGCACGGGCCGCTGGACCACGCCTGGCCGGTCAGGGGCTGAGCGCGGCATGAGCGATCTGGAGACGCGGCTGATCGACATCGTGCGCGCCGATACCGGCCTGATGCATGTGCTGACGACCGTGCGGGGCCTGGACCTGCCGGACTGGCGGCTGGTGTCGGGCGCCGTCTATCAGGCGGTGTGGAATGCGGCGACGGGCCGTCCGGCGGGCTATGGGATCAAGGACTACGACCTGGCCTATTTCGACGCCTCGGACTTGTCCTACGAGGCCGAGGACGCGGTCATCAAACACGTCGCCGCCGCCTTCGACGAACCCTTTCGCAGCCAGGTCGAAGTGCGCAACCAGGCGCGGGTGCATCTGTGGTTCGAGACCCGGTTCGGGGAGGCCTATGCGCCGCTGGGTTCGACGGACCAGGCGCTGGAGCGGTTCGTGGCGCCGACCTTCGCGGTCGGGGTGCGGCTGGAGGCCGATGATGCGATCAGCGTCGCCGCGCCGTTCGGGCTGGAAGACGTGTTCGCCATGACCATCCGGCCCAATCCGACAAGGCCGTTGGCCAGGGGCTGGACCAGGACGATCGAGAATGCGCGCGGGCGCTGGCCGGAGCTGACGGTGGTGGACCCGGCCTAATAGGGGCCGTGCTTGCCGTTGCTGGAGAACTCCGGCGGGGCGGCCTTGTGGATGAACTGTTCGGCGACCAGCCAGGCCTTGAACGGGCGCAGGCTGCCCAGGCACATGGCGACCAGGAGCGGCAAGGTCACCACGGCGTGGACCCAGATCGGCGGATGGACCGTGAACTCGAACACCATGAACAGGATCATGCCGACCACCCCGACGCCCGACATGACGAAGAAGGCCGGGCCGTCCGCCGGATCGGCGAAGGCGTAGCTGAGCCCGCACCTGGGGCAGGACTCGCGCAAGGTCAGATAGCCCTTGAACAGGGCGCCTTCGCCGCAGCGGGGGCATCGACAGGCCAGGCCGGTCTTGAGCGTGCTGAGGCGGGGATAGTCGGGGTCGGCCATGGGACAGCCCTACACCCCCCGGGCCCGCCTGTCTCCCGGACGGATTGTCCAAGGGAACGGCGCCGCCGCCGGTCCGTTTGGCTGTCGCCATGACCGAGACCCTTTCCGACAGCCTGCCGCCCGATGTCGAGGCGTTGATTTCGGCGGTGCTGAAGGCGGCGTGCGATCGAGAGATCAGGCTGGCGACGGCCGAGAGCTGCACCGGCGGCCTGCTGGCGTCCGTCCTGACCGACGTGGAGGGGTGTTCGCACGCCTTCGACCGGGGCTTCGTCACCTATACCGACGCGGCCAAGGCCGGGGTGCTGGGCGTCGCGCCGGAAATCCTGAAAGCGCAGGGCGCGGTGTCCGAGGCGGCGGCGCGGGCCATGGCCGAAGGCGCGCTGGCGGCCTCGGCGGCCGATATCGCGGCGGCCGTCACCGGTTTCGCCGGCGCGGCCGGGCCTGGCGACGAGGAAGGCCTGGTCCACATCGCCGTCGCCACGCGGGGCGGCCCCACGGCGCACGCCGAGCATCATTTCGGCGACATCGGGCGGGGGCCCTGCCGGGTGGCCTGCCTCCGCGCCGCCCTGACGATGCTGAAGGTCGCGGTGAACGCCGGTTAACCGCGATTAAAGGCCTTGTCTGGCAAGGCTCGGCGGACATGTCCGGGGCCCCGCACAGCAAGCGTATCCTGAAGACGACCGTGGCGGCCGCCGCGGCCGGCGCCGTCGTCTTCGCGCCCCTGGCCCCGCTGGCGCAGGAGGCGGGGCGCGGGCGCGATCCCCTGTCCATCAGCATCGGCCAGAACGCGGACTTCACGCGGGTCGAATTCGGCGGGGTGATCGGCGTGCGTTCGCGCGTCAGCCGCGACGGAAATCGGGTCGTGGTGCGGATGGGGGTGAACGCCGCGCCCGACGTGTCGCGGCTGAAGGTCGATCCGCCCGCCGGGGTGACGTCGGTCGAGACGCGCATGGCGCGCGGCGGCGGGACCGAACTGATCCTCACCCTGGACGCGGGGGCGGAGGCGCGCTCGGGCGTCGCCGACGGGGCGGTGTGGCTGAACCTCTATGCGCCCGGAAAGGCGCCGGCGGCGGCGGGCGGCGACCGGGCGGCCAACGCCGTCGTGCCGGTGCGGGCCGTGTCGACGCCGGAAAAGACCGTCCTGACCTTCCAGTGGGGCGCGCCGGTCGGCGCCGCCGTCTTCCGCCGGGGCGAGGCGGTCTGGGTGGTGTTCGACACCGCAGCCCGGATGGACCTGACGGGCGCCAAGGCCCTGGGCCCGGCCAGGGACGCGCGCTGGGCGGCGGGACGTGACTATACCGCCGTGCGGATCGCCGCGCCGGACGGCCTGGCGGTCTCGGCCGAGGGGCAGGGCGGGACCTGGACGGTGACCATCGGCGGGGTCCAGGCCGACGCCCAGGCTGTGGCGGTAGACCGGGCCGACGACGGCTCGCCCGCCCTGGTGGCGCGCATGGCCGGGGCGACCAAGGCGGTCTGGCTGACGGACCCGCTGGTGGGGGACCGGTTCGCGGCGGTGACGGCGCTGGCGCCCGGCAAGGGCTTTTCCGGCGCCCGGACGACAGTCGATCTGAAACTGATCCCGACGGCGCAGGGCTTGGCCGTCGAAACGGCGACCGACGACCTGAAGATCGAGGCGGCGGGCGACCTGGTGACCCTCAGCCGGCCCGGCGGCCTGACCCTGTCGCCGCCCTCGGCGGCGCTGGAGGCGGGCGAACAGGGCGTGGACGCGCCCCGGCGCGCCGCCCATCCGGCCCTGATCCTGGACGCCTGGGCGACGACGGGCGAGGCGGGCTTTTCGGACCGCTATCGCCGGCTTCAGGACGCGGCGGGCCGGGAGACGATGGCGGCCGCCGACAATCCGCGCACGCCGGTCGAGGCGCGGTTGGCGCTGGCGCGGTTCCTGGTCGGGTCGGGCCTGAACTACGAGGCCATCGGGGTGCTGAACGCCCTGGTCGCCAAGACGCCGAACCTGCAGGGCGAGCCCGAGGTGCGGGGCCTGCGCGGCGCCGCCCGCGTGGGCGTGGGGCGGCTGGAAGAGGCTCAGGCCGACTTCGCCGTCGGCGCCCTGTCCGGCGATCCGGCCACCCGGGTCTGGCAGGGCTATATCGCCGCCGAACAGGGCGACTGGGAGGGGGCGCGCCGCAACTTCGCCGCCGGGGCGTCCGCGATCGACAGCTTTCCGAAGGAATGGCGCGCGCGCTTCGGCGCCGCCCATGCGATGGCCGCGGTCCAGACCAACGACCTGCCCGTCGCGCAAAAGCTCCTGGCCTATGTGTTCAGCCAGAATGCGCCGGCCGCCGATCAGCTGACGGCGCGGCTGGTGCAGGCGCGGCTGTTCGACCTGGCGGGGGACAAGGACCGGGCGCTGGCGGTCTACAAGGCCGTGGCGCGCGCCCCGCTGGAGGGGATCGCCACGCCCGCCAAACTGGGCGCGGTCAGCCTGGAGCTGGACAAGGGGGCGATCACCCCCGACCAGGCGGCCCAGCGGCTGGAACAGCTGAAATGGCGCTGGCGCGGGGATACGACCGAACTGGCGGTGATCCGCAAGCTGTCGGACATCTATCTGCAGCAGGGCCGCTATCGCGAGGCGCTGGACGCGCTGCGCAGCGCGGGCAAGCGGATGGCGGGCGTGCCGGGCGCCGCCGAGATACAGGCCGATCAGTCGGGCGCCTTCCGCGCCCTGTTCCTGGAAGGCGCGGCGGACGGATTGCAGCCGGTGCAGGCGCTGGCGCTGTTCTATGATTTCCGCGAACTGACGCCGATCGGGGCGGACGGCGACGAGATGGTGCGCCGGCTGTCGCGCCGGCTGATCGACGTCGACCTGCTGAGCCAGGCCGCCGAACTGCTGAAACACCAGGTCGACGAGCGGCTGGACGGGGTGGCCAAGGCCCAGGTGGCGACCAACCTGGCCACCGTCTATCTGATGGATCGCCAGCCCGAAAAGGCGTTGCAGGCCATCTGGGGCTCGCGCACCACCCTGTTGCCCACGGCCATGAACAGCGAGCGCCGGGCGCTGGAGGCGCGCGCCCTTATGGACCTGGGCCGGTTCGATCATGCGATGGAGGTGCTGGACCGCGACCAGTCCGCGCCGGCGCGCGAGGTCCGGGCCGACATCTTCTGGAAACAGCAGAAATGGGCCGAGGCGGCGCCGATCTACGAGGCTCGCCTGGGCGACCGGTACAAGGCTGCGGGGACGCCGCTGACGCCGGCCGAGGAAAGCTGGCTGATCCGCGCCGGCGTCGGCTATTCGCTGAGCGGCGACCGCGCCGCCTTGCAGAGGCTGAACGGGCGCTATGGCCCCTTCGTCGCCGGGGCCCGGTCCGGCCCGGCCATCCGCGTGGCGCTGGACGACAGCCTGTCGGGCGTCGCGGGGACGAGCGACTTCGCGGGCCTGTCGGCGAGCGCGGACACCTTCGTCGGCTGGGTCAACGGCGCCAAACAGGCGTTCCGAAAGGAAACGGGCGGAGATCGCGCCGCGACCCCCGCCCGTTAGATCAGCTTGCCGCCCGCCGGAGCGGGCGAGAAACCTTAGCCGTTGACGGCGTCCTTCAGCGGCTTGGAGACGCGGAAGCGCACGGCCTTGGAAGCGGCGATCTTGATCGTCGCGCCGGTGGCCGGGTTGCGGCCTTCGCGCTCGGCGCGGGCGGCGGTGTCGAAGACGCCCAGGTTCGAGATGCGGATGTCGCCGCCCGACTTCAGGGTCGAGTGGATGTTTTCGACGATCGCGGTCAGCACCTTGCCGGCGTCGGCCTGCGAGACACCGGCGTCCTTGGCGACGGCGGCGATCAGTTCGGCTTGAGTGGTCATAAGAAGCGTTTCCAGTGTTAGTCGCCCGATTCAGGGCGAGGACCGGGGGATCAACACGGATTTCTCGCGGCATTGCAAGCGCCGAAAATCCGCAAAGCCTTACAGGACGGGGGATTATCCGGTCCCGGACGCCCTCTGGAAGCTCTCGACCAGGCTTCCGGCGACCAGTCGCCAGCCGTCCACCAGCACGAAGAAGATCAGTTTGAAGGGCAGGGAGACGACCACCGGCGGCAACATCATCATGCCCATGGACATCAGCACGCTGGCCACCACCAGATCGATCACAAGGAACGGAACGAAAAGGAGAAATCCGATTTCGAAGGCCTTCTTCAACTCGCTGATCATGAAGGCCGGAGTGACCACCCGCAGGGGCAGGTCCTGGACGTTCTGGGGCGGCTCGACCTTGCTCAGGCGGGTGAACAGGGCGAGGTCCCCGCGGTCCACCTGAGCCAGCATGAAAGTCTTCACAGGTTCCGACGCCGCATCGAAGGCCTGGGGCAGTTCCATCTGCTGATCCATCAGCGGACGGACGCCCGAATCATAGGCGTCCTGCCAGGTCGGGGCCATGACGATGGCGCTGAGAAACAGCGACAGGGACACCAGAACCGCGTTCGGCGGCGACTGTTGCAGGCCCAGCGCCGTGCGCAGCAGCGACAGCACGACCACGATCCGCACGAAACTGGTGGTCATGATGACGATGGACGGCGCCAGGGACAGGACGGTCATCAGACCGACCAACTGCACCACCCGCTGGGTCAGGCCGGCGCCCGAACCCAGGTCGATATTGATGGCCGATCCGCCCTGCGCCGCCTCCTGGGCGAGGGCCGCGATGGGCCAGGCCAGGCAGACCAGGGTGGTGAACAGGGACAGGAGGGCGGCGCGCTTCAACTCGGGGCCGGTGGGGGCGCCCCACCAACTCTCCCTCCCCTTGATGGGGAGGGTGGTCGCGCAGCGACCGGGTGGGGGCGGCTCGGCTGAGCCGCACTGTTTGATTGCGGACGGGTCGGTGGGGCGTCGCCTTGCCGTCCCCACCCGCCCTCGCTTCGCTCGGCCACACTCCCCCGCAGGGGGAGGGAGAAGGGTGACGATCCGCCTCACTTGCCGCCTCCCGGCTGGCGCGGCTCGATCAGTTCGCGGCCCTCGCCCAGCAGGATCAGCCGTTCCTCGTCGTCGACGCGGACCAGGACCAGGCGCCGGGCGGGGTCCAGGACCAGCGTCTCGACCACCTGGAGTCGGCGCGCGCCGCGCTCGGCGTTCAGCCTGGCCAGCAGTTGGGGCGCGTAACGCCGCGCCGCCCAGGCGACGACGCCGATCAGGCCGAGGGTGAAGGCCAGGCCGAAGACGGCGCGGGCGAGATCGAGAAAGTTCATACGCGTAAGGGCCCCGCGCGGTCGGCGCTGTTCCCGAAGTCTTAACCACCACGGTTAACGAGGCGTTGAGATAAGGGCTTATTAACCATGCAGGCGGCATTTTCTGCCCATCGCGCGCATCCGCGTCGCACGGGAGATGGCCATGGGCGTCGCCGACATACCGTTGATGGGGCAGATCAAGGGCCGGCTGGGCTGGCTGGACGAACGCCAGCGCGTGATCGCCGAGAACGTCGCCAACGCCGATACGCCCGGCTTCGTCGGCCGCGACCTGAAGCAGCCGGCCGATTTCGCCGCCGCCCTGCGGGCGGGCGGGGGCCTGCAACTGGCGCGCACCAATGCGGCCCATATCGCGCCGGCGGGAACGCCCGTCCGGTTCGATCCGACCAAGTCGCCCGATTCGGAAACCACGCTGGACGGCAACTCCGTCGTGGTCGAGGAACAGATGCTGAAGATGGCCGAGAGCCGCATGGCCTATGACGCGGCCATCGGCTTCTACCAGAAGTCCATGTCGATGATCCGCATGGCCGCCAAGAAGCCCGGCGCGGGCTGAAGGAACTGATCCATGCCTGATCCCGTCCCCCCCTCGAACAGCGCCATGGCCGTCGCCGCCTCTGCGCTCAAGGCGCAGCAGTCGCGGATGCGCGTCATCGCCGAGAACATCGCCAACGCCCAGTCGACCGCCCGCACGCCCGGCGGCGAGCCCTATCGCCGCCAGATCCCGGTGTTCCAGTCGCGCGAGGTGGACGGCGCGACCGGCGTGGCCCTGGCCGAGGTGCGGCCCGACCGCAGCGACTTCAAGATGGACTATGACCCGTCACACCCGGCGGCGAACGCGCAGGGCTATGTGATGCGGCCCAATGTCGACACCCTGGTCGAGGCGATGGACATGCGCGAGGCCCAGCGCGCCTATGAGGCCAATCTGAACGTCATCGAGACGGCGCGGTCGATGGACAGCCGCACCCTCGACATCATCAAGCGCTGAGGTCGTAAGCCATGAATCCGATGATGGCCGCCCGCGCCTACGCCGCCGTCCAGGGCGGCGCCATGCCGACGGGCGTGTCCGGCGCCGCCCAGCCCCCCGCTTCCGGCGACGGCGGCTTCGCCGACCTGGTCAAGAACGCCATGACCGACATGACCCAGCAGTCGCGCGCGGCCGAGACCCAGATGACCAGCTCGATCCAGGGCCAGGGCAATCTGATCGACGTGGTGACGGCGCTGAGTTCCGCCGAGGCCTCGCTGGAAACGGTGATCTCGGTGCGCGACCAGGTGATCTCGGCCTATAAGGAAATCATGGCGATGCCGCTGTAAGGGAACCTTATCGGCGTTCCGGCCGCTGGCTTTTCCTATGCGGGAGCCAACCATGCTGAAGGACCGGGATTCGTCCGCCATCGTCGCCGTCAGCGACATCGACCGCGCCAGGGCCTTCTATCGCGACACCCTGGGTCTGACGCTGGAAGATGAGGCGATGGGCGCCCTGTCGTTTCGCACCGGCGCCACGCGGCTTACCGTCTATCCCTCCGAATACGCCGGGACCAACCGGGCCAACGCCGTCACCTTCGCCATGCAGGGCGATCTGGTCGAGACGGTCCAGACGCTGAAGGCGCGCGGCGTCGTGTTCGAACACTACGATTTGCCGGGCCTGACGCTGAACGGCGACGTGCACGAGGCCGGGCCGGTCAAGCTGGTCTGGTTCAAGGATCCGGACGGCAACCTGATCCACCTGCTGGAAGGCATGTAGGGCCGTCTCAGAAGAAGCGTTCGCCGATGCGGATGGTGTCGCCGGGCGCGACCGGCGTGGCCGCCGTCAGGGCGTAGAGCCGCTCCTCGCTCCCGTCGGCGCGGCGGATATAGACGCGCCGGGTGTTGGCCCGATAGGTGAATCCCTGGGCGGTGGCGACCGCGTTCAGCACCGTCAGGCTGGCGGCATAGGGATATTCGCCCGGCCGGTTCACCTCGCCCAATATGTAGAAGGGACGGTAGGCCAGGACCTCGGCCGAAACGTGCGGGTCGAGCAGATAGCCCTGGCCGAGCGTCCGGGCGATCGCCGCCTGGACCTGGCGCGTCGTCAGGCCCGCCGCGCGGATTTCGCCGATCAGAGGCAGGGCCAGCTGGCCGTCGGCGCCGACAGCGAACTCTCCGCTCAGGGCCGGCTCGCCGAAGACGGTGATCCGCAGACGGTCGGCGGTTCCCAGCCGGTAATCGGCGACGACGACGCCCGTATCGTCCCGAAGCTCCAGCGGCGCGCTGGCGCAGGCCGAGAGGCCGAGAGCGAGCATCGCAGCCGCCAGAAACACCCCAAGCCGCCTGGTCATCATTCCGCCCCCCGCAGTCCAGGGAGGCAGCTTAACCACGTGGGCGCGTGTTTCTACAATGTCGGGTTTTGCGCGATCCGTTCGGCCAGCGCCTGCGCCTGGCCGCGCAGGTCCGGCACGGCGGTGATTTCCCAGAAGGCGCCGCGCGTCAGGGGGCCGACGGCGTGCAGGCCCGGGCTGGGGCGGCCGTCGCGGTCCAGCGGCTGGCCGGCGTCATCGACCTGGAGCCCCAGGCCCAGGGGATCGGGCCGGGCGTAGCCCTTGGCCAGCAGGTCGCGGATGAAGGGATCGGAGCTTTGGGCGATGACGTTCAAGGGGCCGGTGCAGTTGATCGCCAGGTCGAACCGGCCGCGCACGACGTCGCGCCGGCCGCGAGGGCGCCACGCCGCCTCGACGGCTCCGCCGGTCAGGCGCAGCCCGGTCAGCCGGCCCGCCCGGACCGTCAGTTCGCCCGAGGCCAGCATGGCCTCGATCTCGCGCGCCGCGACCGGCGACAGGCGATGCCGGTGAACATCCCAAAGGGCGCGCAGATGGCGCAGGAAGCGGCGCCGCTCGACCGGGTTCCAGCCCTGCCATATGTCGCGCGACGATTGCCGAAGCCGGTCGAAGACGGCGCGCCAGTCCTGGGTCTTCGTCGCCTCGCGGACCTGGGCGAACATCCGCGCCGGCCCGCCGGTGAAATCACCCCGGAAGGGCGGGGGCGGAAGGGGCGCGTGGGCCTGGGGCAAAAGGCCGTGCCGCGACAGGGCCACGAACCGGCGTCCGGGCTGGCGCAGGGTCAGGGCGGCGTCCACCATCGTCAGGCCGGCGCCGACCAGCAGGACGGTCTGGGCGTCGCCCAGCCTGTCCGCATCCAGCGCCCAGGGATTTTCGACATAGGGCGGGGAGGCGCGCAGATCGGCGGCGATCTCGACCGGCGAGGCGGGCTCCAGATTGCCCAGGGCCAGCACCACGGCCTCGGCGGCGACGGGCCCCTCAGAGGTCTGGATCGTCCAGCCGTCTCCGGCGCGGTCCAGCGACCGGGCCTCGGCGCGCAGCAGGGTCAGGCGGCCCGACGCCCCGGCCCAGGCCTGGTTCAGCAGATGTTTCAGATAGTCGCCGTAAAGGCCGCGGGCGATGAAGCCGTCCTGTCCCCGCCACGACGGCTGTTTCGCCAGCCAGTCGGCCAGGTCCGTCGGCCGATCGGGAAAGGCGCTCATATTGTCCAGCCGCACGTTCAGCAGGTGGCTGGGGTTGTCCGTGTCATAGGCGGCGCCGGGTCCAAAGACGGGGCGGCGCTCGATCAGGGTCACGCGGATGCGGGGCGACAGGTTCAGCAGATGGATCGCGGTCAGAAGTCCACTGAAGCCGGCGCCGACGATCGCGACATGGGGTCCGTTCTGCTGCGTCATCGACGCTCCCGTCTCGGCGCCGGATGCGGCCCATGACCCCGCTCTTACCATGGCGAACGGGTTCGGCCAGCGGGCCTCCTATGCCGAAGGGTCGAAATCGGGCGCGGGTTCCCGCCCGCGCCGGCGAGCGGCGCGCAGGTCGTCCAGCGCCAGGGGCAGCAGCGACCAGGGCTCCAGGCAATAGCGGGTGAACAGCCGTTTCGGGTCGCTGAACAGCCGATAGGCCCATTCGATCCCGGCGCGGCCCATCCAGCGGGGCGCGGCCTTCTGCACGCCCGCCTCATAGTCGAAGGCGGCGCCGACCGACAGGATGACGCAGTCGGGCAGGCGGTCGAAATTGTCGGCGATCCACAGCTCCTGGCGCGGCATTCCCATGCCCACGAACAGGATGTGGGGCTGAAAGGCCGAGATGTCGGCGATCAGGGCCTGGTTGTCGGCGGACCCCGGCCGGGCGTCGAAGAAGCCGTGATGAGTGCGGACGTCCGCGTGCGGATAGCGCAGGCCCAGCCGGCGCGCCGCCTCCTGTCCCACGCCGGGCGCGCCGCCGACCGACAGGACGCGCCAGGCCTTGCGCTCGGCCAGGCTCCAGAAATGGCCGCGCCAGTCCAGATAGGTGCAGCGGTGGAAACCCCGGCTGTGCAGTCCCAGCGCCCGCGAGAACCACAGCAGCGGGGTGGAATCGACCTCGACCATATCGGCCCGGTCGTAGAAGGCCTGGATGTCCGGCTGTTTGCGCAACAGATAGAGGCTGTGCAGATTGTGGTTGGCGATCAGGGCCTTGCGGCCCTCGCCGACGGCCTGCTGGAGGTGGTGCATCACCTCCTCGGGCTTCACCAGATCCATGGCCTGGCCCAGGATGCGCACGCGTTCGCGCGGTCGCCTGTGCTGGCGGAAGGCGGCGCGGCGCACGGCGCGGCGTTCGGTCGTCGGGGAAGGGATGGACGTCTCCGTCATGGGCCCTGTCCTAGCCGACCAGGCCTCAAGGCGCGGTTAGGCAACAGGCTTAATCGAGGGTTAGAAGGCTCGCGGCCCCGCTTGGCGAATAAATCCGTCACAAGGCGAAAAACCCCTGTTGACCCCATCGGTTCGCTGCCTTAGAGGTCCGCGCCTTCCCGATGGAAACGCCGCAAGGCGCTGCCGACGGGGCCCAGATGGCGGAATTGGTAGACGCGCTGGCTTCAGGTGCCAGTGGCTTAACGGCCGTGGAGGTTCGAGTCCTCTTCTGGGCACCATCTTTCAGACGGCGTCGTGTTTCCGGACACGGCGCCGTTGTTGTTTTGGGCCGGTCGGAACGCGAGCGGGGCGCTCCCGCTTGAGGCCGTTGTTGTTGGCGAGGCCGTTTCGTCCGACGGCGGCGCCGTGTAAGAAGCCCAGCATGACCGTTTATCTGCACGAGGGCGACCTGCCCGACGATCTGGACCTGGGGCCCGAGGTCGCCGTCGATTCCGAGACCATGGGCCTGCGTTTCCGCCGCGATCCGCTGTGCGTGGTGCAGCTGTCGTCGGGCGACGGGAACGCCCATGTCGTGCGGCTGAACCGCCCGGCCTATGACTGTCCGAACCTGAAGCGGCTGCTGACCGATCCGAAGGTGGTCAAGATCTTCCACTTCGGCCGGTTCGACATCGGCATGTTCCAGCTGCACCTCGGCGTCGAGACCCGCCCGGTCTATTGCACCAAGATCGCCTCCAAGCTGGCGCGCACCTATACCGACCGCCACGGGCTGAAGGACGTGGTGCGCGAGACGGTGGGCGTGGACCTGTCCAAGGCCCAGCAGTCGTCGGACTGGGGCGCCGAGACCCTGACCCAGGCGCAGCTCGACTATGCGGCGTCGGACGTCCTCTATCTGCACGCCGCCAAGGCCAAGCTGGACATGATGCTGGCGCGCGAGGGGCGAACGGAACTGGCCGCCCGATGCTTCGACTTCCTGCCGACCCGTTCGGCGCTCGACCTCGCCGGCTGGGACGAGATCGACATCTTCGCCCACAGCTGAGGCGCGCTTGACCGAACCCGCCGACCAGTCCCGCATCGAGGCCGACGAGGCCCGCGTCGCCCTGGCGGGCGAACGCTGGCGCGCGCGTTCGCGGCGGGTGAGGCTGTATCGCCGGGTGCTGCCCATCGTCATCCTGGTGCTGGCGGGCGGCGCCCTGACCTGGACCGTGTTCCGCACCGTCATGTCGGGGGTGGAGCGCAAGGCCAGCCAGAGCCAGGAGGTCCGGCTGGACAAGCCCCTGTTCCACGGCCAGGACGCGCAGGGCCGCGCCTTCACCGTCGGCGCGCAAGGCGCGATCCGCGATCCCCGAACCGGCCAGTTCCGCCTGGTCGGCCCGGCGCTGAAGCTGAATTTGGGCGGGCGCAAGGTCACCGAACTGACCGCCGACGGCGGGACCTACAACGAACAGGCGCGCACGGTGACCATCGGGCCGAACGTGCGGATTTCAGACGGCGGCACCGGATTCGTGCTGACGACGCCCGAGGCGGTGGTGGACACCAACACCGGCGTCATCACCGGTTCAAAGGGCGTTCAGGGAGCGGGCCCTATTGGAACCATCAACGCTTCGTCCTATGCGATCTATGATCAGGGCCAGCGGGTGGTGTTCAACGGCTCTGGCGACACCAAGATAAGCGGGACGATCAATCCCTCGGGATCAGGCGAATGACGGTGATGAAAGCGAAAATCCTGGCGGCGGCCGCGGCCCTGGCGCTCGCGGCCCTGCCCGCCGTGGGCGACGCCCAGAGCGCGCGCTCGACCTCGAACCAACCCATCGCCTTCGGCGCCGACGGCGGGGAACAGACCGCCGACCGCATCACCCTGCGCGGCCGGGCCGAGGTGACGCAGGGCGACAACCGCATCCGCGCCGACGCCATCACCCTTTATCGCAACGCCTCGGGCGATCCCGAACGGGTCGAGGCGACCGGCACGGTCTATTTCGTCACCCCGACCCAGTCGATGCGCGGCGACCGCGCCGTCTATACGATGTCCAGCGGCGAGATCGTGGTCACCGGCAACGTCACCCTGAACCAGGGCCAGAACGTCCTGACCGGGGGGCGGCTGACCTATAACGTCAACACCGACGCCGCGACCATGGCCGGGGCGCCGCGCGGAAGCGCCGGCAGCCGCATCCAGGGCGTCTTCTATCCCAACAGCAACTGAGCCTGCGGGCTGGACGTGAGTTTTGGCGCGTAAGGAACTTTCCGCTCTGAACCGGGACGAGCCGGCGGCCGCGCCGGACCCGGCGCCCTCTCGCGCCGAAAAGGGTCTCAGGGTGCGCAACATCGCGCGCGCCTTCGGCCAGCGGCTGGTGGTGCGCGACGTGTCCCTGACCGTCCAGCGCGGCGAGGTCGCGGGTCTGCTCGGCCCCAACGGCGCGGGCAAGACCACCTGTTTCTACATGATCACCGGCCTGATCCCGCCGGATTCGGGCTCCATCTGGCTGGACGGCGAGGACATCACCGCCCAGCCCATGTACCAGCGCAGCCGCATGGGGTTGGGCTATCTGGCGCAGGAGGCGTCGATCTTCCGCGGCATGACGGTCGAGCAGAACGTCAAGGCGGTGGTTGAACTGAACCATCCGCAGAACCAGGTCGCCGCAGAGACCGACCGGCTGCTGAACGAACTGAACATCGACCATCTGCGCCACGCCCGCGCCACGGCCCTGTCGGGCGGCGAGCGGCGCCGGGTCGAGATCGCCCGCGCCCTGGCCGGCCGCCCGTCCTTCATGCTGCTGGACGAACCCTTCGCCGGCATCGACCCCCTGGCCATCGCCGACATCCGCTCGGTCATCCGCTATCTGGCCAGCCAGGGCATCGGCGTGCTGATCACCGACCACAATGTGCGCGAGACGCTGGACATCACCGACCGCGTCTCGATCATCTCGAACGGCGCGGTGCTGTTCGAGGGCACGGCGGACGAGGCGGTGCACGATCCCGAGGTGCGCCGGGTGTATCTGGGCGAGAACTACGTCTGATCCGACGAGTTCAGCGACGGGCCCGCTTCCCCGTCAACAGACAAGGATGACGAGCGAGTGAGAATCGCCGATCGCGCCGCGTTCGTCAGGCGTTAACCGGTTCGGCGGCATCCTGCACAGCAAGTTCCGGGCCAGTTGGGCGGCGGACGGGGTTCTCGCACGTGATCGGGCAAAGGTTAGAGGTCAGGCAGGGGCAGGGGCTGGTCATCACGCCCCAGTTGCAGCAGGCGATCAAGCTGCTGCAACTGTCGAACCTCGAGCTCGAGGACTTCGTCGAGGCCGAGCTGGAACGCAATCCGCTGCTGCAACGCGACGAACCCGAGGGCGACGGTCCCGAGGCGGCCGAAGCGGTTTCGGACCCGAACGCCGACGGCGAAATGTCCTTCGGCGACGGGGTGGGGCATGAGGCCGTCGCCGCGATGGACGCCGGCTCCGACGACGTCTACGGCGACGCCGCGCCAGGCGAGCGCACCAGCGACCGCATGACCGATGAGGCCCAGCCGGGGCTGTCGGACTGGTCCAGCGCCGGCAAGGGCGGCACGGTGTTCGAAGGCGAGGGCGAGCGGCCCGACGCGCACGAGCCCACCCTGTGGGAGCATCTGCAGGCCCAGGCCTCGTCCGCCGGGTTCAGCGTCGCCGACCATGGCGTCGCCCTGACCCTGATCGACGCCACCGACGAGGGCGGCTATCTGCGCGGCGAACTGGCCGAATTCGCCGACCGGCTGGGCGTGACGCTGGAGCGGATCGAGGCGGTTCTGGCCGTCTGCCACGGCTTCGAACCGACCGGGATCATGGCGCGGTCCGTGCCCGAATCCCTGAAGCTGCAGCTGATCGAGCGCAATCGCTTCGACCCGGCCATGGGCGCCCTGCTGGACAATCTGGACCTGCTGGCCCGGCGGGATCTGGCCGGGCTGAAAAAGGCCTGCGGCGTGGACGGCGAGGACCTGGCCGAAATGATCGCCGAACTGAAGGCTCTGACGCCGCGCCCCGGCGCCGGCTTCGGCGGCGAACCGGCCCAGACGGTGGTGCCCGACGTCCATGTGCGGCCCGACCCGGCCGGCGGCTGGCGGGTCGAGCTGAACGCCGACACCCTGCCGCGCCTGCTGGTCGACAAGCGTTATCACGGCCTGGTCCAGGCCGGGGCGCGGTCCGACACCGAAAAGACCTTCGTCGCGGAATGCGCGGCCCAGGCCAACTGGCTGGTCAAGTCGCTGGACCAGCGCGCCAAGACCATCCTGAAGGTCGCCTCCGAGATCGTGCGCCAGCAGGACGCCTTCCTGGCCTTCGGGGTCGAGTTCCTGCGGCCGCTGAACCTGAAGACGGTGGCCGACGCCATCGGCATGCATGAATCGACCGTCAGCCGCGTCACCTCGAACAAATATGTCTCGACCCCGCGCGGGGTGTTCGAGCTGAAATTCTTCTTCACCGCCGCCATCCAGTCAGTGGACGGGGCCTCGACTCATTCCGCCGAAGCCGTCCGCCATCGGATCAAGGCCATGATCGACGGCGAAGGCGTGGACGGCGACGTTTTGTCCGACGACCGGATTGTCGAGATACTGAAGGAATCGGGCATCGACATCGCCCGCCGAACGGTCGCCAAGTATCGGGAAGCCTTGAGAATTCCCTCCTCCGTCGAGCGCCGCAGGATGTTGCGCGCCGCCTGACAAGCGCGACCACAAAACGGTGATCCCGATTGACACCAAACGCGCTTGGTCGCGTTCTATCCGCATGCAAGTCCAAGTCAGCGGCAAGCAAGTGGATGTCGGCGAAGCGTTAGGCTCGCGCATCTCCCAGGAACTCGAAGAGGGGGTCGGAAAATACTTCGCCCGCGGCGGTGACGACGCCGAGGTCGTGGTGTCCAAGGACGGCCACAACTTCAAGGTGGACTGTTGGGTCCGCCTGGCGTCGGGACAGACCCTGGTGACGACCGGCTTCGGCGGCGATGCGCATTCGGCCTTCACCGAAAGCCTCGACCGGCTGGAGAAACGGGTCCGCCGCTACAAGCGCCGGTTGAAGGATCACTATGCCGGGCCCAAGGCCCTGTCGCCCGAGAAGACGGAAAACGCCGCCCGCGAAGTCGCCCGCAGCATCGTGCTGCGGGACCCGGACACGGTCGACGACGACGCCTTCGCCACGGCGGGCGAGAACGACGGCCCACCGCCGGTGGGCATGGTCATCGCCGAGACGGAGCACGAGATCCGCACCATCACGGTCGGCCGCGCGGTTCTGGAACTCGATATGACGGGCTATCCGGTCGTCCTGTTCCGCAATGCGGCGCATGGCGGACTGGCGGTGGTCTATCGTCGGCCGGACGGCAATGTCGGCTGGATCGACCCCGAGCGGACCAGGTCGGCCAACGGCCAGTCGAAGGTCAACGGTTCGGCGAACTGAACGGCTCAGTTTGACTTCGGTGCGGGAGCCTCTAAAGGGGCGCCCGCGCCCACGTAGTGTGCGTCTATGAGGTTGTCCATGGACATCGGTGATCTGCTCGCGCCAAAGGGCGTGATCCTGCGCGGCGGGGCCTCGTCCAAGCGACAGGCGCTGCACGCCGTCGCCGAGGCGGCGTCCCATGCGCTGGGCGTCGATGAGGGCCGGATTTTCGAGGCGCTGATGGAGCGTGAAGCCTTGGGTTCGACGGGGCTCGGCTCCGGCGTCGCCGTGCCGCACGCCCGTCTGCGTGAGATCGACCGGGTGACGGCGGTGTTCGTGCGCCTGGATGCGCCGGTCGCCTATGAGGCGGTGGACGACCGTCCCGTGGACCTGATGTTCGCCCTGTTCGCCCCGCCCAAGGACGGCGCCGAACACCTGAGGGCGCTGGCGGCGGTGTCGCGGGCGCTGCGGTCGCCGGAACTGCGCGAACAGCTGCGCCAGGCCCGCACTGTCGATGCGATCAAGGCCCTGTTCGTCAAGGACAAGGCGGCGACGGCGGCCTGAGCCGCCCTTCATTGCTCAGTGAACCGAGACCGGCTCCAGCTCGTGCGCCACGGCGGCGGCGAAGGCGGTGTCGCGGTCCAGCATGACGGCCAGGCGTTCGCCGTCGGCGCTGTGGACCGCATAGAGCGACTGGCCCGGATCGAAGGCCACATCCTTAAGTTCGACCTGTTCTTCCAGCAGGTCGGCCGCCTTCACCTCGCGCACATAGACGAGGTCGGGCGCGCCCAGTCCCGCGAAATCTTCCTTGGTCATCATCATCGGCGTCATAGGACCGCCTCCTTCATTTTGACAACGCCCGGATCGCCGGGCGGTTCGAACGGCGACGCTTTCAGCCCGCCGTGATGGGAATACGCCGCACCGTGCGCTCGGCCTCGGGGCGGATCAGATCGACGTGCAGCAGGCCGTGCTCGGCCCGCGCGCCCTGGACCTCCAGCCCGTCGGCCAGGACGAAGCTGCGCACGAAGCCGCGCGCCGCGATGCCGCGGTGCAGGAAGGCCTGTTCGCCCTTGTTCGCATCGTCGCGCTTTCCGGCGATGGTCAGTTGGCGGCCTTCCAGGGTGATCGCCAGTTCGTCGGGCGAGAAGCCGGCCACCGCCAGGCTGATGCGAACGCCGGCGTCGCCGATCTGTTCGACATTGTAGGGCGGATAGCTCTCGGCCGCGGCCTTGGCGGCGCGGTCGATCAGGGCGCGGGTGTGGTCGAAGCCCAGCAGGAAGGGGCTGTCGAACAATATGGTGCGCGTCGTCGTCATCTGGGTCCTCGAAAAGCGACCGACCAGCCTGTCTCCCGCAATCGGCAAGACCCCTGGTCACAGATGAAGATGGGGGCTGGAAAGGGCGGGATCAACCGCCCCTTCCTGTGGGTTCCGGGGATGAACCCGTCCGGTCAGGCGGTCGTCTTCAGGCGTTCGGCGGGGGCGACGATGTCGGTCAGCGGCACGATGCGGACGAAGCGGTCCAGCGCGCTGGACCAGTCGCCCAGCAGCCGTCGCGCCAGCGGCGAGGCCGTCGCCGCCAGATGGGCCTCGACCAGGCCGTGCAGCCGGTCGGCCGCCGCCGCGTCGATCTCGGCGACGCCCGCCAGGTCGCCGTTCAGGGCGCGGGCCGCGGCGCCGTCGCGGTCCAGCACGAACAGTTCGCCGCCGCTCATGCCCGCCGCCAGGTTCCAGCCGACCGAGCCCAGCACCACCACCCGGCCGCCGGTCATATATTCGCAGCCATGGGCGCCCAGGCCCTCGACCACGGCCTCGGCGCCGGAGTTGCGCACCGCGAACCGCTCGCCCGCCGCGCCGGCGACGAACAGCCGGCCCGAGGTCGCGCCGTAAAGGGTGGTGTTGCCGCAGATAAGCTGGTTCTCGCGCCATTCCGGCGTGCGGACCGAAATCACGGCGCCCGACAGACCCTTGCCGACATAGTCGTTGGCCTCGCCCGTCAGGTGCAGTTCCAGCCCCTTGGCCGCGAAGGCGCCGAAGCTCTGGCCCGCGATGCCTTCCAGCCGCAGCTTCAGCCTACCCGCCGGTCCCTGCGCGCCGAAGCGGCGCACGATGGCCGAGGAGACGGCGGCGCCGACCGTGCGCTGGGTGTTGTTCAGCGGATAGGACAACTCCAGCGTCTGGCCGCGATCCAGGAAGCGGACCGCGTCCTTCAGCACATGGGCGTCCAGGCTGTCGGCGATGGGCTTGCGGATCGTCTTGTCGGCCCATCTGCCGGCGGCGCCCTCGTCCACCTGGACCAGCAGCGGGTTCAGGTCGAGGTCGTCCAGGTGGGAGCCGCCGCGCCGCACCTGGCGCAGCAGGTCGGTGCGGCCGATGATCTCGTCCATCGTCCGGGCGCCGATCGAGGCCAGGATCTCGCGCGTCTCCTCGGCGATGAAGGTGAACAGATTGACCACCTTTTCCGGGGTGCCGGTGAACTTCTCGCGCAGGCGATCGTCCTGGGAGCAGACGCCGACCGGGCAGGTGTTGGAATGGCACTGGCGCACCATCAGACAGCCCATGGCGATCAGGGCGGCGGTGCCGACGCCGTATTCCTCGGCCCCCAGCATGGCGGCGATGACCACGTCGCGGCCGGTGCGGACCCCGCCGTCGGTCCGCAGCGTCACCGAGCCGCGCAGATTGTTCAGCGTCAGCACCTGATGGGCCTCGGCCAGACCGATCTCCCACGGCAGGCCGGCATGCTTGATCGAGGTCTGGGGCGAGGCGCCGGTGCCGCCGTTGTGGCCGGCGATCAGGATGGCGTCGGCGTTGGCCTTGGCCACGCCGGAGGCGATGGCCCCGATGCCCGAAGCCGAAACCAGCTTCACCGTCACCCGGGTGTCGGGATTGATGGCTTTCAGGTCGTAGATGAGCTGGGCCAGGTCCTCGATCGAATAGATGTCGTGGTGCGGCGGCGGGCTGATCAGGGTCGTGCCCGGCACGGCGTGGCGCATCCGGGCGATGAATTCGGTGACCTTGAAGCCGGGCAGCTGGCCGCCCTCGCCGGGCTTGGCGCCCTGGGCGACCTTGATCTCGATCTCGCGGCACTGGTTCAGATATTCGGCGGTGACGCCGAATCGGCCCGAGGCCACCTGTTTGACGGCCGAGTTGGCGTCGTCGCCGTTGGGACGCGGGTGATAGCGTTCCGGGTCCTCGCCGCCCTCGCCCGAGACCGAGCGGGCGCCGATGCGGTTCATGGCGATGTTCAGCGTCTCGTGCGCCTCGGGGCCCAGGGCGCCCAGCGACATGGCCTGGGTCAGGAAGCGGCGGCGGATGTCCGACACGCTCTCGACCTGATCGACCGGAATGGCGACGCCTTCGCGGAAGTCCAGGAGGTCGCGCAGGGACACGTCCGGCTGGTTGCGCACGGCCTCGGAGAACTGCTTGAAGCGGCGGTAGTCGCCCCGGTTGCAGGCGTCCTGCAGCAGGTGGATGGTCCTGGCCTCGTGGGCGTGGGCCTCGCCTCCGCTGCGGATCTTGAAGAAGCCGCCGATGGCGGGCGAGGGCAGGGCCTCGCCCCAGGCGATGCGGTGCCGCTTCAGCGCCGCCTGCTCCAGACCGGCCAGGCCGATGCCGGAGATGCGCGACGGGGCGCCGGGGAAGAATTCGGCCGTAAGCGCCCGCGACAGGCCCAGCACCTCGAACTCGCAGCCGCCGCGATAGGCGGAGATGACGCTGATGCCCTTCCTCGCCAGGGTCTTCAGCAGGCCCGCCTCGATGCCGGCCTTGTAGTTCAAACAGGCGTCGCGCAGCGTCAGGCCGGGATACAGGCCCCGGTCCAGGCGCTCCTGGAACAGGTCCTGGGCCAGCCAGGCGTTGACGGTGGTGGCGCCGACCCCGACCAGGACGGCGAAGCCGTGCGGGTCCAGCGTCTCGGCGGTGCGGACCACGATGGAGCAATAGGTGCGCAGGCCCGCCGCCGTCAGGCGGCCATGCACGCCGGCCGTCGCCAGGATCATCGGCGCGGCCAGACGATCCGCCGCGCCGTGCTCGTCGGTCAGGACGATCAGGGCCGCGCCATCGCGGGCGGCGGCCTCGGCCTCGTCCATGATGCGGTCCAGTGCGGCGCGCAGGCCCGCGCCGGGCTTGTAGTTTTTTTGGGCCTCATCGGACGGGACGGCGTAGCAGCAGTCGATCACCACGGTCGAACCGGCGCCGACGGTGTCCAGCATCCGCTCGTACATGCCGTTGGTCAGGACCGGGCTGTCCAGGACGAAGACGTTCGTCTGGGCCTCTTCCTCGGCCAGGATGTTGCCCAGGTTCTTGAACCGGGTCTTCAGGCTCATGGCCCCCGCCTCGCGCAAGGGGTCGATGGGCGGGTTGGTGACCTGGCTGAAGTTCTGGCGGAAATAGTGCGACAGCGGGCGCGGCAGGGCCGACAGCACCGCCGGCGGGGCGTCGTCGCCCATCGAGCCGACCGCCTCCTTGCCGTCGCGCACCAGGGCGTCCAGCAGCAGGTCCAGGTCCTCGCGGCTGAAGCCGGCGGCGATCTGGCGGCGGGTCAGGGCCTCGCCCGAAGCCGAGCGCGGTTCCGGACCGGGACCGATGATCGGCTCCAGATCGACCATATTGTCCAGCCACTCGGTATAGGGGTGGGCGGCGGACAGAGCGTCGATGGCCTCTTGCTCGTCATAGACGCGGCCATGCTTCAGATCGACGGCGATCAGCTTGCCGGGGCCGATGTGCAGGCGGCGCTTCACCCGGCTTTCGGGGATCGGCACCAGGCCTGCTTCGGAGCCCGCCATCAGGAGGCCGTCGACGGTCTCGACGGCCCGCAGGGGACGCAGGCCGTTCCTGTCCTTGCCCGCCACGACCCAGCGGCCGTCGGCGGCGCAGATGGCGGCCGGGCCGTCCCACGGCTCCATCACCGCATTGCAATAGGCGTAGAAGGCCCGGTGCTCGGGGGGCATGACCACGTCGTCCTTGGCCCAGGCCTCGGGGATCAGCAGGGCCTTGGCCATGGGCGCGGGGCGGCCGGCGTGGACCAGCACCTCCATGACGTTGTCGAGCGCGGCCGAGTCCGAACCGCCCGGCTGGACCACCGGCTTCACCTCGCCGTCACGGTCGCCGAAGGCCTGTGCGGCCATGCGGATCTCGTGCGACTTCATCCAGTTCAGATTGCCCTTCAGCGTGTTGATCTCGCCGTTGTGGGCCATCATGCGGAAGGGCTGGGCCAGCTTCCATTCCGGGAAGGTATTGGTCGAATACCGCTGGTGGAAGACGGCGTAGGCCGAGACGAAACGCGGATCGGTCAGGTCGGGATAGAGGTCGCCCAGCAGTTCGGCCCGCACCATGCCCTTGTAGGCGATCGAGCGCGCGGACAGGGTGCAGATATAGACGCCGGGCAGGTTCTCGGTCTTGACCGTCTTCTCGATGCGGCGGCGGCACAGATAGAGTTCGCGCTCCAGCGCCTCGCCGTCCAGCGGCTGGCCGGCGTCGTCCAGCGGCGGGGCCAGCATGATCTGTTCGATCTCGGGCCGGGTCGCGCCGGCCTTGGTCCCGACGACCGACAGGTCGATGGGCGTCTGGCGCCAGCCGTAGATCCAGAAGCCGGCGCGCAGCGCTTCGGTCTCGACGATGGCGCGGGCGCGGTCCTGGGCGCCCAGATCGGTGCGGGGCAGGAAGACCTGGCCGACGCAGATCGGGCCGGGACGCAAGCTCTGGCCGATCAGGGCCACCTGTTCGGCGAAGAAGCCCTGCGGCAGTTCGGCCATGATGCCGGCGCCGTCGCCGGACAGGCCGTCGGGATCGACCGCGCCCCGGTGGGCCACGGCCTTCAGGCTGCGGATGGCGTATTCGACCACGTCGCGGCGCGGGCTGCCGTCGATGGAGCAGACCAGGCCGACGCCGCAGGCGTCGCGCTCCGAGGCGCGGTCATAGGCGTGGCCGGCTTCCAGCCGGTCGCGGGTCTGTTCGTACTTGTCCAACCAGTGGGTCACGCCGCGACCTCCTCGGTGCGGGCCTTGAGATAGCGGTCGATCTCGGCGGCGGCGTCCTGGCCCTCGCGCACGGCCCAGACGACCAGCGAGGCCCCGCGCACCGCGTCGCCGGCGGCGAAGACGCCGGGCAGGCTGGTGGCGAAGCTGACGGCGCCGACCTTGATCGTGCCGTCGTCGCGCAGGCGCAGGTCGGGCTCATGCGCCGCGAACGGCTCGGGCGAGAAGCCCAGGGCCTCGATGACGATGTCGGCGGGGATGTCGAAGTCGGCGCCGGGCACCGGAACGATGTCGCGGCGCTGGCCGGGCGCAGCTTCGGTCAGTTGCATCCGCGCGGCGCGGACGCCCGTGACCTTGTCGCCTTGGGACAGCAGGGCCTTGGGCGCGCCCAGCCATTCGAAGACGACGCCTTCCTCCTCGGCGTTCTGCACTTCGCGGGCGGAGCCGGGCATGTTCTCGCGGTCGCGGCGATAGAGGCAGGTCACCGAGGCCGCGCCCTGGCGGACGGCGGTGCGCACGCAGTCCATGGCGGTGTCGCCCCCGCCGATCACGACCACGCGCTTGCCGCCGGCCTCGTACCAACCCGCCTGTTCGGCGTCGCCCAGGTCGCGGCGGTTCTGGTGCGTCAGATACTGCAGGGCCTCGACCGTCGAATCCGGGCCACGGCCCGGCGCCGACAGGATGCGCGGCTGATAGACGCCCATGGCCAGCAGCACGGCGTCGTGGCGTTGGCGCAGTTCGCTCAGGGTCACGTCCTTGCCGACCTCGCAGCCCAGCACGAACTGGACCCCGCCTTCGATCAGCCGGTCCACGCGGCGCTGGACGATGCGCTTCTCCAGCTTGAAGCCGGGGATGCCGTAGATCAGCAGGCCGCCCGCGCGGTCGTGCCGGTCATAGACCACGACCTGATAGCCTTCGCTGCGCAGGCGGTCGGCGGCGGCCAGACCCGCAGGCCCCGCGCCGACGACGCCGATGGTTTCGGCGCGTTCCGCCCTGGGGCGGATCGGTTCGACCCAGCCGTTCGCAAAGGCCTGATCGCCCAGCCAGGCCTCGACCGAGCCGATGGTCACCGCATCCCAGCCGGACACGTTCAAGGTGCAGGCGCCTTCGCACAGCCGGTCCTGCGGGCAGATGCGGCCGCAGATCTCGGGCATGGTCGAGGTCAGCGAGGCGACGCGCCAGGCCTCGCGCGGCTCGTTCTCGGCCGACAGGCGCAGCCAGTCGGGGATGTTGTTCTGAAGCGGGCAGGCGTTCTGGCAGAACGGCACGCCGCAGTCGGTGCAGCGCGAGGCCTGTTTCTCGGCCGTCTCGGTCGAGGGCGGAATCGTGATCTCGCCGAATCCGCGCGCGCGCAGTTCGGCTGAGGCCTTGGAGAGGCGGCGCGGCTCTACGACGAAAGTCCCGCCTTGCTTTAGGGTCTTGTGGGTCACGGCTCGCATATGCAGCAAAAAGGCGGGTTTGCGCAATTACCGTTTGCGAAAACGGCCTTACCAGACAGAAAACGCAAAAATATTCTGAATATCGAAACAATCCGGCACATGCGACGCATGGGTGTGGGGCTTTCCCACATCAACTTTTGTTCCAGGGTGCGACAATAGGAACCGACAGTGTGTCCAAGCGTTGCCGCTGGATATCGGCAGGCTCGGTTCTTCGAGCCTCCGCCCGGTGTCAGCAGAGGAAGGCGCAAATCATGCCGCGATGGACAACACCTGCCAGTCTGGGAGGGTGGTTGACCCTCCTGCTCGGGCTATTGCTCGCCGTTATCGGCCTCGTGCTGACTATCGGCGGGGTTCAGCTCGCGACGCTGGGAGGCTCCTGGTATTATCTGCTTGCCGGCCTGGCGCTGATCGCGTCGGGCTTTTTCCTTGTCTTTCGCGACGTTCGCGGCGCCTGGGTCTATGGCGCGACCTTCCTGGCGACCCTGATCTGGGCGTTGTGGGAAAAGGGCCTGAACGGCTGGGCGCTGGTTCCGCGCCTGGTCGGACCGCTGGTCCTGCTGTTCCTGGTCATCGCCGCCCTGCCGGTGTTGCGGCCGCGCGGCGGCGGCAAGCTGGCGGGTCGCGGGGCCCTGGGCCTCGCCGTCCTGACCCTCGTGTTCGGCCTGGTCGTCGGTCAGGCGAACAGGGCCCATGTGGACAGCCCCGTGCCGGGCGCGCGCGGGCCGTTCGGCGATCCCGCCCTGATCAAGGCCGGCGCCGACTGGCCGGCCTATGGCGGCTCCGACGCCGCCCAGCGCTATTCGCCGCTGACCCAGATCAACAAGGACAATGTCGGCAAGCTGGAACGCGCCTGGACCTTCCGCACCGGCGACCTGCCGGGCGAGCGTTTCGGCGCCGAGACCACGCCGCTGAAGATCAACGACACCGTCTATCTCTGCTCGGCGCGCAACAAGATGTTCGCGCTGGACGCCAACACCGGACAGCAGAAGTGGACCTATGATCCCCAGGTGCCGGACGACCAGATTCCGTACACCGCCGCCTGCCGTGGCGTGACCTATTACGCCGCGCCCAATGTCGATCCGGCCCAGCCCTGCGCGACGCGCATCATCGAGGGCACGCTGGACGGCCGCCTCATCGCGCTCGACGCCCGCACCGGAACGCCTTGCCCCGCCTTCGGGACCAATGGCGCGGTCAGCATCAAGGAAGGGATGGGCGACCCCTATCCGGGCATGGTCTCGATCACCTCGGCGCCGGTCATCGTGCGCGGGATCATCGTGACGGGCCACCAGGTGCTGGACGGCCAGAAGCGCTGGAACGCCTCGGGCGTCATCCAGGGCTATGACGTCGACACCGGCCAGCTGCGCTTCGCCTGGGACATGATGCGTCCCGAAACCACCACTACGCCGCCGGAAGGCCAGACCTACACCCCTGGCACGCCGAACATGTGGACGACCGCCACCGGCGACGAGGCCCTGGGCCTGGTCTATCTGCCGATGGGCAACTCGGCCGCCGACTATTATTCCAGCCTGCGCCGTCCGCAGGAGGACCAGTATTCCAGCGCCCTGGTCGCGCTGGACGTGACCACCGGCAAGCCGCGCTGGCATTATCAGACCGTGCGCAAGGACGTCTGGGACTACGACCTTGGCTCGCAGGTGACCCTGGTGGACATGCCCACGGCGGGGGGCGTGGTTCCGGCCGTGATCCTGCCGTCCAAGCGCGGCGAGATCTTCGTGCTGGACCGTCGCACCGGCCAGCCCCTGCACGGGGTCGAGGACCGTCCCGTTCCCGGCGGCGGGGTCGAGCCGGCCCAGCGCGCGCCGACCCAGCCCTATTCGCTGTTCAACACCCTGGCCAAGCCGGTCCTGAAGGAGCGGGACATGTGGGGCATGTCGCCGATCGACCAGATGATGTGCCGCATCCAGTTCCGGAAGGCGTCCTATGAGGGCGAGTTCACGGCGCCCACGGCGGACCGTCACTGGATCGAATATCCCGGCTACAACGGCGGCTCGGACTGGGGCAGCGTCGCGCTCGATCCGCGTCGCGGCGTCATCATCGCCAACTACAACGACATGCCCAACTACAACCGTCTGGTCCCGCGCGCCGAGGCCGACAAGCTGGGCTGGTTCTCCCGCGACGATCCCCGCTACATCCAGCAGCAGAAGGACCTGGCCAATCGAGGCGGCAGCCTGTCGAAGGCCGAAGGCGCGGGCGACCCGCAAGAGGGCGTGCCCTACGCCATCGATGTGAACGCCGGCTGGCGCATGCCCTTCACCGGCATGCTGTGCAAGGAGCCACCGTATGGCGGCATCCGCGCCATCGACGTCCAGAGCGGCAGGACGCTGTGGGACCGTCCGTTCGGCACGGCGCGCAAGAACGGGCCGTTCGGCATCCCCTCGATGCTGCCGCTGGAGATCGGAACGCCGAACAACGGCGGTTCGGTGGTGACGGCGGGCGGCCTGATCTTCATCGCCTCGGCGACCGACGATCTGATCCGCGCCATCGACATCGAGACCGGCAAGACCGTGTGGTCGGACGTGCTGCCCGCCGGCGGCCAGGCCAACCCCATGGTCTATGAGCAGAACGGCCGCCAGTATCTGGTGATCGTCGCCGCCGGCCATCACTTCATGGAGACGCCGGAAGGCGACTATGTGATCGCTTACGCCCTGCCCGAGGGCAGGGCGTAAGCTTCCTTCCTGGGCCTATCGCGCTTCGCGCTGCTTGAGGCCCGTTTGACCCCTTTGGTCAGAGCCTGGCGCGGATGACGGCCATCGTCCGCGCCAGCCGATCGCCGTCGATCCGGCCCAGCCGCGTCGCCACCGCTGCGTCTATCGTGGCGATCTTGGCGGGGCGGATCAGCGACGGCGCCGGCAGTCCGGCGTCGGCGTAATCCTCATCGAGGGGCACGTCGTCGGGCCAGCCTCGATTATCGGCGCTGGTGATCATCACCACCCACAACAGGCGCCCGCCATCGCCCAACGTCCCATCGGACACCACCAGCGCCGGACGATGCTGTCGCGTGCTGCGGTCCGTGTAGGGAAAGGGGACGCGGACGACGTCGCCGCGTTCAAAGTCCGGCATAGGCCTTGCGGTCCGCCTCGCCGTCCCATTCGTCGAAGGCCGCGAACGGATCGTCGGCCGGCGCGCGCCATGCCTTGCGCAGGATCACGCGGTCGCCGTCCAGATCGTATTGCAGTTCGTCGCCGTCCTGCAGGTTCAGGGCGGCGCGCACAGCCTGCGGAATGGTGGTCTGGGCCTTGGATGTCAGGCGGCTCTTGATCATGCCGGCAAGGTAAGGAATTTCCTTACCCTTCACAAGCCGGCCGGATCGCGCCTTTACGGCCGGATCTGGCCCTGGCCGCGCACGACGTATTTGTAGGTGGTCAGCTGCTCGGCGCCCACCGGGCCGCGCGCGTGCAGGCGGGCGGTGGAGATGCCGATCTCGCCGCCGAAGCCGAACTCGCCGCCGTCGGCGAACTGGGTCGAGGCGTTGATCAGGACGATGGCGCTGTCGACCTTGGCCGCGAACCGTTCGGCGGCCTCGGCGTCGGCGGTGACGACGGCCTCGGTGTGGCCCGAGCCGTAGCGGGCGATGTGGGCGACGGCGGCGTCCAGGTCGTCCACGATCCGGACGGCCAGGATCGGCGCCAGATATTCGGTGGTCCAGTCCGCCTCGGTCGCCGGCTTCATCTCCGGGACCAGGGCTTGCGCCTCGGCGTCGCCGCGCAGTTCGCAGCCGGCGGCGATCAGGTCGGCGGCGACGGGCGGCAGCAGGCGCAGGGCCGCCGCGCGATCCACCAGCAGGGTCTCGGTCGCGCCGCAGACGGAGACGCGCCGCATCTTGGCGTTCAGCACGATGGCGCGGGCGGCGTCCAGGTCGGCGGCCTGATGCAGATAGGTGTGGTTCAGCCCCTCCAGGTGGCTGAGCACCGCCGTCTTCGCCTCGGCCTGGACCCGGGCGACCAGGCTCTTGCCGCCACGCGGGATGATGACGTCGATGGCGCCGTCCAGTCCCGACAGCATCAGCCCCACCGCCGCGCGGTCGGGCGTATCCACCAGCTGAACTGCATCGGCGGGCAGGCCGGCCTCGGCCAGGGCCCCCGCGATCACCGCGGCGATGGCCAGGGACGATTGCAGGCAGTCCGAGCCGCAGCGCAGGATGGCCGCGTTGCCCGACCGGATGCACAGGGCGGCGGCGTCGGCGGTGACGTTGGGCCGGCTTTCATAGATGACGCCCAGCACGCCGATGGGGGTGCGGACGCGGGCGATGTCCAGGCCGTTGGCAGGGGTCCAGCGTTCGGTCTCGACGCCCAGCGGATCGGGCACGGCGGCGATGGCCGCCACCGCCTCGGCCATGCCGGCGACGCGGGCGAGGGTCAGCGACAGCCGGTCGATCAGGGCCTCGGTCATGCCGCCCGCGCGGGCAGCCTGCACGTCGCGGGCGTTGGCGGCCAGGATGGCGGGCTCGGCCGCCTTCAATCCCTCGGCCAGGCTTTCCAGCGCGCGGGTGCGGGCGGCGGCGGGGGCGTCGCGCAGGCCTTGCGCCGCGGCGCGGGCGCGCCGGCCCAGGTCCAGCATATGGGTCTCAAGGTCGGTCATCGCGGGTTCAGCACCAGGTCGTCGCGGTGGATCAGGACGGACGCGGCCCGGTAGCCCAGGACGGCCTCGATCTCATCGCTGCGCCGGCCGCGAATGCGCGCGGCCTCGTCGGCGGCGTAGGCGGCCAGGCCCACGCCCACGCCATGCCCCTCGGGGTCGATCAACCGCACGCAGTCGCCTTTTTCGAAATCGCCGCTTACGGCGGTGACGCCGGCGGGCAGCAGGCTCTTGCCCGCCTTCAGGGCTTTGACCGCGCCGGCGTCCAGCGTCAGGGTCCCGGCGGGCGACAGACTGCCGGCGATCCACTGCTTGTAGGCGGCCATCGGACCGTCGGGGGCGGTGATCAGGGTGGCGCGCGCCCCGTCGCGGATCGCCGTCAGCGGCGACAGGCCCTGGCCCGAGGCGATCAGGGTGGCGCAACCGGCCGAGCGGGCGATCTGGGCCGCCGCCAGCTTGGTCGCCATGCCGCCCGTGCCGACGCCCGCCCCGGCGTTGGCCCCGCCGCCCATGGCTAGGACCTCCGGCGTCAGGGCCGCGACCAGCGGCAGGTGGGCGGCGTTCGGATCGCGGCGAGGATCGGCGGTGTAGAGGCCGTCCACGTCCGACAGCAGCACCAGCAAATCCGCGCGCGCCAGCTGGGCCGTGCGCGCCGCCAGCCGGTCGTTGTCGCCATAGCGGATCTCCTCGGTGGCGACGGTGTCGTTCTCGTTGACCACGGGGATGACGCCGTGGGCCAGCAGGGCCTCGACGGTGGCGCGGCCGTTCAGCCAGCGGCGGCGCCGTTCGGTGTCGTCGCGGGTCAAGAGCACCTGTCCGACCACCAGTCCATGCGGCTCCAGCGCGGCGGACCAGGCGGCCATCAGCAGCGACTGCCCGACCGAGGCGGCCGCCTGCTTGTCCTCCAGCCGTGCGCCCAGGTTCGGCAGACGGCCCCGGCCCAGGGCGATGGAGCCCGACGAGACGACGATCACCTCGCGCCCCTCGGCCTTCAGCGTCGCCAGGTCGCGCGCCATCGCCGTCAGCCAGTCGCGCGTCGGCTGGCGGGTCGCCGCGTCGATCAGCAGGGCCGAGCCGATCTTGACCACGATGCGTCGCGCGGCCTCCAGGGCGGAGGCCGCGTCCAGTCGCGGGGCGAGAGGAGCGGATTGGGACATGACGGTTTCTCTAACCTCCTCATTCGGGCTTGTCTCTTGCCGCGTGGCGACGCAGATCATGCAGATGATGGAATCGCTTTCCCCGATCGCCGCCGGCGCCCTGGGCAGCCTGGCCGCCGGCATGATGACGGCGGTGGGCGCCGTGCCGATGCTGTTCCTCAGGCGGCCGGGACAGCAGACGCAGAGCGTCCTCTTGGGCTTCGCCGCCGGGGTGATGCTGGCGGCCTCCTTTTTCTCGCTGATCATCCCCGGCGTGGACGTGTTGCAGGCCGGCGGAGCGACGCACGCGCTGGCGGCGGGAACGATGGCGGCGGCGGTGCTGATCGGGGCGACGGTGATCGGCCTGATGAACCGGTTCGCGCCGGTGGACATGCTGGCCATCGGTCCGGCGCATTCGCGGCACCTGGCCCGGCGCATCTGGCTGTTCATCATCGCCATCACCCTGCACAACTTCCCCGAGGGCGCGGCCGTGGGGGTCAGTTTCGGCGGCGGCGACATGCACCAGGGGCTGGCCACGGCGCTGGGCATCGGCATCCAGAACATGCCCGAGGGCCTGGCGGTTTCGGCGGCCATGGCGTCGCTGGGCTATGGCCGCTGGGCGGCGTTCCTGGGCGCCCTGGCCTCGGGCCTAGTCGAGCCGGTCGGGGGCCTGATCGGCGCCAGCGTCGTCGGCGTCCTGCCCGGCGCCCTGCCCTGGGGCCTGGGCCTGGCGGCGGGCGCCATGATCTATGTCGTCACCGCCGAAATCATTCCCGAGACCCGCAAACAGTCCAAGGGCGACGGCTCCATGATCGGCCTGATGATCGGCCTGGTCGGGATGATGTTCCTGGACATCGCCCTGGGATGAGCTTGCGCCCTGCCGACCGCCGTTCGTCTGTTACATCATTTACATCGGGGCCAGGGGTTGAACCCGGCCGCTCCGCGAGGTTAGGCCTCTGGCTCGCCTCGCCCTGAGACCCCCGGAGCGCCATGACACAGACGCGACCTCTCAAGACCGCGGCTTCCCGTAGAAATTTCCTGTCTGGCCTCGGCCTTCTGGCCCTGATGGGCGCCGGAGTCTTCCCAATGCCTGCTTCCGCCGACATCGCCCGCACCGTCCAACGCCACCGCCAGCGGATCGAGGATCTGATCGCGGCGATGACGATCGAGGAGAAGGCGGGGCAGCTGAACCTGCTCGCCGATCCGTTCCGCTGGATGCCGACGGCGGTGAATCCGCTGGACGGGACCGGCGATCCGGCGCGCATCACCGCCATGATCCGCGAGGGCAAGGTCGGGTCGCTGTTCAACGGCGTCGGCGCCGAGGCCGGGCGACGCATCCAGCGGGTCGCGGTCGAGGAATCGCGCCTGAAAATTCCGCTGCTGTTCGCCGCCGACGTGATCCACGGCCTGTCGACCATCTTCCCCGTGCCTCTGGCCGAGGCGGCGGCCTTCGACACCGAACTGGCGCGCCGCACCGCGCGGGCCGCGGCGGTCGAGACGGCGGCGTCCGCCGTGCACCAGACCTATGCGCCCATGGTGGACGTGGCGCGCGACCAGCGCTGGGGACGCAACGTCGAGGGCGCAGGCGAGGACGTGCTGCTGAACAACCTCCTGGCCGCCGCCCGGGTGCGCGGCTTCCAGGGCGAGCGCGGTCTGGACGCCGAGGACGCGGTCCTGGCCACGGCCAAGCACATGGCCGGCTATTCCGCCGCCATCGGCGGGGTCGAATACAATACCACGGACATGAGCGAGCAGACGCTGCGCGGCGTCTTCCTGCCCCCGTTCAAGGCGGCGGTGGACGCGGGCGCCCTGTCGATCATGAGCGCCTTCAACGACGTGAACGGGGTGCCGGCGTCGGGAAACCGCAAGCTGCTGACCGACATCCTGCGCGGCGAATGGGGCTTCGAGGGCTTCGTCGTCTCGGACTACACCTCCGAGCAGGAACTTATCGCTCACGGCTTCGCCGAGGACGCCCGCGACGCCGCGCGCCTGGCCTTCAACGCCGGGGTGGACGTGTCGATGGTGTCGGGCCTCTATCTGGAACACCTGCCGGTCCTGGTGCGCGACGGCCAGGTGTCGATGGCCCGGCTGGACGAGGCGGTGCGCCGCCTGTTGACCACCAAGGCGGCGCTGGGCCTGTTCGACGACCCCTATCGCGGCACGGACCCGGCGCGCGAAAAGGCCGTGGTCGGGTCGCGCGACCATATCGAACTGTCCCGCGAGGCGGGCCGCAAGTCGGTCGTGATGCTGAAGAACGACGGTGGCCTGCTGCCGCTGAACAAGTCGGGCCAGAAGATCGCCCTGATCGGCCCCTTCGCCGACGACGTGGACAATGTCTGGGGACCGTGGACCATCTGGGGCGCGCCGGAACGCCGCGTGTCGCTGGAGGCCGGCTTCCGCGCCGCCATGGACGATCCGCAAGGGCTGACCATCGCGCGCGGCTCGGGCGTGGAGACGCCGCTGGAGGGCGGGATCGCCGAGGCCGTGCGCACGGCCCAGGCCGCCGATGTCGTCGTCCTGGCCATCGGCGAGAGCCAGCGCATGTCGGGCGAGGCCCAGTCGCGCACCGAGATCGTCGTGCCGGCCCCGCAGCAGGCCTTGGTCGAGGCCGTGGCGGCGACCGGCAAGCCCTATGTCATTCTGCTGCGCAACGGCCGTGCCCTGGCGCTGGAAGGCGCGGTCAGGACCGCTCCGGCCATCGCCGTCACCTGGTTCCTGGGCGAGCAGATGGGGAACGCCGTCGCCGACGTGGTCTTCGGCGACCATGCGCCGTCGGCCCGCCTGCCGGTCAGCTTTCCGCACCGGTCGGGCCAGCAGCCCTATTCCTATGATCGCAAGACCACGGGCCGCCCGGCCAATCCCGACCTGGCGGAGGAGGAATACAAGGCCCGATACCGCGAGACGACCAACACCGCCCTCTATCCGTTCGGCTTCGGCCTGACCTATGGGGCGATCACCTACGGCCCCATCGAGATGGAGAGCGACCAACTGCAATGGGCGGGCGATCTGGACGTCGCCGTGACCGTGACCAACACCGGCGCCCGCACGGCGGAGGAACTGGTGCAGCTCTATATCCACGACCGCGTCGCCAGCCTGACCCAGCCCGGACGGCTGCTGAAGGACTTCAAGCGCGTGACCCTGCGGCCGGGACAGAGCGAGACGGTGCGCTTCACCCTGAACGCCCGCCAGCTGGGCTTCATCGGGGCGGACGAGACCTATCGGATCGAGCCGGGCCTGTTCGACATCTGGCTGGCGCCCCACGCCCAGGGCGGGGTGACGGCGACATTCCAGCTGGTCGGGCCGGCGTCCATCAGCGATGGTCGTTGACCCGGCGGGCGGCAGGGCTTAACGAGCCCGCCGTTTGCCCATTGTCGAGTCTCGGGGCCTCCGTTTGGGCTGGATTCGCGTGTAGGAGTGCGCCCATGACGACGAAGATCCTTCCGGGCGCCACCGGCGTCCTCGCGCTGGCCGACGGCACGGTCCTGCAGGGGATCGGCGTCGGCGCCGTGGGTTCGGCCCTGGGCGAGGTGGTCTTCAACACCGCCATGACCGGCTATCAGGAAATCCTGACCGACCCGTCCTACATGAGTCAGATCCTGGCCTTCACCTTCCCCCACGTCGGCAATGTCGGCACGAACGTGGAAGACATCGAACAGATCGGCGGCGGGTCCGACACCTCGGCGCGCGGGGCCATTTTCCGCGACGTCCCGACCGATCCGGCCAACTGGCGCTCGGACGCCGGCTTCGACGCCTGGATGAAGCGTCGCGGCGTGGTCGGCCTGGCCGGCGTGGACACCCGCGCCCTGACCAAGATCATCCGCGACAAGGGCGCCCCCCACGCGGTCATCGCCCATGACCCGAACGGCGCGTTCGACCTGGACGCCCTGGTCGCCCAGGCCCGCGCCTGGACCGGCCTGGTCGGGCTGGACCTGGCCAAGCCCGCCTCGACGCTTCAGGCGTTCGAATGGGACGAGGGCCTGTGGGCCTGGCCTGACGGCCATCCGAAGACGGAAGGCCGCAAGGACGTGGTCGTCATCGACTATGGGGTGAAGCGCAACATCCTGCGGGCCCTGGCCTCGACCGGCGCGCGGATCACCGTGGTCCCGGCGACGACGACGGCCGAAGAGGTGCTGGCGCGCAATCCCGACGGCGTGGTGCTGTCGAACGGTCCGGGCGACCCGGCCGCGACCGGCGAATACGCCGTGCCCGAGATCCAGAAGCTGGTCGCCAGCGGCAAGCCCCTGATGGGCATCTGCCTGGGTCACCAGATGCTGGCGCTCGCCCTGGGGGCCAGGACGGTCAAGATGGAGCAGGGCCACCACGGCGCCAACCATCCGGTCAAGGACCTGACCACCGGCAAGGTCGAGATCGTGTCGATGAACCACGGCTTCACCGTCGATCGCGACAGCCTGCCCGACGCGGTCACCGAGACCCACATCAGCCTGTTCGACGGCACCAACTGCGGCATCGCGGTCAAGGACAAGCCGATCTTCAGCGTCCAGCACCACCCCGAGGCCTCGCCCGGACCGACCGACAGCCTCTATCTGTTCGACCGCTTCGCCGGGATGATGGACCGGCCGTGAGCCGAGGGGCCGCCCGTTCGCCCTATCTGAGCTGGCTGGCCCCGGCGCTCGGTCCCGCCGTCTCCGCCGATACGGCGCGAGGGGCAGGCCGGGAGGACATGGTGCTGGGCTACGCCACCGGCTATGGCCGGGGCGAGGTCGAGGCCTTCGTCCGGTCGCTGCGCGCGGTTCACGACGGTCCGGTCGGCCTGTTCGTGGACGCCGATCCCGATCTGCGCGGCTGGCTGGCGTCCCAGTCGGTCGAGCCGCTGGATGCGACCCAGCAGGCGGGCTGGACGCCGTTGCCGGTGGTGACGCGTTTCGCCGACTACGCCCGCCTGATCCGCAGCCGCCCCACGCTGCGCAACGTGTTGCTGACCGACGTGCGCGACGTGGTGTTCCAGGCCTCGCCCTTTTCCCCGCCGGTCACGAGCCTGGAGGTCTTCGTCGAGGACGAGGCTCACGCCCTGGGCCAGAACGTCTTTCACCTGAAATATCTGCGCGCCCTTGCGGGCGCCGAGGCGGCGGCGACCCTGGCCGATCGCCCCTGCCTGTGCGCGGGGACCATCGTCGGACCGGCGGAAGACATCGCGCGCCTGTGTCGGTTGATCCTGACGCTGGGCGCCATTCCGCGGTCCAGCGTGGGCGGGGGGTTCGGCATCGACCAGGCGTCGCTGGAGCTGGCGGCGCACCAGGGGCTGATCGCGACCGACATCCGCCCGAACTTCTCGCGTGTGGCCACGCTCGGCTGCACGCTGGAAGGCGTCAGGGTGCAGGGCGACCGCATCCTCAATCCCGACGGCTCGGCCAGCCCCATCGTGCATCAGTACGACCGCCATCCCGAACTGATGGCCCTGGTGCGCCGCCTGTGGAGCGCGGACGTTCCCGACCGGGTCCGCACCGGGCCGCAAGGCCTCGCCCGCGCCCGCGCCAAGCTGAAGGCGACGGTGTCACGCTATATGGTCGAGTTCCGCTAGGCGGTCGTCAGGGCAGGGGCGCGAAGCTGCGGTCTTCGCGCAGGGCGCTGGCCTTGGACACCGCGACCGGCGCCGCGTGCAGCCAATAGTCGGCGTCTTCCAGCCGGTTTTCGCGCCGACGCGCCTGTCCCCGCATCCGTCGCTGGGCGGCGTTTTCGAGCAGGCGCGCATGCAGGGCGCGCGGCGTCAGGTCGTGAATGGCGGGAGAGCCGGGGACGGCGACGGCGTCGGGGCCTTGGGGCTCCACCGCCGGTCGGGCGATGGCGATGAACATCTATGTCTCTTGTGCAGGAGGAGGCGCGCTTCTGCGCCGCAGCGTTGTATGGTTAACAACAAGGTCTGTGGATAGTTCCTGACTGCGACCGAAAAAAGTCCATGAATCGAAAGGCTTACGGCCTCGATCCGGACAAACTGATTACGAAAGGGTTAACCGGCTTTGAGAGAAAGCGCGACACGCCGACGCGTCGGCCAGCCGCCGGACGGCGCCAGTGGCAGTCCCTAGGGGAGTCGAACCCCTCTTTTCAGGTTGAAAACCTGACGTCCTAACCGATAGACGAAGGGACCGGCTGGGGCGGCGCATTTGCCCCGGTTCGGCCCCTCCTGCAAGCGAAAAATCACGCGGCCTGGGCAGCCGCCGGCACGACGGCGTCCAGCGCCGGGAACAGGTCGGCGATCAGGTCCTCGACATGCTCCAGCCCGACCGACAGACGCACCAGGCCGTCGCCGATGCCCGCGACGGCGCGCTGTTCCGGCGTCATGGCGGCGTGGGTCATGGTCGCGGGGTGGGCGATCAGGCTTTCGACCCCGCCCAGCGATTCCGCCAGGGTGAAGATCTCCAGCGCATCGACCAGGTCGCGCACGGCCTCGGTCCCGCCGACCAGTTCGAAGCTGAGCATGGCGCCGGGGCCGGCCTGCTGGGCGGCGACCAGGGCGTGGTTTGGGTGCGACTTCAGGCCCGGATAGTGGACGACCTTGACCGCGGGGTGGGCGTCCAGCCGTTCGGCGATGCGGCCGGCGGTGGCCTGTTGCCGCTCGGTGCGGGCGAACAGGGTGCGCACCCCGCGCAGGGTCAGATAGGCGTCGAACGGCGAGCCGGTCACGCCGGTGCAGTTGGCCCACCAGGCCAGCTGCTCGTGATCCGCCGCATCGGCCGAGACGACCGCGCCGCCCACCACGTCCGAATGGCCGTTGATGAACTTGGTCGTGGAGTGGACGACGAAATCGGCGCCCAGCTTGATCGGGTTCTGCAGCGCGGGCGACAGGAAGGTGTTGTCGCAGACGACCTTGGCGCCCGCCGCGTGGGCGCGGGTGCAGATGTCGGCGACATCGACCAGGCGCAGCAGGGGGTTGGACGGCGTCTCGACCAGCACCAGCTTGGGCTTCAACGCCAGGGCGGCGTCCAGGGCGGCGGCATCGCCCTGATCGACCAGCAGCAGTTCGAAATGCCCCTTCTTCGCCCGGGCGGTCAGCAGGCGACAGGTCCCGCCGTAGCAGTCGTGCGGAGCGATCAGCAGGTCGCCGGGCTCCAGCAGCGCCAGCGGCAGGTCTACCGCCGCCATGCCGGTGGCGGTGATCACGCAGCCGGCGCCGCCTTCCAGCTCGGCCAGGGTCTCGGCCAGGACGTCGCGGGTCGGATTGCCGGATCGGCTGTAGTCGTATTTCCGCTTCTGCTCGAAACCGGCGAAGGAATAGTTCGACGACAGATAGAGCGGCGGCATGACCGCGCCGTGCGCCGTGTCCGAATCCACGCCCGTGCGGGCGGCGATGGTGTGCGGATTTGCGGGGCGGGAAGTCATGCTTTGATGTCCTTGAAGGCGGCGCGGAGGATGTCGCCGACGAAGGCGTCCTCCTTCAGGAAGGCGTCGTGGCCATAGAGGGAGGGCGCCTCGACGAAGCGCCACAGGGTCGGCAGGCGCGCGGCCAGTTCGCGCATGTCGTCGATCGGCACCAGCCGGTCGGAGGTGAAGCCGATCAGGGTGACGGGGGTGGCGATGGCCTCGGGCGTCACGCTGTGGCGATCCAGGGAATCGGACATCGACAGCCAGCGGGCGGGGGTGGTGTGGGTCCGGTAGGCCTCGCCCCGCGCGGTCAGATAGTCGCACACCGGATAGGCGCCGCCGGCGGCGGCGGGGGGCGTGGTGTCGAAGCGGTCGCTGAACTCCTCCGCCGTGCGATAGGTGGTCATGGCCAGTTCCCGGGCCAGGGCGACGCCCTCTTCCGGGCGGCCGGCGGCGACGGCGAACTGCAGGATGCGCCGCTGGATGCCGCGCCAGGCGGTGGCCTGGGGATGGGCGCGGTGGGCGGCCGAGACGACGATCAACTGCTCGGCCCGGTCGGGATAGGTCTCGGCGAAGGCCAGGGCGACCATGCCGCCGTAGGAGCAGCCGACGAAGGCGGCGATCCGCTCGATCTGGAGATGGTCCAGCACCAGGGCCAGCAGCCGGGCCTGATCCTGAGTGGTGATGGTGACGGGGGCGTCGACATATTCCGAGCCAGGGGCGAAGTCGACGGCCAGAACCTGAAAACGGCTCAGGTCGATCGGGCCGCGCACCGATACCGCGCCCGACCACCAGCCCAGGCCGTTGGTCTCGGTCCGGTGGACGAAACGGCCGGCCGAGATGCCGCCGGCGACGACGACGACCGGCGCTCCGGCCCGGCCGTGGATGCGGCCCACGATATTGGGCTGGTTCAGCTTTTCGCCCGAGGCAAGACGGAAGTCGGCGGGAATGGGAACGATGATGTCGCGGGCGGCGGCCCGCTCACGCGTCGGCGCGCCGACGGGGGCGTTGGGGGTCCGGACCCGACAGTCGGGGTCTTCCAGCAGGGATGTCTCGGCAAGGGTCATCAATCGTCTTCCGCATCGTCTCGCTCAGCAAGGCTCGATACGGTGACAGATCGTGGAGCGTCGCCTCGTCGATGCTCCACTCATCTCTCGCGGCCCCAAGGGACCCCGCAGGAGTTGGCACCGTTTCGGGCGGAACCCGATGGTTGCCCCGGCGTCAAAGGGCCTAATCCCTCAGCCGGTCTTGATGAGTGGCTTTACGTTGGTTGCGGCGCGTCATTTCGTCAAGCGAAAAAATCCACCTAAATGCAGGCTCGTGGCGACAAGAGAGGGTGCGAAATGGGCTCAAAAGGCGGTGAATCGAAAAATTCATCCCGAACCGCTTGACAGGCGGGGGCCGGTCCGATCACCCTGAAGCCAGATTTCAACCGGACCAGCCCTGTGCAACAGCGCGCGATCATTTCCGAACTCTCGACCGTCGCCGGCCTCGCCGCGACGGGCTTCGGCATGATTACCACCGGCGGAACCACCATCACCATGCCCAGACGGGCGGGACGAGTTTAGCGCGCCGAAAGCCGGCCCAGCAGAACCCGAACCCCGCCCGGTCCGCCTGGCGGGGTTTTTCTTTTTCACCCCACGCCCCCATCCCCGAAATCCGAGAAACCCGATGTCCGCCTCCCTCGCCGTCGTAGAGCAGCCCGAAAAACCCCGTCTGGCCGAACAGTCCGCCGAGGTGGTGGTGCTGAAGTTCGGCTCGTCCATCCTGCGCAGTCCCGCCGAGGCGCCGCTGGTCGCCTCGGCCATCTATGGCCATGTGCGGGCGGGGCGGAAGGTGGTGGCGGTGGTCTCGGCCTTCGGCGGGGCGACGGACCGGCTGCTGGCCGAGGCGCGGGCGCTGGGCCTGGCCCATTCCAACGACCTCTTGCCCGGCTATGTGGCGCTGGGCGAGGAGAAGTCGGCGGCCCTGGTCGCCATCGCCTGCGACCGGATCGGCCTGGACGCCTGCGCCCTGTCGGTCAGGGAACTGGGCATCGTGGCCGAGGGCGAGCCGGAACATTCGCGCCCCTGCGGTCTCAGGCCCGACCATCTGAGACAGGCGCTGGACCGGCACGAGGTGGTGGTGGTTCCCGGGTTCGGCGCGGTGCGGCCGGACGGCAGGGTGGCGCTGCTGGGGCGGGGCGGATCGGACCTGACGGCGGTCTTCCTGGCGGCGGAACTGGGGCTGAAGACGGTGCGGCTGGTGAAGGACGTGGACGGCCTCTACGACCACGATCCGAACGATCATACGGCCCCGGCCCTGCGCTATCGGCGGGCGTCGTGGGACTTGGCGCGCAGGCTGGGCGGCGCCCTGGTGCAGCACGACGCCATCGACCTGGGCGAGAGCCGGGGCGTGGAGATCGAGGTCGCGGCCCTGGACCGGGCCGACGGCACCGTGATCGGCTCCAGATCGGCGCCGCCCGGGCCGGCCCCGGCCCTGCCGCCGCTGAAGGTGGCGGTCGCCGGCTGCGGCGTGGTGGGGGGCGGCGTGCTGGGCCGGCTGCTGAACGATCCGCGCTATGACGTCGTGGGGGTGCTGGTCCGTAATCCGGGCAAGGTCCGCGACGTGGCCTGTCCGCCGTCCCTGTTCACGGCGGACGCGGCGGAGCTGTTGTCACGCAAACCTGACATCGTGCTGGAGGCCCTGTCGGAAGGCGAGGCGGGCCACGCCCTGATCCGCGCCGCGCTGGAGACCGGCTGCGACGTGGCCAGCGCCAACAAACAGGCGGTCAGCCGCGATCCAGGCGGTCTGCAGGATTTGGCGAAGGCCAAGGGGCGCCGCGTCCTGTGGTCGGCCTCGGTCGGCGGCGGCGCGCCGATGATCGAGACGGTGCGCGCCGCCCGCGCGGCCGGCGAGGTGGTCGCCTTCGAGGCGGTGCTGAACGGCACGGTCAACTTCATGCTGGAGCGGCTGGGCGACGGCGCGGCCTTCGCCGAGGCCCTGGCCGATGCGCGGGCGGCGGGCTTCGCCGAGGAAGACCCGTCGGCGGACCTGGAGGGGCTGGACGCCGCGGCCAAGGTGCGGCTGCTGGCGTTCGAGGCCTTCGGCGTCGCGCCCGACGCCGATTCCGTGCCGCGCGATCACCTGACGGAGAAGACGGTCGCGGCGGACGGGGTGCGCCAGATCGGGGCCTGCAGAAGGGACGGCGAAGGGTTGAAGCCCGAGGTGTCGCTGAACGCCGACCACGGCGATCCGCTGTTCTCGACCCTGCAGGGCGAGGGCAATGCGCTGAAGGTCTACGGCGCCGACGGGCGGGTGTGGCGCTGTCGGGGGCGCGGCGCCGGCCGCTGGGCCACGACCGAGAGCATCATGGCGGACCTGGCCGAGATCGTGCGCGCGCGCCGCGCCGACGCGGGCCTGAACTAGATCATGGCCGTCTTCACCCCGGTTTCCATCGACGAGGCCCGGGCCTTCCTGGCTGGCTATGAACTGGGCGAGGCGGTCGAACTGGCGCCCATCGCCGAGGGGGTGGAGAACACCAACTACCGGCTGGAGACGGCGCGGGGCCGGTTCGTCCTGACCCTGTTCGAAGGGCGGACGGATGAGGCGTCCCTGCCGTTCTGCCTGGGGCTGACGGCGCATCTGGCGGATCGGGGCTTTCCGGCGCCGCGCCCGATCGCGGACCGGGCCGGGGGCTGGCTGGGGCGGCTGAACGGCCGGCCGGCGGCGGTGATCGAATGGAAGAGCGGCGCCTGGCTGCGCGATCCGTCGTCGGCCGACCAGGCGGCGGCGGGCGCGGTGCTGGCGCGGCTGCATCTGGCGGCGGCGGACTTCGCCGGGCGGCGGGACAATCCGGTCGGGCCGGCCGTGTGGCGTCGGCTGGCGGAGCGTTGCGCGGCAGGGGCCTCGGGCGAGGATCGGGCCCTGCTGGACCAGGCCGAGGCGGCGCTGGCGCGGCTGGACGATCCGTTCACGGACGATCTGCCGCAGGGGCCGATCCACGCCGACTATTTTCCCGACAATGTCCTGTTCGAGGGCGGGGCCGTGTCAGGGGTGATCGACTTCTATTTCGGCTGCACCGGCGCCCTGGCCTATGACCTGGCCATCGCCCTGTCGGCCTGGGGCTTCGACGCCGAGGGGCAAGCCATGCCCGAGGCGATGGCGGCGTTCCGGCGTGGCTACGAGACGGTGCGGCCACTGACGGATGCGGAGCAGGCCGCCCTGCCGCGCCTGGGCGCGGCGGCGGCCCTGCGCTTCACCCTGACTCGGCTGCACGACCGGATCTTCCACGACCCGTCCAAGCTGGTGACGCCCAAGGACCCGGCGGTCTTCCTGCGACGGATGGACCATTGGCGGGCGGTCGAACCGGTCTGAGCGGGAAAAAATTGAGTGCACTTTCGTGCACTTTTCGCGGCGGTTGAGATTTCAAAGACCGAACCGAGAGCATAACATGGGCCGCAAGCGTGCGAGGTTGATTGCCTATCGGGCGTTCTAATAGATTGAAGTCGTGTCGCTTTATTTGCAGAATTGAGATGGCAAGCCTCGCGTCTCCTCCCCATCGCTGCGCGACGGGGAGGAGACGCGAGGATGTCGCCATCGGGAACTGAACGCCGGTCCGGGGTTTTGATGGGGATGCGGCGAAGGCCGTACTCCCCGAGGAAGATTTCACATGACCGACGAACAGATCAACGGCGCCGCCGCCCAGGCGCAGGGCAAGACGCAGAAGGCCTTCGGCAAGCTGGTCGACGACCAGAAGCTGCAGGTGGAAGGCGCCTATAACGACGCCAAGGGCCGTTCGCTGGAACAGTTCGGCAAGGCGATGGACGCCATCGACCGGCTGGTCGAAAAGGCGCCGGCCAACATCCAGCCGCGCGCCCGCGAAGTCGCCGCCGCCGCGCGCAACCGTCCGCTGGTGACGACCCTGTCGGTCGCGGGCGTGGGCCTGCTGCTGACCGGCCTGTTCACGCGCGGCCTGCGCCGCCGGTGAATCAGGGCTCAGTGGCGGCCTGAGAAGGCCTCCACCGCGTCCAGCGCCGCCGCCATGGTCCCGTCGATGACCGTCAACCGCTCGGGCTGATCGCCCAGGGCGGCGATGACGTGCGCGGGTTCGGGATCGAAGCCCAGCACGTCCGAGACGAAGGCGCCGAACTTGGACGGATGGGCGGTGGACAGGGCCACGACCGGCCCGTTCGACCGATCCTGGCGACGCGCCGCGCCCAGGGCGACGGCCGTGTGCGGACAGACGACGCGGCCCCAAGTCTTGTAGGCGTGGGCGATCTCGGCGCGGGTTTCGACCTCGTCGATGGAGACGGCGGAAACCTGGGCCCGCAGGGCGGCCAAGAGGTCGGGCGCGAAGGTCACGGCTCCCTCGCGGGCGAAGGTTTCGAACACCGCGCGGGTGCGCGCCGCGTCGCGGCCAGAGGCCTCGAACACCAGCCGTTCGAAGTTGGACGGCGCCTGCACGTCCATGGAGACGCTGGCGCTTTCGACCGCCGCCTTGCGGGCGTAGACGCCGTCGTTGATCGCCCGGGCCAGGGCGTCGTTCTGGTTGACGGCGGCGACGAAACCCTTGGCGGGCAGGCCCATTTTCGTGGCGGCGATGCCGGCGAAGGCGTCGCCGAAATTGCCGGTGGGCACCACGAAGGTCGCCGCCTGGCCCAGCTGGGCGGTCGCGGAGACATAGTAGGGAATCTGACCCGCCAGCCGCGCCCAGTTGATCGAATTGACCGACGACAGGCGGCCGTTCCGGCGCAGGGATTCTTCGGCCAGCAGCCCCTTCACCAGGCGCTGGCAATCGTCGAAATCGCCGCGCACGGCCAGGTTCAGGACATTGTCCGCCTGGACCGTCGTCATCTGCCTGCGCTGGACCGGCGAGACGCGGTCCAACGGGTGCAGCACGACCAGATCGACCGACCTGGCGCCCGCGAAGGCGCGCACGGCGGCGGCGCCGGTGTCGCCCGAGGTGGCGGTCAGGATGGTCAGCCGCTGGCCGGACGCCGCCAGGGCCTCGTCCGTCAGCGCCGCGACCAGCTGCATCGCCAGGTCCTTGAAGGCGGCGGTCGGGCCGTGGAACAGCTCCAGCACGAACAGCCCCGGCTCCAGCTCGACCAGGGGGGTGACCAGCGGATGGTCGAAGCCGGCGACCAGCCGGTCCAACGCACGATCCAGCGCGCCGGCGGGCAGGGCGTCGCCGATGAAGGGCGAAATCGCCGCCTGGGCGATGGATTTGTAGTCGGCCCGGCCGGTCCAGGCGGCGGGCGACAGCGTCGGCCAGGCGGCCGGCATATAGAGGCCGCCGTCGGGGGCGATGCCGCGCAGCAGGGCGTCGGCGAAGTCGGTCTCGGCGGATTGGCCCCTGGTCGAGACATAGCGGGCGCTGGAGGTGCTCATGGGCTGAGGTCGTAGCCAGACCGCGCCGCGGCGTCATCCGCTTTTTGGGCGATTTTGTCGGGTTTCGCGGGATTGTCGCGTCATCGCCCGTCCGTGCGGGCGCGCACCGGCGCATGGGGACAATTTTGTGCCCCGAACGGCGACACGCGAATGGCCGTTCGAAACGTGCGACGACGCCGTGGCTGGCGCGCGGCGGGCGGACGGTCCATGTCTGGCGGATGAGACGACGCGATCTTCTGATCCGGCTGGGGCTGGTCGCCGGGGGCGTGGGCGGGGCCTGGTGGCTGCGCGACCATGTGCTGTGGAAGGCCCCGGACGTGGCGTTCGCGGCGGATGGGTCGTCCGGCTGGCTGGCCTATGCCGAGCGCCGCGCGGCGACGCCGACGGTGGAAGTGACGGTCAATGGGACGCCGGTGCGCGCCCTGGTCGATTCCGGGGCGCAGTATTCGGTGATCGACCGTTCGCTGGTCCAGCGGCTGGGCCTGACGAACGTCTTCAACATTCCGATGGTGGCCTATGGCGTCGGCGGCGAGGCGCAGGTCGGGCGCGGCACGACGCTGGAGGTGGCGGCCGGAGCGATGCGGATCGGCGCCCTGCGCGCAGCCATACTGGATCTGGGGCCGCTGGCCGGGGAGGCGGGATTGATGGCGCCGCTGATCCTGGGCCAGGACGTGCTGCGCGAACTGGTGCTGGAACTGGACACGACCGAGCGGCGGATGCGGTTCCTGTCGCGCCCCGGCTGGGTTCCGGCGGCGGACCTGGCGCCCGTCGCCGTCACGCGCGCGGGCAAGGCCTTGCAGGCGGCGGTCGTGGTGGAGGGCGCCCGGGTCGAGGCGGTGATCGACACCGGCGCCTCGGCGATCCTGGCTGTGACGCGCGAGACGGCGGGGGCCGCGGGCCTGCTGGACGGACGGGCGCGGACGCCGGGCCAGAGCATCGTGCTGGGCGGTGTGGTAGGGGCTGAAACGACAAATGTCCGTACACTGATTATTGCCGGCGAAACCTACGGGGACGCGCCGGTGGCCATCTATGGCGACGTGGCCGCGCCGGGCTTCCCCCGCGCCCTGATCGGTATGGCGGCCTTCGAGGATCGCCGCGTGGCGCTGGACCTGCGCGGCCCGCGCCTGTTCGTCTCGCGCCCGATGGAGATCACGGTCGCGCGGTGAAGGCGGCCTATTCCGGGAAGCCGGGAAGGCCGTGGTTCCAGGGTTTGACATAGTGGGCGAAGACCAGCGACCGGTCGCCCGCCAGCGCGCGGGTCCCGGCGATCCACAGCCGCCAGGCGGCGACGGGGCCGGTCAGGATGAGGCCCTGGCGCGTCTGTTCGGATCGCAGGAGCCGAAGTCCGTCGGCCTCGAACGCGGCCAGGCTGTCGAGGACACGCGTCCGAAGATCGGCCCATTCCGTCTCGCCGAGACGACCGCCGGCGGGGCGGGCCGACAATTCGATCTGTCGCCGGGCTTTCGCCGTTCGGATCAGGGTTTCGGTTTCGGCGTCCAGCATCGGGCGCTCACCCCTTCAGCGCCTTGGCCACCACATCCCTGGCCTCGGCCTGGACCTGGGCCAGGTGATCGGGGCCGAGGAAGGATTCGGCGTAGATCTTGTAGACGTCCTCGGTGCCGGACGGGCGGGCGGCGAACCAGGCGTCGGCGGTCGTGACCTTCAGCCCGCCGATGGCCTCGCCATTGCCAGGCGCGCGGGTCAGGACGCCGGTGATCGGCTGGCCGGCCAGGGCGTCGGCGGTCACGTCGGAGGGGCTGAGCGCGGCGAGACGCGCCTTTTCCGTCCGGTTGGCGGGGGCGTCGACGCGGGCGTAGGCGGGGGCGCCGTAGCGGTCGGTCAGGCCGGCGTAGAGGCGGCTGGCGCTGTCGCCGGTGCGGGCCTGGATCTCGGCGGCGAGCAGGCACAGCAGGACGCCGTCCTTGTCGGTGGTCCAGACGGTCCCGTCGCGGCGCAGGAAGGACGCGCCCGCCGATTCCTCGCCGCCGAAGCCGACGGTTCCGTCCAGCAGGCCCGGCACGAAATGCTTAAAGCCGACCGGAACCTCCAGCAGGCGGCGGCCCAGGCCGGCGACGACGCGGTCGATCATCGACGACGACACCAGCGTCTTGCCCACCGCCACGTCCGGTCCCCAACCAGGCCGGTTGGTGAACAGATAGGCGATGGCGGCGGCCAGGACGTGGTTGGGGTTCATCAGGCCGCCATCGGGCGTGACGATGCCGTGGCGGTCGGCGTCGGCGTCGTTGCCGAAGGCGACGTCATAGGCCGTGCCGCCCCTCATCATGCCGATCAGATTGGCCATGGCCGACGGCGAGGAACAGTCCATGCGGATCTTGCCGTCGGCGTCCAGCGGCATGAAGGCCCAGCGCGGATCGACGCGGTCGTCTACCACCGTCAGGTCCAGCCGATGCCGCGCGGCGATCTCGCCCCAATAGGCCACGGCGGCGCCGCCCAGCGGATCGGCGCCGATCCTGACGCCCGCGTCGCGTATGGCGTCCAGGTCCAGCACGCTGGGCAGGTCGTCGACATAGGCGGCCAGGAAGTCGAACCGGCCCGCCCGGGCCTGGGCGGTGTCGAAGGGCAGGCGCCGCACATCGGCCAGGCCGCCCTCGATCAGGGCGTTGGCGCGCGCGGCGATGGCGGCTGTCGCCTCGCCCCCGGCGGGACCGCCCGAGGGGGGATTGTATTTCAAGCCGCCGTCGCGGGGCGGATTGTGCGAGGGGGTGATCAGGACGCCGTCGGCCTGTCTGCCGCCCGCGCGGTTGTGGCTGAGGATGGCGTGGGACACGGCGGGCGTGGGGGTGAAGCCGTTGCGGGCGTCGATCAGCACCTCCACTCCATTGGCGACCAGCACCTCCAGCGTCGTGCGCCAGGCCGGTTCGGACAGGCCGTGGGTGTCGCGGCCGACGAACAGGGGCCCGTCGATCCCCTGCGAGGCGCGATAGTCGGCGACAGCCTGGGCGATGGCCAGGATGTGAGTCCGGTTGAAGGCGCCGTCCAGGCTGGACCCCCGATGGCCCGAGGTGCCGAACACCACGCGCTGGGCGGGATCGGCCATGTCGGGCTGGATCGTCTCATAGGCGCCGAGCAGGGCGTCCAGGTCGATCAGGTCTTCGGGTCGGGCCGTCTGGCCGGCGCGTTCATGCATGGGGTCAGTCTATCGGTCTGGGCGCGGCGTTCAACGCGCGAGGTCGTGGCGGCGGCGGGCGCCGTTTTGTCGGGATGGGGTCGGTGGGAACGATCAGCCGCCGCTGAAGGTGTCGCAGGACGCCGGGTCGCCGGTCTGATAGCCGCGTTGCAGCCATTCGACGCGCTGGGCCGAGGAGCCGTGGGTGAAGCTCTCGGGCGAGACGCGCCCGCCCGCGCGGCGTTGCAGGGTGTCGTCGCCGATGGCCTGGGCGGTCTTCATGCCCTCCTCGATGTCGCCGGGCTCCAGCGCCACCTGGCCGTTGGAGGCGGCCGAGGCGTTGCGGGCCCAGATCCCGGCGTAGCAGTCGGCCTGAAGCTCCAGCGCGACGGAATACTGGTTGGCCTCGCCCTGGCCGCGCGCGCGTTGCTGGGCTTGGCGCACCTGGTCCGAGGTTCCGGTCAGGGTCTGGACGTGATGGCCGAATTCGTGGGCGATGACATAGGCGCGGGCGAAGTCGGCGCCGGAGGCCCCAAGCTGGCTCTCCATCTCCTGCCAGAAGTTCAGGTCCAGATAGACCGTGCGGTCGGTGGGGCAATAGAAGGGGCCCATGGCCGACTGGCCATAGCCGCAGCCGGTGGACGTGCCCTGTTCGTAGATCACCACCTTGGGCGGCTGGTAGCCGCGCAGCTTCTGCGTCCAGACGTCGTTGATGTTGCCGCCGATCACATCGACGAACTTGCCGGCCTGGTCGGCGGGCGTGCCGACCTGACCCTGCTGTTCCGAGGCCCCGACGCCGCCCAGCTGGCTGGCCAGCTGTGTCGTGGTCGAAGGGTCGATACCGAAGACGAAATAGCCGATCAGCGCCAGTATGCCGACGCCGATGCCGCCGCCCGCGACGGCTCCGCCGCCCAGGCCGCGCCGATCCTCGACGCCGCCGCCGCCCGTCCTTCCGCCTTGCCAACGCATTTCCGCTTCCCCTCAGACCTGTTGCGATAAAGCTAGGCCTGAACGCGGGGAAAAGGGAAGGGATGCGTCAGCGCGGACGGTCCAGCCAGTCGTCGATCTGGCCCACGCCTTGGGCGGTCTGGTCGCGGCGGGCGGCGGCGCCTTCGCGCAGGGCCCGCTCCTGCTCGGGGCTGTAGAGCGGGCGGGCGGGAACGGCGGGGTTCGGGATCGGCGCGCGGGCGGCCTCGATGGCGCGCAGGCGAAGCTGGGTCTCGACCTGTTGCTGGCGGGCCAGGTCGGCGTTCGCCTGGGCCTGGAGACGCAGACGGTCGTTCTCGTAGCGGTGCTGGTCGGCGATGGCCGCCGGGGCGCCGCCGGGATAGGGCGTGTAGGGCGTATAGGGCGGGACGTAGGGCGGCGGAACCTGAGCGAAGGCGGGCGCCGCGCAGGCCAGCGAAAGGGCCGTCAGGATCGGGATCGGTCGCATGGAGCGAATATGGGCCCGGACGCGCGTCTGGCCAAGCGGAGCCGCAACCGTTCGGGCCGCAGGGGGTTCAGGGCGACAGATCCAGCCCCAAACAGGAGTGCGCCCTATGGCCCAGACCCTTTCCGGAAAGACCGTCGCCATCCTCGCCACCGACGGCGTCGAACTGGTCGAACTGAACGAACCGATGAAGGCGCTGAAGGACGCCGGCGCGACCGTGGAGATCGTGTCGCTGAAGGCCGGGCCGTTCCAGGGCTTCGACCACCTGACGCCGGGCGACAAGGTGACGGCGGACAAGGCGGTGGCGGGCGTGGACGCCTCGGCCTATTCGGCGCTGATGCTGCCCGGCGGGGTCGCCAATCCCGACCAGTTGCGGGCCAATGCGGATGCGGTGAAGTTCGTCCGCGCCTTCTTCGATGCGGGCAAGCCAGTGGCCGCCATCTGCCACGCGCCCTGGCTGCTGATCGAGGCGGGCGTGGTGGAAGGCCGCACCCTGACGGCGTTCGAAAGCATTCGCACCGACCTGAGGAACGCCGGGGCCAATGTGGTCGATGAGGCGGTGGTGGTGGACGACGGGCTGGTGACCAGCCGCCGCCCCGACGACATCCCGGCCTTCAACGCCAAGATGATCGAGGAATTCGCCGAGGGCCGCCACCGCGCCCAGGCGGAAAAGACCGAACAGGCGCGGGCGGCCGCCCACTGACGGCGGCCTCAGGGCATGGCCCAGACCGAGGACCGCTTGATCTCCTGGTCCTCCAGTTCGCGCGTGGTCGGGACGCGGTATTCGGCCAGGAAGTCCAGGCCGGTGCGCGGGAAATAGGTCCGGCCCGGATCGCCGATCAGGACGCGGGTTCCCCGGGCGCGGGCCTGGGCGCGGGCCTGGGCCAGCCAGGCCAGGACCGCCTCGGTCATCGGCTTTTCGTAGCAGATGTCGCCGGCGCAGATGACGTCGACGTCGGGCGGGGCGGCGTCCAGCAGGTCGCGGCCGGTGAAGTCCAGGGCGACGCCATTGGCCTGGGCGTTGGCGGCGACGGCGGCCTGGCAGAAGGAGTCGATGTCGGCGCACAGGACCCGGGCCGCGCCCGCCTGCATCGCCGCCACGCCGACCAGGCCCGAGCCGGCGGCGAAGTCCAGCACCCGCTTGCCCGCGACCTCCTGCGGATGGTCGAGGATATAGCGGCTGAGCGCCTGGCCGCCCGCCCAGGCGAAGGCCCAGAAGGGGGGCGGCAGGCCCAGTTCGCCCAGCGCCTCCTCCGTCAGCCGCCAGATCGGCGTGATCTCGTCGGCCAGCCACAGCGAAATCTCGGGCGCGTGCGGCACGGGCTGAAGGCGGGTGTTGGCGCGGATGAATGCGGCGGGGTCGGCGATGGTCATGCGCCGATCATTCAGGGCGGGAGGCGGCGGCTTTCAGCACGCTGATATAGCCGGGGGCGACCTCCATCCTCGCCGCCTCGGGCCGGGCGTGGACGGCGCGGTGCAGGCCGGGCAGCTTCCAGCAGGGCACGTGCATGAACAGATGATGCTCGGCATGGAAGTTGACCCAATAGGGGGCGATGAAGGCGCGTTCCCACCAGGCGGCGCGGGTGGTGCGGGCGGCGCGGAAGGCGTCGTCGGCGGAACCCTCGACGCAGGCGTGTTCGGCGATGTTCCTGAGCCGCGTCACCATCGGAAACCAGGTCGCCATCGGCAGCAGCCACAGGGCGAAGAAGGCCCACCAGACGCCCGTCGCCACGAAGGCCGCCAGGATGACGGCGTTGACGATCAGGAAGGGCAGGATGGAGCGGCCGGTCACGATGGAGTCATAGTCGTGGGCGCTATCGCCCTTTGGGCTGCTTGAGCGCGTGTTTGCCGCGCTACCGCCCTTCGGGCTGCTTGAGCGCGCGCCGTCGCGCGCCTGGGCCAGGGGCAGCAGGACGCGCTGCTTGAAGAAGGTCTGGCCGGTCAGGTCGCGGATCAGCTTGCGCCGCAGCGAGGCGGGCGTGACGGGGAAGGGCGCCGACAGCATCAGGTCGGGGTCCTCGGGCTGCTGGGCGAAGCGGTGGTGCGACAGGTGATAGGGGCGATAGGTCGTCAGGCTGGCGCCGATGGGCGTGGCGCACAGCCAGTGGCCCAGAAAGTCGTTCAGCCGCTGGTTTTTCGACAGGCCGCCGTGCGCCGCCTCATGCATCAATATGGCCAGGCCCAGCTGGCGCGTGCCGATGATCATGACGCAGAGCGGGATCAGCCAGGGAACCAGCACGCCGGCCGCGACCGCCAGGGCGATGACGGCCCAGCAGTGGGCGACCAGCAGCGGCCCGATCCAGGCCGAGCGCGTCTGGAACGGCGCCCATTCCTGGGGCGTGAACAGGGTCGACGGGGCGATGCGGGGGGCGGCGGGCATGAGGCCATTCTACTCCCAAGGGCGCGTCTCGAAAAGCAACGGGATGATGTGGGGTTTGGCTGACAGAAAGTCAGGTTGACATGACATTCCGCCCATGTCAGGTTCGCCTTACACAAAGGAGGACTTCGATGCTGTCCATATGGAACAAGGGAACGGCCGCGCACCGGCGCTATGTCCTGCGCACCTTCGCCTTCATGACGCCCTATGTGGCGATCTGCGTGGCGATGATGACCACCGACGCCTTCGACGACGTCATGAACAAGCCCGCGGGCTGGGTGCTGGCGGCGGCGGTCGCCGCGCCGGTGATCGGCCAGATATGGGCGACGCTGTCGCTGATGCGCGAAAGCGACGAGTTCGTGCGCGGCCTGACGGCCAAACAGTTCATCCTCGCCTCGGGCGTGGCGATGGCGATCGCCGTCTTCTGGGGCTTTGGCGAGAGTTTCGCCGGCGCGCCCCACGTCCCGGCCTGGCTGATCTATCCGCTGTTCTGGGCGGCGTATGGCGCGACCGCGCCCTTCATTCGGAGCAGCCGATGAAGAACCGGTTGAAACTGCTGCGCGTCGAGCGTGGCTGGACCCAGGAGCAACTGGGCCAGGCGCTGGGCGTGTCCCGACAGGCGGTGATCGCGCTGGAGACCGAGCGGCACGACCCCTCGCTGGACCTGGCCTATCGCATCGCCGCCACCTTCGACCGGCCGGTCGAGGACATCTTCGAGAACCCGCACGCGGGCTGAGATAAAAGTCAGAATAACCTTACATTGGAGACGACCATGATGTTCATCCGTTCGGGTGCGCGCCCCGTGCTGCGCGCGATGTTCCTGGCCTCGGCCGTGGCCCTGGCGGCTGGAGGCGTTTTCTCCGCCGCTCGGGCCGAGACGGTCGCGGCCGCCCCCTTCACGTCCGATCGGCTATCGGTCGAGGTGGCGGGTCAGGGGCCGGACGTGATCCTGATCCCCGGCCTGGCGTCGTCGCGCGAGGTCTGGCGGCCGACGGCGGATCGGCTGAAGGCGACGCACCGGGTGCATCTGGTGCAACTGGCCGGGTTCGCGGGCGAGCCGTGGGGACATGGCGACGGCGCCTTCGTCCAGCCCGAGGTGGACGAACTGGCCCGCTATATCCGCGAGGCCGGGCTGGAGACGCCGGCGGTGATCGGCCATTCGCTGGGCGGGCTCAGCGGCCTGTTGCTGGCCCAGCAGCACCCGGACCTGGTCGGGCGGCTGATGACGGTGGACTCGCTGCCCTTCTACAGCGTCCTGTTCGGCCCGACCGCGACGGTCGACGGGGCCCGCCCGTTCGCGGACCAGGCGGCGGCCATGATCGTGGGCGCGGATGAGGCCAGTTTCGCCGCCCAGCAGGAGGCGACGGCGCGGGCGCTGTCGCGGACCCCGGCGGAACAGGCGCGGATCGTCGCCTGGTCGATGGCCAGCGACCGCCACGCCCTGGCCTCGGCCATGAAGGACGTGATGACCACCGACGCCCGGCCGGGTCTCGCCGCCATGACCACGCCGGTGACGGCCCTCTACGTCGCCGATGCGGACGGCGGAACCCAGCCGGCGGGCGCAGACGACCTGTGGCGCCGCGAATATGCGGCCCCGCCCGGCGTGGCGCTGATCCGGGTGGACGACAGCCGCCACTTCATCATGGCCGACCAGCCGCAGAAGTTCGCCGAGGCGGTCGCGGCCTTCCTGACCGAATGATCCGCCTTAATCGGCCTTGGGCGTCACGTCCCCGGCCTTGACCGGCTCGCCGCCGAACTCTTCGACATAGGCGGGGGCGAGCAGGGGGTGGAAGGCGCTCTGGGGCAGGGCGATCCAGTAGTCGCCGTCCGAATGCGGGCCGATCTGGTAGGAGTTCAGCAGGAAGGTCGCGCCGCCGATCTTGCCCGGAATGGCGCTGGGAACCAGGATGAAGGGGGTCTGGGCGGCCTTGGGGCAGGTCCAGTCCTGGCCGCCCAGCATCGCCGGCTCCGACCCCGGCGAGCGGGCCTGTTTGGCGATATTGGCCGCCGCGCACAAAGCCTTGTCCAGCACGCTGAGGTCCGCGCCGGGGCGGAACAGGTCGTTGAAGCCCAGCCGCTTCTTCGCCGCCTTGTCCCAGATCACCGATTCATAGGTGACATTGGGGTGGGCGCCGCCGGTGAACTCGAAATTGGTGCGCGCCAGGCTGAACAGGCGGGCGTTCTCACCGCCCGCCGAATAGGTGATGGTCCGTTCGTAGGGGCCGGGGCCGCCGCCCGCCTCGCTGAGGTCCGCCTGGGCGCCCTCGGAGAACTGGTTCAGGTCGCGGATCGCGTCGGCGTAGAGGGGCGCGCGCAGGCCCGGGGCGTTCTTGATCGCCTCGGGCAGGGTCAGCTTGACCGTCGCATACTGGGTCTTGCTGTCATAGATCACCGGCCCGTCCAGCGCGGGCGCGGCCGGCGCCGGGGCGGGCTTGGGCTCCTCCTCGCGGCGCTGGCAGGCGGCCAGGGCGGCGCTGCCGGCGAGGGCGGCGATCAGCAGGATCTTGGCGGAAGAGGCCATGCGGGTTTCCTTCATCATCAGAGGCCCAGGGCGCCGAGGGCGATGGCCAGGAGCAGAATCAGCCCGGCCTCCCGATTCGCCTTGAACAGTTTTAGCGCCAGGGCGCCGTCGTTGCGGTCCAGTTTCACGACCTGCCATGCCAGATGGGCGGCATAGGCGATCAGGCCCAGCCAGAACAGCGGGCCGAGACCCGCCGAAAGCCCGGCCAGCCCGGCGAAGGCGACGGCCAGGCCATGGAAGACCGCGACCCCAGGACGCACGGCCGAGGCCAGGCGGCGGGCGGAGGACTTCACCCCGATCATGGCGTCGTCCTCGATGTCCTGAAGCGCGTAAATCGTGTCGTAGCCCAGGGTCCAGAAGACGCCGCCGGCGTAGAGGAGAACGGCGGGAAGATAGGCCTGCCAGGCCAGGGCGATGACATGGCCGCTGTCGCTGGGCGGCGACCACAGGAAGGGCCGGAACTCGCCCGCGATCTCGGCGGGGAGCAGCAGGGCCGCAGCCGCCAGGGGCAGGGCGGCGGCGAAACCCATCAGGGCGCCCCAGTTGAAGGTCAGGCCCAGCCAGGCCTGGGGCCACCAGGTGATCCGCTTCATGAAGGGATAGGCCGCCACCAGGGCCAGCGAGGCGACCCCCAGCAGGATGGCGACCTTTGGCAGGGTCAGGAGGATCATCAGGCTGACCAGGCAGCATCCGACCACGAAGGCCCAGGCCTGTCTGACGCTGATCCGGCCGGACGGAATGGGCCGCAGCGCCGTGCGGGCGACGCGGGCGTCGATATCGCGATCGACGATGTCGTTGAAGGCGCAACCGGCCGCGCGCATCAGGCAGGCCCCGATCCCGAAACCGACGAACAGCCACAGGTCGTAGAGGCCGGGGCTCTGTCGATACTGGGCCAGGGCCAGGGCGATCCCCTGCCAGCCGGGCAGCAGCAGCAGCCAGATGCCGATGGGCCGGTCGAACCGCCCCAGCTTGAGCCAGGGCTTCAGCCCGTCCGGCGCATGGCGGTCCACCCAGTTGGCGCCAGCGTCGGGAAGAGGGGCGGAAGTCATGCCGGGCACGTTAGCGGGATTGGGCCGGGGGGTGAAGGCACGACGCGCCCAGCCGGTTCGGGCGGAGTTATGCGCGAAAGCCGTTCGTCTCCTCCCCACTCATGGGGATGTGGCGCGGCGCCGCTTGGCGCCGTGACGGAGGGTTCTTTCTGTATTGCCGGCGTCTGTGGGACTTCAAGAACCCCTCCACCGCCTGCGGCGGTCCCCCTCCCCGCAGGCGGGGAGGAGACGGGTTCGGGGCCGGGGAATAAAAAAGGGGGCTGGATTGGCCAGCCCCCCAGGATCGTCGGTCTTGCGGCCGATCAGTTCTGATAGACGCCGCCCGAGCCGGAGACCGAGCTGTTCAGCTGGGCCGGGCGGTTCGCCAGGCTGACGTCGCCGGAGCCGTCGATATCGATCTCGACCTCGCCGGTCGGGGCGATGTTCGCGTCGCCGGAGCCGGAGATGGCGACCTTGGCGTCCCGGACGGTCAGGCTGTCCAGGTCGGCGTCGCCCGAGCCCGAGATGGCCAGGTCCAGCCGGTCGGTGCGGCCCGACGCCGTGACGTCCGCCGAACCCGAGATGTCCACCGCCATCGACGGCTGGTCATAGCCGGTGATGTTCAGGTCGCCCGCGCCGTTGGCGACGAAACGGCGGACGCCGGGAGCGGTGACGATCACCTTCAGCGCGTCGCGCTCGGAACGGGCCGAGAAGTTTCCATGGCTCCAGCCGAAGACGACGCGTTCGTCGCCCTCGCCCAGATCCAGCCGCCCGTCCTGCAGCCGGACCCGATCGACCAGGCCCTTGGGGCCGGTGATCACGACCGAGGCGGCCGAACCCTGGACGTATTCGACGTTGATGCTGGAATCGACCTGCAGGACTTCGCCGCCGGTCCAGGCCAGGGTGCGGGTGGTGAAGGGGCCAAGATCCTCGGTCCCGCCGCCCCTGACGCGTTCGAAGCGGACGCTTTCGCCCTTGTCGTCCTTGATGGTCCAGGCCCAGCCGTGGCGCTGGAGGTCGTGGCCGCCGATGGCGACGGCGCCGCCCACGGTGACGACGCACAGCACCAGGGCGGCGCCGGCGATGATGAACAGGGTGCGGATCATGCCGAAGCTCCCGGGACAGGGGTGGATTGGACGGCGGCGGCCGGAGCCGGCTCGGGATCGAGCGCGGGCTTGAGCAGCCGATAGTGCAGGCGGGCGAACCAGACGACGCCGTTGACCAGCCAGATGGTGACGATGGTGCACAGGGCGGCGACGAAGACCGCGCCGGCCATCAGGCCCAGCCCCACCAGGATCGCCGCGAACGGGCCGCCGGGGAAGCCGGCGAACGGTCCTGCGACCATGATCGCCCCGCCGCCGATGAACAGGACGACGGCGGCCAGGTAGAAGCCGAAGATGGTCCCGACCACGCCCATCAGAATGGGCAGCAGCACCAGGATGTCGATGGCGCCCAGGCCCAGCACGGCGAAGATGGCGGCGGCGGCGGCGGACGGGTTCTTTTCCTGGCGCCAGCGCTGGATGCCGGCCTCGGCCTTCAGCTCGCGGGCCAGCCGGGCCGGGTCGCCCAGGGCGGCGGCCACCTCGGCCTCGGTGCGGCCGGCGGCCAGGCCGTCGTCGAAATGGGTCTCATAGTCGGCGATGATGTCGTTCGCCGTCGCCGTGGTCAGGCCGACCAGGCCGTTCTTGAGACGGGCGATGAATTCTGCGCGCGTCATTGTGGGGTCCCCTCCGGTTGAGCGTCCGACTGTTGCCGGGCCGCGTGATGTTCGGGCGCATCGTTGGCGACGACGGCGTCGACGGCCCGGGTGAAGGCCGACCATTCGGCGGTCTGGGCGGCCAGGGCCGCGCGTCCCGCATCGGTCAGGCGATAGTATTTGCGCGACGGACCGGCCGAGGATTCGACCAGATAGGTCTCCACCTGGCCCTCGGTCTGCATCCGGCGCATCAGGGGATAGATGGTTCCTTCCCCCATATCGATCGCGTCCGACAGGCGGCTGGCGATCTCGTAGGCGTAGCTGTCCGCCCGGTTCAGAAGCGCCAGGACGCAAAGTCCCAGAACTCCCTTCTTCAGCTGTATCTCGATGGTTTCAGGCACCGTGACCTCTCCTCTGATGAGGTCTGACTACCGCAAGGTATCTTGTGTCGCAAGGTAGCTGTCTAAACATGACACCGATTTAATCCGACCCCGAAAACGGCGACTTCGCGGCCGGGGGGCGTTGTTCGCTTGGCAAGCCGAAAACGATCCGATAGGGGACGCCACAGCGCCGGGCGTGGAAATCGCGCCAGCGTGATACTTGCGATTCATTCTCAAGTGTCTGCTGCACAACGGTTTTATGGGGAAATCTCGTATGGGGATGGGCACGCGAGCCCGAGGTATGCTCAAGGCAGGCGCCGCGTCGGCGATGCTGAGCGCGGGCCTGGCGATCTTCGCCGCCACGCCGACCTGGGCGAAGGATCTGATGGGTCAGCCGACGCCGGGCGGCATCGGGCTTCAGCCCGCCGCCTCGCCGTTGAAGCACGACGCGCACTTCTTCCACGACGTGATCCTGCTGCCGATCATCACGCTCATCACCCTGCTGGTGCTGGGGCTGTTGGCCTGGATCGTGATCCGCTACAACAAGAAGGCCAATCCGACGCCCGCGCGCTGGAGCCACAACACGATGGTCGAGATCGTGTGGACGGTCCTGCCGGTCGTGATCCTGGTCTTCATCTCCCTGTTCTCGTTCCGGCTGCTGTTCGCCTATCACGACATGCCGTCGCCTGACCTGACGGTGAAGGTCACGGGCAACCAGTGGAACTGGGCCTATGAATATCCCGACCAGGGCGTGGCGGAATATGTCTCCAACATGCTGCCGGAAGAGCAGCTGGCCGAGCGCGGCCTGCCGCACAGCCTGTATCGCCTGGCCGCCACCGAGCCGATGGTCGTGCCGGTCGGCAAGACCGTGCAGTTGGTGATCACCGCCTCCGACGTCATCCACGCCGTGGCCCTGCCGGCCTTCGGCCTGAAGACCGACGCGGTGCCGGGCCGAATCAACACCACCTGGTTCAAGGCCGAACGCACCGGTGTCTTCTATGGCCAGTGCTCGGAACTGTGCGGCGTCGATCACGCCTTCATGCCGATCGAGATTCGCGTCGTCACCCAGGCCGAGTTCGAACAGTGGATCGCCTCCAAGGGCGGCTCCATGACGCCGAAGGCCGAGGCTCCCGCCGCCGCCCCGGCCGTCGCGGCTCCCGCCGCCGACGCCGCGCCGACCGCAGAAACCGCGACCACCCCCGCCGCGGAAACGACCGCCCAACCCGCTCCCGCCGCGGCCCCCGCCGCGCCGGCCGCCCAGTAAGAGGCGAGCAGACCTAATGGCTGACGCTACCGTTTCGACCCGCGACATGGCGCACGCGCACCATGACGATCACGACCACCACAAGGTCGGCTTCTTCACCCGCTGGTTCCTGTCCACCAACCACAAGGACATCGGCACCCTGTACCTGATGTTCGCCATCATGGCGGGCATCGTGGGCGGCGCCCTGTCGGGCCTGATCCGCTGGGAACTGGCCGAGCCGGGCATCCAGATCTTCAGGGAAGGCTCCTCGATCCAGCTGCTGGGCCTCGTGGAGCAGTCCAAGCACGGCTATAACGCCGTGGTCACGGCCCACGCCCTGATCATGATCTTCTTCATGGTCATGCCCGCCATGATCGGCGGCTTCGGCAACTGGTTCGTGCCGATCATGATCGGGGCGCCGGACATGGCCTTCCCGCGCATGAACAACATCTCGTTCTGGCTGCTGGTCGCCGCCTGGTGCCTGCTGATCCTGTCGATGTTCGTCGACGGGGGGCCGGGCAAGGGCTTCGGCGGGGGCTGGACGGCCTATCCGCCGCTGTCGACCGTGGGCCACGTCGGCCCCGCCTTCGACCTGGCCATCTTCGCCCTGCACGTGGCGGGCGCCAGCTCGATCCTGGGCGCGATCAACTTCATCACCACCATCCTGAACATGCGCGCGCCGGGCATGACCCTGCACCGTATGCCCCTGTTCGCCTGGTCGGTGCTGATCACCGCCTTCCTGCTGCTGCTGTCGCTGCCCGTGCTGGCCGGCGCCATCACCATGCTGCTGACGGACCGCAACTTCGGCACCCACTTCTTCGATCCCGCCGGCGGCGGCGATCCGATCATGTACCAGCACCTGTTCTGGTTCTTCGGCCACCCGGAAGTGTACATCCTGATCCTGCCGGGCTTCGGCATCATCAGCCACATCGTCTCGACCTTCAGCCGCAAGCCCGTGTTCGGCTATCTGGCGATGGCCTATGCCATGGTCGCCATCGGCTTCGTCGGCTTCGTCGTGTGGGCGCACCACATGTACACGGTCGGCATGAGCGTGAACCTGCGCGCCTATTTCATCGCCGCGACCATGATCATCGCGGTGCCGACGGGGGTGAAGATCTTCAGCTGGATCGCCACCATGTGGGGCGGGTCGCTCAGCTTCAAGACGCCCATGCTGTGGGCCATCGGCTTCATCTTCCTGTTCACCGTCGGCGGCGTGACCGGCGTGGTGCTGTCGAACGCCGGCATCGACTACAGCCTGCACGACACCTATTACGTCGTGGCCCACTTCCACTATGTGCTGTCGCTGGGCGCCGTCTTCGCCATCTTCGCGGGTTTCTACTACTGGTTCGAGAAGATGTTCGGGGTGAAGTACAACGAGTTCCTGGGCTGCCTGCACTTCTGGATCATGTTCGTCGGCGTGAACCTGGTGTTCTTCCCGCAGCACTTCCTGGGCCTGCAGGGGATGCCGCGTCGCTATGTCGACTATCCGGAAGCCTTCACCCTGTGGAACCACATCTCGTCCATCGGCTATGTGATCACCATCGTCGGCGTCGTCGTCTTCCTGATCATGCTGGTGGAAGCCGCAATCCGTCGCCGTCCGGGCGTCGACAATCCGTGGGGCGAAGGCGCCACGACCCTGGAATGGACCCTGTCCTCGCCGCCGCCGACCCACCAGTTCAACGAACTGCCGGTGGTCAAGGGCGACGACGAACACTGATCCCGGGCAGAACCTGAAACAGCGGACCGCTCTTTCCCCCGGAAAGGGCGGTCTTCTGCTTTTCAGTGTGCTATGCGGCGCGCACAGATGACCGAAGCTCACAGTCCATCCCTGATCTCGACCGCCCAGCCGGAGGACTTCTTCCAGCTGCTGAAGCCGCGCGTCATGTCGCTGGTGGTGTTCACCGCCGCGACCGGCCTGGTCGTGGCGCCGGGGTCGATGCATCCGCTGATCGCCGCCATCGCCGTCTTGTGCATCGCGGTGGGCGCAGGCGCGGCGGGGGCGCTGAACATGGCGCTGGAGGGCGAGACCGACGCCCTGATGCGTCGCACGCGCGGACGCCCGGTCGCGGCGGGGCGCGTCCGCAAAAATGATGCGATGGCCTTCGGCGTGGTGCTGAGCCTGTTCTCGGTCATGCTGCTGGGCATGAACACCAACTGGCTGGCGGCGGGGCTCCTGGCCCTGACCATCGTCTATTACGCCGGCTTCTATACGATGCTGCTGAAGCGCCGGACGCCGCAGAATATCGTCATCGGCGGGGCCGCGGGCGCCTTTCCGCCGGTGATCGGCTGGGCCGCGGCGACGGGCCATGCGCCGTGGCAGGCCTGGCTGCTGTTCGCCATCATCTTCCTGTGGACGCCGCCGCACAGCTGGGCGCTGGCGCTGTATTCGGCCGGCGACTACGCCAAGGCGGGCATTCCGATGATGCCGGTGGCGCGCGGGGCCAGGTCCACGCGGCTGCAGATCCTGATCTACAGCCTGGTGTTCGTGCCGGTGGCGATCGCGCCGGGCCTGGTCGGACTGGGCGGCTGGATCTATCTGGCGGTGTCGGTCGTGGGCGGCCTGGGCTTCCTGGGCCTGGCGCTGCGCCTCTATCGCTCGCGCGCCGGCGACGAGCCCGACAAGGCCGAGGCCGTGGGACGCGAGGCCGCATTGTACGACGTGCGCGCCCAGGCCAAACCTGCGCGCGACCTGTTCGCCTTTTCCATCCTGTATCTGATGGCGCTGTTCTCGGCGCTGCTGGTCGAGGCCCTGTCGGGCCTGGGAGCGTAAACGATGCGTCTGACGCCTGAGGAACTGCGCGCCCGCAAGCGCCGCAACGTGTGGATCGCCCTGGCGCTGGTCGCCTTCATCGTGCTGGTCTTCACCACCACGGTGCTGCGCCTGCAACAGAACCAGGCGGCCGAGCGCGCGCTTCTGGAGGCCCAGTCTGGAGCCCCGGCCGGAGCGCCTCAATGAACGCCGGCCGCAAGAATCTGATCGCCATCGTCTGCGTCCTGACGGTCATGGGGATGACGGGCGCGGCCTTCGCGGCGGTGCCGCTGTATCGGATGTTCTGCCAGGTCACCGGCTTCGACGGCACGACCATGCGGGCCGACAAGGCGCCGGACACGGTGCTGGACCAGACGGTGCTGGTGCGGTTCGACACCAATGTGCGCGGCGTGCCGATGACTTTTCGCGCCGAACAGGCCACCCAGCGGGTGCGGATCGGCGAGACGGGCCTGGCCTATTTCGACGTCACCAACACTTCGGACAAGCCGATCCAGGTGCGCGCCAGCTATAACGTCTCGCCGGAACAGACGGGGCCGTATTTCCAGAAGCTGCAGTGCTTCTGCTTCACCGACCAGACCCTGGCGGCGGGCGAGACGCGCCAGTTCCCGGTGCAGTATTTCATCGCGCCCGAACTGGCCACCGACCGCGAGGCGCGCGGCGCCCGCGACATCACCCTGAGCTATACCTTCTTCCCGTCGGTCGATGCGCCGACGGGACCGACGGCCTGAATGGCGACGCCGGGCGTCGATTTTCCCGGCGTCGGCTGCGGCCTGGTGATCCAGCGCGAGGACGGCCGGGTTCTGCTGTGCCGGCGGCTCAAGGCGCCCGAGGCCGGATTCTGGAACATCGTCGGCGGCAAGGTCGACAGCATGGAGGCGTCCATCGACGCCGCCCGCCGCGAGGCCGAGGAAGAGTCAGGCCTGAAGATCGGCGCGGCCGACTTCCTGTGCCTGGCCGAAGAGATCATACCCGCCGACGGCCAGCACTGGGTGTCGCTGATCTATCTGACGCGCGACTTCGCGGGCGAGCCCCGCCTGACCGAGCCGGACAAGCTGTCGGACATCGGCTGGTTCGACCTGGACGACTTGCCGCAACCGCTGTCGGCGTTTTCGGTCAAGGCGTTCGCGGCGCTGGCGAAACGCTAGAGCGCGGGCGCGGCGGCGTAGGCGGCCCACAGCTCGGGCAGGCTCTTGCCGGACAGCGTCCGCCAAGTGTCTTCCGTATAGGTTCCGGCCCGCGCCTGGGCGTCCAGATCGCGGACGATCCCGGCGTGGCCGTGCGTTTCCAGCCACGTCAGGAATCGACCCGCGCCGCGATAGCCGCCCTCCAGCTTCTGGTTGGGGGAGTAGTCGCCCAGGCTCCAGCCGCCAGCGGCATTGTCCACCCCGTACCGGTTGCGGACATAGTCGGCGACGCCTTCGGTCAGCCAGCCGGGGACCGGCTGATCGCCATAGGCCTGGACCACATGCATCACCTCGTGGGTCACCACGTCGGTGTCGCCGGGGTGCTGTTGGAAATAGCCCGAACTGTACATCACGACATCGCCGCCGGCGCCGGCGACGCCTTGCAGCGTCGGGTCCATGATGAAGGTGACGCGCCGCGACGCCTGGGGATTGAAGTCGGCGACCAGGCGGGGATAGACGGCGAAGAAGGTCTCCACCATGCGATCCGCCGTCCCCTGGTCGGTCGTTCCCGCCTCGTCCCTGAAGTCGAGAACGAACCCGTCGCGTTCGTAAACGCGCGTCTGGGCCGCTTGGGCGGCGCCGGCTTGGGCGCAGCCGACGGCCAGAGCGGCGACGAGCAGGAGGGAGAGGCGCATCGTATCGGGTCCTGACGTTAAGCGGACCAGTGACCATGGCGGCCCGCGTTCAGGCAAGGACGATCCGGCGGCCCAACGAAATATATAGCGTGAAGACGCTCTGGACAGCGGGCGGGGCGCGACTACCCTCCCGTTGGGACGAGCCGAGGAGACGTACGGACGATGCGCGGTCTGGATTTCAGTTCCTGGCAGAATCTGCTGCTGACCCTGTTGGGTCTGGCGCTGGTCACCCTGATCGGCATGGGCATCCGGCTGGTGATGATGTTCACCATCCAGCAGCGGCGCGAGCGGATGAACCGCCAGATCAACGAGCGGCTGAAGACGCTGATCGCGGCCTATAAGGTGCTGGGCGGCTCGTTCACCGGCGACCTGACCGTCGATCCGACGCATCGGCGCAGCCTGCGGCAGCGCGCGCCCACGCCGGCGACCGGCGCCATCGACCTCAGCGCCGAGGCGCTGGAGGGCTCGGACCGGACGCGCCGCATCCGCGACGCCGTCGAAGCGGCCCTGTCGGACATCATCCTGCTGGGGACAGAGCGGCAGGTGCGGCTGGCCCAGCAGGCGGCGCGCGAACTGGTCGCCGGCCATCCGGTCCAGACCCATGAACTGGTGGTGTCCCTGCGTGACTTCATTCGCGAGGCGCTGCAACTGGACCCGATCCCGAAGGACGTCGAAATCCCGATGCAGGGGCCGGCTCGCCCCTCCGCCGGGGGCGGCAAGGGCGGCGGGTCCGGCGGAGGCGGAGGCGGTGGAGGCGGTGGAGGCGGCGGCATGGGGGGCGGCATGGGCGGAGGTGGAATGGGCGGGGGCATGGGAGGGGGCATGGGCGGCGGCGGCGCCGACGACGACGCGGATTCGAACTCGCACCGTTCCTGATGGGCGGATTCCCTCCCGTCACCCTCGGGTTCGACCCGAGGATCGGATGCGGGTCGGGCCGTGCGCCTGGACTTGCGCAATGCAGCGGATCGTCCCGCCCTCGGATCGAGCCCGAAGGTGACGGAAGGGGCGGAATGCGACCGGAATCCCGGCCTCCCATCCCCGTTCCGGGAGCGGATCAAGGCCGAAAGGCGGCGCGGCTCTAGCGCCGTCGAAAAGGGGAGGCTATAGCCGCAGTCCTAACCGATCCTTCGCCGACCAAAGAGACGCGATTCATGGCTGACGCCCACGCCGCTCCGCAGCACGACTACCACCTTGTGGCGCCCAGCCCCTGGCCGCTGCTGTCCTCCATCGCCGCGACCATCATGTTCATCGGCGCCGTGATCTGGATGAAGGGCCTGGCGCCGGCCGACGGCGGTCCGATCGCCGCCAACTTCCTGGCCGACGGCAAGCCGGGCGTCTTCTTCGCGGGCCTGGCCGGCGTCCTGATCTCGGCCTTCGGCTGGTGGTCGGACGTGATCAAGGAATCCAAGGCGGGCGACCATACGCCGGTCGTCTCCATCGGCCTGCGCTACGGCATGATCCTGTTCATCGCCTCGGAGGTGATGTTCTTCGTCGCCTTCTTCTGGATGTTCTTCGACATGGCGCTGTTCCACGAATCGCGCGCCCTGACGCCGGAAGTCGGAACCTGGGCCGACACCGCCAAGGCTTGGTCGACCTGGCCGCCCAAGGGCGTCGAGGTGCTGAGCCCCTGGCAGCTGCCGCTGCTGAACACCGTGACCCTGCTGCTGAGCGGCTGCACCGTCACCTGGGCGCACCACGCCATCCAGACCGGCGACCGCAAGGGGGCCAAGATCGCCCTGGCCATCACCGTCGCGCTGGGCGTGCTGTTCACCTGCGTGCAGGCCTACGAATACAGCCACATCATCCACGAACACCTGTTCTTCAACGAGGAAGCCGCCAACTCGGGCCTGTACGGTTCGATCTTCTTCATGGCGACGGGCTTCCACGGTTTCCACGTCCTGATCGGCACCATCTTCCTGACGGTCTGCCTGATCCGCCTGCTGGCCGGCGACTTCACCCCGCAGAAGCATTTCGGCTTCGAGGCGGCCGCCTGGTACTGGCACTTCGTGGACGTGGTGTGGCTGTTCCTGTTCGCCTTCGTCTACGTCGTCTTCGGTTGATCGAAGAGACGTCCAACACCCCTGAAGCGGCGCGGGACGAGGGATCGTCCCGCGCCGTCGTCGTTTGCGCCGATCCCGTGCGGGCGGCGGTGCGGGGGCGTTGCCCGCGCTGCGGCCAGGGGCGGCTGTTCGACGGCTTCCTGAAGGTGCGCCCGGCCTGCGAGGCGTGCGGGCTGGACTATTCCACCATCCAGACCGGCGACGGGCCGGCCAGTTTCATCATGCAGATCGCCGGCTTTCTGGTCGGCTTCTCGGCCCTGTTCGTCGAGATCAAGTTCCATCCGCCCATGTGGGTGCATCTGGTCGTCTGGATACCGTTGGTGATCGCCCTGTCGCTGGCCCTGATGCGGCCGGGCCGGGGGCTGATGATCGGGTTTCAGTACCGGAATCAAATAGATCGATCCTCCCCTGCGGAGCGGGGGAGGGGGACCGCGCGTAGCGTGGTGGAGGGGGCAACCCCAGACTCGGAGCGCGGTTCCGCCCCCTCCACCGCTTCGCGGTCCCCCTCCCCCGTTTCGCTACGCTCCACGGGGGAAGATCGATGAAGCGATTTCCCTGGATTCTGACCGTCTTCGCCGTTCCCGCCCTGGTGCTGCTGATCGGCCTGGGCGTGTGGCAGGTGCAGCGGCTGCATTGGAAGGAAGAGCTTATCGCGGCGGCGGATGCGGCGGCGGCTGAACCGCCCGCGCCCTTGGCCGAGGTGTTGGCCCAGGTCAGGGACGGGGGCGACCTGGAATTCCGAAAGGCGATCCTGGTCTGCCGGGGCCTGGCCACCGCCCCCTATGTCGAGCTTCAGACCATCCACGACGGGGCGCCGGGCGTGCGGCTGATCTCGGCCTGTCGCCCGGAGGGGCAGGATTTCAGCCTGCTGATCGACCGGGGCTTTGTCGCCGACGGCGTCTCGGCCCGCCCGCGCGTGATCGAGACGACCCTGCCGCTGGTGGTGATCGGCGAGTTCCGCACCTTCTCCAGGCCGGGGCCCCTGACCCCCCCGCCGACCAACGGCCGCTTCTATGGCCGCGACACGGAGGCGATGGCCCAAGCCCTGCACGCAGCCGGCCCGGTGCGGCCCGAGGCGGTCTACGCCCTGACGCGGACCAATCCCGAAATGGGGGCGCTGCAGCCCTCCGCGCCGCCGGCCGCGTTTTCGAACAACCATCTGGGCTATGCCCTGACCTGGTTCGGGCTGGCGATCGTGCTGATCGGCTTCTATGCAGCCCTGCTTCGTCGTCGCTTGAAGAAAGTCCACTCCTGACCGCGTCCCTGCACACCCTGTCCAACGGCGTCCGTGTCGTGTGCGACCCCATGCCCGGCCTGAAGACCCTGGCCGTCGTCGTCACCGTAAAGGGCGGCGCGCGGTGGGAGCCCGAGGACCGCTCCGGCTGGTCGCACCTGTTGGAACACCTGGTGTTCAAGGGCGCCGGGGACATGGCCGCGCGCGAGATCGTCGAACGGATCGAGGCCGAGGGCGGCACGATCAACGCCTCGACCGGCTATGAACGCACCAGTTTCGAGGTGCGGGGTCTGGACGGCTCCCTGCCGCTGGCCATGCAGGTGTTGTCGGACCTGGTGCTGCGCCCCACGCTCGATCCCGCCGAGATCGTGCGCGAGAAGGACGTGGTGGCCCAGGAGATCGCCGAGGCCTTCGACACCCCCGACGACCATGTGTTCGAAATGGTCCAGACCCGCGCCTTCACCGGCCAGCCGCTGGGCCGTCCGATCCTGGGTTCCGTCGCCAGCTTGAAGCCGGCGGACCGGGCGACGGTCGAGGCCTGGCGCGCGCGGCTGTATTCGCCCGACCGGATGGTCGTGGCGGCCTCGGGCGCGGTGGACGAGGCGGAACTGCTGGCCCTGGCCGAGCGGCGGTTCGGCGATGCGGTCTCGACCCCGGTCGATGCGCCCGCGCCCGCCCGGTTCGTCGGCGGCCATGCGCGGCTGGCGCGCAAGATCGAACAGGCCAATCTGGTGTTCCAGCTGCCGGCCCTGTCGGCGACCGATCCGGCGCTGCCGGCCATGCGGCTGTTCGGCGAGATCCTGGGCGGGGGCATGGCCTCGCGCCTGTTCCAGAGCGCGCGTGAGGAGCGGGGCCTGGCCTACGCCATCGACGCCTATCAGGAGCCGTATGAGGATACGGGGGTCCTGGGCATCTACGCCGGCGCGGCGGCGGACCGGGCGACCGAACTGGCCCAGGTCGCGGCCGCCGAGGTGCGCGGCCTGGCCGAGCGCGGCCCAACGGCTGAGGAACTGTCGCGGGCCAAGGCGGTGATGAAGGCGGGCCTGTGGATGTCGGACGAGAACCCGATGAGCCGCGCCGGCCGCAACGCCGCCCAGACCCTGATCTTCGGCGCGCCGATGTCCAGCGACGCCATGACCGAACGGCTGGAGGCCCAGGGCGTCGACGAGGTGCAGGCGGTCGGCGCCCGCCTGCTGGGCGCCGGCAAGGCGGCCAGCGCGGTCCTCGGCCCGAAATCAGCCGGCGGGGCAGGCGAGGCCTTCGCGGCGGCGCTGTTCGGGGTTTAGTAGATCATCGGGAACGTCCGTCGTGTGCGACGGTTATGCTGACGCTTGTTCCGCCAGCCTCGGAGAAAACCCATGTCCGTCCGCGTCGCCCTGATCGTCGGCAGCCTGAGGAAGGGCTCCTATTCGCGCGCCATCGGCCTGGCGATCAAGGAACTGGCGGCGCCGGCGCTGGATCTGGTGCCTGTCGAGCTCGGCGACCTGCCGCTCTATGATCCCGACCTGGACACGGACGCCCCGCCCGCCGCCTGGGCGCGGTTCCGCGACGAGGTCGCCGCGACCGAGGCGGTGCTGTTCGTGACGCCCGAATATAATCGGTCCGTCCCCGGCGGACTGAAGAACGCGCTCGACGTCGGCTCGCGCCCCTATGGCCACAGCGTCTGGCAGGCCAAGCCCGCCGCCATCGTCAGCGTCTCGCCCGGCGCCATCGGAGCCTTCGGCGCCAACCACCACCTGCGCCAGCCGCTGGTCTTCCTGAACATGCCGACGATGCAGCAGCCCGAGGCCTATGTCGGCAATGTCGCCGGCCTGCTGGACGGCGACGGCAAGCTGGTCAACGAAGGGACGCGGGACTTTCTGAAGACGTTCACCGATGCGTTCGCCGTCTGGATCGAGAAGACGAAGGCGTGAAAATCCTCCCCCGCGCAGCGGGGGAGGGGGACCACGCGCAGCGTGGTGGAGGGGGCGAAAGCGCGCTCGATATCGATCGCCGGATTCCGACCATGCTGGACAGGTCCGTGCGGCGTCCGCCCCCTCCCCCGCTTCGCGGTCCCCCTCCCCCGTTTCGCTTCGCTCGCGGGGGAGGATCGAGAATTGAAAACGGCGGCCCCGTCAGGAGCCGCCGTTTCCGTTCAGACGTGGACTGGGATCAGCCGACGGTCTGGAGCTGGCCAGCCGATTCCTTGCCCGAACGCTTGTCGCGTTCCAGCTCGTAGGAAACCTTCTGGTTTTCGTCCAGGCCGCGCAGGCCGGCGGCTTCGACAGCCGAGATGTGGACGAAGACGTCCTTGCCGCCGTCGTCGGGTTGAATGAAGCCGTAACCCTTGGTCGGGTTGAACCATTTGACAGTGCCGGTAGCCATTTTGAGACCTCCGTTAGAAGTTGACCGAGGGAACGCCCCTGCGGCCTGTCGGGTCTGAATGGAGCGGCCTGGACTCGTGCGTTCGCAGAGAGAGTGGGCGTTACGCAGAGAGATCGACGGGGCGCATCTGCACAGGTCTTTGCAACAAAAGCAAGCGTGGCCGCTGGAGCCGGATTTCGCACCCACGGAACGGCTCCGCTTGGAGAGCGTTATAGTGTTCACACGAAAGGCTCCAAACATGAACCGCACCCATGTCGTGGAGCGCGCCTACCAGCTCGCTCGCACCCCCGAATGTCTCAACACCGGAGACGTCGTGAAGGCGCTGTCGGCCGAAGGGTATTCCGGCGCCGAAATCTCCCACTTCCAGGGCAGTTCGATCCGCGCCGACCTGAACCGCCTGTGCAAACTGCCCAAGCCCGAGGTCGAGGCCAGCGACGCGGCCTGACCGTCGCCCCATGGTCGCCAAGCGCCGCGTCTCGCGTTAGTCTGGCGCCATGGCCCTGTTGGACTGGATGAGCGATGTGGCGGGACCCACGATCCGGGGCGACGGCGTGCTGTTGCGGCCGCCGCGCGCGGCGGATTACGGCCAGTGGTCCGCGTTGCGCGAAGGATCGCGCGACTATCTGCAGCCGTGGGAACCCGCCTGGCCCGACGACGACCTGACCAAGCCGGCCTATCGGCGCCGGCTGTCGATCTATGCGCGGGAGATGGAGCTGGGCAACGCCTGGCCCTTCTTCGTCTTCGTGGACGACGGGCGGACGCTGGCCGGGGCGGTGACCCTGTCGAACGTGCGGCGCGGCGTCGCCGAGACGGGGACCCTGGGCTACTGGATCGGCCAGCCCTATTCGGGCCAGGGCCATGCGACGGCGGCGGTCCGGGCGGTGGTCGCGCACGCCTTCGAGCGGCTGAAACTGCATCGGCTGGAGGCGGCCTGCCTGCCCACCAACCACGCCTCGCGGCGGGTGCTGGAGAAATCGGGCTTTCGCAACGAGGGCCGCGCGCGGGCTTATTTGAAAATTAACGGCGAGTGGGCAGATCATCTGCTGTTCGGCCAGGTCGAAGACGAGTTGGATCGCGGCGGCCGGACGATTTGAGGGGGCATTGACGCCTTGAGTACGCGATCCCGATCCCTGGCCTGGGACGCAACGACCGCCATCGAGGCGCTCGCGGCGGCGGATACCGCCCTGTGGATCTGGACCCCGTCCGAAGATCAGATTCGTTTCACCGGCGCGACGCGGGCGCTGGGCCTGGGGCCGCTGGCGCCGGAATGTTCGGGCGCGGGCTTCGTCGCCCTGGCGATGCCGCAGGACCGGGCCCTGGCCGAACAGATGCTGAAGCCCAAGGACGAGGGGGCCGAGGTGGTGGTGCGCCTGCGCATGCGCGGGGCCGAAACCTGCCTGTGGCGCGGCGTCTGGCTGGAGGATGGATTGCGCGCCGCCGGCGTCGTGGCGCTGGAGACGCGGCTGGCGGGACTGGACCGCGACGCCCTGACCGGCCTTCTGGACCGCCGCGCCTTTTTGACCCGCGTCGGCGAGGTCCTGACGCGGCCCGGCGAATACGAAATGGTCGTCGGCGACGTGGACCGGCTGCGCCGGCTGAACGAGGCGCTGGGCCACGAACGGACCGACCTGGTGCTGTCGGCCCTGGCCTCGCGGCTGGCCGCGGCCTTTCCCAAGGACGCCTCGGCCGCCCGGATCGGCGAGGACGAATTCGCCATCATCGTGCCCAAGACCGCCGCCCACACCAGCTATCGCGTGCGCGAGGCGCTGGAGCAGCCGCTGCGCGTCGCGGGCTTCGACATCTATCCGACCGTCTCCATCGGCGCCGTGGTGGTCGAGGGCGGGCCGGACGCGCCGGATGCGGCCGAACTGCTGCGGCGGGTCGAACTGGCGGTGGAATCGGCCAAGGGCGTCGGGCGCGGCGGCTCGGCCGCCTATGGCCGGGCGCTGGAAAGCGACAGCCTCAGCCGCCTGGCGCTGGAGGCGGATCTGAGGAACGCCTTCGTGCGCGGCGAGATCGTGCCCTTCTTCCAGCCGATCGTGAACCTGAACACCGGGGCGGTGGCGGGTTTCGAGGCGCTGGCGCGCTGGCGTCACCCGCGCCGGGGCCTGGTGCCGCCGGACGAGTTCCTGGGCCTGACCGCCGACCTGGGCATGATGAACGAACTGGGCCTGCTGATGATGACCCAGTCGGCGCGGCAGCTGGCCGAATGGATTCAGCGCCACCCCCAGGCCGGGCGGATGTTCTGCAGCGTCAACCTGTCGGTCGGCGAGATCGAGCGCCCGCACCTGTGCGAGGACGTGGCCCGCATCATCAAGGAAAGCGGCCTGCCCAAGGGAGCGCTGAAGCTGGAGGTCACCGAAGGCGACATCATGCGCGACACCGCGCACGCCGCCGAGGTGCTGCAGTCGCTGAAGGATGTCGGGGCCTCGCTGGCGCTGGACGACTTCGGCACCGGCTTCTCGTCGCTGTCCTACCTGGCGCGGCTGCCGTTCGATACGCTGAAGATCGACCGCTATTTCGTGCTGACGATGAACAAGGACGAGGGCTCGGCCAAGATCGTCAAGTCGGTGGTCAACCTGGGCCGCGACCTGTCGCTGGAGGTCGTCGCCGAGGGCGTCGAGAACGCGGAACTGGCGCGCCTGCTGCTGGACGCCCAATGCCACTATGGCCAGGGCTTCGGCTACGCCCCCGCCCTGCCGGCCCAGGAGGCCGAGGTCTATCTGGCCGAGAGCCTGGCGGATGGGACAGCGCCGTTGAAGCAGCGGTCGGCGTAGATTCAGATCAGGCTTGGATAGCTGCGCCCTTTCGTCATCCTCGCCCTTGTGGCGAGGATCCATACGCCCGGTTTGGCCGGTTTCCCCAGGACTTCGTTTCGGGATATCGAGGCCCACGACAAGCGGCTGAGTCTATGGATCCTCGCCACAAGGGCGAGGATGACGGTGAAGTAAAAAACCGCCGCCCGGGATCAGTTGATCGCGGACTTGGGCACCGAGACGAGGGTGACGCCCTCGTAGTGGCCGACGACCCGGCCCACCGATCTGACGCGGGGGTCGTCCATGGCGTCCGTGGGGCAGCCCAGCAGGTTGGCGCTGTCGTCCAGCAGTTCGGAGGTGGCGAAGGTCTCGCCCAGCAGGCGGCACGGGCCGCCGGGATAGGGATAGCCCTCGCCCATGATCTTCAGACCTTCCGGGAAGACGAAGGGGGCCTCGCGCGCCTCCTGCGCGGGGGCGGTCGCGCACCCCGCCAACAGGCCAAGGCCAACAAGAGCCAGAAATCGGCGCATCGGAACCCTCTCGTCTGTGAACCGTGATCACCTTGGCCGATGACGGCGGCTGCGTCGAGAGACGAGGCTGCATCTAGTCAGGCGAACGCGGATCACCCACAGTGAAGCCATGACCGACGCCAGACTGGAAATCGCCGCCGGGTTCGCCACCGCCCAGGGCCCGAAGGCGGACAATCAGGATTTCGGCGGCGTCCATCTGGGCACGCCGGCCGAGCAGCGCGAGCATGGCGTCGTCGCCGTGATCGCCGACGGCGTGTCGGGATCGAAGGCCGGGCGGATGGCGGCGGAACTGACGACCCGCAGCTTCATCGACGGCTATCTGGACCAGAATCCGCTGAACGGCATCGCGCCGAACGGCATCAAGGCGCTGCGCGGGTTCAACCGCTGGCTCCATGCGCGCGGCAGGATCGACCCGGCGATGGAGGCGGCGGCGACCACCTTCACCGCCCTGATCCTGCGGGGGCGCGAGGCGGTGGCCCTGCACGTGGGCGACAGCCGCGCCTGGCATTTCCGCGACGGCGTGCTGACGCGGCTGACCGAGGATCATACGCGCGCGCAGCAGGGGCTGGGCCATGTGCTGTATCGCGCCGTGGGGATCGAGTCGGACGTGAAGCTGGACGTGCGTCACATGGGTCTTCAGCCGCACGACCGGTTGCTGCTGACCACGGACGGGGTGCATGGGGTGCTGGCGGATGCGGCGATAGCGCGGCTGCTGGCCCGGCGCAGCTCGCCCGATGCGGACGCCCGGGCCATCGTCGCCGAGGTCGAGGCGGCGGGCGCGCGCGACAACGCCACCGCCATCGTCATCGACGTGGTCCAGGTCGGCGCGCCCGACTGGGAGGCGATCACCGCCGAGGCCGAGGGCCTGGCCCTGCGCCCGCCGCCCCGGGTCGGGGACAATGTCGACGGCTTCCACCTGCAGCGGCTGGTGGCGGACGGGCGTTTCACCCGCCTGTTCCTGGCCAGGGACACGCTGGGCGACGCCGGGACGGTGGTGCTCAAGTTTCCCAAGCCCGCCGCCGTGTCCGAACGCGGCGCCCGGCTGGCCTTCCTGCGCGAGGCCTTCATCGGCCGGCGCATCGACAGTCCCCACGTCGGGCGGGTGCTGACGCTGGATACGGGCCGGCAGAGCAGCCTCTATATCGTCCAGCCCTTTTACGCCGGGACCAGCCTGCACCGCCGACTGGCCGAGGACGGGCCGCCCGAGATCGCGCCCGGCGTCGCCCTGGCCATCAAGCTGGCGCGCGGGGTGTCGGCCCTGCACCGGGCGGGCGTGACCCACCGCGACATCAAGCCGGACAATGTCATCCTGGAGCCGGACGGCGGCCTGAAGCTGGTCGACCTGGGCGTCGCGCGCCTGCGCCGGGCCGAGGCCTTCACGGAGGCCGAGGCGCCCGGAACGCCGGGCTTCAAGGCGCCCGAAATGTACGACGGCGAGGCGGGCAATGCGGCGACCGACCAGTTCGCCCTGGGGGTGACCCTCTATCGGCTGTTCACCGGGACCTATCCGTGGGGCGAGGTCGATCCCGCCGACGCGCCCCGTTTCGACCGCTCGCCCGTCCCGCCGACGCGCCACCGCCCCGACATGCCCGCCTGGCTGGAGGCCGCCATCCTGCGCGCGACGGCCCTGGACCCGAACGACCGGTTCGACGACGTCGAGGCCCTGGTCCATGTGCTGGAGACGGGCAGCGCCGTCGCCGCCGCGCCGGCGCGCCCTCTGTCGCTGATCGAGCGCAACCCGGTGCGGTTCTGGCAGGGCGTCAGCCTGCTGCTTGTGCTGCTGCTGCTGATCGCGCTGGCGACGCGATAGGGATCAGGCGCGGCCGCCCTGGCTGGACAGCATGGCGGCGTCCACCCCCATCAGGGCCAGGGCGCGGGTCCATTTCGACGGATGGTCGGTGTCGAAGATCAGGTCCAGGTCGGCCTCGGCCGTCAGCCAGACGTTTTCGGCCAGTTCGTCCTCCAGCTGACCCTCGCCCCAGCCGGCATAGCCGAGCAGCAGGGCCGAGCGGCGCGGGCCCGATACGGCGTCGGTCATGGCGGCCAGGGCCTCGCGCGTGCCGGTCATGGCCAGGCCGTCGCCGAAGGCCAGGCTGTCGTCGCCGATCATCCAGTCGTCGGTGTGCAGGACGAAGCCCCGCTCGCGCTCCACGGGCCCGCCCATCAGGACCGCGCGGCCGATCGACTGTTCGGGGGCGGGGGCGTCCAGCTTGTCCAGCACGGTCTTCAGGTCCACGCCCGGCGCGGGACGATCCAGCCGCAGGCCCATGGCGTGGTCCGGCCCGTGCGCGCAGATCAGGATGACGGCGTGTTCGAACCGGGGGTCGCCGATGCCGGGCATGGCCACCAGCAGCCGGCCGATCAGGGAGGAGGCGTCGGTCATGATGGACATATCATCGGGGGTGAAACGGGCGGGCGCAAGGCGTGATCGGCGCGCGGCCCGGAACGAAGGACGCCGGTTGGCGCTTGCGGTGGCGACGTTAGCTTCTATGTGTCGCGGGCGCTGTTCCATTTCGGATTTCAACCTTGCGCGGAGACCTCTCATGACCATCCAGATCGGCGATCGCATCCCCAACGCGACCCTGGCCCAGGCGACCGCCGAGGGGCCCAAGCCCGTCAGCACCGCAGACGTCTTCGCCGGCAAGACGGTGGCCCTGTTCGCCGTGCCCGGCGCCTTCACCCCCACCTGTTCGGCGCGCCACCTGCCGGGGTTCAAGGACCACCTGGCCGAGATCAAGGACAAGGGCGTGGACACGGTGGCCTGCATTTCGGTCAACGACGCCTTCGTCATGAAGGCCTGGGCCGACAGCCAGGGCATCGCCGACGACGAGATCGTCATGCTGGCCGACGGCAACGGCGAACTGACCAAGGCCCTGGACCTGGTGCTGGACGGTTCGGGCTTCGGCCTGGGCGAGCGTTCGCAGCGCTATTCCATGCTGGTCAAGGACGGGACCGTGACCCAGCTGAACATCGAACAGGGCGGCGAGTTCAAGGTCTCCTCGGCCGAACACCTGCTGGCGCAGCTTTGATCGCGAGCGATCCGGGCTGTCGCGTCGCGACCTGAGCCCGGACCATGACCACCGACGTCTTCAGTCCCGAGAAGCGCAGCGCCGTGATGCGTCGCGTGAAGGGCCGGGACACCACGCCGGAACTGACCGTGCGCAGAATCCTGCGCGCGGCCGGGATCGGTTATCGGCTGGGCGGCGCGGGCCTGCCGGGGCGGCCGGACCTGGTGATGAAGGGGCGCAAGGTCGCCGTCTTCGTCCACGGCTGCTTCTGGCACGGCCACGACTGCGCGCGCGGCGCCCGCAAGCCCAAGGCCAACGCCGCCTACTGGACCGCCAAGATCGACCGCAACCGCGCCCGCGACGTCCGGGTGCAGCAGGAGCTGGCGCACGGCGGCTGGCGCGTGCTGACGGTATGGGAGTGCGACCTGCGCACGCCCGATTTCGCCGCCCGGCTGGTCGCGGCGGTCAGGGATCAGGCCGCCCGCATCGCCTCGGTCTGAGCGGCGTCCATCTCGGCCAGGACATGCTGCAGGGCTCCCAGCAACGCCGGCGGCGTCAGCGGCTTGGAGACGAAATAGCCCATGCCCGCGGCCTGGCAGGCGGCGATGTCCTCCGGCGCCGTATCGGCGGTGACCGCGATCACGGGGGTGCGGGCGTTGGGGCCGTCGCCGGCGCGCAGACGGCGCGTGGTTTCGCGCCCGTCCAGCTCGGGCATCCGCACGTCCATGAAGATGACGTCGAAGGCGGTCTCGGCGCAGCGTTCCAGCGCGATCACCCCGTCGGCGGCGGTGGTGATCTCGCAACCCAGCGGCTGGAGGATCAGCTGCACGGCGCGACGGTTGATGTCGTGGTCGTCGACCACCAGCAGGCGCAAGGGGCGGTCCTGCTCCTCCTCGGGCGCATCCTCGATCGACGCTGCGGCCTCCGCGGCTGCCTCACGGGGCAGTTCGGACGGCGCGGGCGGCGCAGGGCTGGCCGTCGCCTCGATCGGTCGTGCGGCCAGGGCGCGGGCCACGGCCAGGCGGCCGTCGTCCGCCGCTTCGGGCACGGCCGTCGCGACCTCGGCGCCCTTCTTCAGGAACAGCGAGACGGTGAAGCGCGCCCCTTCGCCCGGCGCGCTGCGGGCCGTCACGCGGCCGCCCATCAGCTCGACCAGATCGCGGCTGATGGCCAGGCCCAGGCCCGTGCCGCCGTGGCGGGCGCTGACGCCGTCCAGCGTCTGGTCGAAGGGGGTGAACAGGCGCGCCAGTTGATCCGAGGACATGCCCGGCCCGGTGTCGGCGACCTCGATGAGCACGAAATGGCCCGAGGGCTCTTCGCGCCAGGCGTTCAGACGCAGGGTGATGGCGCCCTCGTCGGTGAACTTCATCGCATTGGAGATCAGATTGTTCAGCACCTGGCGCAGCCGCATGGGGTCGCCCTTGACCGCGCCGGGCACGCGCGCGGCGCCCTCGACCCGCAGCCTCAGCCCCTTGGCGACGACCGGGCCGTCCCACAGGCGCAGGGTCTGGGCCAGCAGGGCGCGCAGGTCGAAATCCACCTCTTCCACAGTCATGCGCCCGGCGCCGATCTTGGAGTGGTCCAACAGGTCGTCCAGCAGGGCCTTCATCATCAGTCCGGCGTCGGTGATCAGGCTGGCGTTGCCGCGCATCTGGACGTCCGCCGCCTTGATCTCGGCAGCGCCGGTCAGGATGGCGCCGATGGGGGTGCGCAGGTCGTGGCCGATGGCGGCCAGGAAGGCGGTGTGCGCCGCCAGGTCCTGCTCGGCCTTCTGCTGCAGCCGGCTGGCCTCGGCGTTGGCGCGCAACTGGCTCTCGGTCGCCTCGCTCATCTGCTGCCAGCCCAGGATGATATAGACGATGTAGATCGTCACCGTCGCCGCCGCCCCCATCACTAGCGAGGCCGAGGCGCCATAGGCCGAGGCGATGAAGGGCATGGCGATCAGATACAGCCCCTGGGGGGCGACGCTGGCGACCAGGATCGGCCGCGACCGGGGTGAATTCACCATCGAGAACAGCATGGAAGCGGGCGCCAGCAGCGCCGCGCAGATGGCGCCGGGGGCTCCGCCAAGCATCCACATCGGGATCGACAGACCGCCGAACGCCAGAGCGCCAAGCGACAGGACACACAGCCCCAGGGCCTTGCGCCAGAACGGCATTTCTTCGGGAACCGGACGGGTCGCCGGCGCGAACACGGCCAGTTCGAGCGACTGGATCGCCATGAAGATCGCCACCCACGCCAGGCTGGCGGGCCAGCCGATCAGCGGGCTTACCACCAGGGCGATGGCGGCGCCCAGGCCGACGCGTTGCAGGACGGCGCGACGGCGATGGCGCACGGCGACGGTCCAGCCGCTCGCAGCAATATCGACGTCGGTCGCCTTGGTCATAGGGTTCCTCGAACCTGTGGGCCGGACTGCGCCACGGTCGAACTCTTGGCAGATCGAGCCTAACGCTCCGTCAACGGGCCGCGCCGACGGCCTCGGAAAGGGTCGAAAAACCGTCCGCGCGCAGCCGCTTGGCCAGGTCGCGCTTGATCCGCGCAACCAGGCCGGGGCCTTCGTAGATCAGGGCGGAATAGATCTGCACCGCCGAGGCGCCCAGCCGGATGCGGGCATAGGCTTCGGCCCCGCTGTCGATCCCGCCCACCGCGATCAGCGGCAGGCGGCCCTGCGCCGCCTCGGCCGCGGCGCGGAGCGCGCGTTCGGCGAAGGGGCGGATCGGCGCGCCGGACAGGCCGCCCGTCTCGCGCGCATCGGGGGCGCGCAGGGTTTCGGGCCGCTCCAGCGTGGTGTTGGACACGATCAGCCCGTCGATGCGATGGGCCAGGGAGGCCTCCACGATCATGGCGATCTCGTTGGCGACCAGGTCCGGCGCGATCTTCAGGAAGACGGGGGCGCGGGCGGTGTCGGTCGGGCGCGCCGCCTCGATCCGCCCCAGCAGGTCGTCCAGCTGATCGCGACCCTGAAGCGCGCGCAGGCCCGGCGTATTGGGCGAGGAGATGTTGACGGTGAAATAGGACGCGCGGCCCGCCAGGCGCGTCAGGCCCGCGACATAGTCTGCGGCCTTGTCCTCGGTATCCTTGTTGGCCCCCAGATTGGCGCCGACCGCCACGCCGGCGGGGCGCCGGTCCAGCCGGGCGGCGAAGGCGTCCAGTCCGGCGTTGTTGAACCCCATCCGGTTGATGATCGCCCGGTCCTCGGTCAGGCGGAACAGGCGCGGGCGCGGGTTGCCGGGTTGCGGGCGCGGCGTCACCGAGCCGCATTCGACGAAGCCGAAGCCCAGGCGCGACAGGCCGCGCAGCGCCTCGCCGTTCTTGTCCAGGCCCGCCGCCAGACCGACCGGATTGGGCAGGTCCAGACCCGCCAGGCGGCCATGCAGGATCGGGTCGTCGGCGGGCGGCGCGGGCAGCGGGGCGAGCGCCAGCCCCCTGATCGCCAGCCGGTGCGCCTGTTCCGGGTCGAGGCGACGCAGGGCGGCGGCTCCCCCATCCGCCAAACGATCGAACAGGCTCATGCCGCGTCCTCGAAGATCATCTCGCCGTTTTCGGACACCGAAAAGGCGCGCCAGGCCGTGACGGCGGCGACGGGCAGGGGGGCGTAGAGATGCGGAAACAGCGCCCCGCCGCGCGACGGCTCCCACACCAGGTCCTCGCCCAGCCGTGTCAGATCGACGCTCAGCAGCAACAGGTCGCCGCGCCCGGCGAAATGACGCAGCGCGGTCTCGGCCAGCTGCGCCTCGGCCGACATGTGGATATAGCCGTCGGCCAGGTCGATCGGCGCGCCGTCGTATCGGCCCTCGGCAACGGCCGCGCGCCATTCGGCGGCGTCCACGATCTTGTAGGCGATGTCGCTCATGCCGAGGGCGCGCCCAGGGCCCGGGGCGTCAGGAAGCCCTCATAGGCGCAACGGCCGGCGGCATCGACGCTGAACAGGGCGGCCGCTCCGGTCGGGAAGCCGCCCGACAGCCGGTCCACCACCGCCGGAGAGGCGGCGCTTTCGACCAGGTATTCGACGGCCAGGACATGGACGCCCGGATTGTGCGCCAGGACCAGCAGGCAGCCCGCCTCCTCCTCGCTGGCTTCCACGAAGCGGCGGATGGCGTCGGCGGCGGCGTTGTAGAGGCCGGCCTCCTCGCGTACCTCCACGTCGCCCAGGGCGTCGTGCATCCGGCCCCAGGTCTGGCGTGTGCGCTCGGCGGTGGACACCAGCGCCAGGTCCGGTTTCAGGCCGCGTTCGGCCAGGGCCCGTCCCATCAGATCGGCCTCGCCGCGCCCGATCGCGGACAGGGCGCGCGCCTTGTCGCCGCCGGAGGGCGCGGTGGGCTCGGCCTGGGCGTGCCGCATCAGGATCAGTCGGTGCATGAGGTCACGCTCTAAGGCGGTTCGTCGTCGCCGACCAGATGAGGCGCAGGTCAATAAAGCGTCAATCGTGACGCTTGGTCCGCGAGACGACCGAGGCGGCGGGCTGGGGCGCCAGGGCGGGCTTCGCCACCCGCTGGGCGTGGCCGCTGGGACGGATGCGGGCATAGGCCTGGCGCGACGCCTCCAGCAGGATCAGGCCGGCGGTTCCCGGCGCGACGCGCCGCCCGATCTGCTCGAACCCCTCGGCCATCGGCAGCATCGGCCCCCAAGGCGGAACGTACAGAGTCTGGGACCAGGCGACGGGCTCCAGTCCCGCATCCCGCACCAAGCCTTCCAGCTGGCGCCGGGTGAAGGGTCGGCCATGGCCGAACGGGGTGCTGTCGGCCCGCGCCCACAGGCCGCCGCGCGCCGCCGCCGCCAGGATGATGCGCCCGGTCGGGGCCAGGGCGCGCACCGCCTCCAGCAGGAGGGCGGCGGGATCGTCCGCCTCTTCCAGCGCATGGACCAGCAGGATGCGGTCGAACGATCCGGCCTGGAACGGCAGGCGGCGGTCGTCCACCAGCAGGGTGCGATTGCGCCCCACCGTCGGCCATTGCTCGACCCCCTGGCCGCCCGGCATGGCCGCGACCACGCGCCGCGCCCCGACGAAGGCGTCCAGCCACGGGGTGGCGTAGCCGATCCCCAGGACGTCGCAGTTCGCCGCCTCGCCCCAGGCGTCGTCCAGCCGGCGCGCCAGCAGGCGGCGCACCAGGGCGCCGGTCGGCTCGCCGTAGAAGGTTCGAAGCTCGTCGATGCTGCGCCGCATGGCCTCACTATAGGCCGGGGAACGGCCGTGCTGCTAGAATGCGCGCATGACCCTGGACGTTCACCTGTTTGCCTGCCGCAGCGACAACTACGGCTTCCTGATCCGCGACGCCGCGACCGGCGTGGTCGCCGCCGTCGATACGCCGGATGCGGCCCGGATACTGGAGGAACTGGATAGGCTGGGCTGGGGGCGGCTGGACCTGATCCTGAACACCCACTGGCATCCCGACCACACCGAGGGCAACGAACGGCTGAAGGCCGAGACGAGCTGCCGGATCGTCGGCCCGGAGGAGGTGCGCCGGGTCGCCCCGCTGGACCGCGCGGTCGCGGACGGCGACGTGGTCCTGGTGGGCGAGACGCGGTTCGAGGTCACGGCGACGCCGGGCCACACCCTGGGCCATGTGGTGTTCCGTTCGGTCGAGGATGACCTGGCCTTTGTCGGCGACACCCTGTTCGCCCTGGGCTGCGGGCGGCTGTTCGAGGGGGCGCCCGAGCAGATGTGGGACAGCCTGCAGCGGCTGAAGGCCTGGCCCGGGCGGACCGTCATCTGGTGCGCGCACGAATACACCGCCGCCAACGCCCGTTTCACCCTGAGCCTGGACGACCGGCCCGAGACCCAGGCCCACGCCCAGGCGATCTTCGAGGCGCGCGATCGAGGCGAGCCGACCGTGCCGACGACCCTGGACGTCGAACTGCGCTTCAACCCCTTCCTGACGGCGCAGGACGCGGCCGAGTTCGCCGCCCGCCGGGCGGCCAAGGATCAATTCCCCGGCTGAAGCCGGGAATCGGGCAGCAGGGCGCGGATCACCAGGGCCGAGGACGGTCGACCGCTGACGCCTTGGGACGGATCGACCACCACGCGCAACTCGCCCCCCCGATAGGTGACGGAGGGACGCGAACCCTCGATGACGGTGATCTTGCGCAGCCGGCCCAGCAGGTCACGGGTGCTGGGGTTGCGGGCGATGCGGATCACCGCGTCGGTCGAGACGATCAGCGCCTCGACGCACAGCGATTCCGACTGGCTGCCGTTGAGGTCGATCTGGATCAGCCGACCCATGGCCGCGCTGACCAGGCTGCTGCGCCGGGCCATCAGGTTGAACATCTGGAAGGGGCCCAGTATCGGCGTCTGCAACCGGTCGGCCTCGCCGGCCAGCGACACGGGCGAGCCCTGGGGCGTGGTGGTGGTGAAGACCGTCATCCCCCCGTCAGGTGTGACACGCAGGATCTGGTCGCCATTGTCGTTGCGATAAATGATGTCGCCGCGCGGCGCCGGGGTGGGCCGCAGCACCCAGATCTCGGCCGTGCGCTCGAAGCGCAGCAGCGGACGGGCGCCGGTGGTGTCCAGTACGAAGCTCTGCCCGGCCCCCGACACATAGCGGGCGGAGTCCGGCAGGCTGCGACGGGTCTGGGCGTGACTTTCGGTTGGCAGAGCGGCGGGAACCAAGCCGCACACGCCCGTCGCCACGACGGCGACGAGCGCCATCGCGGTCACGCGCGGCGATTTTTTCGCCCAGACCGTTCCCGTCAACTTCATGAGACTATGGATGAAAGCGGCGCGCGGCGGATTTTGGGCGAAGTCGCGGTCAACCGACCAGGTATTGACCGCCGTTCAGCGAGAGGGTGCAGCCTGTGACATATCCGGCACGCTCGCCGACCAGCCAGGACACCATGTCGGCGATCTCCTCGCCCTTGCCCAGGCGGCCGACGGGAATCTGGCTGACGATGGATTCCAGCACCTTGGGGTCCATGGCGCCGACCATTTCGGTGTCGATATAGCCGGGGGCGATGCAGTTGACGGTCACGCCCTTCCTGGCGTTCTCCAGCGCCAGGGCCTTGGTGAAGCCGATCATACCGGCCTTGGCGGCCGAATAGTTGGTCTGGCCGACCTGGCCCTTCTGGCCGTTGATCGAGGAGATGTTGACGATGCGGCCGTGGCCCCGGTCGCGCATGCCGTTGATGACCTGGCGCGTCATGTTGAAGACGCTGTCCATGTTGACGCGGATAACGTCGGACCACTGGTCGTGGCTCATCTTGTGGAAGAAGCCGTCGCGGGTGATGCCGGCGTTGTTCACCAGGATGTCGATGGGGCCCAGCTGGTCCTCGACTTCCTTCACGGCGCGGGCGCAGTCGTCGAAACTGCCGACGTTGCCCTTGACCACCGTGACGCCCAGCGCCTTGGCGGTCGCCCGCGCGGCCTCGTCATTGCCGGAATAGCCGGCGGCGACGCTGATCCCGTCCTCGCTCAGCCTCTGGACGATGGCCTTGCCGATACCCCGGGTCCCGCCGGTGACGAAAGCTACACGCGCCATGGTCTGTTTCCTTGTTCCCTCGAAGCCCGTCTTGTGCGGGATCGTTAAGACGAAGGTGTAACGGGGCGCGGGTGACGTGCAAGTCCTGGAGCCAGGACTTGCCGTCAAACATCTGTCAGGCGGCCAGTTTTTCCATGTCGATGACGAAGCGATAACGGACGTCGGACTTCAGCATCCGCTCATAGGCCTCGTTGATCTGGTCCGGGGCGATGGTCTCGATGTCGCAGACGATGCCGTGCTCGGCGCAGAAATCCAGCATCTCCTGGGTCTCGGCGACGCCGCCGATCAGCGAGCCGGCGATGCGCCGGCGACGCCACAGCAGCGGCACGGCGAACACCGGCAGGCCCTCGGTCGTCAGGCCCAGCATGACCATGGTCCCGTCGCGCGCCAGAAGCTGCGTATGGCTGGCGATCTCGTGGGTGGCCGAGACGGTGTTGATGATCAGGTCGAATTTTTCCTGGGCGGCCTTCATGGCGTCCTGGTCCGAGTTGATCAGGAAGTGGCGCGCGCCCATCCGCTCGGCGTCGGCCTTCTTGCGGTCCGAGGTCGACAGGACCGTGACCTCGGCCCCCAGGGCGGCGGCCAGTTTCACCGCCATATGGCCCAGGCCCCCCAGGCCGATGACCGCGACCTTCGATCCCGGCCCGACGTTCCATTGCTTCAGCGGGGAATAGGTGGTGATGCCCGCGCACAGCAGCGGGGCGGCGGCGTCCAGCGGCAGGCTGTCGGGAATCGACAGGACGAAATGCTGGTCCACCGTGATGTGGTCGGAATAGCCGCCCTGGGTGATGGCTTCCGCCGTGCCGCCCTTCTTGTCCTTGCCGCCATAGGTGCCGGTGAAGCCGGGCACGCAATACTGCTCCAGGCCTTCCTGACACGACGAACATTCCCGGCAGCTGTCGACCATGCAGCCGACGCCGACGCGGTCGCCTTGCTTGAAGCGGGTGACGTTCGATCCGACCGCCTTCACGACGCCGGCGATCTCGTGGCCCGGCACCAGGGGATAGGTGCTGCGTCCGGTCTCGCTGCGCGCCGCGTGCAGGTCGGAATGGCAGACGCCGCAGTATTTGATGTCGATCAGCACGTCGTCCGGGCCGGGATCGCGCCGCTCGAAATGATAGGGCGTCAGCGGCTGGTCGGCGGCGGTCGCGGCGAAGGCGCGTGTGGCGATCGGCATGGGAAGTCCTTGAGGCTCTGCGGAGGGCGCGCTTCAGATGAGGCGGCGGACCGGGGTGCGCAAGGCGCTCACCACAGGTTCTTGCCGTCGATCACCGTCACCGGATGGGCCGCCGCCTCGAAATCGTCGAACAGCCGGGCGTTGACGGCGATGCGGCGCTTGCCCGCCTTGAAGTCTTCTTCCGGGACGAAGACCGGACTATCGGCATAGACGTCGCAGCCGCAGCGGGCGCAGAAGTTGAAGCGGACTTGCGCTGCGGGTGGACCCGCGCTTTGGTTGGCCTATGAAATTTGTGATCGCAGCAGTGTTGTCGGGTGGTCTAACGGCGTTCGCACCGCATGATGTTGTTGCCGCTCAATCTCCGACTTTAACCCGTGATTGGGTTCAACATTTGGAAGCCGAACTCGATCTACGTGCGGCTCTAAACTCGACTGACCGCCAAAGCGGCGATCTGAAACCAATCGGTGAGTATGCCCGTTATTATCGAGCGGTTGAGATCGACGGGAAGGCGATTGTCGAAGCTGTTTTTGCGCCGCCAGTCGAGCTTCATCCATCCGATTGGCGGACGTCGCGTTACACCGCGAACGGCATGGAAGACTTGGGGGCAACCCCACAGCCGTCGGAGGGCGCTTTGCGGCGTGGTCGCCGCGACATCCACATTGACGAGCCTTTTCCCGTCATATTCGACGGGGGCTGCGAGGTCGTAACTCTCTCAATTGACTATGAAAGCCATCGTATTCTTTCAGCCCGGTGCAATGACGTCGCCTGAAGCGATGCCTATAAGTTAGCAAACGCTACGATATGCCGCCTATTCGAGCTTCTGGATCAGAGCCATCGCTGCTGCGGGGTTTCTGACCTTCGCTCCCGAGATGAAGTAGGCGAACACGTCGCCACGTTTGGCCCAGTCCTGTGTCTGTTTGGCGATGCCGTCCAACTCGGATGAGGTCATGCCGGTCGGCTCGTCCGGCTTCGAGGACATCATTCTGGCATAAGTGAAATCGGCCGTGACCTGATCGATGCGCGGCCACTCCGGGGCCTCGTCGTCCTCGGCATAGACAATGGCGCAGCCGTATTTCTCGGCGAGATCGTAGAACTGCTGCGTGGCGAAGGTCGGGTTGCGGACCTCCAGCGCATGACGCAGCCGCACGCCGTCCTTCTCCCTGGGCAACAGCTTCAGGAAGCCCTCGAAATCCTCGGGATCGAACTTTTTCGTGCCCATGAACTGCCAGTTGATCGGCCCCAGCTTGTCGCCCAGTTCGGTCAGGCCCTGGGACAGGAACCGGTCGAAGCTCTCGCCGCCCTCGGACAGCACCTTGCGATTGGTGCAGTAGCGGCTGGCCTTGACCGAGAAGACGAAGCCGTCCGGCGTCTCGTCGCGCCACTTGCGCCAGCTGTCGGGCTTGAAGGTGGAGTAGTAGGTGCCGTTGATCTCGATCGAGGTCAGTTTCGACGCGGCGTATTCCAGTTCCCGCTTCTGCACCAGGCCTTCCGGATAGAAGACCCCGCGCCAGGGTTCGTAGGTCCAGCCGCCGATGCCGATGTGGATGGAATGGGTCATGGCGTGCTCCGATCGTTGTCTTCGCCGTGGGGATTGCTGCGCCAATCTTCGTGTCCGTGTCGAACCCGCTGGATCAGGACTCCTTCCGGCTCTTCATCATAGATGATGACATGGGCCTTGTGGGCGAACACCCGCACAGGCGGTTCGTAGTCGAGCCTTAGTCGCGCCACTCCGGGAGAAGCCGCCAGACGCTGAAATACGCCTTCGAGTTCGTCCTGGTAACGGTCGGCCTGTCGGGGGCCAAACTGGTCATGGCTCTGGATGTAGATGGCGACGAGGTCTTCGCTCGCCTGCTTGGACAAGCGAAAACGGCTCATCCCGCTTTGCGACGCTCGGCGATGCGTGAAAGGGCTTCGGCGCGAATATCGGCCATGGTCTTGTCGCTTATGCCGCTGGCGCGACCCTCGTCGATCAGCCGCTGCATGTTGGCGATTTTCTCGGCCTTGACCTGTTCGCGACGGATCAGGTCGCGGACCACGTCGGAGGCGTTGGCGTAGCGGCCGGACTTCGCCTGGTCCTCGACCCAGGCCTTCATCTGGTCGGGCAGGGAGATGTTCATCGTCGCCATGGTCGGTCTCCTCGGGTCCAAGATGGCGTGTTGGCAAGGTTTGTCAATTGCGCGCGCCGCGCCCGAGGCTCTCGGCAGGTCCGGCCGGGTCGGTTAGGGTGGGCGCATGATCATTCCCCTGCTTCTGTTCGCCGCCTTGCAGGCCGCGCCCGCCGCCGGCGCGCTGCAGGAGTTGACCCTGACCGACGACCGGGCCTGCACCGCCGACGGCGCCTGGTGCGTCGGCCTGGTCCAGGCGATGCAGGGGGAGGAAGAGGTGATCCGGCCGGTCGTGCGCGCCGGGGCGGCCGCCTTGCCGCCGGGGCCGAAGAGCGAATCCTACGCCGAGGAGACCTATCAGCCGTGGACCGGCCTGGCGCGGCTGGCGGACGGGGGCTTCCTGGCCGGGGTCGAGGCGGGAACCAGCACCATGTATTCGGGCGGCGGCGGCCAGGCGTCGGAACTGCGCCTCTATCGACTGGACGCCGATGGCGAGGCGGGCGCCGAACCGGTCCTGACCGTGCCGATCCGGGGCTCGCTGCTGATCCGCGCCTGTTTCAGCGAAAAGGACATGGATCAGCGCGCCGGCGCCTGTCACGACGAATACAGCTTCTCCGCCACCCTGACGGCGAAACCCGGCGCGGACGCCCTGCCCGAACTGACCTATGAGACGGTCGCGACCGCCTTTCCGCGCGGCGTGTCGCGGTCGGAGGACTCGCTGGAGAATCCGCCGCTGACCGAGGCCGACCTGGTCGCGGAGCGCGATCCGAAATGCAGCTTCCAGCGCCGCTTCGTCTTCGATGCGGCGACGGGCCTCTACCAACCCGACAGGCCGCTGCCCGACTGTTCGGACTATACGGTCCCTTAGGGCTCAGTAGGCGAAGTCGGCGTAGATGCGCCGGACGTCGCCCTGCCAGGCGCCGTGATAGAGGTCCAGCAGGCGTTCGGCGGGGGTGACGCCGCTGTCGGCGATGTCTTCCAGTTCGGACAGATAGCCGCGCTCGTCCACCATACCGCCCGAGAATTTGGCGCGGTTCCTCAGTCCCTGTTTGGCGATGGTCACGAGGTCAACGGCGATGTCGCGCACCGAACGGCCCGCGACCTCGGCCTTCAGCCCCAGGCGGGTCACGTCTCGGCGCAGGCGCTCGTGGTCGGCGATGTCCCAGTCCTTGACCAGGTCCCAGGCGGCGGCCAGCGACGGGGCGTCATACAGGACCCCGGCCCACAGGGCGGGCAGGGCGCAGATGCGGCTCCACGGGCCGCCGTCGGCGCCGCGCATCTCCAGATAGGCCTTCAGCCGCACCTCGGGGAAGAGGGTGGTCAGGTGGTCGTTCCAGTCCTTGAGGGTCGGATATTCGCCGGGCAGGGCGGGCAGTTGCCCGGCCTGGAAATCGCGGAACGACTGGCCCGAGGCGTCGACGTAACGGCCGCCGCGCTTGGCGAAATACATCGGCGTGTCCAGCGCATAGTCGGCGTAGCGCTCGAAGCCGAAACCCTCCTGGAAGACGAAGTCCAGCATCCCCGTGCGGTCGGGATCGGTGTCGGTCCAGACGTTGGCGCGGGCCGACAGGAAGCCGTTGGGGCGGCCCTCGGTGAAGGGGGAGCAGGCGAACAGGGCGGTGGCGATGGGCTGGAGCGCCAGGGAGGTGCGGAACTTCAGCACCATGTCGGCTTCGGACTCGAAGTCCAGGTTCGCCTGGATGGTGCAGGTGCGCAGCATCATGTCCAGGCCCAGGGTCCCGACCTTGGGCATATAGGCGCGCATGATGTCATAGCGGCCCTTGGGCATGACCGGGACCTGTTCGCGCGTCCACAGCGGGTCGAACCCGGCCCCTAGGAAGCCGAGGCCGATCTGGTCGGCGACCTGCTTGACCTCCATCAGGTGCTGGCCGGTCTCGTTGCAGATGTCGTGGATGGTCTTCAGTGGCGCACCCGACAGTTCGAACTGGCCGCCCGGCTCCAGGCTGACCGAGGCGACGAAGCCTTCGGCGTTCCTGCGCTCCAGCCCGATCAGGACGCCGTTCTCCTCGACCGGCGACCAGCCGAACCGTTTCAGCCCCTCCAGCATGGCCTTGATGCCGCCGGCGCCCTCATAGGCGGGGCGGGCCAGGGTCGTCTTGTCGAAGCCGAACTTCTCGTGCTCGGCGCCGATACGCCACTGGTCCTTGGGCTTGATCCCCTTGGACATGGCCTCGATCAGGGCGTCCTTGGTCAGCGGCGCGTTTTCGGTCATGCGACAGATCCCCTCCGGCGCATCTCTGAGCGACCGTGTGTCGCGGCTAGATGGGCGAGGTTCGGGTCAGGCTCAAGTGTGGTGGCGCTCGGGACGGCAGAAAGTGCGTTCTGAATTTTTTCGAGTGCACTTTAGTGCACTTTCTACGGCTGGGTGGTTCATGGGCCTGGTTCTGCACCAATGCTGCGTCAATTCCGGCCGCATCTAGCGTTCCCAGTCGCCCACGGCGGCCTGCCACAGGGTCATGGCGGCGATGGCGGCGGTGTCGGCGCGCAGGATGCGCGGGCCCAGCGAGACGGCGGTGGCGAAGGGCAGGGCGCGCAGCCGCTCGCCCTCGTCGGGCGAGAACCCGCCTTCGGGGCCGATCAGTATGGCCCATTTCGCATGGGCCTCTCCCTCCCCGTTCGGGGAGGGGGGCGAAGGCGCAGCCGAAGCCGGGTGGGAAGGGCGCGGCAAGATGGAGTCCGGTCGCTCGGCCGCCCCCGCCCCGTCGCCGCTGCGCGCCGACGACCCTCCCCCGCGGGGGGAGGGAGAAGCTTGCGCCAACGCCTCCATCGCCGGGGCGCCGCCCGTCTCGTCGCAGAACATCAGGCGGCGTCCCGCCTCCCAGCCGTCCAGCAGGGCGTCCAGCTTCACAGGATCGTCGATGGCGGGCACGTCCAGCCGCCCGGTCTGCTCGGCGGCCTCCTCGGCGATGGCGTCCAGGCGGTCCAGGCGGATGCGGTCGGCGTTGGTGCGCTTGGTCAGCACCAGCCGAACCCTGCGCGCGCCCAGTTCGGCGGCCTTTTCCACGATGGTCTCGACGCGGGCCTTCTTCACCACGGCGACGATCAGTTCGAGGTCGGGACCATAAGCCTGGGGGCTGACCTGTTCCTCGGCGCGCAGGATGACGCCCTTCTTCAGCACCTCGGCGACCGAACAGCGCCACTCGCCGTCGCGGCCGTTGAACGCCAGCAGATCGTCCCCGACCTTCAGCCGCATGACCTGGGTCAGGTAGCGCGACTGGTCCAGCGTGGGGGCGACGGGGACGGCGGGCTGCAAGGCGCCGCTCACATGCAAACGTATCATTTCAATTCCGCTCATCCCCGCGAAAGCGGGGACCCAGTGAGAGCCTCAGATCAGATCGTCGAACAGATCGCGCCAGCCTGGGTTCGATCGTTCGATCAGTTCCAGTTTCCAGACGCGATTCCATTTCTTTATCTGGCGCTCGCGCACGAACGCCGCATGGCGGGTCGGATGTGGTTCGTACCAGACCAGGGTCGCGCAGCCATACTTGGCGGAAAAGCCTTTGAACAATTTGTCCCGGTGCTGGGCGGTTCGGAGGATGATGTCTTCCGTCGAGCCGGCATAGAGCGTTCCATTGCGGCGGCTGGCGACGATATAGGTGTAAAACGCCACCAGCATGCTCCCCGAAAGCACTGGGTCCCCGCTTTCGCGGGGATGAGCGGAGATATTACAGCGTCCGCGCGATCAGCAGCTTCATAATCTCGTTGGTGCCGCCGTAGATGCGCTGGACGCGGGCGTCCTTGTACAGCTGGGCGATCGGATATTCGTTCATGTAGCCATAGCCGCCGAACAGTTGCAGCATTTCGTCGATGGTCTCGCCCTGGATGTCGGTGACCCAGTATTTGGCCATCGAGGCGGTGGGGGCGTCCAGCTGGCCCTTCAGGTGCAGGCCGATGCAGTGGTCGACGAAGACCTTCGCAACAGTCAATTTCGTCTTGACCTCGGCCAGTTTGAACTGGGTGTTCTGGAAGTCGAGGATCGCCTTGCCGAAGGCCTTGCGTTCCTTGACGTAGGCGATGGTGGCCTCAAGGCCACGCTCGGCGGCGGCGACGCCCTGGACGGCGATGTTCAGCCGCTCCTGCGGCAGTTGCTGCATCAGCTGGACGAAGCCCTGGCCCTCGACGCCGCCGATGATGTTGTCGGCGGGGACCTTCACCTCGTTGAAGAACAGTTCGGAGGTGTCGTTGGCCTCCATGCCGATCTTGTGCAGGTTGCGGCCGCGCTCGAAGCCTTCCGCCCCGTCCGTCTCGACCACGATCAGCGACGTGCCTTTCGATCCCTGCGACGGGTCGGTCTTGGCCACGACGATGATCAGGTTCGCCAGCTGGCCGTTGGTGATGAAGGTCTTGGAGCCGTTGACCACATAGCCGTTGCCGGACTTGATGGCGGTGGTCTTGATCCCTTGCAGGTCGGAGCCCGCGCCCGGCTCGGTCATGGCGATGGCGCCGACCAGTTCGCCCGATTGCAGCCGCGGCAGCCAGCGTTGCTTCTGCTCTTCGGTGCCGTAATGCCAGATGTAGGGCATGACGATCGCATTGTGCAGCGAGATGCCGAAATGGTCCGCGCCCTTCCAGCCCAGCTGGCGCATCAGCACGACTTCGTGGCGATAGTCGCCGCCGAAGCCGCCGTCTTCTTCCGGCAGACTGAGGCCCAACAGGCCGGCGTCGCCCGCGTCGTTCCACAGCTGGCGCGGGACACTGGAGTCGGCGATCCATTTCTGGACCTTGTCCAGCGGCGCGTGCTCGTCGATCCACTTGCCGACGCTGTCGGAGAAGAGGGTGATCTCCTCTTCCTGCATGAAGGCGGGGTCGGGGGTGTGGAGGACGTTCATCGTGAGCTCCTTGTCCTTCTCCCTTTGGGAGAAGGTGGCCCGAAGGGCCGGATGAGGGTCGGGTGTGGCAGTCGGCGTCAGCCGCCCCTCACCCTTTCGCCTTGCCAATCGCTGCGCTCTTGGAGGCTCAAGCCCTCTCCCGCCGGGAGAGGGTGCTGAACATCAGAACGCCTCGGCCGGCAGGGTCATCAGGACATCGGCGCCGGTCTTCAGCTTCTTCAGATGGGCTTCGGCGTCGGGCAGGATGCGTTCGACGAAATAGCGGCCGGTCTGAAGCTTTGTGGAATAGAAGGGATCGGACGACCCCGCCTCCACCTGCGTCTGCGCCGCCTTGGCCATCTGCGCCCACATATAGGCCAGCGCCGTCAGGCCGAAGAGGTTCAGATAGTCGGTCGAGGCGGCCCCGGCGTTGTCCGGATTGGCCATGCCGTTCTGCATCAGCCACATGGTGCCGTCCTGCAGCCTGGCCTTGGCGTCGGCCAGACCGTCGACGAAGGGCTTGATCGCTTCATTGGCGCCGTTCTCGGCGACGAAGGCGTCGATTTCGCCGAACCAGGTCATGATGGCGCGGCCGCCGTTGGCCGGCAGCTTGCGGCCGACCAGGTCCAGCGCCTGGATGCCGTTGGTGCCCTCGTAGATCATGGTGATGCGGGCGTCACGCAGATACTGCGAGGCGGGGAAGTGCTCGGTGTAGCCCGAGCCGCCGTGCACCTGCATGCCCAGCGAGGCGACGTGGAAGCCCTTGTCGGTCAGATAGGCCTTCAGCACCGGCGTCAGCAGGCCCATGTAGTCCTTGGCCTTGGTCGCGACCGCCTCGTCCTCGGACTTCTCCAGGTCGGCGTGCAGGGCGGTCCACAGGATGAAGGCCTGGCCGCCTTCGACGAAGGCCTTGGATTCCAGCAGCATGCGGCGCACGTCGGGGTGGACCATGATGCTGTCGGCCGGGCCGTCCGGGTTCTTGGGGCCGGTCAGGCTGCGGCCCTGCAGGCGGTCCTTGGCGAACTCGACGGCGGCCTGATAGGCGGCGGCGCCGATGGCCAGGCCCTGCAGGCCGGTGCCCAGGCGCGCCTCGTTCATGACCACGAACATATTGTTCATGCCCCGGCCTTCCTCGCCGATCAGCCAGCCCTTGGCGCCGTCGTACTGCATGACCGCCGTGGCGTTGCCGTGGATGCCCATCTTGTGCTCCAGCCCGGCGCATTCCAGGCTGTTGCGCTCGCCCAGCGAGCCGTCCTCGTTGACCAGGAACTTGGGCACCACGAACAGCGACAGGCCCTTGATGCCCGGAACCGCGCCTTCGACGCGGGCCAGCACCGTATGGATGATGTTGTCGGCGAAGTCGTGCTCGCCCGCCGAGATCCAGATCTTCTGGCCGGTGATCGAATAGGAGCCGTCGCCGTTCGGCACGGCCTTGGTGCGGACCAGGCCCAGGTCGGTGCCGCACTGCGGCTCGGTCAGGTTCATGGTGCCCGACCATTCGCCGGTCGCCATCTTGGGCAGGTATTTCCGCTTCAGTTCGTCCGAGGCGTTGGCGTGGATGCCCGCATAGGCGCCGGCGGTCAGGCCCGGATACATCGAAAAGGCGGCCGAGGCGCCGGCGGTCATCTGTCCGAAGGCCGAGGCCACGACGCGCGGCATCCCCTGGCCGCCGTATTCGGGATCGGCGGCCAGCGCCATCCAGCCCGCTTCCGACATCGCCTTATAGGCTTCCTTCCAGCCCTTGGGCCCGGTGACCACCCCGCCCTCGGCCCAGTGACAGCCTTCCTTGTCGCCCGGATTGTTGATGGGGGCGATCACCTCTTCGGCGAATTTGGCCCCTTCCTCCAGGATCTGGCCGACCAGGTCCGAAGAGACGTCCTGGAACCCCGGCTGGTTGGTGTAGCGGTCGATCTCCAGCACTTCGTTCAGGATGAAGGTGAAGTCGCGGACGGGCGCCTTGTAGGCCATGGATCAAGCTCTTGCTTTGAAGGGGTGGTGATGGTCGTGGTTCAGGCGGGACTGGAGCAGCCGCTCGTAGTCCTCGGCGCCCGGCAGCAGGTCGGGGCGATGTTCGGACAGTTTGGACTCCATCCAGGCGCAGGCCTCCTCGGCCGTCTCGATGGCGCCCTCGATGTCTTCCAGCTGCTGTTTCAGCGCCGCGATCTGGGCGCGATGGCGCACCAGGGCCACGGCCATCTGATGGACGTTGTGGTCCTTGCGGTCATAGAGATCCATCATGTCCTGGATCTCCTGCAGGGTGAAGCCGATGCGGCGCCCCCTCAGGATCAGCTTCAGCCGCGCGCGGTCGCGCGCGTCATAGACCCGCGTCTGCCCCTTGCGGGCGGGCGTCAGCAGGCCCTTGTCCTCGTAGAAGCGCAGGGCGCGCGCCGTGGCCCCGAACTCGCGGCACAGCTGGCGGATGGAATAGGTGCGATGATCGTCGGCGGTGGCCATGCCGCCTTCATAACTTGACGTGTGCGTAAAGGGAAGCGCGTTTACGCGCACGTAAGGGTAAACTTATGTCGCCGTTCGCGGGGCCCTGTCCCGGCATGAAAAAGCCCGGAACCTGGGGGAAGGTTCCGGGCGCGAAACGCCGGGCGGGAGGGGGAGAGCCCGACGCTCGAACTTTTTCAGCCTGGCGTCAGGCCGTGCGACGGCCCAGCAGGACCGGGACGGTGAAGGCCAGGAGGATGGCGTTGACCACCGCCAGGCCGATGTCCTGGCTCAGCGCATGGATGACCAGCATGGTCGATTCCAGCACGATCAGCCCGACCGAGGCGGTCAGCAGCAGCGGCCGGCCGATCCGCCACGACAGCAGCGGACTGAGCATCCCCGCCGCCAGCACCAGTTCGACCACGCCCACGCCACGCACCATGTTCTCGGGCGCGACGGCGGGCCAGCCCATCAGGGCGATCAGATTGGTCATCGGCTCGGTCAGTTTGGCGTAACCGGCGGCGATGAAGAACATCGCGATCCAGCCCTGCAGCGTCCACAGGGCGATATTCTTGTAGACGGCGCGGGTGCGGGACGGGCCGCCGGCGAAGGTCGAGGTGGTCATCGGGAAGGAGCCTGAATTTGCAACAGTGGCGATATCGGATTGGGAGCCTCCGTTCGCAAGGGGTGATATAGCGGCGTTGCCGATATTTGTCATCAGGCGTTGACATCAACTGATGACATCAGCCGATGACTTTGTGTTTCAGGTCCTGCCCAACTCCGTCCCGAGGCCTGCGTCAGGCCGCGAAAACCCAGGCCGTGCGCGCCGCCTCCAGCCGCGCCAGCTTGGTCTGGAAGGGCGTCCAGTCATCGGACGCGTCGATGGCCGACCACAGGGCCTCGACCTCCTCGATCAGCATCTCCTCGGGCTCGCGGGCGGCGAACATGGGATGCTCCAGCCGTTCGATCCGGTCGGGTTCGTGCTCCATCAGGGCGAAGCGGAAGGCGTCGAAGGCCTCGCCCTGATACAGGCGCGCGCGCGGGCCCGACAAGGCGCGGGCCGAGGAGGCGAAGCCGCCGAACCAGTCGAAGAACAGCGGCTCCCAGCGCAGGGCCTCCCCGCCTTCCCGCAGCAGGGCCAGGGTCGCGTCCAGCAGCCGCTGGTCCGCCGCCTCGCCCAGGCTCAGCACGCCCAGCCGCATCAGGAAGGCGGCGCGCAGTTCGCGGATATAGGCGGGGCCGAAGCCGTTCAGCGCGTCCGTCAGAGGGGCGGCGTCCGCGACCAGCTTCAGGCAGCCGGCCAGTTGCGTCAGGTTCCAGAACACCGCCTCGGGCTGGCGGGCGAAGGCGTAGAGGCCGGTCTGGTCGAAATAGGCGGCGGTGAAACCGGGCTCGTAGCGCGGCAGGAAGCGCCAGGGGCCATAGTCGAAGCTCTCGCCCGTGACGTTCAGATTGTCGGTGTTCAGCACCCCGTGGACGAAACCGGCCGCGATCCAGCGGGCGGTCAGTTTCGCCGAGGCCTCGACCACGGCGCGCAACAGGCCGGGCGCGTCGCCCGCCGACACGGCCGGATGATACAGGGTCCGGACGTGTTCGATCAGCGCCTCGATCTGGTCGGCGCGGCCCAGATAGGCGGCGCGCTGGAAGGTCCCGAACCGGACATGGCTGTGCGACAGCCGCACTAGGACGGCGGAGCGCGTCGGCGACGGTTCGTCGCCGCGCTCCAGCGCCTCGCCGGTCTCGATCAGCGACAGGGCGCGGCTGGTCGGGACGCCCAGCGCCTCGAGCATGGCGGCGGCCAGCACCTCGCGCACCCCGCCCTTCAGCGTCAGCCGCCCGTCGCCGCCGCGCGACCACGGCGTCTGGCCCGAGCCCTTGGTGCCGAGGTCCATTAATCTTGGCCTAGCGCTCGCGACGCGGTCGCTCGCTGCTTGAGGCTGGCCCATTGGGCCGGGCCTAACGCCGCGCTCGCGGCGCGCGGCGGCTTGAGGCGTTTCGCGCATCTGCGCCGCCAGGAACCCCCGCCCGTCGCCCAGGTCGGGGTTGTAGTTGCGGAACTGATGGCCGTGATAGCGCATGGCGATGGGGCCGGGCTGGCCGGGCAGGGGGTCGAAACGGCCGAAGGCGGCGATCCATTCGGCGTCGCTCAGCCCCTCCAGCCCGACCTCGGCGGCGGCGCGGTCGTTGCGGAACCGCAAGGTCGTCTGCGGAAAATCGGCCGCCGTCACCGCATCGGCGTAATCCGGACCCAGGTCGAAGAAGCGCGGTTCGGGGCGATAGGCGAGGGAGACGGGCATGGCGTTCAGGTGCGTCTGCTGACGCGGCGGCGCAACCCTTCTTTCTCAAACGCCGGACGCCTTCCGCGCGAGCGAGGGGGCGCCGGAAGCCTTGGCGGCCGGCCGATCGGCCGCTATCCTGTGTTCAGACATCAGGCCGCCCTGGCGGCCAGGCCGGCGCGCCACAGGCGACGAATCCGGTCCGGCGCCCGTCGATAACCTGGCGTCACGACCGCTTCAGATAATGGAGGCCGCCGTGGCGCGCAGATTCACCCTCGATTTCCTCAAGACCGAGGCCGCGTCCGGCGCGGCCCTGGCGCTGGCGGCCCTCGCCGCCGTCCTTGTCGCCAATTCGCCGTGGGCCGGCGACTATTTCGCCTGGCTCAAGAGCGTCCATGCGCTTCAGATCGGCCCGATCCGGATGGAGGAGACCCTCTCCGACTGGATCAAGGAAGGCCTGATGGCGGTCTTCTTCCTCGTCGTCGGGTTGGAGATCAAATACGAGACCGTGCGTGGCGAACTCAGCGATCCGCGCCGGCTGGCGACGCCGGTGCTGGCGGCGCTGGGCGGCATGGCCGGGCCGGCCATGGTCTATGGGCTGCTGGCGGGCGCGATAGGGGCGCCGCATCAGGGTTGGCCGATCCCGCTGGCGACCGACATCGCCTTCGCCCTGGCCGTCTTCGCCTTCGTCGGCAAGGGATTGCCGCCGTCGCTGCGGGTCTTCCTTCTGACCCTGGCCATCGTCGACGACCTGGGCGCCATCGCCCTGATCGCCGTCCTGTTCAGCGAGGGGGCGAACTGGATTCCGTTGCTGTGGGCCGTCGCCGCCCTGATCGTCGGCGCCGTCGCGGCGCACAGTTTCCGCGTCCCCGCCCCCTTCTGGGCGCTGGGCTTTGGCCTGGTCTGGTATCTGACGGTCTTGTCGGGACTCAGCACCTCCCTGACCGCGGTGGCCTTCGCCCTGATCGTGCCGATCAGGGGCCGCGACGAAGACGGCCAGAGCCCGCTGAAGGAGGCGATGCACGACCTGCATCCGTGGAACGCCTTTCTGGTCCTGCCGCTGTTCGCCTTCGCCAAGGCGGGCGTCTCCTTCGCCGGCCTGTCGCTGGGCCAGGCCTTCGCCCCGCTGGTGGTCGCCATCGCGCTGGGCCTGTTCGTGGGCAAGCCGGTGGGGGTGTTCGGCGCCGCCTGGCTGTCTTCGGCGCTGAAGATCGGGGCGCGGCCGACCGGCGCCGGCTGGCTTCAGCTGTTCGGGGTCGCCCAACTGTGCGGGGTGGGCTTCACCATGAGCCTGTTCATCGGCGTCCTGGCCTTCCCCGGCGCGGTCGATTCCCCCGAACAGATCGAGGTCAAGCTGGGCGTGGTCGGCGGCTCGATCCTGTCGGCGGTCACGGCCGCGATCGTCCTGCGACTGGCCCGGCGTCGGGTCGAAATCGAGTAAACGCGTCATTCCGTCGCGCAAATACTGACCTAACGTCAGGTTTTTCTGTCGCTTCCTTGTCACAGGAAGGCCGAACAGCGGCGAAAAAGCGTCGCGGGTAACAACGCTCGCTTGTGGCTGGCGGCGAACCACGCTTAGCCTCAGCGGTACTGAACGCGTCTCCACGTAGAGGCGCGTCGATTGGGAACAGGGAACGCCGCGGTCGCCTCGCGCGACCGGGCTTCACAGCCGGGAGGACGCCATGCGCCGCACTCATAATCTCAGGACCACCGTGTCCGCAGCCCCCGTCGCCGCCGTGCTCGGCGCGGCCGTCTTCGGCTTCGCCGGGGCCGCCGCCGCGCAGGAAGCGCCGACCACCATCGACGACATCATCGTCACCGCCCAGAAGCGCGAACAAAGCCTGCAGGACGTGCCGATCGTGGTCACCACCCTGTCGCAGGAACTGCTGCAGGGTGCGGGCGTCCAGGACATCAAGGATCTGCAGATCCTGACGCCGGGCATGACCGTCACCTCGACCCAGTCCGAAGCCTCCACCACGGTGCGCATCCGCGGCGCCGGCACTGTCGGCGACAACCCCGGCCTGGAAAGCTCGGTCGGCGTGGTGATCGACGGCGTCTATCGCTCGCGCAACTCGGTCGGCTTCGGCGACCTGGGCGAACTGAGCCGCATCGAGGTGCTGAAGGGCCCGCAAGGCACCCTGTTCGGCAAGAACACCTCGGCCGGCGTCATCAACATCATCACCGAACGGCCTTCGTTCGACCCGTCGATCTCGGCGGAGCTGACCGGCGGCAACTTCGGCGCCGTCGGCGGCTCGGTCTCGGTGACCGGCGGCCTGACCGACACCATCGCCGGCCGCCTGTTCGTGGCGCACCGCGAGCGCGACGGCTTCTATGACGTCGATACCGGCGACGGCCCGCGCACCCGCACCGAGGACAACAACCAGAACTACTGGACCGGCCGCGGCCAGCTGCTGATCCTGCCCAGCGACGACGTGTCGGTGCGGCTGATCGCCGACTATACCAAGCGCGACGAATACTGCTGCGCGGCCGTCCAGACGCGCGTCGGCCCGACCCAGGCCTTCATCGCCGCCCTGACCGCGCCGAACGGCCCCGGCCAGACGCCGCCGGTCGCCGGCTTCGGCCCCGTGCCGTTCTCGCGCCTGGCCTATTCCAACCGCGACACGCCCCAGGAAATCGAGGACATGGGCCTGTCGGCGGAAGCGACCATCGACTTCCCCAGCATCAACGCCACCCTGACGTCCCAGACCTCGTGGCGCGACTGGTCGTTCCAGCAGGGGATGGACCTAGACTACACCGGCGCCGACATCCTGCACCGCGAGAACGACGGCTCCAACGGCTATGGCGTCGACAACCTGACCCAGGAGTTCCGCCTGGCGGGCACGACGGACAAGTTCGACTGGCTGGTCGGCCTGTTCGCCACGCGCGAGGGCGTCTATCGCGACGACAGCTATGTCTATGGCGCGGACTACAACGCCTTCGCCTCCTTCCTGCTGACCGCCACGGTGCCGGCGGCGCTGGGCGGCCCCAGCCCCAGCCGCCTGGGCTGCTTCACCGATCCGAACGGCTTCCTGGTCAGCACGGCGCCGTCGCCGCCCTCGCCGGTGCCGCCGGGCACCCCGCTGTGCGCCGCCGGCCTGGTCCCGCCCAGCGCGACCGCGCCGATGTTCGCGCCCGGCAAGGCCTATGAGGACCACTATTCGCAGAAGTCGGAATCGGTGGCGCTGTTCACCAACAACACCTATCGGGTGACCGACGCCTTCGAACTGAACCTGGGCCTGCGCTACACCTACGACAGCAAGCGCCTGCTGGGCCTTCAGGACAATCTGGGCTCCAACGGCGCGGCCTGCGCCGGCGCCCTGGCCAACAACCTGAACCCGTCCCTGCCGACATCGCCGATCCCCGGCACGGCCTATGTGCCGACCCCGGCGGCGGCGCTGGGCCTGCTGTGCCTGCCCTGGGCGAACCCGCTCTACGACAACCGCGCGATCTCCGAGAAGTTCAGCGACACCGATCTGAGCGGCACCTTCAAGGCCTCCTACCGCTTCAACGACTCGATCATGGCCTACGCCTCCTATGCGCGCGGCTACAAGGGCGCGGGCTACAACATGGACCGGGTGCAGACGGGGGTGACGCCGGACGCCTCGCTGTTCTTCGACGCCGAGACGGTCGACAGCTACGAGGCGGGGGTCAAGACGACCCTGTTCAACCGCACCATGCTGCTGAACGTCACCTACTTCGACCAGAAGTTCGAGAACTTCCAGCTCAACACCTTCCTGGGCACCGCCTTCGTGGTGGAATCCATCCCCGAGCTGAAGTCGCGCGGCGTCGACGCCGACATGGTCTGGTTCACGCCCATCGAGGGCCTGATGTTCCAGGGCGGCGTCACCTATACGGACGCCAAGTACGGCGACTTCACCGCCGCCGACCTGTCCAACCCGTCCCGCTTCGCGCAACTGTCCCTGCTGCCGGGCGCGCGGGCGTCCTTCGCGCCGGAATGGTCGCTGACCGGCGCCCTGGCCTTCGATCGCTCGCTGGGCGGGGGTCTGCGCGGCGGCTTCAACCTGTCGGCCAAATATTCGACCGAGTACAACACCGGTTCGGACCTGCTGCCGTACAAGAACCAGGACGCCTTCACCGTCGTCAACGGCCGCATCTCCATCGGTTCGGAGGACGAGCGCTGGACGGTCGACGTCTGGGCCCAGAACCTGCTGGCCGAGGAGTACACCCAGGTGGGCTTCGCCGCGCCGCTGCAGGGCACGGCCTTCACCAACACCACGACGCCGCAGCCCAACGGCACCTACTATGACATCGCCACCGACACGGCGACCTACAATGCCTACCTGGGCGCGCCGCGCACCTGGGGCGTGACGCTGAAGGTCAGATACTGATCGACCAGCCCCAGGGCTGAACGACCAGGGGCCGACCGGGAAACCGGCCGGCCCTTTTGTTTGGGATGAGCGGGCGTTGACGTCAGCGGCCTTCAGCCAGCCGCGTGAAATCAATCCGCCAGCGGCCTCTGTCGCGGCTCGGCCAGCTGGCGCTGGCCGGCGGTCAGCCGGCGCAGGTTGCGTCGGGCGAACTGGGCCACGTCGTCCACGATGGTGAAGATCGCCGGGATGTAGAGCAGCGACAGGAAGGTCGAGGAGATCAGCCCGCCCAGCACGGCGATGGCCATGGGCGAGCGGAACTGCACGTCCGCCCCGACCCCCAGGGCGATGGGCACCATGCCCGCGCCCATGGCGAAGGTGGTCATCAGGATCGGCCGGGCCCGCTTGTGCGCCGCGTCCAGGATGGCGTCGCGTCGCGGCATGCCGTCCCGCTCGGCCATGATGACGTAATCCACCAGCAGGATCGAGTTCTTGGCCGCGATCCCCATCAGCATCAGCACCCCGATCAGGGCCGACATGGAGAAGTTGGCGCCGCCGATGGCCAGGGCGATGAAGGCGCCGCCGATGGCCAGCGGCAGGGCCGCCATGATGGTGATCGGATAGGCGAAGCTTTTGAACAGCAGCGTCAGCACCGCGTACATCAAGAGGATGCCCGAGGCGAAGGCGATGGCGAAGCCGGTCAGCATCTCCTGGATGAATTCGGCGTCGCCCGCCGGCACCTGGCGCACGCCTTCGGGCAGGTTCCTGACCGAGGGCAGGCGCTGGACCGCCGTGCCGGCGGCGCCGGTGGTGATCCCGTCCAGTTCGGCGCTGATCGAGGCGATGCGCGAGCGGTCCTGTCGGCTGACGGTCGCCGGCCCGGCGCCGAACTGGATGTCGGCGACGGCGCCCAGCGGCACCGTGACCCCGCCATTGGCCGGGACGCGCAGGCTTTCCAGCACGCTCAGATCCTCGCGGGCCTGTTCGGTCAGCTGCAGCCGGATCGGAATCTGGCGGTCGCCCAGGTTGTATTTGGGCAGGTTCTGATCGACGTCGCCGATGGTGGCGACACGCACCGTCTGGGAGATGGCGCCGGCGGACACGCCCGCCAGGGCGGCCTCGTCGGGACGGGGCGTGACCAGGATCTCCGGCCGCGCGATGGCGGCGGAGTTGACGATATTGGCCAGTCCCGGCACCCCGCGCATCTCCTCCTCCACCTTGCGGGCCGCGGCCGTCAGGGTGTCGGGATTGTCGCCCAGGATGGAGAAGGTGTAGGTCGTGCCGTCGCCGGGGCCGCCGCCCTGCTGGGCGATGCCGGCGCGGATGCGGGCGCCGGGAATCTGTTTCAGCTCGTCCACCATCACGCGGGCGAAAGCCTGCTGGCTCAGGGCGCGGTCGCCCTTGGGCGTCAGGTCGGCATAGACATTGGCCTGGGTCACTTCCTGGCCGCCGATGGCCGCATAGACCGAGAGGACCTCCGGACGCGCCTCCAGCTTGCGGGTGACCTGCTGCACCACGGCGTCGGTCTGGCGCAGGGTCGCGCCCGGCGGCAGTTCGACCTGGAAGGCGGCGCGCGCGGTGTCGCCAGGCGACATGAATTCGAACGACATCCGCGCCACGATCGCCGTGCCGATGGACAGGACCAGGAACAGGATGCCGATGACGAACACCTTCCACCGATTGCCCAGCGACCAGCGCAGGGCGCGCAGATAGCCGCCCATCCAGAAGGGGTCCTTGTCCTCGTGATGGGTGTGTTTGAGGATATAGGCGGCCATCAGCGGCGTCAGCGTCCGCGCCACCAGCAGCGAGAAGGCCACGGAGACGCAGGCCGCCAGGGCGAAGGCCTTGAAGAACTGGCCGATGATCCCCGGCATGAAGCCGACCGGCGCGAAGACGGCGATGATGGTGGCGGTGGTGGCCACGACCGCCAGGCCGATCTCGTCAGCCGCCTCCAGCGAGGCGTCATAGGGCGGTTTCCCGTCCCGCATGTGCCGGACGATGTTCTCGATCTCCACGATGGCGTCGTCCACCAGGATGCCGATGGTCAGCGACAGGGCCAGCAGCGTCACCACGTTCAGCGACTGATCCAGCGGCCCCAGCACGGCGAACGTCGGGATCAGCGACATCGGCATGGCCGTCGCCGCGATGAAGGTGGCGCGCCAGTCGCGCAGGAAGATGAAGACCACGATCACGGCCAGGATGGCGCCCGTCGCCAGGGCCTCCAGCGAGGCGATGTAGCTTTCCTCGATCTGTTCGACGCTGGCGGTGACCTGCTGGATCGTCAGTTCGGGATGGGCGTCGTCGATACGCTTGACCTCGGCGCGGACCCTGTCGGCGACCTTCACCTCGCTGGCCGTGCGCGAGCGCAGGAAGTTGAAGGTCACGGCCTCCTGGCCGTTATAGCGGGCCAGACGGCGCGGCTCGCTCCACTTGTCCTCGACCGTGCCGAGGTCGCCAAGACGCACGGTCTTGCCGTCGCCCAGCGGCACCAGCGTCTCGCGCAGCTGCTCCACCGATCCGGCGGCGCCCAGGGTGCGCACGGCGCGCTCCGACCCGGCGATGGTCACCCGGCCGCCGGGCAGGTTGTTGTTCACATTGATCAGGGCCTGGCTGACCTGGGCGGCGGTGACGCCATAGGCGGCCAGCCTCTGCGGATCCAGCTCCACCCGCATCTCGCGATCGACGCCGCCCGAGCGGTTGACCTCGCCGACGCCGCCCAGGGCCAGCAGGGCGCGGCTCATTTCATTGTCGATGAACCAACTGATCTGTTCCGGCGTCATCGTCGGCGAACGGACCACATAGGTGATCAGGGCGTCGCCGGTGATGTCGATCCGCTGGACCGCCGGCTCCTGCATGTCCTGGGGCAGGCTGGCGCGCAGGCCGGTCATGGCGTTGCGCACGTCGTTGGTGGCCCGGTCCGTGTCTGTGCCCAGTTCGAACTCGATGACGGTCGAGGAGACGCCGTCGCTGATGTTGGAGGTTATGTGGCGCACGCCTGACAGGCCGGCCAGGGAATCCTCGATAAGCCGGGTGACCTGCATCTCCATTTCGGCGGGCGCGGCGCCCGGACGCGCGGCCGTGACCGAAACCAGCGGAAAGTCGATGTCGGGGTTGTTGTTGATCCGCATCCCCATGAAGCCGGTCACCCCGCCCAGCGTCAGCAGCAGGAACAGCAGGATGATCGGAATGGGATTCTTGATCGCCCAGGACGAGATCTGGTTCATGATCGGGTCCTAGTTGGCCGCGGGCGCGGTTGCGGCGGGCTGGGCCGCCGTCGCCGTGGATACGTTGACGCGGTCGCCCTCGTTCAGGAAGCCGGCGCCGTCCACGATGACGCGGGCGCCGGCGTCGACGCCGCTGATCGCCGTCAGGGCGTCGGAGCGGGACAGGACCGTGACGGGTTGGAAATGCACCGAATTGTCCGGCCTCAGGACAAAGACGCCCGGCCGGTTGTTGCGGTACAGGATCGCCCCCGTCGGCGCCGTAGTCGCGGGCTGGTCGCCGGCGGCGATGTCGGCGCGCGCGAACATGCCGGGCTTCAGCTGGCCGCCGGGGGCCAGGGTGATCCGGGCCAGGCCCAGGCGGGTGCCGGCGTTGACCTCGGGCGTCACGATGCGGACCGTGCCGGTGGTCTGGCCGGCCTCGCTGGAGGTCACGGTCGCCGATTGGCCGGCGCGGATCAGGCCCAGCTGCGTCTCGGGCACCTGGGCGTCCAGCTCCAGCCGCCCGTCGCGGACCATGCGGAACAGTTCGGTCCCGGCCGAGATGATCTGGCCCTTGGTGACGCTGCGGCTGATGATCAGGCCGCCGACGGGCGCGCGGATGGTCGCCTGCGACAAGCGGGTGCGGGTCTCCGACAGGGAGGCGCGGGCCGAGGCCAGATTGGCCGCCGAGGACCGCTGGTTGGCCAGGGCCGTGTCCAGCGCCGCCTGGCTGAGGAAGCCGCGTTCCTTCAGTTCCTGGGCGCGGGCCAGGGCGGCGTCGTCGCGCGACGCATTGGCCTCCGCGGTCTGCACAGCCGCCTGCTGCTGCTGGAGCTGGGCCCGCAGCAGGACGTCGTTCATCTGCACCAGGGGCTGGCCCTGCCGGACATAGGAGCCTTCGTCCACATAGACGGCGACGGCGGTCAGGCCGCCCGTCTCAGCGCCCACCGGCACCTCTTCCCAGGCCGACACGGTGCCCGATGCGGTGACGACGCGGTTCAGGCTGGTCTGGGCGACGGTCGCGGCCGTGACGGTCTGGCGCGAACCCCCGGCCTGCTTCTCGGCGCCCTTCTGATCGTCGCCGTGGCCCCCGCAGCTCGCCAGCAGCAAGGCGGACAGCGCGGCGGCGAGGCCCAGAGCGGATCGGGTCGTCTTTGACACGGGGCGATTCCTCGGTTGCAGGCGAAGCGGTTCGGCCGGCGGGCGCCGGGCGGGGGAGCGATCCGTCATACAGTGTCCCGCGACGCCCCTCAAACGGCGAAAACGATTGTTGCAAAGGCTTAATCTGGCGCTGTGGCTGATACGGACCAGGCGCCGTTCGGCCTCGCCGCTGGCTCAGGACGCGCGCGCGTGATAGGGGCGCGCGGATGACGACTCCCCCTATCTCGAACATTCGCAACTTCAGCGTGGTCGCCCACATCGACCACGGCAAGTCGACCCTGTCCGATCGCCTGATCCAGCACACCGGCGGCCTGACCGCGCGCGAGATGTCCGAGCAGGTTCTCGACAATATGGAGATCGAGCAGGAACGGGGCATCACCATCAAGGCCCAGACCGTCCGCCTGAACTACACAGCCAGGGACGGTCAGGACTATGTGCTGAACCTGATGGACACGCCCGGCCACGTGGACTTCGCCTATGAGGTGTCGCGCTCATTGGCCGCATGCGAAGGCAGCCTGCTGGTGGTGGATGCGTCCCAGGGGGTCGAGGCCCAGACCCTGGCCAACGTCTATCAGGCGATCGACAATAACCACGAGATCGTCCCCGTCCTGAACAAGATCGACCTGCCCGCCGCCGAGCCGGACCGGGTGCGCGCCCAGATCGAGGACGTCATCGGCATCGACGCCTCCGACGCCGTCCTGGCCAGCGCCAAGTCGGGCATCGGCATCGAGGAGGTGCTGGAGGCCATCGTCACCCGCCTTCCGGCGCCGAAGGGCGACGTGAACGCCCCGCTGAAGGCCATGCTGGTCGACGCCTGGTACGACCCCTACCTCGGCGTCGTCGTGCTGGTGCGGGTGTTCGACGGGGTGCTGAAGGCCGGGATGCGGGTCAAGATGATGCGCAACGGCTCGACCCACCTGATCGACCGGGTCGGCGTCTTCCTGCCCAAAAACACCCCCGTGGACCAGCTCGGCCCCGGCGAGGTCGGCTTCATCACCGCCCAGATCAAGGAGGTCGCCCACGCCGCCGTCGGCGACACCATCACGGATGAAAAGAAGCCCACCGCCGAACCGCTCAAGGGGTTCAAGGAGGTCCAGTCGGTGGTCTTCTGCGGCCTGTTCCCGGTGGACGCCGCCGACTTCGAGGACCTGCGCGCCGCCATCGGCAAGCTGCGCCTGAACGACGCCTCCTTCACCTATGAGATGGAGTCCAGCGCGGCCCTGGGCTTCGGCTTCCGCTGCGGCTTCCTGGGGCTGCTGCACCTGGAGATCATCCAGGAACGCCTCAGCCGCGAGTTCAACCTCGACCTGATCGCGACGGCCCCGTCCGTCGTCTACAAGATCGGCCTGCGCGACGGGACCGAGATGGACCTGCACAACCCCGCCGACCTGCCCGACGTGATGCAGATCGAGACCATCGCCGAACCCTGGATCAAGGCCACCATATTGACGCCCGACGAATACCTCGGCGGCGTGATCAAGCTGTGCCAGGACCGCCGCGGCCAGCAGATCGAACTGTCCTATGTCGGCAATCGCGCCATGGTCGTTTACGAACTGCCGCTGAACGAGGTGGTGTTCGACTTCTACGACCGGCTGAAATCCATCTCCAAGGGCTACGCCTCGTTCGACTACGAACTGACCGAATACAAGGTTGGCGACCTGGTGAAGATGTCGATCCTGGTCAACGCCGAGCCGGTCGACGCCCTGTCCATGCTGGTCCACCGCGCCCGCGCCGAGACGCGCGGCCGGGGCATGGTCGAGAAGATGAAGGAGCTGATCCCGCCCCACCTCTTCCAGATCCCGATCCAGGCGGCCATCGGCGGCAAGATCATCGCCCGCGAGACGGTGCGGGCGCTCCGCAAGGACGTGACCTCCAAATGCTACGGCGGCGACGCCACCCGCAAGAAGAAGCTGCTGGAAAAGCAGAAGGCGGGCAAGAAGCGGATGCGCCAGTTCGGCAAGGTCGAAATCCCGCAGGAAGCCTTCATCGCCGCCCTGAAGATGGACGAGGATTGATCCGACTTCCTTCTCCCCTTGCGGGAGAAGGTGGGGCCGAAGGCCTCGGATGAGGGGTATGTATCCGCCTCGATCCGTTAAGGCTGGGCGCGCGGTCGACGCCCCCTCATCCGTCTCGCTTCGCGAGCCACCTTCTCCCACAAGGGGAGAAGGACAGAGTCTAAAGTCGTCCCTTCCTGAACCGCTCCTGGGCTTCCGCCGCCGCCTCCTTGCGCCACTTCTTCGGCGCCGACCTGTCCACTTCTTCCCCCGCGCCGGTCAGGGCTTCGTTGGCGAACTCCAGGTCCATCAGCTTCATGCGCTTGATCTCGTCGCGCAGGCGGGCGGCTTCCTCGAACTCCAGGTTGGAGGCGGCTTCGCGCATGCGGCCTTCCAGATCGCGCAGGGCGGCCTGGAAGTTCGTGCCGACGAAGGGCTTGGAGGCCTCGGCGACGCCGGGGCGGGTCAGGCGGTCCAGCTCGCGGGACTCATAGGGGCTGTCGAGGATTTCCTTGATGTCGCGCTTGACGCTCTCGGGCGTGATGCCGTGTTCGGCGTTGTAGGCCTGCTGGCGCTCGCGGCGGCGGTCCGTCTCGGCGATGGCGCGCTCCATCGAGCCCGTCATGCGGTCGGCGTAGAGGATGACGCGGCCATCCACGTTGCGGGCGGCGCGGCCGATGGTCTGGATCAGCGAGGTCTCGGAGCGGAGGAAGCCCTCCTTGTCCGCGTCCAGGATGGCGACCAGGCCGCATTCGGGGATGTCCAGCCCCTCGCGCAGCAGGTTGATGCCGATCAGGCAGTCGAAGGCGCCCAGACGCAGGTCGCGCAGGATCTCGATCCGCTCCAGCGTGTCGACGTCGGAGTGCATGTAGCGGACGCGCACCCCCTGTTCGTGCATGTATTCGGTCAGGTCCTCGGCCATCTTCTTGGTCAGGGTCGTGACCAGGCTGCGATAGCCGGCGCGGGTCGTGGCCTTGACCTCGTCGATGACGTCGTCGACCTGGTTGCGGGTCTGGCCGGAGACGGGGCGGATCTCGACCGGCGGGTCGATCAGGCCGGTGGGGCGGATGACCTGTTCGACGAAGACGCCGCCGGCGCGCTCCATCTCCCACGGGCCGGGGGTGGCGCTGACGTGGACCGTCTGGGGCCGCATGGCGTCCCATTCCTCGAACTTCAGCGGGCGGTTGTCGATGCAGGAGGGCAGGCGGAAGCCGTATTCGGCCAGGGTCGATTTGCGGCGGTAGTCGCCCCGGAACATGCCGTTGATCTGGCCGATGGTGACGTGGCTCTCGTCCACGAACAGCAGGGCGTTGTCGGGGATGTATTCGAAGAAGGTCGGCGGCGGCTCGCCCGGCGCGCGGCCGGTCAGCCAGCGGGAATAGTTCTCGATGCCGGCGCAGGAGCCGGTGGCCTCCATCATCTCCAGGTCGAAGCGGGTGCGCTGCTCCAGCCGCTGGGCCTCCAGCAGCTTGCCGTTCTCGACCATCCAGTCGAGCGTCTCCTTCAACTCGGCCTTGATGCCCTGGGTCGCCTGGTTCAGCGTGGGCCGGGGCGTGACATAGTGGCTGGCGGCGTAGACGGTGATCTCGGCCAGGTCGGCGGTCTTCTTGCCGGTCAGGGGGTCGAACTCGGCGATGGATTCGATCTCGTCGCCGAACAGGCTGACGCGCCAGGCGCGGTCCTCCTGGTGGACCGGGAAGATTTCGATCGTGTCGCCGCGCTTCCTGAACATGCCGCGTTCGAAGGTCGCGTCGTTCCTCTTATATTGCAGGGCGATCAGGTCGGCGCGCAGCTTGGACTCGTCGATCTGGTCCCCGACCTTCAGGGTGAAGGTCATGGCGGTGTAGGTCTCGACCGAACCGATGCCGTAGATGCAGGAGACGGACGCCACCACGATGACGTCGTCCCGCTCCAGGATCGCCCGCGTCGCCGAGTGGCGCATCCGGTCGATCTGCTCGTTTATGGACGAGTCCTTCTCGATATAGGTGTCGGTGCGCGGGACATAGGCTTCCGGCTGGTAGTAGTCGTAGTAGCTAACAAAATATTCGACGGCGTTGTCGGGGAAGAACGACTTGAATTCCGAGTAGAGTTGCGCCGCCAGGGTCTTGTTGGGGGCCAGGATCAGGGCCGGGCGCTGGGTCTGTTCGATGACCTTGGCCATGGTGAAGGTCTTGCCCGAGCCGGTGACGCCCAGCAGCACCTGGTCGCGGTCGCCGGCCTCCGCCTGGGCGACCAGTTCTGCGATGGCGGCAGGCTGGTCGCCGGCGGGGACATATTTGGTCTCCAGCCGGAACTTGCCGCCCTTCTTCTTGCCTTCGTGCGAGGGGCGGTGCGGGACCCAGTCGGCGGGAGCGGCCGGCGCCTCCTCCGGCGTCAGGCGCGGGCCGGTCACGGGGGCGAACATCGGCGCCTTGGCCATGTCGCGCACGAACCGGGCGGCCCCCTCCTGCACGCCGGGGTTCGGAACGTGGACGGGCTTGGTCGGCTTGGCGGCGGACTTGGGCGTCGAGGAACGGTTCATGAACAGAACTTAGTGCGTGGGGCCGGGCGACGCCAGAGCGGGCGCGGATCAGGACGGATGGCGCAACCAAGGGCTTGACTGCCTCGCACAGTATGTCGCATACACTGTGTGTCACACACTATGTGACGCACGGAGATGGCGCGTGAGCCAGGACGAGGAACTGCTGTTCGAGAGTTTGCGGCTGGAGCTGAGGCGGGGGTCGCTGATCCTGGCGGTGCTGGCGAGCCTGAGGCGCGAGCAATACGGCTATTCGCTGCGGGTCGCGCTGGGCGAGGCGGGGATCGAGATGGAGGAAAGCACCCTCTATCCGCTGCTGCGCCGGCTGGAGAGCCAGGGGCTGCTGGACAGCGAATGGCGCGAGGAGGACCGCAGGAAGAAGCGGTTCTACCGGCTGTCGGGCCGGGGCGAGGCGATGCTGGCGCGGCTGGCGGCCGAGTGGCGCGGGCTGTCGGCCTCGCTGGAGACGATGTTGTGAAGATCGGGAATCGAGAGGGAGGAGCCGGGATGGACCTGGTCGAACGCTATCTGAACGCCGTGGCGGCGCAGCTGCCCAGGGACGTGCGCGAGGACATCGTCGCCGAACTGCGCGACGAGATCATGGGGCGGATCGAGGCGCTGGAAGCGCGGCTGGGCCGGGCGCCAGGCGACGACGAGATCGAGGCTCTGCTGCGCGAGGTCGGCCACCCGCTGACGGTGGCGGCGCGCTATCGGTCGGGGCCGCAGGCGCTGATCGGACCGGAGCTTTATCCCTGGTGGTGGTTCGCGGTGAAGGTGGCGCTGATGGTGCTGGTCTGCGTGACCGTGCTGGGCGCCGTGGCGCGGGCGGCGACGGGCGACATCGATGTCGGCCAGGCGATCGGCCAGGCGATCAGCGGCTTCATCAGCGGCGGCCTGACCCTGATCGGCGTGCTGACAACGATCGGCTTTGTCCTGGAACGCCAGGAGAAGAAGCCGAAATTCATCTCGGAATGGCGGGTCAAGGATCTGGGCGTGTTCGAGATCGGCGCCCTGGACGCGGAAACCTGGGGAGAGCGGATCGCCAGGGGAGACTGGACGGGGCCCAAGGCCAGGACCGGCGTGCAGGTGAAGAGGAACGCCCAGATGTCGCCGGTCGCCGGCGCGGTGGCCAGCGCCATCGGCTGGACCGTGCTGCTGCTGTGGTGGACCAATCTGACGCCGATCACCCCGGTGCGGCCGCAGGACCTGGCGGGCGTCATCGACGGGGTCGATTACGGCGCGATCCTGAGCGCCATCGTGGGCGCGGCCTATTGGCCGGTGATCGTCTTCGCCGTGGCGCGCATCGCCTTCGACCTGACGCGCGCGGCGACGGGAGCGCCGGTGCGGCTGACGGCGCTGGGCGACATCGCCTTCGGGCTGGCGGCGGCCTGGGGCCTGTGGTGGCTGTTCTTCTGGTCGCCGCTGACGCCGCTGATCTGGGTGTGGACGCCGGCCGAGTTCTGGCAGCGGGTCGTGGACCTGTTCCACGCCGGCGACTTCAAGGTGGCGACCGTGATCATGATCGGCGTGGTCTGGGGCTTCGTCGCCGAGATCTGGCGGGTGATCGCCGCGGCCGGGCGGCTGGTCGCCGGACGATAGGCGAGGCGCGCCATCCATGTCCGAAAACCGCGAGACATCGGGCGGCTGAACGCCCATCTTGCGGGTCATGGAACAGGGACTGGATCAGGCGGCGTGCTGGCGCGCGCTGGTAGCGCGGGACGCCCGGTTCGACGGACGGTTCTTCACGGCCGTGACCTCGACCGGGATCTATTGCCGGCCCGTGTGCCCGGCGCGGACTCCCAGGCGCGAGAACGTCGTCTTCCATCCCACGGCGGCCTCGGCGGAAGAGGCGGGCTTTCGCGCCTGCCTGCGTTGCCGGCCCGAGACGGCGCCGGAAATGGGGGCGTGGCGCGGCACGTCGAACACGGTCAGCCGGGCGCTGGCCCTGATCGAGGCCGGAGCGCTGGACGGCGGCGACGCCGAGACGCTGGCGGCGCGGCTGGGCGTGGGCGAGCGGCACCTGAGGCGGCTGTTCCGCCAGCATCTGGGCGCGGCGCCGGTCAGCGTGGCCCAGACGCGGCGGGTGCTGCTGGCCAAGCAACTGATCCACGAGAGCGACCTGTCGATGGCCGAGGTGGCGATGGCCTCGGGCTTCGGCAGCGTGCGGCGGTTCAACGAGACGTTTCAGGCCCTGTACGGGCGTCCGCCATCCGAACTGCGGCGGCGCAAGGTCGAGGGCGAGCGGGCGGAAGCCGTGCGGCTCAGCCTGGCCTATCGTCCGCCCTATGACTGGGAGGCGATGATGTCGGCCCTTCAGGCGCGCGGCGCGGCGGACGAGGCCGTGGCGGACGGCGTCTGGACCCGGACCCTGCGGCGCGAGGTCGATGGGACCGGGGGCGCGGTCTCGGTGCGCGCGGGCGTACTCGGCAAGGCGGTGGTCGAGGCCCGGGTCGATGAGTTGAAGGCCCTGCCCGCCCTCCTGGCGCGGGTGCGGCGCGTGTTCGACCTCGCCGCCGACCCTGAGGCGATCTCGCACGATCTGTCTGCCGATCCGGCGCTGAGGGCGGCGATAGCGGCCTGGCCGGGGCTGCGGCCCGCCGGCGACTGGCTGGACCAGGGCGAGGAGGCTCCCAGCGACCAGCTGGGAACGAGAGATAAGGCCCTGATCGCGCGGGCCGAACGCTGGCGGCCGTGGCGGGCCTATGGCGCGCTGTATTGGAACACAAGGGAGACGAGCGATGGACAAGCGGCCTGAGATGATCCTGACGCTGGACCGGATCGCCTCGCCGGTGGGCGAGGTGCTGGTCGTGACAGACGCGGACGGCGCGGTGCGGGCGCTGGATTTCCACGACTTCGAGGACCGGATGCGGCGGCTGCTGCGTCGCCATTATGGCGAGGCGACGCTGGTCGCCGGGCGGGCGCCGGAGCCTGTGCGCCGTGCGGTGGAGGCCTATTTCGGCGGCGATCTGTCGGCCTTCGACGCGGTGGAGGTGAAGACCGGCGGCACCGACTTCCAGCGTGCGGTGTGGAAGGCGCTGCGCGACATTCCGGCGGGCGAGACGCGCAGCTATGGCCAGCTGGCGGCGGCGATCGGGGCGCCCAGGGCGGTGCGGGCGGTGGGCCTGGCCAACGGCTCCAACCCCGTGGGCGTGATCGTGCCCTGCCACCGGGTGATCGGCGCGAACGGCGCCCTGACCGGCTATGCCGGCGGGGTCGAGCGCAAGCGCTGGCTGCTGGATCACGAGGCCGCCGGGCGGCTGCTGTAGACGTCTTTACCGCCGAGCTTGGACGTGAGACCCGTTTGCGCGGGAGGATCGGGTCATGCAGTCGAAGCACAACGGCGGCCGGGCGGTCGCGGTGATGATGGCGGGGCTGGTCCTGGCGGGATGCGCGCCCCGGACCGAATGGGATCGACAGCAGGCCGACGAGGCGCGGATGCAGCGGCGTGTCGCTGCCGCCATCAGGCGGGACTCGCGCCTGGCCGGATGCGGCGAGATGGCTCGCCTGGATTTCGCGGCGCTTAACGCGCGGCTGGCGGCGATGACGCGTCTCTCGGCGGATGCGATCGTCGAGACGCAGACGGGCGACCATCTTCGGATACGCGGGCCGCTGGGCGGGTTCGCGCCGCCCCGGGACGCTCAGGTCGTGCTGTCGCTGGCCGCCGGGGCGACGGGGCATCAGCAAGTCCGCACGGAAACCTCCAGCTTTGTCTGGAAGGACGCAGGCGGGATCTGGCGGGTTGATCGGATCGACGATGTCGTGGGCGGTCCGCCGCCGCCGCCCCGCGCCCCGGGCGAACCGCCGATGACCGAGGACGAACAGGCGCGGGCGCGACGCGTCGTTCTCGCGGGCGAACTCGACGCGGGCCAGGCGGCCGAACTGGAACAGGCGCTGGACGACCTCTGCCTGGGTTTGCAGCCGGACTATCTGCCGCTGGACCCGCCGCTTCTGAACGGCGAGGACGACTTCTGCTACGGCGGCGTGGGCGGGATGGTGGTGATCCGGCGCGGCGGACAGACGCGCGCCATCAGCGACGACTGCGCCCGCTATGTCGGCGGCCGCGTGATCAAGCTGGTGATGTACGCCCGGCCTGCCGGGGTCAGCGCATCGTGAACCGTTCCGGCGGCAGGGCGGCGTGGGTGAAGCGGGCCTGGCGGACGGCGCCATTGAAATAGTTGACGCGGTTCATGCGGCAGCCGACCGAGGCGCGACCCGGTCCTTGCGGTTTGAAGGGCACGGCGTGCTCGCCCTGCAGCACGCCGTCGACATAGGCGCGATACGTCGTCCCGTCGAAGGTCTGGGCGACGTGGAACCACTGGCCGCAAGGATAGAGGCGCTCGGGGAAGATCAGGGTGTGGTTATAGCCGTCGCCGCGCGTGAAGGCGTCCAGGTACCAGCGGTCGCGCACCACTCGGATTTCGAACAGGAACCGGGTCTGGGACGGCGGCTGGCCGGCGGGGGCTTCCTCGGCCAGGTGGAACCAGCGTTGCTCGAACGCGCCGCCGTCGGGACGGAACAGGGCCTCGAAGGTGAAGGTCTCGGCGCCGGTCAGCGGATGTTGCTCGATGAACAGGGCGTCGTCCACGCCGTCGAACCGCACGGCGCCGCCATAGGGGCTGTCGATCAGGGTCGGTCCGCCCTCGGCCGTGGTCGCCACGCCGCCGATGTCGGTCAGCCGGTCGAAGGTCCAGACGGTCTGGCGCGGCGCGCCGGCGCGCGCCGGAACGGCGGGCGACAGGGTGGCGATGACACCGGTAGCGCCCATGGCCAGAACGGTGCGGCGGTCCAGTCGAGGCGCGTGAGGCATGGGCGGGGCTTTCGAGGGTTTGCGGTCCCACACTAGGCGATCGGACGGGCGACGCAACGGCCTGGACGCCGGTTCGTTACCCTCAGTCCCAGAGACTGGAGTATCGACGATGAAACTTTCAAACGGCGCGATGGTGGCGGTGGTCGACGGCGAGAAGCTGGCGCTGTTCAGGAATACGAATGCGTCGGAGATTCGACTGACGGCGCTGGAGACGCCGTCGATCGAGGATCGCGTCTCCGGCTCGGCCGGGCGCCGCTCCAGCGAGGCCAACCCGGACAACGACACCCAGGCCGAGGACGGTTTCGCCATGGGCGTCGCCGAGGTGCTGAACAAATGGTCGCTGACCAACAAGATCGACGAGCTGCTGGTGATCGCCGCGCCCAAGACCCTGGGGGAACTGCGCAAACACTGGCACAAGGACCTTCAGGCCAAGCTGGCCGGCGAGATCGCCAAGGACCTGACAGGTCATTCCGTCGATCAGATCGCCGCGGCCATCGAAAAGGCCTGATCCCTTTCAGGCTCCGTCCAGGAACAGGCGGCAGGCCGGGTTGGCGGTTTCATCCACATAGGGATAGCCCAGTTCGGCCAGGGCCGCCGTCAGTCGCCCCTGTTCCTCGGACGGGACGCTGATCCCGGCCAGCACCCGCCCCACGTCGTCGCCGTGGTTGCGATAGTGGAACAGGGTCAGGGCCCAGGCCGGTTGCAGGCTGTTCAGAAAGCGCAGGAAGGCGCCGGGCCGCTCGGGGAACTGGAAGCGCAGGATGCGCTCGTGCGGCAGGCCCACGGTGCGGCCGCCTACCATGTAGCGGACGTGGAGCTTAGCCGTCTCATTGTCGCTCATGTCCTCGACGGTGTAGCCGCCCGCGCGCAGGGTCGCCATCAAATCATCGCGCTCATGCGGCCCGTTCCTGAGCGCCACGCCGACGAAAATCTGGGCCTCGCCGTCGCCGGACCAGCGATAGTTGAACTCGGTCACCGAACGGCCGTCCAGGGTGTCGAGGAAGCGGCGGTAGTCGTCGCGGTCGTCCTTCATGGCGACGGCCAGCAGGGCCTCGGCCCCTTCGCCGATCTCGGCGCGTTCGGCGACGTGGCGCAGGCGGTCGAAGTTGACATTGGCGCCCGAGTTGATCGCGATCAGGCTGCCGGCTCCGGGGTGGGCGGCGGCCCAGGTCTTCAGCCCGGCCAGGGCCACGGCGCCGGACGGCTCTGCGATGGCGCGGCTGTCGTCGAAGATGTCCTTGATCGCGGCGCAGATGGCGTCGGTGTCCACCAGCACGATCTCGTCCAGCAGGTCGCGGCACAGGCGGAAGGTCTCGGTTCCCGCGCGGCGCACCGCGACCCCGTCGGCGAACAGGCCGACCTCGTTCAGGGTCACGACCTCGCCGGCGTCGATGGCGGACTTCATCGTGGGGGCGTCGATCGGCTCGACCCCGATGACGCGGGTGTCGGGGCGCAGGAACTTCACGATGGCGGCGACGCCGGCGGCCAGGCCGCCGCCGCCGATGGGCACGAAGACAGCTTCGATCGGATCGGCGTGCTGGCGCGCGATCTCCAGCCCCACGGTGCCCTGGCCGGCGATCACGTCGGGATCGTCGAAGGGGTGGATGAAGGCCGCGCCGGTCTGCGTCTCCAGGCGCCGGGCGTGGGCATAGGCCTCGTCGAAGCTGTCGCCGTGCAGCACCACCTCGCCGCCCAGGGCGCGGACGGCGGCGACCTTGATGGCCGGGGTGGTGGTCGGCATGACGATGACGGCGGCGATGGCGCGACGCGCGGCGGCCAGGGCGACGCCCTGCGCATGATTGCCGGCCGAGGCGCAGATGACGCCCCTGGCCAGTTCGGCTTCGGACAGGGCCGCGATCTTGTTGTAGGCGCCGCGGATCTTGAACGAGAAGACGGGTTGCAGGTCCTCGCGCTTCAGCAGCACGGGCCGGTCCAGCCGCGCCGACAGACGGCGCAAGGGATCGAGCGGGGTTTCCTCCGCCACGTCATAGACGCGGGCGGTCAGGATGCGGCGGATGGTGTCTTGCACGTTCTTGTCGGCTTTGCGGCGCTATCGGGATCGAACGTGTCGATAAGGTCGGCGACGCGCCAGGTCGAGCAAAAACGGTGCGAGGTCTCCCGACATCAGATCAGGTCGGCGCCTAACCGCCTGGCCCACAGCGCGGCGCGCGCCTTCAGTTCGTCCTTGCGCGCCATGTCCGAGAGGTCGGGCGACAGTCGGTCCAACTGCTCGAACCGGAAGTCCTCGGGCGTGTGTTCATTCCACGCCCGTTGCAGGTCGCGATAGGGGCTGCCCCCGTGCCTCAAGGTGAACCACAGGCCGTTCTGCTGGGTGTCGATATGGCGGCTCTGGCCCACCCATGCCTGGCCGGTCGCCGAACAGATGACGGCGAAGACGCCCGCGATGACGGGCTGTTCCTTATAGGCGGCGATACGCTGTTTTCGCACGGCGGGGGTCATGGCGGTCTCCGATTTACCCGGGTGAAATATCAGAATATATAACCCGGGTAAATATCGAATCGAGGTCGGATGCGCTGTGGAAATTCGCAACGGCGAACGGACCCTTCGAACCTGACCGATGAAGTTGTGACTTGCGCGTCGTCCGCATCGGCCTACATTGTTCCTGCTTATGCTAACTTTGAGCATAAGGGTTTGGGAGATGATCATGGCTGACGGCGCCTTTGGTCTGACGAAGGAATTGGAGCGGGAGACCGCCGGGGTGTGGGCCAAGGTCAGGGACCACGTCACGCCGCTGGAGTGGCCCGAACAGGCGCGGCTGATCAGCGAGATCAACCGGCTGAAGCGCGAGCGTGACGCCGTCATTCTGGCCCACAACTATATGACGCCGGAAATCTTCCACGGGGTCGGCGACTATGTCGGCGACAGTCTGGGGCTGGCCAAGGAGGCCGCGCGGTCCGACGCCAAGGTGATCGTCCAGGCGGGCGTGCACTTCATGGCCGAGACGTCGAAGATCCTGAGCCCCGAGAAGACCGTGCTGATCCCCGACCTGCGCGCGGGTTGCTCGCTGGCGTCCTCGATCACCGGGGCGGACGTGCGGCTGATCAAGCAGCGCTATCCCGGCCTGCCGGTCGTGACCTATGTGAACACCACCGCCGACGTGAAGGCCGAGACCGACATCTGCTGCACCTCGGCCAACGCCGTGCAGGTGGTGGAATGGGCGGCCAGGGAATGGGGCGTGGACCGCGTCATCCTGATCCCCGACGAATATCTGGCGAGGAACGTCGCGGCCCAGACGACGGTCGGGATCATCGCCTGGAAAGGCCGGTGCGAGGTGCACGAGCGCTTCACCGCCGACGACATCGCCGAGATGCGCGCCGCCTATCCGGGCGCGGAAATCCTGGCCCACCCGGAATGTCCGGAAGACGTACTGGCGGCGGCCGACTTCGCCGGATCGACGGCGGCGATGACCGACTATGTCGAGACGAGGAAGCCCAAACAGGTGGTGATGATCACCGAATGTTCGATGGCCTCCAACGTCGCCGGCGACGTGCCGGGGGTTCAGTTCATCGGCCCGTGCAACCTGTGCCCGCACATGAAGCGGATCACGCTGCAGAACATCCATGACTGCCTCAAGCACATGCAGTTCGAGGTGACGGTTCCCGAGGACATGATCGCGCGCGGGCGCCTGGCCGTGCAGCGGATGATCGACCTGCCGCCGCCGGCGGTTCCGGCGCGCTACGACCTGATCAAGGCGCGGCATCATGTCGATGTGGAGCTGATCTGAGCGTGGCGCGGCGATCGGTCCCCTGTCCGGGACGGGCCGCCGCGCCCATCTGGACGCCATGAGCAACACAGACACACCCGCCCGCACGCCCATTCCCACGTCGGGGCCCACGCCCGGACCCTGGGATCGCAAGCCCGAAGACGCCGCCGCGCGCGAGGCCCAGCCGACGCCCGTGGAGGCGCCGGCCGAGAAGGACCAGAGCCTGGTCTGGGCCCTGCTGTCCACGGGCCTGATGGCCGGCTTCCTGTGGTGGATCACCGGCAGCGTCATCGTGGCGGGGGCGGTGCTGGTCGGCCTGTTCGTGCACGAGGCGGGCCACGTCCTGGCGATGAACCGGCTCGGCATGGGGCCGGCGCGTATCTACATCATCCCCTTCCTGGGCGGTCTGGCCAAGGCGCGGCGTGCGCCCAGGAGCGAGTGGGACGGCGTGCTGGTGTCCTTGGCCGGCCCGGCGTTCGGTCTTCTGGCCATGATCCCCTTCGTCGGGATCGGCCTGGCGCTGGGGCAGTCGGAATGGCTGGTCGGCGCCTTCTTCATCGCCATGCTGAACCTGGTGAACCTGGTTCCCGCGCCGCCGCTGGACGGGTCCAAGGCCCTGGGACCGGTGCTGACGCGGGTGCATCCGCGGCTGGAGCAGATCGTGCTGCTGGTCATCGGCGTGGCGGTCGTCTGGTGGGGGCTGACGACGGGGCGGTTCATCCTGGCCGCCTTCCTGGCCCTTTCGGTGTTCGGCCATCTGAAGCGCGGCGTGTGGCGCGCGGCCTGGGGCACGCTGAGCTGGCCCGAGGCGGGTCGTAGCCTGGCCCTCTATCTGTTGACCCTGACCTTGTGCGCGGCGGCGGCGGTGGGCGCCCTGCTGCCGGCGACCGAAGGCGATCCGGCTGGGGCGATGCGTCTCGGCCTGAGATATCTCGGAGTGTTCTGATGAACCGAGTGCGACATGACGGGCCGCTGATCGTCGGGGCGGGCCTGGCGGGCCTGTCCGCCACGCTGGAGGCGGCGAGGGCCGGGGCCAAGGTGCTGGTCGTGACGCCCGAGCCCCTGCTGAACGCCTGTTCCTCGGCTTGGGCGCAGGGCGGGATGGCGGCGGCCCTGACGGCCGAGGATTCGCCCGAACGCCACGCCAGGGACACCGTCGCGGCGGGCGCCGGCCTGGTCGAGGCCGGCGCGGCGCGGGTCCTGACGGCGCAGGGACGCGAGACGGTGGAATGGCTGGCGGGCCTGGGCGCGCCGTTCGACCGGGACGCGGACGGCGGCTTCGTGGTCAGCCTGGAGGCGGCCCATTCGGTCGCGCGGGTGGCGCGGGTCGGCGGCGACGGGGCCGGGCGGGCCATCCTGACGGCCGTGGTCGCGGCGGTGCGGGCCGAGGCGAACATCGAGGTCTGGGACGACGCGCGACTGAAGGCCCTGCTGCGCGACGCCGACGGACGCGTGGTCGGGGCGCTGGTCGCGCGCGGGGTCGGCGGCAAGCTGACCGAGATCACGGCGACGGCGGTGGTGCTGGCGACCGGAGGCGCGGGGGGACTGTTCGCGGCGACGACCACGCCGGCGGCCCTGAAGGGAGAGGGGATGGCGCTGGCGGCGCTGGCGGGGGCGGAAATCCTCGATCCCGAGTTCGTGCAGTTTCACCCGACCGCAATTGATGTGGGCCTGGACCCGGCGCCCCTGGCGACCGAGGCGTTGCGTGGCGAGGGGGCGCGGCTGATCGACGGCCGGGGGCGGTTCCTGCTGGGCGAGGAAGACGACGCTGACCTGAAGCCGCGCGACGTGGTGGCGCGGGCGGTCCATGCGGCGCGGGTGGAGGGGCAGGGCGCCTATCTGGATGCACGCGCGGCCATCGGAGAAGAGTTCCCGCACGCCTTTCCGGCCGTGTTCGCCGCCTGTATGCGCGCCGGCCTGGACCCGCGCCTCAGCCCCATTCCGGTGATGGCGGCCTGTCACTATCACATGGGCGGGATCGCCGCCGACGCCGAGGGGCGCACGACGGTTCCCGGCCTGTTCGCCGTGGGCGAGTGCGCGGCGACCGGGGTGCACGGAGCCAATCGGCTGGCGTCCAACTCCCTGCTGGAGGCGGCGGCGTTCGGGCGGCGCGCGGGCGTGGCGGCGGCGCGAGAGACGGGGGGCGGAAAGGCGCTGCCCGGCGCGGCGGGGCCGGATTTGCCGGATGCGGCCATGGCGGAACTGCGCGCGGCCATGACCGCCCATGCGGGGGTGGTGCGCGACGCCGACGGGCTGGGCGGCCTCATCGTCCTGATCGACCGTCTGGAAGCCCGGCATGGATCGGCGGCGGCGCTGCTGGCGGCGCGCCTGATCGCCCAAGCCGCGCTGGACCGGCGCGAAAGCCGGGGCGGGCACTACCGTTCGGACTATCCGCAGCCGGCGCCAGAGGCGGAACATACGCGGGTGCGGCTGGCCCGGCCCGCCGAACTGGAGGCGGCGGAATGAGCGGGTCTGACGTAGGGCTGAACCGAAGCCTGCCCGACCTGATGATCGAACCGGTGGTACGGATGGCGCTGGCCGAGGACCTGGGACGGGCGGGCGACGTCACCGCCATGGCCTGCATTCCCGAGGACGCGCGGATGAAGGCGGCCTTCACGGCGCGGAAGCCCGGCGTGCTGGCGGGGATCGACGCCGTGCGGCTGGCCGTGCTGGCGATGGACCCCGATGCGGCCGTGGACGTGCGGCTGAAGGACGGGACGGCGTTCCAGGCCGGCGCGGTGCTGGCGGTGGTCGAGGCCCGGGCGCGGGCCTTCCTGTCGGCCGAGCGGACGGCGCTGAACCTGGTCGGGCGGCTGTCGGGCGTGGCGACCCTGACGCGGACCTATGTCGAGGCGGTCGCGGGGACGAAGGCCAGGATCGCGGATACGAGGAAGACCACGCCGGGCCTGCGCGCGCTGGAGAAGCACGCCGTGGCCTGCGGCGGGGGGATGAACCATCGCTTCGGCCTGGATGACGCCATCCTGATCAAGGACAACCACGTCGCCGTCTGCGGCGGCGTCGCCGAGGCCGTGCGCCGGGCCAGGGCCTTTGCGCCCCATCTGATGAAGGTCGAGGTCGAGGTGGACGGCCTGGATCAGCTGGACCAGGTGCTGGCCCTGATCGACGAGGGCGCGGCGCCGGACGTGGTCATGCTGGACAATTTCAGCCTGGCGGACCTGCGCGCGGCGGTCGGCCGGGTCGCGGGGCGGATCGTGCTGGAGGCGTCGGGCGGCGTCGACCTGACGACGGTGCGGGCCATCGCCGAGACGGGCGTGGACGTCATCTCGGTCGGCGCCCTGACCCATTCGGCGCCGGTGCTGGACATCGGCCTGGACGCCCTGTGACCGAGGGCGGTCCGGCCGTCTTCAGGGCCTGAGGATCAGACGGCGTTCGAGGGTTCGCGGACCTCGGCCTTGACCTCGACCGATGCTGCGCGGGGCGCGGCGGCGGGTTGGGCGGCGGTCTGAGGCGTGGCGCGTTGGGGCTGGGCCGGCGCGGTCGCGGCGGCGCCCTGGACCGGACGTACGGGAGCGGGCGTCGCGGTCGAGGCGGCGGGGCGCGCCGCCGGCTCGGGCGACGACAGGCCTTCCTGGGCCAGGACCAGCGAATAGGCGATGGCCTGGCCGGCCTGGCGCGCGGTCTCTACCGGATTGACGCCGGCCTGGATCAGGCGGGGCTGCTGCTCGGCGCCGGTCGAGGGGCGCGCGGCGTAGGTGAAGGCGCCGCTGGAGCCGGAACGGCCGCCGAAGCGATAGAACAGATGCCCGCCCACCTGGCTGACCTGGACCAGCGAACCGCGCCAGGCCGGCGAGACGCCGGTGGTGTGGAAGTGGGTCGCGTTTCCGACGCTGGCGAACACCGTGCCGGACATGGCGCCCGAGGCCACCGCGCGGGCGCGGTCCCAGGCGGCCTTGTTCACCCGGCCGCGCATGACGCCCGAACAGGTGAAGGAGAACTGGCATCCGCTGCTGCGCGCCGCGCCCTGGAAGACGACGCCGCAGATGGTCTTGGGGAAGGCGGGGTGGCGGACGCGGTTCAGCACCACCTGGGCCACCGCCTTCATGCCGTCGCGGCCCTCGCCGCGCGCTTCATAATAGACGGCCTGGGTCAGGCAATCGAGGTCGCGGCTGGCGTCCAGCGCATTGTCCATGCGGAAGGGGCGGGCGGCGGACGGGGCGGTCAGGCTGGCCTGGCGCAGATTGGAATCGCCGGGCGCGCGCAGCTGTTCCAGCCGGGCGGCCAACAGTTCGGCCTGGCGGTCGCGCTGGGCCGAGCCGGCGCTGGTGTAGGGGTCGTGTCGTCTCGCGATCGTCAGGGCGCTGGCGTCCAGGCCGCCGGCGGCGGCGGCCAGGGCTTCTTCGGTGAATCCGGCGGCGGTCGCGCCCTGGATCCGTTCGGCCTGGGCGCGCAGCGTCGTCGCGCGCGCAGCCGTGCCGCCCAGATAGGCGCATCCGATCGCCAGTCCCACCAGACCGCCAAAGGCTGCGGCGGCCGTCATGGGCTTGATCCTGGCCACACGATCGGCACGCAGAATGGCGCGCGTCTGCGAGGAATGCGACAACGAGGTAATCCTGTTCAGCAGGGCGAGAAACGCTGCCCCCGGGTAGTCTTGCCGGCGAGGCGACTCTGCGGTCGCATTCCAGCCTGCAAATCCGGCGCTCGGCTCACTGGCCCGGGCGTCGAGGACGGGCCTTTAGCCAGCCCTTTATGGCGTCAATGTGTTTGATTCGCAATCGGATGGTTAAGGTTGCGATTCATTTAGGTATTTTCCAGATCGCGAACGGGTTGTGGCGGAAATCCGGCGATATGGCCGCAATCGACAATGCGAATACTGTATTGCGTTGCATGAACTCTATCAGGAAAATGGCGTGTTGCGATGCAATAAACTAAATTCGCGTGGTTCCTGTGTTGAAGAATGTGTCGGTTCGCGTAATCACTGCTGCCTTTCAAGGTTCGGAACCGCGCTCCCGGCGCTGCGTTGAAGCTTGGCTCTTGGAGAAGAAGATCATGTCCCGAATCATCCTTATGGCCGCTGTCGCCGCCGGAACCCTGACCCTGGCCGCCTGCGGCGCCACCGTGGAACAGAAGGCCGCCTCCGGCGCGGTGGCCGGGGCCGTCGTCGGCGGGCCGGTCGGCGCAGCCGTGGGCGGGGCCGCAGGCACGGCGGTCGGCCAGGCGCAAAAGCCGAACTGAGCCGCCGATCGGCGTCTCCGCCCCAGGGCGGCCTTGCCCCGGGGCAGGGCGCGACCTATCTGCATCACCGGACGCCGCTTGAGGCGTCTGGGATGCGCCAAATCGCGTCCTGATCCGATTTCGCCGCGCCGAACCTTGATTTTGGCGCGCGTATCGGCTTTGTCCGGCCCGCTTCGGGCCGTGCGCTTGTCCGCCGCCTGACCCCCGATGGCCGCCCCTGGCCGATCACAAGGAACCCTGACGCTTTCGCATGAAAGATCTGAAGACCGGATTTACCGACCGCCTGACCGCCCAGCAGGAAGCCAAGAAGGCCCTGCTCGCCAAATTCAAGCCGAAGGCCGCCGCCCCCGACCCCGAATTCGAACGCCTGGCTGAAAAGCGCGCCGCCGAGAAGGAAGCCCTTCGCCAGCAGCACGAACTGGCCAAGGCCGAGCAACGCCGCGAGAAGGCCGAAAAGGAGGCCGCGCGCCTGGCCGCCGAACTGGCCGCCCAGGAAGCGGTCGAGGCCGAAAAGCGCGCCGACCGCAAGGCGCGCAAGCAGCTGACCAAGGAAGAGCAGAAGGCCAAGCGGGACGCCCGCTACGCCGCGCGCAAGGCGCGTCGCTAAGCCTTGGGTTTGCTCTGATAGAATTGGACGCGTCGTGGTTTCCACGGCGCGTTTTTTCTGTGATCGCGCCGGGTCGCGTGGCGATAACGGGGGTCTTCAGGCCGCCTGAAAACGGCCCATAAGTTCCGCCATTGTATGGCTAGGGCGACGTTCTCATTTGTGGGCGTCGTTTTTTTTGGACTTTTGATGACCCTGACGAGCTGGAAATCGCTCTGGACGGCGCTGAAGCGCTCGGGCGCGGCCCTGCCCGCGGCCTGCGCCGTGCTGGGCGTCGGCATGGCCGCCGGTTCGGCCGAGCGTCCCGACCTGGACCGGACGGCCGAGGCCGTGGCCCGCATCACCGGCGGCGACCTGAGCCCCGAAGGCCTCGCCGCGATCAAGGCCCGCCTCAGCCCGGCGCAGCTGGCCATGGCCGAGCGGCACGACCCCTTCCTGTTGCAGCCCGCCCTCTATGGACTGACGCCGGGATGGGAAAGCCTGACCCTGGCGGGCAAGCCGGGGCTGGAGCCCGGCAAGAGCGGACTGGAAGCCCAGCGGCTGAACGCGGCCCTTGCGGTGGAGGCCGGCGTGTTGCGGCCCGCCCGGCCCTTCGTGTTCAAGGGCGACGCCGACGACCGCCGCCGTGCGCTGCGCTGCCTGACCCAGGCGGTCTATTTCGAGGCGGCGCTGGAGCCGGACGCCGGCCAGGCGGGGGTGGCGCAGGTGGTGCTGAACCGCGTGCGCGATCCCAACTACGCCAACACCGTCTGCGGCGTGGTGTTCGAGGGCGCCGAGCGGACCACGGGCTGCCAGTTCAGCTTCACCTGCGACGGCTCGCTGGCGCAGTCGCCCGTCCCCTGGGCGTGGGAGCGGGCGCGCAAGGTCGCCGAACGGGCGCTGAACGGCGAAGCAGCCCAGCAGGTCGGCACCGCGACCCACTATCACGCCGACTATGTCCATCCTTGGTGGGCCCCTACGGTGGCCAAGGTGACCCAGATCGGCGCGCATGTCTTCTATCGCTGGAAGGGCGTCTATGGCGAAACCGCCGCCTTCCGCACCGTCTATGCCGGGCATGAGCCGACGATCGACGAAGCGCGCTTCTCGCGTCCGCGCCTGGTCACGGCCCAGGCCGGCGGGGCCACCGGCGGCCCCGATCCCGACGCCCCCGCCGCCGCGCCGATGAAGACGGTCGAGATCGACGGCCAGCAACGCGTCGTCGGCGTGGTCAGTCTGGGCGGCCGCCGCCTGCCCACGCGCGATGAGGTGGCCGCCATCAACGCCCGCCTGTCCGCGCTGGAGGCGCCAAAGCCTGCCGCGCCCGCAGTCACCGTGGCCCCGGCGGGCGTCACCACCATGGATGTCGAGGAAGTCGGCCGCCCCGGCGGCTGAGCCCGGCGGTGCAACAGATCGGCGTCTTTCGCATTTATCGAGGCCTGGCCGCGCCCGGCCGCGAAAGGACGCCTGCTTGACCCAATCCGAAGTCGGATGTCCCGGATGGGAAGAGGAAGAACGCCTGAGCGCCCTCAGGGCCTATGGCGTTCTGGATACGGAACGCGAGGCGGCGTTCGACGACGTGGTCGTCCTGATCGCCCGCATCTGCGAGGCACCCATCGCCGTGGTCAATCTGATCGACGCCGAGCGACAATGGTTCAAGGCCGAGGTCGGCCTGGGCGTGCGCGAGACCCCATTGGCGACCTCCTTCTGCGCCCATGCGCTGCTGCTGGAAGACGGGATGGTCGTGCCCGACGCGACGCGCGATCCCCGCTTCGACTGCAATCCTCTGGTGACGGGCGAGCCGCATCTGCGGTTCTACGCCGGGCGCCTGTTGAAGACCCGCGACGGCCTGCCGCTGGGCACACTGTGCGTGCTGGACACCCGGCCGCGTCCCCAGGGCCTGACCGACCTGCAGCAGATGGCGCTGGAGACACTGGCCGGGCAGGTGATGGCGCAGATGGAGCTGCGCCTGGCGCTGCGCCAGCGCGAACAGAGCGAGCAGACGGCGCGCCTGGCGATCGAGGCGTCGGCCTATGTCGGCGCCTGGGACTGGGACATCGTCGGCGACCGGGTGACGACAGACCCGCAGTTCGCCGAGATGCACAACGTCGATCCCGACCTGGCGCGAAGGGGCGCGCCGAGGGAGACCTTCCTGGCCAATGTTCACCCCGACGATCAGGTCCGGGTCGCGCGCGAGATCGATCAGGCCTTGCAGGACGACGGCCGGTATCTGAGCGAATACCGGGTGACGAACGCCGCTGGCGAGACACGCTGGATCATGGCGCGGGGGCAGGTGCTGTTCGACGACGCGGGCGCGCCCCAGCGTTTTCCCGGCATCATCGTCGACATCAGCGAACGTCGACGGCAGGAAACCAGCCTGGAGGAAATCGCCAGCGCGCTCAGCGAGAGCGAGGCCCGGTTCCGCATGCTGGCCGACGCCATGCCGCAGATGGTGTGGTCGGCGGGGCCGGACGGCCGCTACGACTATTTCAACGCCCGCTGGTCGGACTTCACCGGCCTGGCGCCCGGTTCGATCGACGGCGACAGCTGGAGCAGCGTGCTGCACCCGGATGACCAGGCCCGCGCCCTGGACCATTGGAAGGCGGCGCTGCGGACCGGCGAACCCTATGAGATCGAATGCCGGATGCGGCGCCACGACGGCGGCTACCGCTGGGCGCTGGGCCGGGCGACCGCGACCCGCAACGACCGGGGCGAGATCGTCCGCTGGTTCGGCGCCTGGACCGACATCGACGAGCTGAAGAAGCTGGTCCAGGCGCGCGAGCTGGTCAGCCAGGAACTGAGCCACCGGATCAAGAACATCTTCGCGGTCGTCACCGCCCTGGTCGCCCTGTCGGCCCGGCAGCATCCGGAAACCCGGGAGTTCGCCGCCTCGCTGAAGACCCGCATCGGCGCCCTGGCGCGCGCGCACGAGTTCGTGCGGCCGCATACGGAAACCTCGCGCGCCACGTTGGGGGCGACGACCCTGCACGCCTTCCTGGCCGATCTGTTCGGGGCCTATGCGGACGAAACCGGCGCCGCGCGGGTGAAGATCGCCGGCGACGACGCCGTGTTCGACGACCAGGCGGCGACGTCGGTGGCGCTGCTGTTCCATGAACTGGCGACCAATGCGGCCAAATACGGCGCCCTGTCGCGCCGGGGCGGCGTGGTCGATCTGCAGACGCGGGCCGAAGCCGACCGCTTCATCCTGACCTGGACGGAATGCGGGGGGCCGGAAGTGACCGGGCCGCCCACCCGCGCAGGCTTTGGCTCTTCGCTGGCCACCCTGTCGGTCGAGGGCCAGCTGGACGGAAGGCTGGAACGGGAATGGCGGCCCGAGGGTTTGAAAGTCGTTGTCGATCTGCCCTCTACCGCGCTTTCGCGCCGCAGGGCGGCCGGCAAGACGACCTGATCAACCTTGGCCTGAAACCCATTCGTCCCTTTCGCGTTCTGTCCGCCAACGAACATAGCCCAGCAGAGATGACCGCCCGTATCCTCATTATCGAAGATGAAGCCCTGGTCGCCATGGAGCTTCGCTTCGTGCTGGAAGACCTGGGGCACGAGGTTCTGGGCGTCGCGGCCACGGCCAAGGCGGCGCGCGATCTGGCGAAACAGAAGGCGGTGGACCTGGCCCTGGTCGACATCCACCTGTCGGACGGCCCGACCGGCATCGCCCTGGGCCGCGAACTGGGCCAGGACATGGGCGTCAGCGTCCTGTTCATGACGGCCAATCCGGGCATGGTTCAGGGCGGCGTCGCCGGCGCCATCGGCGTCCTGTCCAAGCCGACGGACGAACAGGCGGTCGAAACCGCCGTCGACTACGCCCTGCGCCGCCGCCAGGGGGAGCCGGTCGACTACGCCCCGCCAGGCCTGCAGCTTTTCGCCTGACGACGATCCGTCGCCGCGACGGTTGCGGCTGGCGGGATGCGGCCTATGTCCAGGGTTCCCCGAACGGAGCCTTCCCATGACAGACCCCACCAAAAGCGCGCCTGTGAAGCGGCCCCTGGGCGAGAGCGGCCTGGACATCGCCCCCCTGGTGTTCGGCGGCAACGTGTTCGGCTGGACGGCGGACGAGGCGACCTCCTTCGCCCTGCTGGACGCTTTCGTGGACGCCGGCTTCGACGCCATCGACACCGCCGATTCCTATTCCCGCTGGGTTCCCGGCAACAGCGGCGGCGACAGCGAAACCATCATCGGCAAATGGCTGAAGGCGCACGGACGGCGCGACGACGTGAAGATTCTGACCAAGGTCGGCTCGGACATGGGCCAGGGCCATAACGACCTCTCGCCGGGCTGGATCGAAAAGGCGGTCGAGGACAGCCTGCGCCGGCTGCAAACCGACCATATTGACCTGTATCAGACTCATTGGCCCGATCCGAGGACGCCGCAGGCGGAAACGCTGCGTGCGCTGGACCGGCTGGTGAAGGCCGGCAAGGTACGGGCCATCGGCACGTCCAACCATTCCGCCGAACAGGTCGCCGAGGCGCTGGACATATCGGAACGGGAAGGCCTGGCCGCCTATCGGACGATTCAGCCGCATTATAACCTCTACAGCCGCGCCACCTTCGAAGGCGCGTTGCAGGACCTGGCGGTCGAGCGGGGGCTGGGCGTCATCACCTACTTCAGCCTTGAAAGCGGCTTCCTGACCGGCAAGTACAAGACCGCCGACCAGGTCGCCGGCGCCAAGCGCGAGCACGCGCTGAAGGACAAGTTCGACGAACGCGGCGTGCGCATCCTGGCGGTGCTGGACGCCGTGGCCCAGAAGAACGAGGCGACCTCGGCCCAGGTGGCCCTGGCCTGGCTGCTGGCCCAGCCCGGCGTGACCGCCCCCATCGTCAGCGCCACCTCCACCGGGCAACTGGCCGATACGCTGAAGGCGGCGACGCTGGAGCTGTCGGACGAGGACGTGGCGGAGCTGACGGAGGCGAGCGCTTACTGAGGCGTTCGATCATTCTCCCTCCCCGGCACGGGGAGGGTGGCCGCGTAGCGGCCGGGTGGGGGCGGCCGCCGTCAGTTCGCGCACGATGAAGTCCACTACGTCGGGCAGGCGGTCACGGATACTGGTCGCGGATATACGCAGCGTCTTCAGCCCAAGGTCCACCATGGCTGCATCTCGGCGCCGGTCCCATTCCACCGTGTGCTCGTGGCTGGCGCCATCCACCTCGACCACGATCCCACGCGACAGACAGACGAAATCGAGGAAATAGCCGCGCAGGGGATGCTGGCGGCGAAAGTGAAAACCTTCACGCCGCAACAATTTCAGGCATGCCCATAGCCGAGCCTCGGGCGGGCTCATGTGCTTCCGCATACCTCTGGCTTTGGCGATGGTCGCCATGAGCCGCCCCCACCCGGTCGCTGCGCGACCACCCTCCCCTGAAGGGGAGGGAGAAGCAAGGAGGCGTCACCAGGCCCCGATCTTCTCCGCTTCCGCGTGGCTGATGGGGTGGTGGGCCTTGGCGTGGTCTTCCTCGGCCAGGAAGCGGGCGGCTTCCAGGGCGGCCATGCAGCCCATGCCGGCGGCGGTGACAGCCTGGCGATAGACGTCGTCGGTCACGTCGCCGGCGGCCCAGACGCCCTCGATGGCGGTGGAGGCCGTGCCGGGCTTCACCCGCAGATAGCCGCCCGAATTGGTTTCCAACTGGCCCTTGAACAGTTCCGACGACGGGGCGTGGCCGATGGCGATGAAGACGCCGTCGGCGGGGATTTCGCGGGTCGCGCCGTCCTTGACGTTCTTCAGGCGCACGCCGGTGACGTTGCGGGCGACGCCGTCCACCACGCCCACGACCTCCTCGACCGCCACGTTCCAGATCACCTCGACCTTGGGGTTGGCGAACAGCCGGTCCTGCAGGATCTTTTCGGCGCGGAACTCGTCGCGGCGGTGGACCACCGTGACCTTGGAGGCGAAGTTGGTCAGGAACAGCGCCTCCTCCACGGCGGTGTTGCCGCCGCCCACCACGACCACCTCCTTGCCGCGATAGAAGAAGCCGTCGCAGGTGGCGCAGGCCGAAACGCCGAAGCCCTGATAGGCCGCCTCGGAGTCGAGACCCAGCCATTTGGCCTGGGCGCCGGTGGAGATGATGACCGTCTCGGCCAGGATTTCCTCGCCGCCGTCCAGCGTCAGCCGGAACGGGCGCTGCGACAGGTCCGCCGAGGTGACGATGTCGTGGATCACCTCCGTGCCGACGTGCAGGGCCTGGGCCTGCATCTGCTCCATCAGCCAGGGGCCCTGGATGGTCTCGGCGAAGCCGGGATAGTTCTCGACGTCGGTGGTGATGGTCAGCTGGCCGCCGGGCTGGAGACCGGCGATGACCACCGGGTTCAGCGAGGCGCGGGCGGCGTAGATGGCGGCGGTCCAGCCGGCGGGACCGGAACCGATGATGGCGACGCGGACGGTGCGGGATTGGGTCATGGCGCCTATTTAGGGGCTGATTCCCCTCCGCGCGATGCTAGTCTTGCCGGGCGAACACAGGAGACGGGGATGAACAAGAAAGCGGCGGCCTTCCTGCCCATCGGAATCGGGGTTGGACTTTCGATCGGAACAGCCCTTGGGCTGGCGCTGGACAATCTGGCCTTGGGGATCGCGCTGGGCGTCGCCATCGGCTCGGGCCTCGGCGTCATGGGCATGGGCGCCGCCCAGGCCAAGTCCAGGAAGGACGAGGATTCGGACGACCAGGGCGGCGGGGCCGCCTGAGCGCCGCGTTTTTTTGAGTGCACTTTCGTGCACTTTTTTGCGATTCATTCTCATGGCGCCGTCCAGCCAAGGATAGACCTAGGTCACGCCTGCGGCAGGACTGGACGTGGCGAAACCGCCTGGCGCTGAATCAGCGTGTCGTCATCGCCTCAAGCACCGCACGGGCGGCGCGGTCGGTTTCCGCCAGCGGTTCGTAGGCCCAGGGCTTCAGCGTCCCGTCGAACGGACGGGTCGCGCCGCGCGACGCCAGGTCGTCGTGAAGGCGGGCGAACTTGTCCCCCGACTTCAGCGGAACCATCGGCAGGATGTGGACCGGCTTGCCCGTCGCGGCGGCCTCGGCGGCCATGTTGGCGCTGTCCTCGGTGACCAGGATGTGGTCGGCGTGGTGCAGGAAGCCGAACAGGGGATTGTCGCCGCGCCCGTCCCAGATCCAGCCGGGCAGGTCCGACAGGCGGGCGGTCATCGCCGCCTTCGCCGCCTCGGGCGTTCGGCGCGAGAAGGTCAGCATCAGAGAACCGCCGGACGCCCTGACGGCGGCCACGATCTGGTCGGCCAGGTCGGCGGCGTGGCCGGGCGGCAGGTCGAAGGCGCGCGACCGGCCGCCGACCAGCACGGCCACGCGCGGATGGGGCAGGGGGGCGATGCGGTCGGCGAAGGCCGGCGCGGCCTGGGCGATCCGATCCGGCGTGATGCGGTGGGGCGAGCCGGTGATTTCAAAGACGTTGTCGCCCGACAGCTGGTCGTGGGCGGGGGCGACGATCATGTCGTAGCGAGGGGTCGCCCAGCGCGGGTCCTGAGTCTGGACCACGAAGGTCTTGCCGCCGCTCCAGGCCTTGACGCGGACGGACAGGGGCAAGGTCGCACGGCCCGTGGCGATCCAAAGATCGGGCCAGGGCGGATCAAGCGGGTCCGAGGCCGGATCCAGCATGGCCCGCGTCTTCAGCGCCGAGGGCCAGCGGTCGAACAGCGGCCGCCAGCGGACGTGCTTCATGGTGATCTCGGCCGGCGTCAGGCGCCGGACGGCCTCGGCCAGACCCAGCGCCTGGTTCTCGATGCCGGCGCGGCCGTCCGAGACGACCCATATGGCCAGCGGGGAGGTCACTTCCTCTCCCTCCCCGGAACGGGGAGGGTGGCCGAGCGAAGCGAGGTCGGGTGGGGAGGGCGGGAAAACGGCCCACCGACCTGTCCTGTCTCAGGCAAGTGCGTCCCTGCCGGGCCGCCCCCACCCCGTCGCTGCGCGACGACCCTCCCCGGAACGGGGAGGGAGAGGACCGTGCGGCTGTGGCTTATTTCCACTCGACCTTGAGGATTTCGTAGGCCTTGACGCCGCCAGGGGTGTTGACCTCGACCACGTCGCCGACCTCCTTGGAGATCAGGGCGCGGGCGATCGGCGAGGCGATGGAGATCTTGCCCTGCTTCACGTCGGCCTCGTGTTCGCCGACGATCTGATAGCGGCTCTCTTCCTCGGTGTCCTCGTCGACGACCGTGACGGTCGCGCCGAACTTCACCTGGCTGCCCGACAGTTTGGAGACGTCGATCACCTGGGCGCGGCTGATCTTGTCCTCGATCTCGGCGATCTGGCCCTCGATCCAGCCCTGCCGCTCCTTGGCGGCATGGTATTCGGCGTTTTCGGACAGGTCGCCATGTTCGCGGGCCTCGGAGATGGCCGCGATGACGCTCGGCCTTTCGACCGACTTCAATTGCTTCAGTTGATCGTCGAGGACGCGATAGCCCTCGCCCGTCATCGGCACTTTTTCCATTGGTGTCGTGATTTTTCTGGTTCGCCCGGAGATAGGAAGGACACGAAGTAGGCACACAAAAGGCCGCGGGGCGGGCGCGGCCGGGCATAGAATCTAGGCCTTGTCGCTTTGGAATTCAAGGGTCGGAGCGATTTCGGCCCCGTAACGCCTCAGGCGCGCGCGGGCGGCTCGGCCTTCTTGCCGCGATGCCGCACGCCCTTGATCAGACTGTAGGCCAGCCAGCCCATGGCGGCGAGACCCAGCAGCATGAACAGGCCCGAAATGATGGCGGCGCCGGCCGCCATGAAGGCCAGGATGAAGGCGACGGCGGCGCCGAGCCCGGCGACGATCTGAATGGTTTGAAGACGCATGATTTATTAACGTCCGCCGACGGACCCGGTTGCGTCCGGGCTCAACAAACCGGTCAGGCGTAGCTGTAGGGGCCGCCGCGTTCCAGGGCGCGCTGATAGGCGGGGCGGGCGTGGATGCGGGTCAGGAAGGCCTTCAGGCGCGGCTTGTCCTCCGGGTCGAAGGCGCGCTCGGCCCCAGCCTCGACCGGAAAGCTCATCATGATGTCGGCGGCGGTGAACTGCTCGCCCGCGAACCATTCCGACCGGCCGAGCGCGTCTTCCCAGAAGCCGACGTGCGCGCGCAGTTGCGGATCGACGAAGCCGCTCTGGGCCTTGGCGGCGATGCCCCTGACCAGGGGCCTGACCAGGGCCGGCGCGCGGCGCGGCAGCATGGAGAAGACCAGCTTCAGCAACAGCGGCGGCATGGCCGAGCCTTCCGCATAGTGCAGCCAATAGGTGAAGCGCCGCCCTTCTTCGGTTCCCGGCGCCGGCCGCAGACGGCCCTCGCCATAGGTTTCCAGCAGATAGTCGAAGATGGCGCCGGTTTCGGCGACCTTGATGTCGCCGTCCTCGATCACCGGCGACTTGCCCAGGGGATGGATGGCGACCAGTTCGGGCGGCGCCAGGCGCGTGCTCGGGTCGCGCTGATAACGCACCACCTCATAGGGCAGGCCCAACTCCTCCAGCAACCAAAGGACCCGTTGGGAGCGGCTGTCGTTCAGGTGGTGAACCTTGATCATCGGGCGGCGTCCTTGGCGAAGGCTGGACTATTTCCGTCCCCGACGCCGAAGTCGAGCCTCTATCGCGGGCGATGGCCGCTCCATCGGCTGCGGGGGACGGGGCGGGTCCTTGGCGTTCCCTTCGCGGCCGCCTGGGGCCGGGCGCCGTCGCGGCGGCTGCGCCATACCTCATAGGCCAGGGTGGCCAGCGCCAGCTTGCCCGCATGACGCCCGGCGACGCGGCGACCGCCCTTGGACAGCAGCAGGCCGCCGATCAGCGGAACGAGCTTGTGCATACGGATCATGGAACTCTCCTTTCCGTGACAACGCGCGCAGGGACGTCGCGTTCTGCGCGGCGACGAACGCTGCTGGATCGGTGCAGAGATTTTGACGGGCGCGAACCCAAAACCGGTGCTAGCCCTTCGGCATGACCCGATCCCGTTTCGCCGCCTTCTTCACCTCGCTCAGCTTTTTCGTCATCGCGGCCCTGGTCGCGGGCGTCGCCGTTGGGGCCCTGGCGCAGGGGACCCATGCGGCCTGGCTCACGGGGGCGCTCGGCGTGGTCGAGAGCCTGGGCCAGGTGTGGCTGAACGCCCTTCGCATGACGGTCATTCCGCTGATCTTCAGCCTGCTGGTCACCGGCATCGTCTCCATCGCCGATGCGGCGGCGACGGGGCGGATCGCGGTGCGGGCGCTGACGGTGTTCGCGGTGCTGCTGGTCGGTGCGACGGTCTACGCCATCCTGGCGGCGCTGGGCCTGCTCGCCGTCTGGCCGATCGACCCGGACTCGGGCCGCGCCCTGCTGGCCGGGGTGTCGGCGGACACGGCGGCGGCGGCGGGCGAGGCGGCCCACACCGATGGCCTGCGCGCCTTCCTGGCCAGCCTGGCGCCGTCCAATGTGATCAAGGCGGCGGCCGACGACGGAGTCCTGGCGGTCGTGGTGTTCGCCGTGGCCTTCGGCTTCGCCGCCACCCGCATCAGGACCGATCTGCGCCGGCCGCTGGCCGGCTTCTTCGAGGCTGTGGCCGAGACCATGGTGGTGATCGTCCACTGGGTGCTGCTGGCCGCGCCCCTGGGCGTCTTCGCCCTGGCGCTGGGCGTGGGGCTGCGCGCCGGCCTGGGGGTGGCGGGAACCCTGGCCCACTATGTCGCCATCCTGTGCCTCAGCCAGATCGGGCTGATCCTGATCCTCTATGTCGTGGCCATGGTCTGGGGGCGGGTGTCGCTGGGCCGGTTCGCGCGCGCCGTGGCCCCGGCCCAGGTGGTCGCCGTCTCGACCCAGTCGTCGTTGGCCAGCCTGCCGGTGATGATCGAGCGCGCCCGCGACGCGCTCGGCGTGCCCCAGGCGACGGGCGGCCTGGTCCTGCCGCTGGCGGTGGCGGTGTTCAGGATCACCAGCCCGGTCGCCAACCTGGGGGTCTGCCTGTATGTGGCCCAGCTTTACGGCGTCGATCTGAGCCTGGGCGTGCTGATCGCCGGCGGCCTGACGGCGCTTGCGGTGTCCGTCGCCTCGGTGGGCCTGCCCGGCCAGGTCAGCTTCTTCGCCAGCATCGGACCCATCTGCCTGGCCATGGGCTTGCCGCTGGGCGCCCTGCCCCTGCTGCTGGCGGTCGAGGTCATCCCCGACATCTTCCGCACCGTCGGCAACGTCACCGCCGACCTGGTCGCGACCCGGATCGTGCAGGGCGGGGACGCCGCGCCGGAAGCCGACGCGACATCCTGAGGCCGATCAGCCGTAGGCCTGGATGGCCTTCACATCCAGGTCGCCGGCTTTGATGGCGCCGATGGCCTGGGCGGCGGCCTGGGCGCCGGCGGTGGTGGTGTAATAGGGGATCTTCATCATCAGGGCGGTGCGGCGCAGGCTGAAGCTGTCTTGCAGCGACTGCTTGCCCGAGGTCGTGTTGAAGACCAGCTGGACCTCGCCGTTCTTCATGGCGTCGACAATGTGCGGGCGGCCTTCCAGCACCTTCTTGACCAGCTTCACCTCCAGCCCCTGTCCGGCCAGATAGGCGTGGGTGCCGCCGGTGGCGATCAGGGTGAAGCCCTCGGCCAGCAGGGTGCGCGCCGCGTCGAGGATGAAGGGCTTGTCCTCGTCCTTGACCGAGATGAAGGCGCAGCCCGAGGTCGGCAGGGTGACGCCGCCGCCGATCTGGGACTTGGCGAAAGCGCGGGCGAAGGCGGGGGCCATGTCGGCCTCGCCGTCGCGCTTCCAGTCCAGGCCCATGACCTCGCCGGTCGAGCGCATTTCCGGCCCCAGTATGGTGTCCACCCCGGCGAAGCGGGCGAACGGGAAGACCGCTTCCTTGACCGCGATATGGTCGTAAGCGCGATCGGTCAGGCCGAAGGATTTCAGCGGCACGCCCGCCATGACCTTGGCGGCGATGGCGGCGATCGGCCGGCCGATGGTCTTGGCCACGAACGGCGCCGTGCGGCTGGCGCGCGGATTGACCTCCAGCACGAAGATGCGGGGCTCGGCGCTGTGCGGCTCTTCAATCGCGAACTGCACGTTCATCAGGCCGCGCACCTTGAGCGCGCGCGCCATTTCGGCGGTCTGGCGCTTCAGCTCCGCCACCGTCTCGGCGGACAGGGAATAGGGCGGCATGGAGCAGGCGCTGTCACCCGAGTGGACGCCGGCCTCCTCGATATGCTCCAGCACGCCGGCGACGAAGACCGTCTCGTCGTCGCACAGGGCGTCCACGTCCACCTCGGTGGCGCGGTTCAGATAGTGGTCGATCAGGACCGGATCGTCGCCCGAAACGCGCATGGCCTCATGGACATAACGGTCCAGTTGCTCGCGGTCGTGGACGATCATCATGCCGCGTCCGCCCAGGACGTAGGAGGGGCGCAGCACGACCGGATAGCCGACCTCTTCCGCCTTCTGCGCCGCTTCTTCGGCGCTGCGGGCCAGGCCGTTCGGCGGCTGGCGCAGACCGATGCCCTCCAGCATCTGCTGGAAGCGTTCGCGGTCCTCGGCCAGGTCGATGGAGTCGACGCTGGTGCCCAGCACCGGGATGTCGTCGTCCTGAAGGGCGTGGGCCAGCTTCAGCGGGGTCTGGCCGCCGAACTGGACGACGCAGCCGATCAACTCGCCCCTGGACCGTTCGACCTCGATCAGCTCCAGCACGTCCTCGGCCGTCAGAGGCTCGAAATACAGGCGATCGGAGGTGTCGTAGTCGGTCGAGACCGTCTCGGGATTGCAGTTGACCATGATCGACTCGACGCCGATCTGATCGAAGGCGAAGGCCGCGTGGCAGCAGCAGTAGTCGAACTCGATCCCCTGACCGATCCGGTTCGGACCGCCGCCCAGGATGATGGCCTTCTTCTTGTCCGACGGCTCGGCCTCGCACTCGGGAACCTGGCCCAGGGCGCCCGTCTCATAGGTCGAATACATATAGGCGGTGGCCGAGGCGAACTCGGCGGCGCAGGTGTCGATGCGCTTGAACACCGGGCGCACGTTCAGGCCGCGACGGGCCAGACGCACGGCCTTCTCGGTCGTGCCGGTCAGTTGCGCCAGACGGGCGTCTGAGAAGCCCTTGGCCTTCAGGCGGCGGAACTCGGTCGGGTCGGACGGCAGGCCCTTGACGCGGACATGGCCTTCCTCGCGCACGATGTCGGCGATCTGGCGCAGGAACCAGGGTTCGTAGGCGCAAGCCGAGGCGACCTCCTCGACCGTCAGGCCGTGGCGGAAGGCCTGGGCGATGACGCGGATGCGGTCGGGCGTCGGCACGCCTAGCGCCCGCACGACGGCGGCGCGCGCGGTCGCGTCGTCGGGGGCCCCGGCGACGCCTTCGATCTCGATCTCGTCAAAGCCGGACAGGCCGGTCTCCAGGCCGCGCAGGGCCTTCTGCATCGATTCCTGGAAGGTGCGGCCGATGGCCATGACCTCGCCGACCGACTTCATCGAGGTGCCCAGCAGCGGCTCCGACCCCGGATATTTCTCGAAGGCGAAGCGCGGAATCTTGGTCACGACATAGTCGATCGACGGCTCGAACGAGGCGGGCGTCACCTGGGTGATGTCGTTCTGAAGCTCGTCCAGCGTATAGCCCACGGCCAGGCGCGCCGCGACCTTGGCGATGGGGAAGCCGGTGGCCTTGGACGCCAGGGCGGACGAGCGCGACACGCGCGGGTTCATCTCGATCACGACCATCCGGCCGTCAGCGGGATTGATCGCCCATTGCACGTTCGATCCGCCCGTCTCGACCCCGATTTCGCGGAGTACGTTGATCGAGCCGGTCCGCATCCGCTGATATTCCTTGTCGGTCAGCGTCAGGGCGGGGGCCACGGTGATGGAGTCGCCCGTGTGGACGCCCATCGGATCGACGTTCTCGATCGAGCAGATGATGATGCAGTTGTCCGCCGTGTCGCGGACGACCTCCATCTCATATTCCTTCCAGCCCAGGACCGATTCCTCGATCAGGACTTCGGTCGTCGGCGACAGGTCCAGGCCGCGCAGCACGATCTCCTCGAACTCCTCGCGGTTATAGGCGATGCCGCCGCCGGTGCCGGCCAGGGTGAAGCTGGGGCGGATGACGGCGGGCAGGCCGACGAACTCCAGCCCGTCCAGCGCCTCCTCCATCGAATGGGCGGCCTTGGAGCGGGGGCTTTCCAGGCCCAGCTTGTCCATGGCGTCGCGGAACTTCTGGCGATCCTCGGCCTTGTCGATGACGTCCGCCTTGGCCCCGATCATCTCCACGCCGTATTTCTTCAATGCGCCGGAGGCGTCCAGCGCCAGGGCGGTGTTCAGCGCCGTCTGGCCGCCCATGGTGGGAAGCAGCGCGTCGGGGCGTTCCTTGGCGATGATCTTCTCGACCATCTCGGGCGTGATCGGCTCGATATAGGTGGCGTCGGCCACCTCCGGGTCGGTCATGATGGTGGCGGGGTTCGAATTGACCAGAATGACCCGGTACCCCTCCGCCTTCAGCGCCTTGCAGGCCTGGACGCCGGAATAGTCGAACTCGCACGCCTGGCCGATGACGATCGGGCCGGCGCCGATGATGAGGATGGATTGGATGTCTGTGCGCTTGGGCATCGCCAGCTCTTCTTCTTATTGAACGCTAATGGGTCACGACCGCGCAGTCCCAGCCGTCATAGTCCAGTTGGAAGGCCGCGGCCCAGGTCTGCATCATGGCCGAGGTCGCGCTGAACGACGCCGCGTCCACCGCCATGGTGGTCTCAAGAATGGTGGAGTCGTCGGCGCCGCTGGTCAGAAAGCCGGCGCGGCGCGCGACCTCATTCAGATCGCCGTGGTCGCCTTCGCCATAGAAGTAGAAACGCGTGTGACGCGGGGTCACGCCGCTGTCGCCCTGTTCGGCCAGCGCCGCGCGCACCATGGCGTCGCGTTCGTCATGACTGATGTCCGAGGCGTCCAAGAGGCTGCGTCGTCCTTCGTTCTCTGCGCGCGCGAGAAGCCCCCGCACGGCATGGCCATGCGGCGCTCGCGCCAGGTTGTCGGTTAAGCGCAGGTTGTCGGTTAAGCGGCCCGTTTAGAGAGGGAGGCGAAGGACGACAAGCATTTAGATGCGCCAAGCTGAACTGTGTCAAAAATGTTACGATAGCATCGGTATGTGGAAGGGGGCTGGATTGAGTAATAAGAAGAGATACTGTGGCAACAACGGCGCAGCATTCAGGCAACCTTTAATCTAAAGCCTGAATGCTGGGGGGTTGGGGATCTTTGTCGAACGTAGTTCGTCGTAGTGATTATTAGGATTGTGTGTTCATGAAGAACCCCCGATACGGCCTCTTGGCAACCAGCGCTATCGTAACGACGATTTCTCTTCTGGTTGTCGGCGGCGCCAATGCACAAGAGGCTGGTGCGGATCAGGCAACGACTATCGACGAAATCGTCGTTACGGGCTCGCGCATCCCACGGCCCAACCTGGAGCAGCCCACGCCCGTTTCGACGGTTTCGCGTGAAGCCATTGATGATGCTGGAACGCAAAATCTTGGAGACATCCTGGCTCAGCTTCCGGCGTTGAGCGCGAACGCAACCGTTCGCGGCAACTCTGACAGCTTCGGAGATGACGGCGGCTTGAACTTCGCCAACCTGCGCAATCTCGGCGCCTCGCGCACGCTGACGCTTATCGATGGCAAGCGTCATGTTGGCGGCGACGCCGGCAGTGCGGCAGTCGATCTGAATTCCGTTCCTGCGGCCCTGGTCGATCACGTCGAGGTCATCACCGGCGGCGCCTCGGCCGTGTATGGATCGGACGCAGTTTCCGGCGTGGTCAATATCATTCTGAAGGATGACTACGAAGGCGGCGAGATGACCGCTCAGTACGGCGGCGCCCAGTCTGGCGATGGTAAGAATTGGTCGGTCAATGGCGTCTTCGGCAAGAACTTCCTGGATGGTCGCCTAAATCTAACTGGCACACTGTTCTACGATCACTCTGATCAAGTTCTCGCCAGCGACATTGGCGCCATCAAGAACTGGGGAACCGTTCTAAATCCCGATGACACTGGTCCGAACGACGGCATTCCAAACCGCTATCTGCTTCCGAACGTCCTGACCGATTACCTTGACGAAAACGGCGTCATCTTCGACTGGAATACGTCGGAAATCATCACGGCCTTTACCCGCGACGGACGCCCTGTGCCTCAACAGCCGCGCTTGGGGGACAACAGCTTCGCCTTCGGTCAATTCGCCGATTGCGAAACCTGCACCTCACTGGACGATTATGTCGTGCTGGTTCCCAAGACTGATCGCTATGGCGCCAATGTTCGTGGTCGTTTCGATATCACCGACAACGTCACCGCCTACGCCGACCTGAAATATGTTCGTTCCGAAATCAAGGACTTCTTCCAGCCGTCCTTCACCTTCGGCGACTATTTTATCGAACCGGATAACGCCTTCATCACGCCGGAAATCGCGTCTGTCGTCGCAGGCCGGGACATCACCTTCGGCCGTTTCAACGAGGATATCGGCGTTCGCACCAACGACATCACGCGTGAAACCTATCGCGCCGTGGTCGGGGTGAAGGGCAAGTTCGAAACCGGCCTGGCCGACTTTGACTGGGACCTGTCCTACAATTACGGCGAGACGCAAAACACCTTCAAGGGCGGCGGCAACACCATCCCCGGCAACTATGAAGCGGCCATCGATTCGGTCGTCGCGCCCGATGGCACCATCCAGTGCCGCGTGAACGTGCCGTCTGCGCAGTATGCGGGTTACGAGGCGCCTGAAGGCATGACGAGCGACACCTGCGTGCCGTTCAATCCCTTCGGCCGCCAGAACACCGCCGCAGCGATCGACTACGTCAGCCACACCTCCATCCGCACGCACACCATCACGCAGGAAGTCGTCTCCGGCCTGTTCAACTTCGATACCGAGAAGTTCTTCAATCTGCCGGGCGGTCCGCTGGCCTTCGCCGGCGGCTTTGAGTACCGCAAGGAAACCAGCGAGAACATCAATGACCCGTTCGTGAAGTCGGGTTTGTCGGAAACTGCGCCGCAGCCCGACGCCTATGGCGAATTCGACGTCACCGAAGGCTTCCTGGAGTTCAACGCTCCGCTGCTGTCGGACATGCCGTTCGCCTATCGCCTGTCGATCGACGGCGCCTACCGTTACGCGGATTATTCGACGGTCGGCGGCGCGGAAGCCTGGAAGGTCGGCGGCGTCTACGCTCCGATTCGCGACATCACCTTCCGCGGCACCTATTCCAGGGCCGTACGCGCCCCAAACATTACGGAAGCTTTCCTGCCAACGACGGCAAGCTTCTTCTCCGTGACCGACCCCTGCGATGTCGATAATATCAACCTGGATCCGGATCGCGTCTCAAACTGCGCGGCCGCAGGTGTTCCCGCTGGTTTCAACTCCAACACCAATGCCTCGATCGACGGCACATCGAGCGGCAATCCTGATTTGAACGCCGAAGAAGCCAAGAGTTGGACCGCAGGCATTGTGCTGCAGCCGCGCTGGATGCCGGGCTTCAGCTTCACAGCGGACTATTACGATATCCAGATCGACGATGCGATCGCCCCAGTCGACGCCCAGGACATCATCGACAACTGCTATGATGCGAGTGGCGGTTTGGACAGCAACTTCTGCTCGTTGTTCACACGTGGCGCCGATGGAAATATCAATTTCGTCGAAACCACCTATATCAACGCGTCGGCCCTCAATACCAAGGGCTGGGATTTCCAGGTGGCCTACACCAAGAACCTTGATGAACTGGCTCTCGATCACCCCACGATGTTTGGTGGGATTCGCGGTCGGCTTTCAGCGAACCTGACGGTGAACCACCTGACGGAGTTGAACCTGTTCGCGTTCCAGGATCGTCCAGATGAAATCGACGTCAACAAGGGCGAGATCGGCGCCCCGGAGTGGTCGTTCCAGTCGCGCGTCAACTATACCAATGGGCCATTGTCCCTGAGCTGGGAAGCCCGCTACCAAGACGAAGTGGCGCGTTTCGATGTCACGCCGACACCGGGCGTGAGCGGACCGGAGACCACCTATCCCGCCTATGTCCGCGCGCAGATGTACCATGACTTCACCGTCCGGTACTCGTTCGACAACGTGCCTTATGCGCGTGGGTTGGAAGTGTTCGGGGGGGTCAAGAACGCCTTCGACAATACTCTACCGTACGGCTTGGGCGGCAATGGCGCCTCGGCCATCTACGACCTGTATGGCCGTCAATTCTTCGGCGGCATCCGCGCTCGCTTCTAGGCGCGACCAATCTGCCTGGGGAAGGGCGGCTCTTCGGAGCCGCCCTTTTCTATGCCTCTATCTACGTCTCTAATATGGGCGATCCAGTCTGGCAGTTCGCCAATGCGGGCCAGGGAAACGTAGCGGGGTTCGTTCTCCGGCGCGTCGGCCAGTTCGTGGGCCCAGGTGACCGAGTAGGGGATGTGGACGCCCCAGGCGCCGGCGGCGATGGCGGGCAGGACGTCGGACTTCATCGAATTGCCGATCATCACGGCTTCGGCCGGGCCTGTGCCGTGGCGGGCGAAGACGCGCTCATAGGTGGAGCGGTCCTTTTCCGACACGATCTCCACTGCGCTGAACCGCTCGCCCAGGCCCGAGGCGGCCAGCTTGCGTTCCTGGTCCATCAGGTCGCCCTTGGTGATCAGGACCAGGCGGTATGTCTCTGATAATTCGGCCACGACCTCGTCCACGCCGGGCAGGGTCTCGACCGGATGGGCCAGCATTTCGCGCCCGGCGGCCAGGATTTCGCGCACGACATGGGGCGGAGCGCCGCCGTCGGTCAGCTCCATCGCCGTCTCGATCATCGACAGGGTGAAGCCCTTCACCCCATAGCCGTAGAGGCGAAGGTTGCGCCGTTCGGTCTCGGCCAGACGCGCCTCGATGGCCGCCTCGTCGCCGTGGTCGGCCAGCAGGTCGACGAACCGGGCGTGGGTCAGGCGGAAGATGGTCTCGTTGTGCCAAAGGGTGTCGTCGGCGTCGAGGCCGACCGTGGTGATGGGCATGGTCGTGGTCCGTGAAGGCGGTGCGCGCGCTCTTGGCCCGCGTCGGAGGCGAAGGCAAGGCGAAGCTGGGGCTGGAGGTTGATCCGGGCGGGGCCGCGACTTGCAGTCTCCGCCGGCTTCGGACACAAATCCGGCCATGGGCCATCGTCGCGTGTTCGGGATCGTCAGCCTTCTGTCGCTGAGCCTGCTGCTGGCGACGGGCGGCGTGTCGGCGGCCCCGCAAACGACGGTCGCGGACGGACCGCCAGCCGCGGCCCGCCTTTCGGACATCATCCGGACGCCGCCGTCCCCCGACCGGGCGCGGATGAACGAGCGGGTGTTCGACCGGGTCTGGATCGAGGTCAAACGCAGCTATTACGACCCCCACCTGCATGGGCTGGACTGGGACGGGGCCAGGGCGCGGTTTCGGCCCCAGGCCTTGGCGGCGACGGACGAGCGCGGGCTTTATCGCGTCCTCAACGACATGCTTCGCCTGCTGGACGACGGACACGCCAACGCCAGCGCGCCGGCCGCCGTGCGTCGCCAGGACAGTCAGTTCGAACGCCGCGCCGTCATGGGCCTGACCCTGATGGCGGCCGAGGAGCGCGATGTCTGGTCGGTGGAGCGGGTGCGGGCCGGCTCGCCGGCCGAGGACGCGGGCATAGAGGTCGGCTGGCGGCTGAACCAGGTCGACGGTCAACCCTGGGCGCCCGATCTGGAGGTGTTCGAAGGCCGCACGGTTCAACTGTCCATGACCGACGACGCCGGCGCCCCGCGCAGCATCGCCCTGACGCCCCGGGTGATGGAGGGAATCGACCCCTTCACCGCCGATCGGTCACGGCCCGGCGTCCTGGTGCTGAGGATCGAACAGTTCGACGCCGGCCTGGGCCGATGGGTGGGTCACGAACTGGACGGCCTGCCGCCCGGCGTCGGCGTGGTGCTGGATCTGCGGGCCAATCCGGGCGGACGGCTGGCGGAGGCGGAATCCCTGCTGACCTGTTTCCTGCCGCGCGGCCAGGTCTGGGCGACGCGGACGGGCCGGCGGGGGCGTGCGGTGACCTTGCGGGCGTCGGGCGATTGCGGCGGGCATGACGCGCCGGTTCCGAACCCGGTCGCGGTTCTGGTGGACAAGGCCAGCCGAAGCGCCGCCGAACTGACCCCCGCCGCCCTGCAAGAGGCCGGCCGCGGCGTGGTGGTGGGCGAAAAGACGGGCGGATCGGTGCTGATCGCCCAGGACACCAACCTGCCGGACGGCGGCCGGCTGACGCTCAGCCGGGCGGATTTCGTGACCTCGGGCGGGGTTCGGCTGGAGAAACGGGGCGTGACGCCCGACATCCTGGCGCCCCGCACCACTGCGGACCGCCGCGCCGGCCAGGACCCGACGCTGGCCGCCGCCATCGCGGCGCTTGCGCCGTCGTCAGAGGCGGCGCGATCCGGGCAGGGTGCAAGCGCGCTCTAGGTTCAGCAACACCGGAACCCGCCCGAGCCGGCGCCGAAGCGGCGCTGCTCGTGCAGGCGGAAGAAGGCGACCTTGTCCAGCGGCGGCTGGTCGGGGTGGGTCGCCGTCGCGTGGGCGACATAGGCGTCATAGTCCGGCTGGCCGATCATCAGACCCGCCGTGCGCCGCACGCCGCGACCCCACCGCAACGCGGCGTCGCGGCACAGGCAGGCCAGGTCAGCCTGCCCGGAGGCTCGGCGGGCCTCAGGCACGGGCGATGTCCGCCGCTTCGTCGCCCGGGGTCAGGTCGTGCGCCTCGGGATATTCGCGCACCGTCGGGCGGTTGTTGCGCCAGGCCTTCAGGCAGGCCAGCACCCCATAGACGACCATGGTCAGGACCACGAACAGGAAGCCCGCCGTCAGGGCCGAGTTGACATAGTCGTTGACGATGATGCGGTGCATGTCGCCGGCGGTCTTGGCCGGGGCCAGCAGGTCGCCGGCGCCCAGCGCCTCCTGATACTTCCGGGCGTGGGACAGGAAGCCGATGCGGATGTCCGGGTGGAACAGCTTCTGGAACCCGGCCGTCAGGGTGCAGACCAGCAGCCAGACCGTCGGCACGATGGCGACCCAGGCGAACCGCTCGCGCTTCATCTTGAACAGGACGACCGTGCCCAGGATCAGGGCGACGGCGGCCAGCATCTGGTTGGCGATGCCGAACAGCGGCCACAGGCTGTTGATGCCGCCCAGCGGATCGATGACGCCGGTGTAGAGGAAATAGCCCCACAGAGCGACCGTCAGGGCCGTGGCGACCACATTGGCGCCCCAGGACTTGGTCTCGCGCATCTTCGGCACGGCGACGCCCAGCAGGTCCTGGATCATGAAACGGCAGACGCGGGTGCCGGCGTCCACCGTGGTCAGGATGAACAGGGCTTCGAACAGGATGGCGAAGTGATACCAGAAGGCCATCATGGCCTTGCCGCCGATGACGTTGGACAGGATGTGGGCCATGCCGACCGCCAGCGTCGGGGCGCCGCCCGCGCGTGACAGGATCGAATGTTCGCCCACGTCGCGGGCCAATTGCTCCAGCTCGCCGGGGGTGATGTGGAAGCCCCACTGGGCCACGGCGGCGGCGGCCGAGGCCGCGTCCGTGCCGATGATCGCGGCCGGGCTGTTCATGGCGAAATAGACCGCCGGGTCCAGCACCGTGGCGGCGATCAGGGCCATGACGGCGACGAAGCTTTCGCACAGCATGGCGCCATAGCCGATCAGCGGAATCTGGTTCTCGTTCTCCAGCAGCTTGGGCGTGGTGCCTGACGAGATCAGGGCGTGGAAGCCGGACACGGCGCCACAGGCGATGGTGATGAACAGGAAGGGGAACAGGGCGCCGGCGAACACCGGCCCTGTGCCGTCGATGAAGGGGGTGATGGCCGGCATCTGCAGGTGCGGCCGCACGATCAGAATGCCGATGGCCAGGGCCAAGATCGCCCCGATCTTCAGGAAGGTCGACAGATAGTCGCGCGGCGCCAGCAGCAGCCACACCGGAATGACCGAGGCGATGAAGCCATAGGCCATCATCAGGATCGCCAGCGTCGGCCCGGTCAGGGTGAAGGCCGGACCCCAGACCGGATCGGCCGCCACATGGCCGCCGCCGATGATGGCCAGGATCAGCAGCACCACGCCGATGACCGACACCTCGCCCACCCGGCCGGGGCGCAGGAAGCGGGTGTACAGGCCCATGAAGATGGCGATGGGAATGGTGGCGGCGACGGTGAAGGTCCCCCACGGGCTCTCGGCCAGGGCCTTGACCACCACCAGGGCCAGCACGGCCAGGATGATGACCATGATCATCAGGACGCCGACCTGGGCGATGACGCCGGGAATATTGCCCATCTCGGTGCGGATCATGTCGCCCAGCGACTTGCCGTCGCGGCGGGTGGACATGAACAGGACCATCATGTCCTGCACCGCTCCCGCCAGCACCGCGCCCACCAGGATCCACAGCACGCCGGGCAGATAGCCCATCTGGGCGGCAAGCACTGGCCCGACCAGGGGCCCCGCGCCGGCGATGGCGGCGAAGTGGTGGCCGAACAGGACGTTCCGGGGCGTCGGCACATAGTCCAGCCCGTCATTGCGCCGCACGGCCGGCGTCAGGCGCGCGGGGTTCAGCTGCATGACCTTGCCCGCCAGGTATCGGGCGTAGAAGCGATAGGCGATGGCGTAGGTGCAGACGGCGGCGACCACCATCCACACCGCGCTGATGCTCTCGCCCTGGTGCAGGGCGATGATGGCCAGGGACACGGCGCCCAGAACGGCGATGGCCCCGAATATGATGGGGGTGCTTAGCTTGCCCACGACAGTCTCCTCCCGACCGGCTGACTGGCGGTCCTAGCCTTCTGTGTGCACCACAAGCGGAGGCAAGGCCAATCGACTAAAGTCGTAGAAATGCCGGGGCGGCTTTCATAGTCGGGGGCTTGGGTGAAAAGTGCTAGTGAGCAAGAGGTGAGCCAGGTCGCACTGGCCCCGCCGCATCAGCTCACCCCTCGCTCACTAGCACTTTTCACCCAGGGGCGCGTCAGCCTCGAACCACCTTCACCCGCCCCGCCGCGTCACGCGCCCGCTCGCGCGCTTCGTCGGTGGTCGCGCCGCGCGCCGTCGCCACGCCCATGCGGCGCCGTTCGAACGCTTCGGGCTTGCCGAACAGGCGCAGGTCGGCGGTGGGGACCGACAGGGCGTCGGCCACGCCCTCGAAGGCGACGCCCTGCGCCTCCAGTCCGCCATAGATGACGGCGCTGGCGGCCGGCTCGCGCAGGGTCACGTCCACCGGCAGGCCCAGGATGGCGCGGGCGTGCAGGGCGAATTCGCTCATGACCTGGCTGGCCAGGGTGACCAGGCCGGTGTCGTGCGGGCGCGGCGAGACCTCCGAGAACCACACCTGGTCGCCCTTGACGAACAGCTCCACCCCGAAGACGCCGAGGCCCCCAAGCGCTTCGGTCACCTTGCCCGCGATCTCCTGCGCCGAGGCCAGGGCGGCGCGCGTCATGGCCTGGGGCTGCCAGCTTTCGACATAGTCGCCCTTGACCTGGCGGTGGCCGATGGGGGCGCAGAAATCGGTGCGGGTTGAGCCGTCGGCGGCCCGGGAGCGGACGGTCAGGAGCGTGATCTCGAAGTCGAAATCGATCCGGCCCTCGACGATGACGCGGGCGCCGGATACTCGTCCGCCCTCCTGCGCATAGGTCCAGGCGTCGGCGATTTCGTCCGGGCTTTCGACGAAGGACTGGCCCTTGCCCGAGGACGACATGACCGGCTTGACGAAGCAGGGATAGCCGACCGTTTCGGCGCCCGCCGCCAGTTCCTCGGCGGAACCTGCAAAAGCGTAGGGGCTGGTCGGCAGGCCCAGTTCCTCGGCGGCGAGGCGGCGGATGCCCTCGCGGTTCATGGTCAGTTGGACCGCGCGGGCGGTGGGGATGACCACGGCCATGCCTGCGGCCTCGATATCGGCCAGCACCTCGGTGGCGATGGCCTCGATTTCCGGCACGATGATGTGCGGCGCCTCGGCCATGATCAGGCCGTTCAGCACTTGGGGATCCGTCATGGGGATGACGTGGCTGCGGTGCGCCACCTGCATGGCGGGGGCGTTGGGATAGCGGTCCACGGCGACGACCTCGACGCCCAGCCGCTGCAGTTCGATGGCGACCTCCTTGCCCAGTTCGCCAGCGCCCAGCAGCATGACGCGGACGGCGGTGTCGGAAAGCGGGGTGCCGAGGCGGGTCATATGAGGCTCCAATCGATCCTCCCCCGCTCGCGGGGGAGGATTTACAACCTTAAAGCCGCGCCTTGGCCGCCGCGACCACGGCTTCGGCGGTGATCCCGAACTTGTCGTACAGCACTTCCGCCGGGGCCGAGGCGCCGAAGCCGGTCATGCCGACGAAGCCGCCGTCCTCGCCGATGAACCGTTCCCAGCCCTGTTTGATCGCGGCCTCGACGGCGACGCGCACCGTGCCCCGGCCGATGACCGAGGCCTGATAAGCGGCGTCCTGACGTTCGAACAGTTCGAAACAGGGGACGGAAACGACGCGGGTCGCCACGCCTTCGGCCTCCAGCGTCTCTGCCGCCTTCAGCGCCAGGGCCAGTTCCGTGCCGGTGCCGAACAGGGTGACCTTGGCCTCGCCCGACGCCGTCTTGATCTCATAGGCGCCCCTGGCCGACAGGTTCTCCGACGCCGCGACGGTGCGGACCGCCGGCGTCTTCTGGCGCGACAGGGCCAGGGCCGAGGGGGCGGCTTTCGTTTCCAGCGCGATCTTCCAGCATTCCATCGCCTCGACCGTGTCGGCGGGGCGGAAGACCAGGAGGTTCGGGATGGCGCGCAGGGCCGCCAGGTGCTCGACCGGCTGGTGCGTCGGGCCGTCCTCGCCCAGGCCGATCGAGTCGTGGGTCAGCACGTGGATGGCGCGCACCCCCATCAGGGCGCCCAGGCGGATGGCCGGACGGCTGTAGTCCGAGAACACCATGAAGGTGCCGCCATATGGAATGACGCCGCCGTGCAGGGCCAGGCCGTTCAGGGCCGCCGCCATGCCGAATTCGCGGATGCCCCAGTTGACGTAGCGACCCTCATAGGAGGGCGCGTCCAGGATCGGCGTGCCGGCGACGAAGGTGTTGTTCGACCCCGTCAGGTCGGCCGAGCCGCCGACCAGTTCGGGAATGGCGGCGAAGACCTGTTCCAGCGCGGCGCCCGACGACTGGCGCGTGGCCTGGGCGGGCCGGGTCTCGACCAGTTCGGCGATCTTGGCGTTCAGGGCGTCGAAGGCGCCTTCCGGCAGGTCGCCCTTCATGGCGCGGGTGAAATCGGCGGCCTGGTCCGATGCGGCGAGGCGCGCCTCCCACTTCTTGCGGTCCTTGGCGCCGCGACGGCCGACCTTGCGCCAGGCCGACAGGATGCTTTCGGGCATTTCGAACGGATCGTGGTCCCAGGCCAGGCCCAGGCGGGTGGCGGCGATCTCGGCGGCGCCCAGGGCCGCGCCGTGGGTCTTGTGGCTGCCTTCCATGGTGGCGGCGCCCTTGCCGATCTTGGTCTTGCAGGCGATCAGCGTCGGCCTGTCCTGGCGCGTCGCCCACTTCAACGCCGACTTGATGGCGTTCATGTCGTGGCCATCGATCGCCTTGACCGCCCAGCCGGCGGCCTTGAACCGCGCCTTCTGATCGGTGGCGTCCGACAGGGACACCTTGCCGTCGATGGTGATTTCGTTGTCGTCCCACAGCACGGTCAGCTTGTTCAGCCGATAGCGGCCCGCCAGGGTGATCGCCTCCTGCGACACGCCCTCCATCAGGCAGCCGTCGCCCGCCACGACCCAGGTGCGGTGATCGACCAGGTCGTCGCCGTATTTGGCCGCCAGGTGCCGTTCGGCCATGGCGAAGCCCACCGAGGTCGCCAGTCCCTGGCCCAGCGGGCCAGTGGTGACCTCCACGCCCGGCATATGGCCGTATTCCGGATGCCCGGCGGTCTTGGAGCCCCACTGGCGGAAGTTCGAAAGCTCTTCCTTGGTCGCGGCCTTGTAGCCCGTCAGGTGCAGCAGGGCGTAGATCAGCATCGAGCCGTGGCCCGCCGACAGGATGAAGCGGTCGCGGTCGGCCCAGTCGGGGCGGCTCGCGTCGAACTTCAGGAATCTGGAAAACAGCACCGTCGCCACGTCGGCCATGCCCATCGGCATGCCGGGGTGGCCGCTCTTGGCCTTCTCGACCCCGTCCATGGCCAGCACGCGAATGGCGTTGGCCATCTGCTCTGGCGTGGCGCGCGGATTGGCCATGGGTGCGGTTTTGGCGTCGGTCACGATGGAGACCTTTCGTCGGGATGCGGAATTTAAGAGGCGGCGCCGCTTTACCCCGACGCGTCCTCGGGTTCTATACGGAATCTGAAGGAGCGACCGATGGCAGACGCCACCACGGCCGCACGGACCCGCATCGACCGGGCCCTGGCCGAACTTGAACGCAAGATTCTGGACCTGAAGGCGCGCCCCGCCTCGGCGCCGGCGATCACGGACGACGACCTGTTCGCCCCGCGTCCCTCGGACCAGCGCGTCGCCGAACTGGAGGCCGCCGGCCATGAGGCGTCCCAGGCCCTGGCCCGCGCCGCCCAGGCCGTGCGCGAGGTCCTGGCCGAAAGCGAGGCCGGCTGATGGCGACGGTGACGGTTGAAGTGAACGGGCGGCCCTACGCCGTGGGTTGCGCCGACGGCCAGGAGGAGCGGGTCCGCATCCTGGCCAAACAGTTCGACAACCAGGTGCGCCAGGTGGCCCAGGACGTCGGCCATGTCGGCGATCTCCGGCTGTTTCTGATGTCCGCCCTGATCCTGGCCGACGAACTGCACGAGGCGAGGTTGAACGCCGGCAAGCCCGGCGCCGTCGCCGTCCAGACGCCAGCCGCGACGGATGGCGTCGCCGAGGCCCTGAACGCCGTCGCCGCGCGGATCGAGAAGATCGCCCAGGGAATCTGAAGCAGCTTGCCTTCCGTCCTGCAGACGCGTTGACTCGATATAACAGCGCTTATATATCGACCCCATGATTTCGACGCCGACCTTGGGAACCCTGCTGCGACGCCTTGTCGATCATCTCGACGGCGCGGTGGAGCAGGCCTATGTCGATGCCGGCCTCGATTATCGCCCACGGTTCACGCCCGTCCTCCGGTCCTTGTTGCGGGAGGGGCCGATGACCATCCGGGCGCTGTCGCTTCGCACGGGCGTGACTCATTCCGCCGTCAGCCAGACGGCGGCCCAGATGGCCGATCGCGGCCTGGTGTCCCTGAAGCCGGGCGAGGACGCGCGCGAACGCATCGTCGCCTTGACGCCGACCGCCGAGGCTCTCGTTCCCCGGCTCGAGGCCTGCTGGGCCGCTACGGAGGCGGCGGCGCGCACCCTGGACCAGGACCTCGGCCAGTCGTTGCCCGACCTGATCGCCCGCGCCCTTGAGGTGCTGGAGGATCGCCCCTTCGCCGACCGTATCGCCAACACCCTTTCCAAGGATCCGTCGTGACCCGTCTGTCGTCCCTTCTGGCCGCGTCCGTTCTCGTCCTCGCGTCCGTCGCCCCAGCCCAGGGGGCGGCCGCCATGACGTACGCCGAGGAGGCCGCGCCGCTGAGCGCGGCCCAGCGAGAGGCGACCGTCGCCGACATCATCCGCCTGGTGGAGCAGCGGTACGTCTTTCCGGACCGGGTTCCCGCGATGACTTCGCGGCTGAGGGAGGCGCTGGCGGCCGGTCGGTATGACGGCGCCGCCTCGGCCGTCTTCGCCCAGCAGGTCACCGAAGATCTCCGTGAAGCCAGTGGCGACCGCCATATGTATCTCAGTTATTCTCCAGCCGAATACGCCGCCGCGACGGCGGACGGCGGCGAGGAGGATGAGGGACCGGCCCTGGCCGCCTTGCGCGCCAGGGAGGCGGAGCGCACCAACCACGGCCTGTCCGAGATGCGGATATTGCCGGGCAACGTCCGATACCTGCGCATCACGGGCTTCCGCTGGGTCGAGGACCGCACCGGCTTCGCCTATGACGACGCCCTGCGCTTCCTGCGCGACGGAGATGCGGTGGTCATCGACCTGCGCGGCAACGGCGGCGGCTCCCATGCGGCGGTTCGCTATCTGCTCAGCCATTTCATGGACGGAGGCGAGCTGGACATCACCTTCCTGCAGGCGGGCGAGGAGCCGATGCAGTCCCGCACCCTGGAGCACCTTCCCGCCGGACGGCTGAAGGGCAAGCCGCTCTATGTGCTGATCAGCCGCCAGGTCGGCTCGGCGGCCGAAGCCTTCGCCTATGATGTTCAGCAATTCCATCTGGGCGCGCTGGTCGGCGCCACCACTTCGGGGGCGGCGAACAACAACGCCGTCGTGCCCGTCGCTCCGGCCTTCATGCTCAGTGTCTCGCAAGGGCGGCCCGTGCATCCTGTGTCCGGAACGAACTGGGAAGGCGTCGGCGTCGCGCCCGATGTCGCCGTCGATCCCGCCAAGGCTCTGGATGAGGCCCAGGCCCTGGCCCTGGCCGGCCTGCTGGCGCGAACCGATGCGGACCCCGCCGCATGCGCCGAATGGCGGTGGGCCCAGGTCGGGGTCGCGGCGCGCCTGAATCCCGTGTCCGCGCCGCCGGCGCGGCTGCGCCCTCTGGCTGGCGTATACGGCGGCCGTCGCATCGTGTTCCGGGACGGCGGCCTGGTCTGGATTCGTTCGAACGGGCAGGAGGCGAAACTCACGCCCATGACCACGGACGGCCTGTTCGCCGTCGATGGCTATGAGGACCGTTTCCGCATGCGGTTGAGCGGCGATGCGCTGGAAACGCAGTGGATCGACGAAACGGCGCCGTCCCGCTTCGCCCGCGACTGAGGGCCATTGTTCCTGACGCGGCGAGGGACTATCTAGATCGACGGCGGGTCCTGCTGCGGCCCTCGTCGAAGGCAACATTTCCTCGCGACCTTAATTCACTCGAAGGGATCTGTCCCTGTTTGGGCTCGAGGGCCCGGGCACACGGAGCCCACCTGGCTACCCAGGTTCGAGAGGATTTAAACGTCCTTCACGGTTCTTGCGGCGCCGCCACCCTTCATTCTTTTGGCGCTATCGCTCGCGACGCGGTCGCTCGCTGCTTGAGCGCGTCCGGTGCGTCATCTTCGATGCGCTTGTGACCGCCACACATTGACAATCGTCTCATGTGAGACAACATGCCGTCTATGTTGAGCGAGGTCGATCATGTCTGACTATTCCGCCGTCGCCTATGCGCTGGGGGTCGAGGACGCCGCCAGCATTTCGCCGATGGATCTGGCCCGTTCGGTCAGCGCGGGCCTGCCTACGCGCGCCCTGACCCTCGTGGCCGACGCCGTCAGCCCCGACGACAACGCCTTCCGCCACAAGGTCGTGCCCCGCGCCACGGCGGCGCGGAACAAGTCGGGCGTCCTGTCGCCTGCGGCCAGCGAGCGGGTCGCCCGCGTCGCCCGCGTCTGGGCCGAGGCGGTCTCGGTCTGGGGCGGCGATGTGGCGGCTCGGGGCTTCCTGTTCCGCCCCCACGCCATGCTGGAGAACCAGGCCCCGATGACCGTGGCCATCAACAGCGAACTGGGCGCCGAACTGGTGTGCGACATCCTGGGCCGGCTGCGTTACGGCTCGGCGGCTTGAGGCCGCAACGGCTCGACCGGGGACTGACCGCCTATCGGATCGGCGATCCGGCGGGCGCCTATCCGATCTTCGACGCCACTGGATCGACCCTCAATCCCGGCCGCTGGAACGACCCAGCCCATCCGCTGATCCATGCGGCGGAACACTATTCCACGAGCCTGCTGGAAAAGCTGGTCCACGGCTCCGGCGCCCTGCCGCCGAACCAGCACTATGTCGAGATCGCCATACCGGCGGGCGCCAGCTACGAGGTGTTCCAGCCCGCCGCCCATTCCGGCTGGGACCTGGCGAACGGCGCGGTCAGCCGGGCCTTCGGCTGCGCCTGGCAGGCCGAGGGCCGCTCGCTGGTCCTGATCGTGCCGTCGGTGGTGGCGCGTCTGGACAACAACATCCTGATCAATCCGGCGCACCCGGAGTTCGCCCGGATCGCCACCGGGCTGACCATCCCTGTCTATTGGGACGCAAGGCTGTTTCCATGACCGACAAGTCCGAACAGCGCGCGGCCATGCGCGCGATCCGCAAGCGCCTGGCCCAGATCGACCCCCACGCGGCCGAGCGCGCCGCCGATCACGCCGACCGTCTTCCGCCGGGCGAGACCGTGGCCCTTTATCGCGCCATGGGGTCGGAACTGGACACCGACGCCCTGGCCGTGGCCCTGGCGGCGGCTGGGCGGCGGCTGTGCCTGCCGGTGGTGCTGGAACGCGATGCGCCGATGGCGTTCCGCGCCTGGTCCCTGGGCGAACCGCTGGAGTTGGACGTCGCCGGATGTCCCGCCCCCCTGCCGCTGGCCGAGGCGGTGGAGCCGGACCTGATCGTCACGCCGCTTCTGGCTTTCGACGCCTACGGCGGGCGGCTGGGGCAGGGCGGCGGCTATTACGACCGCACCTTCGCCGCGCGGCCGGACGCGATCCGCATCGGTTTCGCCTACGCCGGACAGTCGGTCGAACGGCTGGGGCTGGAGGATCACGACGTGAAACTGCATGGCGTTCTGACGGAGGCGGGGTATCGGGCGATCTCCAGTATATCCCATTGACATACTCCAAAGGGGTCGCGATACTCACGAGCATGAACGCGCCCCTGAAAGCGACCGTCTTCAAGTCGAACCGATCCCAGGCGGTGCGCCTGCCCAAGGCCGCCGCCTTTCCTGACGACGTCAAGGATTTGAGGGTCATCAAGAAGGGCAAGGCCCTTCTGCTGGTGCCGGCGGACGCGATTTGGGAAGACTTCTTCGATCAGCCTGGCATAGACCTCCGGATCGCCGCTGACATCGTCGAGGACGACGTGGTCGAGTTCGACTAGGTGTACCTTTTTGATTCCGACATCTGCGTGCGGTTGCTACGGAATCGCCCGGCGAACTTGGTTGCGCGGCTTGAGGCCCAGGCCGGCGGGCTGTTCACCTCGGTCATCGTTCGTCACGAACTGATCCACGGCGCCTTGATGTCGGCGCGACCGGACGAACAGCGCGCAGCCGTGGACGAGCTGTTGTCGCGACTGACGGTTCTCGACCTGGACTCCGGGGACGCCGATCATGCAGCGGACATCAAGGCCGTGCTTCGGCGTCGCGGCCAGATGATCGGGGCCAATGACCTGCTGATCGCCGGACAGGCGCGGAACCGATCCCTGATCGTCGTTACCGGCAATATTCGCGAATTCGACCGCGTCGATGGCTTGCGCTGCGAGGATTGGCCGGCGGGACCGGCAGGACCCTATCTGACATGAGATTGGCATTCTTCGGCGACGTCATCGGCAAGTCCGGCCGCGACGGGATCAGCGACCATCTTCCGGGCCTGAAGCGCGACCTGAAGCTCGACTTCGTGGTGGTGAACGCTGAAAACGCGGCCGGCGGCTTCGGCGTCACCGAGAACACGGCGCGCGAGCTGTTCATGGCCGGGGCCGACTGCCTGACCCTGGGCAACCACAGCTGGGACCAGCGCGAGGCCCTGACCTATATCGTGCGCGAGCCGCGCCTGATCCGTCCGGCCAACTATCCGCGCCTGATGGACGCGCCGGGCGCCGGGGCCAATCTGTTCGAGACCCATTCGGGCCGCACCGTCCTGGTCATGAACGTGCTGGGGCGGGTGCACATGGACCCGATGGACGATCCGTTCGGCGCGGTGGAGCGCGAACTGGCGGCCGCTCCCCTGGGCGCCGTCGCCGACGCCGTCATCGTCGACATGCACTGCGAGGCGACCTCGGAGAAGATGGCCATGGGCCATTTCTGCGACGGGCGCGCGTCGCTGGTGGTCGGCACCCACACCCACGTCCCGACCGCCGACTGCCAGATCCTGCCCGGCGGCACGGCCTACCAGACCGACGCCGGCGGCTGCTGCGACTACGACAGCGTCATCGGCAACGAGAAGGAAGAGCCGCTGCGCCGCTTCACCACCCGCCTTTCGGGAGGGCGCTATACGCCGGCGTCCGGCCCCGCCACCGTCTGCGGCGTCTTCGTCGAGACGGACGACAAGACCGGCCTGGCGACGCGGGTCGAGCCGATCCGGATCGGCGGGCGGCTGTCTCAGACGGTCCCCATCCTGTGACTTGACGATAAATATTACGCATGTAGTTTACATGGATTACAAACGTAGTCCTTGGAGGGCCGCATGCCTCGCATCCATCAGCCAATGTTGATTTCCCTCGCGCTCGCGGGCTTGTCGTCTCCCGCACTGGCGGCCGAGGGGCTGACGCCGGCCTCCATCCTTGTTGATGCGGCCATGCCGATAAAGTTGATGATTCTGGCCTTGGCGGCCTCCCTGATCGTCGCGATCGTCGTCACCATTCGCAAGACCGTCGCGCGCGATGTAGGCGGCGGCTCGGCCTATCTTTCCGCTCTGCGGCTGGGCGGCCCGTTGCTGGGGCTTCTGGACGCCACGCTCAATGCGCTCTGGTCTTTCATCGGCATCGCCTCGATCGGAAAGTCCTTGCCGTTGGCGGTCTTTGCGCCGGGGTTGGCCGAGGCGGCCCTGGTGCTTTCGCTGGGACTTCTGGTCGGCGTGGTGGCGGTCATCTGCAACTGGGTCGTGGAGGCGCGCATCGACCGCGCGGTGCTGCGGGCGTGAATCGGCCTGCCGTCACGGAGGCTGAGAGCGCGGTGCTGGCCGCCCTTTGGCGGCGCGGCCCCCTGCCGTCGAAACAACTGCTGGAAGAGGTGCGCCGTCATCAGGACTGGGGCGACGCCACGATCAAGACCTTGCTGAATCGCCTGATGCACAAGGGCGCGGTCAGGTCCGACCGCGCCGACGGGGTCTTGCGGTATGTGCCGATGATCACGCGGCGCGACTATGTGGAGACCGAGATGCAGGCCTTGGCCGACAGACTGTTCGACGGTCGCCGTGACGCTCTGGCCGCCTATCTGGCGGGCGCCGAACCCGTCTGACGCCGCGCGCGCAGCCTCAGCCGCATTGGTTCGCGGCTGCGCAGGGTGATCTGGTGGACTGGGCGGGGTTCGGCCGTGGTCAGGGGCTCGACCTCGGCGGCGCGGAGGATGGCGGCGAGCGCGATCATGGCCTCCTGCAGGGCGAAGGCGGCGCCGATGCAGACGCGCGGGCCGGCGCTGAAGGGGATGTAGGCGTAACGGTCGACGGCCTTGCGGTTCTCGGGCAGGAACCGTTCGGGCCTGAAGGCGTCAGGGTCGTCCCACAGTAATTTATGGCGTTGGAGAATCCACGGCGAGATGATGACGGTGGCGCCGGCCTTGATCGTCTGGCCGCCGATCTCGTCGTCCGCCAGGGCGGTGCGCGCCATGGTCGGGGCGGGCGGGAACAGGCGCATCGTCTCCTCCAGCACCGCGCGGGTCCAGGGCAGGCCGTCGGCCCATCTGGGCTGGGACACGTCGAAGGCGTCGGCCTCGGCCTGGAGACGGGCCAAATGTTCCGGCTGGCGCGACAGCAGGTGCAGGGTCCAGCCCAGGGCGCGGGCCGTCGTCTCGTGGCCCGCCAGGATGAAGGTCAGGATGTTGGCGGCGACCTCCTCGTCGCTCAGGCCGGGCCCGCCGGTCTCGTCCTTCGCCAGCAGCAGAGCGCTGAGCAGGTCGTCGGGCGCGGGATCGCCCGTTTCGATGTGCGCGCGCCGGGCCTCGACTAGCCGCGTCACCCGCTGTTCGAAGAACCGCGCCGAGCGGAAACTGGTCAGCCGCCCCAGGCGCGGCGCCCAGTCCGGCGCGCCCAGCACGTCCAGCGGATCGATGCGCGCCCCATTGGCCAGGAACTGGTTCAGCGCCCGCTCGAACCCGCGCGCCTCGCCGCCCAGCTCGTCGGAGAACATGGTCGCCGACAGGATGTCGAAGGTCAGGCCAGACATCTCGCTGTCGATGTCCAGCACCCGCCCGCGCGCCGACAGGGACCAGGTCGCGACCCGCGCCTGGCAGACCTCGGCCATCCGCCCGTTCAGCGTCGCCATCTTCGCTGGGGTGAACAGGGGCGCCAGGATGCGGCGCGCGCGGCGCCAGACATCGCCCTCGGTCAGCAGCAGGCCCTCGGCCAACATCGGCCCCAGCACCCGGCGTTGCAGGTCGCCCTTCACATAGTTCGACGCATTCTCGGTCAGGACGTGGCGCACGCCTTCGGGATGGCTGACCACCAGGATCTCGCCGAAGGCCGAGTGGCCATGCAGTTGCGGCTCGGTGAAATGCCGCTCGGACCACATGCGGATCGGATCGCGCCAGCTGATCCACAGAAAGGGCAGCAGCGACAACGGCTTTCCCGCCCGGCGCGGCGGGATGGCGGGGCGGAAGATGGGATTTGCGGTCGCGTCCATTGGCGGTCCTGTCCGTCGCCGGTCAGCCCGGCGTATCGTCCCTGAAACGGTCGATCTGATGCATTCGTTCGTGCAGGATCGTCACGATGCCGACATCGCCGTCTGAGAGCAGACGCCAATAGACGTAATGATGCGCATGGCGGATGTAATAGCCATCGATCCCGAACTCGGCGGGAATGCGACGCCAGACGACGCGGCGTGCGACGATGGCCTCGAAACAGGCGAACAGATCGGCCACATATCGGCGGGCTTGGGCGTCGCCCCAAGTGTCGCGGCTATAGACATAGATGTCGTCGATCCGACGCCCTGCGGCTTCCAGGACCTGAAAGCCGATCCCGCTCACCTCCGGGCGTTGCGGGCGAAGACGGTCTCGGCGTCGAGCGGCGCATACTGGCTCTCGGGCGCGTCGAAGGCGGCGGTCAGTTCCGCCTTGAGCCGTTCGAACCGTTCGGCCTCGACCCGCTCGCGATCGCGGCGGATCAGGTCGCGGACATATTCGCTGACGTTCTCATAGGCGCCGTTCTCGCCGACATTGGCGGCGACGAACTCGCTCAAGGGGCCGCTGACACGCACATTGAGGGTCAGGGACTTCGACAAGGCGATCTCCTCTGTCCTCAAATTGAGGGATATTGAGGACATTGCAAGGGGTGTCGCCTCTCGCGCCGCTTCAGCTTTCCAGCCAGCCCGGCATCCAGCCCTCGTGCCACTCGCGCAGATGCGCCATCGGAATGCTGAACAGGTCGGTCGAGGCGAAGGCGTCGCCGCCTGCGTGGCCCACGACCGAGGCGTGTAGGCCCGCTTCGCGCGCCCTGGCGATCAGGGCGTCGGCGTCGGGCGTGGCGACCAGATAGCGGGCCTGGTCCTCGCCGAACAGGAAGATGTGGGCGTGGGACGCGCTGGAGGCGTCCAGCGTCACCCCCACGTCCGACGCCAGCGCCAGGTCGGCCGCGGCGCCGATCAGGCCGCCGTCCGACAGGTCGTGGACCACGGTCAGGTCGCCAGCCTCGATCAGGCCGCGGACGAAGTCGCCGGTCTTCTTTTCCAGCTTCAGGTCCACCGGCGGCGGGGCGCCGTCCTCGCGGCCCAGCACCTCGCGCAGATAGATCGAGGCGCCCAGTTCCCCGACCGTCTGGCCGATCAGCACCAGCGCATCGCCCGCCGCCATGGTGGAGAAGCCGGTGACGACGTCATAGTTGGGCAGCAGGCCCACGGCCCCGACCGTCGGGGTCGGCGGAATGGCGACGCCGTTGGTCTCGTTATACAGGCTGACGTTGCCGCTCACGACCGGGAAGTCCAGTTCGCGGCAGGCCTCGGCCATGCCGTCGATGGCGCGCACGATCTGGCCCATGATCTCGGGCCGCTGCGGATTGCCGAAGTTCAGGTTGTCGGTGATGGCGATGGGGCGCGACCCCACGGCGGTCAGGTTGCGCCAGGCCTCGGCCACCGCCTGTTTGCCGCCCTCGTAGGGATCGTTCTGGACATAGCGGGGCGTGCAGTCGCTGGTGACGGCCAAGCCCTTGTCCGTGCCGTGGACCCGCACCACGCCGGCGTCGGCGCCGGTGGCCGAGTCCTGGAGCGTGTCGGCCATGACGTGGCGGTCGTACTGTTCCCAGATCCAGCGCTTGGAGGCCATGTCGGGGCAGGCGACGACCTTCATCACCGCATCGGCCCAGTTCTCGGGCGCGGGGATGGTCGAATGATCCAGCTTCGGCTGAAGCTCCGGCTGGACCCAGGGGCGGTCGTACAGCGGCGCGTCGTCGAACAGCGGCGCCAGCGGAACGTCGCAGACAGTTTCGCCATGGTGCTTCAGCACCAGCCGGCCGGTGTCGGTGGTCACGCCGATGACGGCGGCGTCCAGGCCCCATTTCCTGAAGATGCGATGTCCGTCTTCCTCGCGGCCCGGCTTCAGCACGGCCAGCATCCGCTCCTGGCTTTCCGACAGCATCATCTCATAGGCGGTCATGCCCTCTTCGCGCTGGGGCACGGCGTCCATGTTCAGCTCGATGCCGACGCCGCCCTTGCCGGCCATCTCGACCGAGGAGGAGGTCAGGCCCGCAGCCCCCATGTCCTGGATGGCGGCGACGGCGCCGGACGCCATCAACTCCAGCGTCGCCTCGATCAGCAGCTTCTCGGCGAAGGGGTCGCCGACCTGGACGGTGGGGCGCTTCGACTCCGACTCGTCGTCGAACTCGGCCGAGGACATGGTCGCGCCGTGGATGCCGTCGCGGCCGGTCTTGGATCCGAAATAGACCACCGACAGCCCCGGCGCGGGGGCCGCCGAATAGAACAGGCTGTCGGCCTTGGCCAGGCCCACGCACATGGCGTTGACCAGGATGTTGCCGTTGTAGCCGGCGTGGAAATTGGTCTCGCCCGCCACGGTCGGCACGCCGACGCAGTTGCCGTATCCGCCGATGCCGGCGACCACGCCCTGGACCAGACGCCTGGTCTTCTCGTGCGACGGATCGCCGAAGCGCAGGGCGTTCAGCAGGGCCACCGGCCGCGCGCCCATGGTGAAGACGTCGCGCATGATGCCGCCCACCCCCGTCGCCGCCCCCTGATAGGGTTCGATGTAGGAGGGATGGTTGTGGCTCTCCATCTTGAAGATGCAGGCGTCGCCGTCGTCGATGTCGATCACGCCCGCGTTCTCGCCTGGCCCGCAGATGACGCGTTCGCCGGTGGTCGGGAACTTGCCCAGGTGGATCTTGGAGGACTTGTAGGAGCAGTGCTCGGACCACATGACCGAGAAGACGCCCAGTTCGACATGGTTGGGCTCGCGGCCCAGCCGGTCCAGGACCACCTGATATTCGTTCGGGGCCAGGCCGTATTCGGCGGCCAGTTCGGACATGGTCTTTTGCGGAGCGCTCATGGGCGGCGCTTCTAGCCGCAGACGGGCGAAATGTCAGCCCGCGCCGGTCGAACTTCTGGGAACATCGCGGCCCACGGACGGTTGATTCCGGCGAAAGCCCAAGGAGCCTTCCATGACCGACGCCCCGATAGACCCCGCCGCCACGCCCGAGGACGACGACCTGCCCGAGATCGCGGCCGACGACGCCGGCGCCTCGGCCCTGGCCGAGCAGGCCCAGAACCGGGTGGAAGACCACAAGACGAAAGAGGAGGAGACGTGATGCGCCCCAGCATAGAGGTCACCCCCGCGACCGGCCAGCAGATGGATCGGTCCAACGATCCAGAAACCACCCGTGAACTGGACGAGGCCGCGCCCGAGGCCGCTCTGCGCAGTCGCCAGCGCCTGACCGGCTCGGCCGTGGGCGTCGGCAGCGTGGGCTTCGAGGACAGCGGCGCCTTCGATGTCGGCGCCGACGACCACGAACCTCAGGACGACGCGGTCACCAGCCGTCCCTAGCGTTCGACGCCTGGACGCAGGCGGAAGGTCAGCAGGACCCCGCCCAGCAGGACGACGACGGCGCCGGCCAGGGCGGCGAAGGCGACGGCGGGCTTGCCGTCCGCCTGTTCTGCGACGAAGGCGCCCAGCAGGCCCCAGGCGACAGGCAGGGGATAGGCCAGGGTCCGCAGCGCCCAGCTGACCGCCAGGGCGATCAGCACCACGACGGCGATGGCGACGATGGCCCAGCCCGTGGGCGACAGGGTGCCGGGCAGGGCCTGGAACGCGGTCAGGGTGGTGACCAGGTTCAGCGGCGCCGCCACCGTCAGCCAGCCGGCCAGGGCCGCCAGCGGCCAGACGAGCAGCAGCCGGTCGCGGTCCATCCGCCCCAGCTCGCGCACGGCGCCCGAATAGGTCAGCATCGGCGCCAGCAGCGAAATCAGCGCCGCGAAGATGATGATCACGCTGGCCGCCTTCAGGTTCAGCGCCGCGACGATGATCCACAGGCCGATGCCGAAGAAGGCGACGGCCGACGACCAGCCCAGCCGGTTGATCAGGGTGCTCTCGCCGGTCTGCGGCAGCACCTGCCGGACCGCATAGGCCAGCAGGCCCAGATAGATCAGCCCCCAGATCGAAAAGGCGTAGCCGGCGACCCGCAGGGTGGTGTCGCCGCCCGCCGCGAACTCGGCCTGCGACAGGCCCAGGCCCGCCAGATTCTGCACCAGGGGCGCGACGACGGCGAAGACGGCGGCGGCCAGCACGACCAGACGGCGCGTGCGCTGGGCGGGCGTGGGACGAAGGATCGAGGACATGCGGTTTCCGATACGCTCTCTCTGTTCAACACGATCTTACGCGCCCGAGGCCCGGAAGGTTCAATGCTTTCGCGCGAAATGCGACGCTTGCGCCGGTCGGGCTCCCGTCGTCTCCTGCCGGATCATGGGAAAGCCGCCGCGCCGCTTGATTCTGAGCCTGATGCTTTGCGCCGCCGTCGTGGGCGGATGGCCGGGCGTGGGGCGGGCGCAGGCGGACGCCGTCCTCGATCCCGCCGCTCAGGCCGCCTGGGCGCGCGTGCGCGGCGCCCTGACGCCGCAGGAACAGGCCAATGCGGTGCGCGCCTTCATGAGCGCGCTCGCCATGGCCAACGGCCGCCGGATCGTCCCCGTGATGGATGCGCGCGACATCGCGTCGGGCCGCGCGGTCTCGCTGGACGACGCGGCCCTGACGCAAAGGCCGCAGGCGCATGAGGCGACCTTGAGCGTCGGCGGCCAGTTCCTGACCTTTCGCCCATTGTCGCGCGCCAGCCTGGAGCCCTTGTTGGGACGTTGAGCGGAACTTGCGGCCTCGCCGCCGGTTGTCTGGGTGAACTTCAACAGGACGACCGCCATGGCCGACATCGACGACGATCCCCCCTCGCTGGCCGAAGAGGTCGAGGCCAATCTGGCCATCGAACAGGGCCTGGGCGTCGGCGCCCGCGAACTGGCCGCGCAACACGAGGCGGGTGAAAAAGTCGTCGAGGACGACGAAGACCCCGACGCGCAGGACCTGTCGGACGGACGGGCTCAGATCAAGGATATCTGACGCGTCAGGGCTGCATCTTGAAGTTCACCGAAAACCGGACCATGCGGCCGGCAAGCGTTCGTCCGGCCGCCGCGGCTTCATCGGAGAGTTTCAGTCGCGCCCGCGGCAAGGAACGCTCTACAGAGCGCCACAGATTATACCCAGCCGGCTGCTCGCTCTCGGTCTGACACTCGGTCAGTCGACCATTCTCCTGGAGCACGCAGGACAGCACCACATACCCCTCCAGCGGGCTTCGGCCGTTGACGGATGCTGGAAACTCGGGCCGCGGCATGGTCTGCCACTGGACGGTGTCCGGCAGCCCGTCCTGACCATTGCCGTCGATCTCGTCCGCGCGAACTTCGCGCGGGTCCACCAGGGGCCGCCCGCACGCCGTCAGGGTCTGTTCTATGGCGGTGCTGGAGGGGTCCAGATCCATCACATAGCGTGTGCGGGGGGCGTTGGATGTCGAAGGAACGATCACTTGAAGTTTTCCGCCCTTCGCCAGGTCGCGAGCGACGACCGCAGGTAGGCGGCTGAACGCCGTGTCGCGTCGTGTTCCGACCGTCCATACGGACGTATAGGGCTCCTCCTGATCGCCCACCTGGATGCCCAGTTCGCGCGATATCGTGCGACCCGCTGCTTCCGGCAATCCAGCAATCAGCACGTCGTAGACGCCATCGACGCATCGCGCCGCCACGTTGAGCCCCGAGGTGAAGGTGATCGTGGCCAAGACGGCCTTCTGGTCGGGGACGGACGTTAGCGTCCAGTCGTCGGCGGTCGCCGGAGCGTCCTGAGCCATGGCGGGCGTCGCCAGGGACAGGAGAACGAGCGGAAAGAAGGATCGGGCAAGGCTGCGCATGACCTTAATCCGCATCAACTTCCGCTTGTCGTCAAGCCGCCGCGTAGATGCTCTGGAACAGCGTCGCGCCGTCGGCCGAGCCCAGTTCGGCCTCGAAGGCGCGGTCGGGGTGGGGCATCATGCCCAGCACGTTGCCGCGCGCGTTCTGAAGGCCGGCGATGTCGTTCACCGAGCCGTTCGGATTGTCGACATAGCGGAACACGACCTGGCCCTCGCCCTCGATGCGGGCCAGGGTCTCGGCGTCGGCGAAGAAGTTTCCGTCGCCATTGCCCTGGGTCATCGTCACCTCGCGCTGGCCCTGATAGCCGGCGGTGAAGCGGGTCTGGCCGTTGGCGACGGTCAGGGCGATGGGCTTGCAGACGTATTTCAGCCCCTTGTTGCGCAGCAGGGCGCCCGGCAGCATTCCCGCCTCGCACAGGATCTGGAAGCCGTTGCAGATGCCGACCACGGCGACGCCGTCGTCGGCGGCCTTCCTGACCGCCTGCATCACCGGCGACTGGGCGGCCATGGCGCCGCAGCGCAGATAGTCGCCATAGGAGAAGCCGCCGGGGATGACGATCAGGTCCAGGCCCTGGGGCAGTTCGGTCTCGGCGTGCCACACCATGGAGACAGGCTCGCCGGTGGAGCGTTCGACGGCGACCTTGCAGTCGCGATCGCAGTTGGAACCGGGGAAGACGATGACGGCTGCGCTCATGGCGCGGGCCTCTAGCACCGTTTTCCGGAAATGTCAGCGCGCCGTCTGGCGTGGATGTCTCATACCCCTCTGCGTATCGAGCGGGCCATGGTTCGAACCACCAGGAGCAGGCTGCGCCGTTGTTCGGGGTCGTCGATGGTATTGAAGGCTTCCAGCAGCTTCGCCGCTTCGTCATCGCGCTGCCGGGGATCGGCGGACTCTCCGAACAGGGCGGAGGTGGAGATTCCCAGGCAGGCCGCGATGGCGGCCAGACGAGAGGACGACACGCGGTTGACGCCGGCCTCGTATTTTTGAATCTGCTGGAAGGTGACCCCGGCGGCCTCCGCCAGGACGCGACGGGACAGGCCCCGGCGCCGGCGCAGGGCGAAGATGCGTCGACCGACTTCCACATCGACAGGCTGCGGCGAAGAGGTCACGGTCGGTCTTCGAGCGCTTCCAGCCTCTGGGCGACGCGGGACAGGAGGTGTCGCCGCGATTCGTCGTGCAGAGGCAGTCGGCCGGCGCGGCCCAGATCATCCAGGATTTCACGCACCGCCCCGGTGATTTCCGGGGGCTTGCGTCCCTCCTCTATAGCAAACGCCACTCGCCCGACCCGGGCGAGCAATTCGTTCGTTATCACAGCCGTGCCCCGAACAATCCAGAATTGCCGGACAGCTAACACGGGCGTGTAATTTCGTAAAGCAACATACTGCTGGTAGCATATCACCTTTCCATTTCGGCCGGTTCCGTCGAGGCCTCGGCCATGGAATGGAAGGCTTGGCTCGGACGGAACATCCGTCGCGGTCGGATGGAAAAGGGCTGGTCGCAGCAGACCTTGGCGGGCGAGGCGAACCTGTCGCTGCGCTATCTCGCGGGGGTCGAGCGCGGCGAAGAGAATCCGTCGTTGGAAACCATCATCGCCATCGCCGACGCGCTGGGAACGCCGCCCGCCGCCTTGTTCATCCGGCCGGAGGCCTGACCTCAGCCTGCCCGCCGCCCGGTCGCCCACGCGACCAGCCAGATCGCGAAGCCGCCAAGCGACAGGCCGACGCCGACCCAGGCGGTCGAGGTCCAGCCGTATCCCGCCGCTATGGCCATGCCGCCCAGCAGGGGGCCGATGGCGTTGGCGGTGTTGAAGGCCGAATGGTTCAGCGCCGCCGCCAGGGTCTGGGCGTCGCCGGCCACGTCCATCAGCCGGGTCTGCAACACCGAACCCAGGCCGCCGCCGCCGCCGATCAGGAGCACGACGACCATCATCGTCCAGACGTTCGACGCCGCGAACGGATACAGCGCCAGGGCCGCGGCGCTCCACAGCAACAGGCCCCCCGCCGCCGGAAAGCCGATCCGGTCGGCGGCCCAGGCGCCCAGCACATTGCCCAGGAACATGCCGACGCCGAAGACGGCGAACACCCACGGCAGGATTTCGGGTCCCACGCCCGTCACCGCCTGAAGGGTCGAGGCCAGATAGGCGTAGACGGCGAACATGCCTCCGAACCCGACCGCGCCGACGCCTAGCGTCAGCCACACCTGCCCCCGCTTCAGCGCGCCCAGTTCGCGCAAGGGGCTGGCGTCGGCATGGGCGGGGTCGCGCGGCGCGAACAGGGCTACCAGGGCCATGGTGACGACCGCCAGAACCCCGACGATGGCGAAGGTCCAGCGCCAGCCATAGGCGTGGCTGACGATGTTGGCGAACGGGACCCCGATCACGGTGGCGACCGTCAGCCCCATCAGGATGGTCGAGACCGCCCGGGTGCGATAGGCCAGCGGCACGACCGAGGCGGCGACCAGGGCGGCGACCCCGAAATAGGCCCCGTGCGGCAGGCCGCTGAGAAAGCGGAAGACCAGCATCCAGTGATAGGTGGGCGCCAGCGCGCTGGCGACATTGCCGATCGCGAACAGCCCCATGAAGCCGATCAGCAGCAGCCAGCGCGGCAGGCGCGCGCCCAGCACCGCCAGGATCGGCGCCCCCACCACGACGCCGGCGGCATAGGCGCTGATGACATGGCCGGCCGTGGGCGCATCGACGCCCAGCCCGGCGGCGAAGTCCGGCAGGATGCTCATGGCCGCGAACTCGGTCACGCCGATGGCGAAACCGCCCATGGCCAGGGCGATCAGGACCAGCGCCACGGCGCCCGGCCGGACGGAGGACGTGGGCGCGCAGACGACATCCGTCTGGGCGGTGCAATCGGAAGACATGGGCGGATCCGGGGGAGGGAAGCGGAGCGGCCTATTTAGGCGCAAACCGGGGCCTTTCAACGGCGGCCTTCGCCGATCCGTCTTCTTCTCAGATCGTTCCGCCTCGCCTCAGCCCCTGTTCTCGTAGGTCGCCGTGATCGACGCCTTGGCCAGGGTGTGGAAGTGCAGGTTGAAGCCATAGACGGCGCCCGAGTTGTCGGCGTTCACGTCCAGGCTCTCCACGTCCACGGCGAAGACGGTGAAGATATAGCGGTGCGGGCCGTGACCGGCGGGCGGGGCGGCGCCGCCGAAACCGGGGTGGCCAAAGTCGGTGCGGCCCTGGATGGCGCCCTTGGGCAGGTTTCCGCCGGGCGAGCCCGCGCCCGTCGGCAGTTCGGTCACATCGGCGGGGATGTTGGCGACGGTCCAGTGCCAGAAGCCCGATCCGGTAGGCGCGTCGGGGTCGTAGCAGGTGACGGCGTAGCTCCTGGTTCCCTCGGGCGCGCCCGCCCAGGACAGCTGGGGCGAGGTGTCGCCCTTCGACTGCACCTGGGCGTCGGGCAGGACGCCGCCGTCCCGGATGTCGGTGGAGGTCAGGGTGAAGCTCATCGGCGTATCTCCGAAACAGGGGCCAAAAAGACGGACCGGGGTTCAACGGATGTCGCGATCCGACGTTGCGCTGCGACAATCCGTCACTAGCTGTGAAGCAGTTAGAGGGATGGCGCCATGTTGCAAGCTCTTCTGGACCGCACTTTTCGCACGCGCGCCATCGCCGTTCGGCTGCCCGGAGGACAGACTCTGAGCGCCGGGCCGGGCGAGCCGGAACTGACCGCCGTCATCGAGGATCGCAAGGCCGCGCTCGCCATCGCCGCCAATCCCGAACTGAAGCTGGGCGAGGCCTATATGGACGGCGTCTTTCGCATCGAGGGCGGCGACATCTATGACTTCGTGTCCCTGGCGGCGTCGCAACTGGCGGGGATCAGCCGGCGACAGCCTTTCGGCTGGCGCTTTCGCCGGGCGCTTGAACAGGCCAACGACCGCCGCCACGCCCGCGCCAATGTCCATCACCACTATGATCTGACCGTCGACTTCTATCGGCTGTTCCTCGATGCGGACCTGCAATACTCCTGCGCCTATTTCGAAACGCCCGAGGCGACGCTGGAACAGGCCCAGGCCGCCAAGAAGCAGCGGCTGATCGACAAGCTGGTCCTGTCGCCGGGACAGCGCGCGCTGGACATCGGCTGCGGCTGGGGCGGACTGGGCCTGTCGCTGGCCCAGGCGGGGGCGACCGTCACCGGCGTAACCCTGTCGACCGAACAGCACCGCACGGCCAACGAGCGGGCGGCGGCCCTGGGCCTGTCGGACCGCGCCGATTTCCGGCTCCAGGATTATCGCGACCTGAACCAGCCGTTCGACCGCATCGTCTCGGTCGGCATGTTCGAACACGTCGGCGCGCCCAACTATCAGGAATATTTCGACCACGTCGCGCGCCTGCTGACCGATGACGGCGTGGCGGTGATCCATTCCATCGGTCGCAAGGGTCCGCCCAGCCGCACCCAGCCGTGGATTCGCAAATACATCTTCCCCGGCGGCTATATTCCCGCCCTGTCCGAGGTGCTGCCGGCCATAGAGAAGGCCGGCCTGTGGGTCACCGACATGGAGGTGCTGCGCCTGCACTACGCCGAGACGCTGAAGGCCTGGCGCGAGCGTTTCCTGGCCCGTCGCGACGAGGCCCTGGCGATGTATGACGAACGCTTCTGCCGGATGTGGGAGTTCTATCTCGCCGTCAGCGAGGTCGCCTTCCGCGAACTGGGGCAGATGGTGTTCCAACTTCAGCTTACGAAGAAGCCGGACGCCGTGCCGCTGACGCGGGATTATCTGTGTCGGTAAGACGGATCAGGCCAGCAGCCGCGCGGCCTGTCCGCCCCGGGTCAGCAGCTGCGCGGCCTGAACGTCGAAGGTGACGAAGGTTTCGCCGCCCAGCCATCGGCCGTCATGGGCGATAACGCCATCGGCGAAGTCGCCGCCTGCCTCCAGCACCGCCAGGCCCGCGTCCGCCGCCGGGCGATCGACGGCGATATTGTGCAGGTCGAGAAGGCGGCGGATGGCGGCGGCGGTGTCGTCTTTCGAGGTGCGATAGCCGCGAGCAAGCACCCAGGCGAACTCGCACAGCGATTGTATGCTGACCGCGACCGTTTCGGCGGATTCCAGCGTCTCGATGGCGATCCGCTGCTGGACCTCGTCATCGCCGACGACCGCGCGCAGCAGGACGTTGGTGTCCGCCGTGATCTTCATTTGCGGCTGCGGTCCGCCCCGGCCTCGGCGGTGAGGGCGGCGATATCCTCGATCGAAAGCCGGGCGCCGTTGGTCCGGCCCGCCAGAAGGCCTTTGAGATCCCGCCACGCGCCCTTCGGCTGTTCGGCGCTCAGCTGGGCGCGGCCGTCGGGCAGCAGGTCGAGCCGGATCTTTTGCCCGGGCTGGATGCCGAGATGCTTCAGCACCTCCCGGCGGAAGGTGACCTGGCCCCGGCTGGTGACCGTCAATGTGGTCATGGCGTGATCTCCAAACAGGCCCGCAATGTAATGCGAATATGCATTACATTCAATCCGACTGGAGCCGCGAGAGGTTTGGCTTTACGCCGCCTCGATGCGGTAGCCCTCGATGACCGTATTGGCCAGAAGCTGTTCGCACATCTTCTTGGCCTCGGCTTGCGGGTCTTCGACGCCGGCTAGGTCGAACTCGATCAGCTTGCCGACGCGGGCGTTGGAGACGCCGGACCAGCCCAGCCCTTGAAGCGCGCCTTCGACGGCCTTGCCCTGAACGTCCAGGACGCCGGGCTTGAGGAAGACATGAACCTTGACCTTGGCCACTAGTGCAGTCCCCCCTGGATCACCGTCGGCATGCCCTTCATGATGCCCAGGCGACGCGCGACCTCGGTATAGCTTTCGATGACATTGCCCAGGTCGCGGCGGAAGCGGTCCTTGTCCAGCTTCTCGCCGGTGGTCGCATCCCACAGGCGGCAGCTGTCGGGGCTGATCTCGTCCGCCAGGATGACGCGGCTGAAGTCGTTTTCCCAGATGCGGCCGAACTCGATCTTGAAATCGACCAGGGTGATGCCGACCGCGCCGAACATGCCCGACAGATAGTCGTTCACCCGCACCGTCATCGCCAGGATGTCGTCCAGTTCCTGGGTCGAGGCCCAGTTGAAGGCCGTGATGTGCTCTTCGGTGACCATCGGGTCGTTGAGCTCGTCCTTCTTGTAGTAGAATTCGATGATCGAGCGGGGCAGGGGCGTGCCTTCCTCGATGCCCAGGCGCTGGCTCATCGAACCGGCGACGATGTTTCTGCACACCACTTCCAGCGGGATGATCTCGACTTCGCGGATCAGTTGTTCGCGCAGGTTCAGGCGCTTGATGAAGTGGTTGGTCACGCCGATGCCGTTCAGGCGCGACATGATGAATTCGCTGATCTGGTTGTTGACCACGCCCTTGCCTTCCAGCACGGCCTTCTTCTGCGCGTTGAACGCGGTGGCGTCGTCCTTGAAGTATTGGATCAGGGTGCCGGGTTCGGGTCCTTCGTAAAGGATCTTGGCCTTGCCCTCGTAAAGCTTCTTGCGCTTGTTGTTCATGGTCCGGTCCCGCCTTACGGGCGCCCTCAGAAACAAAAATCGCGCGGCCATGATGGAGGGGAAGACCCGGTCCTGGCGGCGCGTTTCGGAATCGCTCGGGCAGTCAATCTCGTTCGGCGTCTCCTTAGCCGAAGGCGGCCGCCGATACAAATCGCGATACGGACTGCGTGGAAAGGATGGGGACAGGACGCCCCGCCCGACTGAAGTCAGGTTGCGTTCAGCAACGGGGGGGCTATAGACGGCGCTTGCCCCGACGTTAGCGGGGTGCGGAACTGTGCTGAGCGATATGACGACCTTCGACGATCGGGAAAAGGCCTTCGAGGCCAAGTTCGCCCTCGATCAGGAGCAGGAATTCAAGGCCATCGCCCGGCGCAACAAGATGCTGGGCTTGTGGGCCGCCGAGAAGATGGGCCTGTCCGCCGAGAGCGCCGACCAATACGCCGCCGCCGTGGTGCGCGCCGACTTCGAACAGCCGGGCGACGAGGACGTGTTCCGCAAGGTCGCCGGCGATTTCAAGGCCTCGGGCCTGTCGGTGTCGGAAGGCGAAATCCGCTCCAAGATCGACGAACTGGCCTCCATCGCCCGCGAGCAGATTCGCGCCGGCGAATAAGCCGTTCGGCCTTCGGGCTGTCGCAGAAGAGTCGAAAGGGCCGCACCCGGGGGAAAGTGCGGCCCTTTCTTTTCGCCGGGGACGTTGGGGGATGTCTCACCCGGCTTGGTTTTGCGTCTCGCGCACCAGAAGAACACGAGCCGAGCCATTTGGTTTCAGCCGGGTTCCCGTGAAAAGCGAATTATTTTCACGGCCATGATTCGGCGCTCGAATTATCTGCGATAAACACTCGCAGGCTTGCCCAGCGTTCGCCCTTGACCGACAGGCTGACCGCGTGGGCCGGGCTGGACGACGGCAGGTCTATCAGGATGACGCCAACGGTTCCCGCCAGGATAGGCCGCCCCAGCCTGGACGCCAGTCCGCCGTTGAAGGCCACCGCCCGCAGCATCGGCAATGATTCGACCAATCCCCGCAGATCGGCGGCCTCGGGCGAGCGGATCGCCGCATCCAGACTGCCCGCGCGCTCGGCCGAGGCGATCACGTCCCACAGACCGACCCCGCGCGCCTTCAGGCGCGCCAGCCGATCCTCATAGGCCAGGCCCGCCAGGTCTTCGCCCAGAACGCCGCCGATCAGCCGCCAGAAGCCGTTGCGCGGATGGCCGTAATATTGACCCGCCGCCAACGAGGCCTCGCCCGGCAGGCTGCCCAGCACCAGCAGCCGGGTGTCGGCGTCCACGACGGGATCGAAGGCCCGCTTGCGATCGGTCCCCGATCCGGCGCCCGGCTCGTCCCCGCTCATTTGATCGGCGGGTCGTCGCGCAGCCAGCCGGTGATGGAGCGGCGCTTGCCGCCGGCATAGGCCGCGACCGGCGCGACCGAATGCAGCCGCGGGGTCTTGAACACGGTCCACAGGTTGAAGCCCGGCTTGAAGCCGCGCGCGATGTCGCCGGCCGCGTCGTGGAACATCAGCTGGCCGCCCCAGTCCGCCCGCCAGTCGCGGGTCAGGCCCAGCGTATAGGCCGCACGCCGCTCGCCCTCGCCGGTGTCGTCGTGCAGCGTCAGGAAATCGCCCGGGCGGTACCAGGTCGCCTGGGCGTCGATCTTGGTCAGGGCGGTCTCGCCGGTGACGGCCTTGGCGAATTCGAGAAAGGGCGTGTCGTTGAAGAACTGGACCAGGATGTGGGTCGCATGACCCTGGTCCTGGCCCGTCAGAAAGGCCTTGATGATCGGATAGGCCAGATAGACGAAGGAAAAGCCGTCGCGCCCGGCCTGCAACGCCGCCTGAACGCGGGCGGTCAGGGCGTCGCGGCCCAGGGCGGCGATCTCCTGGGGCGACACCAGTTCGCCGCCCTGCGGCGTCTTCAGCGACAGGCTCCAGGGCGTGTCGTGCTCCAGCGCCAGCGCCAGCCAGTCCGCGCTGGCCGCGTCCAGCAGGTCCGGCACCTGCACCATGCCGTCGCGCGCATAGGCCTGCGCATAGTCGCGGGGGTCGAGCCGGGGGTTCAGCCGGATCACGCGCTCGGTCATGCCGTCAGTCCCCGAACACCCGCCTGAACACCACGTCCACGTTCTTGGTGTGATAGCCCAGGTCGAACAGGGCCTCCAGCTGGTCGTCGGGCAGGGTGACCCGCGCGTCGGCCTTGAGGAAGTCCAGGAAGGCCCCTTCGCCGCGCCACACCTTCATCGCGTTCTCCTGCACGGCGGCGTAGGCGTTCTCTCGTGAAACGCCCGCCTGGGTCAGGGCCAGCATGACCCGCTGCGAATGCACCAGGCCGCCCAGGCGGTCGATGTTCTTCTGCATGTTCTCGGGATAGACGTTCAGCCGCTCGATCACGTTCGCCAGCCGATGCAGGGCGAAATCCAGGTGGATGGTGGCGTCCGGGCCGATGCCGCGCTCGACCGAGGAATGGCTGATGTCCCGCTCGTGCCACAGGGCGACGTTCTCCATCGCCGGCGTCACCGCCGACCGGACCAGCCGGGCCAGGCCGGTCAGGTTTTCGGTCAGGATGGGGTTGCGCTTGTGCGGCATGGCCGACGAGCCCTTCTGGCCCTTGTCGAAGAACTCTTCCGCTTCCAGCACCTCGGTGCGTTGCAGGTGGCGGATTTCGACGGCCAGGCGCTCGACCGAGCTGGCGACCACGCCCAGGGCGGCGAAGAAGGCCGCGTGGCGGTCGCGCGGGATCACTTGGGTCGAGACCGGCTCGACCTGAAGGCCCATCTTGTCGGCCACATATTGCTCCACCGCCGGATCGACGTTGGCGAAGGTGCCCACCGCGCCCGAGATGGCGCAGGTGGCGATCTCTTCCTTGGCCGTCAGAAGGCGGCGTTTCGCCCGCTGGAACTCGGCATGATAGCCGGCCAGCTTCAGGCCGAAGGTCACCGGCTCGGCGTGGATGCCGTGCGAACGGCCCACGGTCGGGGTGTATTTGTGCTCCTTGGCGCGGGTCTTCAGCGCCGCCAGCACCCGGTCCACGCCCTCGATCAGCAGATCAGACGACCGCGCCAGCTGCACCGCGAAACAGGTGTCCAGCACGTCCGAGGACGTCATCCCCTGGTGCAGGAACCGCGCCTCGTCGCCCACGATTTCCGCCACATGGGTCAGGAAGGCGATGACGTCATGTTTGGTGGTGCGCTCGATCTCGTCGATGCGGTCGGCGTCGAAGACCGCATCCTTCCCCTTGGCCCAGATGGCCTCGGCGGCCTCGGTCGGGATGACGCCCAGCTCGGCCATCTTGGTCGCGGCGTGGGCCTCGATCTCGAACCAGATCCTGTATTTGGTCTCTTGCGACCAGATGGCGGCGGCGACGGGGCGGGAATAGCGCGTGATCATGGGCCGGTCGTGTCGGTCCAGGAGGGGCCGGAGTCAAGGTTGGCCGCCTTTCCGGGGGCGACTTTAGTCCGGCGTCGACGGCGGCGGCGTTTGTCGCTGGCGATGATCTCGGCGAAGGTCAGATCGGGGCGGGTGCGGGCCAGATAGCGCAGGCGTTCGATCTGGCCGGGCAGCCAGGCTGCGCCGACGCCCGCCGAGCCGGCGAGGAAGTCGGTGATGGAGACGCTGCGGCCCGTCAGGCCCTGCAACAGTTCGACGCCCAGGGCCGCCGCGACCAGGAACAGCGCCAGGTCGCCGCGCCGCCGGTTTGGCGCGATGGCGAACAGGGCGACGGCCAGGCCGTAGAAGGCGATGAGATGGGCGGCCTTGTCGTTCAGGCCGAACACCTGCTCCAGCCCCTGGAACGGCCCCAGCATCAGGACCAGCAGGCCGCAGGCGGACAGCCCGAACAGCAGGCGGGCCAGGATGACGGTGCGGCGCGGGGTGAGCATGGGGCGGCGCTCTTGCAATGGACGGATCGCCTTACCTTGGGCCCGCGTCCCCCAACATCGGCTGAAGCGACATGCTGAACGGTTTGCGAACGGCTCAGCTCAGCCGGTCCCACGCCAGGGCGTGGACGCGGTCGCGCCCCAGGGCGGCGGCCAGGGGCGGCGTGGTGAACAGGCCGGCGACGGCGGGGTCGCGCACGCTCAAGCCCCCGGTGAAGGCGCCGAACGCCGGCAGGACGATGCGCGAACCGTCGGTGACGAAACAGGGCCGCCGGACCCCTCGCCCATAGGCGGCGACCCGAGCGGCGGGATGCAGGTGGCCCGCGACCTCGCCATGGCGGTCGTCCTGCGGCGTCGGGGCCTCGGGTTCGTGGGTCAAGCGAAGGGCGCCCAGCCGCAGGTCGCCGACGACGGCGCCGGGCAGGCGGGCGGCGGCGTCCGTCTGGGTCAGGGCTTCGCGGTCGTGATTGCCTTCCAGCCACAGCCAGGTCCGCCCCGCCGCCAGCCGATCCAGCCGGGCGCGGTCGTCGGGCGCCATGCGGGCGATCGCGCGCGCATCGTGGAAACTGTCGCCCAGCAGGATCACCCGGTCGGGGTCCAGTTCGGCGATCTCGGCCTCCAGCCGGTCCAGGGTCGCGCGGCTGTCATAGGGGGGCAGCATCTGGCCGCGCATGGCGAAGGCCGACCCCTTTTCCAGATGCAGGTCGGCGGCGATCAGGGCGCGGAAGGCCGGAACCCACAGGGCCCCCGAACAGCGCAGGACGCAGGCCTCGCCCGCCACCCGTACGCTGAGCGAGCCGCACGGCCGGCGGGCCAGGGACTGTCGCAAGGCGGCGTTCACGCGGCGTCTTCCATCACTTCGGCGATCAGGGCTTCGGCGCTTTCGTCCAGGATCATTTCGGCGGCGTCGCCGCCGACCCGCTCGCGCCCGATCTGGACCAGCACCGGCACGCAGAACGGCGAGGGCCGGGTCAGCGGCTTGTGGCGGATGCGGCCCTCGATCCGCGCCAGCATCTGGCCCAGGCGCGCCACGTCCAGCAGGCCCGAGGACGCATCGGCGCGGGCGGTCTTGAGCAGCAGGTGGTCGGGCTGGTGGCGGCGAAGCACGTCGTAGATCAGGTCGGTGGAAAAGGTGACCTGGCGGCCGGTCTTCTCGGCGCCGGGCTGGCGGCGCTCGATCAAGCCCGAGATCAGGGCGCAATTGCGGAAGGACCGCTTCATCATGAAGCTTTCCTCCAGCCAGGCCTCCAGGTCGTCGCCCAGCATGTCGGGCTGGAACAGGGCGTCCAGGTCGATCCCCTCCCCATTCTCGTTTTTCAGGGGCCTGATCGACCAGATCGCCAGCGAATAGTCGGTGACGACGAAGCCCAGCGGCCCGACGCCCAGCCGATCCAGCCGCCGGGTCAGCAGCATGCACAGGGTGGTGTGGGCCAGCCGCCCCTCGAACGGATAGGCGACCATGAAATGCCGGCTGCCGCGCGGGAAGGTCTCGACCAGCATGGATTCCGCGTCGGGAATGGCCGAGCGCGTCTCCTGAAGCTCCAGCCACTCCTGCACGTCGGGCGGCAGGACGCGCCAGTGGTCGCGGTCCTGCACCATGGTCCGCACCCGGTCGGCCAGCGAGGTGGACAGGGGGAATTTCGACCCGCCCCAGGACGGGATCTTGGGCTCCCTGTCGTTGGCGTGCGTCACCAGGGCGTCGGTCCCGGCTATGCCCTGGAAGGCCCAGACCTGACCGGCGAACAGGAAGGTGTCGCCGGGCGTCAGCTGTTCGAAATACCACTCTTCGGCCTCGCCGATCTTGCGGCCCGCGACCCAGGCGCGCGTCCCGCCGCCGCCGCGCCGCGACGCCGCGCGCACGTTCAGCGTCCCTGCCGAGACGATGGCGCCGACGTTCATCCGGTGCCGCTGGGCGATGTGTTGGTTGCGGACCTTCCACAGGCCGTTCGGCGTGCGGACGATGCGGGCGAAGCGGTCGTAGGTGCGCAGGGCGTATCCGCCGGTGGCGACGAAATCGACCACCTCCTCGAACTGCTCCCAGGTCAGGCCGCGATAAGGACCGCAGCCGGTGATCTCGTCATAGAGGTCGGCCATGTCGAACGGTTCGGAACAGGCCGCGCCCATGACGTGCTGGGCCAGCGTATCCAGCGTGCCGACGTGGACCGGCTCCCAGTCGAAGGCGTTGTCGGCGACGGCCTCGCGGGCAGCCTGGCATTCCAGCATCTCGAACCGGCTGGCGGGCACCAGGAGGGCGCGCGACGGCTCGTCCAGCCGGTGGTTGGCCCGGCCGATCCGCTGGACCAGCCGGCTCGATCCCTTCGGGGCCGCCATCTGGATGACCAGGTCCACGTCGCCCCAGTCGATGCCGAGGTCCAGCGTGGAGGTGCAGACCACGGCCCTGAGGTCGCCGCGCGCCATCGCCGCCTCGATCCTGCGCCGCTGCTCGGCCGCCAGCGAGCCGTGGTGCAGGCCGATGGGCAGGTTATCGTCGTTCACAGTCCACAACTGCTGGAACACGAATTCGGCCTGCCAGCGGGTGTTGACGAAGATCAGCGCCAGATTGGCGCGCTGGATGGCGGCGTAGACCTCGGGGATGGCGTGCTGGCCGGTGTGGCCCGCCCAGGGCACCTTGCCCTCCGAGATCAGCACGTCGACGACGGCCGGGGCGCCGGGGTCGCCCTTGACCAGGCGGACGTCAGCCGCGCCCGTGATTTCCTTCCCCCCTTGCGGGGGAAGGTGGCTCGCGGAGCGAGACGGATGGGGGGTGTCGACACCGCTCTTTGAAGAGGGGTGATCCCCTAGCGGGAGGAGCGCTCCGCCAGCCCCCCCATCCGAGCCGCTGCGCGGCCCACCTTCCCCCGCAAGGGGGGAAGAAAGTCCGGGGCTCAGCCACTCCCGGATCAGGTCCGGGTCCTCGATGGTCGCGCTCAGACCCACGCGCCGCATGCCGGGCGAAAAGCTCTGCAACCGTGCCAAACCCAGCGCCAGCAGGTCGCCCCGCTTGCCGCTCCAGATCGCATGCACCTCGTCCAGCACGACGCATTTGAGGTCGGCGAAATAGGAACGCGCGCCCTCCCAGGCGCAGAACAGGGCCAGTTGTTCGGGCGTGGTCAGCAGGATGTCGGGCGGGAAATCCCGCTGGCGCTGGCGTTTCGACTGTTTCGTGTCGCCGGTGCGGGTCTCGACATGGATGTTCAGCCCGATCTCGCGGATCGGCGTCATCAGATTGCGCTCGACGTCGGTGGTCAGGGCCTTCAATGGCGACAGATAGAGGGTGTGCACCCCCGACCCCGGCCCCGTCTGCGGCCTGGGTCCCCGTTCGGCCAGGTCGATCAGGCTGGGCAGGAAACCCGCCAGCGTCTTGCCCCCGCCGGTCGGCGCGACCAGCAGGGCATGCGACCCGGCCCGGCCCGCCGCGACCATCTCCAGCTGATGGCGCCGGGGCGACCAGCCGCGCCCGGCGAACCAGTCGGCGAACAGCGGGGGAAGCGTTGCAGGAGCGGCGGCGGTCGTCACGTCGGGGATATAGCATGTTCCCGTTCCGTTTCACCTGCCACGATGATACGGTTTCGTCATGAGCGATGTTCATATGCCCGATTCCGCGCCTAACGGCCCGGTCACGATCCGCGAAGATGGCGACACCGGCGATCGCTTTCTGGTCTATGTCGCGAAGGACGGCGTCCAGGCGGAACTGCGCGTTCAGGACGACACATTCTGGGCGACGCAGGCGCAGATGGCCCACATGTTCGGCGTGGATGTTCGAACGGTCAGCGAGCATATCCGGAACATCTTTTCCGACGGCGAATTGGCTGCCGATTCAGTTGTCCGGGAATCCCGGATAACTGCCGCCGACGGCAAGGCGTATCGCACCAATCTCTACAGCCTCGATGTCGTGATCGCCGTGGGTTACCGCGTCAGTTCGCGGCTGGGCACCATGTTCCGCATCTGGGCGACCCAGGTGCTGATGGCCTATCTGACCAAGGGCTTCGTCATCGACGACGAGCGCCTGAAAAATCCCGGCGGACCGGATTTCTTCGACGAACTGCTGGATCGTATCCGCGACATCCGCTCGTCGGAAAAGCGGATGTGGACCCGCATCCTCGAACTCGCGACCTTCTGCGCGGACTACGATCCCTATGATCGAAGCCAGCATACGGAATTCTTCGCCGACATCCAGAACACCCTCCATTGGGCTGTGCTCCAGAAGACCGCCAGCGACCTCGTCGTCGAACGCGTCGATCACCGCAAGGATGGGGCCGGGGTGGTGACCTTCAAGGGAAGGGCGCCGACCGTCAGCGAGGCGAAGATTGCGAAGAACCTCCTGCATGAGCCGGAGATCAAGGCGTTGAACCATATCACCAGCCTGATGCTCGAGTTCTTCGACAGCCAGGTGGAACAGCGTCGCATGACGACGCTGGGAGAATTCCAGATCAAGCTCCGCGATCTCATCAAGCTGGACGGACGCCCTCTGAAGCCCTGGGGCGTCGCGACATCCGTTAGTCAGGCCGAGGCCACCGCTCACGCATCGAAAGAGATCAAGGCCTATCGCGACCGCAGACGTCTGGAAGCAGAAAAGGCGGGCGAGGTGCAACTGCGCCAGATCGCCAAGGACCTCAAGGACAAGAAGCGATCCAAGTGATTGCCGAGCATTCGAAAACGGCCGAATCTCGCCCCCCCGGCGCTGAACTCCGGCTGGACCTGCCGCCCGCGCTGGCGACGCCGCCAGGGGCGGGGGCGGTGTGCGATGAGGCGGGCGCGAGGAAGATCGGGCGGGGCGCGGCGGAAGGAATCTTCACGACCGGGCCGGTGCTGGTCGCCCACGCCTCGCTGACGGCGCGGCGTCTGGGCCTGACGCCGCCGCCCCGGTCGGCTGATCTGATGGACGTGCTGGAGCTTTACGCCTTCGTGCGGCCGGCGCGGTTCTGCGCCCCATCGCCGACGGGGCTGGCCCTGGCGCTGGGCCTGGCCGAGCCGAAGTCGGCCGAGGCGCAGGCGGCTTCCCTGCGCGAGGCCGCCGCCCTGCTGCTGGGCGAGATGGCGGCGCCCGCCTATCCGGGGCGCGAGGACGCCTATTCGCTGGCCCTGACGATGCAGCGCGCCGGCTGGGCCTGGGGCGACCGCGTGGTGCGGGCGCTGGAGGCGGGCGGGGTGCGCGCGCGCCAGCATCGCGGCTCGGGGCTGGACGTCTGGTCGCGCCTGACCGAGTGGGAGGACGAGGCGCCGCGAGGCGAGGCGGGGTCGGCCCCGGTCGATTCCGAATCCGCACGCATCCGGCTGGAGAAGCTGCTCCAGGCTTCGGGCCTGGACGAGACCCGCCCGACCCAGTCCGACTACGCCGCCGAGGCCGCCTTCGCCTTTTCGCCCCGGAATGAGGAGGGGCGTCCGCGCGTCCTGCTGGCCGAGGCGGGGACGGGGACCGGCAAAACCCTGGGCTATCTGGCGCCCGCCTCCCTGTGGGCCGAGCGGAACCAGGGGGCGGCCTGGATCTCGACCTATACCCGCGCCCTGCAACGCCAGATCGACCGCGAGAGCCACGCCCTGTGGCCCGATCCCGAGGAGCGCAAGAAGAAGACCGTCATCAGAAAGGGGCGCGAGAACTATCTGTGCGTCCTGAACCTGCAGGACATGGTGCAGGCGGCGCAGCTGGGGAACGGCGACCTGATCGGCCTGGCGCTGGCCGGGCGCTGGGCGCTGCATACGCGCGACGGGGACATGACCGGCGGCGACTTTCCCGGCTGGCTGCCCGGCCTGTTCGCCATGCCCGCCGCCCATGCGGCGGGGGCGGCCAATCTGGTGGACCGGCGCGGCGAATGCGTCCACGCCGCCTGTCCGCACTATCGGTCCTGTTTCGTCGAAAAGACCATCCGCGCCAGCCGCAAGGCCGACATCGTCGTGGCCAATCATGCGCTGGTCCTGACCCAGGCCGCCTTCGACGGCGCGCGGTCGGCGCGGGGGCTGAAGCAGGACGGCGAGACGGCGGCGCTGAAGCGGATCGTCTTCGACGAGGGCCACCATCTGTTCGACGCCGCCGACAGCGCCTTCTCCGCCTGCCTGTCGGGCCAGGAGGCGGCCGAGCTGCGTCGCTGGATACGCGGGCCGGAGGGGCGGGGGCGGCGCGGGCGCGGCTTGGAACAGCGGCTGGGCGACCTGGTCGGGGACAATGAGGCGGCGCAAAAGGCGCTTCAGGACGCGATCCGCGCCTCGGCCGCCTTGCCGGGCGAGGGGGTGTCGGGCCGCGTCGCCCCGGCCTCGGGCGAGGTCAATCCGATCGGCCCGATCGAGGCCTTCCTGGCCGCCGCCCTGGATCAGCTGCGCGCCCGCACCGCCGAGAGCAGCCCCTACGGCGGTCCCGAGTTCGGCATGGAATGCGCGCTGAAACCCGTCACCGATCCGGTCGCCGAGACCGCGCGCGGGGCGGCCCAGGCCCTGGCCGCCATAGAGGCGCCGCTGCTGGCCCTGTCGCGGCATCTGGAGGACATCCTCGACGACGAGGCGTCCGAGCTGGACGGTTCGCAGCGGTCGCGGATCGAGGGGGCGTTGCGCGGGCTGGACCGGCGCGCGCGCATGACCCTGCCGGGCTGGCGCTCGATGCTGGCGGCGCTGGAGGACGGCGGCGACCAGCCAGACCCGGACTTCGTCGACTGGCTGTCGGCCGAGACGGCGTTCGGCCGCATCCACGACGTGGCCCTGCGCCGCCACTGGATCGACCCCACCGTGCCGCTGGAGGCCGCCGTGATCGCCCCGTCGCACGGGGTGCTGGTCACCTCCGCCACCCTGTCGGACCCGTTGCAGGAGGACCCGTTCGACCTGGCGCGGCTGCGCACCGGCTCGGCGCGCCTGATCGAGCCGCCCCGTACGCTGAAGGTCGACAGCCCGTTCGACTATGCGGCCAACAGCCGGGTCATCGTCGTCAACGACCTGGTCAAGGACGATCCGCGCCAGACGGCGGCGGCGATGCGCGAACTGTTCCTGGCGGCGGGCGGCGGGGGCCTGGGGCTGTTCACCGCCATCCGCCGGCTGAAGGCGGTTTATGAGCGGCTGGGGCCGGACCTGGCGAAGTCGGGGATACCGCTCTACGCCCAGCACGTCGATCCTTTGGAGGTCGGGGCGCTGGTGGACATGTTCCGGGTGGAGGAGAACGCCTGCCTGCTGGGCACCGACGCCGTCAGGGATGGCGTGGACGTGCCGGGGCGGTCCTTGCGCGTCCTGGCCTTCGACCGCGTGCCGTGGCCGCGCCCGGACCTGCTGCACAAGGCGCGGCGCGAGCGGATGGGCGGCCAGTTCGCGCAAGGGCGGGGTTATGACGACGCCCTGGCCCGCGCCCGCATCGCCCAGGCCTTCGGCCGCCTGATCCGTCGGGCCGACGACAAGGGGGTCTTCCTGATGCTGGACGCCGCCACCCCGACACGTCTGTTCGCCAGCCTGCCGCCGGGGACGGAGGTCCAGCGCATGGGTCTGGCCGACGCGGTCGAGACGGTGCGCGAGTTTCTGGGGTGAGGGCGCTCAGGCCTCGAAGGTGATCTCGACGCTGTCGGCGGACCGGTCGGCGGCGCCGTGGAACACCGCCTCGATATTGTTGCCGTCGGGGTCCAGCAGGAAGGCGGCGTAGTAGCCGGGGTGATAGGGCCGTTCGCCCGGCGCGCCGTTGTCGGTCCCGCCCGCCGACAGCCCTGCCTTGTAAAAGGCCTCGACCGCCGCCCGGTCCCCGGCCTGGAAGGCCAGGTGATGCCGGCCCGTCAGCCGACCCAGCGCCGCCTCGCTGTCGGGCGAGGAGACGAACAGTTCGTCGGCCCAGAACCAGGTCTCGCCCTCTCCGCCCAGGGGCACGCCCAGGGCGTCCAGCACGGCGTCGTAGAAGCGGCGGCTGGCCGCCAGGTCCTTCACCACCAGTTGCAGATGGTCGATCAGCCGTCCGCGATGCAGCGTCTGTGTTTCCATGCCTATTCTCCTGGCGGCTGAACGTGGCGCGGCCGGCCGGCGTTCCGCAACGGCGACTGTGTCGCGCCGCCCGATCTGCTATGGGCGGTTCATGACCCACATTCCCCCCGCGCGGCGCCACAGCCGCAAGGGCCTCTATGCGCCCTTCATCGTCGTGCTGATCGCCCTGGCCGCCTGGAGCGGCTGGTGGGTCTATCTGACGCGCCAGATCGACACGCGGCTGGAGGCCCAGGCCGCCGCGATGCGCCAGGCCGGCTGGGACGTCCGCTTTGGCGGCAAGCGGATCGTCGGCTGGCCGTTCCGCGCCAATGTGAAGTTGACCGACGTGGTCATCGCCGCCCCGTCCGGCCATGCCGTCTCGGCGCCCGAACTGGACGCCGAGGCCAACGCCTATCAGCCGACCAAATGGGTGATCGTGGCGCCCCGGGGCCTGACCCTGACGCGGGCGGGCAAGGGCCAGGTCGCGGTCGCCGGCGACGCGATCCGCATGAGCGCCAGCGGCATCGACCAGCGCTGGCCCAACCTGGCGCTGGAACTGGTCAATCCGGTCTTCACCGCCCATCCCGACGGCGAGCCCTTCCCCATCGCCCGCGCGGCGCGGATCGAATTCTACGCCCGGCCGCATCTGGAAGGATCGCAGACGCCGACGGACGACATCGACGTCATGTTCCGCCTGGTCGACGGCCAGGGCCGCGCCGACGGGCCGGTCGAGGGCTTCGCCCAGGACGGCAGGCTGACGACCCAGCTGGAGGCGACCATCGGCCAGGCCAGCCTGCTGAAGGGCGGCGACGCGGCCGGCGTCTTCTCCGCCTGGACCCGAGGCGGCGGGACCTTCCGCAACCTGCGCGGCGACATCCAGGCCGGCGACAGCCGCGCGACCCTGAGCAGCGACATCCTGCGGGCCGATGCGGACGGCCGACTGACGGGCAAGGTGGCCCTGCAGTCGCAAAAGCCGCTGCCGGCCCTGTCCGGCCTGCTTGAATCGCGCCAGGGGGCGGTCAATCGGATCGGGGCGGCGGGGGCCGCCGCGGCCGCGGGCGCCAGTCAGGCGGCGGGCCGCGAGGACATGGCCCTGACGCTGGTGTTCCGCGACGGCCGCGCCTGGCTGGGGCCGTTCCCGCTGGCTCCGGCGCCCAAGCTGTTCTGATGGCCCTGCTGGACGAACCCCAGGCGGACGAAGCCCTGCTGGCGCTGGACCGGGCGGTGGTGGAGGCGGTGCGGGCGCGGGTCGCCGCCGGGCCGCACGGCCGCGCCGACGTCGCCGCCATCGCCCTGCGCGGCCTGCTCGCGGGCGCCGCGCAGGCCGAGGCCGCCGCCGTCAAGGCCCTGTGGGGGCGGATCGAGGCCGCGACGGGCCCGGCGCTGGTGACCGGCGGCGGACTGGCCCAGGTGCTGGCGACCGATCGTTACGGCCTGGGCGCGCGGCCCATGACGCCCGACGACGCCCTGAAGGCGGTCCTGGCCGGATCGCGCGCCCTGCTGGACCTGTCGCCCGCCCGGCCCTGGTGGGGACGGCTGCTGGCCCGGCCCGAACTGAGGATCGTCGCCGCCCTGCCGGACGACCGGCGCGGCCGCCCGCAGGCGTTCCTGGTGTCGGGCGAAACCTCGGGCCCGACCGGCGACGACCGCAGCTTCTGGGTGACCGACAGCGGCTGGTCCGAAGCCAGGATCGTCGAGGCCCTGGGCGAGGCCGGTCTGATCGCCGAACCCCTGGCCAAGGCGGGCGGCTTGAAGCTGTTCATGCTGACGGGCTATGTGCAGGCCGAGGACGGGCGGCTGATCGGCGCGCCCGGACGACTGACCGGCGTCATCGGCGCCGCCCCCATCTACTGACTCCCAAGGCTGTTCATGACCGACGCGCCCAGACCCAAGCCCGGCATCCTCGACATCGCGCCCTATGTCGGCGGCAAGTCGGCCATCGCCGGCGTCGTCGAGCCGATGAAGCTGTCCTCCAACGAGAACATGCTGGGCGCCGGCGAAAAGGCCCGCGCGGCCTATGAGGCGGCGGTGCGCAACATCCACATCTATCCCGACGGCCGGGCGACCAAGCTGCGCGCCGCCGTCGCCGACCTTCATGGGCTGGAGCCCGAGCGGCTGATCTTCGGCAACGGCTCGGACGAGGTCTTCGCCCTGCTGAACCAGACCTATCTGACGGCCGGCGACAACATCGTCTGCGGCCAGTACGGCTTCCTCGCCTATCGCATCAGCGCCAAGGCCTGCGAGGCCGAGGTCAAGCTGGCGCCCGAGCCGAACTACAAGGCCGAGGTCGACGCCCTCCTGGCCCAGGTCGATGACCGGACCCGGATCGTCTATGTCTCCAACCCCTCGAACCCGACCGGCAGCTATAATTCGGGCGAGGAGATCCGCCGCCTGCACGCCGCGCTTCCGGCCCACGTCCTGCTGGTGGTCGACGAGGCCTATGCGGAATATGTGACCGAGGCGGACTGGGAGACGGCCTTCCCGCTGGCGCGCGAGGCGTCGAACGTCGTCGTCACCCGCACCTTCTCCAAGATCCACGGCCTGGGGGGCCTGCGCATCGGCTTCGGCTATGCGCCCGTCGGGGTCGCCGAGGCGGTGGACCGCATCCGCCTGCCGTTCAATGTCTCGGTTCCGGGGCTGGAGGCCGCGACCGCCGCCCTGTCCGACACGGCCCACCAGACGGCCTCGCGCGAGCTGGTCGCGGAATGGAAGCCCCGCCTGACCCAGGCCCTGCGCGGCTTCGGCCTGGAGGTCTTGCCCAGCGCCGGAAACTTCGTGCTGGTGGTGTTCGAGGACGCCGAGCGCGCCGCCGCCGCCAACGACTATCTGAACGCCAAGGGGATCATCGTCCGCCCCGTCGGCGGCTACGGCCTGCCTCAGGCCCTGCGCATCACCATCGGCACGGAAGACCAGAACCGCGCGGTGATCGACGCGCTCAGCGAGTTCGCGGCGCAGTAGGCCGTGACCGTGCGTCAGGTCGGGATACTTGGTGGCGTAGCGTTGGGCCTTTCAGCCTGCGCCACACCCTTGCCGCCTTTGCCGACCGATCCGTCTCAGCGATGCGAAGCCATGGGGGGCTTGGTTATTGAGGGGCCGCCTATCTTGGATGCGGACGGCAAGATCGAGCCGGGACGGTTTCAAGGGTGCAGCCTCGATCCACACGCCAGCAAGGCTGACGCGCGCCGCTCACGTCAGGCCTGGCACGAGCGGCATCCAACGGGTGTCTGAACCTCAATCCGCGCTGGAGAACCGCACCACGCCGATCAGGCCGGCGCGCCAGACGTGGTCGTCGTCGACCAGGGGGCTGTCCTTGGTGTCGCCCAGGCGTTGCTCGTAGTTGATAAAGCCGCCGACGCCGAACCGCTTGCCGACCGGAATGGCCAGGAAGGCCACCGCGCCCGCCCCCGACAGGCCGCCCGACGCCTGATAAGGCTGATAGCCGCTGCCCGGCGCCTGTTCGGGGGTTATGCCGTAATAGCGTTGCAGCCGCTTGTCGTCGCCGCCGGTGACGTAGCCGCTGACCCGCAGCAGGCCGACCGGGGTCACGCGCTGATGGCCGACCGAGGCGAAATACTGCATCCCCGCATCGTCGCCCGAGACGTCCTGGGCCACGCGGCCGCCGACCACGATCCCGCCGAACCGCTTGTAGGCGTAGAGGGCCGCGTCGGCGCCGAGGCCTGGCCGTTCCAGGCTGGAGCCCTCGATGTCGCCGGCGGCGAAGCGGGGGCGCAACTGCACGCCGGCGCGCAGGTCGTCGCTCTTGACCGCGTTCCAGCCCAGTCCGTCCAGACCGTTGGCGTAGACCACGTCCTTGTAGTTGGCCGAGCCCCAGGCGGTGTAGTTGACGTCGTCGCCCGTATTGCCCGTGGCGCTGAAGCCGTGGGTGACCCCGCCGCCGACCTCGACCCGCCAGGTCTTGGGCGCCTCCACCTGCTCATAAGGCTGGGACTGCGCCAGGGCCGAACCGGCGACGGCGGCGAAGGCGGTGGTCATCAGAAGGGTGCGAAGCATCAGGCGTTCCAGAGGTTGCGCCCGAGCGGGGGAGACCTCAGGCCGGTTCAGAATGCGCCAGCCGGTCGTTTGGCTCCAACAGGGCCAGCGAAGCCGTCTCGATGCGGCTTTCCAGCAACGCCATCATCTGCCCCCGCTTCAGCTGGGCGGGGATCGGCTCCAGGAATTCGAACACCACCGTCCCCGGATAGCGGCGGAAACCATGGGCGGGCCAGTGGACCCCGGAGTTGGTGGCGACGGGCCAGCAGGGGCCTTCCAGGTCGCGATAGATGGCGGCGACGCCCGGCTTGTAGTCCCCGGGGACGCCCGGCGTGTTGCGGGTGCCCTCGGGGAAGATGACGATCTGGCGGCCTTCGGCCAGGCGGTCCCGGGCCTGGCGGGTCATGTCCTTCAGCGCCTTGGCGTGACCGGCGCGGTCCACGGCGATCATCTTGGCCTTCCAGGCGAACCAGCCGAAGAAGGGAAGCGGCATCAGCTCCTTCTTCATGACGAAGCAGGAATCGGGCAGCACCGCCAGCAGGGCCACGATGTCCAGCATCCCCTGGTGCTTGGACGCGACCAGGGCCGCGCCCTGGGGCAGGTTGTCCAGGCCCCGGAACTCGACCTTCACGCCCACGATCCAGCGCAGGCCGAACAGGACGTTTCCGGCCCACAGCTTGATCACCCCCCGCACGAAGCGGTGCGGCAGCAGCAGCGCGGGCGACAGGCCGACGGCGAAGACCGCCATCGACAGATAGAGCCAGGCGGTGAAGATCAGGGAACGCAGGGTGGTCACTTAGCCAGACGCCTTTTCGACGGAAGTTCGGGCGTCGGCCGGGCGGTCGCGCAGGATGCGGCGCACGCCCTCGCGCCCCAGGACGGCGAGGTATTTCATGTATTCCAGCGTCATCCGCCGCGCCGTGACCGCCGCCCGCCACCAGCGGGTGTTGTCCAGCGACGGGGTCGAGACGGCGTAGGGCGTCAGCTTCACGCCCGGCAGCTGGCCCCGGATCTCCACCAGCGAACGCGGCATATGATAGTCGGAGGTGACGACGATCAGGCTGTGATAGTTCTTCTCGCGGACCCAGGCGGCGATCTCCTGGGCGTTGCCGACCGTGTCCTCGGCCTCGAAGCCCAGGTCGACGCAGCAGTTGAACAGGCGGCTGGAGCCGGGGACCAGTTCGCGCAGCTCGCTGCGGCGGACCTCGCGGTTGACGCCCGAGATCAGCACCCGCTGGCCCTTGCCCTGTTCCAGCAGGCGCACGGCGGCGTTGACCCGCTCGGACGAGGGACCGGTCAGGGCGACGATGGCGTCGGCGCGGGCGGGATCGTCGGCGGGGGTCAGTTCGCGCACCCGGTGCGCGAAGGCGAACAGGCCCACCAGCCAGATCAGGGCGACGACGCCGATGACGGTGAGCAGCCTCATCCTTCTCCCCCGCCCGAAGCCAGAACCCGCATGGCGGCGAATCTCGCCGCGAGAAACGCAACCGTAGCCGCGAGCACGGGGCATGGCGAGAGCAGCAGAAGGTCGCCCCAGGTCACCGGCAGGGCCGCCGTCAGCCCGTCCGTTCCGCCCAGGAAACGCAGGAAGGCCAGCAGGATCGCCGCCAGCCCCGCCCCGATCGCCCCCGCCCCCGCCGCGATCAGGGCGAACCGGCGCTGGAACAGCCAGGCGATGCGGCCGTCGGTCGCGCCGTTCAGGCTCAGGGTCTCGATCACGCCCCGGCCCGCCGCCAGCCCGGCCCGCGTGGCATAGGCGATGGCGGCGGCGGCGGCGAAGGCGGTGGCCAGGAAGGCGGCGCCGGCCAGGGTGGTGATCAGGGCGGCGGCGCGTTCGACCTCGCCGCGCCACAGGCTGTGGTCGTCGACGGTGGCGTCCAGCCCGGCCTCGGCCAGGGCGCGGCTCAGGGTGACGGCGCCGGCGGGCGCCTCGGCCTTCAGCCGCACGGTGACCAGATGCGGCAGGGGCAGGTCGGGCAGGACCGCGTCGCCCAGCCAGGGCCGCAGCAGGTCCTCGGCCGCCTTGCGGTCCAGGGCGGCGGCCTCCTCGACGCCCTCGACGCCGGCCAGGGTCTCGGCGGCGCGCGCGGCGGCGGTGTCGCCGGTCTCGCCCACACGGGGGCGGACCTGGACGGTGACCTCCGATCCCAGCTGCCGCGCCCAGCCGTGGGCGGCGCGGTCGGCGGCCGAGGCGGCGACGGCGGCCAGGCAGGCCAGGAAGCACAGCACGGCGATGACGGTCATCAGCCACGGCTCGCCCGCCGCCGCCGGGGGCAGCAGGCCGGGTCGTCCGCTGGAAAGGCGAAAGTCGGACAGGCGGATCATGCGGCGACCCGCGCGTCGCCGCTCAACCGCCCCTGGTCCAGCCGCAGGATGCGCGCGCCCGAGCGTTCGGCCAGGGCCTGGTCGTGGCTGGCGATCAGCACCGTGGCGCCCAGCCGGTTCAGCGACTGGAACAGCCGCAGCAGCTTGTCGGCCATGACGGCGTCCACGCTGCCGGTCGGCTCGTCGGCGACGATCAGGCCGGGACGGGTGATGACGGCGCGGGCGATGGCCAGACGCTGCTTTTCGCCGCCGGACAAGGCGGGCGGGCGGGCGGTCATCCGCGCGCCCAGTCCGACCCATTTCAGCATCTCCTCGACATCGGCGGCGTAGCGGCGCTCGTCCCGATGAGCCAGGCGCAGCGGCAGGGCGACGTTGTCGAAGGCCGACAGATGATCCAGCAGGCGAAAGTCCTGGAACACCACGCCCATGCGGCGGCGGAAGGCGGGAATGTCGCGCCGGTCGATATGGGTGACATCGGCCCCGAACAGGCGGATGCTGCCCCGGATCGGGCGATCGACCAGGGTGAGCAGGCGCAACAGGGACGACTTGCCCGCCCCCGAAGGTCCGGTAAGGAAGTGGAAAGAGCCGCGCGGCAGAATGAGGTTAACGTCTCGCAGCACGTCGGGCGCGCCCGCATAGCCGAACCCCACGCCCGACAGGCGGACGGTCTCGGTCGCGGCGGGGGAATCGGCGGCGCTGGCGGACGAAGGCGGCATCGAGTTTGTTTCAGGAATGGGGCGCGGCGTCGCGCCTTACGGGAGGGGGCGACAGCCTCGCAGTCAGCCATATGATACTGACCTGCCCCGCCTGCGCCACCAGCTATTTCATTCCCGACGACGCCGTGGGGCCGAACGGCCGCAAGGTGCGCTGCCAGTCGTGCGGCGAAGTGTGGCGCGCGACCGCCGACGAGCCGCTGGAACTGACCCTCTCGCCGGAGCAGGCCGTCCCCGCGCCCGAGCCGTCGTCCGAGACGGCCGCCGGTTCCGAAAGCCTGGCCGAGACGCCGGCGCCGGAACTGCCCCGCGCCTTTCGCGCCCGCGCCGAACAGCAGCGTCGGCTGCGTCGCGCCGCCACGCATGGGGTGATCTGGGCGGGGCTGGCCAGCGTCTTCGTCGGCCTGATCGCCTCGGCCTTCCTGTTCCGGGTCGAGGTGGTGGAGGCCTTTCCCCGCGCCGCCGCCGCCTACGCCATGGTCGGCGCCCCGGTGAACCCCATCGGCCTGGACTTCGAGGCGATGACCGCCAGGGCCGCGCCGAACGTCCCCGGCATGGTCGTGGTCTCGGGCGCCATCCGCAATGTGCGCGACGCCGAGATCGTGGCCCCGCCGGTCCGCGTCGCCCTGTTGGACGAACACGGCGCCGAGATCGCCTTCAAGGTCGTGCCCATCGACGCGGCGCCGGTCCTGCCCGGCAAGGTCCAGGGTTTCGCCGTCCTGATCCCCGACCCCGGCGGCAAGGCGACCGGCATCGGCGTCGACTTCACCCAGGCGCCGCCCCGCCCGAAACCGCAGGCGGCCACTCCGACCCGCCATGAGGCCGCGCCGGCGCAGAAGGCGGCGCCTGCCCAGCGTCAGTCCGGTTCCCCGCCCGCGCCCGCCGCCAAGGGGCTGCGTTCGGCGGTGGCGCCGGGGGTCGGCGGCCGCGATGCGGCGGCGCCCATCGACGCCCGCCCCGTCGCCACGGTGGACAGCGCCCCTGGCGAGGCGGTATCCGCCGCCCATCATGGCTGACACCCCTCCCACGCCGACCGTCCTGCTGCCCGAAGCCGAGGTCGCCCGCATCGTCGCCGACCTGGCCCGGCGAATCGCGCCCGTCATCGACGACGACACCGTCGCCGCCGTACTGCTGACCGGGGGACTGTGGTTCGCCGCCGACCTGACGCGCGCCCTGTCTCGCGTCGGGCGCAACGTCCGTTTCGACGCCCTGTGGCTGGCCTCCTATGGCGACGAGCAGTCCAGCCGGGGGCGGATCGACGTCTATGCGCCGTTCCAGCGGCCCATCGCCGGGCGCCGCGTGCTGATCCTGGACGACGTGTTCGACACCGGCCTGTCGCTGGCCGAGGCCGTCCGCATCGCGCGCGAGGCCGGGGCGTCCGAGGTCCTGACCTGCGTCTTCGCCCGCAAGCCCTGGCCCAGGCCGCGCGCGCCGGAGCCGGACTTCGTCGGCTGGGAGGCGCCGAACCGTTTCCTGGTCGGCTATGGGCTGGACAACGCCGGGGGCCTGCGTGGCCTGCCGGACATCTGCGCGCTGGACTGACCATAAAGCGACGGGTTCGGCGTTGACTCTGCGACGCCCTTCCGTATATGTCGCCGCTCTTCGCCCGCCGGGGGTTCCCAGCGGGCGCATTCTTTTTTGCGTTTGCGCTGAGGCTTCAACATGTACGCGGTGATCAAGACCGGCGGCAAGCAGTACCGGGTCCAACCGGGCGACACCATTGTGGTCGAAAAGCTCGACGGCGACGCCGGCGCGGAGCTGAAGTTCGACAGCGTCCTGATGCTGGGCGGCGACAAGGGCGTGACCCTGGGCGCCCCGCTGATCGACGGCGCCTTCGTCGGCGCGACCCTGATCGAGACCCGCAAGGGCGAGAAGATCAAGATCTTCAAGAAGACCCGCCGCCAGGGCTATCGCCGCACGAACGGCCATCGCCAGCTGGAATCGGTCCTGCGCATCACCGGCATCGAAGGCGCCGGCGAGACCGCCAAGTGGGACGGCAAGGTTGAACTGACGACCAAGGCCGAGATCAACCTGCGGGCCCGCGGCCTGGCCACGCGTGGTGCGACGTCCGACCTGGGTTCGACCGAGACGGTCGTGACCGACGTGGACGGCGCCGAGGTCAAGGGCGTCGTGGTCGAGAGCTCGGCTCCCGCCAAAAAGGCCCCGGCCAAGAAGAAGGCCCCTGCCAAGAAGGCTGAAGCCGCAGGCGACGAAGCTTAAGAGATTCACCGGCGCTTCACCGCGTCATATGATATTATGGACGCGCTCAAGTAGGCCGACAGGCCGGTAGCGCACCAAGAGAGACGGAGCATTACGATGGCTCACAAGAAATCCGGCGGTTCGTCGCGCAACGGTCGCGACTCCGAGTCGAAGCGCCTCGGCGTGAAGAAGTTCGGCGGCGAGCGCGTGCTGGCCGGCAACATCATCGTGCGTCAGCGCGGCACCACCTTCCACCCGGGCGAGAACATCGGCATGGGCCGTGACCACACCCTGTTCGCCCTTACCCACGGCGCGGTGAAATTCACCACCAAGCGTGGCGGCCGCTGTTACGTGTCGATCCTCGCGGCCAATGACGACGCCGCTCAGGCGATGGCCGCCGAGTAAGGCGATCTGGAAATCCCCGGATCGCGTTGCTCCTCCAAGCAGCCGATCCGGACCAGGGAAATATTCCGCGGGGAGTCTGGATCACCAGGCTCCCCGTTTGCGTTTCCCCGCCTCGAAGTCCGCCCGAGCCCTCCAAGGAGGCGGACCGTGAGCGAGGCAAAGCCCATGTGCGTCATCGAAACCTCTCCCGTCGTCGAGACCCGGCGCCTGGTGCTGCGCGCGCCCGCGCCCCAGGACGCGCCGCGCATCGCCGCCCTGGCCAACGACCTGGACATCGCGCGCATGACCAAGCGGATGCCGCACCCGTTCCGCGTCGAGGACGCCGACGACTTCGTGCTGCAGGTCGCGGCCCAGGACCCGGCGCGCGCCAACACCTTCGTCATCGAGCACGAGGACATCGGTCCGGTCGGCGTCATCGGCCTGTTCGAGGGCGAGGATAGGGTTCCCGAGACGGGCTACTGGATCGGTCGGGACTACTGGGGCCGGGGTTTCGCCACCGAGGCGCTGGACGCCGCCCTGGTCTGGGCCAGCCGCAAGTGGAAGCGCCGCGCCCTGGTCGCCGGTCATTTCGCCGACAATCCCGCCTCGGGCCGCGTGCTGGAGAAGGCGGGCTTCCTCTATACCGGCGAGGTCCGCAGGGCGTGGAGCCGGGCGCGGGGCGAACAGGCGGACACGCGGATGATGATGTGGCTGGCCTGACGGGCCGCGTTCGACGGCTTAGCCGCCCAGGCCGGGTCCGAAGACGGCGGCGGCGCCGACGACGCCGGCGACCAGCATGGCGCCCGCCCCGGCGGCGAAGGCCATGGCCGTGCGGTTGCGGCGGCGTCGCATCCCCCCCGCCCGGTACTGGCGGATGATGACGGAGGGACCGCGCGTAAAGGCTTCGGACCCGATGATGTTATGCTGGGACAAGAACGCGCTCCCGGACTGTCGCTTGAACAGGACCAGTCCGGGGCGCAGGAGGCCAGAAGATGGCGACCGGCGTTACCGGGGCCGCATCTTGGCGAATCCGGGGCCGCTGTGCCTACAGGGTGACGCTGACGACCCGGCCGCCGCGCGTCTCGACCCGGCGCATCAGCACCACCGGCGCCTCGCCCGCCGTCACCGGCACGATCAGGAACCAGCCGCCGTCCGGCAGGCCGGAGAAGCGGAAGGTCCCGTTCTCGCAGCGGGTGTCGCGGACATAGCCGCTGTAGTTGGCGTTGGCGTCCGGCACGGTGCGGGCGCGGACCACGGCGGCGGGGACGGCCGCGCTGTCGGTCGAGCCATACAGGGTGCGGAACCGCTCGCGCGTATAGGGGGTGTCGGGCGTCAGGCCGGCGGAGCCGACGCAGGCGTAGGTCTTGCCGCCCTCGGCATAGGTCACGCGGCCCTCGATCGCGGCCTGGCCGCCCAGCTGCGACCAGGCGAATTCATTCTCGTTGAAGGCGGCCGGGCCGGGGGCGGGGCGGGGCGAATAGGCGGTGGGCGCGCAGGCGGCGAGGACGGCGGCGGCCAGACCGGCGACGGCGAGGGGGCGGATCGACATGAAGTTTCCTCCGAAAGACGGACCGGCGGCCCGCAGGCTTTGTGGATCGCGGGGTGGGGGGCGACCGGCGCGGACTATCGCACGTCCCGGCGCCGATGTTCCACGCCGGAGTCGCGCCGCACTGGACCGGGAACCGACAACGCGCGAAAGAGGCGCAAGAAAATTCGCCCGGCCGGGTCGGGCGGCGCACCGGAAACGCACCATGACCGTCACCTTTCAGGACATCCAGGCCGCCCGTGACCGAATCGCGGGCCAGGTCGACCACACCCCGACCCGCTATTCCCGCAAGCTGTCGGAACTGACCGGGGCGGACGTCTGGGTGAAGTTCGACAATCTTCACTATACCGGCAGCTTCAAGGAGCGGGGCGCCCTGAACCGGCTGCTGCTGCTGAGCCCGGACGAACGCAGGCGCGGGGTGGTGGCGGCGAGCGCCGGCAACCACGCCCAGGCCCTGGCCTATCACGGCGGGCGCCTCGGCGTGCCGGTGACCATCGTGATGCCCGAGGGGACCCCCTTCGCCAAGATCAACGGCACCCGGTCGCATGGGGCGACGGTGGTGATCCACGGCCTGGACTTCACCGGCTCGACCCAGGAGGCCCAGCGGCTGGCGGCCGAGAAGGGCTATGTCTTCGTTTCGGCCTTCGACGACGAGGGGATCGTGGCGGGCCAGGGCGTGTGCGGGATCGAGTTCCTGGAGGACGCGCCCGAGGTGGACGCCCTGATCGTGCCGATCGGCGGCGGCGGCCTGATCGCGGGCACGGCCATCGCGGCCAAGGCGATGAAGCCGGGGATCAAGGTGTTCGGGGTGGAGGCGGCGCGCTATCCGTCCTTCACCGCCAGGCGGGCGGGCCTGCCCCCGGTCTGCACCGGCCAGACCATCGCCGAGGGCATCGCCATCAAGGCGGTGGGCGACATTCCCTTCGGCCTGGCCAACGATCTGATCGACCAGGTGTTCGTCTGCGAGGAGGCCGATTTCGAGCGCGGCGTCTCCTTCATGGCGACGATGGAGAAGACGGTGGCCGAGGGCGCGGGCGCCGGCGGCCTGGCGGCCATGCTGGCCAATCCCGACGCCTTCAGGGGGATGAAGGTCGGCATCGAACTGACGGGCGGAAACATCGACGCGCGGATGCTGGCCGTGGTGCTGAACCGCGAGATGGTCCGTGAACGGAGATTGCTGGTCTATCGCATCCTGGGCGACGACCGGCCGGGGATGCTGTCGGCCATGGCGGCGGTGATCGGGGGCCTGGGCGGCAACATCATCGACGTGGTCCACAACCGCCTGGCGCTGGACGTGCCGGCCAAGGGCGCCGAGTTCGACATCATGGTCGAAACACGCGATAGCGCCCACGCCGACGAGATCGGCGAGGCCTTGAAGGAACGCGGCTATGAACTTCGGATGGGGTAGGGCGGCGCGGACTGCCGGCCTTTTGGGCGCGCTGCTGCTGGCGGGATGCGTTCGCGCGCCGGTGCCGGCGGACCCCGAGGCGGCCAAGGCCGAAGCCGCCGCCTTCATGGCCAAAAACGCCAAGGAAGAGGGCGTCCAGACCCTGCCCAGCGGCCTGCAATACAAGGTCGTTCAGTCGGGGCCGGCGGGCGGCCCGAGCCCGGACCGCAACGACCTGGTCAAGGTCGATTACGAGGGCAAGCTGGTGGACAATTCGGTGTTCGACAGCTCGTTCGCGCGCGGCGCCCCGGCCGTCTTCGTGCCCGAAGAGGTGGTCAAGGGCTGGACCGAGGCGTTGCAGCGGATGCACGTCGGGGACGAATGGATTCTGTATGTGCCGCCGGAGCTGGGATACGGCGAGCGCAGCAGCCCGAAGATCCCGGCGAACTCGGTGCTGATCTTCCGGCTGAAGCTGCTGGATGTCGCCCCGGTGCCGGGCGGCGGTTCGGGCGTCGGGACGGCGATGGGCTGAGGACGCCGTCTCCTCCCGCGCAGCGGGGAGGAGATTGGACTGCACAAAAAACAGTCCAATGAGTCTAACTTATTTCGTAAGTTGTTGTAATTCCTTGGGAGGATTTCCCGCGAAATTGGACTCAGTCCAATGAGAGTCCAATCTGGGCGATCAGGCAGGGTTGGCGATGTCAAAGACCGGACCATAGTCTAGCCCATCGTGTTCCTATGGCGCGTCGATTGTGGGCGGCAGGCGGCAACCCATTGAAATATCACAGGTCATGTCGGTGAGTTGCGCGCGTTGGGACATCCCATCGTGCATGATGGGCGCTCAGGCGCGGGCCCATTCGGCCAGGACGGCGGGATCGGTTTCCGAAACCCCGGCGCGCAGCGCGCCAAAGGCGCTGGCCTGCATCAGTTGCGACAGGGCCCAGACCGCCGCGCCCCGGACCAGGGGCGACGCATCGTCCAGCCGGGCGCGCACCGGGGCGATCAGGGCCGCGTCGCCCGAATTGCCGGCGGCGTAGAGGACGTTCCGCAGGAAGCGGTCGCGGCCGATCCGCTTGACCGGGCTCTTGGCGAACAGGGCGCGGAAGGCGGCGTCGTCCAGCGCCAGAAGGTCGGAAAGGCGCGGGCTTTCTAAGGCGTCGCGCGGGGCCAGGCGGATTTCGCGGGCGCTTTGCGCGAACTTGTTCCAGGGGCAGACGGCCAAACAATCGTCGCAGCCATAGATGCGCGAACCGGTCGCGCGCCGGAACTCGACCGGCCAGGGATCGGCGAATTCGATGGTCAGGTAGGACAGGCAGCGCCGGGCGTCGAGCTGGAACGGGGCGGGGAAGGCCTTGGTCGGGCAGGCGTCCAGGCAGGCGGTACAGCGGCCGCAGTGTTCGGTCTCGGCCGCGTCGGGCGCGATCTCGGCGGCGGTCAGTATGGTCCCCAGGAACAGCCAGTTGCCGTGGGTGCGGCTGAGCAGATTGGTGTGCTTGCCCTGCCAGCCCAGGCCGGCGCGCTGGGCCAGGGGCTTTTCCATCAGGGGGGCGGTGTCGACGAAAACCTTGATGTCGGCGCCGTTTCGGGCCGCGATCTGGCCCGCCAGCTGTTTCAGCCGTCCCTTGATGACCTCGTGATAGTCGTCGCCGCGCGCATAGACCGAGATGTAGCCTGCCGAACGGTCGGCCAGCTGCGGCAGGGGATTCTGGTCGGGGCCGTAGTTCATGCCCAGGACGATGGCGGTTCGGGCCTCGTCCCACATGGCGGTGGGGTGCTGGCGCCGGTCCAGGGTGGTCTGCATCCATTCCATGTCGCCGTGACGGCCTTCGTCCACGAAATGCCGCAGCCGCTCGCCCGCCGGCCAGGCGTCCGCTGCCGAGGCGAAGCGGCAGACGTCGAAGCCGAGCTCGGCCGCGCGCTGGCGGATGAAGGTTTTCAGGCGGTCGGACACGGGCGGGGGATAGCACAGAATTCTCCCTCCCCGCTCCGGGGAGGGTGGCCGAGCGAAGCGAGGTCGGGTGGGGAGGTCCGGGCGACGCCTCACCGACCTGTCTCCTGTCCGGCAGCCGCGGCCTTGTCAGGCCGCCCCCACCCCGTCGCTGCGCGACGACCCTCCCCGAAACGGGGAGGGAGAAGGTTGGCGCCTCAGAAATCCAGATCCGCGTACCATCCCGACGGCGGGACGCCGACGAAGCGGTCGGCGAGCAGGGGGCGGAAACAGGGACGGGATTTCAGCTTGGAGTACCAGGTCTTCAGCGACGGCCAGTTGGCCCACTGGATTTCGCCGAAATAGTCGAGCACCGACAGGTGGGCGGCGGCGATCAGGTCGGCCTGGCTGAGACGGCGGCCGGCCAGCCAGTCGCGGGCCGCGACCAGCTCCTCCAGCATGGCCAGGTGGGATTTCAGGGCGTCGCGGCCGTCGCGCAGGGCGCGGGCCTCGGGCGGGCCGAGCTTGAGCAGGGGTTTCTCCATCCGCTCGTGCAGCAGGACGGCGTCGACCTCGTCGGTGAAGCGGCGTTCGAACCAGCCGGCCAGGCGGCGCGTCTCGGCGCGTTCGGCGGCGTCGGCGGGCAGCAGCAGCGGCGACTTCTGCTGATCCTCGATCCAGCCCAGGACGGCGGGCAGTTCGCACAGCGTCAGGGCGCGGCCCCGCTCGGTGGTCTGGACCACGGGCGGCAGGCCCGAAGGGTTCAGGTCGTTGACCGGGCAGTCGGCCTCCCACGGGCGGACGGGCGTGTCGGTCCATTCGATCCGCGCCTCGCCCATCGCCAGCCGCGCGGCGCGCGAGGCGGGCTGGAAGGCGAAGTGGAACAGGACGCAGGAACCGGACATCGGCGCTTGATGCGCCTCGACCGGTTAAATGCGCGTTTACCGCGTCAGGACCAGGGCCCTTTGGGCGCGGGCGTCGCCTGGGCGGGCGCGTCGTTCACAGGAGGGGGCGCGTCCGCCGTCGTTTCGGCATGGACGCCGCCGTGCGGGCGGGCGCGGCCGCGCGGATCGGCGTGGATCAGGATGTCGGCGGCGGGAAAACGGCTCAGCACGCGGTTCTCGGCCTCGACCACGATGGCGTGGGCGGCGTCCAGGGTCAGGTCGGGGTCCAGGTCGACGTGCATCTGGATCATCATCACCGGGCCGGCCATGCGGGTGCGAAGCTGGTGGACGCCGCAGACGCGCGGATCGGCCAGGACCGCCTGGGTGACGGCGGCGCGGTCGGCCTCGGGCGCCGCGCGGTCCAGCAGATGGTCGGCGGCGGCCTTCAGCATGCCCAGGGCGCCCCAGAACAGCCAGACGGCGACCACGATCCCGGCGGCGGCGTCCAGCCCTGGCGCGTTCAGATAGGCGCCCGAGATCACCCCGATCAGCACGACCAGATTGGCCGCCAGGTCCGCCGCATAGTGTGCCCTGTCGCCGGCGACGGCCAGGGAGCCGGTCTGCTTGAGCGCGCGGCCCTGCATCCACACCAGCCAGGCGGTGATGACGATGGAGACGACCACCACGCCGCTGGCCCAGCCGCCCGAGACGACGGGGCGCGGGTCGAAGACGCGCTGGACGCCCTCCCAGCCGATGAAGACCGCCGAGGCGAACACCAGGCCCGCCTGGACCAGGGCGGCCAGGGCCTCGCCCTTGCCATGGCCATAGCGGTGATCCTCGTCCGGCGGGGCGGCGGCCCAGCGCACGGCGAAGAAGGTCGCCAGGGACGCGACCAGGTCCAGCACCGAATCCGTCAGCGACGCCAGGATGGAGACCGAGCCCGAGGCCCCAAGCGCAAAGGCTTTCATAACGATCAGCACCACGGCGACGCCGACCGACAGGCGCGTGATGCGTCGGGTGGCCAGGTGGGCGTCTGCGAGGGGGGCGGGCGGCGGCGTCATTCGGGCCTCTTGTCGCGCAATCGTGGCGGAAAGCCAACCGAAGCGACGGAATCGGCCGGCCGGGCCGTTAGGGTTAAGGACATAAAATGGGCCTATGTCCGGTCCCGTTCTATCGCAGGCATCCGGTCGTGGGGACGGCATGAGCGCAGACGAACGCTGGATCGCCAGGGCGGAGGCCCTGAGCCGCCTGGGGGTCAAGACCCAGACGCTTTACGCCTATGTCAGCCGGGGACGGATCGCGGCGCGGCCCGACCCCGCCAATCCGCGCCGCAGCCTGTACGCCGCCGAGGACGTGAGCCGGCTGAGCCAGGGCGGCGAGGGGCGGGCCGGCGAGGACGCGGACCTGCGGGCGCCGGTGTTGGGCGCGGCCGCGCGGGGCGAGGCGGACATCGCCGCGTCGGTGTCGCTGATCGCCGGGGGACGGCTGTTCTATCGCGGACGGGACGCCGTGGCCCTGGCCGAGGCGGCGACCATCGAACAGGCGGCGCGCATCCTGTGGGACGCGGGCGAGACCGATCCCTTCGCCGGCCTGAAGCCGCGCATCGATCCCATCGTCGGCGGCGCGACGCAGCGGCGCATCCTGGCCGTCCTGGGCCGCCGCGCCATCGAGGACCGTTCGCTGAACGCCCATGATGCCGACAGCCTCAGGCGCGAGGCCGCGTCCCTGCTGAACGAGGTGGTGGACAGCGTGTCCGGGCCGGGGCCTCGCCTTTACCTGCACCAGCGGCTGGCGCGCGGGTTCAAGGTCGTCGACCGCGACGCCCATCTGATCCGGCGGGCGGTCGCGCTGGGCGCCGACGCCGGGCTGGACGCGGCGGTGCTGGCCGTGCGGACGGCGGCGAGCGGGGGCGCGCCCCTGGCGGGCGCGCTTCTGGCCGGGGTGACCACCCTGGCGGGCGGTCCCCTGTCGCGGATGACCGAGGCGGTCGCCTATGTCAGCGAGGCGCGGCGCGATCCCGTCGGCGCCGCGCGGCGCTGGATCGGGCTGGGCGGGGCGCTGCCCGGCTTTGGCGGCGGCGACTTCGGCCGGGTCGATCCGCGCGCGCAGGCGCTGCTGGCCGCGGCCGACCTGTCGCCCGATCTCGCCGCGATCCCCGCCGAAGGCGAGGCGGCCGGCCGCAAGCCGCCGGGCTTCGCCCTGGCGCTGGCGCTGGCGGGGCGCAAGCTGGACCTGGGGCCGACGGGGGGCGGGGACCTGCTGGTCCTGGGGCGTCTGGTCGGACTTCTGGCCCATGCGCTGGACCAGGCCACGGACGGCTCGCCTATCCGCGCCCGACTGCGCTATGTGGGGCCCGAACCGACGGCGCCCTGATCGTCGGCGAACATGGAACACAGATGTCTGACTGGCTGGCGGCGATCATCCTGGGTCTGGTCGAGGGACTGACCGAGTTCATACCCGTGTCCTCGACCGGCCATATGCTGCTGCTGGGCCATTTCATGGGCTTCGAGAGCGCGGGCAAGACGTTCGAGATCGTCATCCAGCTGGGCGCCCTCTTGGCCATCGTCAGCGTCTATTTCAAACGGCTGTGGACGCTGGCGACGCGCTGGCCGTTCGATGCGGAGGCGCGGCGGTTCCTGATCGGCCTGCTGGTCGCCTTCCTGCCCGCCGTGGTCATCGGCTTTCTGGCCTATGACTTCATCAAGACGGTGCTGTTCGAGACGCCGCAGGTGGTGTGCGTCGCCCTGATCGTGGGCGGGGTGATCCTGCTGGCCCTGGACCGGATGGACAAGCGGCCGCGGTGGCTGGACGCCAGCGCCTATCCGATGCGGGTCTATTTCCTGATCGGCCTGTTCCAGTGCCTGGCCATGATCCCCGGCGTGTCGCGATCCGGCGCCACCATCGCCGGCGGCCTGCTGCTGAAGACCGACAAGCGGTCGGCGGCGGAGTTCAGCTTCTTCCTGGCCCTGCCCACCATGGGGGCGGCGGTGGCCTATGATCTGTTGAAGAACCACAAGACGCTGGATTTCAGCGATGTCGGACTGATCGTCGTCGGCTTCGTGGTGGCCTTCCTGGCGGCCCTGGCGGTGGTGCGGTTCCTGCTGGATTTCGTATCCAAGCGCGGCTTCGGCGTCTTCGCCTGGTGGCGGATCGTGGTGGGGGTCGTGGGGCTGGTGCTGTTGCAGATGGGGTTCTGAGTCCTCCTTTCAGTCCGCCATCTTGCCTCCGACCCGTCATCCTAGGCCTTGTGCCTAGGATCCATAGACACGGACCGTTGGGGGCGAAGTCCGTTTTTGGATCGAGTGTTCTCGGCTGCACCGGGAGTCTGGATCCTAGGCACAAGGCCTAGGATGACGAGTGGACGGAGGGGCGTCGCTGGCGAAGTCCGCCTTCGGGCGTTAAGGGCGGGGCATGACCACGCTTCTCTATGGCCGGCCGCCGGTCGTCTTCGATCCGCCCGGCGCCGCGATCCAGACCTCGCCCCTGATCCCCGGCTCCACGCCGCTGGAGTCCGTGCCGGACGGCTCGGTCGATGATGTGATGATCTATGCCCCGCCGGGGGTGCTGGAGCGCCGCTATACGCTGGCGCAGGCGTTGCGGGCGTTGAAGGCCGGCGGGCGGCTGGACGTGATGGCCTTGAAGGACAAGGGCGGATCGCGGCTGAAGAAGGAGCTGCTGGGCTTCGGCGTCGAGGTGGGCGAGACGGCCAAGGCGCACCATCGCCGCTGCATCGTGGTCAGGCCCGAGATCCTGACGGGCGTCGAGGAAGCCATAACCGAGGGCGCGGCGCGGGTCGTGCCGGGGCTGGAGGCCTGGTCGCAGCCGGGGATCTTCGCCTGGGACCGGATCGATGCGGGCTCGGCCCTGCTGGCCGAGCATCTGCCGCCGCTGAAGGGGGCGGGGGCGGACCTGGGGTGCGGCTATGGCGCGCTGGCGACCGTGGCGCTGCGCTCGCCGGGCGTGACGGCGCTGCGGCTGATCGACCTGGACCGGCGCGCGGTCGAGGCGGCGAGGAAGAATGTCGAGGACGCGCGCGCGACCTTCGAATGGGCCGATGTGCGGACGCTGGCGGGCGACGGCGAGTTGAACTTCGTCATCAGCAATCCGCCCTTCCACGACGGCGGGGCCGAGGATCGGCGGCTGGGGCAGGCGTTCATTCGAAAGGCCGCCGAACTGCTGAAGAAGGGCGGCGCAGCCTGGATCGTGGCGAACCGGCACCTGCCCTATGAGGCGGAGCTGAACGCGGCCTTCAACCGGGTGCGGATGGTCGCGGATGCGGGCGGGTACAAGTTGTTCGAGGCGGTGAAGTGAGCTCCCATCTTTCAACCCGTCATCCTCGCCCCTGTGGCGAAGATCCAGACTCCCGGTGTTTGGGCAAGGCGCGCGGGCGTCGGGCGCCGGGAGTCTGGATCCTAGGGACAGGCCCTAGGATGACGAGAGTTGGTGGTGCGGCGTGAGCAGGACCCCAACTTCCCGCATCGACCGGCTGCTGGGGTCGATGGGCTATGGCTCGCGGGCCGAGATGGCGCGGATGGGCCGGGCGGGCGGGATCGTGCTGGACGGGGCGGACGTGACCGACGTGTCGCGGCGCATTCCGGTGACGCCGGACCTGCCGAGCCGGATGGAGATCGACGGCGAGCCGCTGGACCCTGTGCCCGGCCTGGTTCTGATGCTGAACAAGCCATTGGGCATGACCTGTTCGCACAAGGAAGAGGGGGCGCTGGTCTATGACATCCTGCCCGACCGCTGGCGCCGGCGCGATCCGGCGATTTCCACCATCGGGCGGCTGGACAAGCAGACGACGGGACTGTTGCTGCTGACCGACGACGGCGACCTGCTGCACCGGGTGATTTCGCCCAGACGCCATGTGGCCAAGGTCTATCGCGCGACGCTGGCGCGGCCGCTGGCCGGGACGGAAGGGGCGCTGTTCGCGTCGGGCGAACTGGTGCTGGAGGGCGAGGACAAGCCGCTGGCGCCCGCCGTGCTGGAGGTGGTGTCGCCGACCGAGGCGCGGCTGACGGTGACCGAGGGGCGCTATCATCAGGTGCGGCGGATGTTCGCCGCCGCGGGCAACCATGTGGAGGCCCTGCACCGCGAGCGGATGGGCGGGCTGGCCTTGCCCGACGACCTGGCGCCTGGCCGGTGGCGGCCGTTGTCGCAGGCCGAGATCGACAGCCTGTTCGACTGAGCGGCGGGAACCGAGCGCCTTCTGACGATCTATGGCTCCGCTGAGGCGGAGTTTACGATGGACGGCGCGACCACCAAGCGGGACCTGAGGACCGGCCGTTCGCTGTGGGCGGACAGCCTGGGTCTGGGCGTGAAGACGCGGACGCTGAACCAGGCGATTTCGGTCGATGTCGCGGTGGTCGGGGCGGGGATCAGCGGAGCCTTCGTCGCCCATGAACTGGCGCGCGATCACACGGTGGCGGTGCTGGATCGGCGCCCGCCCCTGACCGGATCGACCCTGGCCTCGACCGCCATGCTGCAGTGGGAGATCGACCTGCCGCTGACGACGCTGGGCCGGCGGATCGGGACGGCGAAGGCCGCGCGGGCCTATCGCCGATCATGGCGGGCGGTGAAGGCGCTGGAGCGGATCGTCGCCGACGAGGGCATCCGCTGCGGGCTGAAGCCGAAACAGTCGCTCTATCTGGCCGGCGACGCCTATGGCCATCGGGCGCTGGAGGCGGAGGCCGAGGCGCGCGCGGCCCTGGGGCTGGAAAGCCGCTATCTCGGTCCGGCGATCCTGCGCGAGCGGTTCGGCGTCGAGCGGACGGGGGCGATCCTGTCGGACGGCTCGGCCAGCGCCGATCCCGCGCGGCTGGCGGCCGGCCTGCTCAGGCGGGCGGGCGAGACGGGCGCGCGGGTCTGGTCGCCGGTCGAGGTGACGGAGGCGGTCAGCGACCCGGACGGGGTCACCCTGCTGACCGACACGGGCCATGCGGTGCGGGCGCGCCATGTCGTCTATTGCTGCGGCTATGAGTTTCCCAGGGGCGTGCCGACGCCGGGCGCCAAGGTGATCTCGACCTGGGCCATGGCGTCGAAGCCGCGAATGCGCTGTCCCGCCTGGCTGCGCGACACCCTGGTGTGGGAGGGGTCCGATCCGTACCTCTATTTCCGCATGGGCGGGGACGGGCGGCTGATCGTCGGCGGCGAGGACGAGGCGTCGGCGACCGCTCACGAAGATCGGGCCAAGCTGAAGCGCAAATGCGCGACCATCGCCGGCAAGCTGCGCCGCCTGCTGCCCGAGATCGAATTCGAGGAGGACTACGCCTGGGCCGGAGCCTTCGGCGAAAGCGCGACCGGCCTGCCGCAGATCGGGCCTGTCCCGGGCGAAGACCACATCCACGCCGTCATGGGGTTCGGCGGCAACGGCATCACCTATTCCGTCATCGCCTCGCAGGTGATCGGCAAGGCAATCCGGGGCGGGGCGGATGAGGACGCGGATTTGTATCGGGCCTGATGGACACTACGAGCTGAGATGGCTATCTTGATGGCCATGTCCACCTATTCCGTCGCCGAAGCCAAGAACAACCTGCCCAAGCTGCTGGACCGCATGCTGGCGGGGGAGGCCGTGACGATTACGCGGCGCGGCGTGCCGATCGCACGGTTGGAGCCGGCGCAGGCGGTCGTGCCGACCTCAGGGCCGATCGACATGGAATGGTTGAAGCGTGTGCGGATCAAGTCCGAGGCGGCGATGGATTCAGTCACCCTGGTCCGCAAGATGCGGGACGAAGAGATTTGACCGTCTATCTCGACACCAGCGTTCTGGTGTCGCTGTTTCAAAAAGACGAGCACACCGAGCGGGCGTCGACTTGGATCGCGGGTGTGGACTCCTTCGTCCTGAGCAGTTGGACGCTGACTGAATTTTCTTCGGCGCTCGCGGTCAGAACGCGAATGCGCCAGTTGCTCGACCGAGAGCGTCGCGCGTTTGAACTGCAACTTGACCAATGGCTGCTGGGGCGGATTGTCCTCTCGGTTCTTGACGGCGACATGATCGAGGCGAGGCGTCTGGTTCGCAATGACGTGAGGCTGCGTGCGCCGGATGGGCTTCATGTCGCGCTGGCGATCCGGCATGGGTGCGTTCTGGCGACCCTCGACAAGGACATGGCCAGGGCCGCGAAGAACGTCGGACTGACTGTGGTGACCCCATGACCCTGGTCAAGATCTGCGGCCTGACGACGGCCGACACGCTGGACGCCGCCCTGGACGGCGGGGCGGATTTCGTGGGGGCGGTGGCGTTCCCGAAAAGCCCGCGCCACATCGCGCCGGACGAGGCGGGGACCCTGTTCGAGCGGGCGCGGGGGCGGGCGAGGATCGTGGCGGTGACGGTCGATGCGGACGATGCGCTGCTGGAGGCGATCACGCGCACGCTGAGGCCGGACTTCATCCAGCTGCACGGGGCCGAGACGCCGGCGCGGGCGGAGGCCGTGCGGGCGCTGACGGGGGCGGGGGTGATCAAGGCCCTGCCGATCCGCGAGGCCGGAGATTTCGCGGCCGCCGACGAATGGGACTATCACGCCGAGCACCTGATGTTCGACGCCCGGCCGCCGGAAGGGTCGGTCCTGCCGGGCGGGGTGGGGCATAGTTTCGACTGGACGCTGCTGGCGGATCGGGCCTTCCGCCATCCCTGGTTCCTGGCGGGCGGGCTGAACCCGGACAATGTCTCCGAGGGCCTGCGGATCAGCGGCGCGCCGATGGTGGACGTGTCCTCTGGCGTCGAAAGCGCGCCGGGTGTTAAGGACGCGGGCCGGATCGCGGCCTTCATCCGGGCCGTGCGCCGGTCGTAATTCCGACGCCGCCTTGCGTGAAAGCTGACCCCGTGACCGCCCAGACCCTGCCCAACACCTATGCCTGGCCCGACGCGCAGGGGCGGTTCGGCCCCTATGGCGGGCGGTTTGTGGCCGAAACCCTGATGCCGCTGATCCACGAGCTGGACGCGGCCTATGCGGCGGCCAAGTCGGACCCGAGCTTCCAGGCCGAGCTGGACGGTTTCCTGACCCACTATGTGGGGCGCGAGAGCCCGCTCTATTTCGCCGAGCGGCTGACCGAGCATTTCGGCGGGGCCAATGTCTGGCTGAAGCGCGAGGACCTGAACCACACGGGCGCGCACAAGATCAACAACTGCATGGGCCAGATCCTGCTGGCCCGCCGCATGGGCAAGACGCGGATCATCGCCGAGACGGGCGCGGGCCAGCACGGCGTGGCGTCGGCCACGGTGGCGGCGCGTTTCGGCCTGCCCTGCACCGTCTATATGGGCGCGGTGGACGTGGAGCGGCAGCAGCCCAACGTCTTCCGCATGCGCCTTCTGGGAACCGAGGTCTTTCCCGTCACCGCCGGCGCCGCGACCCTGAAGGACGCGATGAACGAGGCGATGCGCGACTGGGTCACCAATGTCGCCGACACCTATTACATCATCGGCACGGCGGCGGGCCCGCACCCCTATCCGGCCATGGTGCGCGACTTCCAGTCGGTGATCGGCAAGGAGATCAAGACCCAGTCGCGTGCCCAAATGGGCCGGCTGCCCGACGCCGTGGTGGCCTGCATCGGCGGCGGATCGAACGCCATCGGCGCCTTCCACCCCTTCATCGCGGACGAGGGCGTGCGCCTGATCGGGGTCGAGGCGGCGGGGCATGGGCTGGATACACCCGACCACGCGGCGTCGCTGAAGGGCGGGCGGCCCGGCGTGCTGCACGGCAACCGCACCTATCTGTTACAGGACGACGACGGCAACATCGTCGAGGGGCATTCGATCTCGGCGGGTCTCGACTATCCGGGCATCGGGCCGGAGCACGCCTGGCTGCACGACATCGGCCGGGCCGAGTATCGTTCGGCGACGGACAATGAGGCGCTGGAGGCGTTCCAGCTGTGTTCGAAGCTGGAGGGGATCATCCCGGCGCTGGAGCCCGCCCACGCCCTGGCGCGGACCGGCGAGGTGGCGCGCGAAGTCGGCAAGGGCGGCGACGTCGTCCTGCTGATGTCGGGCCGGGGCGACAAGGACATCTTCCAGGTCGCCAAACATCTAGGAGTGGAACTATGATCCGAACCCTGCTGGCGGCCGCCGCCGCCCTCTCGCTGTCGACCGCCGTCCAGGCGCAGGACACCCTCCCAGCACAGGGCGGCCCGGCGACGGACATCGGCCTGCTGCCGGGCGCCCAGGCGTCGGCCGATTGCGGCGGCCTGCACGGTCTGGCGGGCAAGGCCTTCTGCGTCGTCGCGCCGCTGGGCCAGGTCGGCGCCTTGGCCGAGGCCTACATTTCCGACCTGGAGTCCAAGGGCTGGCTGTCGGCGGGCGGAGACGACAACCGCGTGGTCTTCGTCAAGCGCCGCGAGAGCGGCGGCTGCGACGGGCTGCAGATGATCGCCTTCTATGACACGTCCAAGGTGGCTGTGGCCGAAACGCCGGGCTTCCTGGGTTTCGCGACCATTCCGGGCGACGTGTGCGCCGCGCCCGCGACCCCGCCGGCCGCTGCGGGAACGCCGCCGCAATGACCACCGCCCGTATCGACGCGCGCTTCGCCGCGCTGAAGGCCGAGGGCCGAGCGGCCTTCATTCCCTATGTGATGGGGGGCGATCCGTCGCGCGAAGAGGCGCTGGCGATCCTGAAGGGGCTGCCGGCCGCTGGCGCCGACATCATCGAACTGGGCTTTCCGTTCAGCGATCCGATGGCCGAGGGGCCGCCGATCCAGCGGGCCGCCATCCGGGGGCTGAAGGCCGGATTCGGCCTGCGCGGCACGATGGATCTGGCGCGCGAATTCCGCCGCGAGGACGACGCCACGCCGATCATCCTGATGGGCTATCTGAACCCGATCGAGAGCCTGGGATACGACGCCTTCGCCGACTATGCGGCGGCGTGCGGGATCGACGGCCTGATCGTGGTCGACTGTCCGCCGGAAGAGGCCGCGCCCCTGGTCGAGGCGTTGGACCGGGCGGCGATCTCGCTGATCCGGCTGGCGACGCCGACGTCCGACGACGAACGGCTGAAGGTGGTGGTCCGGGGCACGTCGGGCTTTGTCTATTATGTCGCGGTAGCGGGCGTGACCGGGGTGAAGGAGGCCGACGCCGATGTGGTGGCGCCCGCCGTGGCGCGGGTACGGGCGGCCTCGGGCCTGCCGGTCGCGGTGGGCTTCGGGGTCAAGACGCCGGAACGGGCCGCCGAGATCGCCCGGGTGGCGGATGCGGTGGTCGTCGGCTCGGCCCTGGTGGACGAGGTCGCGGCGGCGCTGGCGGCGAACGAACCGGCCGCCCCGCGCGTTCTGGCCACGGTGAAGGCGTTGAGCGAGGCGGTCCGGTCGGTCCGCAACGGCAGCGTCGCAGAGGATGCTTTCGTCGGGGAAACCGTCTAAGAGCGCGCCCATGGTCGACAAGAACAAACCCCAGGAAAAGCGCGGCGGCTGGCTGAGCCGTTTCGCGCCCGGCGTCCGCAAGATCGTCTCGCGCCGCGACACCCCCGACAATCTGTGGGTCAAGGACCCCGACACGGGCGAGATGCTGTATCGCTCGGACCTGGAGGCCTCGCTGTGGGTCACGCCCTCGGGCCGTCACATGCGGATCGACGCGCCGACGCGGCTGAAGGCGACCTTCGACGGCGGCGAATACGAGGCCATCGACACGCCCGACGTGCCGGAAGACCCGCTGAAATTCTCGGACGGCAAGCCCTACAAGGACCGGCTGAGCGCCGCGCGCAAGGCGGCGGGCCGCAAGGACACGATGGCGATCGGCCATGGTTCGGTCGGCGGCCAGGACGCGGTGGTGATCGTGCAGGACTTCACCTTCATGGGCGGGTCGCTGGGCATGGCGGCGGGCGAGGCCTTCATCAAGGCGACGCGCGAGGCCGTGGCCCGCAAGGTCCCGATGATCTGCTTCACCGCCGCCGGCGGCGCGCGGATGCAGGAAGGGGCGCTGTCGCTGATGCAGATGGCGCGCACCACCCTGGCCGTCGAGGAGCTGAAGGACGCGAAACTGCCCTATGCCGTAGTCCTGACCGATCCGACGACGGGCGGGGTGACGGCCTCCTACGCCATGCTGGGCGACGTGCATCTGGCCGAGCCGGGCGCCCTGATCGGCTTCGCCGGCCCGCGCGTGATCGAGGCCACCATCCGCGAGAAACTGCCGCCGGGATTCCAGCGCGCCGAATATCTTCAGGAAAAGGGCATGGTCGACCGGGTGGTCGTGCGCGCCGACCTGCCGCGCGTGCTGGGCCAGATCCTGTCGATGCTGATGGGCGGAAGCCGCCAGGCGGCGTGACGCCCTCTCTCCCTCTCGTCATCCCAGGCCTTGTGCCTGGGATCCAGAAACACAGGCGTCGAGGCTTGGGCCCCGATGTCCGGCGCCGGGAGTCTGGATCCTCGGGACAGGCCCGAGGATGACGGACTAGAGAGTGGAAATGGACCCGATTTCCGAGCGCCTGCGCGCCCGACACCCGCAACGGATCGACCTGTCGCTGGACCGGATGAAGGTCCTGTGCGCGGCGCTGGGCGATCCGCAGCATCGACTGCCGCCGGTGATCCATGTGGCCGGGACCAACGGCAAGGGTTCGACCGTGGCGATGATCCGCGCCATCGCCGAGGCGGCGGGCTTGCGGGTCCATGCCTATACCTCGCCCCATCTGGTGCGGTTCAACGAGCGCATCCGGCTGGCGGGTGAACTGATCGGGGACGAGGCGCTGAACGCCATCCTCGACCGGATCGAGGCTGTGTCTGGGGAGGCGACCGTGTTCGAAAGCACCACCGCCGCCGCCTTCGTCGCCATGGCCGAGACGCCCGCCGACCTGGCGATCGTCGAGGTGGGCCTGGGCGGGGTGCTGGACGCCACCAATGTGATCGAACGGCCGCTGCTGAGCGTGATCGCCCCGGTCGACTACGACCATGCCGAATTCCTGGGCACGGACCTGGCCATGATCGCCTCCGAAAAGGCCGGGGTGCTGAAGGCCGGGGCGCCGGCGGTGATCGCGCGCCAGAAGGAAGAGGCGATGAAGGCCATCGAGCGGCGCGCGGCCGACGTCCATGCGCGGCTGACCGTGCTGGGCGTCGATTTCGACGCCTGGGCCGAGCGCGGCGGCCTGGCCTTCCAGACGGCGGAACTGTTCATGGACCTGCCCGCGCCGGCGCTGGCGGGGGGGCACCAGATCGACAACGCCGCCCTGGCCGTCGCGGCGGCGCTGGAGCTGGATTTGCCGGAAGCCGCCATCGCCGAGGGGCTGAAGGCCGTGCGCTGGCCGGCGCGCCTGCAACGGATTTCGGCGGGGCCTTATGGCGAGGCGGCGCGGGCGGCGGAGGCCGAACTGTGGCTGGACGGGGGGCACAATCCCCACGCCGGGCGGGCGCTGGCGGCCTTCCTGGCCGAGCGCCAGGCGCGGGCGCCGCGTCCCCTGGCCCTGATCTGCGGCATGCTGGCGAACAAGGACGCGGGCGGCTTCTTCGCGGCGCTGAAGGATACGGGGGCGACGATCTTCACCGTCGGCTTCGACGGGACGGCGGCGGACCCGGCGGCCCTGGCCGCCGTGGCGCGCGGACACGGCCTGGCGGCGACGCCTGCCGGATCGGTGTCGGAGGCGCTGGACATGGCGCTGCGGTTCGGCGCCGGCCGGGTGGCGATCTGCGGCTCGCTGTATCTGGCCGGAGAGGTCCTGGGCGCCAGCCGCGAAACCTGGCCGGACTGACGACGCCTCGAACCTTCCCGCACTTTCTGCACCGTCGTGGTGACTATGCCGCGCCCGCCGTCTGGAACAACTCGCCCTGTCGGCTGGGAACAGGGGCCGCCGTCACCCTGACGCAACGGCGGCGGCTTATCTCAACGTGATCGCGGCCATGCCGAAGGAAGCGCGGGCGGCGTTGAACTGACCGCCCGCTATGCGTCACCGTCCGCCGATGCCCACAATCCATTATCCCTCGTAGTCCCTACGGATCGATGCGGGAATCTGCGAGGTCGGGCAATGAATGAATCTGCTTGGGATATTCGCCGTTCCGGTATCTTCCCCTACGCTGGTGAAGCTGGTCCGGCTATGAACGGTGAGGACTTCTTTGTTGTTGTCTTCCAGATCAGGAGAAACAACAGGGCCGTCGTCATCCATAAAGGATGTATATAATCGATAGCGATTGCCACCCAAGGCATTGATGCGGAGAATGTCCAATCCCGACCATTTCTTGTCGTCAATGTATATCAGCTCATTGCCGCGAATGGCTTGCGTGCAGCTGGCGTTCCACGTCCAATACCCTTTCTCGATGGGCGGAAAAGCGACACTGCTCGGCGCCTGCGGGCTTGCACTCGCCTGCGGGGCGGCGCCGCCATCCAATTGCGGACGAAACTGACGCACCGACGCCTGCATCTGTGGTGAAAGCTGCGTGAAGGCGCATTTCCGATAGGTCGTATCGTCGTATTCCATCTGTCGGGCGCTGGCGCTGCCCTCGCGCCATGTGAAGCGTCCGGCTCCTGCCGCCTTCACCCCCTGAACCTCGTTCCCGACGTCCTCTGCTTTCCAGACGCGGGTGAAGCCGACAAAGTTTGCATCATAGTCTTCGGCGCCGCGTGCCGGAGCGCCTACGCGGCGGATAGGGTAAATCTCCGCGCTGGCAGGGCGGGCGCTGTTCATCCTGTCGCCCGGCAAGGCTTGAAGAATGTAGCCATAGCTGCTCCCGTCATAGAAGAACGTCCCATCGGCGCTGGCGCAACTCTCCATATAATCAGCGATGTAGAGTCCGTGCTCAATCGGCAGCGCCGTCTGCGATACGGCGGCGGGCGCGGCTTGCGTCGCCTGCGCCGAGATGGCGGCAGTCGCCGCCGGTCCTGTCGCCGGAGCGGCGGCATCGGCCCCGTCGCTTGCGGACGACTGCGAGCCGCAGGCCGTCACGGCGAGGGCCGTAAGGCCAAGGGCGGCGCTCTTGAGGGATAGTGCGGACATGCTCGAACTCTCCTTTTATGGCCGCCATTTCATCCCCTTCGTTACTGCGTGACGCAGCCAACAGTGCTCTGTTGCGGGGGCGCCGGCCATTGCACCACATGATGCTATCGGGGAGACGCGGCCTGGGTCTTGATGGATTTCTCAAGAAGTTCTGAAACCTCAGGCAAAGGCTGAAGCTGCGCTGCCCTGTTCGAATCCGTCACATTTCCGGCCCTGATCCACACACACCTACAGCCCGACGCGCGCCCTCCAAGGGAGGGTGGCCGAGCGGAGCGAGGTCGGGTGGGGAGGGCGAGGCGACGTTCCACCGACCTGTCCTGCATCAGGCAGGTGCGTCCCTGACGAGCCGCCCCCACCCCGTCGCTCGCGCGACGACCCTCCCCGGAACGGGGAGGGAGACTTTTCTTTATTTGCTCATCCAGGGGCGGGACTTGCCGGCCGCGATCCGGGCGTTCTGTTCGCGCTGGAACCGGCCGCCGCGCGGGGCCTTGGGACGGGCGTCGAGCGCGGCCTTCTTCAGGCGCAGCGCCCTTTGCACCGGGGTTTCGCCGGGGAGGTCTTCTGCGGGGCTCGGCTGGTCTTCGTCGCTCATGACGGCATCCTAGCATGAAAACGCCCGTCGGTCGGGACCGGCGGGCGTGCGATCTTCGGCGGCGAAGGATCAGGCGGCGTCGGCCTTGACGCCCGCCTCGGCCAGCCATTCGACGATCTTGCCCTTGGGCATGGCGCCGACCTTCATCGAGGTCATCTGGCCGTCCTTGAACAGCATCAGGGTCGGGATGCCCTTCACGCCCAGCTTGGACGGGATCAGGGGGCTGTCGTCGATATTGACCTTGGCCACGGTGACCTGGCCGCCCAGTTCGTCGGCGATCTGTTCCAGCGCCGGGCCGATCTGCTTGCACGGGCCGCACCACTCGGCCCAGAAGTCCACCAGCACGGGGGTGGAGGCCTTCAGCACATCGGCGTCGAAGCTTTCGTCGGTGACTTTTACCGTCGCCATAAATGATCTCCTTTGAGGCGCTACCGCTTGGCCAACGGGGCCTCGCTGCTTGAGCGCCGAATGGTGGTGCGCTGGACGATCTTCCAGCGTTCAGTCGCAGATGTGGGAGCGAATCGCGGGCAATTCAACGCCTCAGTTGCTCACGCCTGCATCACCCTCGGGCTCGACCCGAGGGCCGGGCGTTGGTCGGGCTGTGCGTCAGGGCAGTCGCACCAGCGACGGATCATCCGATCCTCGGGTCGAGCCCGAGGATGACGGGGAGGGGTCAGGTGTTCAGCGCCGCCTCCAGCAGCCTCTGAGGAATCGGCATCAGCTTGGGCCCGTCGGTCCAGACCAGGGCCGCTTCGACCGGACGGTCCGGATAGAGGCGTTCCAGCACCGCCACATAGACCGCCGCCTGGAGCACATAGGCGGGATCGACCGCCTCTATCGCATCGGGGGCGGGGCGGTTGGTCTTGTAGTCCACGACCAAAACCCGCTCGGGCGTCACCACCAGCCGGTCGATGCGGCCGTTGATCGAAACGCCAGCGGGTAGGCCGGGCGCGGAGCCCGTCAGGGCCACCTCGGCGCGCGAGCCGGGGCCGAAGACCGGGGCGAACCGCGCGTCGTCCAGCACCGAGAAGGCGGCGGCGATCATTTCGGCGCGCTGGGCCTCGTCCAGATCGGTCTCGCGGGACAGCAGGCGCACGGCGGCGCCCGCGCGGTCGGCGGGGGCGATTTCGGGCAGGCGCTCCAGCAGCCGGTGGATCAGGTCGCCGCGCCGGAACCGGCCCAGCGAGGCGGCGCCCGCGTCTGTCTTGGCCAGGGGCGAGGGGGCGGGGATGCGGATGGAGCCTTCCATCCGCGACGGCGAGGCGAAGCGGGCGGCCGCGTCGGCGGGCGGCGGCGTGGCCGCCCAGGCGGGGACGGCGGCGGCGGTCGTCGAGGCTGCGGTGATGCGGGGCGCGGTCTCGGGATCGGCGCCGAAGCGCAGGCGGCGGTCGTCCAGCAATTGCACCGCGTCGGGACGATCCTGCGCCAGCCGTTCGAAGGTTCCGGCGATCACGTCCCACCAGCTGCCTTCCTCATAGCCGGTCTCTTTCGGGCGGCTCATCTTCCGACCCATGACCACCAGCCGGTCGCGGGCGCGGGTCAGGGCGACATAGAGCAGGCGCAGGGATTCGGCGTCGGTGCGGTCCACGCGGGCCTGACGCACCTCGGCGGAGGCGGCGCAGTCGGCCTTGGCGCTGGACGGGCACATCAGCCAGGCCTCGGTCCCGTCGGCCAGTGCTGAGGGCATCAGGGTCGGCCCCTGCGGCTTCGCCTTGCCGGTGGTGTCGGGCAGGATGACGATGGGCGCCTCCAGTCCCTTGGAGCCGTGGACGGTCATGACGCGGACCTCGTTCCGGGCGCCTTCCATCTCGCGCTTCACCTCGACGTCGGCCTGTTCCAGCAGGGCGAGGCAGGTCTCCAGATCGCGGCCGCCGCGTTCCTCGGCCGCCAGCACCTGGGCCAGGGTTTCGTCGATGGCCTCCTCGGCCTCGCGGCCCAGCCGGTCCAGGATGCGGGCGCGGCCCGAACGGCCGTCGGGGCCGACCCGGTTCAGGGCGGTGGAGAAGAAGGCGAAGGGATCGCGGTCGCGCGCGGCGATCATTTCGGCCATCAGGTCGCGCGCGGCGGTCCAGGCCGAATGCTCATGGGCGCGGCGCTGCAGTTCCCGCCACAGGCTGCGGCCCTGGCGTTCCACCTTGTCCGCCAACGGATAGAGGGCGTCGGCGGGGCCGAAATCCGCCACGTCGCACAAGGGGCTGCGCAGGATTTCCGCTAGCGACAGATCGTCGTCGGGGAACAGGACGAAACGGGCCAGGGCGATCAGATCGTCGAAGACGATGTGGTTCGACAGCTTCAGGCGGTCGGCGCCGGCGACGGGCACGCCCTCGGTCTTCAGGGCGCGGATGATTTCCTCGAACGTCGCGTCGCGGCGGCGCACCAGCACCAGGAAGTCGCCGTATCGGACGGGGCGCCGGGCGCCGCGCCGTTTCGGATCGTGGATGGCGACGCTGGTTTCGACCTGGCGTCTGATGTCGCGCGCCAGGGCCTGGGCCAGCTGTTTGCGGGCGCTGCGCGTGTCCTCCTTGTCGACGGGGGCGTTCCAGGCCTCACGTTCGGGCGTGGCGGGGTCTTCGAACAGGGGCCACAGATCGACACAGCCGTATTGGCCCAGGCGGGCGGGGCGGTGGATGGCGATGTCGCCCGTCTCGCCGACCAGGGCGCGGGTGCGGGCGGGGCTGTCGAAGGCCAGATCGACGAAGCTCAGCACCTCCTCGGTCGAGCGGAAGGAGGTGTCGAGCGGCACCTCGCGGAAGTCGGCGCCCGCCGCGCGCACCAGGGCGTCATAGGCGCGGGCCTCCTGGCGCAGCCGTTCCGGCTTCGCCCCCTGGAAGGAGTAGATCGACTGTTTCTCGTCGCCCACGGCGAAGACGGTGCGAGGGATCGCGGCCTCCTTCCGCTCGGCGCCCGAACCGGCGAAGAAGGGTTCCGTCAGGGCACGGACGATGTCCCATTGATCGGGCGCCGTATCCTGGGCCTCGTCGATCAGGACATGCTCGATCCCGCCGTCCAGCTTGTACAGGACCCAGGCGGCGGTGGCGCGCCGGGTCAGCAGTTCGACCGTGCGACCGACCAGGTCGGTGAAGTCCAGCGCGCCTTGCGCCCGCTTGGCGGCCTCGTAGAGGGCGGCGTGGACGCGGGCCAGGGTCAGCACCTTCTCCGTCTCGTCCGCCACGCGCGCGGCGCGCACCCGGTCCAGGGTCGAGACGTATTTCAGCGACACATCCGCCAGATAGGAGGCCGCGCCGGGCGGGGCCTTTGACGTGCCGAACCTGTCGCGCGCCACGCCCTTGGAGTCGATGAAGATGGGCGTCATGGCCTGAAGCGTGGTCGCGGGCGGGACCGCCCCGCGCATCTGGCCGGCCAACTTTTGATCGTTGGCGCCGCCCGTGGCGAACCCGTCGGCGGCGGCCAGCCAGTCGGCGGGGTTCAGCCAGGTCATGAACGCGGCCTCGATGTCTTCGGGCGTCTCGTCGCGCATGACGCCGACCAGTTCATGCGGGCCGGGGGCGGTCCCGGCGTCGATTCGGGCCAGATAGTCGAGCAGCGGCTCGCGTTTCGCCTCGATGGCGTCCAGCAGCGAATGGAAGTCGCTCCAGGCCAGTTCGACGGCGAAATGGGCGTAGGCGCGTCCCACCGGGCCGTCGCCGTCGTTCAGGGCGTAGCGGGCCAGGTCCTCGCGCGCGGCGTGGGACAGGGCCAGGGCCGCCTGGTCTTCCAGCACCGTAAAACCGGGCGCGACCCCGGCCTCGAGCGGGAAGCGGCGCAGCAGCTTTTCGCAGAAGGCGTGGATGGTCTGGATCTTCAGCCCGCCCGGCGTCTCCAGCGCGCGGGCGAACAGGACGCGGGCCTCCGACAGTTCCTGCCCGGTCAGGGTCCTGGGGTCGCGGCCGTCCAGTTCAGCCAGGGACTCCGACAGTTTCTCGTCGGTCGCCACGGCCCATTCCCCCAGCCGCTCGAACAGCCGGGCCTGCATCTCGGCGGCGGCGGCCTTGGTGTAGGTGACGCACAGGATTTCGCCGGGGCGGACGCGTTTCAGCAGCAGGCGCGCCACGCGGCTGACCAGGGTGGTGGTCTTGCCCGAGCCCGCGTTGGCGGTGACGAAGACCGACAGGGCCGGGTCGGCGGCGGTCGCCTGATGGGCGCGGGCCATATCGACGGGGTTTGGGTCAACAGGGGATAGGTCGGTCATTCCGGCGCCTCGTCCTCGCCGCCGACGACGTGCCATTCCCAGACGCGCGCCAGATGGTCGTAGGCGCCGCCGAAGTTCCCCATGAACTGCGGCGCGACCCAGGAGGCGTAGGGCGTGTCCTGATCGTCGAAGGCGGCGACACCGAGTTTCAGCCGGTCCAGTTCGCGCGTCGCCAGCTGGGCGGCGGTCAGGCTGTTGCTGCGGCTGGGGCGCGAGACGTCCTCCACCTTGCCGGGATCGCGGCGGCCCGTGACCTTCACATACAGAAGCTCGGTCGCCTCGGTCGGGGGCGCGTCGAAGCCGCCCTCGGCCAGGATGGCGGCGGTCAGGGTCAGTTGCGGCGCGAAGCCCTGGACGACCTGTTTCTGGCTGGGCGTCTGGCCGGTCTTGAAGTCGAGGACGGCGGCGCCTGTGGCGTCCAGTTCGATCCGGTCGGCGCGGGCGGTCAGGGTGAAGGGACCGGCCGGGGCGTCGAAGGCGATGGCGCCCGACTGTTCGATCAGCAGGGTCGCGCCGCGCGCGCGGCGGTCGCGCTCGAACTGTTCCAGCCAGCGGGCGCAGTTTTTCGCCAGCGGGCGTTCGCGGGCCAGGGCCGCGTCCTCGAATCCGGCCTCGGTCATGGCGTCCATGATGAAGTCTTCGATCTGGTCGGCGCAGTCGTCGGGCAGGGCCTCGGGCCAGACGCGGACCATCTGTTCGATGGCCTCATGGATGGCGTTTCCGCGCGCCATGGCCTCGGCGGAGGCGCCGGGCCGGTCCAGAATCTTCAGCCCCAGTATGCGCTGGGCATAGACAGCGTAAGGGTCGCGCACCCAGCGTTCGACGCCGGTCACAGGCAGCTCGCGCGGGCGGCGATCGACCGGCGGGGTCGGGGCGGGACGCCGCGCATAGTCGGGCGTGTCGCGTGCGGGGGCGTCCAGCGCGCGGGTCCAGTCGGCGACATGGACGGGGGCGGCGACGGCGACCGGCGTGTCCTTCGTGTTCGCCCCGCGCGTCAGCATGTCCAGCCGCCACAGCCAGCGGGAGCGGACGGCGGGCTGGCCGCCGCGCCGTTCGGTATGGATCAGTATGGCCTCGTCGGCGCATGCGGCCTGGACGAAATCCTGGGCGCTCTGGCCGATGCGGCGCTCGGGCGGGGGCAGGCCCAGGGCCTTGCGCATCGGGCGCGACAGGAAGGGATCGACCGGCGCCCCCTGCGGCCAGACGCCTTCCTCCAGCCCGGCCAGGATCATCCGGTCGGCCCGCACCAGCCGCGCCTCGATGGCGCCGAGGATGCGCAGGGACGGGTGGGTCGCGCCCCCGGTGCGGACCACGGCGTCGGCCAGCAGCCCCGTCACCAGTTCGACCAGATCGGGGGACGACACGGCGCCCAGCGCGGCCCCGCCGGTGATCAGGTTGGACAACAGGCTGGCGGCGCTTTCGCCGTCCGGCCCGGCCCAGGCGTCCTGACCCGCCAGCGCCTCGATCAGCCCGGTCAGGGCGCGGGCGGCGGCGTCGAGCGGGGCGTGGGGCGTGAAGGAGGCGCGGGCCGTCGTGATCAGGCTTTCCAGATGACCCGACAGGGCGCGGGCCTGGGCGTGGCGTTTCAGGCGGCCCTCGGACGGCGGGGCGCCCTCGCGGTCGGGCGACAGCGCGCGGTCCAGCTTCCTGTTCAGGCGCGCGAAGCTGGCGTGACGCGGGCCGCGCAGGGCCATGTCCTCTAAGGCGACGATGGCGCGGGCGATGTCGATCTCGCCAAGGTCCAGCCGGACCAGCGGGTGTTTCAACAGGCCCAGCAGCACCTGCGGATCGGTCGGGGCGGCGATCCAGCGGGCGCACAGTTCGACCAGGACGCCCGCAGGCATCCGGTTCAGCGGCTGGCCGGCCGAGGCGTCGGGGACGATACCCCACCGTTCCAGACGCGCGGCGACGCGGCGGCCCAGAGCCTGATCAGGGGTGACGAGGGCGCAGGTCGTGCCCGGCGTCTCCAGCGTCTCGCGCATCATCAGGGCGATGGCGGCGGCGGTCTCCTCGTCGTGACGCAGGTTCAGGACGGACAGGCCTTGCAAGCCTTCGGCGATGGGGTCGGCGGATCGCCCGGCGTCCACGGCGCGGGCGCGGATGTCGCGGATGGCCTCGCGCCAGTCTCCGGTGGCGTCGGCGGGACGCAGGGCCTCGTTCAGCAGGCGCTGGCGGGCGACGCCGCGCTGTTCGGCCTGGGGCGCGACGGCGGGCTGGAACCAGGGGCGCACGGCGCGGCGATCGATGGCGTGGCGTTCCAACAGGCGTTTCAGGGCGCGCTGGGGGTGCTGTTCGTTGTCTTCGTCGATCTGGGCCCAGACCCGGTCGTCCAGGTCGAGATCGAGGCCGGGCAGGACGACGCAGCCCAGGGGCGAGCGGGCGACGGCGCCCAGCACGTCGGCGGCGGCGGGGACGGTGCCGGTCGATCCGGCGGCGATGACCGGCTGGCTCGGCGGATGGGCGTCCCACAGTTCGGCGAGGCGGCGCAGCAGGGTGGCGCGTCGCCAGGCTGGATCGACCAGGCCCAGTTCGGCCAGACGTTGCGGCCAGACGACGACGCCCAGGCTGAGGAATTCGGCGGACCGCTCCCAGTGTTCGGCCATCTCGCCGTCCACCAGCGTGGCGACCCGTTCGGGATTGGCGACCTCCTCCAGCTGGCAGGAATCGAGGAAGCCGCCCAGCGCATCGGCCAGGTCCAGCGCCCGTATCGGCGTCAGGTCGTTGTCGAACCGTTCGACGATCATCCGCGCCATCTCGAACCGGCGCGTCAGCGGGGCGATGGCGGGCGGCAGGTCGAGGCCGAGCGCGCCGGGCGTGAAGGGCGGTTCGTCCTCTTCCAGATCGCCCAGCGGCCGGACCTGGGGCAGCAGCACGGGGCGGCCGTCCGACAGCTTCGACAGGGCCCCGGTGAAGGCCCGCGCCGCCCGGCGGTTGGGCAGCAGCAGGGTGGCGTCCGACAGGGTCTCGGGCGGCAGTTCGCCCAGCCAGGCGAGGACCCCGGCCGCCAGGTCTTCGAGGAAGGGCCGGTGGGCCGGGATGGCGTACCAGCGCGGGCCGGAGCCGGAGAAGGGGTCGAAGGACGGCAGGGTGTTTGACGTCATGTCCGGTTCCCCAACCCGTCATCCTCGGCCTTGTGCCGAGGATCCAGAGACTCTGTTGAAGACACGGGTGCACGGCGTCGCCCACCGGGAGTCTGGATCCTAGGGACAAGCCCTAGGATGACGATGGACGGGGGAGGGGTCATGCCCCCGCCGCCAGTTTCGTTTCGGCCTCGTCGCGCGCCTGCGGGTCGCCGACGTGCATCCAGTCGCCGTCCAGCACGCAGCCGTAGAGGCGACCTTCGGCGGCGGACCTGCGCCACAGGGGGCTGAGCGAAAAGGCGCCGGCGGGGCCGTCGTCGGCGTATCCGGGCCGGGTGATGTGGACGCCCATATAGGCCAACGGTGCGGAAGGGGCCTCGCCGCGGAAGGTCAGGCGGCCGTCCTTGGCCAGGAAGAAGTCGCCGTCGCCCTCGAAGCCGATGGCGCCTTCGCGCCGCGCCAGCAGCAGGGCGGCGTCCATCGTCTCAGGATTCCACAGGCGGACGAGGTCGCCAAGAGCGTCGCCACGGTCGATCCAGACGCTGTCGATATTGGCGACGAAGACGGGGTCGTCGCCCAGCAGGGGACGGGCCTTCTTCAGGCCGCCGCCGGTTTCCAGCAGTTCGGCGCGTTCGTCGGAGATCAGGATGTCCGGGCCGCGTCCTCGCGCGGCCAGATGCGCTTCCAGCCGGTCGGCGAACCAGTGGACGTTGACGACGGCCTGTTCGACGCCCGCACCGGCCAGGCGGTCCAGCACATGGTCGATCAGGGCGCGGCCGCCGACTTCCACCAGGGCCTTGGGCCGGTCGTTCGTCAGGGGGCGCATCCGCGTGCCCAGACCGGCGGCGAGGACCATAGCCTTTTTCGGAGCGGTCATGCGCGGACCTCGGCTGGGACGTGGCGGTCGAACCAGCGGGCGACGGGCGCCAGGGCGGGCTGTTCCAGATTGGCGTTCAGGTGTCGCCACATCCGTGGCAGGAACTGACGGTAGCGCGGCTTGCCGTCCCGCGCGATCAGGCGGGCGAAAATGCCGATGATCCGCGCCTCGTTCAGCGCGGCGAGTCCGGCGTAGTCGGCCATGAAGGCGGCGCGGTCCACGCCGGGGCGAAGGGCGAAATAGCGGTCCAGCGCCTCGGCCTCCAGCGCGGGCGAGACGTCGCGGCGGGCGTCCTGCAACAGCGAGTGGAGGTCCCAGGATGGATGCGCGCGCACCGCGTCCTGGAAGTCGATCATGCCGACGCGGGCGGCGCCGTCGCGTTGCGGCAGCCAGATCAGGTTTTCGGCATGATAGTCGCGGTGGGCCATGACCGAGGCCCCCGCCGCGCCCGAGGCCACAATGGGCGTCCAGGCCGCGCGCCAGTCGGCGATGGCGGCGGCGTCGAACGACACACGGTCGTCCAGCTTCGGCAGCCATTCGACGAACAGGTCCGCCCCGCCCTGAAGCGCCGTCTCGTCATAGGCCAGCAGGGGCCAGTCGCCAGCGGGACCGTTCAGCGCCTCGGGCGGGCTTCCGGCGTCATGCAGGGTCGCCAGGGCCTCGATGGCCGCCAGATACAGGGGCGTCTCGTCCGCGCCAGCCGCGATCACGCGGGCGAACAAGGCGTCGCCGAAATCCTCCAGCACCGCCAGGCCGTTTGGGGCATCCAGCGCCGGGATTGCGGGGGCGGACAGGCCCAATGACTTCAGATGGGCGGCGACGGCGGCGAAGGCCTCGATCCGTCCGGCGGACAGGCGGGCGACGGCGTTCCAGCCGGCGGCGCGGCGCTGATCGGGCGTCCAGGATGGATCGGCGGGCGGGCTTTCGGCGGCGGGCGCCTGGTCCATCAGCATCAGCGAGGCGCCGCCTGTCGTGGTCAACCGCTCGTACCGGCGTGTGGAGGCGTCGCCGGGCAGGGGCGCGCGCACGGCGTCGGACAGGCCAGCCGACTTCAGGAAGTCGAGACGGAGGATTTCGCGGTCAGGCACGGACATGGTCGATCAGGGCTTCCCACCGGCCTGCGCCGGAAACGGTCGCAAGGCGGCCTTCGCCCTGCTCGGAAATCGCGATGACCAGCCGGTCGGGGCCCAGGAACCGCTCCGGCGCTTCGCCCAGCCGTTCGGGCCATTCGATGACGGCGCAGCCCTCGTCCAGCGCCTCGTCCAGCCCGATCTCGAAGGCTTCCTCGGGCCGGGTCAGGCGATAGAGGTCGAAATGGGCGATGGGCGGGTCGCCGTCGTAGAACTGGACCAGGGTGAAGGTCGGGCTGGGCACGTCTTCGTCGGGCGTGGTCAGGGCGCGGATCAGGCCGCGCGCCAGGGTGGACTTGCCCATGCCGAGCGGGCCGTAGAGCAACAGGGAATCGCCGGCCTCGAGCAGGGGCGCGATGGCCTGGCCCAGGCGAGTAGTGGCCTCGGCGTCGGGCAGGTCGATCTTCATGAAAACACCGCGTCGGGATCGGCCGCCAGGGTGCGTTCGGTGAACTGTTTCAGCGCCTCCGTGGCCTTGACCGCGTCCACGTCCAGCCGGTCTGCGGGAATGGGCAGGCCGACATCGACGCCGAACGGCTTGCCCGCCTTGTTCAGCAGTTCGTGGAACAGGGTCACATCGCGCAACTCCTGGGAGACGCGGTCGAACAGGTGGAACAGGCGGCTGTAAGGACCCGTGACGTGCATCGGGACGACGGGCGCATCGTATTTGCGCGCCATCGAGGCGGCGGTCGGCGCCCATTCGGGATCGGTGACCAGCCCGTCCTTATCCACCCGCGCCAGGCGTCCGGCGGGGAACATGACGACGCAGCGTTCGGCCTCGAATGCCTCTTTCGCGGCGTTCAGGGTGGCGCGGGTCTTTTCGCGGGTGCGTTTCTCATGGACCCATTCGACCGGGATGATGGTTTCGTCCAGACGCGGGGAGACGCGGATGGCGTCGGCGTTGGCGAAGAAGACGGCGTCGCTGCGCCTCTGCCTGATCGCATCGAACACGGCGACCCCGTCGGCGATGCCGGTCGGATGGTTGCAGACGACGATGCAGCGGCCCGTGGCGGGCAGGCGGTCCAGGTTCGTCGCCGCGACCTTCAGCCTCAGCAGGTCCGAGACATAGGCGAAGGTCTCCGCGCCCGACAGCGGCTGGATGGCGTCGGCCATCCGCACCGCCGCCCGGTAGCCCAGCACGCCGTAAAGCCCCGGCCGCACCACGGGCCAGAAGGGCGAGGCGGTCAGGCGCGGCGCACGCTCGGCGATCAGCACATCGACGATGTGCGGCAGGCGTCGGGCGGGGGGCGAGGCGGCGATCATGAAGGATCGCTTGTCGCCGGTTCGCGGGAAACGGGCAAGCCGGATGCGCGGCGCCTTGTGCGCTTGGCGTTCGGACGGCGGCCGCCTATCACAGTCGGCGAAACCTTGGGGGACAACGACATATGACGCGTTCACGCTGGATGGCGGCCGCCGCCTTCGGAGCCCTGGTGCTGGTCGCGGCTCCGGCTACGGCCCGACAGGCGGCGCCGGCTGCGACCGTCGCCGAGGCGCCCGCGTCGCCAAACCTGACCTTGCGGGACGTGGCGATGATGGAGCGGGTCGGCGATCCCCGCGTCTCGCCCGATGGTCGCCAGGTGGTCTATTCGGTGCGCACCACCGACTGGGACGCCAACAAGGGGGTGAACAGCCTGTGGCTGGCCGAGGTGTCGGGCGACGAGCCGCGCCGGCTGGCGATCTCGGACGGCGGCGCCTCGGGCGCGCGCTGGGCGCCGGACGGCGGGGCCATCTATTTCCTGTCGCCGCGCGGCGGATCGAACCAGGTCTGGCGCACCGACCTGGCGGGCATGGCGGCGGCCCAGGTCACGACCCTGCCTTTCGACGTCTCGGGCTTTCGCATCGCGCCGGACGGGCGGTCGCTGATCCTGGCGGTTTCGGTCTTCACCGATTGCGCTGCCCTGGCCTGTACAAAGACGCGGCTGGATGCGCGGGGCAAGACGGTGGTCCAGGGCTATGACCGGCTGCCGCTGCGGGACTTCGACCATTGGGTGGATACGCGCCGGACCCATCTGTTCGTCCAGCCGCTGAACGGATCGGGACTGGGGGACGGGGAGCCGCGCGACCTGATGGCCGGGCTGGACGCGGACGTCTCGGCGGGCGACGCCAGTTTCGACATCTCGCCGGACGGCAAGGTCCTGGTCTACGGCGCCCAGACGCAAGGGGCGGGCGAGCCCTTCACCAACAACAGCGACGTGTTCCGCGTAGTCCTGGACGGCGGCGCGCCGGTCAATCTGACCGAGGCGAACACAGGGGCGGACGGCAATCCGGTCTTTTCGCCGAACGGTCGGCAACTGGCCTGGCTGTCGGCCCCGCGCGAGAACGTCGGCGGGGACCAGGCGGCGGTCTGGCTGGCGAACGCCGACGGGTCGGGCGCCAGGAAGCTGACGGACTGGGATCGCGGGCCGGGCGGCCTGCAATGGCGCACCGACGGCCGCGCCCTGCTGGTCTCGGCGGCGGACGAGGGCCAGCAGCGGCTGTTCTCAGTCGATGCGCGCAGCGGACAGGTCGCGCCCCTGACCGGCAACGGCACGGTCGGCGGCTATGAAGAGGTCGCGGGCGTCCTGGCCTATGCGCACGAAAGCTATGTCGCCCCGACGCAGATCTTCATCCGAACCGCTGGCGAACCGCGCCAGATCACCCGCCATAACGCCGAACTGCTGGCGCGCGTCGAACTGCCCGCCGCCGAGGCCTACACCTTCGCCGGCTGGAACGGCGAGCCGGTGCAGGGGTGGGTGTTCAAGCCGGTCGGCGCGGTCGAGGGGCGGCGCTATCCGGCCGTCTACATCATCCACGGCGGGCCGAAGTCGCCCTGGACCGAGAGCTGGTCCTACCGCTGGAACCCGCAGGTCTATACGGCCGCCGGCTATGCGGTGGTGATGATCAACTTCCACGGGTCGCCCGGTTACGGCCAGGCCTTCACCGACGCCATCAACGACCATTGGGGCGATCGGCCGCTGGAGGATCTGGAGAAGGGCTGGGCTGCGGCCCTGGCCAGCAATCCGTGGATCGACGGCGACCGGGCCTGCGCCACCGGCGCCTCCTACGGCGGCTATATGGTCAATATGATCGCGGGCAGGTGGAACGGGCCGTGGCGCTGCCTGGTCAATCACGCCGGCGTCTTCGACGTGCCGCAGCTGATGAACGCCATGGACATCGGCAACTTCATCTGGGAGTTCGGCGGCCCGACCTGGGAGCGGGCCGCGGTCTATGACGCCTTCAATCCGGAAACCTACGTTGGCGACTGGAAGAAGCCGATGCTGGTGCTGCATGGGTCCAAGGACTTCCGCGTGCCGATGGAGCAGGGCCTGGCGACCTTTTCGGCCCTTCAGCGCCAGGGCATAGCCAGCCGCTTCGTCCATGTGCCGGACGAGAACCACTGGGTGCTGAAGCCGCGCACCTGGGTCGACTGGCAGCAGGAGATCCTGGACTGGGTCGGGCGCTACACCGCCGAATAGTCACCAGATGCGGGCGACGCCGAAGGTGTCGAACAGCCGCTCGTTGGACACCACCGTCAGGTCGTTCAGCAGGCCCTGGGCGATCAGCAGGCGGTCGAACGGATCGCGATGGTCGCCCTCCATGCGGCCGGCCAGCGCCGCTTCGCTCCAGCCGACTGGAAGTTCGTGGAAACCTTCGGCCGCCATCAATTCGGGAAACCGTTCCGCGAGTGCGTTCGCGCGCGGCAACTTGCCAATCCGATGCTTGATGGCGATTTCAATCGCGGACACGCTGCTGACGAAGACGATGTCGGCCGACCGGATCGCCTCAGCGGCCAATGGTGACAGTCGCGGCTCGTCCCAGACCCACCACATCACGGCATGGGTGTCGAGCAGCACCCTCACGCGTCACGCCCTTCCCAGAGGCGCAACTCCTCCTCAGGCAAGGGATCGAAGAAGCTTTCGTCGAACGCCCCCATGCCTTTCAACCGGCCAGGCTTGCGTTCCGGCTTTTCGGCGGGCGCGAAGGGCACGATCCGCACCGCCGGCTTGTCGCCGCGTGCGATGACGACCTCCTCGCCGCGTTCGGCGGCGGCGATCAGTTTGGACAGGTGGGTCTTGGCGTGGTGGACGGTGACGGTGGTCATGTCGCGCTCCTTGGTCCAAGCAAGATAGCTAAGCGGGGCGTTCAGGACAACTTCCACCCGGGGATCGCCGGTGCTACGCCTCGCGCCAGCAAGCTTTGCGAGGAATGCTCCATGCGTCACCGTTCCCTGTTGTCCGCCGCCTGCGCGGGCATTGCCCTTACCGGGGCCCTGATGACCGCCGCGCCCGCCCTGGCGCAGGTTCCGCCCGCGCCGGTTCCGGCGGCGGCCGCGGTCCCCAACGCCTTCACCTATCAGGACATGATCTCGGCCAACCGGCTGGGCGATCCGCAGGTGTCGCCGGACGGGCGCTATGTCGTCTATGCGGTGACGACGACGGATGTGGCGGCGAACCGCCGCGCTGGCAGCCTGTGGATGCTGGACCTGACGACGCCCACTGTGGCGCCGCGCCGCCTGGCCATTTCGGACCAGAACGCCAACACCGCCCGCTGGGGCGGCGACGGCAATCTGTATTTCCTGTCGGACAAGTCGGGCTCAAGCCAGGTGTGGCGCGTCGCCTCGCCCACGGCCGAGCCGGTGCAGGTGACCGACCTGCCGACCGATGTGAACGCCTATCGGATCAGCCCGTCGGGCGACAAGGTGGCGGTGTCGCTGGCGGTCTATCCGGACGCCTCGGACCTGAACGCCTCGGTCGCGCAGGGCAAGGCCGCCGCCGAGCAGAAGGCGACGGGCCAGGTCTATGACCGGATGTTCGTGCGTCACTGGGACACCTGGAACGACCACACCCAGAACCACCTGTTCGTCCAGTCCATCGGCGCGGACGGCAAGGCCACGGGCGCTCCCGCCTGGGTCACGAAAGGCTTCGACGGCGATACGCCCTCCAAGCCGTTCGGGGACGAGAGCGACTTCACCTTCACGCCCGCCGGCGACGCCATCGTCTTCTCGGCGCGGGTCGCGGGCAAGAGCGAGCCGTGGAGCACCAACTTCGACCTGTTCCGCACCAACGGCCTGACGGGCGACGGCCAGTTCGCCAACCTGACCGAGGACAATCAGGCCTGGGATGCGGGCCCGGTCTTCTCGCCGGACGGCAGGACCCTGGCCTATCGCGCCATGGCGCGCCCCGGTTTCGAGGCCGATCGCTATCAGATCGTGCTGATGGATGTGGCGACCGGCCAGAAGCGCCAGGTCGCCGCCAACTGGGACCGCTCGGCCGACACTCTGCAATGGTCGCGCGACGGACGCACCCTCTACACCACCGCCGGCGACGTCGGTTCGACGCGCCTGTTCGCGGTGGATGCGGGCAATGGCGCGGTGACGCCCCTGACCGGACCCGGCCATGTCTCGGCCTTCCAGCAGACGCCGACCGGTTTCGTCTTCGCCCAGGACAGCCTGCGCGAGCCGGGCGACCTCTATTTCAAGACCTTCCGCGGCCGTGAGGCGCCGCGCCGGCTGACGACCTCCAATCCCGCCTTCGCCGACAAGGCGTTCGGCGAATACGAGCAGTTCAGCTTCCCCGGCTGGAACGACGAAGAGGTCCACGGCTATGTCATCAAGCCGGTCGGCTATGTCGAAGGGCGGAAATATCCGGTCGCCTTCCTGATCCACGGCGGGCCGCAAGGGTCGTTCGGCGACGGCTGGTCCTATCGCTGGAATCCGGAAACCTACGCCAGCGCCGGCTATGCGGTGGTGATGATCGATTTCCATGGCTCGACCGGCTACGGCCAGGCCTTCACCGACGCCATCAGCCAGCACTGGGGCGACCGCCCGCTGGAGGATCTTCAGAAGGGCTGGGCCTTCGCCCAGCAGAAGTACGGCTTCCTGGACGGCGCCAACGCCTGCGCGCTCGGCGCCTCCTACGGCGGCTATATGATCAACTGGATCGCCGGGAACTGGCCCGACGCGTTCAAATGCCTGGTCAACCACGACGGCGTCTTCGACACCTTCGGCATGGGCTATGCGACCGAGGAGCTGTGGTTCACGGAATGGGAATACGGCGGCACGCCGTGGGATCACGCCGAGGGCTATCAGAAGTTCAACCCCGCCAACCACGTCCAGAACTGGAAGACGCCGATGCTGGTGTTCCAGGGCGACCACGACTTCCGCATCCCGACCGCGCAGGGGCTGTCGACCTTCACCGCGCTGCAACGCCGGGGCATCGACAGCCGGCTGGTCGTCTTCCCCAACGAGAACCACTGGGTGCTGAAGCCGGCCAACAGCCTGCAATGGCACAACGAGGTGTTCGGCTGGCTGAACACCTACCTGGCTCCCGAACCGGCGCGCTAAGCCGCTCCGTCAGGACCGAACGGGGGCGCGGTCAGGGATCGCGCCCCTTTTTCGTGGCGGGGGCCGTTCGCGGCGCCAATCGGCGTCTGGCGCGTTGTGTCTGGCTCACGGAGGCCTCACGTGCCCAAGACGCTGAAATGGCATGAAATCTGGTCGGACGTGCGTCAGAGGGCGCTGGTCCCGGCCGGCGCCCGCGCGCGGGACTGGCGCGACTGGGTCCGCGACAACGACCCCGTCTATGCGGCGGCCCGCCGCCCCGGCCGGGCCGAGAAATGGGCCGGCGCCGTCGCCCTGATCCTGGTCGCGGCCGTCGTGCTGTTCCTGCTGCTGTTCGACTGGAACATGCTGCGCGGGCCGATCGGACGCTGGGCCTCGGCCAAATACGATCGCGAGATCGCCCTCAGGGGCGACCTGGACGTCAATCTGTTCAGCTGGACCCCCTCGGCGGTGGTGCGCGACCTGAAGGTCGGCGGCCCGGATTGGGCGCGGGATCGCGACACGGCCGACGTCGCCGAAATCCGCGCCTCGGTGCGGCTGCGCAAGCTGCTCGCCGGCCAGATCGAAATGCCCCTGCTCAGCTTCACCCGGCCCCAGGTCGTGCTGATCGCCGACAAGCAGGGCCGCAAGAGCTGGGACCTGAACCCGAACAAGCCCGACACCGGCGAAGGGATGAAGCTGCCGGTCATCCAGCAACTGGTCATCACCGACGGTCGGCTGTCGCTGGACGAGCAGCGACGCGAACTGACGCTGGAGGCCGCCGTCAATGCGCGCGAGGGCGCGGGCGGCGACGCGGGCTTCCTGCTGGAAGGCCAGGGCACGGTCAACGGCTCGCCCTTGAGGCTGAGAATTCACGGCGGCCCCTTCATCAACATCCGCCGCAACCGCCCCTACCAGTTCGAGGCCGACGTCAGCGGCGCGCGCTCCACGCTGAACGCCAAGGGCGCCATCACCCGGCCGTTCGACCTGGGCCGGTTCGACGCGACCCTGACCCTGCAAGGACAGGACCTGTCGGACCTCTATCTGCTGACGGGCGTGACCCTGCCCAACACCCCGCCCTATCGCCTGTCGGGCGCGCTGAAGCGCAACGAGCGGATCTGGACCTTCAACGACTTCAGCGGCCGCGTCGGCGCCTCGGACCTGTCGGGCGACGTGCGGGTGGACGCGGCCCAGCGGCTGAGGGTCGACGCCCAGCTGGCGTCCCGCAGTCTGGACATCGACGACCTGGCCGCCATTCTCGGCGCCAGGACCCAGACCAATGCGGCAGGCACGAACACCGAGGCGCCCGTGGCGGCCGGCGGCCGGCTGCTGCCCGACGCGCCGCTGCAGACCGAACGCCTGCGCACCATGGACGGGACGGTGACCTATCGCGCCGCCTCGGTGAAGGCCAACGACCTGGATGTCCGCGCCGTGAACCTGGGCGCCGACCTGAAGGACGGCATACTCAAGCTCGACCCCGTCAGCTTCAACTTCAACCGGGGCGAGCTGAACGGCACGGCGCGGATCGACGCGACCAGGGACGTCCCCTACAGCGCGATCGACTTCCGCCTGGCCGGCTATCCGCTGGAATCCATCGTCCCGGCGCGCAATGGCTCGGTCCCCTTGAGCGGGCGCGCGCTGGGCCGGGCCAAGCTGGAGGGGCCGGGAGCCTCGATCCACAGTTTCGCCGGGGCGTCCAAGGGTTCGCTCAGCCTGGTCGTGCCGCACGGCGAGATGCGCGCCGCCTTCGCCGAACTGTTGGGCATCAACGCCAGCGCGGGCCTGCTGAAGCTGCTCAGCGGCGACCAGTCGACCAGCACGATCCGCTGCGCGGTCGCCGACTTCAATGTCAGCGGCGGCACGGCGACGGCCCGGACCTTCGTCATCGACACCGACGTGGTGCTGGCCCAGGGGTCGGGGTCGATCGACCTGGGCGCCGAGACGCTGAACCTGCGCGTCGACGGCGAGTCCAAGAAGCCGCGCCTGCTGCGCCTGTGGGCGCCCATCACCGTCAAGGGCCGGATGACCGCGCCGCAGGTCGGCGTCGATGTCGGCGAGGTGGTGTCCCAGGGCGGTCTGGCGGGTCTGCTGGGCGCGGTGGTGGCGCCGATCACCGCCCTGTTCGCCTTCGTCGATCCGGGCCTTGCCGAGGACGCCGATTGCGGCCAACTGATCGCCGGAGCGCGGTGATCAGCCGCCGGACGAAGGAAGGCGAGGCATGACACGTCGGGGCCTGTTCGCGCCCGCGCTGGGGTTCCTGGCCGCCGCCTGTTCGCCGCTGAACCTGCTCAATACCCTGGGGCCGAGGGACGCCGGAGTGCGGCGCGCGGCGCGCGACATCGCCTATGGCGACGATCCGCGCCAGCGGATGGACCTCTACGCCCCGACCGCGCCGGGGGCTTATCCGGTCCTGGTCTTCTTCTATGGCGGGGGGTGGGATTCAGGCGCGCGGGATCAGTACGGCTGGGCGGCGCAGGCCCTGGCGGCGCGGGGGTTCGTGGTAGCTCTGCCCGACTATCGCGTCGTGCCGCAGGTCGCCTTTCCCGCCTTCATCGAGGACGCGGCGGCGGCGACCGCCAGGGCGGCGGGCGTGGCGGGCGGCTATGGCGGCGTTCCGGACCGGCTGGGCGTCTTGGGCCATTCGGCGGGCGCGCATCTGGCGATGATGATCGCGCTGGACCGGCGCTATATGGCCGCCGTCGACCGGCCCCGGCTGATCAAGGCGGCGGCGGGGCTGGCGGGGCCCTATGACTTCCTGCCGCTGGACGTGGCGTCGTCCAGGAACGCCTTCGGCCGCGCGCCGGACCTGACCCTGACCCAGCCGGTGACCTTCGTGCGCCCCGACGCCCCGCCGATCTGGCTGGGCCACGGGACCGCCGACACGGTGGTGCACGACGAGGACACGGTGATCCTGGACCAGCGGATGCGGGCGGTCGGCGGACGGTCGGAGGCGAAGCTCTATCCGGGCCTGGACCACGCCGACCTGATCGCGACCTTCTCGCCCCTGTTCCGCAAGAAGGCGACGGTGCTGGCCGACGTCACGGCCTTCTTCCATCGCCAACTGGGCTGACCCCGAGGGCCGGACTTCAGGAAGGTGGTGCGGGCGGCCGGGGTCGAACCGGCACTCCTTTCGGAACTGGATTTTGAATCCAGCGCGTCTACCAATTCCACCACGCCCGCAGCGGAAGGACCGCCTCATGCCACAGGGGGCTTGGCGGCGTCCAGCCTAACCTTGCGCCACGACCTCCACATGGCTGTCGGAGCCGCCGGCCAGGATGCGGCGGGCGCGGATGTACATTTCGACGCGCTGCATGACGATCAGGCCCATGGCGAAGACCAGGAAGGCGTCGGTGACGGCCAGGGCGTTCAGATGCCACTGGGCGGCGTGGCCCTCGACCAGTTCACGCAGAAAGGAACGGCCGGCGAACAGGACGACCAGCAGGATCAGGCCCAGCGGCGAGGCCTGGGCGCGCAGGGAGCCGTCGGGCTCCTTCTCGATGGTCACGGTCTTGCCGCGATACCAGCCGGCGATCCCGCCCAGGACCGCGCCGATCGCCAGCACCGCCCAGGCGTCGGGGCCGAAGGGGACGTGGGCCACATTCGGGTTCTGGGCCATGCCCCAGAGGCCCAGGGCGATCAGCGGGACGACGATGGCCGGCATGACCCACAGGAACTGGGGCTTCAGCACCCGCCGGCGGCGGTTCCGGAGCAGCACCAGGACCAGCATCACCGGGATGACGGCCAGCGGGATCAGTTTTTCAGGCGGCATGTCGTTCCTCCAGAGCCTTTCCCCCGAAAGGCCACGATGGCAGAGCCTAGCGCCGTCAGGCGCGCGGCGGAAGCGGCTGGACGGTCTGTTCGATGGCGCCGAAGATCGAGTGGTGACGGTCGTCCAGCATCTCGATCCGCACGGTGTCGCCGTGGCGGAGGAAGGGCGTCTGGGCCGCGCCGCGCAGGATCGTCTCGACGGTGCGGACCTCGGCGATGCAGCTATAGCCCAGGCCGCCTTCGGACACCGGCTTGCCGGGGCCGCCGTCGGCGCCCTTGTTGGAGACGGTGCCCGAGCCGACGACTGTCCCCGCCGTCAGGGACCGGGTCCTGGCCAGGTGGGCGATCAGGGTTCCGAAGTCGAAGGTCATGTCCACGCCGGCGTCGGCCCGGCCGAAGTCCTGGCCGTTCAACTGGACCGTCAGTTCGCCATGCAGTTTGCCGTCTTTCCAGCGCTCGCCCAGGGCCTGGGGCGTGACCAGGACGGGGGACAGGGCGCTGGCGGGCTTGGACTGGACGAAGCCGAAGCCCTTGGCCAGTTCGGCCGGGATCAGGTTGCGAAGCGACACGTCGTTGACCAGGCCGACCAGGCGGATGGCGGCCAGGGCCTCGTCCCGCGTCGCGCCCTGCGGCACGTCGCCGACGACGACCACGACCTCGGCCTCCAGGTCGCAGCCCCAGGCCTCGTCGGCCAGCGGGATGGCGTCGCGGGGCGACAGGAAGCTGTCCGAGCCGCCCTGGTACATCAGGGGGTCGGTCCAGAAGGTTTCGGGCATTTCGACGCCGCGCGCCCGCCGCACCAGTTCAACGTGGTTCACATAGGCCGAGCCGTCGGCCCACTGGTAGGCGCGCGGCAGGGGCGAGGCGGCCTCGTGCTCGCGGAAACGCCCGCGCGGCACGCCCTCGTGCTCCAGGCTGTCGGCCAGGGCCTGGAGCCGGGAACCGCACTGGTCCCAGTCGTCCAGCGCGGCCTGGAGCGTAGGGGCGATCAGGAAGGCGTCGGTGAACCAGTTCAGGTCCTGGGAGACGACCACGAGGCGGCCGTCGCGGCCGTGCTTGAGCGAGGCGAGTTTCATGGAGAAGGCCTAGACCGGATTCGAGGGCTTGGAAACCGGCGCCGCTCGCCGCGCATTCAGGCGGCGGGGGTCAGCAGGGCGCGCGCCTCGGTGCCCGTGCGGGCGGCGGGGTCGCGCACCTCGACCTCGACGATGACGCCGCCCTGGGGCTCGACCGCCCAGAGGTAGCGGCGCTCGACCTCGACCTCGCGGCCCGAGGGGGCGAAGCCGGTGAAACTGTCGCCCCAGGGGGTGATCTTCCTCAGTTCCACGAAGGGCATGGCGCAGGCGGCGTCCAGCTCCTCCTGGGCCATCACGGTCAGTTCGTCGTCGGATGCGGGCATGGGGTCGGTCGAGAAAAAAGAGGGTCTGAATAGTCTGAAATCGGCGGGCGGGGCTTATCGGCGGCGACGGAAAAACAGGGTGCAATTGGTGCAGTTCGTGCAGTCGCCATCAGGCTCGGCTCTCCGCACGGGGCATTGTAACCCCGTGCGGGAGCGTGTCAGGTCGATTGGGTGGGAAATCTGAAAAGATGAATTTTTTCAAAAGATTGAGCGACGCGAATGGGAGGGTTCGCCCCATCCTTTCGTCATCCCAGGCCTTGTGCCTGGGATCCATACTCCCGGTTTGGAAGATCGGGTCCGCTGCGGAAGCACCGGGCGTATGGATCCTCGGGACAAGCCCGAGGATGACGGAGATGGGAGGGAAGGCGGGCGTGGGTCGGCCTGAAAAAGAGAGTCTGAATGGTCTCAATCGTCTGAAATCGGACTCAGCGTTCATCGACGTAGATAGCGACATGGGCGGGCGTGTCGGAAGACACAGCGCCGCGATACATGCCTGAGGTCGTCATGGCGAAGTAGGGAACGCCGCCAATCGGCATGATAATGACGCCGCCAAGACCACCAAGCGCCTTGGCTTCGGCAAGCTCGGCCTGGGCGGCGGCCTCTGGCGGGGTCGCCAAGCCAATCCGCGCGCAGATGTCGCGGGCCACGGTGGCGCGGATGAAATATTCGCCGTCGCCAGTCGCCGACACCGCGCAGCCGTCGGCGTTGGAGGCGTAGGTGCCGGCGCCGATGATCGGCACGTCGCCGACGCGACCCCAGCGCTTGGCGGTCAGGCCGCCGGTGGAGGTGGCGGCGGCCAGGCGGCCCTGGGCGTCCAGGGCGACGGCGCCGACCGTGCCGAACTTTCTTTCGTTCAGGGGCGGCGCCGGCAGGGACGCCTGAGCGCCGGTCGGGGCGCCCGCCGCGGTTTCAGGCGGGGCGCCGGCGGGACGGTCGGGGACGGGCTGGCCGGCTTCGGTCAGGGCCTTGACCAGGCCCTGCCAGCGGCGCTCGGTAAAGAAATACGACGGATCGACCTGTTCCAGCCCGGCCTGGGCGGCGAAGGCGTCGGCGCCGGGGCCGATCAGCATGACGTGGGGCGAGCGCTCCATCACCGCGCGGGCGGCGGCGACGGGGTGGCGGGTGGTGGTCAGGCCGGCGACGGACCCGGCGGTCAGGTCGGTCCCGTTCATGACGGCGGCGTCCAGTTCGTTGCGGCCCTCGGCGGTGAAGACGGCGCCGCGCCCGGCGTTGAACAGGGGATCGTCCTCCATGACCTCGATGGCCGCCTGGACGGCGTCGAGCGCGGAGCCGCCGCCTTCAAGCACCGCCGCGCCGGCGTCCAGCGCGCCTTGCAGGGCGGCGCGATAGGCGGCGTCCTGGTCGGGCGTCAGGCTGGCGCGTTCGATGACGCCCGCGCCGCCGTGGATGGCCAGGGACCAGCGGGGGGCGTCCTGGGACTGGGCGTGGGCGGCGGCCGCTGATGCGAAAAAACACAGTGCAGAAAGTGCAGAAAGTGCAGTTCGTGTCATGGCCGGCCTCCCCCGAGCGAGGCGGTCATTGTAACCGGGTGAGGGGGCGTGTCAGGTCGTTTGGGCGGGAAATCTGAAAAGGCGAGAGTTTTCAACGGCGGGGCGTTGTTCGGCTGTATGGCTGCCTCCTCTCTTCCGTCATCCTCGGGCTTGACCCGAGGATCGGGTGATCCGCGAGGCCATGGCCGGACATCGTCGCACCCGCGGCTGAACCGCCGATCCTCGGGTCAAGCCCGAGGATGACGGGGTGGGGAGTGACGACGGCAGGGCGAGCATGACGAAAGGGAGAACGGGCGCCGGACTAGGATCGGTGGTGCAGGCGTTTCCACAGCTGGTAGCCCAGGATGGGGGCGAAGCCGCAGGCCAGGGCGGTTATCAGCACCACCCAGAAGCCTCCGCCCAGCCAATATTCCCCCGCCAGGGCCCCGGCGCCGGCCGCGAGGACCGGGCCGAGCCAGGGCAGCCACGTCGGCGGCCGCATCCGCATTCAGGCGTCGACCTTGATGACGCCGCGACGGATCTGGTCGAGTTCGATGGAATCGAACAGGGCCTGGAAGTTGCCGTTGCCGAAGCCCTCGTTGCCCTTGCGCTGGATGATCTCGAAGAAGATCGGGCCGAAGGTGTCCTGGGTGAAGATCTGCAGCAGCAGGCCCTCTTCGTCCGAACCGTCGATCAGGATGCGGTTCTTGCGCATCCGCTCCACGTCCTCGCCGTGGTTGGGCAGGCGTTTGTCGATCAGTTCGAAATAGGTCTCGATCGTGTCCTGGAAATCCACGCCGCGCGCGCGCATGGCCTCGACCGTCTCGAAGATGTTCTCGGTGGTCAGGGCGATGTGCTGGATGCCCTCGCCGTTGTAGCGGCGGATGAATTCCTCGATCTGGGAATTCTCGTCCTGGCTCTCGTTCAGCGGGATGCGGATGGCGCGGTCGGGCGCGATCATGGCCTGGGAGAACAGGCCCGTCGCCTTGCCCTTGATGTCGAAATACTTCTGCTCCTCGAAGTTGAAGATCGAGTTGTAGAAGCCCGACCAGGTCCGCATCTGGCCGCGACGGACGTTGTGGGTCAGGTGGTCCAGGATTTCCAGGCCGACGGAGTTCTTGCGCTCGGCCTCTTCCCAGCCCTCGATCTCGTCCCACGCGTCATACAGCGAGCCGGCGTCGCCGTACTGGTCGATGACATAGAGCAGCGAGCCGCCGATGCCCTGGAGGATGTAGGGATAGTCGTCGCCCAGCGCGCCGCCGGCCGCGCCTTCCGCCGCCTTGGCGCCGCGTGCGAGCGCGCCTTCATAGGCCGCCTTGGCGTCGGTGGTGCGGAAGGCCATGCCATTGGCGGACGGGCCGTGGTCGCGGGCGAAGTCGGCGGCCTGGCCCTTGGGCGAGCGGTGGACCAAAAAGGAGATGTCGCCTTGCTTCAGGCGGACCACGTCGGTCCTGGGATTCACGTGCGTCTGGGTGAAGCCCATCATCTCAAGGCGCGAAATCATCGCCTCGGGCTCCGGACCGGTGAATTCGACGAACTCGAAGCCGTCGACGCCGAGGGGGTTTTCCTGGTCGATCCGGTCGGCGTCGGTCTGGGTCATGTCGTGCATGGAGCGTCTCCTGCCTTACGTATTTGAGGCGGTCTTATCCGAACGGGGCCGCCGATTGGCGCGGAACCTAGTCGCGCAAGGCCGGATCGCCAAGGCGGGGCCACGGGGTCGTGATGTCGGGGCTTGCCACGGCGGGCCATCTGGTCGAACAGGCGGACATCGGGGCGGCGGGGGCATGCGATGCAGAAGGACGAGGCCGGGGGCGGCTTGGAGGCGCGGGCCGATCTGTGGCGGCTGTGGCGCGAGGTGAAGGGGCTGTTTCCGGTGTGGAGCCTGATTCCGTCCGGCTTCCATACGCCCGGCGCCTGGGGCTATGCGGGGGTGGATTTCCTGAGCGGCTTTCGCCGCAATCCGTCGACGATCCAGGCCTTTGACCTGTTGCAGGGGACCGACGCCGCGACCTTCGACGCCCTGTCGGCCCTGGCGAGCCTGAACGTGCGGCGCCACGAGCAGATGGTTCGGGCGGTGGTCGTCGGCTATCTGACCGTGCCGCTTTCGATCGTGGCCCTGGCGGCGCAACTGGCCGGGAACGACGTCGTCAGCTTCGTTCGCGCCGCGCCCCTGCCCATCTTCGCCGGCGTCGCCATCCTGGGGCTGGGGCCGCTGGGCTATCTGATGGGCCTGTGGCGGGCGCGCCAGATCATCGGCGTGCTGGACCTGATTCGCATCGAACGCGGACAGGCGCCCTTCACCGCGCTGGAATTGCGGGACGAATAGCCGCCGAAGCCTGTCGCGCGCGGCGGATGACGCGGCGGGGGCGGCCTGCTATCGGTCGCGCTGATCTCGGCGCCTCGGGCGTCGCCAGGACACGCCATGCTTCGCAAGCTTTACGACTGGGTCTTCGATCAGGCCCGCAAGCCCTATGCCGAGCGGACCATGGCGGCGGTCTCCTTCGCCGAAGCCTCCTTCTTCCCCATCCCGCCCGACGTGATGCTGGCGCCGATGATTCTGTCCCGGCCGGAGCGGGCCTATCGCTATGCGGCGATCTGTTCGGCCGCCTCGCTGCTGGGCGGGCTGCTCGGCTATGCGATCGGGGTCTTCCTGGAGCCCTTGGCCGTGCGGCTGCTGGAAATCTTCGGCCACGGCATGGACATGAGCGTCTATCAGTCCTGGTTCGCCTCGAACGGCTTCCTGGTCATCCTGGGCAAGGGGTTGACCCCCATACCGTTCAAGCTGGTGACCGTGGCTGCGGGCCTGGCCCATTTTCACCTGGGCCTGTTCATCCTGGCGGTGGCCATAACGCGCTCGGGGCGTTTTTTCCTGGAGGCCTGGATTCTCAAGACCTGGGGGCCGCCGATGCTGGAGATCGTCGAGAAGCGGCTGGCCCTGTCCGTCGCCGTCGGCCTGGTGCTTCTGATCGGCGGTTTCCTTTTGCTGAAGCTTCTGTAAGTCGACGCCGGCTGTGGGGAAGGGTAAGAGCAGGCCTGAGATGAAAGACATCTATCGCCTTCTGACCCGTTGGTGGACCGCCTTCGCCCTGGCCGCGTCGCTGGCCATGCTGGGCGCCGCCCATGCGTTCGAACGGTTCGGCGGGCTGGAACCCTGCAACCTGTGCCTCAAGCAGCGCGAGGTCTATTGGGGGGCGGTCGCGGTCGCGGCGGTGGCCACGGCCTGGACCCTGTTCAGCGGCGGGCGGCGGGGGACGCCGCGAATCGCCTCCTTCCTGCTGGCGGCGGTGTTCGCCACAGGAGCGATCACGGCCATCTTCCACATGGGCGGCGAATACGGCTGGTGGGCGCTGCCGGCGACCTGTTCGGCGGTCGGCGGGTCGGTCGATCTGGACAGCCTGACGGCCCTGGCGATGGGGACGGGCCCCAACGTCAAGGTGATCGGCTGCGGCGACGTGGCCTGGAGCTGGCTGGGCCTGTCGATGGCCGGCTGGAACGCGGTCGTCGTCTCCGCGCTTGCGGTGTTCAGCCTGCTGGCCGCCAAACGCCCCAAGGACGCCCGCGCGCCCCGCATCGAGAAGGCCTGATCATGAGCGACGCCGCTTCGCACATTCCCCTGGCCCGCCCCGGCCGCGGCGCCGACAAGGCGCGGATGGACGAGATCCTGCGGGTCGATCACGCCGGGGAATATGCGGCGGTGCTGATCTATCGCGCCCAGAAGGCCGTGTTCGAGGGCCGCAAGGCGCACGGCGACATGGTGCGCGACCTGGGCGAGATGCAGGACCAGGAGGCGGTGCATCTGGCGCGCTTCGACCGCCTGCTGAACGAGCGCCGGGTGCGGCCTACGGCGATGACGCCGCTGTGGCGGCTGGCGGCGTCGGCGCTGGGCGCCGGCACGGCCCTGATGGGCGAAAAGGCGGCCCACGCCTGCACCGAGGCGGTCGAGAGCGTGATCGAGAAACACTATGCCGACCAGATCGCCGAGATCGGCGACCGCGACCCGGCCTTGGCGGCGGAACTGAAGCAGTTCCGCGAAGAGGAACTGGCTCACCACGACCATGCCATCGAGCACGGCAGCCGCGAGGCGCCGGCCTATCGGCTGCTGTCCAGCGTCATCAAGGCGGGCTGCCGCGTGGCGATCAAGGTCAGCGAGAAGGTTTAGAGCGTCTCCTCCCCGCTTGCGGGGAGGGGGACCGCGTAGCGGTGGAGGGGGTCTTGAAGCCCCGCAGGTGCCTGTCGTGTGTCGAACAGCCCCTCCGCCACGGCGCGAAGGCGCGCCGCGTCTCCTCCCCGCGATGCGGGGAGGAGACGGGACGGGCCCCTCAGAAAATCTCGAACAGGCCCGCCGCGCCCTGGCCGCCGCCGATGCACATGGTGACGACGCCGTATTTGGCCCCGCGGCGCTTGCCCTCGATCAGGACGTGGCCGGTCATGCGGGCGCCGGACATGCCGTAGGGGTGGCCGATCGAGATGGCCCCGCCCGAGACGTTCAACCGTTCGTCGGGGATGCCCAGCTGGTCGCGGCAATAGAGGACCTGGACGGCGAAGGCCTCGTTCAGCTCCCAGATGCCGATGTCGTCGATGGTCAGGCCGTGGCGCTTCAGCAGCTTGGGCACGGCGTAGACGGGGCCGATGCCCATCTCGTCCGGCTCGACGCCGGCGACGGCCATGCCGCGATAGGCGCCGAGCGGCTGCAGGTTGCGCTTCACCGCCTCGCCGGCCTCCATGATGACGCAGGCCGAGGCGCCGTCCGACAGCTGGGAGGCGTTTCCGGCGGTGATGAACTCGCCCTGCTCGATCTCCTCGCCGCCGCCGAAGACGGGCTTCAGCGATTGCAGCCCCTCAAGGGTGGTTTCGGGGCGGTTGCCCTCGTCCTTCGAAAGCGTGACCTCTTTCGACGAGGTCTGGCCGGTCGCCTTGTCCGTCACCAGCATGGAGGTGGTCATCGGCACGATTTCGGCGTCCAGGCGACCTTCGGCCTGGGCCTGGGCGGTGCGCTGCTGGGACTGAAGGGCGTATTCGTCCTGGCGCTCGCGGCTGATGCCATAGCGGCGCGACACGACCTCGGCCGTCTCCAGCATCGACATATAGATGTGGGGCGACAGCTTCAGCAGGTCCTCGTCCTTCATCCGGTAGAGGTTCATGTTCTGGTTCTGGACCAGGGAGATGCTCTCCAGCCCGCCGCCGACCGCCATCTTCTGCTGGTCGAAGATCACCTGTTTGGCCGCCGTGGCTATGCCCATCAGGCCCGAGGCGCACTGGCGGTCCAGGCTCATGCCGGGAACGGAAGCGGGCAGGCCGGCGGCCAGGGCGATCTGGCGCGCGACGTTGGCGCCGGTCGAGCCCTGCTGCAGGGCCGCGCCCATGATGACGTCCTCGATCTCGGCCGGATCGACGCCGGCCCGCTGGACCGCGTGCTTCACGGCGTGGGCGCCCAGCTGTTGCGCCTGGGTGTCGTTGAAGGCCCCGCGATAGGCGCGGCCGATCGGGGTGCGGGCGGTGGAGACGATGACGGCTTCGCGCATCTTCGATGCTTCCTTCCTTTTTGGCCTACCGCGCTTCGCGCTACTTGAGGCCGGTTTGTTTTGGCCTACCGCGCTTCGCGCTACTTGAGGCCGGTTTGTTTTGGCCTATCGCCCTTAGGGCTATTGAAGCCGGTTCCTCTTGGGGGAACTTAGGCGCCTCACGTCGCGTCAACGCAAGGCCATTGGGGACGCGGCCTCAAGTAGCCCGAAGGGCGATAGGCCCTTAGGATGAAAGCGAAGCTTTCGCCTTGGTCAGTTCGATCATGCCCTGGGCGGCGCCCATGTCCGGCACGATCTCGCCGGCGCGATCCGAAATGGCCTCGAACTGGGCCGCGACCTGTTCGGGGGCGTCGGCGCCGGTGATGCGCACCCCTTGGGTCAGGGTGACATAGGCGCGCTCGAACCCGCCGGCGCCGGCGGCCAGGATGGCGCGGGTTGGGGCGTCGCGGCTGACCAGATACAGCAGGCCCGGCGTCACCAGGGCGGGCTCCAACGCCTCCAGCGGCAGCGCCGCGCCGAGGTCTTCCGTCATGCGGGTGTGGGCCGTGGGAGCCAGGCTGTTGACGCGGATGTCGTTCTTGGCGCCCTCGATGGCCAGCGTCTGCATCAGGCCGACCAGCGCCATCTTGGCCGCGCCATAGTTCGACTGGCCGAAGTTGCCGTAGAGGCCCGACGACGAGGTGGTCATGACGATGCGGCCGTAATTCTGGGTCCGCATGATCTCCCACACCGCCTTGGTGCAGTTGACCGCCCCCATCAGGTGGACGTCGACGACGAAGCGGAAATCGTCCAGCTCCATCTTGGCGAAGGTCTTGTCGCGCAGGACGCCGGCGTTGTTCACCAGGATGTCGATGCGGCCCCATTTGGCCATGACCTGATCGACCATGGCCTGGACGGCGGCGTAGTCGGTAACGGAGGCGGCGTTGGCGATGGCCTCGCCGCCCGCCGCCTCGATTTCCGCGACGACAGCCTCGGCGGCGGTCGCCGATCCGCCCGAGCCGTCGCGCGCCCCGCCCAGGTCGTTGACCACCACCCTGGCTCCGCGCGCCGCCAGCGCCAGGGCGTGCTCGCGCCCCAGTCCGCCGCCCGCGCCGGTGACGATCGCCACCTGTCCGTCAAATCGCATCGTCATCGCCCATGTTCTCCTATCGTTCATCCAATGTGTTGGAATGGCGCCACAGTCGCCACAATCCTAGCGAATAGAGGGAACCCCGCGCCATCCCTGCCGTTCGGCTCGGGAACGTCGTGCAACAGCTCGGCTTCCGGCACAATTCACTCGAGTGAGGACGCATATGAAGAACCTACTTCTCGCCTCCGTCGCTGCAACCGGCCTGTTGACGGCTGGCGCGGCATCGGCGGAACCCAATGGCTGGTATGGCGCGATCGACGCCGGCTACCAATGGATGGACGACATCAACGCCGAGTCGTCGACGACCAACGTCAATTGGAATTACGAGATGAACAATGGCTGGGCCGCCTTTGCGCGCCTCGGCTATCGGTTCAATCCCAACTGGCGCGTCGAACTCGAAGGCGGCTATCGCTCGGGCGACGTCGGCCGTGTCCGCGCCGTCACCGGCAACGGCGGCCTGTGCAACACCACCCCGGCGATCAACGACTGCTTCTCCCCGGAAGGCGACATCGAATCGATGACGCTGATGGCCAACGTCATCTATGACTTCGGCTATGAAGCCTGGGGCATCCGTCCGTTCGTCGGCCTGGGCGCCGGCGTGAACCACGTCAAGACCGACCTGGTGGGCAACCTGCGCGACAACCGCACCGCCGGCTTCGTCGCCGACGACAGCTCGACCAAGTTCGCCGCTCAGGCGATCGCCGGTCTGGCCTGGGCGGTGGGCGACCGCGCCAACATCGACCTGACCTATCGTTATCTGACGGGCGACGCCTCGTGGGATTCGACGACGGCGGGCGGCACCGACTTCGGGACCTGGAGCGGCGACTATGACAAGTCGCACACCGTGACCCTGGGTCTGCGTTACAGCTTCGGCGCGGAAGACGCTCCGCCGCCGCCGCCGCCGCCCCCGCCGCCTCCCCCGCCGCCTCCGCCCCCGCCGCCTCCGCCTCCGCCGGTTCCGACCAAGCCGGACGCGCGTCAGTTCGTGGTCTATTTCGACTGGGATCGCTCGGACCTGACGGCTGAAGCCCGTTCGGTGGTGACGCAGGCCGCCAACTACGCCAAGTCGGGCGCTCCGACCCGCGTGCTGGTCGTCGGCTATACCGACACCTCGGGCTCGGCCGCCTATAACATCGGCCTGTCGAACCGTCGTTCGCGCACCGTCGCGGACGCCCTGGTGGCCCAAGGCGTCAACGGCGGCGTGATCGCCCTGGACGGCAAGGGCGAAACCGCCCTGGCCAAGCCGACGGCCGACGGCGTGCGCGAGCCGCTCAACCGTCGCGCGACGATCGACATCAACTTCTAAGACAGGCTGGAAGCCGGTCCGGACTTGCTCCGGGCCGGCGACCG